>Ga0078972_1000032_pt1 | contig 505195 bp, 461 predicted proteins | sample YelNatPaOPGAMG01_FD_67568 | JGI IMG/M metagenome (GOLD analysis project Ga0078972, IMG submission 67568) | Hot spring thermophilic microbial communities from Obsidian Pool, Yellowstone National Park, USA - OP-RAMG-01 (SPADES assembly) (version 2) | ecosystem: Environmental > Aquatic > Thermal... | reverse complement strand
CTGTTCTTTGTTGTAACATTTAATTCTGCAACTTTTACAAGGATATCGGGATGTAAAAAAGCAATATCCATTTTATTTTTTAAAGATCTTATTGCTTTCAGTACACCAGACAATACAAAGTCCTCAAGGCTTTTACAATCTATAACTTCTTTTCTCAATTCCTGCAAAAGAGTTAAATAATCTTCTTTTTGCCTGTTTTCAATAGGGGGTAGTTTACCAATAGCCATTAATTTATAAAAAAGATCCTTTAAATATTCTCTATCTTTTAATACAAAACACCCCTCTGAAGGGCTATAAAAGGAAGCAATCCTTGTGATTAAAAAATCAAGTTTATCCCTTATATCATCATTTATTTTTTGCAAATGTATATAAAATTTAATTATTTGTAAAATTAACTTATCTTCTTCTTCCTCATTTTTATATGCCTCAAAAAATCTTCTAAAACTGGAAGGTGATACCTTTGCATCTGCTTCTTCAACTAAAAAAAATGCATTTTGTATTTCTTCTTCTAACTTTTTAATGTATGCTTCTATTTGACTTCCTGGATAGCCAGTAAACATTTGAGGCAAACCCCTTATCTGATTGTAAAGGGACCTAAAATCTAACTTATAAGGTACATCTTGATTAAATATATGTTTATAAATTCCTTGTAATACCTGATTTAATGTCCAAAGGGACTTAAATTGGTCCGACAAAAGAAGGTATCTTTGGTGGTATGAGCAGCGGTGGTGCAATGGCTGCAGCTGTTAAATTAGGTAATGAAATAGAATCAGGAATCATTGTAAGTATTGTGTGTGACCGCGGCGACAGATATTTGTCGAGCGATTTGTTCGGCTCGTAAGCTTAATGCAGAATGCCTAAGACTTAAGGCCGGACTGCTCGTGACCATATCTAACAGAAAAAATGGACAGCTGAATAGTATTCATCTGTCCATTTTTTTTCTAATCAGTTAGCACCTCAATCTGAATCCCGGTCTCATAGAGGACTTTAAACACAGAAGAAATATCGGAAGCTTCTTCGATATTTTTAATCCGAAGAATACGATCACAATCTTCCAGGTCAAAAGTAATTTCCAGCAATGGATTCTGTGCAAGCAATAATTGTTGTACAACATTTGCCTGCATGCGGTTCTGAACAGATGTTTTATATACTTCAATCATTGATACATTTGTATAAATTTCAAATCATAAAAACCAAATTTCAAACGAACTGTGAAAGGCTTAATACGAAAAGCCCAACGCTAATTTTACTTCCGACTACATCCCGAAATTAGCCGACTGAATTTAATAATTCAATTCCTAAAAGTTTACATCATCAGCTGTCGGCCCGTAGCTTTGAGGCAACGGCACACCAAGCAAACGTAAGTATACACCCAGCTGTGCACGATGGTGTATGATCTGAGAATAAGATACCCGAATGGTTTCAGCCTTTGTTTGTACAAAATAAATCGTATCTCCATTTTTTAGTGTCCAGCTTTCTGAAAGTTTAGCTTCATTCTCCGGGATCAACTGTGAACGGCCTTCTTCCACACTTTTTTCAAATACTTCCATCAAATCGTTTGTATTGTTAACAATCGGCGGGTTATATGGTGCAGAAGCAAAATCAAGCTGCTCGGTTGTAAGTGCCATGTGTACCCACGATGGCAGATCAGCAATATGTGTTGCTAATGCACGCACAGTCATACTTTTGGGATGCGGCTGCCAATCGTATTTGTCATCGGGAATACGGGATAACATTTTACGTGCAGTAAGCATTTCTGCTTCAAATTCTTTCAAAAACAAGGGAATCAATTCCATAAATAGTAGTAGTTAAATGTGTATTCGTTAAATAATAACACAAAGAAAATACCCCCGGGTGACAACCCTATGTCACCGCTTTTTGAAAAAAATAATTTATTTAAAAAATAAGACTCAAACACTTCAAAGGTTTAAAAAACTAATAATTCACAGGAAGCTCTTTCATATATGCAGCAAGTTCAATATGCTTAGTCTTTTTAAATGGATATCCGGTATTTGTTACTTTAATAATCCGCGACACTTTAAAATCCCTGTAATCTTTCCGTTTGTGACACCAGCCAATCACATGCCAGCTAAAAGCATAAAAAATTAATCCGATCGGTTCCACTTCCCTGTTACTTATTTCTTCTTTGTTATTTTTATATTCTATAGATATAATTGTCTTGCTAGAAATACTTTGCTGCAAGACCGACAGGTATTCAAAATCATTTTCAAAACATGGCGGCATCTGAAGTTTAATATTGCTATTCATCGTCTCCAGTTTCTCTTTATCCGGTTGTTTCAAACCTGCTTTAATTTTATCAAGTGCGTTGGAATAATGTTTCGATATTGATTTGTCAGCAAATCCCTTCACCATAGATTCCATTAATAATAAGGCATTGGCTTCATCGTTTGTGAATAATACCGGAGGTAAAAAGTAGCCCTGAACAATAAAATATCCTTTATTCGGTTCAACACCAACAGGAATTCCCTGTTCGCAGATTGCTTTCATATCACGGTAAACCGTACGTTTACTGATCTTAAATTTATCTGCAATAGATTCCGCTGTTACAAATTTTTTCGTTTGTAATAAGGTAATCATGCCTAGAAGTCTGTCGATACGATTCACGGTGCTAATGATTGATGAATATTGATGAATGTAATTTTAACGTTAAATTTTCTAATAAGAAAGTATAACGCTAAAAGCGGAACGCTTAAGGCTTAAGCCTAGGTAGGTAAATTCATACGTGACTAGTAATAATCGCTTATTATTTAATCACTTCTGCAAAACTAAAGTACCCCACAAGCATTTAGCCTTAAGCATTACACATTTCACATCTGAACTATTCCACCGTACAAATTGTATCATACAAATAAGCAATTCGCCTTTTAGAAATGGAAACGCAACAACTCTTTGTAAAAATGGCATTAGATGCCTGGAACACACAATCAAGCAGAACAGATAAACTGGTTAAAGATTTGTCAGATGAAGCACTTTCTGCAGAAACCGCACCAGGCAGAAATACTGGAATTTATTTATTAGGCCACCTTACAGCCGTTCATGATGCCATGATTCCGCTGCTGGATCTGGGAGATAAATTATACCCGCAGCTTGAAACAATATTTCTCAGAAATCCAGATAAATCAGGACTTGAAAAACCTTCAACAGAAGATTTAAGAGTATACTGGAATACCGTCCAAGCTGTATTAAACAATCATTTTAATCAAATGCTGCCGTCTGACTGGTTCTCCAAACACACAACTGTTTCACACGAGGATTTCCTTAAAGAGCCGCACCGCAATAAACTAAGTGTATTGATCAACAGGACAAATCACATGGCTTACCATTTAGGACAGATGGCTTATCTGAAAAAATAAATATGCGGTTATTAAAAAAAGGTTCAGACTAATTATTATCTGAACCTTTTTTATTTTATTAGCTGATATAAAAACTCTATTTTTAATAGATGGCTTCAAAGTGAAATTTATACTTCTATTCTGAATAAATATCTATGCACGATGCGTTAAGAATTTACATTGATAAATATGCTTCCACTACTATTTCGGACGCAGATTTTGAACTTGTTAAAAAAGCATTCAAACCTAAAAAATTCAGAAAAGGCCAATATCTTTTACAGGAAGGTGAAGTATGTAAATACTTTTCATTTATTGTAAAGGGCTCTATGCGTCAATACTCGGTTGATAGTAAAGGTATCGAACACATTCTGCATTTTGGAATTGAGAACTGGTGGATCGGCGACCGCGAAAGCTTAACCATGCTTACACCTTCTAAATATAACATTGAAGCCTTAGAAGATTCAGAAGTATTATTAATTACATCGGAAGATATGCAGTATCTGATCAATAATCTTCCACCAATCGGCAAAATGATCAGCACCATGGATCAACGTAATTTTATTGCTTCACAAAAAAGAATTCACGATGCACTTAGCCTAACCGCTGAAGAGCGTTTTATTGAACTTATGAAAAACCATCCCGATTTTTTGCAGCGCTTTCCCCAAACCATGCTGGCCTCGTATCTGGGCATTACCGCTGAAACTTTTAGCCGGATACGGAAGAAAGCTTTGAAATGAATTGAATGCAGAAAGCCTAAGGCTCAATACTAAAGCTTTTAATACAATCCTTCCCAAGGTTACCGTTAGGCTCATTACAACTTCTGGCCTTAAGCCCTGTTCTTGACATTTATCAAGTCTCTTTCTTATCATTTATCAATTCAGATCTTCTTTTTTCGCTGTTACTTTGTATTAACAAAACGCAAAAGCAGTGGTATGCTTTGGTCTTGTGAAAACAAAATAATACTACAATGGAAAAAGCAATCGTAACAAAGTATGGCGGCGTTAACTCAAGAGTGGGGGAACTTTTGGTTAATCGTTTAGTGCCTAACAGATATATCGAAGCAGTAGGACCATTTGTATTTCTGGATCACTTATACCCTACTGTTCAAAAACCTAAAACACCTGAAGCACCTACGGGCCAATTTGCGCACCCACACCGTGGTATCGCAACCTTCAGCTATATATTCAGTGGTGCATTAGAGCATTTTGACAGCAATGGCCAACATGGTATTGTTGAAGCCGGCGGTGCACAATGGATGAACGCAGGCAATGGCATCATTCACGACGAACATTTCAGTCCGGAGTTTCAGGCGCGAGGTGGTACTATGCATGGCTTACAGTTCTGGATCAATCTGCCGGCTAAAAACAAAGCTGAGAAACCTGATTATATGGCAGTACAACCGAATGCTATTCCTGAAGTTATCCTGCCAAATGAAGCCGGAATCATGCGGATCGTAATTGGTGCCTGCGGAGAAAATAGGTCTCCCGTTAAAACATTCAGCGAACAATTTATTTACCATTTAAAATTAAATCCCAAATCCAGTTTTACGCTTGAAACAAAAGAGCAATTGGAATATGCCGCTTTTGTTCCGGCAGAGGAAGCAACAATCAATGGTGAAAAGGTAAGTAAAAGTGAAATACTGGTTTTCGGTAGAGACAACGGAAGGATTACCTTTTCAAACAACAACATTGCTGAAATCGATATTATCTTATTCGGTGGTGAACCTTATACAGAGGAGATTTATGCAGAAGGCCCCTTTGTGATGAACAGCCGTCTGGAGATTGCACATGCATACAGAGATTTCTTCAATGGTAATTACGGAACAATAAATTACAACCAATAATAAATAGATTCAAATTCATCTTTAACGTTTAAAATAAATACAATTATGGCAACTACAAACTGGATCATCGATGCTTCACATTCAGAAGTTCAATTCAAAGTAAAACACTTAGTAATTACTACGGTTACGGGCAATTTTCAAGAGTTCAGCGGAACTGTGGCATCGGGTGACACATTCGATAATGCAAAAATTATATTTGAAGCAAATACGAATTCTATAACCACGCACAGCGAGCAACGCGATGGACATTTAAAAAGCGGCGATTTCTTCGACGTAGAAAAATTTCCAAAAATTTCTTTTGCAGCAACAAAGTTCGCTAAAAAAGGAGATGATACGTTCGAACTGGTTGGTGATTTAACCATCAAGGACATTACTAAATCTGTTACACTAGCGGTTGAACATGGCGGTGTTGCTACAGACCCATGGGGCAATATAAAAGCTGGTTTTGAAATTACAGGAAAAATAAACCGCAAAGACTTTGGCTTAAACTGGAATGCTCCTACCGAAGCCGGTGGTGTATTGGTAAGCGAAGAAGTAAAGATTATTGCTAATATTCAATTATTAAAACAATAATTACACAACCCATGCAGTATCGCTATATAAGATCTTTATATAGCGATACTGTTATTTATCATTATCAAAAGGCAGCAATATTGTAAAACTTGTTCCTACATCTTCGGTACTTTCAACTGAAATTGTTCCATTCAATCTGGAAACAGCAAGATTTACAATAAACAAACCTAAACCTGTATCATCTTTAGATCTTTCATTCCCTCTATAAAACATATCAAAAATTTTAGGCATAATTTTTTCTGATATGCCTTGTCCGTTGTCTTCAATTTTCAATTCAACATTATCGCCAATCTCTTTAACCGTAACCATTATCACCGATTTTTTATTTGCATCGCGATACTTCAATGCATTCTCAAATATATTTTGATAAATACATTTCACTGAAAATAAATCTGCAAAATAGGGCCTTACAAGCTTATTACTAAAATGAATACGAATGGATGCAAAACCATCGTAAAAGCGAAACCGGTCTTCTATTTCTCTTCGTATAGCATCAAAGTCAATTTGGACTTTAGGCAAAGCTTCATTTTTTATTTTTGTCACTACATTCAAGTCTGAAATATTCGACTCCAGATTTTTTAATTTCTGTCTGATCAAATCATATATTTCAATGTGATTGGTATTTGAATCGTGAGATCCAATGTTACATAAGCCTTCTATTGTTTTCAACGGACCTTTCAGATCATGCGAAACACTATAAAGAAACAAGTTTAATTCATTCGAACGCTCTTCCAATAATTTATTCTGAACCGCAATAAACTCCGTGCGCTTTTCAACCAGTTCTTCCAACTCCTTATTCATTTGAATTTGTCTGAAACTGTCAATTTTGATTCTCTTAAACCGTTCTGTGAGTGCAAGTGTCATAAATATGCATTCGCCTGCTACACCAAAGTAAAGTGCAAAAAATCCAAACGAGCTGTATGATCTCGATATAATAATTGATTCATAATATAAAAAATACGACAAGCCTAACAAAACCAATCCAAGGGCCATATACCGTGTATCAGCATTATCCTTATAGGAACGGATAGATAAATACGTACAAAATAAAATAATTGCGAATTCAATATGATAGGTATACTCTGTCGTGTCATTCAACATCAGCAATGCATATATCATTCTTAAAATCATGATAACAACGATGCTTTTAAACAGCGTACTTTTAGCAGGTATTTTCAGAAAGTAAGTAGTGTACAGCAACATGGTAATACTTAACAATGCTCTTGAAATATTCTTGATCAAATCTGCATATTCCGGATAATTAGGAATTAAAAATAATCCGTTCCCATCTCTGAAGAGCATAAAGATAAATTGTGAAAAAATAAACAAGCAGTAAAAAAGGACTACCTTTTCCTGCAACAGCGTATAATAAATAAGGCTATATATAAGAACGAAAAGGATAAATCCATAAAAAATTCCATATTCTATATATTCTATAAAAAAGTGAGAAGAAAAATTTTCATGTGAATATAATGCAAACACATAATTGTAGGGCGACTCATTTTTCAATCGCAAATAGTATGTCTTCGTTTCATTCGCTTTCAAAGAAACTTTGAAAACAGGCTGCTTATGTTTAATAATACGATCGTATATACTTATTGTATCCCTGAAATGATATTCTTCTGTTTGCCCGGCATCAGACACCGCTATAAGATCAATTACATTGATTGAATAATTATAGGATACCAAATACCATTCAGAAGCAGCTTTTGTTTCATTCGTAATTTTAAATGTATACCAGGAAGATATTCTGGGATTTTTATTTCTGAAAAATTTACTTGTTGGAGATATGGCTGTTTTATTTACCGGATTCCATTCCTGAAAATTCGAACTGTCAATAATATAAACCTGCTTTTTTTCGGTAAGGTAGATTGGGGTTGTAGCTTGTGCATAATTACATAACAACATAAACACCATCCATAACATACTTGTTATCCTTTTTGAAATAAAAAGGTTCTTACACTTGCTGTACAAAATAAATATTCCAGGCTGCATTCTCTCGGCTTAATACTATTACTGCATCCTAATATAATAAAAATCCGGTGCTGCTTTTTGCAAAAAAATGAAGTAAAGATAAAATAATGCGAAAAATCATACCTCCTATTCACTCTTATGTATTTAGTGACAAAAAAGAAGTTCTTTTATAAAAAAACAACCAAACCATAGATCCTGTTAAAATATTGAGAAAATAAAAGGCGAAGCAATTTGAATACATGCTTCGCCTTTTATCAGGTAGTTCCGTAGGTTTGAATGATTAAAAATTAATCTCCGTCATTATCAGAAAATGTTATCTGAACATTAATAGCTGTTGACAAATCAACTTTTATATTCTTCAATAAAAGAGTGGTAGCTGTAAAAGCATTCTCAATCAAAACTTTTTTATTTGCATCAGAAAGCGATTGAGAGTACGATTCAGGAATAGCATCTATTGCCGATATAACCGTATTGAATTGATTTAATATAGTAGTATTAACCGATGCGTCGCCAATAGCAATGAGGTAATCATCAAAACCTGTACTATCTTTTCCTGTAATTGTTTTACCTAAATAAAAATCCCGCATTGAAACAATAGATTGTTTCATCAAAGCAAGAGACGAGTCGCTGTAGTATCCTTCTGATTGAGTTGGATCAGAGGCATTATAGGTAGGCCCCGAACCAACTGCGTTATAGGCACCCAAAGGTATGCCCAGTTTATAATTTTTAAAATTATCCAGTTCCATTGCCATCTGATTCAATAAAGCTGAAGTTGAACTACTCACATCCGTACCACTCAATGCTTTAAAAATCGTTAGATAATTGGTACCGCTGATCCATTGATTATATGTACTGGTAACAAGTCCTGAAAGGTTTGATACTACATCTGTCAAGTATTTTTTTCGGTTTGAAGAACCTGTATATAAATCTGCAATCTGTTGACTTGTTAATGTTCTGCTGAACAGTAAATAATCTAAGGTTGGGAATCCTTTAAAACCAAGACTTGTAGATGAAGTAAAATCGTAGCTTCCACTTGAAATATTGCTTTCTATCATTGTTGTATTGGCAGGATAAGCATTTATTTGCACTGTAACCAATCCGTTTACATCAGCCGGGCCAAAAGCAAATTGTGAAACACGTTGCCAGCTTTTGTATGCTGCCAGAAAATCTGCCTGGGCAGCAGCTAAGGTTGTAGGTGACGGGGCATTTGTAAATGCTGTTGAAGAATTTGTTAGCGCAGTCATTTTTGTTTGCAAATCAAGATAACGCGGAATAATAACGTTTACGCCCATATTATTTAAAAAGGCAGTCCGATCATATTGAGCCTGGGGAGTTGTACCCGAAGCCGGATCTGATTTACTTTTATGACAGGAAACACCTATAATTATCAGCAATGCTGATAGAAGTACTAATTGTATGTGTGACTTTTTCATTGAGAATAATAAAGAGATTATATTATTATGTGGATTATTGTGGTTCTGTATCAGAATATGTGAGATGATTATTTGCTTATATTTATTTAGATTTTGTCTAAATAATTAATCAAAGGTAAAATACGGATAACAGATTACCAAGATTTTCTAAAATTAATTCCAACACCAATACTGCTAAAAAAGGCTTAAAATGGTGTTTTTTAGATATTAAAGGAATTATACCTAAAAATAACTATTCATTTCTGAGCCATTTTGTTTGGAATAATTATAAATAAGGTATAATATTGAACACAATTTATACTAAATCTAAATAAAAATAATAGTCTGATGAAAAAAATAAGCTTTCTTTCACTTAGCCTTCTAATGGCCGCAATTCTGGTTTCCTCTTGCAAAAAGAAAGATTCTGACAACCCTAGTCCAACTCCTAGCTATTCTGTACCGAATACTTACAAGACCTTTTCAAATGTCGACTACTCAGAAGTATCTACACGTTTGAACATGGCTAAATCTATTGAAGCATATTTGAAATTAGCTATCCCCTCAAGCGGTACTTATCAATTGGATTCTGTAAAACTTATTGAAATGCTTGCTAATACAGGCAGCCCGTTTACCGATTCTATTTCATGGAATGCATTATCAGTTTCTCTAGAAGATAAAATTGCTCCTTCTGCTAAAATCGATGTTGAAAATATTTTAAAATTATATGCTAAATCAAGTGCCTCCACTCAAACAGCAAGTGAAGGCGTAGCCGGTTTATTGGCAAGCACAGCTTCACCTACTAAAAGAACATTGTTTGATACAAGTGGTGTGAATGGTGCTCAGATTTTCCAGAAAACATTGTTTGGTTCTTTATTTGTATACCAGATAAACAATACGCTTACAAATATTAATTCTTACGACAACAATTCTGTTGTACCGGGAAAAGGCTACACGGCAATGGAACATGCCTGGGACGAATCGTTCGCTTACTTAGGATTTCCGGGACAATATCCAGTAGATTCTCTTACCAATACGGCATTCATTGCAGCCCACAAAGCTTCTTACTATTATATAGCAAACTATGCTTCGCAGGTTGACGCAGGTGGACAATCTCAATTTATTTCAAATCTTGTAAATGCATTCTTAAAAGGTCGCGCGGCAATTACGAACAAAGACCTTACTACAAGAGACGCTCAGATTGCAATCATTAATGCACAACTTGAGCAATTCCTTGCTGCATGTGTAGTACAGGAAATAAATGAATTACTTGCCAATGGTGGTACTAAATACAATGACCCGGCAGCAAAAATGAGTTCTTTGTCTGAATCAAAAGGATTCTTACTTGCTATCCGTTACAACCTTCCATTCAGCAAAACAATTACAAATACTCAGATTTCTGATCTGTTGAGCCACTATCACACAACAATGTATGATGATATTACTGTTGATGATGCTAACTACATCAAAAATACAATCAGCACAATCTACGGCTTTGATGCAATAAAAGATAATCTATAATAACTGTTTTCCTTTCCCATAAAAACCTCTGCTGATTTATTCGGCAGAGGTTTTTCATTTAAAAATATTTTATCAGATTTTTTAATCAAAATTATCACCTTTAAAAGAAAAAGAAGGATATATATTGATAGTATTGAAAGCAATGATGCTCGAAGATATTTCTTCCAATAACTCCTACCCTTGTATGGAAGCAAAGAAACTATAAAACCTATTAAAAAGCCAATCATTGGTATGCCAAAAATCATTGTAGTAATTGTAGCCTGCCTAATTTCTGAACTTGTTGCGCTACGTCCACTTAAGTGTGTGGCTCCACCTTCCTTTATGTCCAACATTCCTAATAAAATATTTATAGAAGCTAAAACTACAACATAGATAATCAATGTATTTAGTTCACCTTTTATGAATTTATTAATAGGTACTTCAGTTTGAGTCATTTCGATCTCTTCTGTACTTTTTTCAATAGCTTTATCAGATAAATTTCTTTTTTGAAATTCGTTTGTTGCAGCCTCTAATGCTGCTGCCTGATAATCGCTAACAGGACCTGTTACAATTTGTATCAGTTCAGCATCTGTCTTTTTAGACATAATTTCTTCAAATGAATTTGCCATAATAATTTTCGTCTTAAAACTTAAAATATAGTATGTACTTGTTAAGAAATTTTATTCAAAAGCTTCGAGCCTTCTGCATTTAGCCTCTACCCCTAACCGCCATTCCCTCTGCCATAATGCTACTGGCCACCAATTGCAAGGCATGATACAACATCAATGGCAATAGCACTACACCCAAAATTAAAGGATCAGGAAATAGTGCCTTTCCCATTACCGCACCTTGCACCAGCGATTTTTTAGATCCGCAGAATAATACAGCAATCCTATCTTCTCTGTTCAGTTTTAATATGGTTGAAAGCACATACATAAAACCAAACATTACTAAAAACAAACTCAACATTCCTGCAGATAAAACAAACAGCTCATTAATCGGGAACGAAACAAACATGTGCCCGGCAAAGGATTCACAAAAAGACGTAAATACAATCAATAATATAATTGCCTGATCAAATAACCGCAATAAACTTTTAAAACGATCTGTTACATATCCAAACTGTTTATTGAGGAACAAACCTATGATTACCGGTACTAATACCTGAAAGCATAATTTAATAATCACATCGGTTGTGTTCATTTCTGCATACATATCACCAATAAACAAGGTCATCCAGATGGGTGTGATAAACACACCAAGTATGCTGGAAATACTTGCATTGAATATAGCTGCGGGCATGTTTCCTCCTGCTATTGAAACCATAACAACCGAAGACGAAACCGTAGAAGGTAAGGCAGCCACATAAAATACTCCGAGCCAGATCAGTTTATTAGAGTCACTGCCTAAGAAATAATGTATAATCAATATAAATACAGGAAAGAGAATAAATGTTGTTGATTGTATCAGCAAATGTAGCCGCCAGTTAAACAGGCCTTCTTTCATTTTCTGCGGACTTAATTTTAATCCGTAAAAAAAGAAAATAACGGATACTCCATACTGAGCAATAGTTGACAACGGTATCAGGCTATCACTCGCTCCCCAGGAAGGGAATTGTGAAGCCAGCACAACAACACCAATCAGACAAAAAAAGAAACCATTTAATCCTGCTTTAGATAAAGTACCGAATAATTTTATCATGGGTAATTACAATTATCTTTTACAAACAAGATACAAAAATTATAGAGATAGTTACGCAGTGCCTGACACGCATGTAAGATTTGACTAAAACATATTCAATAGGCAGAAAATAACAAAAAATGTAACCGCAGCAGATGTAACATAAAGAAGTGTTCGTATATTATGATGCTTACTTTCTAAAATAACATCAGCCATGGAAACAGACGTTCACACAACTACGTTGCAAAACATATTCAGAATCATACTAGGTACTTTTATGATCGGTGCCGCCATTGCACATTTTACCTTTGCCCGCGCTGATTTTCAAGCGCAAGTACCAGATTGGATACCGATGGATAAAGATCTTGTTGTATTGTTATCGGGTATTCCCGAATTGTTATTAGGCCTGGCAATGGTTTTCTGGACGAAGCAAAAAGTTTATATCGGTTTAATCCTGGCACTCTTTTATATTCTCGTATTTCCCGGCAACATTGCTCAATACACGGGAGAATACGATGCCTTTGGTTTGGATACCGATCAAAAAAGATTGATCCGCTTATTCTTTCAGCCGGTGCTTATATTCTGGGCTTTGTGGAGTACGGGTGCATTAATTGTGTTGTCAAAGAAGTATGATTGACAACACAAATGCTTGCCACAGGAATGATAACAAAAAGTAAAAATATCAATCAACTACTTCCACCTCTCCCCAACCCACTTCGACTGTGCTTCTTTAGAAAGAAAAGTCCATGCCAGTAAGCGGCTTGATTTGTTTCCTTGTCCCATTGGAATAACACGTACTTCATACGGCGCAAGCACCTCTAATTGATTTTGTGCTTTCTCCAGATTTGTTTGTTTGGAGATCAAGGTAGAGAACCACAAACAGGAGGTAGAGAATTTTTTACTTTCAAAGATCATCTCGCGCACAAATTCAGCTTCACCACCTTCACACCACAACTCATTTTTTTGTCCGCCGAAATTCAATGTTGGCGCAGTTACCTTTTTATGCTGCAGGTTACTAAGCTTACGCAACGTACCAGCTGCTGCATCTGCTGCTGATGCATGAAAGGGAGGATTGCAGATACTTAAATCAAAGCGTTCTTTCTCATCAATAATACCATAAAAAATATCTGCGGGATGTGGCTGCAAACGCAGTGTAACATTGTCTTTCAAAATAGTATTTGATTCCACAATGTGTTTTGCAGATGCTATAGAAACAGGATCAATATCCGAACCGACAAAAGTCCAGCCGTATTCTTTCACTCCAACAATCGGATATACACAATTCGCTCCCACACCAATATCCAGACACTTGATATTCTTTCCTGTCGGTATACTTCCCTTATTACTTACGCCAAGCAACTCTGCAATGTGATGAATGTAATCGGCCCGGCCCGGCACCGGCGGACAAAGATATCCTTCAGGAATTTTCCATTCCTGAATATCGTAATAGTGTTTCAACAATGCCTGATTTAATGCTGTAACAGCGGCAGGATTAAAGAAATCAATAGACTCATCGTTGTATATGTTCATACTGATGTACTGCGCCAATTCCGGCGAAGTTGCAGTAAGTACTTTGAAATCGTAACGCTCGCGATGCTTATTTCTCGGGTGTAAACGTTCTTTCGTTATCGGATGGTCTTTTTTATTTTTTTTATCAGACATGGTAATAGATAATGGTGTCGGCAAATGTAAAGATACTTAAAATTTCTTTCTTCTTGGGCGAGTCCCAAGACGCTATTCTTTTTAAGTCCTTCAGGCTTATCAACTCTCACTAAATACTCAGGCTGTAAGCCTGACATGCTATAACTTGGGGCATCATCCCAAAAGTTAATGGAATTATTTAAAAACTACATTATCCAGTTTAGTTATTTTCTTTAGGTTTCCAGATAAAGATTTAATATCACCTTTAAGATCATACGTTTTCCCATTCACGATTACCAATACTCCTATGCCTGTTATCATATTATTTGTTATAATCTGATAAACTTTATATGCCGCATCATTATTTTTAAATAAAAGATTATTTCCATCATTACTCAATGTAAAATCTGGATTAGCGTAAACTGTTTCAACAGGATAACTAAATTCAACCCTATCGTCTTCGCTAAGCAGTGCATAATTCAACGTTCTGTCATTAATATTAAACAGAATAACTTTCTTGTTCTTATCCATCAGATTAAATGACATAACCCCAATGATACCCTCTTCTTCTGAATTAAATGTTTTTTCAACGGTTTCAATCATCTTACCATCTTTCAATTCTTTCGTAGTAGTTGTAGTAAAAGCAAAATCAGATTCTTCGATTACTTCACTAATAAGCACCGGCCTAGTATTCTGGATACTATAAGTAGAAAAAGAATGCCAGCAGCATCCACCATTCCCTCTGGTATATATCTTTTTATCTAATGTATCCAGATCGAAATTTCCCTGAGAATTTCGTATAATTTTTGTATACGCCGAATCATATTCAAACGTATTATTCTTTGATAAATAAATAGAATATGATGGACCTTTACTCGAATAGTATTGTTGAACGGCCAGATCATTTTTCCCATCAAAATTATAATCTTCATATAAAATCATACTTTGACCTTCATACGGAACAATTATTTTTTTGGAAGATGATAGTGCCACATCTTCAAATGCAATGCTTTCGCATTCAGTTTCTATAAGTGTTTTACCCGTTTTTCGACTAAAAAGCAACATGGTACCTTCTTTAAACACTTCTTCCTTTTGATCATCGCCAACTATGAACACTGCGTAATAGGTGTCTGAAAAATCATTTATTGTATATTCAATCTGACTAAATGCATTCAAAGAAATAATAAAAAATTGAGTAAATAATAAAAACTGTTTCATATAGATATACATAATATAACTGCAAGTTATATCTTTCATTTTAATAGTACAACTTACTCGAATATCAACGTCGCTCCTTACGGAGCTCCTTGCGTAAATTAAATCATTATTGTTTTTTCTACACATATATTGCCCCGCTGGGGCAAGTATTTCAATAACGATTAATCAGGATTAATTTTAAATGATAAGTCTATTTATTATAACAAAATTCTTTCTTCTTGGGGCTCTGGCTATGAAAAAGAAAAACCTACAAGGTCTATTGATTAGGCCAATACTTATTTAAATTGACACAAGACCTTGGAGGTTTATACCCCGATATTAAAACAAAACCGCTCCCCTCATTTCTGAAGAAAGCGGTTTCAACAATTGAAAACAAAAAAAACTACAAAGCCTTAACTAAAGCCTTCCACTCTTCCAGCTCTGGTTTGCCGGGTTTGCGCAGGCCAAAAAACTGTACCATCAATTCACGGTCTTTATTGAAACACTCAATAGAGGTTACTTCACCATCGGATGTCGGTTTCTTAACCACCCAGGTATCTGTGATCTCATCCATATTCAAATGCATGTTAAAATCCGGATCCAGCACATTCAGCCAATTATCCAGTACACGAACCGTCTTAATCACGTCCTGATGAATCTGAATATTGCCTTTGCTGCCAACAAAAATCATAATCGGCAATTGATCTTTAGCAGCCTTTTCAAGCATGGGTGTTAATTGTGCCTTATCAATTTTACGGGTATATGTATCTCCCGCTACTTCAAGTGCACGTAAGCGGTTCACTTTATATTTGCGCAGCATACCAAAAAATTCATGCGTATCTTTTAACGCACTCCAATCTGCACGGAATGCTGCTTCGTCTATAGTTTCCTGATATTGCGGTGCAGCGTCTGCAATTGTAGTGATAGCAGTTGTTTGTTCAACCGCACGATACGCATCAACAAGTTTATGATAGGCTTCCGGATTTCCACCTTCTTCCTGAAGATAAATTTTTGTAACGGCTGTTCCCGCAGCATCAAAAAACTGTATATGTTTTACTGAGCTGTGTGCCGTTTTTATTTCACCTGCAAACGCAAACTTCCATACGTTAAAGAATGCGCGGGCCTCAATCGAACCAATCAACGTTCCGACTTTATGTCCTTCACCCTGAACAGTAATATTCTCAAACAAACCCTTATGTTCCAATATACAGGCATCGTTGCGTGTGAGTGACATTACACGGCCTAATGTTGGCAGTTGTTTATATAGTTCAGAAAAATCACCTTCAAGTTTAATAATGCCATTGCCTACTTCGGTGGCAAGCAATTCAGCTTCGCTTACACCAAGTGCAAGTGCCGCTTCACGAATACGTTTTTTAGGGTGTTCAATTTTAAATTGATTCCAGCGTTCTGTTAACGAGGATTGAGTTACAGTTGTCATGGGACTTATTAGTTATTATTTGGTTGGTTTTAATTGACGTAGTATCTGGAACAATCAATAGTTGTCCGGTTACAGTATCTTTTATTAAATGTACATCTAAACCATATACATTTTTGATACGTTCTTTGGTGAATACATGCGCCGGACTTCCATAAGCTTCTGTGTGGCCCTGATAGATGAGCAATACATTGTCTGCATACTGAGAAATCAGATTGAGATCGTGCAACACAGCAATTACACAATAACCTGATTGTGTCATACGGCTTGCTGTTTGCAAGACTGTTTGCTGATGGTATAGATCCAGACTCGAAACCGGTTCATCCAGAAAAAGATATTTTGTTCCCTCTGCATCATTCTCTCTTCTCCAGATCTGTGCTAATACACGGCCTAACTGTACACGTTGCTGCTCCCCTCCCGACAACGTTGCGTATGCTCGGTTGGCGAGATGTTTAATATCCAATTCATGTATGATCTCTTGTACGATAGTGTGATCTATATCATTCGGACATTCCTCAAAATGGGGATATCGACCCATCATAATTACCTCTTCTACCTGAAAAGGCAGATTAGCCGAAAATGACTGAGAAAGTACGGCACGTATTTTTGCCAACTCTTTCGGGCTGTGATGCATTACGTCTTTTCCATTTATTGTTACGCAACCGATATCCAGCCTTACTTTATCAGATACTATTTTTAACAAGGTTGATTTACCGGCACCATTGGGGCCTGCAATCACAAGGAGCTCTCCCGGCCTCGCCTGCAGGCTTACGTGATTCAAAAGCGTTTTTGAACCAATGGTATAGCTTATGTTTGTTGCCTGTAACATTATATAAATTGACTTTCTTTTTTATGTTTGATCAGTATCCAGATAAATACCGGCGTACCGATCAATGCGGTAATAATGCCAATGGGAAGTTCCGCCGGTGCCACAAGAACACGCGCCAGCAAATCTGAACCGGTCAATAACAACGCACCTGCCATCGATGAGCCGATCAGAATATAGCGTTGATTATAACCACCCATCATACGCAATACATGCGGAACAACAAGTCCCACAAAAACAATAATACCGGCAACAGCAACCGCCGAGCCTACAGCCATGGTAGACAGCACAATAATCTGAATTTTTAAACGGTCTACGGAAATACCTAAATTGGATGCTTCACGCTCGCCCAAGGACAAAGCATTTAATGATTTTGATAAACGCGGTAACATTACCATCGGAATGAGTACAAATGGCAAGATGGTTAATACAGTGTTCCAGCTTGCACCACCTAAACTACCCAAAGACCAGAAGGTAATATTACGCAGCTCCGCATCCGTTGCATAATAAGTAATCAACCCTGTTAATGCACCACATAGCGCATTAATAGCAATACCGGCCAGCAACATATTCGTTACAATTGTTTTTCCGTTTGACCTGGATAGTCGAAATACAAACAAAGAGGTAACACACGAACCTATAAAGGTTACAATGTTCAAGGTATAATATCCTATCAGACCTTCTACATATTTAAAGTATGGCGTTGCAGAAAGTGTCGATAAAAATACAATCATCAATACAGCACTCAACGATGCGCCTGCCGAGATGCCGATTAAACCCGGATCAGCTAATGGGTTTCTGAATAAGCCTTGTAAAGCAGCACCGGACAAAGCTAGTGCAGCCCCAATAAGCAAACCTAAAATTACCCTTGGAAAACGAATCACCCAGAATACATTATACTGCCCTTCATCAAAAATAACCATTTCATTTATTCCTGCTTTATGCAGAACAATAGAAAATATCTGCGAAGGCGAAATATATAATGCGCCATTACCTGCAGACAACACTACAAACAGAATCAGCAGCAGAAATAGGCTAATAAGAATAACACGTTGCGTAGAAGAAATTTTCATAAACTATTTTATTGAAGCTTAGAGGAAAATTCTATCATAGCTTTACCTAAACGCGGACCAAAACCGGTAAGCAATTGTCCATCCATAGAAATAACTTTTTTATTTTTACCGGCATTGGTTTGACTAATGCCTTGTACTTTTAACAAACCATCTATTCCACCTAAGCTTTCCAGTCCGCTGTTGAATAGCAAGATCACATCCGGATTAGCGGCAATCAAGGCTTCCGAAGTCAATGGCTTGTAATCCGGAAAAGCTGTAACAGCATTTTGCCCACCAGAAAGCTGAATCATTTTATCAACTGCCGTACCTGTACCCGAAACCATCATAGTACCTGTGGCGCGTGCATAAATAAATAATACTTTCTTTTTAACAGCAGGCTTTTTCACCAGGGCAATATCTTTATCCAGTTGTGCAACCAATGCTGCAGCTTTCGCAGACTGATTGAAATATGTACCTGCTGTACGAATTAATTGTTTTGTTCCCTCAACAGATAAGTCCTGTTTAAATAATTGCGTCTTGATATTAGAAGCAGTGAGTTGTTCCAGCACAGCAGGTTTCAGATCATTTTCCAGGCCAATTACCAATGAAGGCGACAATGCAACAATTCCTTCAGAAGATACCTGTCTGTTATGACCAACCTTCGCAATTTTATCAAGTGTTGCAGGATATGTACTTGTGATGTCTACGCCTACAATGGAGCTTTCCATGCCCAAAGCACAGATTATCTCGCTCATAGTTCCATTTACGGAAACTATTTTCATAGCGGAACGATCCGTTTGCTTGTGTATAAAAGACGGCAATGTGATTATTACGGATAAGAATAAAAGACACAGCAATAACACGCTGCGTATATTCAACTTGTCAGTTGAGAAATGCATACCTTTCATATAATTTCAATTTAAAATCTGCTTGTTGAAACAATGATTTAATTTCAACCATTTCGTTTTGAGTAAATGAATAAAACAAGGAGTTCCATTCTGTTCGAATATGCATGCGCTTTTCAAATGGAAAATCTGCAAAGTAATCTTCTATTTGAAGATTGGAAATATTCTTTTCAAATTTTGCAAAATACTCCCTCGTCATTGACTGTGTAATGTTTTTGTACGCAAACACAATTTTATTATCACAAGCCGAACAGGTGTAAATTTTTCCATGTTTTGTTTCGCACAGTACTTTCATCGAACAGGGCAGACTCATTGTTATTCTTTGCTTTCGTTAAACAATAATTTATTTCCAAACGGATCTATAACTTCCATGGTAATAGCATTCCATGGAGCCTCGTGAAGTCCGGGTTTATTAAAGGAATATTTTTTAGCCAGCAGATCTTTATGAAATTCTCTTAAATAGGAAAATTCGATAAAGACCTTTGCACCGGGGCTGCAATCGCCATGGTGTTCTGTCAAATGAAGCTTAACAGAATCACTGGATATCTGCATGTATTTAGGCATTCCGGGAGCATACTGATGCTCCCAGTCTATATTAAATTCCAACCAATCTATATAGAAGTCTAATGCCTTTTGATAATCAAATATGCGTAGTACAGGTATCGCAAAGTTTTTCATATTGTTATTCAACAACTAGTTTCTGCTGGAACACTGAACCATTTGATTCCACAACAACAAGGTAAAAGCCTTTTGCAAGATTTACATTTGTTAGTTGTGTAGCAGTATCGGTAATTGCTGAAGTATAGATCTCATTGCCCAACAGATCTATAATTTTAACAGAAGCACCTATATTATTTGACACAACTGTTAATCTATTATCAGCAGATGATATCGGGTTCGGATAAATTGTAACAACCTTTGCTGCTGATGTAAGAATACCTGTAGTAACAGGTGTGTCTATCTCTCTTTCATCTTCAGCCGTCAGATCAGTTGAACCTGTAGGTTGAAAGTAGTAGGTAAATGAATAGTATCTGGATGCGTTTGTAGTAAGGCCGTCTTTATAGTAACTGTCAAAGAGCATCTTTACATATCTGCCGCTTGAAAGTTTAACAAGATAGGTTTTATCCGGAGCCGCTGAGATAATATGCGTATTCATATCATAACTATACCAGCCTGCGATGGCTTTACCTGTAGCTATTTCATCTGACTTCCAATCTAATGCAGGAGCTGTTGTAACAGAAGAAAAATCTGTTGTTGCAATCTGTGCAGAATCTTCATCCGGACCACTGATACCACTATTCATAATTACAGATGTAGCTTTAAATGCAATATCCCATTTTGTGGAATTCGAATCTGCAACAACCGAAGTGTCGCCGGAAGCAAAATTAAAGAACTGATAGTTTGAACCGTTAGCATATAAATTCTTTACTGTTGTAGTAAGCTTGCTCAGGTCTGTTGTACCTGCAGGTGCTATTAAATAACGGAAGGTATAATATTGAGGAGTTCCCGTATAAGGTGCGCCTGTAACAGGAACAGCTGTTGGTGCGCCTTTATAGTAATTTAAGATTTCAATTTTTACATAATTACCGTTGGACAGCTGGGCGGCAATAACTTTTCCTGCAACAGGAGTAATGGTATGCGGGCCGCCATCAGCAGGTACATAATTATATGTGTACCAACCTGTAACAGCTTTAGATGCGGCATCCTGTACATAACCTGTTACAGGTGCTGCAGTAAGTGCTGTAAAAGATGTTGAACTAAGTACTTGTGCCGAAACTGTTCCGGGACCACTTGTACCGCTGTTAATAATTATTTTAGTTGTACTGAAGGCAATATCCCACAAGGTAGAATTTGAATCTGCCGCAGCCACTTCCTTTCCGCTTGTCAGATTGAAGAATGTATATTTCCCTGCACCTTTATTAGCGGGAAGATCAAATATGGTACGTGGCCCTGTAACGGTAAACGATTGTGCAAAATTGACAAACGGTATAGCTGCAAATAAAATCAGTGTATGTAAATATTTTTTCATTGTATGAAGTATTTAAATTGAATTAATCTTGATTAAAATTTTCTGGTACCATCTGATTGGTATGCATATCTGAAGGTATAGTATCTGGAAATATCGTCGCTTGTTGGTGATGCCGGCGCATCTTTATAATAGCTAAGAATTTCTATTTTAGCATAGGCATTGTCAGCTGTTTTAACAACAATAACCCGCCCCGGTATGGAAGAAATAACATGTGTTGTTGAATTGTAATTATACCAGCCATTGCCCGATCCCGTCTGAATGGCATGCGTTGCCGGAGAATCCTGAATATATCCTGCTTCAGGTGCTTCAGTCAGGTTATCAAATAAACCTGTGTAGATCTGCACGCCAACGCTACCCATACCGCTGCTTCCACTATTTGTAATAATGGTTGTAGAGTTAAAACCAATATCCCATTTTAAAGAAGCAGAATCAGATGTAGCAACGATGGCATTATTTTTCAAATTGAAAAAAGTATAATGACCTGTACCGCCTGCCTCTGGATTAGCGGGCAGATTCTTAACCATATTGGTTGTAAGCGTAGTTGATGCAGCTGGTGCAGGAGTGTCATCTTTGTCGTCTTTACACGACATTGTTATACCGGCAAGTATAATCAATGTATATTTTAAGTAGCGCATATAATTATTGTTTATTGAATTTAATTTGAATAGACGTATAGTATAATCTTCCCGGAATTGAAGGTATATAAGCAGCATTTGTATAATTAAATATGTTATCAATACCGATCTGCAGATTCATCCACGACACCAAATTTTTTCCCAGTGAAATATTTCCCAGCCAGTATCCTTTTACATATTCATCCGGCGCATCCAGAATCAGATTTCCATTTACATCACCAAAGCCATACTTACCTCTGTATACAGCACGAACAGAAGCATTCCATCCATTTTTTTTACTTTGATAAAAGAGTTTGATATTTGCCATGTGTTTCGATCTGTCGTATAGTCCACCGTATTGACTCTCTTTAACAATTGAAGTAATTAATGTCGAAGGATCACGGGCATAATATTTTCCTTCCTTAATATCTTCAACTACTTCTTTATTTTTTGCGATCAGGTATTGATATCCTGCACTAAGAGTAAGATTTTCATGAAGCGTATATGCTGCATTTGTTTCTATCCCTTCTGTGAATACTTTTGAAACATTATAATATGTATACACAGACTGCCCATTCGTTTTCATAGCAATAGCAGATGTTTCAATCATATTACTGATATCATTTCTGAACACATTAAACTGCCAGTTTAATTTCTTTGATACCTGCATTGTCCATCCTACATTAACAGATACAGAGCGCTCTGCTGTAATAGGCTTTAGTGTAGACGGGTCAATAAAGGTCTGTTCAATTAAACCTTGCTGCTGCAAGTGATTATATTGTGCCAGAACTTCCTCCGACCCAAACACACTATAACCTGCAACCGGGTTTGTGAAATTGAGATACAACTGACGAAAATCCGGGGCTTTGAATCCCTTGCCAACAGAGGCTCTGAGTGTAATTCTCTTGGTAGCAATATATTTTATTGAAAGCTTTGGGCTCAATTGTTTTCCATATACACTATGTACATCGTACCTGAAACCGGCAATGATATTTAATCGGGTCATAGGTTTCCAATCGTGCTGCAGATAATAGAACGTGTTGTAAAATGTCTGCTTAGCAGTATAGCGGGTTGAATTGACCGATTCAAAAGTTGCACCTACACCCAATACCGTTTCATTTGAAGCGTTCCAGGTTCTGTAAGCCAATAACTCCGGTCTGTTAAATGTCTGATTGAAATAGCTGTTATCATACAAACTTCCATCCAGTGTGTTGGTCATGATTGCATTGGTATGATAATATGTTGAATAAGTTTTTAATTGAACTTTTGTTTTTTCATTGATCGAATAAAATAATTGCGGAAGAATATTCCAGTCGTATTGATTACCTATCTGCTGAACTCTGTAATTGGTAGCGTTCTCAGAAAAAGTTATAATACTGTTTTGATCTTCGTAAAAACCGCGTGCAGAAAGTGTTGCCTTCAACCGTGCATTAAAACTGTAGCTGACTTTCTGCTGCAGTGTATAATTTTGATACGGAGCAACTGTCTTATCTTCTGTAGCCGGCGACAAATCATAACCTGAAGTACTATACCGGTTTGCAAAAGCCATATACCGGAGACGTTTTGTATTCACAAATCCATCCAGTGAAACATCGGCTGTATTATTAGTACCATATCGTGTTCTTAATCCGATGCCCGCTTTTTCTTTCGGTTCCTGAGTAATAATATTGATTACTCCGGCCAATGCTTCACTACCGTACAAACTTGATGAGGGGCCTTTAACAATTTCAATTTGTTTTATGTTGCCAACGGTAATCCTTGTTAAATCAAGTGTTCCGGCTGTTCTTCCGATCAAAGGGGAACCATCAACCATAATCATCGTGTATTCGGGATTGAAACCCTGCAGCTGAATACCTGTACCATGATCATTTATGATTGCTAAGCCTGTCTGCTCCTGCAAGACTTCATTCAAACGCATAGATCCCATTTGTTTGATTTGAGCCTCTGTTATTACAGTGACAGGTATCGGTAAGTCCTGAGCATTTTTTTCTGTTTGTGTTGCTGTAATAACAATCTCTTTCCCGTCTTGTTTTGTTTGCGTATAAACAACAACATCAATTAAAAGCTGGTCAGGTGAGATAACAATTGATTGTTCTGTTGAAGTAAAACCTACATGGCCAAAAACCAATGTATAATTTCCGGGTTTGATTCCATGTATACAGAACTTTCCGTTTGCATCCGAAACAGTACCCATTGAAGTTCCTTTCAGGTATACAGTTGCATATTCAACCGGATGAAGGCTGTCAGCAATGATGCTTCCTCTGATTGTTCCTTTTTGGCCGAAAACCGAAACAGAAATCAATAAGAATATTACTGTTGTGAGATATGTATTTTGTGTTCTGATAAAATTCATTATTTAGACTAATTCTAAACAATGCAAAAGTACAGGCAAATAAGGGGGACTGCAATACTCGGATTTATGTGTTTTATTCTACTTCAAACAAAGTAGTTGCATACTGAAAAAATGGTAGTGAGATCAATTTCTGGAAACAATTTTATTATCTAAAGCCCAAATAATCAATTCAGTAGATTTATTAACCCCGGCCTTTTTCATGATATTCCTACGATGAGTAGCAATGGTTTTTTCACTGATAAATAAAATATCTGCAATTTGTTCGTTAGACCGCCCTTTACAAATAAATCGTAGAATTTCCAACTCCCGATCGGAAAAAATAGAATCTGCATTTCCATTATTCAGGAAACCTTTCAGCAATACCTGAGTAACATCGCTTACATAATATTCTTTATTATTATAGACTTGGTGAACGGCATGCAGCAATTCATCTCTGGAAACATTTTTGCGTACAAATCCTGTAACTCCAGCACGCACGGCCATTACAAGAGGCAGTTCGCAATCACAATCAGAAATAATTAAGAACTTAACATTCGAATTTACGTGCTTCAAATCTTCAATCAGGTTCCGAACAGGCTGCTGGCATAAGTTCAATTCAAAAATCAGCACGTCTGGCTGTGTAACTTGTACCGAATCTACCAATTGATTTAAATTATTCGATTCGCCAACAATTTCAATGTCCTTGCTTTGCTTTAATGACTTCTTAACTCCTTCTCTAATAAGGTAATAATCGTCTGCTATGTAAACTTTTATCTTATTCATATTATTTAGAACAATTCTAAACGTTTTGCAAATTAGCATTTAAAATGATAAAAGCTCTAATTATTTAGATTTAGTCTAAACAATTAGAGCTTTGTCATTGATTATCAAACAAGAAAATTTTGTGATCTGGCCTTGCTGAAGGAGCCGGAACATGAATTTCAAATACAGTAAACGGTTAAAACCGTTTTATTCAGCGAATATAAAAAAGCCCCGGTTAAAACCGGGGGCTCGCTATTAACATTTGTATCCCATGATTAAAACCGTGGGCTGTTGAATTTATTCTACTTCGAATTTTGGTGTTTCTCTGGCTACTTCAATTTTCACTTTGCGGCCTTTGATTTTTTCTTCTTTCACCAATTTAATAACAGATTCAACCTTGCTGCGTTTTACAGCGGCATACGCAAATTGATCTTTTACTTCGATCAAACCCAATTCATCTTTTTCCAGCAAGCCTTTTTTAGATAAGAAACCAACAATATCTACTTTATTGATTTTATCTTTTTTACCTGCACTGATAAACAGTGTTTCCCATTGCGGCAATAACGGTGCTACTTTCTGATCGGATAATTTTAGGATGTCCGGTTTAGAGGTAATATAGTCCGGCAACAACACATCTTTATGCAACAGCATATACGCCGTACCCGTAGATCCCATACGTGCCGTACGTCCGTTGCGGTGTGTAAATGCATCGATCTTATGTGGCATCTGATAATGCACCACATGTTTTACGTCCGGTATATCAAGACCTCTGGAAGCAAGATCAGTTGTTACCAATACATTGGTACTTCCGTTCCTGAATTTTGTTAAGGTACTTTCTCTGTAGCGTTGTTCTAAACCACCGTGAAAATTATTATTAATAATACCATGCTCTGTCAGGTACGTACATACGTTTTCAACCTCATCGCGCTGATTGCAGAATACAATCACAGACTCATTACCTATCTGACACAGCAAACGCAGTAACGTATCAAATTTATCTTTTGAATCTGAGAGGACAGTTTTAACAGAAAGGCCGCTCGCCTGTCCGCCAATATAATTAAGCGTTACAGGAGATTGCATGCCGGTAAAATCCGGAATTTTAATCGCTTGTGTAGCAGATGTAAGAATACGTTTTTTAACACCGGTCAATCTTCCGATTATGATCGCCATATCTTCCTGAAAACCCATTTCAAGGGATTTGTCAAATTCATCCAGTACCAGCGTTGTCACTGTTTCCAGATTGATATTTCTGCGGTTGATGTGATCCACAATTCTTCCTGGCGTACCTACCAATAAAGCGGGCGACTGTGCCAGGTTGTTTTCTTCTACATCCATCGGGTGACCGCCATAGCAACACGTAACTTTGAAGCCCGTTTTTAAACTTTTAAATACGGTTTCAATTTGTAAAGCTAATTCTCTGGAAGGCACTAATACCAAGGCTTGGATAGCCGTTGAAGAGACAGACAGTTTTTCAAATACGGGTAACAAAAAACCCAAAGTTTTTCCTGATCCTGTAGGAGAAAGTAAAATAACGTCGCTCGCTTTTGCATTTGCTGCAAGAGAATCCTCCTGCATGTCATTTAGTGAAGCGATCGAAACATTATCGAGCAATTGCTCGATGGTGGGTTTATCTAACATGAGTTGTTCTTTCTTAGTAATAAACTACCATTGTTAAATTCGAAATAACAAAAGACAAATTCCAAACAGACGGAATTAGCTATTTCATTTTATAGAATTAATCAATGCAAGTTTTTATATAAATTTAAAACTCACTGGATTTTAATTTGTATACTAAATTAAAATCTAGTGAGCTATTCATTCCGTTTGGAATTTGTCTTTTGTTATTTGTTATTTAAGATTACTTAACGATTTCACCAAACAGATCAAACTCCGCAGCATCATTGATCTTCACATTTGCGAAGTCACCTACACGCACGTATTGATCTTTTGCAGAAACCATTACTTCGTTATCTACTTCCGGACTGTCGTGTTCAGTTCTGCCAATGAAGTATCCGCCTTCTTTACGATCAAACAATACTTTGTAGGTATTACCGATCTTCGCTTCATTCATTTCAGCCGAGATCCCTTCCTGAATCTGCATGATGATCGATTGACGCTCTTCTTTTTCTTCCTGCGGAATGGTGTCGGCAAGCGAGTATGAGTGTGTGTGCTCTTCGTGTGAATAGGTAAATGCACCTAAGCGATCGAAGCGTTGCTCTTCCACAAACGAACACAATTCATCAAAATCTTTTTCTGTTTCGCCCGGATGTCCAATGATCATCGTTGTTCTGAAAGCAATACCCGGAACTTTATCACGGATTGTCTTGATCAGATCTTCTGTTTTCGGACGGTCAATGCCTCTGCGCATGATTTTCAGCATATCGCTGGAAGCATGTTGTAAAGGCATATCAATGTATTTGCAGATGTTGCTGCGTTCTGCCATCACATCTAAAATATCAAGCGGAAAGCCCGATGGATACGCGTATTGCAGGCGGATCCAGTCAATACCTTCTACATCGGAAAGATTCCGGAGTAAGTCAGACAGATTTCTTTTCTTATAAATATCCAGACCATAATAAGTAAGGTCCTGCGCAATCAAGATTAATTCTTTTGTGCCTTTGGCAGCCATGTTCTTCGCTTGCTTTACCAGATCTTCCATCGGTAAGGAAACGTGTTTGCCACGCATCACCGGAATGGCGCAGAACGAACACGGACGATCACAACCTTCTGCAATTTTCATGTATGCGTAATGCGAAGGTGTTGTCAATAAGCGTTCACCAACTAATTCATGCTTATAATCTGCTTTGAATTTTTTCAGAATAGCAGGCAATTCATTTGAACCGAAAAATGCATCAACCTGCGGCATCTCACGTTCCATATCATCTTTGTAGCGTTGCGACAAACAGCCCGATACATAAATCTTATCAATCAAACCATTCTCTTTCGCATCAATATAGCGAAGGATTGTATCAATGGATTCCTGCTTCGCATTATCTATAAATCCACATGTATTGATCACCACTACATTTGAATTATCATTTTTAGATTCGTGCTCTGCGTCAATACCATTGCCGCGTAATTGCGTCAACAGGTTTTCTGAATCCACTAAGTTTTTTGAACAACCCAGTGTTACGATGTTTACTTTTGTTTTTTGATTGCCTTTTACTTTCACTGCTATTCGCTTTTATTCTGAATAATTCGCATTATAATCAATATACACATTCAGTGCTGTAACAGAATCTTTATATACCTTAACAGGCATAAATAATCCATCGTCACTGATGTGAGAATACAAACGGTCATTTTCTTCAATAAACACAGAATATGATCCTGGTTTTAATGCTTCTACAAAATTTCCGTTTTTGTCTGATTGTGTTGAGTCTACTACTTCCGAATGAATGCTTCCAATAAAGCTTTCATCATTCAATTCCACTTCCCGTAAGCCGGTTAATTCGTAGAAATAGATCTTACGTGACACGCCAATCACCGTTCCGTTTGTTAAGAGATTTCCTTTTGAATCGAAGGTTCCTTCTTTATATATTATTTTCCCTTTAATGCCTTGCTTGGGTTCTGAAGGATCGGTTTCGTTACTTGTATTATATGGCAAATGACTCTCTTTACACGCTGCAAAAAGGATCACACATAAAAAAATAAAGAGCGTATTATTGAGCGCTTTCAAACAGTGAATCAACAAATTCATGTTTATTAAATACTTGCAGATCTTCCATTTTCTCACCAACACCAATATACCGCACCGGAATCTGGAACTGGTCTGAGATTCCAATCACCACGCCGCCTTTCGCCGTGCCGTCCAGTTTTGTAATTGCTAAAGAAGTTACATCGGTAGCCTTTGTAAATTCTCTCGCCTGCAAAACTGCATTCTGCCCGGTACTGCCATCCAATACCAGCATTACATCGTGTGGTGCTTCGGGAATAAACTTTTGAATCACGCGCTTTATTTTAGAAAGCTCGTTCATTAAATTAATTTTTGTGTGCAACCTTCCTGCCGTGTCAATAATCACAACATCTGCTTTCATATCTACTGCCTGCTTAACAGCATCAAAAGCTACTGCTGCGGGGTCCGTATTCATACCATGTGAAATAACCGGTACGCCAACACGCTTTCCCCACAATTCTAACTGATCAACAGCGGCGGCCCGAAACGTATCTGCAGCACCCAATACTACTTTTTTTCCGTTTTTATGATAATGTGCGGCCAGTTTCCCGATAGTCGTTGTTTTACCAACACCATTTACACCCACTACCATAATAACATAAGGCAAGCCTCCGGTTGCAGGAATTTCGAATTCTTTAGAATCCGGAACGGTATCCCCTACCAGCAGACCAACAATTTCTTCTTTTAATATTGCATTCAGCTCGCTTGTGCCAAGATATTTATCTTTAGAAGCGCGATCCTGAATACGTCCGATAATTTTTAATGTCGTTTCAATACCTACATCTGAAGAAACAAGTACTTCTTCCAGATTATCTAATACTTCATCATCAATCTGAGCTTTACCCAATATGGCTTTGCTCAGCTTTGAAAAAAAACTGGTTTTGGTTTTCTCTAAACCTTTATTTAAAGTTTCTTTTTTTTCTTTTGAAAAAAAATTGAATAAACCCATAATTCCTTTATCTAATGCAATTAACGAAGCATTAATTGCTTGACTGCTTTAACAAATATAAAACAAAAAAAGTCCCCAAGGGGACTTTCTTGTAAAATATGCGAATGATACAAGGATTACTTTTTCAAAGCTTCCTGTACATCATTGATAGGTACTATCTCTTCTTTGAAGGTATAAGAACCGCTTTTTTCAGTTTTAACAGCTCTGATGATTTTAGCGAAACCTTTAGTAGGATCGGTATTTTTCAGGGTTGCAACTACTTTCTTTGCCATAGTAGTAAGTGATTATTTAATTTCTTTGTGAATAGTATATTTCTTAAGAACCGGGTTGTATTTTTTCAACTCGATACGCTCTGGCGTATTCTTACGGTTTTTAGTTGTGATATAACGGCTTGTACCAGCTAACCCTGTAGCTTTATGTTCAGTACATTCCATGATCACCTGGATTCTGTTTCCTTTTTTTGCCATGATATATTAATAGGTTTTAAGGTGACCAGCTTCAGTAGCTTTCGCTAAAACCGCAGATAAACCTTTTGAACTAATGGTCTTAATTGCTTTTGCAGATAACTTCAATGTTACCCATCTGTTTTCTTCGGAAAGGAAGAAACGCTTCTTCTGAATGTTAGGAGCAAATGTTCTCTTCGTCTTATTGTTTGCGTGAGAAACATTGTTACCTGTTCTTGTTTTCTTTCCTGTTATTTGACAAACTCTGGCCATGACAATACTATTCTTACTTTGTAATAGGGTTGCAAATATCTGAATAATTACGATAAAGAACAACCCTCTACCAGAAATTCTTCTAAAAAAATGCGCTTTGTGGAAAAAAGCACTAAAAAAGGCTGAAATATTCGAAATGAAGGGGATTTCATTGTAAAAATTCTTGGGAATATCTGTAAATCATTTTACTGCCTCCCGGTCTGAGGCACGCAATAGCTTTTTTTCTGAGGCGAGCCTTAGCACAGCGGAACTTACCCCCTACTTACATTTTGCAGTTTTTTGATGGTATATCTACATAGAAGATTGTCAGAGTACACCATCGCACCACATAAAAGCGACCTGATGGGTTAAATTATAGCCCATATTCCCATATTATATAGCCCATGGTTAAAACCATGGGCTATATGTTTATATAATGGAACGATAACGGTTTTAACCGTTTATAAACAAATGAAATATCATTGAAATCAATATCGTGGTACATAGGTGATCCATTATGGCAGGCATGGATGAAATGATCTCACGATTAAAATCGTGGGCTGGTAACGCTATTTTTATTACCTTTGTAAGCTGTTTTAGCAGAATTTTCTACTGACAGTTATCATTTAAATACCTTAAAACAATCTATTTATGAACACTACTGTATCTCTTAGTCAGCAGGCTATCGAACTTGAAGATAAATATGGCGCACATAACTATCATCCGCTTCCGGTGGTTTTGGCTAAAGGTGAAGGTGTACATTTATGGGATGTGGAAGGCAAGCATTATTACGATTTTCTTTCTGCCTACAGTGCAGTAAATCAAGGTCACTGCCACCCGCGTATTATCAATGCACTGATTGAACAGGCTAAAACCTTAACACTTACGTCAAGAGCGTTCTATAACGACAAACTGGGTGAAGCAGAAAAATTCATCTGCGACCTGTTTGGTTACGACAAAGCATTGCTAATGAACTCCGGTGCGGAAGCTAATGAGTCAGCGATTAAACTGGCGCGTAAATGGGGCTATCAGGTAAAAGGTATTCCTACCGATCAGGCGGTGATTGTTGCCGTTGAGCGCAACTTTCACGGACGTACTACAGGTATTATCTCTGCTTCTACCGATCCGGATTCAAGAAATAACTTCGGTCCGTTTATGCCGGGCTACCAGATTATTCCATACAACGATGTGGATGCATTGGAGACAGCACTTCAGAATCCAAACGTATGTGGTTTCTGGGTAGAGCCGATTCAAGGCGAAGCTGGGGTATTTGTACCGGGCGATGGATATCTGAAAAAAGCACAGGAGCTGTGTACAAAATATAATGTGATCTTAATGATGGACGAGATCCAGACGGGTTGCGGCAGAACAGGCAAACTGATTGCTTCCAACCACGAGGGCGTTCATCCGGATATGCTGATCTTAGGTAAAGCTCTATCAGGCGGAACATATCCTGTCTCTTGTGTACTGACTTCAGACGAGATCATGTTAACAATAAAGCCAGGTGAACATGGTTCTACCTTCGGTGGTAATCCATTAGCTTGTGCCGTATTGGTTGAGTCATTAGCGGTATTGATGGACGAAGGTTTGATCGACAATGCAGCTTCTATGGGCGAATTGTTCCGTGAGCGTATGAATGCATTGAAAGACAAATGTGAGCACGTTACTCTGGTTCGTGGTAAAGGTTTGTTAAACGCCATCATCATTAAACCAACAGCCGATGGACGTACAGCATGGGATGTTTGTATCAAACTTATGGAAAATGGTTTGCTTGCAAAACCAACACATGGCGATATCATCCGCTTTGCACCTCCATTGATCATCACTGAAGACCAGATCAATGAGTGCTGCGATATTATTGAGAAGACGCTGCTTGAGTTCTAGGAAGTACTAAGTATAGAGTACGGAGTACTTTCTTTACTATACATCCATTACTGATTTTATAATTTACATAGAATTTTAAAAAACAAAGGGGTACTTTGTACTATATACTCAGTACTTAGTACTCCTTTTACGTTACACTATTAACTTTACACTCTACACTAAGCTCATGCGTCGTCCAAGAAGAAACCGTAAGTCTGAAGCTGTTCGTCAATTAGTAAAAGAACACCGTGTGCATACCGAAGATCTCATGTTCCCCTTGTTTTTAACAGGCGGAAATAATGTTAAAACTGAGATTGCTTCTATGCCCGGAATTTTCCGTTTGTCGGAAGATAATCTGCTGCGTGAAATTGACAGCTGTATGAATCTTGGATTAAGTTCGTTTGTCTTGTTTCCGCATTTTCCGGATGAGGTAAAAGATCCCTATGCAACAATCAGCTACCAGGAAAATATGTATCTGAAGGCGATCCGTGAAATCAAGAAACGTTTTCCGGAAGCTTGCGTGATGACCGATGTAGCGATGGATCCCTACTCTTCCGACGGGCACGATGGGATTGTAAAGAACGGCGAAATCATCAACGATGAAACGCTGATTGTGTTAGGTAAAATGGCGGTTGCGCAAGCACAGGCCGGTGCAGATATTGTAGGACCATCAGACATGATGGACGGCCGCGTCGGTTTTATCCGCGACATGCTGGATGAAAACGATTTTACGAATACCTCGATTATGGCATATACGGCAAAGTATGCAAGTGCTTTCTACGGCCCGTTCCGCGATGCCTTAGATTCTGCTCCGAAATCCGGAGATAAGAAAACATACCAGATGGACCCGGCAAATGTTACCGAGGCGCTATTAGAAGCAGAGCTAGACGTGCAAGAAGGTGCTGATATTATTATGGTAAAACCTGCCCTGGCATATTTAGATGTAATCAAAACATTATACGATCAGTTTGATTTACCTATTGCAGCGTACAACGTGAGCGGTGAATACGCCATGGTAAAAGCTGCGGCAGAAAAAGGGTGGATCGATAACGACAAAGTAATGCTTGAAACATTACTGAGCATGAAGCGCGCCGGTGCAAAAATTATCCTGACGTATTTTGCGAAGGAGTTTGCTGGGAAGGTGAAGTATTTTTAATGTAGCCGAAGGCTGGCATGCCGGTTTAATGTAACGTCGTCGAGGTTTAAAACCTCGACGACGTTCTTCTCTAAACATTTTTATGAAATGGTATAAAAAGATTCTATTTTGGGAAATCCATCGAATACCGCTGAACATAATTGTCTGCTTTATGATTCTATTTGGTGCTCATATATCCTCTCCGGTTATATTTAAGGAGGGTGAAGAAGGTCCTGAAATGATGTTTTATACGCACTTGATTTTCATTTTTCTTTTCTTATTTAATATTCTATTTACATTTACATGGATAATTTCATTATTTCTAAATGTTGCCAATTTTAAATCTTCCAAAATTGCCTTATTAATTATCTATTATCTATTTTATTTGCTTTCTTTTCTTTTTCACTTTACCAATATTGTATTCAATTTAATACTCGAAACAAATTATTATGCAAATCGAAATCCAAAAGCTATGCTATAAGAACATCGAACAATTCATTGAATTGATTGATATTTTCGAGGAGGTTTTTGAAATGAACAATTTCGAACTTCCTGTAAATAAGCATCTCGAATCAATATTAGATAACGAAGAATTTTTAGCGTTTGTCGCCGTATATGATGGTGAAATTGTAGGCGGACTTACGGCTTATATTCTCCATCAATACTATTCAGAATCACCCTTAGTATATATTTATGATTTAGCTGTAATGAAAAAATATCAACGTAAAGGAATCGGTAAAAAATTGATACTGGGTATTAAAGATTATTGCAAAGAAATAGGTGTTAAAGAAGTATTTGTTCAGGCAGATGAGGCAGATGTTCATGCGCTGGATTTTTATCGATCAACGGGCGCAAAGGAAACTAAGGTAACGCACTTTTCCTATCCACTGAACTAACGTCGTCGAGGTTTAGACCTCGACGACGTTAGACGAACATCAGCTAAAAATATTTAACTGCTGCTTTTTATCTATTGAATAATTTGGACTACTATTTTCCAGCTTCAGCAGAATCGCCTTGTTTTCCAATCCGCCGGCAAAGCCTGTTAAGCTTCCTGATGCGCCGATCACGCGGTGACACGGCGCAATGATAGAGATGGGATTCTTTCCATTTGCTGTACCAACCGCCCGAACCGCTTTAGGATTGTTAAGCTGATCTGCTATTTGTCCGTATGTTCTTGTTTCTCCATACGGGATTGTCAGCAAAGCATGCCATACTTGTTTTTGAAAATCTGTTCCAATAAAATCAAGTGCTACAGAAAACTCTTTTCTCTCCCCATTAAAATATTCCCGAAGTTGGCGTTCTGTTTCCAATAATACCGGATGATCATTTTTTTCACTAAAATCCCGTACCTGCACACGTTTTGGATCATCGTCTTCCCAAAGTATTGCAACAAGGCCTTTATCACTGGCAACAAGTTTTATTTCTCCTACGGGAGTTATAAGATTTTTAAAATAGTATTGGGATTTCATATCGTATTCTTTACTATCTATCGCTAACCATATAAATTCACGGAAGGTTCCTGGAAATTTATTGGTGGTAATAAATGCAGTCAAAGACTACCTAATAATACACGCCAGTCAAAACTGGCGCGAGATAGATGATAGGTTGAATGAACTATCGTTAACAAACGAAACCTATAAGGTTTTATATCAATTTCATTAGATATATTTTATAACGATGTACGTCTAATTAGAAAACCTTATAGGTTTTATTACAGCTTCTCTAGATTTGAAATTTGTCTTTTGCAATTTGTTATTTTATTTTCCTCCCCCACGTCATCTCTTTCTTATACAGCGGCCCTTTCAACGATTCCACTTCAAAACCCACAGCTTTCAGTGTTCTTTTAAAAGCCGACTGCGCACAATAAGTCGTAAGAATCCCCCCTTCAAATAAACTATCAAAAATCTTTTTGAAATTATTTTCCACCCACACTTCTGCTTGTCGGTTTGGTGCAAATGCATCAAAATAACATACGTTGAATGTATTTAGAGGCAACACTTTTTCTTCGAGTGTTGATTTGTATTTATAGATTGTAAAGTACTCTGACAGTTGTGTTTTTTCTTCCCATGCACACTCGTGTATTTTCTTAAATCGCTCTGCTGCCAAGGGCTCCTGCATCAGCGAAGGGTAATTTAATTGAGACGTTATTTCGCTGCTTAATGGAAAGGGTTCCAATGTGTGATACTCTACTTTCAATCGTAACTCTTCCGCTTTGTTCCAGGTTAGTAAAGCATTAAGCCCTGTTCCGAAGCCCACTTCCAGTACATTCACCTCATTCAGATCACCAAATGCAAGTAAGCCATATTCAATGTATACATGAATGGATTCCTGTATCGCTCCATGTTTGGAATGATATGTCTCATTCAATACCGGATTGAATAAAGTGTGTGAGCCGTCATTAGAGACGATGAGAGAGATTTCAGTTGACATGTTTAGTTGAATAATAATATTATTCGTTAATCATAAAATAATTCTATTTGAATTATTTTTTTAAGCTCTAAATTTATTGCTATGCACAAAAAATAATATACATAAATCGAATTTTCAGGACTATTTAATCTTGCATCAATTTTATCTTTGGAAGTAGTCTCAAACCACTCTTTCGAAATTAAGTAAAAAGAATAACCCAATTCAAACTCGCTTAATTTATTTTTAAGCTTGTTCCATATAGATAAAAAATCTTTTTGGTCATCTGTCCCCCAATTATCATCTTTAGAATAATCATCAAAAAAATCACAAAGACTTTTTATATTATATTTTTAAAATCAGTTATACTAAGATTGCTACTATCAAAAGCTGATCTAAGATAATTTTGTTGTTCAATTATGGACTTTGCTTTAATAAAATCTCGTATGCATGCTTTTTTACAAGATTCGGATTTGATAAATTTTAAAACAATATCCTTTTCTACATCTAGGCAATATTCATTAAAAATAAATGTGTTTATCGTAACACCTTGATAATTAAAATTAATTAATTCCTGACTGTGTCTAATAAAACTCATCATTCTACTTTTGTTGTTATGAACTAGTCTTTGCTAATATACCATTTTCATCAATGCTTTTTTATCCGTGATCAGGATCGCACTTTTTTCTACACGGATCAGTTTTTCTCCGATGAATAGTATAAGAATATTTTCTGTAATATCCTGCGGCAGGTCTGCCATCGCTGCCAAATCCGGCAGTGATATAGTCATCGGTTTATTTTCTTCTCCGGTGCTGATGTACAATTCATGCAACTCAAATATGGCTTTTGCCAGTTGTTTGCGTTGGTGTTTTAATGTATCCATAAATTATACTTTTACATTGTTGGTCAATCTAACCATTGTTGGTCACTTGCTAATGCATTCATTCACGATTTGATTTTCAGTTCTGGAAAGAACACCAACAACGGTGGAAAGATTTATCTAACAAGCGGTCTGACCGGAGAAAAACCGGTCTGACCGCTGTGGTCTTTTCAACACCGCATCTATAATAAAAGACTCTATTGGTCAAGCACTGTGGTCTGACGGCTTTTTTAGTCCGTCTGACCGCTCGTCACAAAAAGATTCTCTATAAATCTCCCTTACATAGAAAACCGCCGTTCAATAAGTTCTCTTTATTATATAAAAACATTGAACCATCGGGATTTGTAAGCGTGCCGCCTGCAGCTTCCAGTACGGCTTGTCCGGCAGCTGTATCCCATTCCATTGTCGGGCCATGACGATAATATAAATCTGCAGCCCCCTCGGCTACTAAACAGAATTTGATAGAGCTTCCTGTTGTGATAAAATCTGTTACTTTATATTCAGCTAATAATTTCGCTTCATCTTCTGAGCTGTGCGAACGAGATCCAACAGCAGTACGGTCCGAATCCGGAGCCTTACGCACAGTGATTGGCGTTTCCACTCCACCTACAATTTTAAATGCACCTTGTCCCACAACACCGGCATATAAGGTATCTGTTACCGGTATATATACCACGCCCATTACCGGACGGTTGTTTTCCATCAATGCAATGTTGACCGTGAATTCGCCGTTGCGTTTGATGAATTCTTTTGTACCATCCAGCGGATCTACCAGCCAATACCTCTCCCATTTCGAACGTGTTTCATAAGGAGTCGATTTTCCTTCTTCCGAGATCATCGGTATTTCGGGAAATTCCCCTTTCAGCAAGGTATAAATTACCTGATGCGCATTTTTATCGGCTACTGTAAGCGGCGATTTGTCGTCTTTCACTTCAATCAGATCTGTAAAATCCGGTATTGAATACACTTCCATGATCGCTTTTCCAGCTACCATACTCGCCACAATGGCATGTTCAAGTAAATTATTCATCAAATTCGTTTTAAATACTAATTCTGCAATTTAAGAAAAGTCCCTTAGAATCTTCTGAAAAACTCCCTACCCTCCAACTGTATCGTTGGCACTTGCTGTTTATCACAGGATTATCATTTGACAGCACATTTTTCCGTTCTTAACAATGTGCTTTTTATTAGGTGTTTAATTGCCAAAACTGTTATGAGATATAGCCAAAAAACCGTATTTTTGGAGTCTATTTTAATAATAGCTTGTGAATCACATACATCCTATATTCGATAAAATCCTTCAGCGGGAGGATAAAGAGGCTCAGTTAAAACAACATTCCATTGTTATCTGGATGGTTGGTTTATCCGGTTCAGGGAAAAGCACACTGGCCAAAGCATTAGAAAGAGATCTGCACGATCGCGGTTTCTTAACAACGTTACTTGATGGCGATAATCTTCGCACGGGTATCAATAACAATCTAGGGTTTTCTGAAGCTGACCGTACGGAGAATATCCGTCGTGCGGCTGAGACCTCTAAATTATTTGCTGCCTGTGGTATCATCACCATCTGTTCGCTGATTAGCCCTACAGAGGAAATCCGTACCATGTCTAAAAATATCATTGGTGCAAACGATTATTTCGAACTGTTTGTAAATACACCAATCGAAGTTTGCGAACAACGTGATGTAAAAGGCTTATACAAAAAAGCACGTGCAGGCGAAATTAAAAACTTTACCGGTATTGATTCTCCTTTTGAACACCCAAAGGCTCCGTCTCTGGAAGTTCGTACCGACTTACATAGCTTAGAAGATTGTCTGCAACAAATTCTTACAGCTATTCTTCCTAAAATCACCTACTAATTTAGTATTCCAATAGATTTATGAATTCATATACCTTATCCCATTTAAAACAACTTGAATCTGAAGCGATCTTTATGATGCGTGAAGTTGCTGCTCAGTTTGAGCGCCCGGCACTTCTGTTTTCAGGCGGTAAAGATTCAATTGTAATGGTTCGTCTTGCACAAAAGGCTTTCTTTCCTGCGAAGATTCCTTTTCCTCTTGTTCATGTGGACACCGGCCACAACTTTGTTGAGACTATTGAATTCAGAGATAAAATGGTGCGCGAAATTGGTGCAACATTGATTGTACGTTATGTACAGGATTCAATTGATCAGGGCCGTGCTGTTGAAGAGAAAGGACCAAATCCAAGCCGCAATGGTTTGCAAACAATCACTCTTCTTGATACAATTGAAGAATTCAAGTTTGATGCCTGCTTTGGTGGTGCACGCCGCGATGAAGAAAAAGCACGTGCAAAAGAACGCTTCTTCTCGCACAGAGATGAATTCGGTCAGTGGGATCCTAAAAACCAACGTCCGGAATTATGGAACTTATACAATGGTAAAAAACATCAGGGTGAAAACTTCCGGATTTTCCCATTGAGTAACTGGACCGAAATGGATGTGTGGCAATATATTTATTCTGAAAAATTAGATATTCCAAGCATTTACTTCACACACAAAAGAGATGTGATCAACCGTGGCGGTACATTATTGTACAACTCTCCATTTGTTACTTTATTAAAAGGCGAAAAAGTAGAGAACATGCAAGTGCGTTTCCGTACTGTTGGTGATATGACGTGTACAGGTGCTGTTGAATCAGACGCTGCAACGCTTGAAGAAGTAATTCAGGAGGTTGCTACTGCACGCCAGACAGAACGTGGTACAAGAGCCGACGACAAACGTTCGGAAGCTGCTATGGAAGACCGTAAAAAACAAGGATACTTTTAATTTAAGCGTTTAACGCATTTAAAATATATTATGCATCAGACTAAAGAACCCATCACAAACGAAAGTTATTTGAATATGGACTTACTGCGTTTCACTACTGCTGGTAGTGTGGATGATGGTAAGAGTACATTAATCGGCCGTTTGTTATTTGACTCAAAGGCAATCTTTGAAGATCAGATGGAACAGATTGAAGAAATCAGTACACGTAAAGGTAAAGGTTATGTTGACCTTTCTTTATTAACGGATGGTTTAAGAGCAGAACGCGAACAAGGTATTACGATCGATGTTGCGTACCGTTACTTTGCTACACCAAAACGTAAATTCATTGTGGCCGATACACCTGGTCACGTACAATATACTCGTAACATGGTTACGGGTGCATCTACCGCCAACTTAGCAATCATCCTGATTGATGCGCGCCACGGTGTTATTGAGCAGACTTGCCGCCACTCATTCATTGCATCTTTATTGCAGATTAAACACGTTGTTGTTTGCGTGAACAAAATGGACTTAGTGGATTTCAGCGAAGAGAAATTCAATAAGATCCGTGAAGATTATACAAACTTCGCTTCTAAATTATCTATCCCGGATATCCGTTTCATTCCGATTTCTGCCTTGATGGGCGATAACGTAGTTGAGCCATCTGAAAACATGCCTTGGTATCAGGGCGGAACATTGATGTATACATTAGAAACAGTAAACATTGCTTCTGATTTGAACATGATTGATTCTCGTTTCCCGGTGCAGTATGTAATCCGTCCTCAGTCTGACGAGTTCCATGATTTCAGAGGATTTGCCGGCAGAATTGAAGGCGGCGTATTCAAACCCGGAGATGAAGTAATGCATTTGCCTTCTGGCTTAACAACCAAAATCAAAACGGTTGAGACTATGGACGAACAGCTTGAAGAAGCCTTCCCTCCTATGTCTGTTACTATGACACTAGAAGACAATATTGATATCAGCCGCGGCGATATGATTGTTAAACCAAACAATCAACCGGAAAACGGTCAGGACATTGAATTGATGCTTTGCTGGCTGAACGAAAAGAAAATGACGCCGGGCGGAAAGTATTCCATCAAGCATACTACAAAAGACGCACGTTGTGTAATTAAAGAAGTTCGTTATAAAATGAACATCAACACACTTCACAAAATTGAAGATGATAAAACAATTGGATTGAATGATATCGGACGCGTTTTGATCCGCACAACAAGTCCATTGTTCTATGATAGCTATAACAAAAACCGCATTACAGGAAGTGTTATTCTTGTAGATGAATTTACCAACGAAACTGTTGGTGCAGGTATGATTTTATAAGTTATAGTAGATTTCTTTTAAGAAAGCCTCAGTCGAAAGATTGAGGCTTTTCTGTTTCTGAATTTATTTTTATTTTTTTTCAATACCCAGGCAACCATTTCAACCTCCAATCTTGTCTGAAGTATACGGGTGATTACAGACAGTTTGTACTTGCAGCATGACTCAAATTATTTGATAAAAAATTCCGTATCCGGGACAACCTTTTATAGAAACAAGCTTGTCTACACCGATACAACAAACATATATTATCACTATGAAAAAAATCACTTTCAGCATCTTGCTACTTGTAACGGGAATTGCCATTATCAGTACATCCTGTAAAAAAAATCACGATGCAGTTTCGCCTTCATCTGATACGCCTCAACAATTTTATGCTTCTCAACGGAATGAAAAACAGGTTTTCACATACAATACAAGCAAAGATACTGTTTTGCAAGGCACACAAGGAACCCTTGTATCGATTGGGGCCGGCACACTATGTACACAATCCGGGCAACCTGTTTCGGGCAATGTAACTATTGAATTAAAAGAAATTACAAAATTTTCAGATTTGATTTTAAACAATGCACCTACAACTTCAAAAGGGAAATTGCTGAAATCAGCAGGTACATTTTACATATCAGCCAGTCAGAACGGAACATCGTTGAGACTTATGGACAACGCAAGTTATTTTATTGAAATTGCTGCTCCGGCTGGAACAACAGATTCTATGAGTGTATTCACCGGAGTAGATTTGAATGGAACTATTGTATGGAGTCCTGCACCAAAAAGTGTAACAACCAGTACCAGTAATGCCCGAATAACAACCGATCCTACGATCAACCCAAATTTTCTGGCCGACAGCGCTGCTTACTTTGGAAATGCCGACTGGGCAATTTCGGAAGGCATATATTCGTACATTATCAGCTGCAATTCTTTTGGCTGGATCAATTCCGGTTTCTATGCTACCCTTCCAAGCGAATGTAACCTAACGTTCACCATGGACGCAGCATACAGATCTGCGTACACACAGATTTACTTTACAATTCCTTCTATAAACTCTATCGGGGAGGCAACAGTAGATTCTTACTTTACAAGCTATATTTCAGAAAGTGTTCCCGACCAAACCGCAATAAAAATTGTTGCGCTTACGTACAGTAACAATAAATATTATATTTCTACTCAAGACTATTTTGTAAATTGTTCTACACAAGTGCCCATTCAACTAACCTTCCAGGAAATAGCTGAATCGGATATTGAAACAACATTGCAAAGCATTAACATATAAATCCTGTAGAAGATAAAGCCGTGTGTTTTCATTTTAGTTGTGAAAACACACGGCTATTAATAGATGTATTCAGAAAAAGACATCATAGAAGGCTGTAAAAAAGGGCAACACAAATCCTTTGAATCTCTGTATCAAAAATACGCAGGGAGGTTGCTGTCTATTGCCATGAGGTATTCATTTACAACGTTTGAAGCAGAAGATATTCTTCAGGAATCCTTTATTAAAATTTTTCATTCCATTAACACATACGAATCCAAAGGCTCCTTCGAAGGTTGGTTAAAAAGAATCGTTGTAACCACAGCCATCAATCATTATCATAAAGACAAACTAAAACAATCTCAGACAGATCATACTATTATGTCTGACGAGGAAGCGAATGACGTAGTAGATATTATTTCGAAGATATCAGCAGATGAGCTGCTGGAAATTATTCAAACCATACCGGCAGGATACCGTATGGTGTTTAACATGTATGTGATCGAAGGCTATACACACAGAGAAATAGCAGAACTTCTGTCTATCTCTGAAGGCACTTCGAAATCACAACTTGCCAAAGGAAGAGCATTATTGAAAACGAAGCTTCTTCAGAAAGGAATCATAACGATATGAAAGAAAATACAGATCGTATGGATAAATCCATAAAAGAAAAATTTGATCAGCATGAAGTCCGTGTTCCTTCAGAACTATGGAATTCCATTCAATCAAAATTACCTCCTGAAGATACTTCTAAAGGGTTTATTTATTTTCTGAGCAATCCGTTTATAGTGATAGCTATACTGATAAGCATTGTAGGTACTACTACAGGCATTTATTATTTTTCAAATTCAAATAATGTACAATCCGAACAAATAAGCGCTGTACAAAATGGCGTATCTACTGAAAAACAATTCTTAAAAGAAGATCGCACTGCTCAAAATCAATCAAATAATACAACCGAACATCAAACTCTTTCTAATTACGAAAAAGCGAATTCCGACGAAAAAAACTCTGCAAATGCTGTAAAATCATACAACGCGAAAAAAAATGCAACTATCCGTTCGACCGCTCTGAAACAGCAAAAAGAAGCGGATCATAGCAATAAGATAGTGACATCAAAAAGAAAACGTTCTGATAACGTATTATATGCCGATCAAAAAACACATACATCTTTATTGCCTGATGATTCAGATAAAAAATCACTATCCGATATCAAGAGTACTTCAACTAATAAATCACTATCCAATACCAAGAGTACTTCAACTAATAAAATAAAAAAATCTACCTATTGTTTGTCAAACGATACATATTTAAATCAAACGAGTATGTACAGTTCAGCAACAGGGAACACAAAAGAAAATATTGCCGGCAACACTGCATCTGAAAATACAGCAGCAAAAGGAAATCAACATCAGATCTCATTGAATGAAAACCCGGACATCTCTTTTAATAGCCGTACAAAACCGGATTCAAATACGTCACATATTTCGAATCAAAATCACAGCTTGAATGAAGAACGTAATTTGATTGAAGAATACAATTTGAATGAAGAACATAATTTGATTGAAGAACGCAATTTGAATGAAGAGCGCAATTTGAATGAAGAGCGCAATTTGATTGCTGCCTCAAATACTGCATCCGGTGGTCTTTCTAAGAATAATACAGAAGCAATACATACTGAAGAAAAAAGCATTCATAATGCATCTATAAAAACCACTTCATCGTCCATACAAGATACCGCCGAAAATATTTCTTCAATAAGAAATACACAGCAGCATTCTGAAGCTATTATAACAACTACAGATGTTACAAAAAATATACATGCATCTGTTGCTGATACCATCTCACATACTGACTCGATTCCGAAGATTGCAATAATCGATTCTGTAGCCGTAAAAAATACAACAACAGATGCCGTTACTAAAACAGTAGAAGATCAGAAACCATCTTTCCTTTCTTATTGCAGTATTGATGCCTATGTAAGCCCTGCTCTCGGGTATTTTAATCTACAGCCAAATAGCAGTCAGGAAACGATCAATTCTTTTATCAAAGACAGAAACAAAAACACGTCGGCCGGTACAAGTGTATCAGCAGGATTGCGTATGAATTATGCGCTGTCCAGAAAAATTGAAATAGGTATAGGCATTCAGTATTCTGCAACAAAACAAAGTGGTTCGTTAACAACCAGAAATCTGGATTCCGTTTTCTACAAGTATCAAGGTTATACAGCACTTGATAGTACATACAACCCTGCAACAAACCAGGTAGTATTTAAAAATGTTTTTGTAAAAACAGATTCTACGCTTACGAGTGTGTATTCAAATAAAGCAAAACGCTATACAGATACGTATCAGAATTTTTCGATACCCATTTATATAGCCTACGGTTATTCTGTTACCGACCGGTTCTCAATCATTGCACGCAGTTCATTGCTGATTAATTACAGTATCTATTCGGTTACTTATTTAAATGAGTCCGAAGATCAGGTACTGTCTTATCATTCACAGAAAAAGATGTCTCTGGGAGGTTCTGTTTCAATCGGTGCATATTATGCCTTCAGTAAAAAATATTCTGTTTTTGCAGAGCCGGTCTTTACCTATTACCTCTCAGACATGTTTGAAAAACAAGCACCATTCAAACAACATTTAATGACAATAGGCCTGCAAACCGGTATTCGTCTGAATTTTTAAACCATAGTCTATACTTCGGCTGCTAAACCTATGAGGATTTGTGTAATGGTATCAATTCTATGATTTCAGCTCATTAATCTTTATTGGTTTTATACCAACAAACTACAGACTCATATACCAGACCGGTATCCTCCCTCCATTTCTCATCATTTATTTCGTGGGTATTTTTTTGTACATTCACTGCACGAATTATTCTATTACAGAAAATTCAGATACGCACGTTATTATTATTCATAAAATATTAAATACCATGAACGGAAAACAAATTGCACTGATTTCTTATATCCCCGTTATCGGGTGGATCATAGCTTTTGTATTATATCTTGAAAACAATACAAAAGATTCCATTGCACGCTTTCATTTACGCCAAACCTTAGGACTGTTTATAACATATATTGCTGGTGGTATGATTTTACGGTTCTTTCCGGTAGCCTTTTTATTGTTTCCGTTTGGATTGATTTGCCTTGTATTATGGGTAATGGGTTTAGTAAGTGCGCTTAAAGGAGAGGAAAAACCGGTTTTATTTGTAGGAGAATATTTTCAGGACTGGTTCAAAAATTTCATCCGTTAATAAATACGAAATTATAAAATAAGAACGTTAAAGAGGTATGAAAAAAAGTATAGTATTTCTCTCGTTGACGTTGCTGATTATTCTTAGCAGCTGTACAAAGCATGGTTCTAATACCAAACCTTTCAAAGGAAAGCTAAATCCTAATAAACCTATTCCCTGCCCAAGCGGATGTTAGTCTATTGTTCTTTCGATTCATTTAATTGCTTCGCCAAACCTGCACCCATACTAAAACAAGCCTGCAATAAATACCCGCCGGTTGGTGCATCCCAATCCAGCATTTCACCTATTACATATTGATGGGGCAATTTTTTCAATTCAAAAAAGTCATTTACTTCTTCTATTGCTATACCCCCAACCGTTGAGATAGCTTCATCTATAGGTGCTAACGCAGTAAGTATTAGGGGGAATTTCTTTATATAATTCACCAGTGTTCGGGTATCCGTAAAATCTTCTTTCGATACAAATGCTTTCAATAATTGCATTTGTGTGTCAGATAATTTAAGATCATCGGATAAAACTTTTGAAACGGACTTATTACCTGCCGAAGAAATTTTATAAAGAAGCGTTTCTCTTATAAGTGTAGGTTTAAAATCAATAAAAACTGTTGCTTTACCTGTCGTATTTATCTGTTCGCGTATCTGAGGACTCAATGCATATACAGCACCACCTTCTATACCAAATGCTGTAATCACAAGCTCACCTTTCTTCTCTTGTCCTTCGCAGGCGATAGAAATATTTTTCAGCCACTGCCCTTCTGCCTTTTCAAGAAATTCAGTAGGCCATTCAACTTTATAGGCACAGTTAGATGCCTGAAACGGAATGGTTCGAATTCCTTTTTCTTTAAATATATTCAGCCACGCACCATCCGATCCTGTAACCTTCCAACTAGCACCGCCCAAGGCAAACACTGTTTTATCTGCCGATACAATTACCTGCTTTTCTTTATGTGAAAAAATAAGCGCATTGTCCGCATCCCAGCCCAACCATTCGTGTTGGGTGTGTATGATTACTTTTTTAGTTTTCAGCTTTTTTAAGATGGCATTCAGTACTTCAATCGGCTTTATTCCTTTTGCGGGAAAGATGCGTTTACTGGAACCGGTATATGTTTCGATACCAATACTCTTTAACCAACTACATAGATCCTGATTTGTAAATGAGCGGAGCGTCTGCTCTAAAAATGCTTGCGGTGTGTATCGTGTAACAAACGTTTCAATATCTTCCGAATGGGTAAGATTAAAACCGCCGTCGCCCGCTACTAAAAATTTACGGCCAACAGCCGTTTGCTTTTCATAAATATGTATGGAAAAAATTTCTTCATCCAGCATAGCTGCCAGCATGCATGCAGCCGAGCCGCCACCTATGATTGCAATGGATTTCATGTAATAAGCAGTAGGTTTTACGTTTTAGGTACTAAGAAGCATTTCAATAACATAGATCGTTTTTCATTTTAAAAATCTCCATTTGAACAAAAAACCATTCATTGTACATTCTTAAAACCTAAACCTTAATACATAAAAATCTTAGCCGTGCATCGTTGCCGCATCGCCGTACTTAGCAATCACCGTTGCTTCGTAGTCTAAAAATTCCTGCCAGCGTTTGTCTATATCTTCGCCTTCGCTGTATTTGCGGGCATAACTAATAAATGTTTTGTAATGCGTTGCTTCGCTGATCATCAGTTCGCGATAAAACGTTTTTAATTCTTCGTCTTTGATCTGCTCACTTAGTAATCTGAAGCGTTCGCAGCTGCGCGCCTCAATCAATGCAGAAAACAACAAACGATCAATCAATACAAATTTACGTATATGACCCTTGCGCATGAATGCATATAAATCACCCGCATACGGATCTTTGCGTTCGCGGCCCAATACCAAACCACGCTTTTTAATGATATCGTGTACCATTTTAAAATGCTGCAATTCTTCCTGCGCCAGATCAATCATATCACTTACCAACTCTGTATACTCAGGGAAATTAATCACAATGTACATGGCATTTGTGGTAGCCTTTTGTTCACAGTATGCGTGATCGGTTAATATTTCCGGAATATTAGATTCTACAATTTCAACCCAGCGTGGGTCTGTGGGTAATTTTAATCCTAACATAATATATGGTATTGAATGCAGCTACAAAGATACAAAAAATGTTGAAGTGGAATCGGGTATAAATAATGATAAACTCTATAAACGGCAATCATTTAAAGAGTTTATCCAATAAGTTACAAAGTACCCCGGCGTAGCGGAGGGCACTATATGTGTTTCTACTTAATGTATGCTAAAACAGCACATCGTGAATGTCGGGTGTCTTATCAAATATTGCTTTAGCAAACGTACACAAGGGCAATATCTTTAAACTATTTTCGCGGGCATAATCCACGGCAGCAAAGACAAGTTTTTTGCCGATACCATTGCCTTCATAGGTAGGGTTTACTTCGGTATGTTCAATAACCAATTTTGTTGCACCTGCCATTACATAGGTAATACGTCCTACTTCTACTGAATTCTCCGTAGCAACAAAATACCCTCTGTTGCCTTCTTCTATGTGATTAATATTCATCTGAAATTATTTTAAGCGATTGTGATACTATACGTACGAAAGATTCACTGTGTTATTGCTCTATATCTTCGTTTTTTGCCTGCAACTCTTTTGGGGTAAGCATAAGTCCCAGCATCATAACCAGAGCCGTAAGCACAATTACCTGAATAACGAGTGACTTGGTTACAATAGTACCTGTTGGTTCCGGTACAATGGCAACAAAAAGCAGAATGGTGATCAGCCCACGGGGTGCGATAAACAAAAGAGGAATAAGCGGAATTTTATACAGTAACAATTGTACCAGACGTATCAAGATAATGGCAGCGACAATACCCAGCGCATATAAAATGGTATCGGTGTTCAGAATTTCTCTTGTATGCATTAAAAACCCAAAGAGCAGAAAAAACAACGATCGAATCAGGAACGCTGCTTCAACACTAATCTCATGTAGCTTTACAACTTCCGCTTCAATTGCTTTGGAATTTATTTTTCGTAAGAATTTAAGTTTGCCCAGCTCTTTTATATTGCCCAGCAGCAACCCAAAAATGATAATGAATATTAAACCCGGCAAATGGTATTCTTTTGAAACCCCATAGAATAAAATAACTATAATAATGATGGGACTGTATTTGATATGATGATCTACTTTAGTCAGCAATAAGGATAAACAAACGGTTGCAATAAAAGACAATACGGTTATAACAATAATCTGTACAAAAAAATCGATCAGCGAATCTGTGTTGATTACAGCATTTAAAGCAACAAAATTAAAGAATAACACACCCAATATATCAGACAAACTTGTTTCAAAAACCACAAATTCACGTACACGGGAATGGATGCTTTTCACACTGGGTATGGCAATGGCACTACTGATCACACAAAACGGAATGGCGTACGTAATACTGTCTTTTAATGTATATCCGCCGATGTATTGAAAAAAATACCCCAGCATAGCTGCCAATACAATCATAGGTATAAATGCAACTACAATGGATTTTTTTATCATGGTGAACTTGGTTTTGTCTACATCAAGTTCCAATGAGCCCTCCAAGACAATCAGTATCAACCCTACTGTTCCTAAAACAGGTAACAAGGGATTCAAATCCGGAACAGCTATTTCAAATGCATTGCACGCTTGTTTAACAAGCCAGCCCGAAACCAGTAATAGAATTACAGAAGGAATTTTTGTAAAGGAAGACGTGAGATCAAAAACATACGCCAGTAGTAAAAGAATACAAACAGTGATTAAAATATTCATCTGAAATGAGTGATTAAATACGTGAAGCCGATTAAAAAGAGTGTATCCGCTTATATTCAAATATAGCGAATTAGGTTTATTTTAACCTATGTTCCCTTACGAGGAATCAGCACGGAATAATGATTATGCTATAAAATTTACTAATAATTACCCTTTTTCACTTATTGGAACTAAACCAGATAAGCTCAGAGGTAAACTATATAACCTCAGAGGTAAACTATATAACCTCGGAAGTAAACTATATGACCTCGGAAGTAAACTATATAAGCTCAGAGGTAAACTATATAAGCTCAAAGGTAAACTTGATGGATCTTTCTTTTTTACTCCTTGTTCTTTTGCCTTAATACATTTTGAAATGAGGCCACTCGATACATTTTTTATTTTGCAGTTGTTATTTTGGCGGTTGTTGATGTTTCTGCTTGAACATATCCTTAGAAATAAGAAAGGCCTTATATCGCTATAAAGCCTTTCTTAGAAAATAATCTATAAACATTGTATTCAATTAAAAAGCAGGTGCAATTACGTGCACAATGGTAGTATCGCGTTTGGTATTAACTTCAAGCAATTCAATAATACGCTTGTTCTGTTGTATTTGTATAGAGTCCAGTTGAAGCAGCGTTGCTTCAAAACTTTTCTCATTTCCAAATGTGAAAGAAGAACCGGTAAAACCAACCAGACACATAAGTACTAGTACTGAAACAAAGCCGATAAGTAAGCCTGCATTAAAATTTAACTGGCTTATCGGTGCCTTTTTTTCTTTTTGTTTCTGCGCATGATGCATTTCTACTTCTTCAAAGAAGTTCAAATCGGTATCCATTAGATATAACTTTTAGTCGAGTGTTAATAGGAACAGTGAGGATTCATTAATTCCATTTTTCTAAGGATACCGTATTTGCTTCGTCTCCATCAACAAAGATTGTCATTGATACAGAAGATTTTACCAGAAATGTATATTTATCAATTTTAAATGTGTTGTATAAAATGTCGAATACATTCAGTTCAAACTCTACCAGTTTTTCACCTATGTATAAAATACCTGAAAGGATGTTATCTCCTATCATTTCCAGGTTCAGAAAAGTATAAGGCACGCAGGTACCGTTACTGGTGATCCAGTTTGATTTTTTTAGAATAGAGAATAGATAATGAATATCCATTCCGATGCTTTTGATAATTTCTCTGATGACAAACATATTATTTCCTCCTATGTTAAAATTGAAACTGTTTTTTTGATTTTGGCGATCTTACGCCTTACCATTCTTATAAAATGACTTTGTTCATTCAGCTGTGATGAAGCAAAACCAACGTACAATCCGGGCACCAATTAAATTACTGGTGATCAGATTGTTTTATAACAAATGGTAAGACATAGATCATATTTACTAATATTATTAGCAAATATAAAAACAAAGATTTTAAATACTAATTTTATTAGTAAATATTTATGAACGGAGGAAAAATAATTATTAATACATTGATTTAAAGAATATTAAAAAGTAAGATCTACTCTGACAAATAATATTTTTTTGTAAAGACTTCAGATAAGTATATAGAAATCTGTGCGTATAAGCTGCAGCAGAGATAAATTATGACCCCGATGGGGTCAATCTAAAAAGTAAAAGCCGACTGCTTTATCCTTAAAATGATTGCTGATTAAGATAATATTTAGACTTTCTCCTCAACCAACTTTTTAAATGCCTGAATAAAGGTGTCTATTTGCGCTGCCGTTTCTGGATGTGTGATAATACCCTCTTCGTTAATTTTTCCTTTAATACCTTTAACCAGCAATAAGGTATCCACATTAAACAAAGTTTCTATTGTTTTCATAACCAATTGCAGTTCTTCATGCGCCTTTTCTCCTGATGCAGATGCCGTTATAAGTCCAACAGGCTTACGGGAAAATACGGTGGTAGAAACACACCATTCCAATGCATTTTTTAAACTGCCCGGCAAACTGAATACATATTCCGGTGTGCAAATAATGATACCGTCTGCTTCTGCAACCTGCCGACGAAAATCTGCAACAGATTGAGGTGGTGTTTCATTATCCAGGTCGGGATTAAAATGCGGCAACTCGCTGATACCTTCAAAAATTGTTAACTCAAAATCGGTTGTTGTTAACGCTGCAATTCTTTTTAATAGTCTCAGGTTTGAAGAATTGCTTCTGGTACTCCCGGAGATGGCGAATATTTTTTTCCTGTTATTCATACCACTTTTGTCTGCATTCAATCAATATGACAAGTAACAAATTCTGATTTCAAATTCATTTTAAATAAAAAAAGCCTCACATTTCTGTGAAGCTTTTGTGACCTCGTTAGGATTCAAACCTAAAACCTCCTGAGCCGTAATCAGGTGCTCTATTCAATTGAGCTACGAAGCCAATTCCCGTTATTGGGGAGTGCAAAAGTACATATCTTTCCGCTTTGAAACAAGTCTCAACCTAAAAAAAGCTATTTTTTACGTATCCGGGTGTCTTTTAACAGCCTGTATAAACTGGTACGAATAATTGCGCCCATTTGCTTACACTTCAGAAAATCAGGATCATTGTAATGCTTTGCCAGCTCATTTTTCAACTTTTCCACATGACTTTGAGGGGCTATGGTATCCTGAATTACGGCATCCCACAATCCTTTGATCCGGTATTTATTTGCCCGCAGCCGGGATGCCATCATGGCACGTTCCTCAAATTGATACTGCTGAATACTTTCTTCGCTCAACACTTCTTTTACAATATCAATCAGCGAATTATTCTGCTTAAAGAATTGCGGCAGATATACCCACTTCGCCCCTTCGTAACATTGCTGATCAAAATCTATAGCCCGCAGGCGGTAATGGAACTCTTCAAAATCGGGTGTCATTTCAACCACATAATTGCTGGAATGCATATCGCCCAGCAAACGTATAAAACAACGCTCGTTAAACTTAACAAACTCTTTCGCCAGACGAATTTTGTTCAGATTCATCAGCTGGAGATATTGCTTAATAAACATATCGCCCGGTATACCTACAATATGGTCTTCAATTAACGTATCCCCATCGATCAGGTAACTGATATTGTTCGGCGATAAAATATGCTCCAGCTCAAGCCCATAGATACGCGAAGCATCAGCTACTTTAACATAGAAATAATCGTAGTTGTCATTGATCCTGTTCACTACCCGCACACGAAACGGTTTGGTATTCCCGTACACACACAGATCTATACGATCAATAAACAAATGCTCGGTTACACTCAAATCTCCGCCAATCTTCAAAAAAGCATATATCCTTTTCAGTCCGTCGTATATCTCAGTCATATCGTTACTGCTGTAGTAAACACTGTCCCACAGAGTATCTTTCCCAAAGCGGTCTTTCAACGACACCCTGCTTGTAAAGCGTGTCAGATCTGTATAAGAAAGCGGTACTTTTTGCTCTCTATCAAACTGCGCAAGATACTTTCGTAAGGGTTTGCCTATTTTATAAACGATTTTCTTTTTAGAAATTTCTGACATTTAAAATTTGAATACGTGAACAGATACAAGATAAGGGAAATAGTAACTAGTTGCTAGTTACCGGTTACTCGTTGCCGGAATTTTACTTTTATAACACCCGCTGCAAATTGCCCAAAGTCTGGAATAATAGTTAAAAGCAACGTAAATTTACCGGTCTGGAAACTAGCAACCAGAAACTAAAAACCAGTATCTTAGATCACAAATGCAACAGGCAAACTCAGAGGTCATATTTTTATTCATCATTAATCCCATATCGGGTACGGCTCAGAAACACAACATTCCTGAGATGATCTACCGTACCATGAAAGTAGATCGCAATAGAATCAAAATTGTGTTGACTCGATACGCAGGACATGGCCGCGAGCTGGCTGCCGAAGCTGTACAACAAGGCATACGGTTTGTCATTTCTGTTGGCGGCGACGGCACCATGAACGAAATTGCTTCGTCTCTGCTGCATACAGATGTAAGTCTGGGTATCATTCCTATGGGTTCGGGCAATGGGCTGGCAAGACATTTAAAAATTCCGTTAGATCCGGCCAAAGCAATTGATCTGCTGAATAATTTTTCAATCACCACAATCGACAGCGGCAATATTAACGGCATGCCATTCTTCTGTACCGCAGGTATTGGTCTGGATGCACAAGTAAGTAAAGTATTTGACGAGCTGCCGACACGCGGTTTAAAAACATATACCAAAGCATTTATAAAAAAAGTACGTTCTTATCAAGGCGATGACCTGCAGATACGCATCGATGGTGATAAAGAAATTTCAGGAAAGTTTTTACTAAGCACGTTTGCGAATTCCAATCAATACGGCAACAATGCCTTCATTGCTCCTAACGCATCGCTCACAGACCAGCGATTAAATCTGGTATTGTTAAAACCTGTAAATGTTATTGAAGCGCTGGAAAAAATCTACAAACTATTCACAAAAAAACTGGATACGGACAAAGATGTTCAGCATGTATTTTTTTCTACTATAGAAATATCCAGAAATACGGCAGGGCCTGCGCACATTGACGGAGACCCTGTATTATTAGGTACTGCAATTTCTGTAAGATGTAATCCCTTGTCGTTAAAAATTCTTACGCCGGCCAATTAACTCATTGGGCAACGACGAGTTTTTTCAGCACCTGTATTGTTGAACATTGGAACAAACCAATAGCGCCATTATCAAACATGCTTGGCACGTTGGCCGGTGGTGTAGAGAAAAAGCCGCCATCATTGTTTAATTGTTGATTTGCCGCATCATAGAAATTATACGCCGACTGTGTGATGGAGTAAATTCTTAATTTAGCCGTATCACCTACATGTTCGTATTTGTATCCCATCTGCAGCCCTTGCAAATGGCCATTAAGATTATCATTGTTTCCGTAATTAATGCTGTTAACCCCATCTAACAAAGAATCGTTTTCATATCCTTTGAACAGATAATAGAGTTTTGTGTTTGTAGGAATCGTTGCATACAACTCCATGTAATACCCTTCCTTCTGAAAGGCATTGGCAGATAGAAAAGGTACCGTTATACTGTCAGCCGGCGTCAAATCCGGCAACACAGATGTTGATTTGTATGTTTTGCCTTCTAATGTTACAGCAACTGTATATGTATTATTTGCAACCCCTTTAGTCGTTGCGCTTTCATAATATTGTTTTACGGCATTCCACGTAAGTGTTTCTGTGTTTCCTTGACCGTCGGAAAGTGTAACTACAGCTGTGCCAATGCTCGGAGGAGGTGTAGTGCTTAAATACGCCGCTGATTTGGTAATCTTCACTCTGGCTATCGAGTCTGTAAACAAATAACCTTGTATAATTACTTTCTCATCTCCTGTTGCAGGATTTATATCTATTACTTTCTGACAAGAGAACAGTACTAATGCTGAAAGAATGAATAATATATTTTTCATCTGAAAATTAGAATTTGAAGTTATAAGTAACGGAAGGCAGCGGACCAGGGAAATAGATGGCTACATATTCTTTATTGCCTGTATCCTTATTGGTTTGTGCAACTACCGTCCATGGATTTATATGTAGAAAGCCATACACATTGAATACAGAGAAGCTCCAGCTTCCTTCCCATTTACGGCCTTCTTTTTTACGTTGATCCAGTGTGATAGATAAATCTAGTCGGTGATATGCCGGAAGTCTGTATGAATTACGCTCGGGATATATACCCAGCCAGTAATTATCTATGGAATAACCGCCGCTAGGCAACCCAATCGGACGGCCCGTACCAAAAATAAACTGTCCGCCAAAAGTAAGCCGCTCTGTTAATTTGTATGAAGCAACAACATTTAAACTATGTCTTCTGTCATAGCCGGCAAAATATTTTTTACCATCATTGATTCCGGGAATCTGCTTATAGCTCCACGATAAGGTATAACTTATCCAACCGGTTAAGCGTCCTTGTTTTTTCTTTAAATAAAATTCAGCCCCGTAGCTCCAGCCTTTACCAATAGCAGCTTGCGTCTCTATCTGAGGATTCAGCAACAAATTTGCATTGTCAATAAAATCAATTGCATTCTGATACGATTTATAATATCCTTCAATGGATGTTTCAAACATATTATCTTTTAAATTCCTGAAATACCCCATAGAATATTGATTTACGGCTTCAGGTTTAAAGTACTGGTTACTGGGCACCCATACAGAAAAAGGTATAGGTGATAGTGAATTTGAAATCTGATGTATGTATTGATAGTTTCTGTTATAGCCTATTTTAAGTGATGATTGTTCACTAAGAATATATCTTGCGGAAAGTCTTGGTTCTATCCCCCAGAAAGTATTGATGATTTGATTTTTCTTATAAACGGTAGTGTCTGTAACAACATTATTTACAGGGTTTCCGGCATAGGTATATTGTGTGCCTGTACCAACATTATTAAACATATTTAAACGAATACCATAATCAAGTGTAAGCTTTTCTGAAAGCTTTTGTTTATTCGAAACAAACAGTGCGCCTTCCAGTGAATGGTATTCAGGAACAATAAGCTCTGCAAATATGGATTGGGAACTTGTAGGTTTGAAACTGCCGGGGTTGTATTCACGTTGCGTAACGGCCCATCCAAAATGAATGTCGTGGCGAATAGAAGGTATAAACTGATAATCCTGTTTTAAAGCATTCTCTTTAATATTTGTAGTGAAGTTAAACGCCTGTACTCCGTCGCCAATGCCTAATTGCGATTGATAGCCTGAATGCGTATAAATTGTATTTAAGAAAAGTTTATCTGAGAAAATGTGATTCCAATTTGCTGTAACAGTAAAGTTTCCCCAGTTCATGCCAAACAAACTTCCAAACTTAAACTGATCTTTTCCATAGTATGATGATATGTACATACTATTTTTCTTATTGAACTGATACGTGACCTTACCATTCAAATCATAGAAAAATAATCTGTCTTTTCTTGTATCCGGATTTGAAGAAAGCAACAAAAACAAATCTGCATAAGATCTTCTTCCCGAAACAATAAACGTTCCTTTGCCTTTTGCAAATGGCCCTTCAAGTGTTAATCTGCTGGCGATTACACCCACACCACCTTTTGCAGAGAATTTCTTCGCATTCCCATCGCGCATTCTTACGTCTAATAAAGATGAAAGTCTGCCGCCATATTGAGATGGCATACCTGCTTTATATAACTCTGCGCTTTTAACTGCATCGGCATTAAAAATAGAAAATATACCAAATAAGTGTGAAGCATTATATACCGGTGCTTCGTCAACAATAATCAAATTCTGGTCGGCACCGCCGCCACGTACATACAAACCTGTATTACCATCGCCGGCTACCTGTACACCCGGCAAGGTCTGAATATTTTTAACAATATCTACTTCGCCAAAAAGTGCAGGTAAGGTCTTAATTTCTTCGGCAGTGATTTCTGTTGCACCCATTTTGGTGTTTGTCACATTGTCATTCGGGGCTTTGGCGGTAATAACAATTTCTTCGGATGTCTGTACATCCTCCTGCATGGATATTGTCAGTGTAATATTCTTATTTACACTTATTTGTTTCTTTTGTTCAACATACCCGAAATAGCTGACAACAAGTGTGTAGTTGCCGGCAGGCAAACTCAATTGAAACTTTCCGTCTGCATCCGTTGCGGCACCTGTATTTCCATCGCTAGTTTTTACAATAGCACCCACTAAAGGTGCCCCGGCGCTATCAACCACTTTCCCCGACACTGAGAATTTAGACTGTGCATTTGCAAAGCTTACAGTTAAAATAAAAGCTACGCAAAATGTAATTAGATATTTCATTCTTTATATGATTGATGTATTGTATCAAGTAATACAACGACTCAGGTATTAAATAATTTTTAATTCTTAATTTTATTTAAGACAAGATAGCTGGTATAATCCCCTATGCTGCAAGTTATCTAGTTCTCATCAAAAAAATAAATGAATACGGTATTCTTAATAGTAACATATAACCTTTTATTAATAAGCATGGCAGAAGTAGCATCTTTCAATAAAGGGTTTGTATATTTCCGTTCTTTATAGGTATAAATATTTATCAGATACAGGCTTCCGTCTTTCATATATACCAGATCTTCGCCTGAAAAACTTATATAATTCAAACCCAATACCGGAATACGGGTCTTGTAATTACCCATATTATCAAATATCAACACGCCGGAGTTGGCATCATTAATAAATAATAAATTCTGATACTCCCGCATAAAAGTCATGTTGTATTGTTCGGGATCTATAATCAAATCTAATGGTGTATTAATATCAATTGTAAAATAGGTCGAATTGTATTTTTTTAAACTAAAGTCCTGATCATCTACAATCCACACATTCTGATCCAGTGATGGTGTTGCAATTCTTGCAAAACCAATATCCGGATTAGCAAAAGTTAACGACTGCGAGGGGTTCAGAAATCGATCGTAATAATAGTACACCTGATACTCACTGTAGAAAACAAAAATATTCACATTTCGATAGGCTTCAATCGACGTGATTTGTCCGCGTCGCGGTGGAGAAGCCAATACAAATTGTTTCCCTAATGAATCGATCTTATAGATATTTCCTGCAACATCTGTTAAATAAACAAACTCGTATGGATCTGATGAGATGCACCCTATCTGTCCCGGAATCTTCACAGTTTCCAGTGGTTTTAATGTTTGTGCATATCCTGACTGAAGAATTAAGAACAGAAAAACAAGTACTAAAAATCGGTTGATTCTTTCCATGGTATAAGCTTTAATGCATTGCCATCATATTCTGCATAAGTATCGTATATGATCCAATCTCCAAGATTAACGTATCGGGCATCTTCTCCTACAGCCAGATCTAAAGGCATGTGCCGATGTCCGAATATATAATAATCTCTTCTTTTCAGGACGTTTTGTTCTTTACAATATTGCCATAAAAACTCTTTTTCTTCGAAAAAACGATCATCTGCATTATGCTGGCGGCTTTTGCCCGACCAAAACTTTGCAATTCCCATTCCTACGGCAGGCGGAGTCATTTTAAACACCCATTGAAAAAACGGATTTATAAATACTTGTTTGGTGCATTTATATACAAAGTCGCCGGGGCCTAAGCCATCTCCATGGCCAATCAGAAATTTCTTGCCACCAATTTCCCAATCAATCGGCTTATGAAATACAGTAATACCTAGCTCCTTTTCAAGATAACCAAACATCCACAAATCATGATTACCCGTGTACACAGATACCGGTATACCAGAATCGGTAAGCTGAGCAATCTTGCCTTGCAAACGGACAAAACCTTTGGGGATAACGTGCTTGTATTCGAACCAGAAGTCAAATATATCTCCCAATAAAAAAATAGCTTGCGCCTGAGGGGTAATTGAATCTAAAAAGCGAATGATTTTATTTTCTCTTTTCCTGCTTTCTTCATACGTTGGTACGCCTAAATGAAAATCGGATAAGAAATATATTTTTTTCCCTGCCTGAACAGACTCAATGCGTTGAATCATCTATTAAAAAGACTAATAATTCCTTTGGACCATGTGCACCTAATACAAGTGTTTTTTCAATATCTGCCGTACGACTCGGACCTGTTTCCAAACAGATCATCGACGGCAGGTTTGATCCATATATTGAACGCATCAATTCCAAGCCATCTTTTATATCGTAAACCAATTGTGATGTCTTGGCTATAACAACGTGAATGTGCGGGTAAATAGACAATCTTCTGCCCGACAATTTACCAGAAGTTCCCAATACACTTCCCGTGCGTGCAATAAGTGCATCGCAGGATGTAATGCCTACGCCAGCTTCTGTAAAATCTTTTTCACTTGTTTCAAAGCTCAATGAAGAAGGCTCAAGCAGATCAATTATGTTTTTTTCCCAAACATAAATATTCTTAAACCCTTTTACAGAAGCAACACTTGCAATCACTTCACAAAGTTCTTTTTCGTTTTCTACAAAATAAAATTCGCCTTTGTGCTGTAAAAATTGATGTGCAAATACAACAGACAAATCCTGTTCTTCTGATTTTGTATAAATATCCGAACTGAAATTTGGCTCCGGAGGAAGCGCGTTCCTCCGGGTCAAACCTTGACGAATTCTTTTTAAAATTGCTTCTTTTGCAGGATTAAGAGCCATCTAAGAAGATTATTTATTGTAAGTGCCTTCGTTTGTAGAATAAGTTGAAGAGCCTGAATTGCCTTCCTGACTTACAGGATTAGGAATAATATCAGGTGTTGCTGCAGGCTCAGGTACATCTACTTTATTGGTATATGCCTGATAGGTTGTTTCCGTATCAAACGGGCGCTTACCTATTAATTTTTCTAAATCAGATTGGAATAAAATTTCTTTCTCTAACAATTGTTTTGCCACAATTTCAAGAAGGTCACGTTTATCGATTAACAGTTTTTTGGTTCTGTTATATGCTTCATTTACAATATTACGAACCTCTTCATCTATTGTCTGAGCAGTAGATTCTGAATATGGTTTATTAAATGAATAATCTCCGGCTTTAGAATCATAGAATGAAATATTTCCAATCTTATCATTCATACCATAGATAGAAACCATACCATAAGCCATCTTTGTGATACGCTCTAAATCGCTTAATGCACCGGTAGATATCTTATTAAAGATAATATCTTCTGCTGCACGACCACCAAGTGCCATACACATTTCATCTGTCAACTGTTCTACCGTATACAAGAATTGTTCTTTAGGTAGATACTGCGCATAACCCAACGCAGCAACGCCACGAGGTACAATACTTACTTTCACCAACGGATCTGCATGCTCAAGGAACCAGCCGGCAACAGCGTGGCCTGCTTCATGATACGCAACAATTTTTTTCTCTTCCGGTGAAATGATTTTTGTTTTCTTTTCAAGACCACCAATCACACGATCAATTGCATCCTGAAAATCCTGCATATCAATTTCTGATTTATCTCTACGCGCTGCAATCAATGCCGCTTCGTTACATACATTCATAATCTCAGCACCAGCAAAACCCGGTGTCTGCGCTGCAATCTTTTTAGCGTCTACATCCTGCCCTAATTTCAAAGGTTTTAAATGTACACGGAAGATTTGCTCTCTACCCACGATATCCGGTTTGTCGATACTGATCATACGATCGAAACGACCCGGACGAAGCAATGCAGAATCCAATACATCCGGACGGTTTGTGGCCGCAAGAATAATTACACCTGAATCCGTTCCGAAACCATCCATCTCTACTAATAAAGAGTTCAATGTATTTTCTCTTTCATCGTTTGAACCAGGCATGTTACCACCTTTGCCACGCATACGTCCTATCGCATCAATCTCATCAATGAAAATGATGCAAGGAGCTTTTTCTTTTGCTTGTTTAAATAAGTCACGTACACGAGCCGCACCTACACCTACAAACATTTCAACAAAGTCAGAACCTGAAAGAGAGAAGAATGGTACGCCTGCTTCTCCTGCAACTGCTTTTGCCAATAACGTTTTACCTGTACCCGGAGGGCCTACAAGCAAGGCACCTTTAGGTATCTTACCACCTAATTTTGTAAACTTGGTTGGATATTTTAAGAAATCAACAATTTCCTTTACTTCTTCTTTCGCTTCGTCAAGACCTGCAACATCTGCGAAGGTAATTTTCACTTTGTTGTCCTGATCAAATAAAGCAGCTTTAGATTTTCCGATATTGAATATCTGTCCGCCGGCACCGCCGCCCGAAACTCTTCTGAATAAAAACCAGGTACCAACAAATAAAAGTACCCAAAAACCTAAGGTAACCAATTGACTTGTTACTTCAGCACGGTTACTGTCTACTTCCAGAGGAACTTGCTGACTTTCCGGAATTTTATTTTTTACCAAAAACTCTTCGTAGCGTGCTTCAAAATCAGATGAAGGTGTTATCTCAAATTGAAATTGCGGGCCTGTTGCTGAAGTAGAGAATGGGCTTTTATTTTTCTTCAATAAATCGTCATAACGATTACTCTTCAATGCTTCTTCATTTAAAGTAACTTCAACATTACGATCGTTTACCAATACAATTTTTTCAACATCGTGTTTTAATACCATGTCAAAAAACTTCTGCTTTGTTATTTTATGCACGCCGCCAGAACCGCTGAAATAAGCAATTGCAACAACTACTAATAACAACGCACTAATTAAAAAAATCTGATAATTAGTTTTTTGTGTTGGATTTGGTATTGGATTTTTTTTCTTTTTTTGATCCTCTGGTACACTCATAATATAACTATCCTTTAAGAACGAATACTTTAGTCTAAATTTTCAATTTTTGTAATTACACCGTCTCCCCACAATTCTTCCAGGTTGTAGAACGGTCTTTTGTCTTTTCTGAAAATATGTGCTACCACATCTCCGTAATCAACAATAATCCACTCTTTTTGTTTTTCTCCCTCTGTTCTCCAAGGATGTAATTTTTCATTTGCAAAAACTACTTCGTCGACAGAATCATGAATAGAATCTACTTGAGTGTCTGAATTGGCCGAACAGATAATAAAATAATCTGCTACAGCCTCTTTCAATCTCCTTAAATCGATAACTGTTATGTTTTGGGCTTTCTTTTCTTGCATGCCCGACACAACAGAATCAGCTAATGAGGTGTTTTTAGTTTTATTTTTTGCTTCAATCACTCTAATTTGATACTATTTACCGAAATTTAACCTAAAATTAAGAATTTCATTGTACAATAACTCAGCCAATACCAAATTCACTGGTAAAAGTATACACTTTCTGCCAAGCTGTCACTCAACAAATACAGAGGCGAGTATACTCATTCGTTCTCAAAAGGCTGTTAATGGTTTGATAGTCATAACAAACGATCAAACTGCCGGCCGCGGACAACAAGGCAATATCTGGTTAAGTGAACCCAATGCAAACCTGACATTTTCGGTCATTTTCTTTCCTGATAACTTATTCATCAAAGATTCTTTTTACTTAAACATGGTTACATCTCTGGCCATTGCTGAAACCTTAGATTTCTTTCTTCCTGAAAGCTCAATCAAAGTGAAATGGCCGAATGATATCTATGCAGGCAATAAAAAAATCTGCGGAATATTAATCGAAAATACCCTCAGGGGAGAACAAATAAACTCTACTGTTGTTGGAATTGGTCTTAACGTCAATCAATCTATTTCTAATCTACCTTTTGCAGGTTCTATGGTTCAGGAAGCAGGGTGTGTATTTAATCTTCAGGATATACTGCATAAAATCTGTGAGCATCTGGAACACTTTTATTTATTGCTGGAACAAGGTTCGAAAACACCGTTAACGGAAAATTATTTACAGAGATTATTCGGACTAAATGAACAATTAAACTTTACTGATTCGAAAGGTGATTTTTCAGGATATATCAGAGGCATTAATGAATATGGGCAGCTGCAGATTGAAAAAGAGTCGGGATCGATTGAGGTATATTCATTCAAAGAAGTTCACTTTTTAAATAAAATCTAAAAAAGGGTTGTTTTGAGTACCATTTTAGAATATTAATCTAAACAAGCCACTATTTAAAGATTATATTTCTATATATCAGCGATTCTGTAAATACATTTGAAGTTCAATAGTTTATAAATTATATTTGTAAATCGTAATAAACAGAAAATTCTGAAACAATGGTAGACACATTTGTAAAGTACAAAGTAAAAGACATCTCACTTGCTCAGTGGGGAAGAAAAGAAATTGAATTAGCAGAAGCAGAAATGCCGGGCTTAATGTCAATCCGTAAAGAATTCGGACCTTCAAAACCTCTTAAAGGTGCGCGTGTAGCTGGTTGTTTACACATGACTATCCAAACAGCTGTTTTAATTGAAACATTGATTGAACTGGGTGCTGAAGTTACCTGGTCTTCTTGTAATATATTCTCTACTCAGGATCATGCTGCTGCTGCTATTGCTGCTGCCGGCATTTCAGTTTATGCCTGGAAAGGCATGAACGAAGAAGAGTTTGACTGGTGTATTGAACAAACATTATTCTTCGGTGAAGACCGCAAGCCATTAAACATGATTCTTGATGATGGCGGTGATCTTACCAACATGGTATTAGACCGTTTCCCTGAATTGGTAAAAGATATCCGTGGTATCTCTGAAGAGACAACAACAGGTGTACTTCGTTTAAAAGACAGAGAACGTAATGGCACGTTGGTATTGCCTGCAATTAACATCAATGATTCTGTTACAAAATCTAAATTCGACAATAAATACGGCTGTAAAGAATCTTTAGTAGACAGTATCCGTCGTGCTACAGATGTTATGATGGCTGGTAAAGTTGCTGTAGTAGCTGGTTACGGTGATGTAGGAAAAGGTTCTGCTGCTTCTTTAAGAGGTGCTGGTGCACGAGTTTTAGTTACTGAAATTGATCCGATCTGTGCATTACAGGCTGCAATGGATGGTTATGAAGTAAAGAAAATGGCTGATGCTGTTAAACGTGCTGATATCGTTGTTACTGCAACAGGTAACAAAAACATCATTACAAGTGAGCATTTCAAATCCATGAGAGACAAAGCTATTGTTTGTAACATCGGTCACTTTGACAATGAAATTGACATGGCTTGGTTAAATAAAAATTATGGTTCAACAAAAGTTACTGTTAAGCCACAAGTAGATATTTACAATGTAGATGGTCACGATGTAATTATCCTTGCTGAAGGCCGTTTGGTTAACTTAGGTTGCGCAACAGGTCACCCTTCATTCGTTATGTCAAGCTCATTTTCTAACCAAGTAATTGCTCAGTTAGAATTATGGGAAAATGCTTCTAAATACGAAAATAAAGTATACACGCTACCAAAATCGTTAGATGAAAAAGTAGCTCGTTTGCATTTGGCTAAAATTGACGTTGAACTGGATGTATTATCTGCCGATCAGGCAGCTTATATTGGTGTAACAGTTGATGGCCCTTATAAAAACAATGAATACAGATACTAATTATCTGTAAGAACATTGAGACTGAAATAAAAAACCTCCTAATCAGGAGGTTTTTTATTTATATATTCAAATATATTACAAGTACTTTTTTACAAAACTCTGTATAAAGAATATAAAGTTTTTACATAAAAATTGGCATTAATATAATAATTACCATGTTGATAGCTTTTTCAGCAAATAATAAAACCTTTAAAAATAGTTAACGTTTACTTTAATAATTAACAAAATATTACAAGCCGGATTAATCAAATACACCCGACTCTTTTTATACTAATACTCTTTTTCAATTTCTGCAATTGAAGGCAGAAATTACTGGTAATAACTAAGTTCAATTAGCTAATACACGAATACCTTTACCTTTATTTTTTACTTGTTACTAAGTAAAAGTTGTATACTGAATTATTCATTAAAAAAGTTCTACACCTTTAAACACTTACTGCTATGGAAACGAACATATTTATGGAGCTCTTTTTATTAGTATTGATTAGTACATCAATATTTAATTGTCAGAAAAGAATCAGACAAGGCGTATCGTGGGCCTACCACACATCTGTTCTTCTCTCGTTATTATTATTAATTGTTTCCATCTTTATGATTGTCATATTTACAAAAGCAGCGCAGGTAAACTGCAATTACATAGATATATCGGCACTAATCTTATGGGGCACTGTCTTTCTTGCAGCCTCTTATAATTTAATAACCACAAAAAAAATCGACATTACAAAAACAGAGGTAATTGTTCATCCGCTTATTGGGAAAGACCAAAAACATACTTTTGGAAGAGCACTATACTATACAATTATCAATAAAAATGATCACCATTATGCCTGGAAAGAAATTACCATTTTTTTCAACTCCAGAAAAGTGCATATAAGTTCTTTTCAGCACAAAGATTATGTTGATATTCACAATCAACTTCTCAAACACGGTATTCCCGAACTTGCCGCAGATACTGCACAAGCCCCGGCATAAGATACAGCGCTAATATCTGTTATTCTAAATGCTTAATACTCTCCCTACTTTTAATTATCTTGCATGAAATTGCTGGATTATGAAAGTTGCCGGATTTACATTTATCAGAAATGCTGTTACGTACGATTATCCGATCGTTGAGGCCATAACTTCTATTCTGCCTGTTTGTGACGAATTTGTTGTGGCACTGGGCCGTTCAGAAGACACTACGGAAGAATTAATCAATGCTATCGGTTCGCCTAAAATAAAGATCATACATACCGTATGGGACGAATCGTTACGAAAAGGCGGCAAAGTTCTGGCACTGGAAACAGATAAAGCCCTGGATGCTATTTCTGATGACGTAGATTGGTGCTTTTACATTCAGGGAGATGAAGTAATGCATGAAAAGTATCTTCCTGCTGTGAAACTAGGCATGGAAAAATATGTATCGAACAAATCTGTTGAAGGATTACTTTTTAACTACGAACATTTTTTTGGATCCTATGAATATGTAGGAGATGCGCCAAACTGGTACAGAAAAGAAATCCGAATTGTTAGAAAAGATCCGGCAATCCGTTCGTATAAAGACGCTCAGGGTTTCAGGAAGAACGGAGAAAAACTTCTTGTTAAACAGATTGATGCATACATATATCACTATGGCTGGGTAAAAAACCCGGACTATCAAATCAAGAAAGCAAAATCATTTTCTAAATACTGGCACAGCGATCAATGGATAGAATCCAAAATTCCGGAGATTGAAATGTTCGATTATTCAGAAATTGATTCGTTGAAATTATTTTCGGGCACACACCCCGAAGTCATGCAGAATCGCATTAACAAGAAGAATTGGAAATTCAAATTTGATTTCAGTAAAAAGAAACTTTCGTTGAAACACAGAGTTAAAATTTTTATTGAAAAAATATCCGGATGGAGGATTGGTGAATATAAAAATTATAAAAAAATCTAAATGAATTACCTTGTTTATCAATCCTATGGAAGTAAAGACATTTTAAATGAGTGTTGCTATTCCATACTTAGCCTAATCAAACAGGGTATCAATAAAAATGAAATCCGGATTGTTATCTATACAGATCAGCCGGAATACTTTTCGTTTCTGCCAAACGATCTGCTTGAATTTGTTCCTATGAGTGCGGCTACTATTGAAGCTTATAAAGGACCCTATTCATTTGTACACCGGTTGAAAATAGAGGTACTGCTTGATTGCGTTGAGCGCTTTACAGGATCTATTTTATATGTTGATTCAGATATCTATTTTTTAAAACCGATAGAAAAAATATTTGCTTCTATAACCGACAGCACATTTTTAATGTGTAACAATGAAGGCCAGATTCACCTGGGCGGCAACAGAATATTTGAAAAATTTTCGGCTTTTATACAAAACAATACTGACTACTTAAAAGAAAATAATATTCCCATTCCTTATGATACAATCATGTGGAATGCCGGAGTAATCGGCTTGTTGTCAAACAAAAAAGAATTGCTCAAAAAAGTATTATATACCAACGATATTATTTTTGAAAAATTCAAATCACATGTAGTTGAGCAGCTTTCATTCTCTTATCAATTGCAGCAACATGGTGTATTGAAAGAATCTACCGATTATGTATATCACTATTGGAATTTTAAAGAGTTCCGGATTGTGCTTGCAGAATTTTTTAACTACCATTTGAATAAAAGTTCTGTTGATACAATGGTTCAGGATGTTGATTCTATTCGTCCTGATGTATTAATCAAGCCAAAACTTGAATACGAGTCACTTCCCTTTTTAAGAAAAAGTATTCGAAAACTACGCGGCAAAAAAAATCGTTGGAAATTTCCTTCGTATACAATTGGTACAGTAAAATAATTTTAGCCATTTACATTATGTCAATAGTTTAAGACATGACAGAACCGACTTTTAACATATCTGTTGTCATTATTACTTTTAATGAAGAGAATAAGATTCGAAGAACAATTGAAGCTGTATCTTCATTAACCGATGATATTATTGTAATTGATTCTTTCAGCACAGATACTACACCGGATATCTGCAGGGTATTACATGTAACATTCGTTCAGCAGGCATGGAGCGGATACGGCAAACAAAAAAATACCGGACATACCTATGCAAAGTACGATTGGATATTATCCATAGATGCCGATGAAGTTGTTTCAGCAGAATTACTGAATGAGTTGAAAAATATTCAATTCTCATCACCGCTTCAATTATTCGACATTCCTTTTAAAACTTTTTTTTGCAATCAGTTAATTCGTTTTGGAGGTTGGAATCCGCAATCTCACATACGTTTATTCAATAAAAAACATACAGAATGGGATAGCCTTGCTGTACATGAAACCCTATCCTATCCGGCAAACTATCAGATCATCACACTTAAAGGAACCATACTGCATTATTCATACGATTCAATTGAAGATTATATATCTAAATCAGAAAAGTACACGACTTTATTTGCTGAAAGATTGCATGCAAGAAATATCAAAACAAGCTGGATCAAGTTGCATTTGAGTCCGGCTTTTACATTTATAAAAGAATACTTTTTAAAGCTTGGCTTTCTGGATGGTTTTTTAGGCTTTCAAATAGCTCGCTTAAATTTTAACTATACCAAAATGAAATACCATAAACTCAAACAACTTAGCTAACTGTATGAGAATTCTTGAAATAAATACAGAAAGAGGTTGGCGCGGAGGCGAAAAACAAACGCTATTAACTGTTGCAGGATTAGTATCAAACGGACATGACGCAACATTGATTTGTAAAAAAGGATCTGTATTACAACAAAAAGCGAATGATCAAAGCATTAACTGCATTCCAATTCAATCGAACTTCAGCTTATTTATTTTTTTAGTTTTCAATGCAAAAAAATTCGACCTGATCCATACACATACTTCTAAATCATTAACAGCATGTGTATTTTCTAAATTTTTCCATAAAACAAAAATTGTTTTTTCAAGAAGACATTATAAAGTTCCTTCTTCCAGGTTTTCAAAATGGAAATACAATCAAGCCGATTATATTACAACGGTATCTGCATATATCAAAGACTGTTTGCTGAAAGCAGCTATTCATACTCCCATACAGGTAATACACGATGCATCGATTCCTGTAGAGCCTAATCGCAATCGTATTGAGAAAGAATATGGAGCATATCTTAATACAGGTAAAAAAATTATTGCTACTGTTGCAGCCTTCGAAACTGAAAAAGATCCGTTTACTTTGCTGGAAGCAATAGACAAATTAAGTATTCAACGACATGATTTTTTATTCCTGCACTTCGGAAGTGGCCGCCTGAAAGCCGAAATACAAGCTTTGATAACAGAGAAAAATCTGCAGACTGTATATCTTTTACAAGGCCAGACCACAGATATAGAAGAATTATACAGCATGTTTGATGTGTTTGTAATGAGCTCGCTAAATGAAGGCTTGGGAAGCAGTGTAATAGATGCTTTTTTAAATAACATTCCTGTAGTTAGTACCAATGCCGGTGGTTTAAATGAATTGGTACAGAATCGGGGGCATCTGGTGCATGTTGGAGATGCCAATGGTTTGTTTCAAGCAATACAATATTGTTTGAACAGCGATAACACAAAGCTTACTACTAATGCGTATTTCTTTGCTTCAACTGCTTTATCAACTGAAAAAATCCAATCTGAATACGAAGATTTATTTAAGCAATTATTAACTGACCCAACGATATAGCCAACCCAAGGCAAAATTAGAATTGATTTTTGTAAGCATAATCAATCTTGATGCTGTTACTTTTCTCAGTTCAATTCTATAAATAAAATCCGGATTAAGCTTACGAGCATTCGTACCCTTTTTACAGGTGAAAAAATATTCAATACCCAACTGCTTCATCCAGGGTATTGAAAGCTTACTCTGATGACCATAAGGCCACGCAAAACCCATTGCTTTTTTATCAGGTAAATGTGCTTCTATTTCAGCCTTGTTAGTAGTAATTTCCTTTTCAACTCTCTCTCTGAATTCTGCCTCAGTATATCTATAAATATGCTTTTGAATAAAATCTATTGTGAAGAAATCTTTCAGCATTTTTGTTTTGTGCTTTTTCGAAATAGATACATTTTCTAATTCATCAAAGAATGTCTTGAAAAATTCTTTGCCAGACTCATCCATTCTCAAACCAGCTTGCGTCAATTCTCCCCGCATTTTAAAAAGCGGAAAGCCAGACTTTACAAACCCATCCAACACAAAGTAGTCTCCTGCTGAAATAAAATTCGGATGAATAACATTTTTTAATTGCGTATTTGAAAACACCATTCCATGGCGGTGAGAATGGCACTGTATATCTACAAGTCCCGACAATTCCATTTCCTGCATTTCTTCCCAGGAAAAGTACTGATCGCTTGCTGTAGGCAATACTTTAAAATAATTATCAATTAAACCGGCATTGACCGAATCTGCTTGCTTATAAACGGTATCTGAACGGTCGTATCTATCGCCGATAAATAATGTATTAACAAAAAAAACGGCTTTTAGATTATATTTTTTTAATAATGGGAAAACGATTTTATAATTGTCATAATATCCATCATCAAACGTTAATACAATCGACTTTGCAGGAAGCTTTTGCTTGGTTTTGAAAAGCGCATCCATTTCTTTCAAAGTAACCGTCTGATATTTTTTTTTCGACAAATAATTGAAATAGGATTCTAAGTCATGCGGTTTGACATTTGAATGCTCATTGACCTGATGAAAAAGCATAACAGGCACTCCTTGATTCTGAAAACAAATCAATACCAAACAAATTGCAGCAATAATAAATAACCAAACCATTTATGCTTTTGAATATAACCGAATGTACGCTAAACTAAATAACAGACTTATCAATACAATTCCCTGCTGTAATTCAAGTGTAGCTTCTGATAAAAATGATGTATAACTGCTTACCAATACTGCTACACAAAAAATATCCGAAAACACTACTTTATTTAAGAGCGGAAATAACAAACACGCTATAAAAATAACGAAACCCGTAAAACCCAATGCAGTGAATATATACACAAATTGATTGTGCGGAATTAACCAGTTACGTTGATCAATTTCAGGATACTCTTTTTCATATACTGCATTCATTTCTTTCTGTACATCGCCACTGCCAACACCACTCCACGGATGTTGAAGCCCTATCTCAACACCTAATTTCATAGACAATAATCTATTGCCGTCAGAATAATTATTGACACTTTTACCGCTTACAAATTGATTTATATCGCGCACCATATAATTCACTTTATTATTCAGTGAAGGAACAAAGAAATACATGGCTACTAAGAAGCCAACTGCTGCAGGAAATAACCACAGCAACTTTTTATTTCCACTCTTAAATACCTGAATAATCAGCCATATAAAACAGGTTGAATATAATGCAAGCAAACCGCTTCGGATAGATAGTATATGCAGGAATAAAAAAAGGAATATGCCTAAACCTGCGATTATATTTTTCTGAAGCCTCGTAGTCATCACAACCGAATGAAAATATGCCTGAACAGATGCGAAGAACGCGATTGTGAGAAGCAAGCTATAACGAATGTGTTCTATAATGGTAGGAATTGTTTTGGCATGTTTATACGATTCCGTAATTTCTTTGTAATGCAAGAGATAATAAATAAAGCTCCCCAAAGCTGTAGCCGCACAAAGAGCAACAAAGACTACAATCAGCACATCTATTGTTTTACGGGTGATTATATCTCTAACTGCCCAAAACCCGAGCGGTAAAAATAATAACGGAAGTTTAACCTGTATACGCTCCAGCCAATACGAATAATCTTCCGTCCATAAACCTCCTATCAAATAAATAAGCAGTATGGGCAAACCCATAAACCATTGCAGCTCATCCCGCTTCCATTTGAAGGATTGTTGCCAGCCTTTATTCAGAAAATAAAGCAAGACAATGCCAATCATTCCGATACTGATCATGGCCCGGGAAAAAAAGATTCCCAGTAGTGCAACCACCCCTGCAGTTAAGAACCAGATATTTATAAAAGAAGCAGATGTGTAGGTATTTCCAGCAGATAAATTCATTTAAAGGACTTTATTCATTTTCTACAACTTTAACAAAAAAGTGTATATTTGATATTAGTTACAAAACCATAAAGTCTGTAAATATAGACATTATTGATTGAATGGAGGAGCAAAATTCCAAAACACGATATAAAAGTAAGGAAGAAAAGGATAGCCTTTTTGAAAAGGAATTTATGCACCTGATTGGCCCTCTTTACAACTTTGGTTACCGGTTAACCTTAGATGAAGATGATGCGAATGACTTGGTTCAAGAGACTTATTTAAAGGCATATCGTTTTTTTGATTCTTATGAAAAAGGAACTAATGCCAAAGCATGGTTGTTTAGAATCCTGAAAAACACCTTCATAAACGAATATCGACGTAAGACTAAAGAGCCTAACAAAGTCGATTATCAGGAAGTTGAATCCTATTACAACTCAGACGATGTAAATGAAGCTATAACCAGCGATTTGCGGGTAGATTCATTAAACAATATGATTGGCGACGAAGTTGCCAATGCCCTTAATGCCTTAGATGTAGATTTCAGGACCATAATCATATTATGTGATTTGGAAGGTTTTACGTATGAGGAAATGGCTAAGATATTAGACATTCCTATAGGGACTGTGCGTTCTCGTTTACACAGAGCCAGAAACGTTTTAAAAGAAAAGTTAAATGAATATGCCCAATCTATGGGTTATAAGGATCAACGAAAGAAAAACGATTAAGCTATCATGATTGATTTTATTAAAGAGGTTGTAAACAAACTAGTCGGCAAGAAAGCCGAACAACGCTACTGCTGTAAAGATTGCTTGTGTAGGCTTAATTCGGTTCTGGATGGAGAAGCAACAAAAGAAGAAATGCTTTATCTTCAGGAACACATTGAAAATTGCAGTCCTTGTTATAATCATTACAACATAGAAAAATCGGTTAAGGAAGTCATTAAGCATAAACTGGAGCAGAGGCCTGTGCCTGCATCGCTTATTGATTCGATTAGAGGAAATATTAAAAAGAATTGTTAATTATTTTATGGAAGGAAAATTATTCATTTTTTCTGCTCCCTCCGGCTCTGGCAAAACGACCATCGTCCAACATTTATTAAATACTGACCCGCGTATTGGGTTTTCTATTTCTGCCTGCACACGTGAAATGCGTGAAAGTAAAGAAGCAAATGGTAAAGACTATTATTTCTTGTCTGTAGAAGAATTTGAACGCCGTATTCAAAACAATGAATTTGTTGAATGGGAAGAAGTATACCCTGGCCGTTATTACGGCACACTGCGCTCTGAAGTACAGCGTATATGGGATATGGGAAAGCATGTAATTTTTGATGTTGACGTAAAAGGTGGCATCAGTTTAAAACAACAATTTGGAGACAAAGCCCTTTCTATTTTCGTTAAAGTACCATCTATTGAAGAACTTCAAAAACGTTTGATTGACCGCAATACGGAATCTGCAGAGAGCCTTCAAACGCGCTTAGAAAAAATGAAATTCGAATCCTCGTTTCAAAATGAGTTTGATGTCATACTTATAAATGATCGTCTTGAAGAAACTTTGGTTAAGGCACAGGAGCTAGTCGACAATTTTCTCCGTTAATCTTAACGGTATCTTATCAGAATAAATTTAGTTACCATTTCTTCTTCGTATGAAAATCGGCTTATTCTTCGGCTCCTTTAATCCCATTCATGTAGGACACCTGATTATTGGAAATACAATGGCCGAAACTACTGATCTGGATGAAATATGGTATGTTGTAAGTCCGCAAAACCCATTCAAAAAAAATCAATCGTTATTACACGAATTTGACCGTTTCGACATGGTTACGGCTGCTATTTTTGACAATCCCAAATTCAGAGTAAGTGATATTGAGTTCAACTTACCTAAACCTAGTTACACCATTGATACATTAACTTATTTAAGCGATCAACATCAGCACCACACATTTGTTTTAATTATTGGAGAAGACAACCTAAACCAATTAAAAAACTGGAAAAATTTTGAGCAGATTTTAGAACAATATGAGTTATATGTTTATCCCAGACCTATTTCTCAAGCATCTGAATTAAGAAATCACCCTAAAGTTCGATTTGTCGAAGCCCCTTTACTTGAAATTTCTGCAACATACATCCGCGGTTTGGTTAAACAGGGAAAATCGATCCGCTATCTGGTAAGCAAAGAAGTAGAAGAGTTAATTTTATCCAGGAAATTTTATTCATAATATTCTGCTGCCTACCCCCTCTTAATTCTTACTTATTCAACTTCTCAGCTTTTTTATTTTCTTTCTAAAAAACAATGCCTTAAAAGGCTTTCATACCCCTTAAATCAACTTTTTGAATGAATTATGTTGATTTTTTACTTTTGGGGGGCACTTACATTATCTACACTCCAAAATATGTAATTAATTATACTAATTTTAATAAATAATAAAGAGTAATCAACATTAAGGTTCAATAGTTTGATTTATAAGTTTTATAATAATTAAATTTTATAATAATTATTTTATTATAAAGCTGTAATTATGCATATTTTTATATTATATTTAAAATTAAAAGGAGAAATAAAAATTTAACTATTTAAAAGAAACAAAAACCAAGACAGCTCGTAAGATCGTATATATGTAATATTTTTAAATTATTTTAACAATAAAAGAAGTTCTTACACTTACGTATTCTAATAATTTTTCAACCAGCTATGAAAAAATTATACACACTTTTATTGTGTTCAATAGGATTGAGCACGATAATTCCTATTAATTGCAATGCCCAATTAATAGTGAATGCTGATGCAGTTGTTGCCAGCAGTTCAGATTTTGTACAGGCGAATGTGCTAGTAGATGCCGACCCATCAAATTATGCATATTTGTCAGCCTCCCTTGGGGTATTGAGCACTTCATTTTTGACAGTGTCATTCCCTCAAAGTGGTCATGCGGGCGACATTGTGACCTTTACCATTCAAGGTACAGGAGGATTATTATCAGCCGGCTTGTTAAATAACACAACAATCAGGCTGTATGATGATAATAACGTAAATGTAGCAACTGCTTCAGGGGGTACGATATTGAATCTTAATCTTGCATTGGCGGGCCCCAATATTTACACTGTCAGATTCGTAACAGATGCAACAGCTTCTTACACGATCAAAAAAGCAACTATTGAGTTTAATAATGTACTTTCAGTACAATTACTCGATCAGCTTAGAGTTTACAGTGCATTTTTACAAACACCCTGTACATCTGTTTATGCTACCAGCGTAAATTCTTCCGCAACAACAGGTCTTTTAGGTTTCATATCAAACCCAACCAATGCTGTTAATGGAGACCCTACAAGTTTTGCCACAATAGGAGCTGGCGTATTAGGAAATGCTTTTATAGACTTAGCCTTTTCAGTAAAAGGTACAGCAGGCGAATTTGTTGGTTTTACAATCGGTCAGTCTGCAACACTTTTATCATTAACGCTCTTACAAAACATTTCCATAGATGCATATAATAGCAGTGGATCAATTGTTTCTACAAAAAATAACTTTGGTCTGGCTGATTTGAGATTACTTGATGGCAGTACAGATAAATATATTATAGGCTTTGTAACTCAAGCAGGCTCCTATGATATTGCCCGTTTAAGAATTACGTTAGGTGGTATAAATGTATTAACGTCGCTTAATATATATAATGCCATGCATTTTAAATTAGTACCTAATGCTGTTAGTATTACAGCTTCCGGAACAAGTTTTTGTGATGGCTCAACTGTTTCATTAACAGCCAACGCTCCTTCTCTTTCAAATATAACCTGGAGCAATGGTGCTACAAGTAACCCTCTTACTCTTTCAAACTCCGCAACAGTATCATTTACAGCAACAGATGCTGAAGGCTGTATCAGCACATCATTACCTATAGCAATTACAAAACTTGCTTTACCAACAATCAGCATCAGCAATGGTGCTACAGCAAGCTTCTGTGCAGGTGGAAGCATAAAACTTACTGCAACACCTTCAACAGGAGCAACGTTACTATGGAGTACCGGTGCATCTACAAACGACATTACCGTTAGCACCGGAGGCACCTATACTGTAACAGCTACAGGAACTAACTTATGTCAATCTCTTGCCGGCAGTATACTTGTTACGCAACTTGCTCTTCCAACTGTATCTATAACAAATGGTGGTACAGCAGCTTTTTGTTCTAACAAAAACGTAACGCTTTCTGCAACACCTTCTGCAGGGGCTTCTATTCTTTGGAGCACAGGTGCTACTACAAATAATATTACTGTAAACAGTGCTGCCACATATACCGTAACGGCTACTGATCTTAACTTGTGCAGCTCAGTTCCAGCAAGTGTAATTGTTTCATCCCTTACTGCTCCAACAATATCTATTACCAACGGACCTGCTGCAAGCTTCTGTTCCAACAAAAACGTAACACTTTCTGCAACGCCTTCTGCAGGCGCTACTGTTCTTTGGAGCACAGGTGCTACCACAAACAGTATTTCTGTAAATAGTGCTGCTACGTATACCGTAACAGCAACGGCTGCTAACTTGTGTAGTTCTGACGCGGCAAGTGTAACAGTTAGTTCTCTTACTGCTCCAACCGTATCTATCAGCAACGGACCAACAGCAAATTTCTGCTCGAACAAAAATGTAACACTCTCTGCAACACCATCTGCAGGTGCTACTGTTCTTTGGAGTACAGGTGCTACTACAAACAGCATTACAGTTAATAGTGCTGCTACATATACGGTAACGGCTACTGCTGCTAATTTATGTAGTTCTGACCCGGCAAGTGTAGCGGTTAGCTCTCTTACTGTTCCAACCGTATCTATCAGCAACGGACCAACAGCGAGTTTCTGTTCGAACAAGAATGTAACACTTTCTGCAACACCTTCTGCAGGAGCTACTGTTCTTTGGAGCACTGGTGCTACCACAAACAGTATTTCCGTAAATAATGCTGCTACATATTCGGTAACAGCAACGGCTGCCAACTTATGCAGCTCTGATGCTGCAAGTGTAACAGTATCTTCTCTTACTATACCAACGGTATCTATCAGCAACGGACCAACAGCGAGTTTCTGCTCTAACAAAAATGTAACACTTTCTGCAACACCTTCTGCAGGTGCTACAATTCTTTGGAGCACAGGTGCTACCACAAACAGTATTATAGTTAATAGTGCTGCTACTTATACCGTAACAGCAACTGCTGCCAACTTGTGCAGCTCTGACCCTGCGAGCGTAACAGTATCTTCTCTTACTATACCAACGGTAACCATAACCAATGGATCAACAGCAAGCTTCTGTTCAAATAAAGATGTGTCTCTTATGGCTGTTCCTTCTGTTGGAGCTACAGTCCTATGGAGTACAGGTGCTACTACCGACGGTATCACCGTTAATAGTGCTGCTACATATACCGTAACGGCAACAGACGCTAATTTATGCAGCTCTGCACCTTCAAGCATAACTGTTACTGCGCTTACAATACCAACGGTGTCAATCACAAATGGTCCGGCAGCAAGTTTCTGTTCAAATAAAAATGTAGTACTTTCTGCAACACCTTCTGCAGGTGCTACCGTACTTTGGAGTACGGGTGCTACTACCAACAGCATCACCGTAAATAATGCTGCTACGTATACCGTAACAGCAACAGACGCTAATTTGTGCAGCTCCGCACCTTCAAGCATAGCTGTCACTTCGCTTGCGATTCCGACTGTGTCAATTACAAACGGTTCTGCTGCCAGCTTCTGTTCAAATAAAAACGTAGTACTATCTGCAGTACCTTCTGCTGGCGCAACTGTTCTTTGGAACACAGGTGCTTCTACAAACGACATCACAGTTAATACAGCAGAAACATACACCGTAACGGCAACAGATGTTAATTTATGCTCCTCTGCTCCTGCCAGCGTAGTCGTTACTTCCATTGCAATACCTACAGTAAGTATTACAAATGGAGCTACAGCAAGTTTTTGTTCCGATTTAAGTGTAACACTTTCCGCTGCAGCCTCTGCCGGAGCAACCGTTCTATGGAACACTGGTGCTACCACAAATAATATAAGCGTTACTGCTGCTGCAACCTATACTGTAACAGCAACAGATGTCAATTTGTGTGCCTCTGCTCCGGCAACGATTATTGTAAGTTCTCTACCAGTACCTACAATATCAATATCAGCTTCCGGTGCTACAAATATATGTGCACAAGACAATGTAACACTTAGTGCAACTCCTTCATCTGATGCAACTGTTTTGTGGAGCACCGGAGCTACTACAACGGATATAACTGTAAATACAGCCGGAGATTTTTCAGCTACAGCTATATCAAACAATGGTTGCAGAACCGCATCTACTGTTATACCAATAACATTAAAAGCAAGCCCTGTGGTTACAAGCACCATCAATCAAATCACTTGTAATGGAGCTAATAATGGCAGTATATTACTTGCACCTGTTGGGTCTGCAGCTTCTTATCAATATAGCTGGAATACCGGATCAACAAATGCAACCATTAACCAGTTAGCTCCTGCAACATACAAAGTTGATATTGAAGATAATGTATCCATGTGCAGCATTCATCTTGAATATGTTGTAAACGAACCTCAAGTTCTTAGTCTTACAGGTGTAACGACAAAAGAAACATGTGCAGACAGTGACGGATCTATTACTTTTGAAGTTTCAGGCGGAACACTTCCATACACATACAATTTGCCATTAATCAAAAATAATAGCATATCAGGATTGAAAGCCGGAACATACTCTGTTACTGTGACTGATAAAAACATGTGTCAGACAAATCAATCTTACGTTATTGTAAAATTTGACTGCTCTACTGCATTAAATATTCACAATGTAGTTACTCCAAATAACGATGGATTAAATGATGCATTGGTTATTGAAGGCATTGAAAAATTCCCTCATTGTTCTCTTGAAATATTTGACAAATGGGGAGATGTAGTGTATGATAAAAAAGATTATGACAACACCTGGGACGGAAGAAATAAAAACAATTCCGGTCCGCTGCCTGCAGGAACGTATTACTACCTTTTAAAATTAAATACAAGTGATGCACCAAATGGCAAAAGCGAATATACCGGATTTGTTATGATTCAGTAATTTCAAAAACCAATAAAAGCATTTTATAATTATCTGCCGAAATTTATAAATGCTGGTAAACAAATCAATAGCTACAATATTTTTTGTAGCTATTGATTTAAACTTAAACATAACTGCCAACCCAACATTTTATATATTTTACAATTAGTACAATTTTTACCAGCCAGCTATTATGAAAAAGACTTTAGTGTTACTTTTTACACTTTCTATAGTTGTAATCAGTAAAGCCCAAAACTACCCGCACTATACCATGTTTATGTTTAATAAGCTTCTTTATAATCCCGCCTATGCAGGCAATAAAGATCTTACAACAGTAAACGTATATGGCAGAAGACAATGGACAGGCATTAATGGTGCACCAAGCGGCGCTACTGTTACAATCGACGGACCACTTGGCAGCTATATGAAACCATTCAGACCGGTTGCTGTAGGATTTTCAATGAATACAGAAAAAGCCGGGATCGTAACCAATACCAGTTTGATTGGCTACTATGCCTACAGAATACAAATGGCAAACAAATCAACATTATCCTTTGGACTTCAAGCCGGAGTTACACTACATAGTGCTGATTACAGCCAATTGAATCCGTTGGATCAAAACGACCCGAACATCAATTATTCAAAAGATATTTCGAACATACCTCTTCCTAATTTTGGTGCCGGGGTATATTATTCAGGTAAGAATTTCTATGCAGGCTTCAGCATTCCGTATTTAGTAGAAAACAAATACAGTCATAATAGCTGGGGATCCAGAAGCGATATCTATGGTAAACAAGTTCGCACCTATTTCGTAAGCGGCGGATACATTTTCAAAATCAGCGACGCAGTTAAACTGGAACCGCAGGTTTTAGCTAGGTATGCCTCTGATAATATGTACAAACTTCCATTGAATGCAGATTTAAATCTTTCCTGTTTTTTTTATGAAAGGTTTATGATTGGCGCAACGTATAGAACTGACAAATCTATTGAAGGTATCTTATTTATGCAGATTACAAATAATATATGTATTGGTTATGCATACGATTATGCTGTAGGAGATTTAAGAAATTATAATTATGGTACACATGAATTCACTGTAGGATTTGATTTCCTAAAAGATAAAAATAAATACATGAACCCACGATTTATAAAGTTATTTTAAATCTTTTAACGTTTTTATTTTATGAGAGTACATTACAATTTTATCCTGATTTTGTTATTCGTATTTATTTGCAATAACACTTTTTCGCAATCAAATAAGCAAGACAAAGATTTGATGATTGCCGATTACATGTATACCCATCTGGCATTCGCCACAGCTATCAAACATTATGAAAAAGTTTCAGGGTATAATAACGACCCTTTAATCATGACAAAGCTCGGGGATTGCTATAGAATGATCCATGAAGTTGACGAGGCAGTTGCATGCTATTCTATTGCAATAAAAGAACCAAACTTCCCTTCTTATGCATATTTACATTATGCTGAAACACTCATGACATTGGGCAGGTATGAAGAAGCAAAAAAATTATTAATCGAATACCAAAATAACAATCCGGGTAATAGAAGTGTCTCAAATAAAATACGCAGCTGCGATTATTCAGATTCATTAATAAAGCTGCCACATACAGGGAGAATCTACTTTGAATCTTTCAATACAGATGGATATGAGTTTGGACCAGCATTAAGAAACAATGATCTGGTATTCACAACCGATTCTATTTACAACGAAAACAGTCCAAAAGAAGATAAATGGACAGGAGACGATTATTATCAAATTTGCTATACACAGCTAAACAATGAAGGCAGAGCAGAATCAGAAGTAAAAAATTTAGGCAATAAAGTAAATGGAAAGTATCACGATGGTCCCTGCACATTTTCGCACGACGGGGATAGCATGTTTTTTACAAGAACGAATTATAGTTCGGGCATTATAAAAAACGGTCCTGTATCTGATCCCAACCATTTGGTGCACCTACAGATTATGGTTGCTTCCAATCAGGATCCGGATACAAAAGAATACAAAAAAATAAAACCCTTTACCTTCAATAAAAATTCTTACTCTACCATACACCCTACTCTGAGCTATAATGGCCGAATGCTTGTTTTTGCTTCTGATATGCCTGGCGGCGAAGGAGGCATAGACTTATACATGACCACCATTGATGCGCGGGGTAAATGGACCAAACCAGTAAATCTTGGCAAAGGCATTAATACGGAAGGTGATGAAGTTTTCCCATCATTCAACAAAGACAGTGTATTGTATTTTTCATCTAATGGCTGGATTGGGCTCGGCGGACTGGATATTTACAAAGCTATCTGGAACAAAGAAAAACACTTGTTTGAAAACCCTGTAAATATGGGCATCCCCGTCAATTCATCTTATGATGATATGTCGTTTGTTGAACATGGAAACGATTTCAATACAGCACACTTTGCATCCAGCCGACCTGCCGCAAAAGATGGTGATAATATCTATAGTTTTCAGGCACAAAGTGTATTTCTTGATCTTACCATTATTGATGGCGTTACAAAAAAAGAATTGCCTGATTGTTTGGTAGAACTGATTAGTAAACCGGACAACAAATCTCTTTCAACAGATCAAAATGGCGAGGCTTTTACACAATTGCATATTCAAACACCTTACTTAATTCGTGTAAACCGTGTGGGATACACGCCCGTAGAAATTCCTGTTTCAACACTTGATGTTTATGGAAATGACACCATACGTAAAACCCTTGGTTTAAATCCCAACTTCAAAATCAGCTATTCGGCCGTGGTTATGGATGAAAAAACAAAGTCGCCTATTGTAGATCCTGCCGTTGTATGGATCGAAAAAGAAGGGCTTAAAACTGACACTATAAAGCTGGCCACTGGCGAACCGATACATGTAGAACTAAAACCAAACAATTTATATCATGTTTATGCATTAAAGACAAACTACTATAGCAAAGAAAAATTCATCTCAACCAAAGGAATTGAATCCGGTGTTGGGACAACTGCTATTGTAGACACGCTTTACATGAAAAAACTGGAAGTAGGTGAAGTATATAAAATTGACAACATCTATTATGATTACAATAAAGCTACTATACGTACCGATGCAAAACCATCGCTGGATCAATTGATTCGTTTACTGAATGAATATCCGGCAATGAAGATTCAGATCAACTCGCACACCGATTGCAGAGGATCTGATGCATATAACATTAAATTATCTCAAGCGCGTGCGCAATCGGTTGTGCAATATCTTATTGAAAGAGGTATTGCCATTGACCGCTTAAAATCTAAAGGCTTTGGGGAAACAAATCCGGTTAGCAACTGCGATTGTTTAAAATGCACTGAAGAGCAGCATCAGGAAAACCGACGTACCGAATTCCAGATTATTGCTTTATAATTTTACCTTCGACTAGCTATGATTACAAGAGGGGCATCTGTTATGGATGCCTCTTTTATTTTTATATTGAGATTAAGAGATTTTCATTCCAGATATAAAAAGGCTCTTCAATAAATTTATTTCTACAGTACGAAAATAGTATATTGTTGATGCTATAAAACAACATGATTAAACAGATTTATGCTGGAACAATATTATCTAAGCGAAAAATGCTCCATCTAAAGAAATAGATATAATATTTTAAAAAATTGAATGGAACACCTTTTAACACAAATTCGAAATTGCAGGGAATGCGAGAAACATCTGGCATTGGGCGCCAATCCTATTATTGCCGCCAGTGTAAAAAGTAAAATAATCATCATTGGACAAGCTCCCGGGAAAATTGTCCATAATACAAATATTCCCTGGAATGATAAAAGTGGTGACAATCTCCGAAATTGGCTAAACATTGACAAAACAACATTTTATAATCCTGAGATTATAGCTTTAATGCCGATGGGGTTTTGTTATCCCGGCACAGGAAAGAATGGTGATTTACCTCCGAGAAAAGAATGTGCTCCTTTATGGCACAGTCAATTATTGGCACTTATGCCCAACTCCAAACTCATCTTGCTTATAGGACAATATGCACAAGATTATTATTTAAAAGATAGAGCAAAAGATACGCTCACAGAAACTGTATATAATTTCAAAGAATACTTACCTGACTATTTTCCGTTGCCACATCCTTCTCCAAGAAATAATATATGGCAAGCAAAAAATACATGGTTTGCCTCAGACGTTTTACTTGCTCTAAGAAAGAATCTTGCAGATGCACTTAGGTAAGTAATCTGCAAGATTCGCCCATTTAAATGGATAACGAGAAATTTAAATTTTCTTATTGTTTCACTGCTATTCAATAGCAATTCTTCGAAGAGCCGTCTGCGATTGTATCATAGGAAAATTCAGGAGTTAAGGTTTAATGAACCACGGAGAGCTTTCCGGTATACACACCGTTGCCTTGATAGACACTGATAATATACTCTCCCTGAGCAAGCTCACCAGTATAAATATCAAGATACCCCGGCATAATATTAATCCTTGCGTTTATAATAAAAACACCTTTAGTATCTGTAATCACAACGGAACTAATGGAAGTATTATCTAGCAACGGAACATGGAAGAGTTCAGAAGAAGGATTGGGATGTATCACCAAAGACTTCTGATTGCTGCTGCCTGTTGTAATGCCTGTTGTAATTGAAGCAGCAAACACTTCATTTATTTTATTGACAAGCGGCGCTTTCGTTTCCGGACTAGACACAAGCTTACCTCCATACTGTGTGGTATTTTTATCTAAATCAATCCAGTCACCGGTTGCAGTCCAGATAATAACTCCCGCAAGTTGATTGTCTTTTATAAATTGAGCTTTTAATCCAATTGATTGTTCATTATCATAACTTAAAAAATATGTGCCGTTGGTTTTGTATGGCACCTTGGCATTATCATCCCAATGATCTGTCCAGCTGCTTGTATTAGCAAGAATAGCAGTATAGTTTGGTGTTCCGTCCCATACATTTATCGGCCAGTTTACAAAATCTGCAGCAGTTGATACCAGTCCATCCGGACTGATCGTTACGGATTGCTTTACTGTCGATCCATTCAGAGCTGCAGCATCATTTGTAATAACTCCCCTTCCATAGAATGCAACGCCAAGGCATACTTTGTTTAGAGGAATGCCGGCTGTTTTGATTCCTTTCAGGGTAGCATCTAATGAAAAGCCTGTGAATTCGGCATTCGGATAATCGTATAGAGGTGCGTTATGACCAGCTTTATTAGACCAGCCTCCATTATAGTCATAAGTCATAAAGTTAAAGTAGTCCATCGTATTACTTAATCTTGCCCAATCAAACTGTGAAAATTTTGAAGGTAATGCATTATATGCAGCGGTGATCAATTTCGTACTACCGATCGCAGCACGTATCTCCTCTACCAACAAGGCGAAGTTCGTATAATCACGTGGCTGACCTGTAAAATCCATACCTGTTTGTCCCGGATATTCCCAGTCCAGGTCAATGCCATCAAAGCCCATTGCGATCAAGGTTTTACAGTCGTTAATGAAACGTGCTCTTTTCACATTGTCGGCCGCCACATCACCGTAGTGTTTACTCATACTCCACCCGCCGATAGAGGCCATCACTTTCACCCCATTGGCATGTGCAAGATCTATGATACCCAGCTTGCCGTCTTGCTTGTGTATAGCGAGCGGATACGCACCACTTTCTCCGGTTATACTATTTTGCCAACCGCCATTATCTCTGTATCCTAATGAATACGCATAACTACCCGGACTAACATAATATAAAATATCCAACTCACCTTTTAATAAATATAAATCCCAGCTGCTGTATGTATCAGTATCCACTAATGGTGCAGGCTGCTGATCTACGCCGGGCTGGTTGATATTCGGATTTCTATAATCTCCGCTATGAATAGAACCATCTACAGCAACACCAAAGAACGAAAAGTTTAAAATGGTATATTGAGAATAGTCTACGTTCCATTGATTCAGACTTCCTTTTGGAATAAGGCCTGGAATATCTTTCCACGGCCCCCATTGCGTAATATATCCGATCACTTGTTTCGAATGATCTTTTGTTGTTTTCAATACCGTTGGATGAACCTGAGAGCTCCCTTCCAAAGAAGAAGATAAACCAAGGAGCATGCTGAAACAACATAATAAAATTGTCGATCCGGGTTTTACAATACATTCAAAATAGATATTCTGTATATATTTTTTCATAGCAATAAGTAAGGCTGAATCATTAAACAGACGAATGAACATAATTTGAAAAGTTAACGGATGATCGAAATTTTTCCTGTGTAGAGTGTATCGTTTTGCATAATATGTATGATATAAAAACCTTCTGAAAGTGTATTGGTTTTGATATCCAGATTATCAGACACATTGCTTATGGTTTCTTCTTTTATCAATACTCCTTTTGAATCTGTCAGCGTATAATGAAGAGCTGCTGCATCGGGAAGTGAAACTCTGCACTGATCTACAGAAGGGTTCGGATAAATATTCAGTATTGCTGAAGTGGCGGCAGCAGAGGTCGTACCCGTTGTAACGGTTGTACCAGTTGTATCGGTTGTACCAGTTATATCGGTTGTACCAGTTATAACAGAAACAGAATTGCCTGCGGCATCATTAATTGCCTTCAAAATACTTGTACCACTGTTATAAGGTGTGTCACCTGTAAGTTCCCATATAATCAATCCCTGATGACCAAAGGTTTTGGAATAGGTAATTTTTGCTGCCGCACTTTTAGGTGTATCGTAGTAAAGCTTTTTATTGTCTGCTCCGATATAACCATTCAGTACCGTTGCATCCATAGGATCAAAGCTTGTTGCTGCATTTGGATAAGCAGCAACAATTTCATTCCACTTCATTGTCACAAAACCATTTCCATTCGGGTTTCTGGTAGCCAGATCATAACCATACTGAGGTACACCAAATACAAGCTTGGCCTTTGGAACATTAAATCCGCCATCGTGATTCCACGCTGGTGCTGCTAAACCCATCCAGAATTCCAATCCATCCTGCACAGAGTAAATCGGGTTATCAGCCGTTTGTCCCTGATAGCCCTGAGCCACTTTATACAAAGAAGAATGCGGACCAATCGGAGAAGCATTCCAGGAACCTGTAAAATCATACGTCATCAGGCCAATCCAATCCATATATGCAGCCATACCATCATCGTAATTATTTCCATAATAGGAAGTAGCAAAAGCAGCACAGGATATTAATTTCGAAGGCATTTTAGCTCTTAATTTTTGAGCAAGAATTTTTAATCCAACACCCGCCGGATGCGGGCCAGCATCGGGTGTCCCCCATTTATCGCCGCGCACCCGGCCACCTTCATCCGTGGTGCCGGCAATTGCACCATCTGCCCACCAGCATTCCATATCAAGGTCAACACCATCTATCCCTTTTGTTGCAACATAATTACTGATATACGTTGCAATCTCATCCATCTTTGCATCATTGGTAGCATACGTAGTCATCAACCAAAGAAAGGCGTAATCGTTTGAACCTCCAATTGATACTGAAACTGTTACACCCTTTGCATGCGCACGTTGCAATATATTATTGTCAAATAAAAGAGAATCTACTTGCCTATTCACACCGGCATCGAATGCAATAGATCCAAAATCAGCGCTCTGATAATTATTGTTATTTTGTTTGAAGGTGTTAAATGCAACGTTGATGTGCGTAACAACAGATGGGTCAAAGGTTTGATAAGCAAAGTCTGTAGTCCAGGTTGGCAGATACCCGATGATCCGCTGTGTACTTGCATAGTCAGGTCCTAAAATTCCACTGCCGCATTTGCTTACAAGACCCCAGTCTCCGTTACTACCGGGTGCTGCCGTTGTATAATACTTTGCCGACCAATTTGAATTATTATATGAGGCAGCGTCCCCTCCATTATAGACGGTTCCGGAAACCCATGGCGTTCCGCATGCAGGAAACGTATACTGAGCCTGAACAGAAAAACACAAAAGTGTATAAGCAAATAATACTAGTACAGATAATTTCATAAGAGAATGGAAAGAATTGGTTTTGTTTGGAATCATAACAATCAAATATATCATTGAATTATTATGAAGAGTTTTGATTTTCGTTCAAAAAATATCAGTAATGATTCAAAAATCGATTATTATCATTTAATGATTCATTTACTGTAAAAAATCAGCATGCTCTTAGTAACCCTAATTCTATAAACAAAAAAGAGTGGCGCTAAATAGCGCCACTCTTTTCATTATCTTAATTTAAATAACGGATTATACCGTCATCAATTCTTTTTCTTTGCCAGCAACCAGTGCTTCTAATTTGGCTGTAGTATCGTTCGTTAATACTTGAACAACTTCTTCGGCTCTTTTTATTTCGTCTTCAGATGCTCCGTCTTTTAATAACTTTCTCAATTCATCATTCGTCTCCTGACGGATTTTACGGATACGTACTTTACCGCTCTCTCCTTCTGCCTTTGTCTGTTTTACCAGATCCCTGCGTCTCTCTTCTGTAAGCGGCGGTATATTAATCCGGATCACATCTCCATCATTCTGCGGATTAAAACCCATATTGGCATCACGAATTGCTTTCTCAATAGTGGTTACCATAGACTTTTCGTATGCTTTAATAGTAAGTGACCGAGGTTCCGGAACCGAAACCGTTGCTACCTGACCTAATGGTGTAGATATACCATAATATTCAACCATTAAACCATCGAACATATTTGGAGAAGCTTTACCAGCACGAATTTTAGATAATTCAAGTTCGGTATGTTTGATAGCTTTCTGCATGCTATCTTTTGCATCGTCTAAGTATAAATTGATTTCTTCCATATTGAAATTCCGTTTATAATATTCGGTTATTTGTAATCGGGTTATTATAATTTTACAAGCGTACCAACATTATCGCCTTCAAGCACTTTTAATAAATTGCCGGCCTTATTCATATCAAATATAATGATTGGCAATTCATTTTCTTTACACAACGTAAATGCAGTCATGTCCATGATGTTTAAGCCCTTTTCATACGCTTCGTCGAACGTAATAGTAGAGTAACGTGTAGCTGTTGGGTCCTTTTCCGGATCTGCCGTATATACGCCATCTACGCGTGTACCCTTCAATACTACTTCTGCTTCAATTTCAATGGCACGTAAACTTGCTGCTGTATCTGTTGTGAAATAAGGATTTCCTGTACCTGCACCGAACATGACAATCCGGCCTTTTTCCAAATGGCGGATGGCACGTCTACGGATAAACGATTCGCACACCTGCTCAATTTTAATACCCGACATTAAACGTGTATCCAAACCAATGTTTTCAAGTGCACTTTGCAGAGCCATACAGTTAATTACTGTTGCCAGCATACCCATATAATCACCTTGTACACGGTCAATTCCGGTTGCAGCAGCTTCTATTCCTCTATAAATATTTCCTCCTCCGACAACAATTGTAATTTCCACCCCTTTATCTGCAATTGCTTTTATTTCATTTGCATAACGGATAAGAACTTGGCTGTCTATACCATATTTCTGTTCGCCCATCAAGGCTTCACCACTCAACTTCAGGAGAATACGTTTATATTTCATAGTTTCTTATTTTTCAAATGTCGAAAAAGCCATTATTGTCGACAGACTAAATATGCCAAATCTTACAAATATATATCCATTTTGGCGAATAGGAAAATTGAAAACGGTTTCAAAGGAGGCATTTTCAAGAAAAATATCAACAAAATGTTAAAATGGCGGTATTACAATTCCTGAATAAACTACTCAAAAGCCATCAGCCAAATCACCGCTAAGACAAAATTAGAATTTTAGGTATCCAAACCGCTTTCAATATCATTCAAATCGCTCAAAAAATGTATCTTTAGGAGTATAATTCAGTAGTTCTATACCGACCATTGATCTTGTGTCGATTTGTTTACCGTTTAGTTTAAATTTCATGAACGTTCGTTTCTTATTCAATCCGATTTTATTTATCGTTTTAGTTTTTGCTTTCTATTCCTGCAAAAAACAACCTGGTCGTTCTGAAATCAAAACCACCTCATCTAAAATTATTCAAACCAGTAAAGGTCCTTACAATCCAAGTACGCCTTTATACTGGGATCTTGTTCATACAAAACTTGAGGTATCTTTTGATCTTACAAAGCAACATTTATTGGGCAAGGCTACTATTAAAGTAAAGCCTCATTTCTATTCTCAAAATACGTTGCAGCTTCAGGCAAAAGGGTTTGATCTGCATGCGATTACTTATGTTTCCGGAGCAAAAATCACAACGTATACATACGATTCAAAAAATATATCCATCACACTTGATAAAATGTATTCGCGCAGCGATACGCTTACGCTGGTGATTGATTATACGGCAAAGCCAAACGATTTACCCAAATCCGGCAGTGATGCCATTACAGAAGAAAAAGGTTTATACTTTATTGACCCTTTAAATACTGATCCTAATAAGCCTACCCAGATCTGGACACAAGGCGAAACACAATCCTCTCCCTGCTGGTTCCCTACGCTTGATTCACCCAATCAACGGAGCACACAAGAAATGCTGATTACAGCGGATAAAAAATTTCAGGTGATATCTAATGGTGAATTGATCTACAAAACGGAGCATGCCGATGGTACAATTACCTGGAACTGGGAAATGAAAAAAGCACATGCTCCATATCTGTTTATGATGGCTGTTGGTGAATTTGCTAAAGTAACTGACACATGGAAAGACATGGAAGTAAGTTATTATGTTGAACCGGCGTACGAACAATATGCGAGAAATATTTTCGGACAAACGCCTGCCATGATCGATTTCTTTTCAACAAAATTAGACTACCCGTATCCGTGGCCTAAGTATTCACAGATTGTTGTGCGCGATTTTGTTTCAGGTGCAATGGAAAATACCTCGGCTAGTATTTTCATGGAAGCTCTTCAAGTAGACGACCGTTTTTTAGTAGACGACAATTGGGAAAGTATTATAGCACATGAATTATTTCACCATTGGTTCGGCGATCTGGTAACGTGCGAGAGTTGGGCAAATTTACCATTGAATGAATCATTCGCGAACTTTTCTGAAATCGCCTGGTTCGAATACAAACATGGTTATGATGCGGCATTGCAGCATGCGCAAGAAGATCTTGAAGGATATCTGTCTGAAGCGCAGACAACACAAAACCCGCTTATACGCTACCACTATAATGACATTGAAGAAATGTTCGACCGCCACAGTTATAACAAAGGTGGTCTGGTATTAAATCTGCTTCGCAACGCCGTTGGCGAAGATGCTTTCTACAAATCACTCAGCCTGTATCTGAAACGCAATGCTTATTCACCGGTTGAAATTGATGAATTAAGAATGGCATTTGAAGATGTTACCGGCGAAGACATGCATTGGTTCTTTGATACCTGGTTTTTAAAACGCGGCCACGCTCAATTATCTATTGAACATCATGCAGGAAAAAACAACACTACCGAAATTGTAATTACTCAAACACAGGATACAATACAGGGTACCATATACCGCATTCCGCTACAGGTAGATTACCGCACAAAAGCAGATACAACGCTGCGTTCAAAACGTTATTGGATCAATAAATACAAAGATACTATAGCATTGCCTGTGGCTTCCGAGCAGTTGTCTTATCTCGTTGTAGACAGTAAACACATTGTTGTTGGCACTCTAGCACACCCGAAACCGGCAAACCTATTACAAGCACAGTTTTTACATGGCACGGATTATCTGATACGTAAAGAAGCATTTGAGCTGCTTATCAAACCTGCAAGCGCAAAGGAAAACCCATACAACTCGAATCCGGCCAATGTCACATTTTTAATGGCAGGTTTGAATGACCCTTCCGCTGAAATACGTACGATGGCATTATTAGAATTTACCAAACATCAGGTTCCTAACATAGAAACAATGTTCATTCCTAAATTCAAGGAAATGGCACTTAGCGATCCCAATGGCGAATTGCGATCAACAGCTATTCAATTAATTTCTTCACTTGAAAACAGTGCACAATTTATTTCCATATACAGAACCGGTTTAGATGCACCATCGTATCATGTTGCGGGTGCAAGCTTGCAGGCATTGCTGCTGCTAAACGATCAAAAAACCATTGAGCGCATTGCGGAATTCGAAAGTATGAATAATGTTAATGTCGTTTTGTCTCTTGCCCGCTATTTCATTCAAATAAACGACCAAAAGCATTACGGCTGGTTTGAAGAAAAAATGAAACAGGGTACCGATCAGGATGTATACAATTTAATGGGTATCTTTACCAAATATGTATTACAACTAAGCAAAAGTGATAAAGAGCGCGGGCGCGCATTATTAAAACAAATCAGCATAGAAAATACACATGAAGTCATTCGCATGAATGCGACAACATATTTTCAACTGATCGACAAATCGATAAAACAAGAACCCCTAAAACAAGAATAATTACGCATAACAATAATAATCACGATTTACCATGAAACAAGTATTTATACCCATTTTAGCAGCAATGCTTCTGGTTTGTTCTTGCGAAAACAAAGCAACAGAAAAAACAGATGGTTCTGATTCAGTAAATGTCATCATTGAGAATGACACCGTTGATGAAGTAAAAAAGATCGACAGCTTACCGCCAAACAGTAAGATTGTAGATAGCTTATTAAAGAAACCGGTTACAACTCCTGCGAATAATCCGTTTGGTTTAAAAGCCGGCGACAATCTGTTAAGTCTGGGTGCATTAAACAAAGAGCCTTTAAAGACAAGACTGATGATTATTCTGGGCGACAAGTTTGATGACTATAAAAAATACTTAACTACAGCCAAACCACTAAAGAAAGATTCGGATGGCTTTCTTTACACGCAAGGTGCTGCTGCAAAAGGATCAAAAAACCAGGCATTCTTTTTATATCAACACGAAAAAGATGTATTGTTTGTAGGTTTCCAGAAAGAAGAAGAACGCATCATGTTAAACGATATGAAGTCTCGTTTGTTTGCTCCTGAATCAGTAGATATGTGGGCTGAGAGACCGATAGAATAACCTTTAGTAAGAGATTTAAAAAAAACCGATTGGTAGTTACCAATCGGTTTTTTTATTTTTTAGGAGAAACGTAAAGCCCGCTGGTAGGATCATTGTGCGGAGCCAATAGCTTTTTCTGATGCACATATAGTTTACCAAAGAGTGTGCCCGAAACGGCTAGAATCGCAGCTCCGTATTTCAGAAATAATTGTTTTACCTCCATCTCATTGGTAGATTTCAATATTTCCCCCTTTGCAATTGCAGCGATTTTTTGAGCTTCAGCTAATTCTGCTGCACAATCTACGGATATCTGATTATACTCCTGTTGCTCCTGAGGCGTACGGTCACGTTTAGAATACACATAACCATCATCCATCGTTACACCCAATCCACGGTTTGCATAAATGGTTGCAGCATGCCCCATTTCTTCTGCGAATTCAGCAGCAAAAGAAGCATCGCCTCCACTTCCGGAATTACACGACAAAAGATCTATCACTTCATTTGACGCTCCTACACCTGAGGCTTTAAGAATGTCTGCCAACCATTTTGCACTTCTGCCGGCATACAATCCTTTCCCGCCATGACCATGCCCCTGAAGACCTATTTGCTCTCCTCTAACATCAGAATTTTTGAGTAATGAAAGTAACGTCACTCGTCTGTCAATTCCATTTATTAACATTTGATACACGTTTACAATCATACCGAAATCAATTTCGCTATCGGCCATTACAATGATCCGTTGAACAATAGCCTGGCGCTGAATAGCACTACTACCCACATGTTTACTGATATCGACCAATAGCCCTCCTTTAAATTGCGATACTTCCGCATGCAAACTGGCTGTGCTTTCTTTTTCCTGACTTGGTCCTAAAAAAGATTCTTTCCGTTGAACCCTCGGCGGAGTCTGATTTGCAGATAACTTTTGAATGGTTTTTAACTGCTTGGAATGAGGTCCGCTATCAATAACCTTTTGTATTTTTATCTGTTCAGCAGATTCGGAACGATTGTCTATAAGCTGAAAGGTAGACTCTCTATTACTTTGTTTGTCTGTTATGCTGGCAGCAACAGGCTGTACAGATTTTCTCTGCGCTTTATCGGCGTGCGTATTCATATTGTTTTCATTAGCTGGTTTAAAAAATAATAGTATGGCTGGTATTCATGCAGAAATTTCTGCATCACTCAAAAGTGTATGTTAATATACAGATAATTAGTATTCCTTTCATGATAACAAAATAAGTTATTCTTTAAAATATTCTTTTAGCAAAGCCTTTATGTGCTTAGCTTCCGCATCATCCACCCCCAGGCCAAATGAAAAAGTTTTTAGGCCATAATCAAATTTTATTTTGCCGGGTCCAAGTCCCCAAAATGCCCAACGATTACCGCCAAGCCAGCTGTCATTTCCTAGCTCTGTTCTTATGTTATTTATTGCAATTGCCTGTAGTCGTTTTTTCCGTCCAATACCAAAAACCGATTCTTCAAACAAAACTTCTCCTCTTTCCAGATAAAATTTTTCTTTTCCAAAATATCCCCAAAGTAACATCCCAACGATACTTACTCCACCAATTGTCCAGCCGATTAACCAAAATGTCATGAAGGCCTCTATTTCACCTTGTTCTATTCCGTGAAATACCATAGGGTAAGCACTCGTAAATCCCGCATACCAGCCTCCAAGCCAGGCCGTACCAAACAAAAGTCCAAACCAGTTTTTCTTTGAAGGAATAGAAATTCTGATTCCGTTCACTGTCTTTTCAATTCTTGCTTTTCCGTTGTCTGTCATATATACCAATAATAACATTTTAGCATTACAGATCAAAACTCCATTTTGATATGATTGCTATAGATATTTATCCCCGCCATTTTTCTCTTCCCACGGTTAAAACCGTGGGCTGTTTATTATTCAAACTCCAGAAAAAACGTATGCAAATACTCAATAATATCTGATGCAATCATAGCGGCTTTCGAACGCACATGAGCTGCTGAGTCGCCGGCGTAACCATGGGCAAATACCCCAATCTTCGCAGCTTCTTCGGGGTTGTAACCTTGCGCCAATAATGAAGTAATGATACCTGTTAACACATCGCCGCTGCCTGCAGTAGCCAAGCCTGAGTTTCCGGTAGAATTAAAATGCACCGCACCTGTAGGCAATACTACTGCTGTATATGCACCTTTCAATACAATAATTACCTGCATTTTTTTAGCCAGCTCTATAGCTTTATGCAAACGCTCCCAGCTGTTCTGAAACTTCATGCCGGCCAAACGTTCCAGCTCTCTTGGATGCGGCGTAAGAATGCTGTTCGGAGGGATGTGAGCAGCCCATTGCGGATGTGCGGATAAAATATTCAACGCACTGGCATCTATAACAAGCGGCTGAGTAGATTTCAATAACAGATCTTCCAATACATCTGCTGTATAATTATGTTCTCCCAAACCCACGCCAATACCAACCACACTATATCCGGTAATATCCGGCAGGTCTGTAATAACATCTTTGTTTGAATCAATGCTTAAAACGGCTTCGGGAATGGTTGTCTGCAAAATATCAATTCCACTTTCGGGAATGTGTACACAAACCAATCCTGCCCCCGAACGCATAACTGCCCGCGCAGCAAGTGTTGCAGCCCCCATCATACCTTTGCTTCCGGCAATCAGCAATACTTTACCAAATGTACCTTTATTTGAAAATACCGGCCGCTTTCGAATCATCGAACGAATCACAAAAGCATCGGTATAATTGTATTCACTTAACAGATCCGCTGTACCCTCCATCTTCAGTCCGATATCAACAATATGCCACGCCCCTGTATACGCTTCGTGATCGGCCAGAAACAACATAAGCTTGGGCATCTGAAACGTAATGGTATGGTCGGCTGTGATGATGGATGCATGCTTGGCCGGATAATCACTATATAAACCGGAAGGCACGTCTACTGCATATACCATATTGTCTGATGCATTGATGCGATCAATGATAGCAGCATATACACCCGTAACTTCTCTATTCAAGCCTGAACCCAGCAACGCGTCTATAATTAATATACCGGCAGGAATTTTAACAACATCTTCAATAGCCTTGATGGCTGTTACAGCTGTCTGTTGCTCCAGACGTTTTAAATTTGCAGCACAGTCGTCCGTTAATGGACCTGATTTAACAATAAAGGGTTTAACTTTATATCCTCTGTTAATCAGCAAACGGGCAATTGCCAATCCATCGCCGCCGTTGTTTCCTCTTCCGCAGAAAACCCATACTTCTTTTTGTAACGAAGTGTGTTTTGTAAACCAGCCAACAAAGGCCTCTGCAGCCCGCTCCATTAAAGTGAGTGAAGTAATGTGCTCTACTTCCTGTGTGTAAAGATCTAATTCGTGTATTTGAGCGGCAGTAAGAATTTTCATAGTTGTAAAAAGTTAATATCGAATAGATTTATTATTTCTTTTAATAAGGAAATTCATAATTCCTTTAAAACTTCATAGAGAAATACACGCCTGCACTTCTATTGCTATACGTCGGCATCACCACTACATTTTTACTCCATTTATATCTGTGCGTCCAATAGGCAATATGCGCACTCAGCATACCAATGCCCGAACCTACCAATACATCGCTGGTGTAGTGCCGATTATTTAAGATGCGCAGCACACCAACACTTGCAGCAACAGTATAACCTGCAATCGGAAACCAAATGCTTTTACTTCCATATTCTTTTTGAATAAAGACTGCTCCTAAAAAAGCCTGAGCAGCATGTCCCGAAGGAAAAGATTTATCGTTTGATCCATCAGGACGAATCACATGCGTTTCATTCTTTAACAACGTTACGGTAGTGAGCATAATAACTTCTGCTTTCAACAATATAGCTGTTCTGTTTTTAATGTCGGTTTTTGCCTTTATACCAACTAATTCCGGCAAATAAATAAAAGGTATAGCTGCAAACCGTAGATAATCATCTGCATGTGTTCGAAAATTCGGATAGGTCGAAACAACATTGTCCCGAACACTTAAATCGTTAAAACCGGTTTTATTCAGTTTCATATACATTCCGGCACCAATCAACGTAACGGGCGCTATGGATTGTTTCAGGTATTTTGACAACGGTTGCTTGCGAATGATTGTATCTGTTTGTGCCTGTAGCTGAAACATCAAAGCTGTACTAACCAAAATCAATAAAAGTATTCTCTTCACTATTCTTATTTTAATAATTGATACTACTATTTTTTTCTTTAAAAGCCTATAACATTGATTTAAATCACTATTAAAAAATCACTGCCAAACTTCTGTATAATTTGTAGATAACCCTTTTCCTATTTAATACTTAAATTGTCCTATTATACATATTTTTAAGTACAGAATTCTGAATACGTACTTATGCAAATTGAATTAGCCAATTTCGAGAAAATATATACCCATTTTGTAGGCAATAAATCAGATGAAGAAGGGATGAATATTTCTAAAACTCCCTTGCAATTAAACGACGAATCATTAAAAGAATTGCTTCTGAATTATTTTACACATCCGTTTAAAAATAAAGAATACAATCATTTTCATCATGAAACGGATCTTAATCTGAATGAACTCTATACGTATTGTACAAACATTTTTACAGATCCGGATTCAATTTATATTCAAAGCATTAATATTGCAAAACATTTATACGAGCAATCAAAACATCCGATGATTAAAGGCGGTGAATTGTATGTCGTATATTTTGATGATTGTGTCATTGATGGCGAGAATACCGATGCCATTGGTTTGTTCAAATCAGAAACAAAAGAAACATTTCTGAAAATATTCCCGCAGGGCGATGGCTACGAAGCAGTATCAGATAAAGGGATTGACATCCGTAAACTTGACAAAGGCTGTTTTATTGTAAACAGTGAAAAAGAAAACGGATACAAAGTATGCGTAGTGGATCAGACCAATAAATCAGCTGATGCTCAATACTGGAAAGATGATTTTTTAAAGATTGTGAGCCGAAACGACAGCTTTCATTATACACAGAACTATATGAATATGTGTAAGAGCTTTGTAACCGATGAGATGCCTTCAACTTTTGAAGTAACAAAAACAGATCAGATTGATTTGCTGAACCGTTCAGTAAATTATTTTAAGAAAAATGATTCGTTCGATATGCAGGCTTTTACCAACGATGTTATTCAGGATGAAACACTGATCGGATCATTTAAAGAATATAAAAATAAATTTCAGGAAGACCATCAAATGCCGATTGTTGACGAGTTCGAAATTTCAACACCTGCCGTAAAAAAATATGCAAAAGTTTTTAAAAGCGTTTTAAAACTGGATCGCAATTTCCATATCTATATCCACGGCGACAAAGATTTGATAGAGAAAGGCAGAGACAATGTGAGCGGCATGAATTTTTATAAGATTTATTTTAAGGAAGAAAGTTAAATTGAAAATACTTTCTGATAAAAATAACAAAAATAAAGAGTAGGCTTGTTTGATTATTTATAGCTTAGCCAACATCCAAGAAAAACCGCTGCGAAGCCAAAAATACAACTCCCTATAGTATTTATTGAGAAATAAACATACTGCCCGGTTTGTAAAAGCCTGACATTTTCGTAGGCAAAAGCCGAAAAAGTTGTAAATCCTCCGCACAATCCTGTGGCCAGAAACAAGCGCCATTGCATAGAAGAAACCTGAAAACGTTCTGTAAGACCATAGATCACTCCAATAAGTAAACAACCGATTATATTGACGGCAAATGTTCCGAAAGGAAAAATGGAAGGATATTCTTTTGTTATATACAGGCTCATCAGATATCGTGATCCGCTTCCAATAGCACCGCCTATTAATACAAGAATGAAATTTACCATTACAGTTTTATATACTATTTTCAAATGTACTAAAATAATAGATGGACAAAAATTAATCCGCGCAGATTCATAAGTGCTATTTTTAATTATATCCTCGTATTTCAAGACGAAATTCATTTTTTATTCACTATTCAATTGTATGTTTGAGAATAAATCATTCTTACATGAAGATTCTTTTCATAGATATACTTTCTGATGCCACTTATCCCTCCTTACATACCGGCCTGGATCAGAACTTTACTATGGAATACGCTGCCTCAGCATCCGATGCGTCTGAAAAAATACACCTGTACGAATACGATTGTATCATACTCTGCTGCAGCCTTACAGATAAAAAAACCGGGAAGGTTCTCTCTGATATAGCCGCCATTTCCCGTGACAGCGGACTGATCATTCTTTCAAAAGAGAATTCGGTTGAACATAAAATTCAGTCCCTTCATGCCGGAGCAGACGATTGTCTGCCTCTACCCTATCATCCGGAAGAACTGAATGCACGTATCGTTGCGGTGGTACGAAGAAAAAAATTCAATGCGCGCGATAAAATTCATTTTGCCAATATGGTTATTGATCTTGGCACAAAGGAAGTATCCATCTGGAACACGCATCTGCTCCTCACACGGAAAGAGTATGACATTGTATTATACCTGGTGATGAACCATACAAAAACTGTATCGCCGGCAAAGATGACCGATTATTTATGGGGAGAAGAGGCAGAAAATAAAGAAGCATCTAATCTGCTGATTACACATATTAAAAATCTGAGAAAAAAACTCAAGCTCGCCAAAGCCGAGCTTGAAATCAAAAACATCTATGGTGTCGGCTATAAAATTATTGAACTCTAAATCTTCAAACCTATGAAATGGATCACACGGGAACGTCCTAAGATTGACCGAATCGCTTGCCCATGGCTGATTAAGCGCTTTGTTGATTCAGATGCAGAATTTTTATATGTACCAACCGAACAGGTGATTGATAAAGCACTGGAGCTTGACGCAATCCCTTACGACATAGCAGGTGTTGAATATACACATGAAGGAGAATTCTGCACCTTTGATTATATTCTGAAAAAACATGCTTTAAAAGATGATGCTCTGCATCGACTTGCCCTGATTGTGCGTGCTGCCGATACGGACAATTACAGCTTAGCTCCCCAGGCATCGGGTTTATTTGCTATTTCTGCAGGCTTATCATACAATATTAAAAACGATCACAAAATGCTTGAATATGGTATGATACTCTACGATGCTTTATATAGCTGGTGTAAATATGTAAGTACTGAAACACATGGCTGGGAATTTAAACAATAGTCATACATGAATACATTTAAAACAACTTCTCTGATTCTGTTCTTTTTGTCCGGCATTTTTGCGTATGGACAATCAACATCTTCTGATTCATTAAAAAGCAGTACGTCTTCAAGCCAGATACATTCCTATCCTGAAGTGAAAGGTTATACAGCTGTTGTTGTGCCAATTTACACGTTCAGTAATGATGGCAATTCATTAAACGGGAAAAACAGTTTTACTATCGGTAATGCCTGGGGAATAAATTTATGGAAAAGCAAACGCTTTGGTTTCTCCTTTGAACTTACTCCATTTTTAAAAATAAACAGTCATGAAAGTAAAGTATCCAACATTCTGTTTCATCCGGGCGTGCTTTACAGGATTGGTCATGAATTTACGCTTATTGGCCGTGTAGCATACGAAACATCCGGCAGATATGGCTTTACACCTATTCTGAATAAAGTTATAAAACGTACCGCTTCCAATACATTATACATTGCTTTGATCTGTCCCGTTCGATTTGGCAATGGTGCTGCTACTTCTGTTGCACCGGGTTTTCAATTCGGAATCGGATTTTAACACATACAAATATGAACAATCAAACAACTGCCATAAATTATTCGCTCAAAGATCTTATCATCTACTTTCTAAAGCTGGGTACCTGGGGCTTTGGCGGTCCGGTAGCCTTAGTGGGTTATATGTACAGAGATTTAGTAGAAAATAAAAAATGGATCTCAGAAGAAGATTATAAAGAAGGTATGGCCCTATCACAATTAGCGCCGGGTCCTTTAGCTGCACAACTTTCAATATATATCGGTTACGTGCATTATCGTATTATAGGAGCAACGTTAGTTGGTATTGCCTTTGTACTTCCTTCTTTTTTAATGGTGCTGTGTATAGGCTGGGCATACGTTTCATTTGGTGGCTTACCATGGATGCAGGCAATTTTCTATGGTGTAGGTGCTGCAGTAATCGGTATTATTACAATAAGCAGTTATAAACTTACTACAAAAAGTATTGGTAAAGATTTATGGCTATGGGGAATATTCCTTGTACTTGCCACATTTACTTTTATAACGGAAGAAGAAAATATCTGGCTGATACTTGGCTCGGGTATACTGATCTGGTTTGTAAAAAGTCCGCCAAAATTTAATGCTTCTTCTTTAAAACTATTGTTCTGGCCCGTATTGCTGCAGGTCCCAACCACGGTCAGTTCTAGCGGTAAGCTCTGGCAAATAGCCTGGTTCTTCACCAAAGCAGGGGCCTTTGTATTTGGCAGCGGCATTGCCATTGTACCATTTTTGTATGGTGGTGTAGTAAAGGAATATGGGTGGCTAAACGAACAGCAGTTTGTTGATGCGGTGGCTGTAGCCATGATCACCCCTGGACCAGTAGTAATTACTGTAGGCTTTATCGGTTATCTGGTTGCCGGTGTACCCGGTGCGTGCATTGCGGCATTGGCTACGTTTCTGCCTTGTTACATTTTAACCGTACTGCCTGCGCCCTATTTTAAAAAGTATGGAAAGCACCCTGCGATCAAAGCATTTGTAGATGGAGTAACAGCCGCAGCTATCGGAGCCATTGCAGGGGCTGTTTTAGTACTTGCAAAACGTAATCTGACAGATGCAGCAACAGTACTTATTGCTATAGCAACAGCCGCACTTTTGTTCCGATTTAAAAAACTACCGGAGCCTCTTGTAATACTGGTAGCTTCTGTTGTTGGTATAGTTATTAAGTTATGGATTTAAGAAGAACTAAGAATATGGAGCGATCTCTTAATTCTTCTTCTTATAATGATGAGGAATGATGTTTATTCATTCTTCATCATTAATTCTGTATTCATAACTTTCATGGCAAAATACGGATACGGGTTATTTTTCTTCTTTATAAAAAGCACGTAGGGCTTATCAAAAATCATTTTCTTAGGAGTAGGTTTTTCCTTGGGCAATGCACCGACACTATCAGTTACTGCATGCCCATAACTCTCTACTATAGCCCCATTTTCATTCAATTCAAATGCTGTTTGCTGATATGCTAATACAATACTATGAGGGCTTGAATTAACGGTAAATTTTTGTCCTTCCAAAGATTTATAATTCGTGCCTAAATTAAATTTAATGACGGGAATTGATAAATAGTCCGCATGCTCAAAAGAGTATCTCCATTGTTTATCTACATTTTTTTGTTCTTGTATTCCTTTCTCAATCCATTGATCCATTCTTTTATATAGATCCGTAAATGTTCCTAAAAAATCGATACCCTTTACAAGAAAAATCTCATTACTTTTGTCTTCAGGGATTAATTTAATTGCAAAATGTTCATCATCCAGATAATATAATATTTTATAATTTTTTTCTAATATATCATCTTGATATTCTATACCGAACGATTTTACTCTGCATTTAGCAAATAAAATAGAATCAGAAAGGGAATGGAATTTCACAGAGAAAGGCAATGTTTTCTTAAAATAAGCTGACGCTTCAATACCATCAGTAGAAGCATCTATAGTTAGATTATATTCACTTTTATCTAAAGAATTTTGAAATGTATTCGATTGATTGATCAATTTAAAATCAATTGAATTAGATGCAGAAACATTGATAGGGCTTTTGTAATTATTCTTAATTTGAGCCCATGCAAATAAAAATGTAGGTGCATAAATACTATTCAGCGAATCAGATAATTTATTTTCAAAAGTAAGTACAAACTCAGTGGATTTTAATTGATTCAATGTAGTTACTTCAGAAAATACATTGCTACTTAATGTATCACTAGAAGATACTGGTTTCCCTTCGCCTATTTTTTGTTCAGACATGCTGGAACAAGCAGAAAAAAATACAAAAATGAACAAACTAATTACTACTTTATACATATTCTTTATTTTTACAATGAACGTTTTTAAACGAAAATATTTCAAACAAATCTAATCTGCCCACTGCTCTATTGACCTCATAAACTGTTTAAAAAGCTTTTGGCCTTCTTCCCAATACTCCAGCTTAGCAGCAGTGCCGATATGCTCCCGCAATCCTACATTTATAAATTCTGTTTGAAATATATCTGCCCATTTTTTCAATGCCGCAGAAGAAATATACGGATCGTTTTCACTTGCTATCATAACAGATGGAAACGGCAGTGCTATTCTTGGCATAGGACTAAACCCGATACATTCTTTCGGAAAGTCGCTGCGTTCAACATCGGGCATGGCTACCAGAAACGCTCCTGCTACACCTTCCAGTTTATGTAATGCAGCAGCATGTATAATTGTCGCACAACCCAAGCTGTGACCAATCAAAATAACGGGCTTATCGTCGGCATGTTGTTCGATGGTCATTTGTAGTTGATCCACCCATATACTGCACACCGGGTTATCCCAGTCTGCCTGCTGTACCCGATGAATCTCCGGATATGCTTTCTCCCAAAAAGTCTGCCAATGTACCTCGCCTGAGCCGCCCAGACCAGACACATTGATGTATGTATACGTATCGTTCCAGATCATAGCCAGTACAATTTCTGTAAAACTATAAAATCTTCCTTAAAATTGCTTTATGCCCATTATTCTAATTTTGTTTTTAATTTGTTAACATGCCTGTAAGAAAGTAAAACATCGTTTAAACAAAATCAGATCACTTTTTAAAACAACCACACCGCTACATAGAGAGAAATCGTTCAATTGTAGGTGGTTATTACAATGATTTGTCCATATTGCATAACTCACCCCATATTTAAAGGTTAAGCTGCCGCCAGAATCTTTCAATATTTCTGCCATACGATCAATGACTGAAGAAAAAGCAATTAGTGCCAAAAGAGAGCTTGCATTTCAAATTGAAGAAACGCAAAAACGTACCGCTGAATTAATTGTTGCTAACAAAGAACTTTTCTACCAAAATCTTGAAAAAGAAAAACGGGCGGCAGAGCTGATCATTGCTAATAAAGAGCTGGCTTATCAAAATGAAGAAAAAGAAAAACTAGCAGCCGAATTATTGATCGCAAATAAAGAACTGATTTATCAAAATATAGAGAAAGAAAAACGGGCTGCTGAATTGGTACTTGCCAATAAAGAACTTTTTTATCAAAACATTGTAAAGGAAAAGCTAGCCGCCGAATTAATTATTGCAAATAAAGAACTGGCTTATCAAAATAAAGAAAAAGAAAAACGCGCTGCTGAATTAATCCGTGCAAATGAAAAATTGGTTCATCTGAATACTGAAAAGGAAAAGCAAACAGCTGAATTAATCATCGCCAATAAAGAGCTTGAATCTTTTACCTTTATTTCCAGTCACGATCTGCAGGAGCCGTTAAGAAAGATACGACTCTTTGCAAGCCGAATCCTTGACAATGAATACCTGAATCTGTCAGATAACGGGCAGGACCATTTCAAACGCATGCAGCGTTCTGCACTTCACATGCAAACACTCATTAACGATCTGCTTGCTTATTCACGTACCAGTACAGCTGAAAAAAAATTCGAATATCAGGATCTCAATCAAATTGTCGAAGAAGTAAAATTAGTATTTAAAGAAGAAATACGATTTAAAAATGCCACTGTTGAATCGAATGAGTTATGTGCAACAAACGTCATCGCACTTCAATTCAGACAGCTTTTAAAAAATATTATTGGCAATGCACTTAAATTCTCTAAACCAGATCTTGCTCCTCATATTGTAATTACCGGTACTTATTTAAAAAATAATCAACCGGATATTATTAAGAACTCTTCCGAACAAGCCTATTATCACGTTTCTATTTCTGACAATGGAATTGGTTTCGACCCGCAGTTTAAAGAGCGCATTTTCGGAATTTTTCAGCGCTTGAATGAAAAAAAAGAATATGAAGGAACAGGCATGGGACTTACCATTGTCAAAAAAATAGTTGAAAATCATGGCGGGGTAATAACGGCCTCAAGTGAATTAGATAAAGGAACTACATTTGATATTTATATACCTGTTCATGAGAATATTACTCATATAGCATAAACAAAGATTTTTTTAATCTCAATGATATATTCAAACCTGCAAGCCCTTGCCTTTTGAGTATTCAACAGAAGTGCTTAACTTGAATCTGTTATGATGTCAGCAATGACCTTTTGTTATAACTTATTCATTATATACTATCATGAAGCACAAAAACAGTGTACTTGAACAAGCTAAAAATCCCTACGTACAAGTCGCTTACCCGTTATCAATTATTATAGCCATAGTCATTATTTTGTATATCAAATCTCTTGGCTTTGGTTTAACCCAATTAGACGACAGTATTTTTATCAATGATTTTCATGAGCTCTTTTCAAAAAGTAAAAACTTTGTCCATTTATTTTTTCGGGGAGTATTTGCCGAGAAGGATGACACCTATTACCGTCCGTTACTGATGGTTTCATTTATGTTCAACAAATTAGTTACCGGAAAATTATTTGGTTACCATCTTACAAATCTGTTGTTTCATATTATTTCCTGCATATTGCTATACAAATTTTTCATTACGTTTAAATTCCGTTCTGACATTAGCTTTATACTTACACTTTTATTTGCTGTACACCCTGTTTTATCACAAGCAGTTGTTTGGATTCCCGGACGAAACGATTCTATGCTGACAACATTTGCTTTAGCAGGCTTGCTATCATTGATGGAATTTACCGAATCAAAAAAATGGTATTGGCTGGTACTGCATTTTGTTTTTTTATTTATGACACTGCTTACAAAAGAATCAGGTATTATACTTCCGGTAATATGTTTCGGGTATTTATTTTTTCTAACAAACACATCTCTTAAAAATTACATACTGCTTATTTCGGGCTGGATCCTGATTGCATTAACCTGGTTTTATATGCGAAGCATTTCCATTGAACCCATTATAAAACCCACGCTCTCTGAATATGCAACCGGATTTATAAACAGGTTGCCACTATTCATTCAATATGTAGGCAAGGCACTTCTTCCTTTTAATTTATCTGTTTTTCCAATGCAGGCAGATACAAGCATTGTATATGGTCTGATTGCTACCGTGCTTCTTGCCGTACTTTTATTTTTAAATAAAACATCCGACAAAAAAATCATTCTATTCGGTTTGGGCTGGTTTGTACTGTTTCTTCTTCCGGCCTTCTTTGTTCCTGTACAAATCAATGAACAAGCATTTGAACATCGTTTATATTTGCCGATTATAGGTATACTCATTTTATTACAGCAAACAGTTCTGTTTTCAGAAACACAAAAAGAAAATCAGAAAATTATATTCTGGGTAGCAATGGGCATAGCAGCTCTATTTTTCACGATCAATATTTTCCATCAGCAGAAATTCAAGAATGAAATTACTTTTTGGGAAAATGCGGTTCTGGATAGCCCCTCTTCCAGCTATGCCCATAAAATATTAGGCATTAAATACTTTACAAAAAATAAATTTGAACAAGCTGAAGAAGAAATAAAAGAAGCGCTGCACCTGGATTCGACCGAACGTTACGCAAATTTCTATTATGCAAAAGTATTATTTCATACCAACAGCAAAGATCCGAATGGTGAGTATTATTTATTAAAAGAAGAAAAGCTGCACCCTGGTTTTATTGATAATGTATTTGAATTAGCAAAAGTAAATTTTGAAAAAGGCGATAAAGTAAAAGCCCAATTTTATCTTGAAGAATGTGTTCGCACAACACCTTCATTTATGACGGCAAAAAACAATCTGATTTTATTGCTTATCGAAACAAACCAAAAACAAAAAGCACTTGATTTAATCAAACAATGGAAAGAAGATAAAACAGGTGTTCCGGAAGGAATTGAAAAAGAAGTTAATAAGATGCCTTAATATTAAATCAGTCCTGTTTGTTAGTAAAACAGGACTGATTTAAATAGTTAAACTAATTATTCAGATGGCCATTTATAGGTTTCATTCCAAATATAAAATTTCTTTAGTTCCTCAGAATGCGTGCTTATCCATTTTGTAATTTTTTTATCTCCGGAAGATGCGTAAGCTATGTAAGCAAATGTATTCACAAGTTCCAGTTCTTTCATCTCTATAAAATACGGTGCATAGTAGGTCCAATAAAATCCGGAGTTCTTTGCTTGATTTTCTTTTAATGAAGCGCATACGGTATTTAATATTAAAGCCGTTTTTTCTGCGTCATTCATTTTTGCATATTTCTTATCTAAAAAAAAGAAGGAGCTCATTGCTAAAATCAATTCAGGTTGGATAAAGCTGTTTTCTTTAGGCTTACCATCTGCAGTTGTATCCCCCAAAATACCCGAATCAATATTAATTGTAAAAGAATTTTTACTGGTTTTTTCAACTCTTCCAGTTAAAATAGATTTCATATTATCAAGGTTCCGTTGAGCTCTTGCTCCCTCAGGTTCTATCGCTAAAAATCTTGCGGAAGCTAATAAAGATGGTATATGTTTGTTTTGCGATGCCAATACCATTGCCAAGGCATTATGAGAACCGGGATGATCCGGATTTTTTAAAACAGTCTGCTGCAAAACCAAAACGGCTTCATCATATTTATCTAAACCAATTAATGCAATACCTTTATTAAAATATAACTGATATAAATCCGGGAATCTTTTAATGCCATCATCATAAACCTGAATTGCCTCTGCTGATTTCTTTTGCATATCCAGACAGTTACCATACGTTACATAAACAACTCCGAGATCAACATCCATAATATCGGCCGTAGCTATTGCTCTTTTACAACAAACAATTGCTTCATCATACCGTTGCAAAGAAGTTAATGAATATGCTTTTTCAGCTAAGGCCGTTGTATTGTCTTTATCCTGTAACAAAGCCTGATCATATTTTGCTATAGCACTGTTGTAATCACCTTTATCATGATAATCCACGCCTTCACTTACCAATTTTTCAGCTGCAGATTTATTCTGAGCAAAAATCACCGACGTTAAAAAAGTAAGTGCTAAAACTAAAAACATTTTTTTCATACTGTCATCAAGTTTAAAATCGAACTGTTTATTTATTGAATAATTAAATCCATCCAGAATAGCCGGGTAATGTATTGAGCAGTAAAATAAGCAGTGTCAAATACAGGTAATCCGGAATAGTTCAATTGTAAAAATTGCTTAAATATCGCTCAATAAAAAATTCTCTATGGAATATGTGTTAATCTGTAAAATTCTATTTTGAATCTTGAACGTAAACACCCGTTTATGCAAATATATCAATATTGGGTGATAACTAATTTAGTCGAATAGCCGGATGCTATTTTGGGAATTATACCACAAACTATTAGACTACTTATTCGATAGAGATTGTATTGTATGTGTATTTACGCTACCTTTGTAATGAATTAAACGCTATTGAAAGATGACACAACAACACAACTGGGGAGATGTTTGCAAAAATGAAACGCAGGCAATAGAAGCATTTAAAGCGTTCAGAATAAAAAAAGGAGTCGTTTGTAAAAAATGCGGAGATACCAAACACTATTGGTTAGCCGGTAAAAATCAATTTCAATGTAGCTCATGCAGATTCAGAACTACGCTTAGAAGCGGTACTATATTGGAAGGAAGCAAGCTTCCTATCTCCTATTTCTTTATTGCCTGGTCATTGCTTATCAAGAATAATAACCGTGTTACAATTGAAGAATTTCAAAAGCAAACCAAACACAAATATTATGAACCTTTATGGGAATATCTGCATAAAGTCAAAGGGCATTTTAAACAAGAAGATATTACTAAAATGGAAGTAGATTTTATTGAGATAACAAATACCTTTTTCCCTTATAAACCTTTAAATAATTGATATATGAAAGATGTAAGTGAAGAGGACATTGAACGGGACAGGATGCCCCAGGGAGCCTTCGGTGTAGATGAAATGGCGCTGGATCAATTACAGGAAGAGATTCAGGAGCTTGTGCAACAGGAAGCAAATACAGAAACGAGCATTAAGTTTATTGACACTGTCAACAAGCTTAATGCTCGTAGTCCTTATATTAAAATTTTACTCGGCACAACAGTGCTTTTTGTCGGTCTGGCATTTTTTATTTCTTACAACCTGCAGCTTATCCCATCTGATTTTTCAAGTACAGTATCTCTTTTCATCAGCAACGTATTTACAAAAGATCTTTTAATTTTTATTTGCATAGGCATTATTACACAATTATTAGACGGAGCTTTAGGTATGGGATATGGCGTGGCCTGCAGTTCATTCCTTCTGGGTTTAGGTCTTACACCTGCCTATACCAGTGCTACCGTACATTTAGCCAAATCTTTTAATACAGGTGCTTCCGGCATTTCACATTTACGCTTTAAGAGTCTGAATCAGAAATTATTCAGGAGCCTGTTAATACCGGGAATACTTGGCTCTGTATTAGGGGCGTGGTTATTGTCGGATGTAATCAATAATGATTTTGTAAAACCTTTTATTGCGCTTTATTTATTAGTACTCGGTTTTCTGATTCTTATAAAACCTTTTACTAGAACCAAAGAAAAAAGCAGGGTAAAAAAAATAAGCTGGCTGGCCGTGTTGGGTGGATTTATTGACTCTATCGGCGGGGGTGGCTGGGGACCAATCGTAACATCAAATCTATTGCGCAAAGGCCGTGTAAGCAGCTACTCAGTAGGTTCTGTACACATTGTAGAATTTTTTGTTGCTATATCTGCAGCCTTAACATTTATTTATTTCGGAAAATTTTCGGGCTGGCAAGCCATTATTGGCTTAATAATCGGAGGCGTAATTGCTTATCCATTCACTTCATTTATTGCGTCCAAAATCAACAGAACCGATATAACTATTTTACTGGGCCTTATTGTTATCATTTTCGGGATTAACACATTCTTCACGTGCGATTTTACTGCATTGAAAAATGTTACCGATTCATTTTTTCATAGATAGATTTTTTGATTTAATTGCTGCGCCTGCGCATACTCAGGCGTAGCTTATTTATGAAAAAAGAGGCCTCACATTTGCGAGGCCTCTTTAACTATATATACACTACAAACTAAGGGAAATACTTCAATTAGAGTGATGCAATGAATCTGCTTCTTCCTTTCCTTTTGCACAAGTACCTTTTGCACAACAGTCACCTCTATGGCCATACGATTTGTGTCCGCCATAACCATATCTGGAATACCCTCTTCCACGACCACGTTTTTCCATCATGTTTGAAAGCTTTTCTTTCAACTGTACTTTTTGAGAATCTGTACACAAGGCATACATTTTATTAAAATGATCGAACGTTTCTTTCTGAATCGTAACTTCCAGCGCGCCTATTTTTTTAAATACTGAATCTGCATCTGCTTCCGGCTTACCTAGATTTTCAATCATTTCTTTTTTCAATACCTGCATTTCTTCAAAATTGGTTTTAATTTTTTTGAAATGTTCGGTACGCAATTCTTCAAAGCTTTTTTCCTGTGCCGGAGTCAAGTGCAATTCACGGCTGAGAAAATCGCCGGGTTTGTGATCTCCGTGCTTATCATCTCTTCCGCCTTCATGACGGTGATGCTCCATACCATGTCCTCTGTGGTGGCTGCGGCACATAGAAGCCCACATTGCTCCAATAGTAGCAATATTAATTACAATAAGTGCAAGCACTGCCCACGCCCATTTATTACTAAGTAAGTTTTTCATACAATTATTGATTTAAGCTGTAATAGGTTGACTGTTCTACTAATCCATACTCTTCAGCAAACTGATTCTCTGAAGCTGTATCACTCGTAACTTGAATTGAAATTTCTGCAGGCTCTTTATATTCAGTCAAAGAAAGAATATTAATCAGGCTTAACGTAATCAAACAAGCAGCAGCAATATATTTAAGCGCTGAATAATCTTCTTTTTTAGATACCTGATTAAACCATTTATTAACCACCTTTTCCTCAAAACCTTGAGGCAAAGGAGCTCGCCTGCTTTGATCCAGGTCCTTCAATAATTTATTTAATTGATCCATAAGGTAAAAGATTTAATTGCTCTCTTAATTGTTTTTTAGCTCTGCTCATTAAAGAGTCTACTGCCGAAACAGTTATTTCTAATGTTGCTGCTGCTTCTTTATAACTCATATCTTCCAGCTGACACAATACGAAAGCTGCCTTTTGCCGCTCCGGTAATTTGTCAATAGCTGCGAAGAGTATTGATGCATTTTCTTTTTGTTCCAATTGCACACCCGGATGAACAAAATCAACTGCAGTATGTTTTTGCTCACCTTCATCGTTAAAGAAATTCACAAACACAGACCAGCGTTTTGCTCTTTTCTTATAACGTAAGGCATCTAAAGACTTGTTGACAGTAATCCGGTAAATCCAGGTTTTTAACGTTGAAGATTGATCAAATGTATCAATGGTTTGAAATACTTTCATAAATACGTCTTGTGCTACTTCTTCGGCTTCTTCTTTATTCTGCAGAATATTCAAAGCGGTATTATACACCCGGGATGCAAATACACCGACGAACTCAGCATACAATCTTGGCTCGTTACTTTTTAACCCTTCAATAAACTCCGAATCTGTTTTCAACTTACTGGTCTTTAAGTATTAGACGAATAAAAAATAAAAATCCTTCGAAATAGTCAAAAAAATATTCACAAAATCCTTGAAATAACATTAATCGAATGTAAAACAATCAGTTATTAAACATTTAACAGGTTTCTTATATAGAAGTACAACTTACAATACAATATATTGATTTTAACAAGCTGATGACAGTGATGGCAAAATAAAAGGCAGTTCCCATAATAAAGAACTGCCTTTACTTCATTACAAAAATTGTTTTTATTTCCAGCCGCCACCAAGTGCTTTGTATATGTGCACAACCGAATTAAATTGCCGTTTCTTAATATTAATTAGTTCTAATCGTGATTGAAGTGCTGCCGAACGTGTTACTATAATTTCAAGATACGTTGCACGCCCAGTCAAAAATAATTCGGATGCCGTTTCAATAGAAGTTGTTAAAACATTTACTTCCTCACTTTTTAATTTATAAATCTGATTCAGATTATTAATATATACCATTTGGTTATATACTTCTATATAACCATTCAATATAGCTTTTTGATAGTTACACATTGCCTCAAGTTGTGTGGCCTTCGCTGTACGAAAAGATGCTTTGATAGCACTTTGATTTACCAGTGGTGTTACTAATCCGCCAAATATATTATAAACAAGGGCATTCGGTGTGATAAAAAAATCGGGATTAAACGAATGAAAACCCAGTGCCCCTGATATAGTAAAGGAAGGGTAAAAGGCTGCCTTAGCTGCTTTAAGATTTGCTTTTGAAGCTGTCAATTCATACTCGGCTTGTTTAATGTCCGGTCTGTTACCCAGCAAATCAGAAGGTATACCAATCAATACTTGCTGAGGCACCGTCTGTGTAAAATGGGTCACATCTCTGTTTATGGGTTGAGGATACCTTCCCAATAAATAATTTAATTTATTTTCTGCTTCAATAATTTTCTGCGACACTTCTATCCGCAATCCTTTTGAATGGAGTACCTGAGCCTCAAATTGCTTTACTGCCAATTCATTTGCACGGCCTGCTTCTTTCTGAATGATCACAATTGACAATTGGTTTGTTTGCAGAATGATTGTCTCATCAATAATTTGTAATTCATAATCCAGAGCCAGTAATTCGTAAAACGTAGTTGCTATTTCCGAAATCAAGTTTGTAATTACCCAGTTCCTCCCTTCAACAGATGCTAAGTATTTAGCCGTTGCAGCTTTTCTTTTATTGCGCAGTTTGCCCCAGACATCTATCTCCCATGATGTGTGCAACCCCAGATAAAAATCTTTAAGATCAGGAGCCATGTGCTGATCTTCTCTGATATTTTTTGAAAAGTCTGTATCATAATTACCAACACCTTCCTGGGTATATTCTCCATAATTTTGCTGCCCTGCAGAACCTGATCCTGTAACAAAGGGGGCCGATAGTCCTCTTGCAAATTTAACCTGAGAGCGGGCAACATTTATTTTTTGAAAAGCAATCTGCACATCCAGATTATTTACAAGAGCCGTGTCAATTAAACCGATTAAAGTCGGATCCGTAAAAAATTCTTTCCAGTTTATTGATGCCGCACTGCTGGAGTCTGTTCTATTAACAAACTTTTGAGGCAAAGGTGCAAAAGCAGTCTGTTGTGTATTCTTTGTTGATGTACATTGAAACAACATCAAACTCATCAATACAAAGCCTGGTATTATACGATAGGGTTTCATTATATTTTAGTGTTTTAATGAATTTCTGTTGTCTTGCCTTTTGAAGAAAACCTGGCATCCAGTTTAGCAAAAAAAACATAGAGTCCGGGGATAACAATCAAACCTAATACAGTACCGATAAACATACCGCCGGCACCGGCAGTACCAATGGTTCTGTTGCCGATTGCCCCTGCACCACTGGCAATCATCAAGGGGATAAGCCCGGCAACAAATGCAAATGATGTCATAAGAATAGGTCTGAAACGTGCTATAGCCCCTTCAATCGCCGCTTCATAAGGGGTGCGGCCTTCTTTCTGTTTCAATAAGGCGAACTCAATAATTAAAATGGCATTTTTACCCAACAGCCCGATAAGCATTACTAATGCAACCTGCGCATAAATATTGTTTTGCAGATTTAAAATATACAACAGTAAGTATGCGCCAAATATCCCTGTTGGTAACGAACATATTACCGCCAATGGCAATATGAAACTTTCATATTGTGCGGATAAAATCAAGTATACAAATATCAAACAGATAGCAAAGATAATAGTCACCTGGCTGCCTGATAAAATTTCATCCCGTGTCATACCCGACCACTCAAACGTATACCCTTTAGGCAAAGCCGTTTTAGCCGTTTCTTTAATTGCATTTATGGCGTCACCGCTGCTGTATCCGGATGCAGGTTCGCCATTAATCATTGCCGCTGTAAACATGTTGTGGCGTGTCAATTGCTCGGGACCATATACCCGTTCAATTGTTATGAAAGCTGAATATGGCACCATTTCGCCTTGATTGTTTTTTACATACAGCTTTAATATGTCTTGTGGTTGTGCCCGGTATTTAGGAAGCGCCTGCACCATTACTTTATACATTTGTCCAAAACGAATAAAATTTGTTGCATAGTAACTACCAATCAATGACTGTAAGTTATCCATAGCATTATTTACTGTAACACCTTTTTGTGCTGCTTTATCGTAATCTATTTTCACCAGATACTGCGGAAAGTTTGCATCAAAACTTGTAAAAGCTTTTTCAATTTCAGGCCGGTGATTTAACTCATTTAGAAATTTCGTTGTTACTTTCTGAAGTTTCTGCAAATCTCCTGTTCCCGAACGATCCTGTATTCTGAATTCAAACCCACTGGCATTACCATAGCCCGGTACAGCAGGCGGCGGGAAGTATTGAATAGAAGCGTCTTTTAAATGTTTGGTACTTGCAACAAGGGAATCTATAATGTCATCTACCGATTCTTTGCGTTCCTCCCATGGCTTCAGATTTATCATAACCATACCAAACGTTGCTCCCGAACCGTCTGTCATTACATTGAAACCAGCCATACTCGAAACAGACTCTACTGCATCAAGATCCCGCGTTACGTGGTCTATATCATCTACTACCGACTCTGTCCGTTCCAACGTTGCCCCTGAAGGTGTTGTTACGCTGGCATATATAGTCCCCTGATCTTCCGTCGGAATAAACCCTGTGGGAAGCAGCGTGCCAAGGCCTTTAATGCCAATCATAAAAAACAATAACAAACCAAATGTTACAACTTGCCTGTTTACTACTGCACTTAATATAGATTTATATTTAAACGTAAGGTTGTTAAATCCTTTATTGAACAGGTAAAAGAATTTATCCAGCAGATTTTTTTGTTTCTTATGACCGTGGTGATTTCGCAGCAACAACGCACAAAGTGCCGGAGTAAGTGTTAAGGCATTGATACCGGAAATAACAATGGCAATGGCCATGGTAATAGAGAACTGTCTGTAAAACACGCCAACAGGTCCTGTCATAAAAGCCACCGGAATAAATACAGCAGACATTACCAGCGTAATGGCAATAATAGCTCCGCTGATTTCTTTGATAGAAGCATGTGTTGCTTCAAGCGGAGTCAAATGGTCTTTCTCCATTTTAACGTGAACAGACTCAACCACTACAATAGCATCATCTACTACAATACCAATAGCCAATACCAATGCAAACAACGTAAGCAGGTTAATAGAAAAACCAAACATGTCCATAAAAAAGAACGTACCGACAAGCGATACCGGCACCGCAATGATTGGTATAATAGTAGAACGAAAATCCTGAAGGAAAATAAATACAACTATGGCTACCAGAATAAATGCTTCGATCAGGGTTTTAATAACTTCATGAATAGATGCATCTAAAAAACGCGACACATCATAACTGATGGTATAGTCCATGCCAGGCGGAAACGTTGATGTTTTCAACTCAGCCATTTTGATTTTAATATTCTCGATTACCTCGCTGGCATTCGATCCCGGACGTTGTTTCAAAATAATTGCAGCCGAAGGTTTTCCATTTTCTTTTGACAATACGTCGTAATCCAATGAGCCGAATTCTACTTCAGCAATATCCTTTAATCGAAGAATTTGCCCATCAGGACTAGCCTTTACAGGAATATTTTCATACTGTTCTTTTTTTGTAAACTTACCGGTATAGCGGATTACATATTGAAGAGATTGAGATTTGCGCCCGGAACTCTCGCCAATTTTACCAGGTGCTGCTTCAACATTTTCTGCACGCAAAGCGTTGACAATATCTTCAGCTGAAATATCGTACACAGTCATTCGGTCAGGCTTTAACCATATACGCATGGAATATTCTCTTTGCCCCATGATGTCTGCAAAGCCTACTCCATTGATTCGTTTTAATTCAGCAAGTACATTAATGTCTGCAAAGTTGTATAAGAATTTCTCATCTGCCGTTGAATCCGAACTTAAAATATTCAGATACATAAGCATACTGTTTACTTCTTTTTCAATGATGATACCAGACTTAATAACTTCTTCCGGCATTTCATCCAATACTGCAGTAACTCTATTCTGCACGTTTACAGAAGCAAGATCCGGATCAATACCTGCCTGAAAATAAACCTGAATAATACTTGTACCATCGTTACCGGAAACGGAAGTCATATAAGACATTCCCGAAACACCATTAATAGCACGTTCAAGAGGGGTAACAACTGCCTTCGCACATACTTCGGCATTGGCACCTGTATATTTTGTTGTAACAGCAACAACCGGTGGTGCAATATCAGGGTATTGTGTTACCGGTAACTGTACCAATGACAATACTCCTAAAAAAACAATGATAAGAGATATTACAATGGATAATACAGGTCTATTAATAAATAAACTAAACATATTCAAAATGTATTAAAAGGGTGAATGAAGAAAAACGAAACCAGTACCTGTTATTCGTTTGACAATTGCGGAATGATTGTTTTAAGTGAAACAAATTCCGGGGAAATTTCTTCGCCCTCTCTTACATCCTGAATACCTTCATAAATAAATTTATCGTTCGCCGTAATGCCGGATTCCAAAATATACAAATGCGGAATACGAAGCTGAGGCGTAATACTTCTCATGTGTGCGATGTTGTTTTTATCTACTACATACACAAACATGCGATCCTGAATTTCAAAAGTAGATTTCTGCGGAATAACAAGTGCTCTTTGTACAGATCGCTTCAAGCGAATCTTACCACTTGATCCATGTTTTAATACTTTGTCAGGATTAGGAAAACGAGCCCTGAATGCAATGCTGCCAGTGGCATTATCAAATTCTCCTTCAATGGTTTCAACCTGTCCCTTATATTTATGCTCTTCATTATTTGCCAGAATCAAACTTACTGATTTGCTATATGTACCCGATGCATCAGAAGTAAAGTCTAAATATTCTTTTTCAGAAACGTTGAAGTAAGCAAAAACTTCGCTGTTATCAGATAGCGTAGTCATCAACGTACCTTCATCAATCAAACTACCTACTTTATTAGGGATACGATCTAAAATGCCGTCAAACGGCGCACGGACTTCCGTAAATGCTAATTTTAACTGTGCACTAACTTCATGCGATTTTGCTTCATCAATGTTTGCATTTAATGCGTCCAGCTTAGCGTGAGCCATATCCAGTTCTGTTTTTGATACGACATTTTTATCTACCAAAACTTTTACATTATGCAGATTTAATTCCGCAGACTTTGCTTCAGCAATGGCGTTTTTTAAATTCGCTTTAGCTTTCAACAAATCTTCTTTATACTCCTGACTGCTGATACGAAATAATATCTGGCCTTTTTTTACTGCCATACCTTCATCAACCAGGATATCTTCTACATAGCCTTTTACACGAGACCTGATCTCAACATTTTTTACAGAGTGTATATCTGATACATAATCGATATAGTAAACTGTATCCATTATAATGGGTCTGGTAACTGTGAATTTTTCACTTGTTTGTTTTCCCTTTTCAAACGAACACCCTATTGTTGCCAATTGTGCAACAATGCTTGCGTAAACAAATAACTTTGTCATATAAATTATAATTGTTTAAGCACTTAAATCAATTATTTAAGTGACCTGATAAATAATATCTTTGAAGTATTTACACGGTTATGTAAAGGCTTCGAAACTCTTCAAATTTCTTAAAGAGTACTATTTATGGTTAGCAATTTGGGGGAGGAGAGAATATATCTAAAAAATGAATTTTAATAATTAAATGCTCGTATGCATTATTATAGAAAAATAAAGATTGCAGGTCGGTTGAATATGATTCTGTTGGTTTAAGTATATGAATCAGATTGTCAAATAAAGTTTCCGTTTCAACTTCATTCTCGTTTTCATTTTCTACAGGCATGCTTTCTATTGTTGCACAAACCTGATTGGGTATTGAATGTCTTTCGCCTGCTGTCAATTGCTGAGCGGTATGATTTAAAATATACGGTGTATTTTTTTGTGCAATTTCGGCTTTTGAAAAAATAACCGTACGCAAAGCCGTGTCTTCTTGAAGTTTCAAAAGACTCAGGTTGAACACGTTCAACAATAGCAAATATGTTACAAAGATCCGTACCATATATTTATACAATACCCTAATATAGTAACTTCTTTAATAAATACAATAACCCAGTAAATATAAATTTAACCATTCAAGACAGGAAAGTTTTCATTAAAATGAATTTAGAAGAGTTAAATGCATGAAATAATACATTATTACTTCGGATAAATGATAAAACGATACCATAAAGCTTCAATTATAATGATTGATACTTTATTCAAAACACAAAAAAATTATATATTCCATGTAATATAAGAGGTTATTATATAGCATTTAAATCAGATTCTGAGATGTGAAAACAGCTGAGCTACAGGCCTTATTCCTTCGTCAAACACTTTATCTTATGTTAAAAAATATTCCAGGTTTTAAGTTATAGGTAATAAGTTATAGGTTTTAGGTTTTAAGAAAACTGGTAACATAAACGCATACGGACTTATTACTTATTACTTATTACTTATTACTTATTACTTATTACTTATTACTTATTTAATCTTCTTCGTAATACATCACGTTATGTTCATCTAAAAATTGTTTAATAACATCAACATGTATACATTGTCCCAAATGCAAAAAAGAATAATCTGTTACTTTTTTTACTTTATTATTAATAATCATTTCGGCATCAACAATATCAAAGCCTAAATGCAAATGCTTGGTAGATGATTGCATGCCATATATGATACCTGACTGATTAAAAAGCGGACCGCCGCTCTGGCCTTTCAAACCTGGTGTACTCAATTCTATGCCATGGATCGTACTGCCTTCGGCTAAAAACCGTGTAACCATACCATCTATAGGAAATCGCGGAGAATGCGTAATACCTTCTGCTGTCCAATCAATATCATCCAACGCTTCAACATACGTGAAATTTGTAAACTCCGGAAAAGGGAATCCTAAGCGGCACAACGATTCACCCTGTTTAATAGCAGCTCCATCCTTTTTAAAAACAGCAACATCTGAATAAGAAATTGTTTTAAAATCATTCAGCTTTATAATTGCCAGATCAATCGTTGGATGCAGATGAACTGTAAAACCTGACATAGTATCCACGGCATCTATAAAAGAACATTTAACCTGAACTACTGTATCAGCGGTATATTTATATTTTAATTCCAGCCCCTTAAGATTGCTTTTGTATTTGCCATCCCGCAAAAGTTTATCTCTCTCCGTCTTAAAAGACTGATAGGTAGTATTAATATTTTCTGCCGCTAATAGCAGTTCAACAACATGCTTGCAGGTAACTGCATAACCTAGCTTGTTTACAAAAAACAATGTGGCAGCTCCGGGTATAATCTGCTTGCCTTCATACGTGCGCATAATGGTATGAATAGGCCGTGTAAAATTTGATACTCGTTCAATTGCGTCAACAAACATGTTATACGTATTTAAAGGGTTAAGCCAGTTCTGTGCGGATTTTTTCCAGTAATTTTTTACTGGCTCTGATTCCTTCATCTTCACTCAAACGATCGCCTTCGTATTCAATGCCAATATATCCCCTATACGAAGAAGCTTTAACCAACTTCAACATACGGGTAAAATCTGAATTACTCTCCTCGCCTGTTGCAGTAAAATCAAATGTTTTAGCGCTAACACCTTTTGCAAATGGCAAAAGCTCTTCTACGCCTTTATATTTATCATACCACTCTACACATGGCGATTCCCACAAATCTCCTTTTTCTCTGTGCACACAGAAGTTCGCAAAATCAACCATCGTTCTGCATCTTTTATGATTCACTTCTTGCACTACCTTGGCCAACATCGCAGCATTGGAAGACCAGGTACCATGATTCTCTGCAAGTATCGTCATATCCATTTTATCGGCAAATGCTGTTAATTGAGTTAAACTCTTCACAGAAGCTGCATGCCATTCTTCTGCATTCGAGTCTCCATGCAGGTTTACGCGTATCGCATGACCTCCCAAATGTTTTGAGGCTTCAACCCATTGATAATGATTTTCAACAGCTTTTTCACGAAGAGAATTATCCTTGTCTGCCAGTGGCCCTTCCTGATCTACCATAATTAATACACTCGTTACGCCATTGTCGGCGCAGCGTTGTTTCAATTGATTCAGGTATGAAATATCCTTTGCTTTATCTTTAAAAAACTGATTCACATATTCTACTGCATCAATGCCATATTGCTTTTTAGCTACTTCCGGAAAGTCCAGATTGGTCATTTTGCCACTGAACAGGGCTTTATGCAACGACCATTCTGCAAGAGAGATTTTAAAGTCAAACTGCTTTTCTTCAGCAGCAAACATGGATAAGGAAGGTAGTAATGTAAAGCCTGCAGCTGCAAGAGATGCTTGCTTAATAAATGTGCGACGGGTATTTTTTTCCATTCTGAAAATTAAAGAATATTTTCAATTAATTATGTACGAAATAACCTATAAATAAGCCTGACAAGGAATATTCAAGACATAAAATATACACCAGGTTGTTTGTTTTATTTATGCAGGATCTTCTTTCTTAAAAATCTGATTCATTAATGCATATAACTGCCCGTGTTTTTCTTTAAACTGTTCGGGGTTTTCAAAAAAGTATTCGCAAACAACTGCAAAAAACTCTGCGTGATTGGTAAGTGCATAGGGATTAATATCAGAATGATGTGCGATAATTTTTTCAATCTCCGCATACATGATTTTCGTCCAGGGTGCCAATAATGATGCAGGCATAAAAGCTTTGGGAATGCCGTCCATAGTACCATCAGCCTGATCAATCAGGTGAGAAAACTCATGAATACCGACATTCGATTTTCCATTCATTGCTTTAAACCCATCTATAAGATATTGTTTGGAAAGCAGCAATATATGCTTGGTCTGAAAAGGACGAACCTGCCCGAGAAGTGTGCCTTCCTGCTCTGCATCCATTGGCTGATTAGGTTCTACAGCACCATCATATATCAACACTTCTGAGAGATTTACATATTCCCAGCCATCGAATAAAAAAACGGGAATAATAGCACTTGTTGCTACTAATAATTTTACGGTATCATCCACTTCCACTCCTTTTACACCGGTAATAGAGGTTTCACTTATAAATTTCTTTACTTTATTCTGAAAAGTTATCCTTCCAGTCTCCGGTAATTCTCTGTAAAACTGCACGTCATTCATAAGAAACGTGTGCCAGGCATCAGGAAATGGCTGCAGCAATACAGCATCGTTCTTTTTCTTTTTCATACGGGCAAAAAGAAAAAGTAAACCAAATAGAATTATTGCAACAGAAATAATGGGAATCATAAAATGTCTGATATAAAGGTTATATAGTAAGTTACACAAAGTATCGGGAATACAGCAGTATAAACAAACGCATTCGAACAATTGTATGTCATCGTGTATTCCCGGCACCCTTTTCTTCAACATTTAAACCAATCTTATCTTCTTCCCTTTAAAAATCTGAGTAAGAACAAATTCGCCTATAATCCTCCTACAATCAACCCTGAGGCTTTTCATATTAAATTACAACTACCTATTTGCGAAAAGATGCAAACCTCATTATATTTGAAAGTACTCGACAGGTTTATAAAGGCATAGGTTATCAAAAACAGCTGCTTTTCTCCCCAGACAATTTCCTGTTGAATACATTGCCGAATGCCGAATGTATGTAACACATACATAACGTTAACTTTTATTTCAAATAGTATTTAAAAACCAAGCATTGAAATTTTTCCTTGCCTGGCTTATTATATAGTTTTTATCCAAACAAGGAATACAAATGATTACTTTATCTGCCAAACATTCATTTTTGATTTCATTATCCCGTTTCGGTTTTATTGCAGCTTTTCTTTTATTGCTGCATATAAATACTCAGGCACAAACAACATATACTGTAGGGCCTGCAGGAAACTATACGACTATTGCGGCAGCATACAATGCCTGTACAAGCAGCACAATAGATTATATTATCGAACTCTTACCAACCTATAGCAGTACGGCTGAGGCTGCGAGCACTTCGATTACGCTTGCTACAAATACCGCAAAAACCATCACTATTCGTCCTCAGGCAGGAAATACCGCTTGTTTAATTACCACCGGAATTACTGCACCGCTCTTTCAAATCAGCGGAGGCGATAATATAATCTTTGACGGAAGACCCGGCGGTTCCGGCACAACAGGCCTAATGACATTGCAAAACACCAGTACTGCTGTTGGCGCAGGTGCCAGTTTTGCACTGTCCTTTATTAATGGAGCAACATTCAATAAAGTACAATACTGTACAATTAAAGGATCCAGCCCGAATACAAATATTAACACCGCAGGCGTAATTGGCTTTGGCGATAGTGGAAACAACTCTAATACAATCGACCATTGTACAATACAGGCAACAGCAAGTGCTAAACCTACTGTTGCCATCAACAGCTATAGTGGTGCTGGCCTATATAACAGCAACATCACTATCAGCAATTGTAATATTGTTGACTTTACTACTAAAGGAATCTTAATAACGAGTGCCGGAAATACAGGCTGGAATATTCTGAACAATAGCTTTTATCAGTCGGCTTCTTTTACACCCACCAGTACCATTGAAATGATCAGCATTGCAAGTGCTTCCGGCTTTACGGTAAGTGGCAATTACCTGGGTGGACAAGCTCCTTCCTGTGGAGGAAGTCCTTACGTTTTTGGCAGTTATTGCTTCAAAGGAATTTATTTTTCATCAAGCAGTGGTACAAACACAATTTCTGATAACACAATCCAGAATTTTGCTATTTCAGGAAATAATTATTCGACGATATATGGTTTTGTGGGCATTTACCTGAGAGGAAGCGCTACGTTTACTTGCGGCGGTGCCGGCCAGGGAAACACAATAGGCAGTTTAAGCACAGCCAACAGCATTACATTCAGCAATAGTGCAACAGGCGGCAGTGCAGGTTTTTCAGCCATTGTAGACAGTGCGGTAACAGCCGGCACCATCATATCTTATAACAACATCGGAGGCATTCAAACTACTACTAATTTAGCAGGTGCCGTATCTGACCTCATCATGATCAGTACCGGTGGTGCTACGGTTGACAATAATCATATAGGAAGTACTGCAGCTCCGATCACACATACCAGCTATGCGAACCTTACACTGATCAATAGTACCGGAAGTAATTTTACTGCCACTAATAATGTTATACAAGGTATTAACATGACTAATGCTTCCGGCACGAATGCCTTGTATTGTATAAAGAATTCGGGTACCGGAACGTATGACTGTTCAGACAATACCATCACAAATATTACTTCCAGCAACAACGGACTGGTAAGTGTTATTAATTACAGTGCGCTATCAGGCAGCGGCACTTTTCAAACCAACATTATTAATACCATCACCTTAACGAATACAGGAACTACCTGCGGACTAAATGTATTTGATATCTCATCCGTAGCAACAGCAACCATCGACGAGAATACCATTGGTACAACTGCTGCAAACAATATCAGTGTGGCCGGAAACAAACTCTGTAATGTAATTATAAACAGCGGAAACGGGCCGTTTATAGTAACCGACAATACCGTTCAGAATATAAGCTTATCATCTACCGGAACTACAAATGGCTTTATTGGCATTGGTGTTTCAGCAGGATACAGCGCTTTTACATGTACGGGAAACCTGATACAATCAATTAGTTGTGCCACTGCCAATACCATCGGATACGGCAGTATTTATGCGAGTGTTATTGCAACAGGCCTTATTGTTTCCGGGAATACGGTAAGCAATGTAGCCTTTACCAATGCAACAGCAGTAGCAACCATAAACAACGGAATTTATCTGGGAGGATCAGGTACGTATGGAGGAACCTCCGCAGGCAACATTGTTACAGGGCTTTCGAATGCTTCTACATCTGCAATTGCTAAACTCACGGGTATTGAATTGTCTAACGGAAGCTGGGTTATAGAGAATAATGTTATTCTGCTGGATAATGCAGCAGGCAGCAGCAATATGTCAATTACAGGTATTGATCTGGCTGCAACAGGCAGTACAGATTACTTATATAACAATACAGTAAAAATATACGGTACACAGTCTGGTACTCTTAGTTCTTCTGCCTGCGGGGGAAATTCAACATCGGGAACGTTTACCGTTAAAAACAATCTCTTTCAGAACATCCGGAGTGGTGGGACGGGGTCATTCTACGCAGAGAATTACCCAACCGGACCAACTATTACCACAAATTATAATTATGTAGAATCGAGTACACCTTCAGCAATATGTAAAAAAGGTGCTACTACGTACACATTCGCTACATGGCAATCCAGTGTGTCTCCTAATTCTGTTAACGGAACTTCAACTATAGATGCCACGGGCAAAGTTACCAGTGCTCCTTTTGCAGGCGCATCTAAAGGCGCAGGATCGCCACCACCCGTAACAACAGACATTCAAGGTGTCACACGTAGCACCACAGCTCCGTGGATAGGTGCTTATGAAGGATTTGAAATTCTGACAGGAGTTATATCGCCTTCTTCTACTTGTCCGGGAAGTATTGTTAGCGTGCCTTTCACACTTAATGGAAATTTCAATACTCCATATTCTTTGGTGGCTCAGCTTTCAGATGCCTCAGGAAGCTTTACTTCGCCGGTAACCATTGGTTCTTCCACAACAGCGGCAGCCATTTCAGCTACTATTCCTGGAGGAACTGCAGCAGGTACGTCTTATAAGATACGTGTCATTTCTACCAGCCCGGCTGTAACAGGTGTTGCCAGTGTAACCACAATTACAGTCAACGCCCTGCCAACCATATCTGTGACGCCGGATTTTACTGTTTGTTCAACGGTACTAAGTAATTCTTTAGCTGCATTCGTTGGGGGATCAGCTACCGGTGTAACCTGGACAACATCCGGAAGCGGAAGTTTCAGTAATGCCAATATCGTTAACCCGACATACACATATAGCACTGCTGAGAAATCCGCAGGTCAGGTATTATTAACGGCAACAACTACAGGTAGTGTTTGTACGGCAGCGTCTTCTACCCTCAAAGTAACTTTTGCACCTACACCGGTCATGACAGCTGTTACTCCACCTGCAATATGTTCCGGATCAGCAACAAATATTACGCTAAGTTCCTCACCGGCTGCCACAAGTTATTCCTGGACAAGAGCAAGTGTAACGGGCATTACACCTGCTACCAGCAGCGGCACTGCCAACCCGATCGTTGAAACATTAACCAATTCCAACGCTTCCGTAACAACTGTAATATATTCTGTTACACCAACGCTCGGCACCTGCAGTGGCAACGTAATGAATATTACTCAGAATATAAACCCGGCCCCTGTTCCTTCTGTTACAATCAGTGCTACTGCCACCACAATTTGCCCCGGCACAAATATCACTTTCACACCTACGCCAACAAACGGAGGTGCCTCGCCTTTCTATCAATGGCAGAAAAACGGAACAGCCATTGGCGGCGCTTCAAATTCAACGTATTCAACTACGACTGCTGCAAACGGGGATGTATTCAGTGTTGCATTGACTTCTAATGCTACCTGCGCTACTCCAGCCACAGTAACCAGTCCGGGAGTAACCATAACGGTTAACCCGACTCTAATTCCTTCTGTTGTTATTAGCGCTACCGCTACTACAATCTGTACCGGAACGAACGTTACATTTACACCGACACCAACAAACGGTGGTACTTCACCTTTCTATCAATGGCAGAAAAACGGAACGGCTATTGGTGGGGCATCCAATTCAACCTACTCAACGACCGCTGCTGCAACCGGAGATGTATTCAGTGTGGTATTAACGTCTAATGCACCTTGTGTTTCGCCAACAACAGCAACCAGTCCAGGAGTAACCATGACTGTTAATCCAACAGTCATTCCTTCTGTTGCAATCAGTGCTACCGCAACTACCATCTGTGCAGGAACGGCAGTCACATTTACTGCAACACCCTCAAATGGAGGAACGACACCTGCTTATCAATGGAGTAAAAATGCAGCAACTATTGCCGGTGCAACCAATAGTACGTATGTAACAAGCACCGTTTCAAATGGAGATGTATTTTCGGTCGTTTTAACTTCCAATGCTGCCTGTGCTTCGCCAACAACAGCAACCAGCGCAGCGATTAACATGACGGTGAACCCGACAGTTACTCCATCGGTTTCAATAACTGCTACGGCAACTACCATCTGCCCGGGAGCATCCGTGTCATTCAGCGCCAGTTCTGTAAACGGAGGAACATCTCCTTTCTACCAATGGCAGAAAAACGGAACGGCTATCGGCGGAGCATCCACTTCAACGTATGTAACATCCACTATTTCCAATTCTGATGTATTTACGGCAACGGTAACTTCAAATGCAACCTGTGCTTCACCAATAACTGTAACGAGTACCGGCATTACAATGACGGTGAATCCAACGTTGATTCCTTCTGTTACAATAGCCGCTTCTGCCACTACGGTTTGCCCGGGAACAAATATTACCTTTACACCAACACCAACAAACGGAGGAGCTTCACCTTTCTATCAATGGCAGAAAAACGGAACGGCTATTGGTGGGGCATCCAATTCAACCTACTCAACGACCGCTGCTGTAGACGGAGATATATTCAGTGTTGTATTAACTTCTAATGCTGCCTGTGCCTCACCAATAACAGCAACCAGTCCGGGAGTGACTATAACAGTAACCCCAACAGTAATTCCTGCTATTGCAATCAGTGCTACTGCAACTACCATCTGTACCGGAACAGCAGTAACATTTACTGCAACACCTACAAACGGCGGAGCAACACCCGCTTACCAGTGGAAGAAAAATGCAGTAGCGATTTCCGGTGCAACGAATAGCACGTATGTAACAAGTAGCGTTGCAAATGGAGATGTATTTAGGGTTGCATTAACTTCAAATGCAGCCTGTGCCTCACCAACAACAGCAACCAGCGCAGCAATTACCATGACAGTGAACCCGATATTGGTACCTTCTGTCACAATAGCTGCTTCCGCAACTACAATTTGTCCGGGTACAAATATTACTTTCACGCCGACACCAACAAACGGGGGTACTTCGCCTTTCTACCAATGGCAAAAAAATGGTACTGCTATCGCCGGTGCATCTAATTCTACCTATTCTACTACCACCGCTGCAGATGGAGATGTATTCAGTGTTGTATTAACTTCCAATGCAACTTGTGCTACTCCAATAACAGCAACCAGCACGGGAGTAACTATAACGGTTAATCCGGTTCTCGTCCCTTCTGTTGTTATCAACGCTAGTGCTACTACAATCTGTACCGGAACAAATGTTACATTCACACCTACTCCTACAAATGGAGGAGCTTCCCCCTTCTACCAATGGCAGAAAAACGGAACAGCTATCGGTGGTGCTTCAAACTCAACCTACTCAACGACAACTGCTGTAACGGGCGATGTGTTTAGTGTTGTATTAACTTCCAATGCAACTTGTGCCTCACCAACAACAGCAACCAGTCCGGGAGTAACTATGACGGTGAATTCAACTTTAGTACCTGCCGTTGCAATAACAGCAACAGCTACTACCATCTGCACCGGAACAGCAGTAACATATACTGCCACACCAACAAATGGCGGTACAACACCTGCATATCAGTGGAAGAAAAATGCAGTTGTGATTACCGGTGCAACGAATAGCACCTATGTAACAAGTACAATTTCAAATGGAGATATTTTCACGGTTGTTTTAACTTCCAATGCCGGATGTGCTTCGCCAACAACAGCAACCAGCACAGGAATTACGATGACAGTAAATCCTGTATTGGTACCTTCTGTCACAATAACTGCTTCTGCAACTACAATCTGCCCGGGTACAAATATCACGTTTACACCAACACCTATAAATGGAGGAGCTTCGCCTTTCTACCAATGGCAGAAAAACGGAACAGCTATCGCCGGTGCGTCAAATTCTACCTATTCAACAACTACAGCTGCAAACAGTGATGTATTCAGTGTTGTATTAACTTCCAATGCAACTTGTGCTACTCCAATAACAGCAACCAGCACGGGAGTAACTATAACAGTGAATCCAGCTCTCGTCCCTTCTGTTGTTATCAACGCAAGTGCGACAACGATCTGTACAGGCACAAATGTCACCTTCACGCCAACACCAACAAACGGGGGGGCTTCCCCTTTCTATCAATGGCAGAAAAACGGAACGGCTATATCCGGTGCTTCAAACTCAACCTACTCAACTACCGCCGCTGTAACCGGCGATGTGTTTAGTGTCGTATTAACTTCTAATGCAACTTGCGCCTCACCAACAACCGCAACCAGTCCGGGAGTGACGATGACGGTGAATTCAACTTTAATACCTGCCGTTGCAGTAACAGCAACAGCTACTACCATCTGTACCGGAACAGCAGTAACATTTACCGCAACACCAACAAATGGTGGTACAACACCCGCTTACCAGTGGAAGAAAAATGCAACCACTATTGCAGGTGCAACAAGCAGCACATATGTAACGAGTACGATTTCAAATGGAGATATCTTCACGGTTGTTTTAACTTCCAATGCCGGATGTGCTTCCCCAACAACGGCAACCAGTACAGGAATTACCATGACAGTGAACCCGATACTGGTTCCATCTGTCACAATAACTGCTTCTGCAACTACAATCTGTCCGGGAACAAATATTACGTTTACTCCTACGCCTATAAACGGAGGTGCTTCACCTTTCTACCAATGGCAGAAAAATGGAACAGCTATCGCTGGTGCCTCCAATTCCACCTATTCAACTACTACTGCTGCAGATGGAGATGCATTCAGTGTTGTATTAACTTCCAATGCAACTTGTGCTACTCCAATAACAGCAACCAGTACAGGAGTAACTATAACGGTTAACCCGGCTCTCGTTCCTTCTGTTGTTATCAACGCTAGCGCGACTGCAATCTGTACCGGAACGAATGTCACCTTCACGCCTACTCCAACAAACGGGGGTGCTTCGCCTTTCTACCAATGGCAGAAAAACGGAACGGCTATATCCGGTGCTTCAAACTCAACCTACTCAACTACCGCCGCTGTAACCGGTGATGTGTTCAGTGTTGTATTAACTTCCAATGCAATCTGCGCCTCACCAACAACAGCAACCAGTCCGGGAGTGACGATGACGGTGAATTCAACTTTAGTACCTGCTGTTGCAGTAACAGCAACAGCTACTACCATCTGTACCGGAACAGCAGTAACATACACTGCAACACCAACAAACGGCGGAGTAACGCCTGCTTACCAGTGGAAGAAAAATGCAACTACTATTGCCGGTGCAACGAATAGCACTTATGTAACAAGTACAATTTCAAATGGAGATATTATCACGGTTGTTTTAACATCCAACGCCGGATGTGCTTCCCCAACAACCGTAACCAGCACAGGAATTACCATGACGGTAAACCCGATACTGGTTCCATCTGTCACAATAGCTGCTTCAACTACAACAATTTGTGCAGGCAGTAACATTACTTTCACACCTACACCAATAAACGGAGGAACTCTACCTTCATACCAATGGCAGAAAAACGGAACAGTCATCAGCGGTGCCTCCAGTTCTACCTATTCTACTACCACTGCTATAAACGGAGATGTATTCAGTGTTGTATTAACTTCCAATGCAACTTGTGTATCACCTACTACAGCAACAAGTACAGGAGTAACAATAACCGTTAATACAGCACCGACAGCAAATGCCGGCACAGACATTTCTGCCTGCTCAACAGGGGGCGCAATTAATTTATCCGGAACAATAACTAATGCAAGCAGCAGCCAATGGGCAAGTACCGGAACAGGTACTTTTTCAAATGCAACATCTCTCACATCTACTTATACTCCATCCGTGCTTGATAAAACTAACGGACAAGCAAAAATTGTGTTGAGAGCCATCTCGTCTCCTTGCCCGATAGGTACAGACACACTTACCATCATCTTTACACCTGCACCTACCATCAATGCTGGTCCTGACAAAAGCTATTGTGCGAATATAGGCTCTATTCTTTTGAGTGGATCAGGATCCATCGGTACTTGGAGCGGAGGCGCAGGCACTTATACTCCTAATGCTACAACTGCAAATGCTACATATACACCTGCTATTACAGAGATTACAGCCGGCAGTGTAACCTTGACATACACATCCTTCGCAGGACTATGTCCGGTTGTAAGCGATCAGGTTACCTTTACCTTCAAGCCTTTACCAACAGCAACTCCGGTATCAGCTATCAGCATTTGTTCCGGGACTTCCACCAATATCTCATTAGCTTCTACTCCTTCCGGTTCAAGCTTCACATGGACAGTAAGCCCTGTCAGCGGAACAGTTACAGGAGCAGCCGCTTCCACTGCAAGTGGAACAGTAATTAATCAGACCTTAAGTGTAGCAAGTGGCAGTGGAACAATTAACTATATTGCAACACCTACCTTGAACGGTTGTGTGGGAAATGATATAACGATTCCTGTAACAGTAAGCGTTCCGGTTATCAGCCCGGCTTCAATTGGACCGGCTACACTTGGCACGAATTTCACACAAACATTCTCAGTCACAAATATGACAAGCCCTGTGTGGACTTCTACCGGAAGTATTCCTGGGATAACAATTGCAAACGGCACACTCAGCGGAACACCAACGGCTGCTAATACTTACCCTTTATCTATTACAGCAACAGAAGGGCTTTGCACCGCTACACAAAGTTATTCTTTAGTAGTTGGTGTGAATTCTACAACATGGAACGGCACCGCATGGAGTAACAACCCTCCGGATGCAAGCACAAATGCTATTATAAACGGCAACTATACAACAACAGGAACAGAGACATTTATTGCTAATACTATTACTGTAAACAGCGGCAGCATCTTTACAATTACAGGAACATCGTCAGTAACAACAACGAGCCTGACAAACAATGGCACAATTAATCAACAGTGCACCTCAACGCTGGCTGCTAAACCAACGGGCAATCCTATCGTTATCGTACAACCGGTTTTAAGTCCAACTACATTAGACAATGGAAAGATTACCACACCTTATATTCAATCTACGCCATTCAGTCTCTCATTCGGAACATCGTTCACATTTAATGCCGCAGGTCTGCCAGATGGATTACAGCTCACTACAAATGCCGGAGTTACACAACTTACAGGAACTCCAAATATCGCAGGTATTTATACGATTGCAGTAACGGCTACAAACGGAGGGGCTTGTTTCGTAAACACTTCGTTGGATCTTAAGATATTAAATCTGGCAAATCCTAAATTGAAATTTACTCAACCCACTCTTGTTAAAACGTACGGGGATGTACCTTTTACTATAACGGCAACAAGTCTGAGCGGAGCTCCTATCTCATATTCTATAAGTCCTTCAACAAATGGCTGCATAAGTCTGGTAAATGGATTGGTAACGATTACTTGTGTGCCGAGTTCTGATGTATGGCTGGTTGCCTCTCAGGATTTTACTTCTCAATACCAAACAGCAAAAGATTCCATGAAAATTATTGTTAACAAAGCAACTCCCGTTGTTTCACTGTTAACACTTCCGGGCATTCTGATTAATAAAACAGCGTTGTTTGATTATCAATTACCATCTGATTACACAGGCACTGCCAGTTATGAGCAGACAGACGGTACACAGGTAGCGTCTATTGATGCAGGTGGAAATATCACAGGACTTTCAGCGGGTACATTTGATATAGATCTTATATTAACCAGTACAAATAATTTCTTCAGTCTTGATACAACATTTTCATTTAGTGTATACGATAATTTTCAACGTCCAACGGCTGTTGCAGACACCGTTGTCTTAACAAGAAACGATGGTACAATAGCAGATGACAGCATCAATCTGCTTAAGAATGATTACGGTGTAACAGGACATTTACGAGTAAACCTAACAGATATTGACATTATTAATGCCGGTAATCAGGATATCTTCTACAATCCCAGCGTAGGTACATTTCAGCTGAATCAATCCACCGGAGTATTAACAATTCACCCTGCTCAGGGCCTCACAGGTACAGCAAGAATAGGGTATACCATTACAGATTCAAATGGCGTTACATCGGATGTGGCATACGTTACCATTGAGATACATAATACTCAGGACGTTCCAGGCTTAAAAGTAAATGAAGTCATGACCCCTAACAATGATGGTAAAAATGATGTGTTGTTTGTCGGCTATACAGATATCAGTAAGAAAAATGAAATTACGATTATGGATGCAGCTTCCAATGTTATTTACAAAACATCAGATTATCAAAATGACTGGGCAGGAACAAACAATAAAGGAGAAGCTGTAGAAGCAGGTGTATACTTTTATGTATTTTCTGAAGAAGAAGGCTTAAGCCGCGAAATCAAAGGAATAATAAGAGTCTTACGTTAATATATTCATCAACCGCTTGAAGCACCTAAATTTTAGAATAACACAACATATTTGATTCAAATATACTTGTATGAAAAAAATCATTTTACTATTGGTATTAACAATTCCTTTTATTGCGAATGCGCAAATCTATCCTAATGTCGGGCAGTTTCAGAATGTATTATTGTACTACAATCCTGCTTATGCCGGTTCTGCTTCAAACATGCGTGCCACGGCATTATACAGGTCTCAGGCAACTAAATACCCTAAAGCACCGAATACGCAACTCATAACGATTGATGCGCCGCTAGGTAAAAATGTTGGAGGAGGCCTCGTAATAAACAGATATGCCATCGGAGATTTTTATCAAGTGAATGTTTCTGCCAATGCAAGCTATCAAATCAAAACAGGCCGAGAGTCCTTTTTACAATTTGGTTTAAAAGGCGGTATTTCTCAGGTAGATTTTGGCATAACCAATGCACTATTTAAATGGGATCAGGATGATCCTTATTTTTCTTCCTACGCTACGAAAGGAATTGTCGGAACAGTTGGTGCAGGTGCTTATTACAAGAAAAAATCTTTCTATGCTGGTTTGTCGGTACCTGATCTGGTAATGATAGATCCGAATAAACTATATGTTGATAAAGCAACAAACAAATCGCTGGTTAATAAAAATATCTTTTTTATGTCTGGTATTAAATTCAATATCACAGATTTTATTGCCATCCAACCAAACGTATTGGTACGTTATTACGCTACACGTCCGTTAAATTACTATGTAAACGTAAGTATGATTTTCAATCAAACATTTACAGCAGGTGTCGGCTACGTATACTCTAATGTATTAGCCTTATACTCTAATGTAAATATCACACCGAAAATTCTATTGGGATACCGGTATGAATTCAGCATTTCACCTACTGCAAATCCAAATTACAATAGCGGTGGAAGCAGTGAAGTGCTGCTTCGATACGGATTTAATTAATCTTACAGTATTATTTAGCGTGTATATTTATGAGCTGGTTGAAATTGTTTTTTATTCCTTTGTGTATTTTCCTTTCATGCTTTATATCAAAAGCACAGAAAAAATCCGATATAGAAAAAGACTTTACTCAAATTTCTATTTTTGCTGATCAGAGCGATTATAAAGGCGGATACTTTTATTCAAAGAAAACGATTACCGCTATAAACCGAAAAAAGAAAGACAATAAAATTGATCTATTAAGAGCAACATGTTTTTTAGCTTTTTTTTCAGACAAGCTTGACAAGACAGATGAAGTAAATAGTTTAACCAAAATAATACTTCATCTTTTACCTTCATTGACGGATGAAAAATACAAAGGCAGTATAGCTCCAACATTTGAAGCTCTTTGTGAATTTTATCATCAGCGGGGAATATACACCGTTACAGATTCTATTTATCAAACAATTTACAGCTCTCCTTTTTTACTTCCATACGATAAAGAACTGATCAACTATTACCATGCAGTTGCTCAGTATAAAAAAGGTTTTTTAAATGAAGTAGCATCTTCCATTAACAGGGATATCACAACAGTTTCTTCAATGCTTTTAAAAGACTCTGTATATAGAGCCGGAGGTACTGTAAAATATGCAGAACCTGAAATGACTGAAAAAATGTTGCGGCAAAATTTATTAGCTAAATACATTTTATTAAAAGGGCAAGTATATTTAGAAAATGGATTTTCTGATTCAACTATTTTCTATATAAAGGAACAGATTTCATTTATCAAACAGGAAATCCATAACCGGGAAGGGTACAAAGCGCAACTTTATTATTTACTCGCCTTAGCTTATTTAGAGAACGATGAGTTTTCCTCTGCTGAAAATACGTTAAAAACTGCCTCTGCCCTTTCTCAACGCTACTATCAACCACACTCCCCGCTTCAGATAAATATCGAAAATGCATTGGTAATTGCCTTAACCAATCAGCATAAAATAGAAGAAGCTGCATATTACAAAAACGATGCTGCAGTTAAAGTGTATAGCTATTTCAACAAAAACAGTTTGACATACTCTTCAAATATTTTTCCAGATATCATAATTGAAATGCAGAATAAAAACTGGAACATGGCAGAAAAAATGATCAAAGATTTTTTGTCGTTGCCAGTACTCCCACCTATTCACTATCTAAGAGAGAAATATCTGGCAACATTATTTGATGTATTGATAAAACAACAAAAATATGGCGAAGCTGAAGCTGTATTTACTCAAGCATTCTTGCTTCAAACACAGCTTACCGGAAATACTTCCCCGACCTGCAATATGCTTTTATTAGACAAAGCTGCATTCTATACTTTCAATCTGAATAAATTTAATGAAGCAAAAAATATTTATTCTAAAACACTTGATATAGATCTGAAAAATAAAATTTCTTATGCACACCTGGCATACATGAAAAGTTCCATCGACATTTCAGATCTATATATATTCACCGAAGAATATGAAACAGCTTCTCAACGTTTAGAAAAAAATTTAAAAGAAATAGAATCGACTCTTGGAAATCAGCATCCCCTTTATGCCATTTATCTAACCCAAATGGGAGAATTAAAAACGATCCAAGGGGATTACAAATCTGCATCAGAATATCTAAACAGGAGTGTTACTATTTTTAGCCAGAGCAATAAAAAGCAATATACACGTGAATACATTCTGGCACTGGAGATGAATATCAAATTATACGTACTGCAAGGCGATTATCCACGTGCGGATGAATATTTAAAAACAACTAAAAAAATTGCTGCACAAGCGAACATAGATGAAGACGACGATTTGTTTTTAGTAGAAGAAATCGGCCTGCTCTATACAAAGAAAGGCGAATATCAAAAAGCAAATAAATTACTGACCAATATTTTAAAGAAAAAGGTCCAGACCCTGGGTAAAGACGATAAAAGCATTTGCAATACCTTAAATTATTTGGGCGAACTGAATCTGGTTATAGGCAATTATGCTGATGCCGATACATATTTTGAAAGATCTCTTCAAATAAACAAAACTACTTTTGGAGAAAAATCTATTCCATACGCCACCAGTCTTTTGTACTACAAACAATTATACGCTGCCATTGGCGATTATGAAAAAGCAGAATCGTCAATTAAAGATGCTCTTGATATATATGTAAAGAAATATGGAGAGAACAACATCAAGACTGGTGTATTAATGCATCAATATGCACTTGCTACGTTTGAAGCCAATCAATACACAAACAAAAAAAATAAAACCACGAACAAGTCGATCGAAGACATTTTCAACAAATCGCTGCTGATTATAAAAAGCAATGCAAGTGATAAATCAATTCTATATGCAGAAGCACTTGAAGATTTTGCCATATTCTATGCTCAAAGCAATCAATACCCAAAAGCCTTAGCTAATATTGAACAGGCGAAAAGTATCTGGAGCAGCAACGTTGGTGCGCTTAATGTGCACAGCGCTCAATTAGATTATTTATCCGGAAAGATTTATTACCGTTCTGCTCAATATTCAAATGCCCTCACATTTTTTCAAAAATCAGGCGAACAATATAAAAATATTTTTGATGACAAGCATCCTGGCTATATTTCTGCACTTGGAAGTACTGCCCAGATGTATTACATTTTAGGGAACAATTCTCAAGCCATTGAAAGTATAGAAGAATGCACCAACAAATCGCTTTTATACCTGGATCAGGTATTTCCATTTTTAAGTGAGCGAGGAAAAGTTGCATACTGGGATAAAATTAAAGTTGATTTTGAATTCTATAAAACAATCGCCTTTACAAACAGTACGTCCAATCCGTCAATGATTGAGAAGATTTTAAACATTCAGCTTCAAACCAAATCGTTGCTTTTAAATTCTTTATTAAAAATAAAAAACCGAATCTATGCGAGTGGCGATACCACTTCCATACGTTTGTATCAGGATTGGCAAGACTCACGCGATGAACTATCCATCGCTTACTCCATGAGTGTAGCACAAAGAAAAGAAAATAATGTAGATATAGCTGCTCTGGAAGGTTCAATAGAATTGATTGAAAAAGAATTGAGTTCTATATCCGAAGATTTTGTTGAAAGCAGCAAATCAAAAAACAGCAATTTATATAACTGGAAAAAATTAAAAGAAAGTTTACAGGAAAATGAGGTAGCAATAGAAACCATTCCTTTCAGACTATACACAAAATCGTTCAGTGACACTATCTGGTATGCCTTTGTAGCAGTGAACAAAAGTTCGAAGAGTCCTGAATATATAATTGAGAAAAATGGAAGTGATTTAGAAACAAAACATTTGAAGTACTATCGAAACATAATGAAATTCGAACAGGCAGATAATCTTTCTTACAATCAATTCTGGAAACCAATCACACCGCTTATTTCAGAAAAGTATAGTACTATTTATTTTGCCGGTGATGGTGTTTATAATCAAATAAATTTAGAAACTCTCAAAGACGATAAAGGGGAATTTCTGATTCATTCAAAAAACATTGTATGTATAGGAACGTGCAGGGATATTATTAACCGATCAAATGCGAATACAAAAAACGTAACTGCTAAAAAAGCGATTTCAACCATTACGTTAATCGGAAATCCTACTTATTACTCTGTCAGTCCCCTCGATGAACAAACGGTTGATCAATTACCTGGTTCCGAAAAAGAAGTACTTAAAATTGATTCTCTGCTCACAAAAGACAAATGGATCTCTACATTATATCTCGAAAATTCTGCTACAGAAGATACCGTAAAATCCATTCACAATCAAACAGTATTTCATATCTCCACACACGGTTTCTTTTGGGCAAACGCAAAAGAAAGCAATTCTACCGATATCAGTGAGCAGGTTGCAACCAACCCATTATTGGAATCAGGTGTACTGCTATACAATGGCGGAGAATTAATGCTTACAGATAACATTAACACAATTAATAAAACCAGCGGCATATTAACGGCTTACGAAGCCATGAATCTTTCGTTAGACAATACAGAACTGGTTGTATTGAGTGCCTGCGAAACGGGACTAGGTGAAGTAAAAACAGGAGAAGGTGTATATGGTTTGCAGCGATCGTTTACCGTAGCCGGTGCAAAGTCTATCATCATGAGTCTTTCTAAAGTTTCAGATGAAGTAACCATCCAGTTGATGGAAAATTTTTATACCTATTGGCTGCAATCCGGAAATAAGAGAGAAGCCTTCAGCAAGGCCAAGAAAGAATTAATGAAGACATATCCCAACCCTAAATACTGGGGCGCGTTTATAATGGTAGGTTTATAATAACATTATGAAATTTATTCATGCCAATTGGTACATGCGCAATGTTACGGGACTGTTCAGCAAAAACACGGGCACAGATAAAGGTTTCACAGCACAGTATGCCGTTTTCTGGATTTTATTTAAAAATAAGGAAGACATGCAGAATCAAGTACTGATCAATCATGAACTCATTCACCACGAACAGGTGAAAGAGCTTACCCCATTTTTATTTCTCCCTATTTACCTCGGAAATTACCTGTTCAATTTATTCAGATATAAATTCGACAAAGATAAAGCCTACCGAAATATACTGCTGGAAAAAGAAGCCTATAGAAACGAAAAAAACCACACATACCGTGAAAGAAGAAAACGGTATGCATGGTTGCTTAATGATGATACCAGCACTAAAAGCTTTTAGCATTAAGCTTTATGCCCTTGATCTTATTCGTAGAACATTACCTGTCCATTATCCATATCATAATACGCACCAACAATTTTGATTTCGCCTTTTTCTTCCATCTCACGTAGAATCTGACTTTGATTGCGAATAGTATTAACGGTTACTTTTATATTTTCACGAACTACTAAATCAACAAACTGCGGATTTTTTGATGTTTGTTCGCCAACAAAGTGATTACAGCGATCAACCGCCGGACGGATTTTATTTAATAAGCCGGTAAGGTTTCCCAATTCAACTTTATCAATCGCCCCTTTAATTGCTCCGCAATATTCATGACCCAATACTAAAACTAATTTAGCCCCGGACACTTTACAACCAAACTCCATTGACCCAAGAATATCTTCGTTTACAATATTTCCTGCAACACGCGCAACAAACATATCACCGATTCCTTTGTCAAAAATATCTTCGATTGGCACACGCGAATCCACACACGACAACACTACTGCTTTAGGGAACTGACCATTAATTGCATCACGTATTTGCTTGGAGTGATCGCGCATGGTTAATGAGCCCGAACAAAAACGTTTATTACCTTCTTTCAAACTAGCAATCACTTCATCTGGAGTTAAATTGCGTTGTTCTTCGGCTGTCAATACTTTTTCTATTAACGGTTGTTGATTCATACTATTTATTATTTATTTCAGAAATATATAAAATATTAAATTTTAATTATACGATTATCCTTTATTTGATTTCTATTTCAGATAAAATACTGAAAATTCAGTATTGGATACTTTTTTAATTTTATCAGAAAAGTACATAGTAACTGGTTTACTCAACAATCATTTTCTGTGTATATACATTGCCATCATCTGTTTTTACTTGTACTACATACATTCCCTGTGTACAATTTACTATATACATATCCTGCACTGCTGTAAAGCGCACTTTCATATTACCCGCATAATCGTAAATGCTGATTTCCGAAACAGGTGATTGGATTGCGGATAGGTTCAATCTAAAATTCCCTTTATTAGGATTTGGAAAAAGGCTAAGAGTAGTTGTATTTACGGGCACAGCTGAAAATATTCCGGTAGTAACTGCAGGTATTTCAGATAATGAATTTGAATACAAACCATTATTTTCAGTACTAACAAAAACACGGGTACTAACAAACGATATTTTAGTAACGTCTGTATAACTCGGCAAATTAAATTGATTACCGCCTGCAATCCATGTATTACCTTCATCCGAACTAGCAAGTAATCCACCTTTATAACTTGCCCATACATAACCTGCATACGTTCCCATTGCCTGAATATTCATTCCACGAAGGTTTAACAATGTAGTAAAAGAAATAATCGTTGGCACTGTTGAATACCAATGAATGGATGCCTTTGCCGAATCTGAAACAAATACACCAGAACCATCTGTACCTGCATAAATTTTATCGCCCATTGTGGTTACAGCTGTTACATTCATGTTGGGCAAAGCAGTATTACAGGTAGTCCAGATTGATCCGTTTGCTGAGCAGGTATATACACCATTCCCATAGGTTCCCAATAAAATAGTATTGCCATAAGATGTCATTGATGTTGGTTTTACATTACCTGGCAAACCCGTTTGCACCAATATCCAATCACTGAGCAGGTCGGTATTGTAAATTTTTCCATCTGCGTCGAACAGGTAGAATTTATTCCCGGCATAAAAAAGTTTTTTGATGCTGGGGTTATTCAACCCATCAGAAATCCCTGTCCAATTTTTTCCGGTATCTGCGCTGATGTACACCCCCATATACTCCGTTGCTGCAAGTAAAAAAGTTTTCGCAAAGACGAGATCATTGACATGCAAACTGTCTATCAATCCTTTATTTGCCAGCCTGTAATTAGCCGCAATATCTGTGCTTACATACACTCCATTTTCCGTTGCAGCTACAACAAGGCTTGCTCCATCTGTAATCATACTATGTGTTTCCAGATTATTGAAATTCGTATTCATCTGCGCCCAAACCGTAACTGGATTCGAAGATTTAAAAATACCTGCTTTAGTGGTGCCGCAAACCAATATAGATTTAAATGGAATAACAAGGCGCACATCCATAGTAGTAAGGCCCGTATTGATAGAATACCAGTTTGCAGAAGACACAGAAGAAGTAAATACTCCCTTATCGGTAGATAAGTACCAATCTGTATCGGTTGCAGAAATAGACCGAATCAATGGATTACCTGATAAAGAAGTGTTTGCCTGAATGTAGGTTGGTGTTGTCACAGCACTTACGTTTGATGCCAGATATAAACCTTCATCATTCACCAGCATCAATTCATCGGTTGCTGGATTGTATGCCAAAGCACGCGTCCCTGCCTTTTGAGCTGTATTGGTATCATTGAAGTCAAACCAACTGCTACCATTATTATCAGAAGCATAAACACCATCGTCTGTTGAAATAAAGATACGTGCATCTGCTCTTTCAATAGACGTAACAGATATATTTGTTAAGCCATTATTTACCGAAACCCATGAATCTCCATCGGTTGTTGTAATAAATACACCATTGGTTGTTCCTGCCATTACAGTCGTTGCATCAATGGCAAGCAGACAGGTTATGTTCAAGTTTGTTAAGCCTGTATTGATTTTGTTCCAATAACGATCTGAACCAACGTAACCGGTAAAAATAAATATTCCGCTATCAGCTGTTGCAGCATATAGATTTGTACCGGTGTGCGCCAGTGCTGTTATACGACCGCTTTTTAAACCAACCGGCATTGGCTTCCAGCCAACAAGCTTAGAACTGGTGCTTGAATACACACCACCGGTTAATGTACCGATGTATACTGTAGTATCAAATGTAGTTGCACAGCTTACTGTCCCTCCAAACGGCCCTTTGGAACCAAAGTGTGCCTGCACCTGTAATGAAATTAATAGTGTAAGGCATGTATTGATAAATAACTGATGTATTTTCATCTGAATTAAAATTTGTTTGTATAAAGTCAATAGTTTTTCATCCGGACCATAACACATAATCCGGAATCATTTTATTATTCGCTTGTATTACAAACCTGCAGGTGGATGAAAAATATCTGCTGTTACTTTACAAAGCAGATGAAAGCGATACGCAGCAACATGTATCGCAACTTCTAAAAAACAACTCTTAATAGTTTGCATTACCTCCACAAAGAACAACTCAGCCTTCTCTTTACTGTATGATTGAAATTGATTTGACTTTGACTCAGTTTTTTTAAATTCTTTCCTTAAATAACATTTACCCAGGCATCTGCTTGCAGGATCATTTCTATTCACACATAATTCCTGCACAACATAATCCTGATTCATTTTAAATGAAAAAAATACAAGTGTATTCATACTGAATTGCAGTATGAATACACCTATTAATGAAAAAGATATGTATCGGTATAGATAAAAATGAATGCGCACGCTTATTCGTATTTAAACATAGCGGGAATATTGTTCGCAACCTGATCAGCAATAGCCTGCGCATTATCACTCTCCGTTTGTATAAATAGATTCGCATTATCCAGCAGATTAACACCACTAAATAATTGCGCGTAATTCATGGTTATATGCACAAACGTCGTTGTATTAAGAGAAACAGTATAATTCTGTACCGGCATAGAAACTTTTTTCAGATGTTTATTTATACCGATTTTATATACAAACGGCACCAGGTCTGCAACAGCTGCTTTTTTTGCTGCTGTTGTATCAATCTTCCCGATACAGGATAAAAATACATAGCCGTTTGCCTGAGCCGTTTTATTAAACCACATAGTGGTGTCATTTAGTACACTTGTGCCCGTTGCTATTTGTGCATTCTGAACACTATCAATGCCTACATAAAAATTGATCGATTTGTAATTCCCAACCGGAACATCCGCTACCGGATAAACTTCATTATCAATATTTGTAGACAAGATTACATCCTTTATCTGATAAATCGATCCGTCAAATTTAACCAGTTCAATATTCGATATATAAAGCTGTGCGCGAGTCAATGATATTTCTCTGTTATTATCGTCTGTATAAACAATATTATATCCATCAATTTCTGTTTCCCCCACATACGAATGCAGGTGCAGACTTAGTGGTGCTGTTGCTACATTAACCCCTGCTGGAGAAGGGTCTGATTTATGTGATTTACACGAAGCAATTAGTACTGCAATAAGAAGCAATAAGGCCATATTGATTTTTTTATTTTTCATATATTTTTTTGATTGAAAATTAAAATACGATTGAATAATTGAAAGTTGTACTATAATACAAAGAAGGCTGAATACCGTTTGAGTTCTGATACACAGGCAGGCCAAATTCTATCCCGATTTTATTGTTTATAAACCCTGTTCTGAAATAGGTATTCACACCCGCATGAGCCCATGCACTGGTACCGCCGTAATTCATGTAATTGGCAGATGGGTCTGTATATATATATAAACTCGGATCAGATCCTTTTATGGCTCCTGTAACATTTACTTCTCCGCGCAAAGATGTACTCAGCCATTTCAACCAATGGTATGCAAACCAATCATTAAATGTGATTGCATTCCCCAGTTTATAACCAACAACATTATACCCCGTACGTATTGTTGAATATACCTGAGAACTCGCCATGATTTTATTTTTCTGAAACGTATATGTTAATCCCGGCAATATATCCCATGTACCTGACCCATGCTGCATCATATAAGGCATACGGGTTCCGGGATACATACTCGATGCATCACCTTTCTCCTGAATCGAACCTGTCGGAGCTGAAACTCCTGCAGATAGCAATACGTGATGATTGACATTATTGAGCAGAGAATATAGTCCTGTTATTTTTATATCACCAAATCCTGATGTTTTCATATCCGGCATATCTCCTCCGGGCATCATCATCATGACTCCATCCATCATCATCATGTGGCTGCTTCCGGAAGGGGATTTCATATTCATAGAGGTGCGATTATAATCAAACATCGCCATCAACGTAATCTTTCTCGTAAGTCCGTACATGGCCATGAACATGTGCATGTCCATACGCATCCTGTCCGACGACATGATGTACTGATTGTAAACCCGTTCGTTTGTAATACCAGTTCCGCTCCCCTGCAGCCCTCTTCCTGTCATATCCATATAACGATATGAAAACATTAGTTCTCCTTTGGGATGTACATGACTGATCATAACGCCAGCCGGTGTTGCATCTTCTTTACACATGCACGAGACACAACTAAAGCTGCTTATGGAATCTGATTGCGCAGATACATATTGACTGTTCAATACTGCAAACAGCACTATTGAACACCATTTTTTTAGAATGTTCATAGAAATACTTAATAACCGATAAAGAAATACCTGCAGCTATTGCAGGCAGCGATATATTAAGCGAATTACTGAGGAGGCTGAATAATTAAATCTGCAGGAGAAGGATACTCGTGCATCTCATACTGTGCAATAGCTACAGAAGACGATACTGAAAAATATTGTGTAAGAGCAATTTCATTTTCAGAACAAAAAAGAACCACCTTTTCCAGACCTTTTAAAACAGATGGAATGGTTTGTTCTTGCTTTTCCTGTTCTTTCATTTTTTTAGACAAATAGCACTTCCCATTACAGGCAGATGCGGGTTTTGCCTTATTGATACAAAGCACAGAAGCTATATAGTCCTGATTGATTTTATAATAGGCTACATATATTGATTTAATACCGCATTGCAGCAGTATTACAAACATCAACAATATGATCAGACCTTTTTTCATCTGTGTAAAGCTAAAAAGTTTGTTTGGAATATCCCAATTAAAATTCATTTACTAAGTAAAAATCTGAAAATGTATATGTTAGAAAAGCATTAGTATTGTTTCGGATTGTTATATTTTACCGCAAAGACATAAAGGTCGCAAGAGAATCTTATGGTTGAATACCTGCATAACCATGTCGAACCGCTTGAGGGTTTCAATTAAAAAATGGTTAAAACCATTTGCCTTTCTTTCAAACAACCAAGCCCACAGTTAAAACTGCGGGCTTGATAAATGATGTTTATCTGGTTTCTGTTCGCTGCGACGAATGCAAATCAAGAACAGCTGCCTCTATCCTCTTAAAACGTATTACTTAAAACCTAAAACTTTCTTTCCCTTTACAATTAAATACATATAAAACATATCCATTAAAAAACACGCCGTACACATCACAAGCAGCCAGTGATTTTCAGGCCAGCGCAGCAGGCACATAGCACTGATAAGCCCTGTACCGATCCACTTTGTCCAGGCCGTTGTGATTGAGAATAAACTTTTATCTTCAATGCGTAAGTACAAAAATATATACAGTGAAGAAATCAATATATTAATGATGTAGGCCGAATTTGCACCGATGGGATTATCCATTTTCTGATCGATAAAGAAATACAAACACAATACCCATGCAGCAAGAGCAAATGTAAAGAGTAGTTTGTAATACGGCACCACCGATGCTGAAACCTGTTTATAGCCGAAACGGTAAAAATTCCAGACAATATAAACATCCAGTACAAACCACATCTTATAACCCAGACCAATAGCAAAACCCATATTCGGAACAAATATCCAGGACCACAAAAACTCCCAGGCTACATTGGCACACAATACTGATGCCGGCATCTCAACAAATTTATGTTTGACGATATTGCGGATAATAAAAATATAATTCACGATCCACAATACTGCACCACCACCAAACAAGCTTATCTGAAGCGGTGTATAATATTCAAGATTTAACCAGACTATTTTATCCATGCCAATTAAAAATTAATTAAAGAGTGCGACTACTTTTTTCATAAAATTGGTTAACGCTGTTACACCAAATGGCAGCTTTCCATCCCAGGGTAAACCATCTGCAAATCTTCTTCTATCTCTGAAACGATAAAATGAAAGCAGCCAGGGTTCATGAAGATTCCAGACCTTGCATTCTTTTCCTTTATAGTTACTGAGTTTTAAAATTCCATTTACGGCACGGCGTGCGGCTTCATTCGCACCTTCCATCGTAGCTAAGTCTGTATTGGTACGCACATAATCCGATGCGAGGAAAAAATTTGTAATATCTGTATACGCATACGGACGCAAACACCAGGTATTTTTATTATTAACCAGAAGTGGTTCTTTGTTCATCGCCGGCATACTCTTGGTAACAATGCTGTCATCAATATTCCAGTGATGCAGATACTCATCTTTTAACACATGCGTACCGTTAACATTCAAACTCTTTTGCAATTGTGCCCAGCATTCTTTTGCAATTTCATCGGCCGTACAATCTTTGGCAGCCTTGTTATATAATATCCCCGGAGAAAACCAATCGGAGATATCAACCGATAAAATATTCTTCACATTGCCATCTCCATAATCGGACCAGTTAAAATCTTTCCAGAACTGTGCCTGCGAAATAGATGTCAATGCCCAGGGGGTATCAATGTACACTGTATGCCCATGGTTGATCTCTACATTTTCTGTTAAGTACAATTGCATGCCGTTCATCCACGACACATTAGCAGCAAGTGTTTTAATAGATTCAAGTGTAGGGTCGATAAAAAGCATTTCGTCGTTCAGCAGTGTAGCCATTACTTCTACCGGAACAGCGCCTATATAATAATCACCTGTTACTGTTTTTTGAACGCCATCCTGTTCAATGATCACGCCAGATACATTCTCTCGTTTATCTGTTAAAATCTGTTTGACGGTTGCATTCAACTGATAGTTCACACCTTTTCCTCTCAGATAATTAAGCCATGGATTGATCCATACATCATTGGTAGGTCCATTCAGAATACGGTCTGAACTTGTACCGGGCTTTGCAATATCAAACATCAGCTGCAGCATAATATCACCGCCGGTCTTAGTACTGACAGTTTCTGCACGGGCCGCAACAAGCGTACGCGTTAAGCCACGTGCTAAAAAAGTTTTATACGCATCCGAAAAGCGATCAGCTTCAATAAATTCCCACCAGCCCATGCGCTCGTACTCCTGCTTCCGGCGCTCGAAGCAGCTTGTCATGAGCTGCCAGATACGGTCTGCAAAATATTGTTTCTCTTCATCACTCAAACAAAGTTTGGTATTCTTATCCAGATTCAGATAGCGTTTAATAGCACTAACAGAATCCGGACAACGGGCAGGTAAATAAAAAGACTCCTGATCGAAACGTGCCACACGGATTTCAGAGGTTTGTGTAAGATTATCGAAAACCGTTTTACCCTTAGCAAGCGGAATCTCTTTCATGGTAGCGGTTACGTGTTTATAAAAACGCGGAAAAAAACGAAATCCATGTTCGCCCGGCAAAGGCTTCTTGCCCATTACAGCAGTACCTTCAAGAGATGTACTTCTGGCTTTGCCTCCCGGTACGGTCTTCGTTTCGTATACTTCAACATTAAAACCACGATTGATTAATTCATGTGCAGCACTTAATCCGGCCACACCTCCTCCTAGAATAATTACTTTTTTCTTCATCGGCATATGAAAAAGGTTGATTAAAAATTATGAATTACCAACGTAAAGAAATGACTGAGGTTTTCAGGAAAGCAAATTATATATTCAAGGTTTTGTATTGCGCTTTGAATATCACAGCTACTTTCCCTAGCAATAGAGAGATACAAATAATTGTACGATCTTTAAAAAATTACAGACAGTAAAATTTTTATCGTGATCTATATAATATAAACCAGGATAAGAAATGTTAATTAATATCATTTACCATAAGTATATAACCCTTATGTTTTTTGTAGCTGATGGAGATTAAATACTAGTTAGTGGAGCTAATTGTATATAATAAAAAATGTCAGACTAGTTAGTCTGACATTCTAAAACATGGTATCACCCTAGGAAGTAAATACTATCACTGCTGATATGCATTCGTCATCAAGGCATTCATTTCAGCATCCGCAACATCCAGCCTGTTTTCTTGTTCTTTCGTCATGGACGATATATTATTCTTCAGCTTTTCTTTTAATGCAACAGCCTCATCGCGCAATACATCAAATGCTTCTTTGTTATTAGCACGATCTACAGCCGAGTATTGATTTTCATTTTTAAAAATTCCTGCATACGCTACAAACAACTTTGAAAATGTTTCGTATTTGGCCACTTGCTGTTCCAAAGTAGCATCAGGCATATTTTTATATGCCAGAACTCGTGCCACATAATCTTTCTCAGGTGGCACAGCTGCTTCTGATGTTGTATCTTTCTTTGCAATTACAACTGTATCCTTCGCTGTCTCAACGATTTCTTTTTTTATTTCCGGAGCAGTTGTACATGAAAACTGTAATACTAAAAACAGTATACCTATGCTGCTGTAAATACGATTCATGATCAGAATATTAGTTATAGTTTGAGAAAATATTAACGGTCAATCTCGCCCATCACAATATCAAACGATCCCAGTATAGCAACCAGGTCGGCAATCATTACATTTTTTGATACAGCTTGAAGTACGGATAAGTTTACAAAACTAGGGGCACGCACTTTGCAGCGGAACGGTATATCCGTATTCCCTGTGGTACGGAAAAAGAAGCCTAGTTCCCCTTTCGGATTTTCGGCACGCACATAAAAATCCATCGCCTTCGGACGGATCTTTTTCGGAACAACTGCCTGCGGATCAAACTCGCGCGTACGCTTATGCTCACCCAGCAATTGTTCAATACATTGTTCAATAATTTTTACTGACTCAAAACATTCCATTACACGCACATGGGTTCTGTCCCAGCAATCGCCGGTTGTACCCATAGCACCGGTGCCGATCGGAACATCAAAATCAATTTCGGGATAAACAGAATAAGCATCTACCTTACGCAGATCAAATTTCAGTCCCGAGCCACGCAGCATTGGGCCGGTAATGCCGTAGTTGATTGCCAGATCAAGCGGCAGCACACCAATGTTCGCAGTACGTTCAATAAAAATTTTATTATCAATAATGACTTTTTGCAGTTCAATCAGTTTAGGTTTTAAGTAGGCAACAAAATCTTTGCAGCGTTCTTCAAAACCTACAGGCAAGTCATAGAACAAACCACCTACCCAGATATAATTATATAACATGCGCGCACCACTCACCCATTCAAGCAAGCGATTGATGTGTTCTCTATCACGCATCACCCAAAGGAAAGGTGTGAATGCCCCGATATCCAGTCCGTATGTGCCAATCGCCACAAAGTGCGAAGAAAGTCTGTTCAGTTCGGCAACCAGTACGCGGATATATTCTATCCGTTTCGGAATATCATGTTCAATGCCCAGCATACGTTCTACACCCATGGCGTAGGCATGTTCAGAGTTCATGGCAGCCATATAGTCCATGCGATCCACAAACGGAATTACCTGATTATAGGGCAGCTTCTCTGCATGCTTTTCGTAACAACGGTGCAGATACCCCATGTGTGGACTAACGTCTTTAACAATTTCTCCGTCTGTTAAAATTTCCAGGCGCAGTACACCATGTGTAGATGGGTGCTGCGGCCCCATATTGATGATCATCTCACCGCGCTTCAATATACCTGCATCTATAACAAGCGGCTCGGAGCGTTCAAGATGCGTCGGGTCAAAAGTATGGTTAATCGGTTGCGACACGTTAATAAGCTACTTTAATGCCGTGATAAAATTCCTGTTCAATATAATCTTTGCGCAGCGGATATCCTTCCCAATCAGCAGGCAATAAAATTCTGCGCAAGTCCGGATGTCCGGAAAATTTCACTCCATACATATCATACGCTTCGCGCTCATGCCAATCGGCCGTGCGCCATACATCAACAACAGAGGGTACTTCCGGAAGCTGTTCTTTACCATCTCCGCGTTCAACTTCAACTTTTAATACAAAGAATAAATGAAAAGGAATCGAGTACAGATGATAAATTACTTCAAGGGTATTTTTAACCGGACCATTGTCTACCGCACTTACGCACGACAATTGATCAAAGAAAAAGCGTTTATCATCACGCAGAAACAAACAGACATCTTTTACCAGTGACGTTTTAACAATCAGCTGAGGCTGTCCCAATGCAGTATTTTCGCCTGCTACAACGTATTCCCCAAAGCGGGCTTGAATGGCTTCTTTTATATCCTGAAATGTATAACTCATACAACAGATGTTTCTGATTTATGATTAGCTAAAAAACGTTCAACAGCTTTCGGCTCTACCAATGTTTCTTTGCGTATTTTCTCCTGCAGTTTTAAAAACCCGCCAATCAGGGCTTCCGGCCTCGGCGGACAGCCTGGTACATAAATATCTACCGGTACAATGCGATCTACCCCTTTTACAACATGATATCCATGTTCCCAATACGGGCCGCCACAATTGGAACATGATCCCATAGAGATTACATAGCGCGGCTCCGGCATTTGTTCGTACAAACGGCGGATGCGATCAGCCATTTTAAATGTAACCGTACCCGCAACAATCATCACATCTGATTGACGAGGGCTAGGTCTTGGTATAATACCGAAACGATCCAGATCGTATCCCGAAGTAAATGTCTGCATCATTTCAATGGCGCAGCAGGCAAGACCAAAGCTCATCGGAAACATGGAAGACAAACGTGCCCAGTTCAGCACATCTTCCAGCTGCGATACTACGATACCGCCTTGTCCGAATTTATGATCGAGTAAACTCATTATATTTTATTTCCAAATATTTTATTTCTATAGCTAATCCTTCAATGTTTTAAAAACCTTGAAGGGCTTCTTATGCTTTTTCAGTCTGTCTATATTTTTCGTTTACCGCCTCATATAAATTACGCGGCACTTTAGATACAAACGCATCTGCTTTTACTTCAGGTTTGTTCCAGTCCAAATAACCTTTACTCCATACATACACCAAACCAATGAATAACAATCCGATAAAAATAAGTATTTCTACAAGAGAAAAAACAGTCCAGCTACCATTTGTTACAGCATCCAGTTTGGCATCTCCATATACTGTTGCAATCGGAAATAAATAAATAACTTCTACTTCAAACAGTACAAAAATCAATGCTGTCAGGTAATATCGTGCATTCATGTTTACCCAGGCTTTGCCAACGGCATCTTCTCCGCATTCATACACCAGCATCTTTTCAATGTTCGGTCTGTTTGGACGGATCAAAGCGGCAACCGCAACACCAATCAACACAAACACAATACCTGTAATGATAAATAATAATATCATTCCGAATTCTGAAAGCTGTGAAGTTGTTTCTGCCATTCTTGTATAATTAATTGAATTAATGAATCAGCGATTTCATAAAAAAAATAATCTCATCAATAAACAGTGCTGTTATCGGCGCCCAGAAACAGGCACTCAAAAACATATATAAGATGACTTTTCTTTTATCTTCTCCAAACGAAGCTGCAATCAAAGCTCCTCCAACCGGCGAAAACAATACAGGTGTTAAAAAAGCAATTCCGATCAAACCTCTTTTATTCCATACCCGAACAGTCCTTCGCGTCATAGGAGAAAATATTTTTCTGTTTTTAAAAATTGTTTTTTTTAAGAAACTGTAAAATATATCACCCACGAAAACCGTCAACAGGATAACCGTCAACATCATTCCAATGATCATTAAAATAATGGTTTCCCATATTGAAAGAGAAAATGCAGCACCCATTACCGGTCCAAGGGCATATTTAAAACCACTCGCAGCTATTACAGCAAGGTATGCAACAATCTTTTCTGTCATGCACAAATATAAGCCCAAATGCCCATAAATACGAACGAATCATAAATTGCTTTTGTGTTAAGATATGCACCGTTTGGTAACACCTAAGTGGTTGGTGTTCGCCGCTGCGGGATGTAAAAGTAAGTGGTTGGTAGTTTATGCAAATAAACCCCAGAACTATCCATAAAAGTATCTGCGTAAACATACCGAACCACGGCGTGTTTTCAGTCGGCTGAAAATATGCTGTGGTTGTGTAAAAGCTGACTAATAAAATACTGTATTAAAGCACAGAAGCTTAATTAATGCACCGATCGGCCTCATTTCAAATGGCGTTAAGAAAATATGGTGCATGAAGCTTTTTAAACGCTGCAACTAGTCCTTATTTCTGGACGATTTTGCAGCGTTAGCTTCATGCACCATATTTTTAGCCTTTTTGAAATCAGCCTTGATCTTTTGGTTCTTTTGCATCAAGGCAAAAGAACAGAAGAATCAAAAAGAAACAACAGGAGAGTTAAGAAAGGAAAGCTAAGTGGTAAACCGTTGAAACGGTTTACGTTTATTCCTCCCATGGTTAAAACCATGGGAGGAGCAAAACATATCTTGTTTGTGTACCGGCAACGAAACCTGCATTGAATTAAAAACCAATCAAATAATGAAGTATATTTGCACAAATAATCATATAACTAAATGATTCACAGATTCACTTTTTTAAGTCTTGCTGTTTGTATCCTGTTACCATTCCAGTTGCTTGCACAAAGCACGTATATGCCCTTAAATACAGGCGCTTATCAACTGACAGACCGGTATGAGGTTTTAAGCGGGCGCATTGACCCAAGTATACATAGCTCGCTAAAACCATATAGCAGAGCACAAACCATTCAATTTATCGATTCATTGCCGGCAGATATCAAACAAACCCGGGCCGACAGCTTCAATATCAATTATTTTAAAATTGATTCCTGGGAATGGTCAAAAGCAGCCATTGCACAATCCAAAAAGCCCATACTGAAACACTTCTATGAGAAACAGGCAGATGCCTATTCGGTTAATACCAAGGATTTTGATCTGCATGTAAACCCGGTACTGTATTTTGCTGCCGGAAATGGTGCAGGAAATACGCAACGAAATTATACCTTTTTAAATACCCGTGGTGTGGAACTTCGCGGACGTATTGCTAACAGAATTGGATTTTACACCTTCTTTACCGACAATCAGGGTGCTTTTCCGAATTATGTAAACGATAAAATTGCCTACTATACCCCGCAAGGTTCGCCCACACCCATCGTCCCTTACGAGGCATTCGCCAAAACATTCAAAACCAATGGGTATGATTTTATAACCGGCCGTGGGTATATCACCTTTGAATTGGTAAAAAAATACGTAGACGTGCAATTCGGTTATGATAAAAACTTTATCGGAAACGGATACCGCTCCCTTGTTTTATCCGATGTGGGCGCACCCTATACCTTTCTGAAATTAAATACCCGTATCTGGAAAATCCATTATCAGAATATTTTTGCTCAGATGAATGCAAGTACAGGCGGTTCAGATGTGTTATATCCTAAAAAATATATGGCCTTCCACCATTTATCGATAAATATTGGCAAGAATTTAAACATCGGTGTATTCGAATCCATTATATTCGGCCGCTCCGATTCAACCAAACAAGGCACCTTTGACGTCGGCTATCTGAATCCTGTCATTTTTTACCGATCCATTGAACAGGCAAACGGCAGCAGCGATAACTCGATACTGGGCATGGATTTTAAATACAACTTCCTGAAACATTTCTCTTTTTACGGACAGATTGTGATCGATGAGCTCGTTTTTCAGGACGTAAAGAATCATACAGGCTGGTGGGGAAACAAACAAGCCTTACAATTGGGTCTGAAATATTTCAATGCATTGGGCATAAAAAATCTGGATCTGCAGGCCGAAACAAATATTGTGCGCCCGTATATGTATCAGCATGCCAGCTACTATACAAATTACACACAATACAATCAGCCGCTTGCGCACCCGATGGGCGCAAACTTTGCTGAAATGATTGGTATTGCACGCTACCAACCGCTGCCAAGATTGATGCTGCAAGGGAAAGCATTTTATACCATCTGGGGCGACGACAGTACAACAACCAAAAATAATGTGCAAAATAACAATGGTGGAAATATCTTTAAAAGCTATACACCTATTGCAGACGCAAATACCTACAACAATAAAATTGCGCAAGGCATCCGCTCTAATATATTATTCCTGAGTCTGCAGGCCTCTTATCAGGTTCGTCATAATTTATTCGTAGATTTGACCTACATATACCGGAAACAAACCAGCGAACTTGCTTCGCGAAACCTAACAACCAGTTATATTACCTGCGGCATCCGCCTCAACATACAACCACGTAATTACGAATTCTAATACCCATAAATGAAAACATTTAAACGAATCCTTGCTTTTGCAAAACCGTATCCAAGATTTGCTGTTCCGTATTTCATCTTCGCAATGACATCGACTCTATTCGGGCTGCTTAACTTTGCCTTTTTGATTCCTATTCTGGATATGCTGTTCAATGCAACCAAACCATTCAGCGAATTGGCAAAACCAATACCAGCCTTTAATGTAGAGTACTTCAAAGGAGTTACGGATTATTACACAGCCATGCTCATTCAGAATTACGGGAAAAGCACTACGCTGATATTTATTTCCTTATTCCTTATCAGCACAAACTTCCTGACAAATCTGTTCAAATACCTTTCACAAATTACCAATACGCGCCTGCGCACAACGGTTGTATACAACATACGCGAACGCTTATTCAACAAGGTAGTAACAATGGATGTTGGTTATTTCACCAACCAGCGTAAAGGCGATTTGATGTCGCGTATGACAAACGATTTAACAGAAGTAGAAGTATCGGTAGTAGGTACACTGGAAGTATTATTCCGGGATCCGTTTAACCTGATTATTTATTTTGTGCTGTTATTATTGATCCAGTGGAAACTAATGGTCTTTACACTACTGATCCTACCAATAGCAGGTTTGGGTGTTTCCATTATCGGAAAAAAATTAAAAAGAGAATCCGGTCTGAGTCAGAAATCCGTTGGCCATATTTTATCTCTTATAGATGAAGCTGTAAGTGGCATTCGTATTATTAAAGGTTTCGTGGCTGAATCGTTTATATTTAATCGTTTTAATGCTCAGGGACAAAATTATCGCAAGCTGTCTAAATCCATGGGCTATAAACGCGAGCTTGCTTCTCCGCTTACCGAATTCATGGGCGTTACCATCGTTGCCGTTATTTTATACATCGGTGGCAATTTGGTATTCTCGGGGGCATTGGCAGCAAGTGTTTTCTTCCTGTTCATAATTGCTTTCTATAAAATTTTAGAACCGGTAAAAGGTATTGCTTCCTCTGTTACATCTATCCAGAGAGGGATCTCAGCCGGCGAACGTATTTTTGAGGTGCTGGATAATAAAGTTAAAATTGAAGATGCACCACATGCAAAAACATTAACAACTTTCCATTCAGCTATTCAATTAAAAAATATCGGCTTCAAATACGAAGACCATGAAGTATTGAAAAATATTAGTATTGAGATACCGAAAGGAAAGCTGATTGCTCTTGTAGGACCAAGCGGCGGCGGTAAATCAACATTGGTAGATCTGATCCCGAGATTCTACGATCCGGCTTCGGGTACGGTAGAAATTGACGGCGTAGATATCAAAGAATATACACTTCATTCTCTACGTTCACATATTGGTATTGTAACACAAGAATCTATTTTGTTTAACGATACCATATTCAACAACATCGCATTCGGTTTGCCAAACATCACCCAGGAAGATGTGGAACGTGCTGCACGCATTGCCAATGCACACGAGTTCATTATTAAAACAGAAGAAGGTTATCAGACTTCTATTGGCGAGCGCGGTTCTAAATTATCGGGCGGCCAGCGCCAGCGTTTGAGTATTGCCCGTGCTGTATTGAAAAATCCTGATATCTTAATTTTAGATGAAGCAACTTCAGCATTGGATAACGAATCAGAAAAACTGGTGCAGGAAGCATTAAATTATTTAATGAAAGAAAGAACATCCATTGTAATTGCTCACCGCTTAAGTACCATACGACATGCAGATCTGATTCTGGTATTAGACAAAGGCGAGATCAAAGAGCAAGGCACGCACGAATCGTTACTGGCACAGGAAGGTATTTATTTCAAACTCCATCAGCACGCTAATGAAACCGGAGGCGTAATTATTGAGTAAAAAACCTATCGTTTAGTTCGGGCGTTTGTAAAACACATGTCCATTGTATTATAAAAAGAGCGTTTGCAGAGGCGTTTATAAACTCCTCTGCAAACGCTCTTTTATTTTAACGCATACATTTAAATTTAACACATGCAGGCAATCGTATTCTACCTTATTTATCCGTTCATCTACCTGATTGCTTCCTTGCCATTCAAAGCGTTGTATATCGTTTCAGATTTTTTTTATTACTTGTTATTACTCTCCGGTTACAGAAAAAAAATTGTACTGCAAAACCTGAGAAATTCTTTTCCGGATAAAAGCGAAAAAGAAATCGAGGCTATCTGTAGATCCTATTACCGCTACCTCTGCGATCTTGTTTTTGAAACATTAAAAACATTAAAGATGACAGAAAAGGAAGCGAAAGAGCGATGCTCCTTTCACTCCACCGACTGGCTCGACAAACTTTACGCACAGCACAAAAGCATTTTAATTGTTATGGGTCATTATGGCAACTGGGAATGGGCAGGGCCCAGCTTCAGCCTGCATACAACGTATCAGTTAATAGTAGTATATCTTCCGCTGACAAATCCTTATTTTGAAAAAATGATGAAGTCAATGCGGACTAAATTCGGCACAAAAATAGTTCCCGCAAGCAACACATTACGGGATATGGTTGCAAACCGCAAACAAGTAACTGCAACTGCATTTATTGCCGACCAGACAGCCTGGGCAGAAACGGCTTACTGGACTACCTTTTTAAATCAGGATACTGCCGTATTTACAGGACCGGAAAAACTATCGAAAAAATTTGATTACCCGGTGGTATATATGAGTGTAAACAGAATCCGCAGAGGTTATTATGAAATTACTCCCGAATTATTATTTGAATATCCTGCAAAAACAGAAGAAGGTGAAATCACTAAAGCATTCACCAACAGGCTTGAAAAAGAAATTATGCGAGATCCTGTTACCTGGCTCTGGTCGCACCCCCGCTGGAAATATAGCCGAGGTACAACTATATAGATAATTCCACGTATGAGCTGCCAGATGCACGCCCCACAAATGTGCGGATTCAACATTTTATCTAATGCGCACAAGCAAAGAACTTATTCTCTCAAGTAAAAAATTCACTGCAGAAAATCGTACCCAAAGCTGGTTTGAAACATGGACTACCCTTGCACTGTTAGGCTTGTTCCTCACGCCTACTTTTTTCAATGAAGTCTCGCTTGTTATACGCCTCCTCTGCAGCCTCACCACAAGCTTACTATACATACGCATGTTTGTGATCTATCACGATTACCAACACCATGCGATACTGCAACATTCAAAACTGGCCCGTGTCATTATGCAGGCCTTCGGCATTTACATGCTCACGCCACAAAATGTCTGGAAACGTTCGCACGATCACCACCATAATCACAATTCTAAATTAAGTACCAACGGCATCGGTTCATATCCCACCATTTCAAAACAACAGTATCTTGATCTGAATAAAAATGAACAGTTCCTGTATCTGGCAAACCGCCATCCGCTCACTGTTATCTTCGGACATCTTACTTTGTTTATCTACTGGCTAAATGTTAAATCATTTATGCAAAGTCCCCGCAAACACATGGATTCATTAGCCGCACTGCTGATCCATTTTACTTCTGCACTTGTCATCTGGTACTATTTAGGATCTCTTACATTTGTTTTAAGCTGGCTATTGCCATTCTTCTTTGCCTTTGCCATGGGTTCCTATCTATTCTACTCTCAACATAATTTCCCCGGCGCACAGTTTAGAGAAAATCAGGATTGGAAATACGATCAGGCTGCTCTTACTTCTACCAGCTATATGGTTATGAATCCTGTGATGCAATGGCTTACCGGAAATATCGGCTACCATCACGTACACCACTTAAATTCCAGGATTCCATTCTACCGCTTGAAAGAGGCCATGGACGGCATTCCCGAATTGCAGCAGGCAAATACTACGTCATGGAATCCTGTTTGTATGTGGCGATGTTTCCGCTTAAAACTATGGGATGCGGAGAACAGTGAAATGATTCCACTGAAAAAAATAAAATAAAAAGAGCCGTTAAATACAGCTACAGATTAGTGTTTGTGGTCGGCTAAAGCCGTCAGACCGCTTTTTCCAGCGGTCCGACGGCTTGTCTGCTATAGAAATCAATACCACCCTTCATCAAAAACAATTACACCAAGAGATTCTCCAATTTTTGCCAGCGCAGGAAAGTATAGCCAAAGAAATTAGTGGTTGGTAGTTTTACGGAATAAACAATAATACTTTAAACAAAAGCATCTGCGTAAAACATACACAACCACGGCGTGTTTGTGGTCGGCTAAAGCCGTCAGACCACTTTTTCCAGCGGTCCGACGGCTTGTCTGTTATAGAAATCAATACCCTTCATCAAAAACAATTACACCAAGAGATTCTCCAATTTTTGCCAGCGCAGGAAAGTATAGTCAAAGAGATTAGTGGTTGGTAGTTTTACGAAATAAACAGTAATACTTTACACAAAAACAGCTTCGTAAAACATACACAACTACGGCATATTTTCAGTCGACACAAAACACGCCGTGGTTGCGTATGTTTAAATGCCTGATTTTTTTCTTACAGAACAAAAGACCATTCCATTTAAACTACCAACCACTTATAGAATTACCACAGCCGTCGGACCGCCTTCATATCAAACCATTGTATCCATGAACATGCATCATTTATATATCTCACGAATCATGTTATTATCCGTGTCTGACACAAACATGTTTCCTGCAAGATCAAATGTCATAGCTGAAGGATAATAAAAATAGGCATATTCGCCCGGGCCATTTGCACTGCCCTGAATACCCGCACCAGAAAATGTAGTAACAGCTCCTGCCGCATCAATCTTCCGGATTACATTATTACCAGAATCTGCTATATAAATATTTCCCGAACCGTCCAGCAGAATTCCTATGGGTTTATTAAATGCCGCATTAATACCCGTACCATTTACAAAAGCATGGTTGCCCGAGCCAGCCACCGTAGTAACAACGCCTGCAGGAGTAATCTTACGAATCAGATTATTGCCAGTATCTACAACATACACATTGCCCGATGCATCTACCGCAATACCCGCCGGACCATTAAAAGAAGCTGCTGTTCCCGTATCATTTACTGAACCTGCACTACCCGAACCGGCTAATGTTGTAACAACGCCTGCAGGAGTAATCTTACGGATCAGATTATTATCGGTATCGGCAACATATACATTGCCCGACGCATCTACTGCAACACCCGCCGGACCATTAAAAGAAGCTACTGTTCCTGTATCATTTTTAGAGCCGCTGCTGCCCGAACCAGCTAGCGTACTAACAACAGCACCTGGAGTGATCTTCCGGATCAGATGATTTCCCTGATCAGCCACATATATATTTCCGGATGCATCAATGGCTAGTCCCGCAGGACTTTTAAAAGACGCTGTCGTTCCTGTAGCGTTTACCGCACCGGTATTGATAGAACCGGCAAACGTACTGATATACGCATCGCTGGTGATCTTATGAATAACACTGCTACCAAAATCTGCCACATAGAAATTGCCCGATGCATCTGAAACAATCCCGTATGGATACGTCATAACATCTGCTCCATCTATAATACCCGAAACAAACATGGTAACTGTTCCGGAAGGAAGTGCCGGCTTATGATGCGACTTTTTGCAGGAACTGGTCAATACACATACAGCTGTAAAAATCAGGCATACAATGGTTCGGATAATTTTACTGATCATTTTATATTTATTTTTTTGCGTTCGGGGATTAATATCTTTCTTTAAGATCAGCTCATGTAATTTTTATAAATCAATCAATAATATAAAATACACGTCTGATTATAATGGAATGTATAAAGATTACATGCATTCCGCTATCCTATATCTCATTTTCTATCAATGCTTTTTTATAATCCAGCAGATCTTTCTTGCGGCCAAAGATTGTTTTGGATAACAACTGCTGATAGTGATTCAGACTGGTAAAGAATATCTCTAACGCTGCCTGATCGTATTCTATTGTACGGAAATATTCTCTGTCCTCAGATAAATACTTTGTAAACGTTTCCTTCATCTCATCCGTAAGTTCTTTTGCAAACAAGGGATTACTCAGTATATCTTCTACTTCCTTTTTAAAAACTTTTTCCAGACGATATACTGTCAACAAATTTACTTCAATCTCTTTAAAAGGAAGCTGCTCATATATGAAGCCCGTCTCTTTAATCAGGTCTGTATAAGCAGGAGCCTTCTTATCAAACGCTGCAGCTGTTTCAAAAAATGTTTTATAAAGTGCCTTGTATTTATCTTCTGCACCTTGTTTTATAGCAAAGGAATAGAAGTAACTGTATATCTCGGCATCGTTTTTTTCAATCTCTTTTTTAATTGTTTCAACTTCGACCTCCAGCTGAACAACAAATATTTCAGCCTTACGGTAAAAATATTTGATACCATCGTATTGAAACCACTTTATTTTCAGTTCACGATTTGCAACCTGTTTCAATACAGCTATATCATTTTCCAGCAATGCCTTACGGTAAGCAAGCTCAACAGCATGATTGCTGTACAGCTGATGCAGCTTATCTGCAGAAAGATCAGCGACGGAACTCAATACATCTATATTGACAATATGCGGGTTTATATAATCGTAGTAGGTATTAAAGATTTTTCCGAAAGAATTTTCCTGAAACTCCTTTGTATAATCTGTTGTGAATTTTTCAAAAGAAATAGATTCAGGTTCGGTTGTATAGGGCAATAACGCAAAAAGCTTTTTAGTCAGCTGCTGCTCTGTTTCTGTAATATTATGGAACAAAACCGAAGCTGCTGCCGTGTCATCTTTTTTAACAGGAATATTCAGCTGCTCTAAACGTGCTACCCGATCTTCTGTACTTGGATGCGAATTCCATTGAGCAGAGATATCAAGCTTAGATTTGCTGTGTCTGTTCATGTAGTCAATCGTGATCTGAGGAAGATCGTGTTCAAAAATCAGATTGTTTTCCTTACCGACAATATTCATCACATATTTCTGCTGCGGATAAATATTTTCTGTTTTCATATTCTGATCAAGCTTCAGATAATAATGATTCATCACCGCATTATACGAAAAGTCTGCCAGGTTGATCCGCATCAACGAAGTCTCAAGTGCTTTTGATCCCGCTACCTGAGCAGCTACCTCATCGGCATCAAATTCCATTTCGCGCGACAATTTCAGGTAATTCAAATTCACTACTTCATAGAGCTGTTTCAGTACCCACTGAATCTGCCCGATAATCTTTACAGCAATCATAACAAAGAAAGAAAAATAGGCGCTTAAGTTTGCCCAGTACGTAACAAATGTATTGTACGACTCATTATCGTTTAGCAGGTTAAAAATAATCTGATTTACATTTGACACATAGGTACCTACTTTCATACTACGCTGAGAGAAATGTCCGAATTCATGTGCCAGTATCGCTTTGAATTCCACAACAGAAACTGAATTAACAAGCCCGATACCGATCTGAAGATTTTTTTTAATAGGAAAAAACATGCTCCAGAAACTGGAATCGTAGAACACTGCTGCATTTACATCGGCAGACAAATAAACCCGTTTCGGAAAATCCGTTTTAACATCTTCTACAATTTCCCGGATCATTGCAAACAGCACAGGTTCCTGTTCTTCTGTAATTTCAATCAGGTGCGTACGATCCGTAGTATGTTTAGCAAAGGTAAATTTGAATAAAAAGATAAGTATCAGAATACTCATCCCAACCAGACCAATACCCACCATTAATGTTATAAAACCGGCATGCAGCATCAACAGGTGCAGTGCTACATAACAACAAAGACCAACCAGCAGAAAGGCGCCTGCAATCAATGTGAGATACATAACAATAAAAAATACGATAGACAAAATGGCGTAAGTAACGGTTCTTTTGAATTCCGGAGATGCTGTTATTTGTGTTTGCATTGTGAGTAATGTGTGACGCGTACTGATGAAGAATGTGTTACAAAAACAAAGATAAAAGAAAAAGTAACGGGTGAAAGCTCAAACTGCTTTTTCAATATTCAGCAATCTTATTCCATAGAAATGTTCTTTCAACCTCCGCACGCCTGAAATAATAACTCGCTGTTTTTCACCTTCAAGTACCGTTTTTTGGTAAGAAAGGAGAAAAAACTGAAGTATTTACGCCTTACTATTGCCATTTGAAATTTCAACGCATAGATTGTAAGAGATTAACCCCAAACACAAAATCACACCGTATATGAACACAAAACTAATTGCTTTATTATTCATTGCCTTCATTTGTCAGATAACAGTACAGGCACAAGCTGTTGCTGTACACATTTCCGAAGACGGTGTACTGAAAGTATGCAAACAGCACGGCACCAAATTGCACGACTGTGAATCGAGACGTACCAATGTAAAAGTTGCGGTGATCAACGCCGATCAGACAATTATAGCAATCGTTTACAAAGACGGGAAACTGGAGATCTGTAAGTTAAAAGAAACCAACATCGAAGCCGGTAATTACGAAAAAACCAACGTTGCCAACGTAGAGTTTGGTGCAGACAATACCCTGATCATTACTTTAAACGATGGAAAAATGGAGTACTGCGAACTGCACGAAAGAAAGCTTCACAACTGCCGTAAAAAATAAGAATATGCTTCTAACGTAGAACAGCCGAAGCAACGAATTACAGCAGCCGTCAGACCGCCTTTTTTCAGCGGTCCGACGGCTGCTTTTTTAAAAGAACTTATTAATTCCAAGCATTCGGAACAATATTTATACGCATCAAAATACTTTTCTTGTTTCCATTCGTTTGTGATTTGAAATTTGGAATTTCCAGCACAGCCTAAAGCCTTCCGCTTTAAGCATTAAGCGTTAAGCATTACTCCTTCCTCATCACCCACTTTTTAAACAAGCCGCCCCATATTACGCGAAATGGTTGCGGTTCAATCTCCTTCATGGCATGTCTTTTCAGTTCCATCAGATCATACATGTGTTCTGCCAGTTCGCGCTCGTGAAAAATATAATAGTGTAGTTCTTTATCAATCAAGGTGTGTAAGGTATCCTCATACCAGCTGCAAAGCCCTTTATCGGTATAATTGTTAAAACCCATTTTCTGCAGAATCAAATCGGTAAGATTGGTATAAAAATTATCGGTATCCAGCCCTACCGATCGCAGCCCCATAATCAATCGACTGTTGCGCATATCTGCCAGAAGCAGAATAATAATTTCTTTCCGGTTAATAGTTGTTATTTCCATAGCATGTATTAAATAAAATAATTTGTCATACTTCCGCAGATGTAAAAATGTCTTTCAGAAATACAGACGTATTTGTAAGCAAATATAGCAATGAAATTTTAATAGTCCTATATATAGGACTATTAAAATGCGCAAAACTGCCGACTTTTGATTATGCCAATGACAAAAGAGAAATTTTTAAAAGGCCTGGGTAAAAAGGTGAAAACCTTACGCGAAGCAAAAGGCTTATCTCAATACGCACTCAGCGACGAATCCGGCATCTCCCGCAGTCAGATCACTCGATTGGAGATTGGCGAGCTCAACTGCACCATGGCCACACTCTTAACACTCGCACAAACGCTGGAAGTTGAACCGAAGGAGCTGCTGGAGTTTTAGCGAACCGATTTTGCTTTAGTTTGCTTTAATAGTTTCAATAAATACTAAATCAGATTTTAATTGGCAGACGTACATTCAAAAGAAATAAGAAGTTATAATATGAGTCAGGTTAAATCGAAAGACACAAAACCTGAACTTATAGTTCGCAAATTTTTATTTGCTTATGGATTTCGTTTTAGACTAAATGATAATAAATTACCAGGAAAACCTGATATTGTTTTAAAGAAAATTAAGACAATTATATTTGTTCATGGTTGCTTTTGGCATGGACACGAAAGATGTAAATATTATGTTGTTCCTAAAAGTCGCACTGAATGGTGGCTTTCTAAAATAAATGGCAACATCAATAATGATGAAAAGAAAAAATTAAGCTTAATTGGATTAGGATGGAATGTAATTACAATTTGGGAATGTGATCTAAAAGCCAATAAGAAAGAAGAAACTCTAAATACTCTTTTAAACGATCTAAAACTTCTATTAAAGTGAATCTAATAAAACTTATAAAAATTTTTTCCGATAATAATTGTAAAAGCATTTATGTGAAAGCTCTTGCCCCTAATGACAACTCAAAAAATCAAATTTATTTCGGAGGCAATTTTGAAGTATTAAATATTTTCCCAATAAAAGATATCACTACAGATTCTAGTCAAACAAAAAACACAGCAACATTTAAATCTAAATTAGACTTTTATTGGCTTAATGATGATGGAGAATTGAATATAGCTCCGAATTCACAATTTATTTTATATCCGGAATATCCCGAGGTTCGATTCTCAGGCTTTTTACTTGGTTGTAAAAATCCCCCCTCAAATTTAATGACAAGTAGAATAGAACAACGATTATTATTTATTGGAGTCAATTCTGATGATAAAACTATTGGATATGTTACTTCACCAGAAAGTAATCTAGCAAATGAATTTAATCAAATAGAAAATATTGAAATTCAAGGAGTTTTTAAAGTATTAGAAATTCAAAATAATGAAATACTAAAGAATAGCAGAAAGGAATTGATTAAACAATTAAAAAGAATTCATGAACTTGGCTGGATAGAATCTAAAAAACTTTCAACAAGAAACGAAATTGTTGCTTGCAACTCATCTAATTGTGGAGGATATACACTTGAGGCTGAATTAGGAATTATTCCAAATGGAAATTCTGAACCTGATTATCTTGGATGGGAACTTAAACAGTTTAAAGTTAAAAAATTCGAAACCTTTAAAAATGAAGTCATAACCTTAATGACACCTGAACCTACTGGTGGTTTTTATCGTGACAAAAGTTTAAGGGAATTTCTGGAAAAATATGGTTATGCGGATAAACGCGGACGTGAAGACAGAATGAATTTCGGGGGAGTACATAAATGCGATATTGAACATTCAACAACAGGACTAAAATTAATTTTAGATGGTTTTGATAAATCTACCGGAAAAATAAATAATCCTGCTGGTTCAATTATATTATTGGATAAAAATGATACAATAGCCGCTTCGTGGTCATTTACTTCTTTAATGAAACATTGGAATCAAAAGCATAATAAAGCTTCTTATATTCCATCAATTTCAGAAACTGATCCGATACGCAAATATGCATATGGTAACCAGATTATATTAGGAACAGGGACTGATTTTATATTATTTCTTCAACAAATGGCATTAGGTAATATTTATTATGACCCTGGAATAAAAATTGAAAATTTCTCTTCTGATAAACCGACATCTAAAAAAAGAAGCCAGTTTAGAATTAAGTCGGGTTTCCTAAAAGAATTATATCGATTAAATGAAATTGTAGATGTCTTAAAAACGTAAATTATATCCCTTTACTTTCTTTAGAATTTTTTTTGATAAAATCAATCATGTATTTAGCAATAGCCGTTACAACGGGAACAGCTACAGAATTTCCAAATTGTCTGTATAGTTGAGTATCTGATACGCCAGTATTTCTAATTACAAAGTTTTCAGGATATCCCATAAGTGCTCTGCATTCTTCCGGCGTTAATCTTCTTGGATTTTTCCCTTTTCCTTGAGGTATAAGAATTTCCGAACCATCTTTATGATAGCGGGCACTTAAAGTTCTTGTAACGCCATCTAAGTTTGCAAGTCCAAAACCAAAACCATTTCCTAATTCTTTATGTTTTTTCGCGTAAGCTTGTAGGTATGTCCAAAGATTATCTGTTAAAGTATATTTGCTATCAGGCTTGCTTTCAAGTAAGTCTCTTACTCTTAGTTCTTTTGTTGGAGGCTCGGGAAATTTGAAATTTATTGATTCATTAAAATAATCTTTATTAAATCCTGCGATAAAAATTCGCTCTCTATGTTGAGGGACATAATGCTTTGCATCGATAATCTTATCAAAAACAATATAATCTAACTCTTTTAAAGCTTCACAAATAATTTTAAATGTTCTTCCTTTATCATGAGAACGAAGGTTTTTAACATTTTCCAAAAGGAATGCTTTGGGTCTTCTTTCTTTAAGAATCCTCACAATATCATAGAATAATGTTCCCTGAGTTTCATCAGCAAAACCATGTTTGCGTCCAAGGCTATTTTTTTTAGATACTCCGGCTAATGAAAATGGCTGGCAAGGAAAACCTCCAAGTAAAATATCATGTTTAGGAATTTGAGTTTCATCAACCTGTGTTATATCACCAAAAGGAACTTCTCCAAAATTGGCTTCATATGTACGTTGAGAGTTTTTATCCCATTCTGAAGTAAAAACGCATTTACCCCCTTGTTTTTGGAATGCAAGCCTAAATCCACCAATACCTGCAAATAAATCAATAAAACTAAATCGAGGATTCTCAACTGGAGGAAAAGGAACATCCCACTTTATAGGAAGCAAATATTGAAAATCAGGCTCCTCATTCAAATTAAGACTTTCAATTTTGTCTTCTAAATACTTTTGAGCAGGTTCACGAAAACATTGTGAAACGCCATTAGTGTGACAATGTAAATAATGGGTAAAGTCCGCAAGACCTTCATCTGTTTGCTTATTAAGACTTATTTGAAGCCTTTTCTTTATGGAAGTATAAGTATTAAGTTTTTTAGCTGCCATGGATATCTTCCTATAATTGTTAAAGGTCGAAATATTATAAATAGCTTTGAAAATAAACCTATCAAAGTTATCCATATACTAATATTCCTGGCAATATATATAAAACTAATATTCCTGGCAATTCCAAATGAATTATTAATGAAAAATAAACTTCTCATATATTGAGCTAAATTATTTTGAGAGTATATTAAAAACATATCTTGATTTTAAATTTAAGATATGTTTTTAATACTTAATTATAATTCTTTATAAATATTAGACATTCCTCTGTCACCTTTTTTATAACCAGTACGAGGTTCTAAGAAAACTTGATCAGACACTACTAAAGAAATAATATCTGAAAGGAGAAACATTTTCCATCCTATTGTTTCACCAGACTTACTATACCCCTCAATTTGAAAAGCTCTTAAACCATTGTTACCTTTTGTTGTAACACCAAAACAATGAGGCTCAACTATTCTTATTCCTCCATCATAATAAAATTCAAGTATTTGATAATTTTCGATTGCATTAATAATTTTTGAGTTCATAATTTGAGTTCATAAATAGTTCTGTTTTTATACCATTAAAAAATAAATTATATCAATAAAGCCCCAATACATTCGATTTTATTGATTCTATTTCGTACTCAACCTTAGTACCTCTATTACTACTAGGGGCATTCAATGTCATTTTAGAATTCGGAGCCAATAAATCAAAATCCAGATATTCGTTTTTATATAAATCACCATCCGTTTTAATATATTTTATTTTAACCCTTACATTATCAATTAAATAACTCGTTGTATTATTTATCGAAACAGTAAAATTACTTATTCCTCCTAGTTCAGAATAGTTGTATGTACCTCCTTCTGCGGTTACAAATTGAGTTATATTTTGCTTTATAAAATCTTTTTGAGATTGTTCATGATTAGCTTGTTCCTGACTGCTTAACGCATTATAAATAAATATTCCAATTAAGCTTATAACAAGAATGCTTACTATCATCAAAACTTTTTTTAAAGTTGATTTTTTTGCAGATACCTTAACAGACGGCGGACTTTCTTTTTTAATTGGCGGAGGAATAGCAACTATAAATAATTCTTTCAATTCAAGTATCTCGCCTGCTTCTTTCCATTCAGGCAGCCCTTCATACCATACAGGTGTTTTTGTTGTGATTTTTTTTGATTTTAATTCTGTAATATCAAACGGGCCTTGTTGCTCAGAACCATTATACAAGTAATATTTCATTTTGTAATTGTTTTGTTTAATCTTTTAATAACAATACCCACAAGGCTTAGTCTTACCATATTTATTTATTGCTTCATTCAATGTTACGCGAACAACTTCATGCGTACACTTATTTAATCCCTGACAGTAATCAGTATGATAAGCATAAGACGTTGGACTTACACATATCAATACCATTGGCGATGCTGTTTTAAAAGCAAGGCACAAAATAATACACACAAAGGCAATAAGCCATTTACTATTTTGTCCCATGCTTTAAGGGATTAAGGTTATTTGATAACTTCCACTTCGTAGTTTTCTAATGCTTGTAAAAGTTGCTCTGAGAAATTATAGATATCATCAAGCTGAGTAATTTCATGTTTGATATCTTTTTTAGATTCATCCAAAAAGCTGATGTATTTCTTTGTTCCATTTAGCCATAATCTGCAAACTATTTTACGATTGCTATCATCTAGTAAAATACCATAATAGGATTGTGTATCTCTACCAAAGATTCGATGACTATCTATCTTTTTTCTAAGTATTGACTTCACTATAAAAAAGGCTTCTATTTCTTCTTCCGTTGTCTCTGTGACTTTAGCTACAGGTTCTCCTATAATCTGCTCAATCGCTTGTTCGGTTTCTTTTGTAATTTCTTTGTCAAGTGCTGATTTCAAACGATCACTGATCATATCCGAGATCAATTGATTGACGGATTTACGAACAATTTCTACAAATTGAGTCATCACTTTATCTGTAGCGCGTCCATGATATACTTGACTGACAAAAAATTTCACAAATGCTTCACTTGGAATTTTCAACTCATTCGACATTATGTTTTTAATTTCATTCGAATATTTTAATTCGCTGGCTGTATTTGTTACAGCATCAACATCAAAATAAGATTTGTGAAATTTCTTTAATTCTAAAACCTCCACTTCTTTCATGTCAGAAATGTTAAACTCAAAAAAAGGTTTGTCATCCATTTTATTAGGTTCAACTAAATCTGTGTAAAATCGATAGGTAAGACCATTGGTAAGCAACCCAAACTTTGCTTTCGTTGTATGGAAGTAGCGAAATAGTTGTGAGTTATGCGGATCTAACTTTTCATTGTGATGTTTGCATTCAATCAAAATAATAGGTTGTCCATCTTTCATAATGGCATAATCTACCTTCTCTCCTTTTTTAATTCCGATATCAGCAATAAACTCTGGATTTACTTCAAACGGATTAAAAACGTCATAGCCAAGAATTTGAATAAAGGGCATGATTAAGGCATTCTTTGTTGCTTCTTCTGTCTGAATCTGAGGCAACATTTTCTCAACTTTAGTACCAAGTTGTTGAATCTGATCTTTAAAATCCATTGTAATAAAAGTTAAAAGTTAGAGATAAAATAGTCGGGCAATCTTATGTTAGGCGGTGGGAATTTCTAATGACCGGCAGGACAATTAAAAACTTAATGTCACAACATACAAAATAATTATATGTAAATCAATTAATTTATAAATTATAGGAATATACAGATAAAAATAAATTTTAATAAATAAAAGCCTGACGCATGAAATTCTAATTCAAGCCTGAATTTAATAAACAATTTAGGTATCGCATTTGATGTTTGATTTAAAAAGGAAGTCCCTGAACTCTCCCACTTATGTCCCATCTATCTCCCACCTACATCCAACCTCTTTCCCATATATATGGCATCTGTTTATATAGAAAATGTGGTGCAAAGTCAGCTCAAAGATTTGTGAATAGGTGTAAAGAAGCAAGTAGAAAGGCCGGGAATAAAATATCGTTCCTTACGGAAGCTCTGTATGTATTCAAAAGAAAAAGACTTCATACTATTGATATATTACCCTGCTGAGGATTGATTACAGAACGAAATAAAAAATCAATTTTAATCTGATAAATAAGTCTTGTCCCGCTTTCGGGCAGGAAGTTCAGACAATAGTCCGCTTGCAGATAGATTCTTTTATAACGCAAAGAGCCTAATGATTTTTCGCAAAGGATTCAATGCGTTCAACCAAAAAGACTCTTTATCCATAAGTCAACCGTTCAATAACAAGCTAGCCGTCGGACCGCGAAAAAAGTGGTCTGACGGGTTACCTTAATCAGCGGTCTTCCACCGCAGCAGAAACCAAGGACCAGCATGCATTCCATTCTTTTGTTATTTGTGATTTAAAATTTGTTATTTCTAAAACCGCAGCAACAATTACCAATTGATGATGTACCACCCCAACTTCTCATTGCTCCCATTCACCAATTCTTGTAGTATCGCTTGCGAGTAGTCCGTTGTTTTCTTCTTCGTTGTAATAGCTGCTTTCAGTTCTTTACTTAAATATGGATGATAAAATTTGTAAGGCTTCAGCCATAAACTATCGGCCGGAATCTTTTTTACTTTTGCAAGATTCAAAGTACAGCTGGGTTTGATGCGCTCGTAGGTTTCGGGCGGCATACCGTATACTTCTTTCAGCTGTTCTACTTTCACATAACCACCCAGCAGAGTTCTGTATTTAATGATGCGTGTGGCAAACGCCGGACCAATACCCGGCAATGCTTCCAACGCAACAGAATCGGCAGTATTGATATCAACGCTGCTGTGTTTCGTCTGCGTTGCTGCTATAGATTGCTTCGAATAGGAAGAAGAGGTATGGTTTATATAATCGGAACCTGGAGCGGTATAATTTGAATAGGGCTTTTTTGTTTCACAGGTGTCGGAAAGATACGTGATCTGTAAGGCCGATTCCTGTGGATTGTAGAAGAGTGCGCGATAACTGTATTGCAAAATGAAGGGTGTGATAAGAACCCCGATTAATAATAAAAATCCTTTTGCTTCACGGTTGCTGGAACCGTGAGCTTGTTTAGCTGATTGAAAAGACATAATAAAAGTTAGTTGTGTTTTTTAATAATTCCGGTATCTATTTTATATAAAAACTGATTCATATCCTGCTTCAATTCCCCCGCCAACAGATACAAACCAATGATGTTAAAAATGCTCATGGAAAAGATCATGGCATCTGAAAAGTCTACTACTTTGGTGAGGCTCATAGACGAGCCTACAATAATAAAAAAACAATAAATAACTTTATAAATCAATTCTGATATTTTACCCGCACCAAACAGATACCCCCAGGACTTCAAGCCGTAATACGACCAGGAGATCATGGTAGCAAACGCAAACAGAAATACACTTATTGATAGGATGTAATGAAACCAGCTTACCGTAGTAGCAAACGCATGTGAGGTAAGTGTAATGCCGTCTTTACCCACTTCGTGGTACGCACCGGTGATTACGATCACAACGGCTGTCATGGTACAGATCACAATGGTATCGAGGAAGGGTTCTAATAAAGATACCAGTCCTTCGGTAACGGGTTCTTTGGTTTTTACAGCTGCATGTGCAATGGATGCTGAGCCCACGCCTGCTTCATTCGAGAACGATGCTCTGCGAAAGCCTGTAATCAATACACCCAATACACCTCCGTACATGGCTTCAGCATTGAACGCTCCGTTTATAATAAGCATGAATGTTTCAGGAATTTTATCATAAGCTTCGAAAATAATATACTGACATGCCGCCACATATAAGGCGCACATAAAGGGTACTACCTTCTCGGTTACATTGGCAATCGACTTAATGCCGCCAATGATTACGCTGCCTACCATAAGGCTCAAGATTACACCAACAATCCACAGATTGTTATAGAACCAGCTGGCACTGCCTCCTGTCTCTGCTACCAGTTGCGCCGTAACCTGATTGCTCTGAAACATATTGCCACCGCCCAGCGCGCCGCCAATGCACATCACCGCAAACAATACGGCAAGGACTTTTCCCAACACCGGAAAACCTTTTGCTTTTAAACCGTCGCGCAGAAAATACATCGGGCCGCCCGACACTACGCCGTCGGCACTCACCTGACGATACTTCACACCTAAGGTACATTCTGCAAACTTTGTCATCATGCCGAAGAAGCCCGCAACAATCATCCAGAATGTTGCACCGGGGCCGCCCAATGAAATAGCCACTGCAACGCCGGAGATATTGCCCAAGCCAACCGTACCGGATAAAGCTGTGGCCAATGCCTGAAAGTGATTAACCTCTCCTTTTGAATCGGGGTCGTCGTATTTGCCACGTACAATATTAATGGCCAGACCAAGACGGGTAATATTAATAGCTTTGAGGTAGAAGAAAAAAAACAACCCAGCTGTAATGAGCCAGAGTACAATCAACGGAACATCAACGCCGGAAACTGAGAACGAGTAAAAAATAATTGAAGTAATAAAATCGGAGACCGGACTGATGAACGCATTTATTGCGGCGTCCAGGCTTTGTGTTTCTTCCATGCATTAAAATAAGGGAGAAATACGATAGGATACAAAAAAAAGAGTGGTGTTATCAGCACCACTCTTAACCCTTTTATCAACTTATTCACCAACTAAACGAACAAAAGCTGGCTATGTAAGACTTGTTCAGTAACGCATGCTTCAAAGAAGTGTTGCATTTGTTCCAACAAAACTACAGGAAAGAATTTCGATAAACAAACAAAAAGGTGAATTAATATCCTATAGATGAATATGTTACGAGCAAAAAAGTTTAACCTATGTTAATATTTGCAGGTCTTTTTTTGAAAAAAATTACGATTTAATAACAATCGGGATAAAAATTAAGCCCTGTTACAAAAAAAAGATCTTCTTTTCTGAAAACCGGGGTCAAAAAGAATGTTTATAAAATTATGCAAGGAATAGAAAATAGGGCAAAGGATATTGAATACAGAATACCTTCATCACGAGAACAGATCCAGCCCATGGTCTCAACCATGGGGGTAATAATTAAATATAGAAAGAAGCAACCGTTTTAACGGTTTGTGATGCAGACACGCACCATCTATATGCTACAGACCGAGATAAAAAAAATAAGGCAAAAAATATTGAATACAAAATACCTTCGCCACGATGAACAGATCCAGCCCATGGTTTCAACCATGGGGTAATAATTAAATATAGAAAGGGGCAACCGTTTTAACGGTTTATGATGTAGACCCACACCATCTATGTGCTACATCTGTAAACATCCCGAACGAATATAGGAAGCCCACGGTTTTAACCGTGGGCTGTAAACAATATCGTTTTGTTCATCGCAGTGAATAGAGTTTTCCAACTTTCCGATCTGTGTACCATCGCAGCTGTCAAACTAAGGAATTTATTGTATGTTCTTGATTCAAATAAGTCATCGGACCGCTGAAAAAAGCGGTCTGACGGCAGTGAAACTAGTAGCTTCACCTATTAATGAATTATAATTTATCATGCATCATTACAAACTCAATTGCTCCCTCACCAGCTCCAATCCTTCTATCAATGTATGTGGTTTATACCCCAGTTGTTTTTTTGCTTTATCAATAATAAAACCTGTCTTCGGCGGACGCATAGCAGGTTGTGTAAATGTAGATGAATCGGCCTGTTTGATCAATCCTTTATCAAGCTTCCATACATCGGCAACGGTATGTGCAAGATCATACGGACTTAGCATTTCCTCACCCGAAATATTAAAGATTCCTGTGGCTTTCTTTTGTACAATCAGCCAGCAACCCATGGCCAGATCTTCTGCCAATGTTGGGGTGCGCCACTGATCATTCACCACATTGATTTCTTTTTTCTGCTCTAAATTATTTTTCACCCAAAGTACAATGTTGCTGCGGCTCATATCCTGCACCACTCCAAATACCAATACGGTACGTGCTATCGCCCATTGCAAACCGGATTTCTCAACAGCTTTCTCTGCTTCCCACTTCGTCCAGCCATAATAATTTACCGGGTTAGGAATTTCTTCTTCCGTTAACGGCCCACGTGTGCCGTCAAAAATGAAATCAGTAGATACGTGTAATAAAAATGCCCCAACTTCTTTACAAGCCTTCACGATATGATTTACTGCATTGATGTTCTGATCCACGCAGGTTTCTTTATTCAGTTCACATTGGTCTACATGCGTCATAGCAGCCGTATGAATGACTGCATCGGGTTTGTGTTTTCTGAATACGGCCAGAACATTTTCTTCTGAAGTAATATCCATAGATTCGTAGATATAATCTTCATAGATCTCATCCCGGTTTGCACCGCGTGCCGTAGCAATAAGTGTAATCTCAGGTTTTAAATATAGCAGCGAAACAAGTTTCTGTCCGAGAAGACCGTTGCTGCCGGTAATTAGAATTTTCATAAGGCTTAAAGCTGAACGCTTAAGGCTTAAGGCCAAAAGCTGATTCGATCATTAGTAATTATTTTATTTCTTTCAATATGGTCACATCAATAAATTAAGATTGACCAAAGCATTAGGTTTTCAGCGTGCCGCTTAAAGCTTATAAAACCATGCGCAATCGTACAGTTTAATAAGCTTTTTTGTTTTCATCTTTACAGCCGTAACCTTCATAGGTACATCTTTAAATGGTCTGCTGCCGCCATCTACTTTTACTTGTGCAATTTTATCGATCACATCAAATCCGCTAATTACTTGTCCGAATACCGTGTAGTTATTATCCAGAAAAGGTGTGCCATTTTTATTCTGCACAATATAAAACTGAGATCCGCTGGATGCTTTTTCAGGATTAACGCCATCACCCATACGAGCTGCGGCCAATGCTCCTTTATCATGTTTCAGATTTGGATTAAATTCAGCAGGTATGGTATAACCTGGTCCGCCAATACCATCATTGGTTGTAATGGTATCTTTAGAATTCGGATCACCGCCCTGAATCATAAAATCTAAAATAACACGATGAAAAGTAGTACTATCGTAGAAATGTTTCTGCGCAAGATCAATAAAATTCTTTTTGTGCAGAGGTGTCTGGTTGTATAATAAAATAACCATCTCTCCGTACGAAGTAGTAATTTTTACTAAATAATCACTCTTCGGTATTACCGGAGCTACGCTTGCAGCCTTCTGCGCCTGCGTAGTACATAACAAACCAAAAGCGAACAAGGTAAGAAAGAATTGTTTCATTGTATGTTTTAGGTAATAGGTTTTATTTAAGAAATTTCAAGTGGTTGGTAGTTTAAGTGAAATGATTATTCATCCTTTAATTAAAAGCACAGGCACTTAAACATACCGAACCACGGCGTATTTTCAGTCGACGTAAAACATGCCGTGGTTCGGTATGTTTTACGCAAGTGTATTGGTTAAGTGATTGTACCGTTCATTTGCGTATCAGCCGCGACGAATGAATTTTCTCCTAACATTCAGCATTAGGCTTTCTGCTTTAAGCTTTCCCCAACCCTTGCTTAATTTCCGCCAGAATCTCCCGCGCGCCTTCATTCAATAATGCATTAGCCAGTTCAACGCCTCTTTGTTCGGCATCTGCAGCTATGAATGGAATTTCTTTTCGTAAATATTTCGTTCCATCCAGACTAACGATACCTCCTGTCAATACATACATCATTCCTTTTAGCTGAGCCAATGCAAATACCGGAATACTGCAGCCACCTTCCAAGGTGCGCAGGAAAGCACGTTCCGCTAACACAGTAATCTCTGTAATATCATCATTCAAAGCTGCGCGGATAATCGCTGCCTTTTCTTTATCTAAGGTATGAGAAGCTTCTATTGCCAGTGTACCTTGTCCGGCAGCCGGAATAAATTCTTCCAGCGAAAGTTTTTCTTTAATCAAGTCATTGTAGCCCATGCGGTGCATACCTGCGTATGCCAGCAGCATCGCATCGCATGCCCCCTCTTCCATCTTACGGATACGGGTCTGCAGATTGCCGCGCATATCAACCATCTTTGCATTCGGATAAAACTTCCGCAATAAAGCTCTTCTGCGTGTGGACGATGTGCCGATTACTATCTCTGAATTGTCCTTAAGTTTATCCAGCGGTTTATGACTCACCAATACATCGTTTACCAATTCGCGTTCTGTAATGGCAATGATGTATAAGCCTTCTTTTAAATGTGTCTGCAAATCTTTGGCGCTGTGCACCGCAATATCAATCACCCCGGAAAATAATTGTTCTTCGAGCTCTTCTGTAAACAATCCTTTGGAACCAATCTTTGATAGCGACTGATCCAGTATTTTATCACCCGTTGTATCTATGATCACAATTTCAGTTTCAAGGCCTTTTGCCTGAAGACAGCCCGCTACATGTTCTGCCTGCCACAAGGCAAGGTTACTGCCGCGCGTTCCTATCCGTACCGGTTTACTCATTATTTCCTATTGAAGATTTTATTCATTTGAAAAGAGGTATCCATGAATACCATCTTTGAATTGATATTGCGTTCTATTTCTGCATGCGCTTCATTCAGCACTTGTGAAAGGCTCAGCACTTTTGAAAAATCGATCACCTTGCTGAATTTCTGTACCATATCATCCGTACTGTTTTCGTCTACACGCAGCAGATTTGCACCTACTTCTTTATACATTAAACTGTCTCTGAAAATTCCTAAACCGTATTGCAATAAAGATTTCTGAAGCTCTCTTGGTAAGCCGCCGAATTCTTCCGACATGCGGATCATATCCTGCAGCTTGGAACTGAAGCAGGCTCTGAACCATTCTCTGATCTTCGATTCGTGATCCTGATCCTCTTCTGACAACAAATGAATGGCTTCGCGCATATTACCATCTGCCAGATAGGTTACCCGTTTGGCCTGCGCCTCACCGATACTTTTTTTATCGATCAAGTATTGTTTAATCTCTGCATCTTCAAACAGGCGCACCTGCACACGTTGTGTACGGGAAATGATCGTTGTCAGCAAACGTTCCTGCTTTGCCGTTACTAAAAGGAACAAGGTCTTAGCTGGCGGTTCTTCCAATGATTTCAATAAGGCATTGGCTCCTTCTGCACGCATGGTTTCAGGCAACCAAATGATTACTACTTTATATTCTGCTTCAAAAGCCTTCATTGAAATTTTCTTTACAATGGTACGGCTCTCTTCTACATTAATAAGTAATTGTTTATTCTCGCCATCCAGAATCTCCATCCAGTCTGCAAAAGAGAAAAATGGATTTGCCAGAAAAGCTTCGCGCCATTCCGGGAAGAATACTTCACTGGAAGCATCTTTCGTAATTCTTTTGTTTGTTGTAACCGGAACGATAATATGCAGATCCGGATGTATGAGTTTGTTGAATTTACTGCACGAAGAACATTTACCGCACGAATCTCCTGCTTCTTTTTCCAGACAATTCACATACGTGGCGTATGCCAGCGCCAGCGGTAAAGCCGCAGAGCCTTCCACACCTGCAAACAACTGTGCATGCGCCACGTGATTATTCTTCACAGAATTAATCAGCGTGGTTTTTACTTCCTGTAAGCCGGGTATTTCAGAGAATTGCATAATCTTTTATTTCAATAATTGTGATCGCTGCTGCGCTTCTTCATTAAAAATATGCGTGAGTATATGTGCATCTGCATCGCTCAATTCGACTTTGCGGCGTGCCATTCCTTTCTTTGCCACATCAAATGCTTCGGCCAAACGAAATTCTGTAAATCCCGCGGCAGAGCCCCAGGCAAAAGAGGGAATGAACTTTGGCGGAAATGCCGCATCGTATACATTACATGACACACCAACTACACTGCCTGTATTAAACATGGAATTGATACCGCAGCGCGAGTAATCGCCCATGATTAAACCATGAAATATTTTTCCGGTATCTTCTAATGTATCGTTGGTATATGAATGTACTTTTATCGATGAGTAATTATTTTTCAAATTAGAAACATTGGTTCCTGCTGCCAGATTGCACCACTCACCAATCACCGAATTTCCGATAAAGCCATCGTGTACTTTATTGCTGTAACCGATAAAGATGGTGTTACTTACTTCGCCGCCTACTTTACAATACGGCCCAAGGGTATTATCGCCGCGCATCTTCGCTCCCATAGCAATCACTGAACCTTGACCGGCCGCAAATGGACCTTTAATGATTGCGCCTTCCTGTACTTCAACGTCTTTGCCTAAATACACCGGACCATCTTCGGCATTGATAATCGCTGCTTTGATCGATACACCATTTTCAATAAACACATTGGAAGGATTATATACAATAGTATGTTTATCTGTTATTTCGCAACTGGTTCTGTCTTTTGTAATAAGTTTAAAATCGCTTCTGATCTCTGCCCCGTTATGCGTAAACAAATCACAAGGGGTACATATAACGGTTACTTCCTGAAAATAATCGATGCGTTTCTTTATCGGGCCTTTGGATGCTAATACCATTCCCTGATACACAAGACCTTCACCTTCATTTAGTTTTTGTATTTCTGCAACCAGATGTTCGTTCGGGCAAACAGAACCATTAATATGTAAATCTGCTGACTGGATAGAGGGAAACTTTCCTTGCAGATAATCCTGCGTTTGAAAATGACAATGTGTATTCAAAAAATATTGCTGCCATTTTTCCCGAATGGTATAAATACCTATACGCAATTCTGCCGTAGGTCGTGTAAATGTTAAAGGCAGTAAAGCCTTCCGAAGACTCGGCTCATCAAAGAATAGAATATTCATATATCAAAAATAAAAAAGTCTTTCCAATTTCCATTGAAAAGACTTTAAATCCCTGTAAATGGGGATAATATTATTTTTTGTAACGTTTGTTGAATTTTTCAACACGTCCTGCAGTATCCAAGAACATTTTCTGACCTGTATAGAAAGGGTGAGAAGCAGAACTAACTTCCAATTTAACTAATGGATAAGTTTTGCCATCTTCCATAACGATTGTATCGCCAGTTTTGATAGTAGAACGGCTGATGAATTTTACATCCGCAGACATGTCGTGAAATACAACTTCTCTATAATCTGGGTGAATACCTTGTTTCATGATTGTATTGTTTAATTTTTCTTTCTTTTTAACTGAAAATGCAGCCAGAAGCATTGCTTACAGATCATTTTCCTCCGTTCACTTAATGAATCGGACGACAAAAATACGCAATAATCCGAAGACAGCAAAAAATAACGCATAAATTATCCTTAATTCGCTCAAAAAGGTCGAAATGGGGTAAAATGGCTGTTTTGAGCAAATTTGTAGTTAGTATCCGCCGCCGCTCGACTTTAGTCTGTGGTACATAGACTAAGGTCGAGGATTAACCAGTGTCCTTAGACCAGATAAATAGATTTATTAAATACAGTTGAAGACTGCCGAATACCAGACACGAGTCCCGCTTCGCTAAAGACTCGCGCCAGCTTTCATAATTCATAATTCATAATTCATAATTCATAATTTCTAACATTCATTCTTTATCTTTGCCTATTAAGCAGAAAATCATGGCCGAAAAGAATCTTATTTTAACAAAGAAGCAGATCCAGCAACGTATCAAACGTATTGCATTTGAAATTCTGGAACAAAATTTCAAAGAAAAGGAAATTGTTTTTGCCGGCATTTACGACCGTGGCTATTCGTTTGCAAAACTGCTGGAAAAAGAATTCAAAACGATTTCTACTATACAAACATCACTTGTAAAAGTTAATCTGGACAAACAGGCGCCATCTCAAAGTGAAGTAACGCTGGATGTTGATATTAAGACCTTAAAAAACAAATGCGTCATTATTGTAGATGATGTATTGAGCACCGGACGCACGATTGCTTATAGCCTGAAACCATTCCTGAATATACGTGTGAAACGCATACAAACAGCTTTTATCGTTGACCGCGGACACCATACCTTCCCTATTTCTGCAGATTTTGTAGGCTACGCAATGGCTACAACATTAAACGAACATGTGGAAGTGAATCTGTCATCAAAAGAGATGGGCGTTTATTTGAGTTAAAAAATAGTATATTCAGTTATTTAGTCAGCATAATTTTTAGCTTGTATGCAAAATCTTCTTCCTGAAGAACATGATTCAAAATCTTTTTTAAAAGATGCCATTAATGATATTGAATGGCTTGATTTTGTTGCCTTTGCATGCAGTACCTGGCTATTTATTTACCCATACCCATACAAATTATTGTTTTGTATTTTATTATTCATACCTTTTTTAGGGTTGGTTTTAAATCGAATGGCAGGAAATTCCGGTTTTGATAGTCTTATCAAAAAAATAAAAGACAAAAATGGGAATGATGCGCATATGGTTGCTTATTATATAAATATCGTTTCGTGGACAGTTGGGATAAAAGTTTTTGTTGATTTCGAGTTTGAAAATTTTTTACAGCATATTTATTCATGGTGGTGTAGCTTTTATAATGATAGTCTTCGTTCTTTTCATAACACATCACAAAATTACAGGACCTCTCAAAACGCAACTATCAATGTATGGATTACTTCTCCTAAACATTTTGTTGTATAGTTATGGTGGCACCTATGGTATAAATTGCCTGTTTGATGACTCCAAACCATACGTATTCCAAACACATATTGTTGAGAAACACATAAACCGTCATAGAAAAAGTGCTGACACCTATAGCGTAATAGTATCTCCGTGGGGGCACCATCATGATAACGAAAATATTTCTGTCTCTTCCGAACAATACGATAGGCTTGTTGAAGGACAGCTTGTAAATATGGATGTAAAAAACGGATTATTCGATATTCCCTGGTACTATATTGACGATGCTGCGCAGCAAACAGCAGATTGGTAGTGTGTAAAATTCCTTCTTAATTTATTTTACTCAAAAAAATGCGTAGGTTTTTCAAGATATTGATTACGATATTCATCTGCCTTACAATTTTATTGTTGTTTGGTCGCAATCATTTTATTCTTGGTATACTTCTGATTAGTTCAAGATATATCTTTTTTATTTTTGGTCTGTTTTTTTTGTATGCTGCTTTCAGATATGCAATGCCCAAATCAATAAAAGTCTTTTTGATCCTTATACTATTATCGATTTCCATAGAATTCGCATGGAATAAAATTAACGAAGAACTATTAATAGACCCGCTTTCGGATAAAAAAATTTCTTTGATGAGTTATAATTTATTTTTCAAAAATAAAGACCGTGATGCTTCTATCAAGGTAATAAAAGACTGTAATCCGGATATATTAATTGTTCAGGAACTAACGCTTGATTGGGCAAACAACCTGAATAAATCAATTGGTTCCCAATATCCCTACAAAAAAATTGTGGCATTGAAAGGCACGCATGGAATAGGCGTCTATTCTAAATTTAAAATTGTAGCGGATGAACTATTATTTAATGACAGCGAACTTCCTTTTGCTCAGATTACAGAAATTACTATTGGAGGAAAGAATGTTCAGATAATAAACGCACATACAGCTTCGCCAGCTGCTGCAGTTGAACATCTTGAAAATTTCATTTCGCTCTTTCATTCTAATTATATTTTAAGAGAAAAACAATTTGAAGCCATTAACACAGCAACCAAAGCAAAAGGTATTCTATTCGATGTTCAAATATTAGCCGGGGATCTTAATACAACGCAATACGAACCTTTGTACAGAGATTTAAAAAGTACTTGGGTTGATCTTTTTAATGAAGTTGGAGAAGGTTCTTCTGCAAGCTTTCCACACTCAGGAAAAAGTAACCCTCTTTTGACACTGGATTATATTTTTGTACGGGGAAAAACAAGACCCATAAATATGCGTGTTATAAAAGGAGGAAGTTCTGACCATTTAGCTATAAAGGGGGAAATATACATTTAAAAAAGCTCTGGCCTTAAGAAGACCAGAGCTTTTTGTTTTATGTATGTCAGAGATTGCTTTTATTTAACCTTACCTACTGGCAATACTCTTTTAGCCATCATATCTTTAACGATCGTTTTTGAAACTTCAATAGACATATTATAAACACTCTGCGGATCATACGATTTTGTTTCTGCGTAATAAATCAATGAGTCTTTAGGAAAATCAAACAGATCTGTTTCAATCGTATAATTAATAGTTGTTGTATAATAACCCGGAGTATACACTGTGCTATATCCTTGATTGTAATAATTACTCATACCGTTGTAATTATTATAATACCCGCCGTTATTGTATGCTCCGTTATTGTTATAGTATGCACCGCTATTGTTCATTCCATTATTATATGCACTATTGTTATACACACCATTGTTATAGGATCCGTTATTGTACGCTCCATTGTTATTATAAGCTCCATTGTTATTTGGCACCTGTGAAGTAGTCGGCGGATTGTAGTATTGCTGTTTATCCTTATCCGTTAAAACAATACACATAACAGCATCATACGATGTATCTTTCAGGTCCATCAGAAAAGTTTTGGGATCTTTTTCTTTGAATGCCTGCGGACCAAATGTCTGATATGCAGAATTTGCATTTACGCCCTGATTTCTTAATTCTGTAACCATATCGTATTCCATATCCTGTCTCATTTCAAGATCTTTATCACCCATTAATCCGATAACAAGAACTTTGTGATACCTCTTGATAGCCAAACTTGGCTCATTCCAGGAAGAGACCAATTCTGTAGATGTACAGGATTGAAACATCACACCTGATACAATGCTGGCACAGGCAAATATAAAAGCGGGTAAAATATACTTTTTCATAAAAAACGCCTTGATTTTTAAATATTTACTATTGCTAGATACCTATATATTCTGTAGGAAATTTGTTAAAGATCTGAACTTTGAAAAATCTCACCATTAACCCGACATTTATTTCCTAAGTCCTATAAAATCTTTCCAGCTCATTGCTTTTCCATATTGCAATACCCCCCGCTTAAATACTTGTGCCGCCAAATACGTAGACAGCACAAATGCTCCTGCTAAAAGTATTATGGAAATGATAATTTCCCACCATTCAATGCCAAAAGGAATGCGTAGCATCATAGCAACCGGCGACGTTAACGGAAAGTACGACAATACAACAGCCGTTTGTGAATATGGATCACTGATGATAAAACCTGCAAACAGAAAAGTAATAAATAAGGGCGCTGTAATGGGAAAAGTAAATTGCTGCGTATCGGTTTCATTGTCTGTCATAGCACCTATAGCTGCAAAAATAGAGGCGTAGAGTAAATACCCCAGAATAAAATATACAAAGAACGAAATACCTATTACGAACAAAGGTAAGCTTTCGAAACCTTGTGCAAATACATTCCATTCCAATGCCTGCCAGGCATCTTTGCTCACATGCAAGGTATCCTGAATGTGCCGGTCATCAAATTGTGTGAGAGCACTTCCATACGAATGCGTGAAACGCGAACCGATCAAGATATAGATTAAAGTCCAGAAGCCAAACTGTGTAAGACATACAGCAGCTACTCCGAGAATTTTTCCCATCATCCAGTAAAAAGGTTTTACCGAACACAGAATCACTTCTACTACCCGGTTTACCTTTTCATCTACGATGCTTTTCATAACCTGCACGCCATAATAAAAAATAAAGAAGTAGATCACAATGGCAGTAAACAACCCCACCAATTGAAACAGGTCGGCATGTTTACTTTTTTCTGCTAAAGGGATATATTGCATAACAGGTGCTATTGCGCGTTCCGGAAGGTACGTCATTAAGACTTGCTTCGAATACACATCCTGCAACTTGTTTTTCAGCTTCCATTGTTCTGCGGTAGACAAACCTTTTTTATCCCAAACCACCATGCTGTTTTGCTCAGTAGAATAACTGACCAGTACATCGGCCTGACTGGTTTGCTGCATAAACTTATGCTCTGCTGCTTTGTCGTTTTCTGTCAAGTGGAAAATAAACGTCTGGTCGGTATAATTTCCTGTTTGGTTTTGGGTATCCGGTGTTTGCAGCCACACATGAATGCGCTCCGTAGTGTCCAGACTTAAATAAACAGGAATAAATAATACACATAACGACAAGATCGGTCCAAGCAAGGTCATTACAACAAAGGAGCGCTTTTGTATGCGATGTATGTACTCCTGTTTTAATACAATCCAGATCTGCTTCATGGCCTAGGTTCGTTTACTATATTTAAAAATATATCGTGCATACTCGGCAGATATTCTTCGAAAGCATGTACCGTACCCCTATCCATTAGCAGTGAAAGCAATTGTTTTGTATTTACTTCTGCGCCCAGCAAATAAGATATCTTGTCGTCGCTCAGTTTTTTTTGATGAAGAACAATTGCCTGAATAGCATCGGGCAACTCCCCACTGTATATGACATGTACCTGCCCTCGATCAAACTGCTTGCGGATCTTATCCGGTGTACCTTGCAGTACAACTTTCGCCTGATTTATTAATACCAGTTCTGTACACAGATCTTCGACCGTGTCCATGCGGTGTGTAGAGTATATAATAGTTGTTCCTGCTTTGTGCAAAGCATTGATTTCTTTTTTTATTATTTCTGCATTAGCAGGATCAAAACCACTGAAAGGTTCGTCCAGGATCAGAAGTTCGGGACGGTGTATAACAGCAGAAATAAACTGAATCTTTTGCTGTTGTCCTTTTGAAAGTGTTTCCAATACCTGATTTTGCAAATGTGTTATATCCAATCGTGTCAGCCAATCTGCTGTACTATGCTTTGCATCTGCAACAGACATGCCTCTCAATTGTGCAAAATAAACAAGCTGTTCCTGAACACGCATTTTACGATACAAACCCCGCTCTTCAGGCAGATAGCCCATTCTGACACGATCTGTTTCTTTTAAAATATTCCCTTGAAAAAAGAGTTGTCCGCTATCAGGTAACACTATCTGTGTGATCAGGCGCAACAGCGTTGTTTTACCTGCGCCGTTCGGACCAAGCAAACCAAGTATAGCCTGCGGTTGTATAGCAACGGAAACCTGATCAATGGCAGTGTGCGTTCCGAATGTTTTTGTAACGCGATCTAAGCGCAGTATTTCAGACATGGTGGTACACCTCTGCAGGATATTCAATTTCAGAAAGATATAATGCTTCCGGAGGTGCAGAAATACCTGCCCTTTTGCGGTCTTTGGCCAAAATAATTTGCACAAATTCTTCTAGACTCATACGCCCTTTACCTACTTCAAGCATCGTACCGACAAGCGTACGTACCATACCCCGCAGAAAACGGTTTGCCTTCACATGAAAATACAACATATCTCCGCTTCGCTCCCAATATGCGTGAAAGATGGTACAATTAAAATTAGAAACATCCGTATGTACTTTACTGAAACTTTCAAAATCTTCGTACTCCAATAACAACGTGGCGGCTTTATTCATTTCATCAATATCTATCGGCGGATAAAAATAATATGCCAAACCAATTTCAAAAGGATTCTTTACCAACGTAATCCGATAAATATAGGCGCGCGATGTTGCATCAAAACGTGCGTGCGCATCGTCTTTTACTCTTCGAGCAGACTTAATACAAATATCTTTGGGTAAATAACCGTTTATTCTAAAAATCAGTGCCTGATCAAATTCTTTTGGAGAGTCTAAATGTACAATCTGCGACATAGCATGTACACCAGTATCTGTTCGTCCGCTGCCAAGTATATCAATCTTAGCACCAAGCACATTGCTGAGGGCTTTCTCTAAAACACCCTGTACCGTAACCGCATTTTCCTGTATCTGCCAGCCATGATAGTTGGCCCCGCGATAAGATATATCCAGAAAATATCTCAATTTTTTATTATTTTTATATCTGCAATTTAATTGAAAGCCCTTATGATACAAAGAATTCAATCGTTACTATTATTTATTTCTGCGGCATTATTAGCTGTTTGCTTCTTTACACCTGTTTGGCAGGCAACATCCAACGGTTCAAACTATTTTTTAGATGCATATAAATTAGGTATCAGTTATGAAACAACAGCTACTGAAAAAACAACTATTTATACAGCAATTCTTATTGGCGTGAGTATTCTGCTGACGTTATTTATTATTTTCAAATACAAAAACCGTACGCTGCAAATACGCCTGAATATGATAAATACAATCCTGATCTGTTTAATAGAAGGGCTTTACTTCTGGAACATCAGAGATGCGAAGGCACTTATTGGTACAGCTGCTTATACAGAAATATTCGGTGCTGCATTTTATATGCCGCTAGCTGCATTGGTACTATGTATCCTTGCAGGAAGAAAAATTCAAAAAGATGAAGAGCTCGTTAAATCGGTAGATCGCATACGATAAAAGCTGAAGGCTTAATGCCTAACGCTTAAGGCTTGCCGTTTCTCTACAAAGGCTTCTATTTATTATGAACATTGTTTTCATAATAAATAGAAGCCTTATTTTTATACAACAGTTTAAATCAGACTCTGACATAAAAAGCGTTAAGCGTTTATCCTTAAGCTTTCAGCTTCGTTTGTATCATTTCCCCGTGAATTTCGTTATACTTACTATATCATTGTAACTAACCGTTTCAAACCAATGAGTCGTAGTATAATATTATTCTTCTTTTATACCCTTTTTATTTTTACCGGTTTCTCTCAGGATGACAAATTGATAAAAAAGGGTGATGCTTCATTTCAATCTAAAAACTATTCCGCAGCACTCACTTCTTATGAATTAGCCTTGCAGCAAAATAAAGATAATGCTTATGTGAACTTTATGATTGCTCAATGTTACCTGCTGTCTTCGCCCAAACAAAAGGCGCTTACCTATGCCGGGGTAGCTGTTCGCAAATCTGCAGCTCCGACAAGCGAAATGTATTTTGTGTATGCTCAGGCATTACAGCAAAATCACCGTTGGGATTCTGCCATCTATTATTATCAGAAATCTGATCCCGGTAAAACAAATTTTAAAACCATTTCGAAATTGCAAACGGAATGTACATTCGGTAAACAATACACATCAAATCCTGAAAATGTAAAAATTACAAATGCGGGCGCCCTTGTCAATTCTCAAGGCATGGATTATCTGCCCAATATTACAGCAGATATGTCCAGAATGTATTTCACTTCGCGCCGGGCTGGCAGCACAGGCGGAAAAGTAGATGCTGACGGATTGCCTTTTGAAGATATTTACACGTGTGCAAACGTTGGCGGTGCATGGAATCAGGCACTCAACATCGGATCGCCCTTAAACACGGATGTACACGATGCCTGCGTGGGCATTTCTGAAGACGGACAAACCATGTTTGTTTACCGGGGTGTAAATGGGGGCGATATTTTCCAGTCAGAATTAAAAGGAAAAAAATGGAGCAATGCCACCGCACTTCCCATAAATACAGAATTCTTCGAAACCGCTGCCTGCTTATCTCCCGACGAACGCACACTGTATTTTGTACGTGCAACCAATGCATACAGCAACCGGGACATTTATATGTGCAGCAGAACCGTTGGCGGAAATTGGAGCAAGCCGGTCAAACTATCGATCAATACTCCGTTTGACGAGGATGCGCCATTCATGCATCCGGATGGAAAAACATTATACTTCAGTTCCAAGGGGCATTCAACTATGGGCGGTTATGATATTTTTAAATCAACCAAAGGCGCAAACGGTACCTGGTCCAAGCCGGAAAATCTTGGTTCGCCCATTAATACGGCCGGCGACGATGTGTATTTTGTCTTATCTGCCGATGGCAAAATCGGTTATTATTCTTCCAACAAAGAAGGAGGATTTGGCCAGCAGGATATTTATTCTATCCGAATGCCTGTAGAAGATGCACCCGAGCTCGCCCTTCTGAAAGGCACTATTAAAGATGATCAGACGGGAAAACCTACGGAAGCAACCATTACGGTTACCGATAATGCAACGAAAGAAGTAGTTGCACAATACCGTTCGAACAGCGAAACCGGACAATACTTAATGGCACTTCCTTCCGGAAAAAATTACGGAATAGCAATTGAAAAAGAAGGTCATTTATTTTATTCCGAAAACGTATCGTTGAACGATGCCGATGGTTTTAAAGAATACAAACAGGACATTACATTAGTTACAGTAAAAACATCCAGTAAAATTGTATTGAAAAATATATTCTTTGACTCGGGCCAATCAAACATACGATTAGAATCTACGGCAGAGCTTTTAAAACTGGCAGACTTCCTTAAAAAGAATCCGTCTGTACGCATTGAAATTTCGGGCCACACAGATAACATTGGAGACGAAACATTGAACCAGAAACTTTCTGAAATGCGTGCCAAAACAGTTGTCAATTTTCTGGTGCAAAACGGCGTTGCAGCAAGCAGACTTGTAGCAAAAGGCTATGGTTCCACACAACCTGTCTCACCAAATACAACAGAAGAGGGCCGACAAAAAAACAGAAGGACGGAAATGAAGATTTTGTAAAGTTTATCCGATATATTGCATAAACTACTATTCATTTCAATCTTTTATGAAAAATATCTTACAAACAGCTTTACTTTTAGGATGTTCCCTCACCGCGTTTTCACAAACACCAGTGCCTAATGGAGACTTTGAAAGTTGGTTTCCTTATGATGAATGTACTAATACAGATTCTCTGGCAGGCTACATATCGTTCGATGAGCTCTTATTTGACGTAAGCAGTACATGCCCTAGTTCACCTATTGCAGTAAAAAGTACAGACAAGTATTCCGGCACGTATGCGCTTGAGCTTAATCCTTATTTCGATGGCAGTGATTATTATTTATCATCGGTGTATTCTTCATCGCATTATGAGCAAATACCCACCGGCGTGCCTTTCACTGATACGCCTTCAAAACTTACCGGCTATGTCAAATTCAATCAAACTGGTAATGATATATTAACCATCCTGGTAGAAATTTCAGACAAAGACGGCAATAACAAGGGATGGGGTTATTTCATCCAAAAAACTTCATTAACTGATTATACGAAGTTTGAACTTCCTATTATATATGATCCTCAATATACAGGAGCGGCAACCAATTTAATTGTTGCTTTTAGTGTAGGAGAACAACAAACCTCAACAAACGAAAATACAAAAGCTCACGAAGGCACTAAAATGGTGGCAGACAATTTAGTTTTTGAATATGGAACGACTACTGCAACTACAAACTACACATCTGCTTCACCTATCAATGTATTTACAGCACAAAAAAACATCAATTTTTCAGAACAGGTTTCTGAAGTTACTGTCATGGATATGGTTGGTGCCCAAAAAATTTCTCAGTCAAATGCTACCCAAACTATTAACGCAGCATCACTAAATAGTGGATTGTATATTGTTACCTACAAATACAAAGATGCTTATTTCAGCAAAAAGGTAGTGATTGAATAGTAGCTGGCAGTTACCAGACATTATGAAACTTCAGAATGTAACACCCTTTTCTTTGTACTCAATACTCTGAACAAGTACTTTTAATCTAGTATCTGGCAACTCTTTCCTGACATCTTGTCACACCTTCATCTATGGAACAATCTTTGAAAATAGCCTTTCATCATTAAAACTTAATTGATCTATGCAAGAAAAAGGTAATATCTCCATTCACACCGAGAATATTTTCCCAATCATTAAAAAATTCCTTTACTCTGACCATGAGATATTTTTACGTGAATTAGTATCCAACGCTGTTGATGCTACACAAAAATTAAGACGCCTTGCTGCTCTTGGAGAATTTCAGGGCGATTTGGGCGAAACGAAAGTTTCTGTCAGTGTAAACAAGGAAGCTGGCACAATTACCATCACCGACCGGGGTATTGGTATGACAGCCGAAGAAATAAAAAAATACATCAACCAGATTGCGTTTTCGGGCGCAACGGAATTTATAGAAAAATACAAAGATAAAACCGATACCAATCAGATCATCGGCCATTTTGGTTTGGGTTTCTATTCAGCATTTATGGTTTCTTCTAATGTTGAAATCAATACGCTTTCATATCAGCCTAATTCAAAAGCAGCACATTGGATCTGCGACGGCTCTACAGAGTTTGAAATCAAGCCTTCTGAAAAAGCAGAACGTGGTTCAGAGATCACCTTACACATTGCAGAAGACTCTCTTGAGTTTTTAGAAACAAACAGAATCCATTCTATACTTGATAAGTACTGCCGCTTCCTTCCGGTTGAAATTGAATTTGAAGGTGAGATCATCAACAATCCTTCTCCGCTATGGACCAAACAGCCAAGCGAATTAAAAGACGAAGACTACATCGCATTCTATAAAGAATTATATCCGATGTCAGAAGATCCATTGTTCTGGATCCACCTGAATGTTGATTATCCGTTCAGCTTAACAGGAGTATTATATTTCCCTAAGCTGAAAAAAGATTTTGAATTCCAACGCAATAAAATTCAGTTATACTCCCGTCAGGTATTCATTACAGATGAGGTAAAAGACATCGTTCCGGAATTCTTAATGTTATTGCATGGCGTAATTGATTCTCCGGATATTCCGTTGAACGTATCACGTAGCTTCCTGCAAGCAGATGGTAATGTTAAAAAGATTAACAGCCACATCACTAAAAAAGTAGCTGACAAACTTAACGAGCTGTTCAACAACGACCGTGCGGGTTTTGAAGCAAAATGGGATGATATCGGTATGTTTGTAAAATACGGCATGATCAGTGAAGAGAAGTTTTACGATAAAGCAAAAAACTTCTGTCTGTTAAAAAATACAGATAATAAATTATTCACGATTGAAGAATACGAACAGAAGATCAAACCGATCCAGACAGATAAGGCAGAAAAACTAGTTTATCTATACAGCAACAATGCTGTTGCACAGGATATATTTATTCAAGCCGCTAAGAAGAAACACTACGATGTGTTGCTGTTCGATTCTGTCATTGATTCGCATTTCTTAGGTCAGCTTGAAAATAAATTAGAAAAAGTACAATTCAAACGCATCGATTCTGAAAGCGTTGATAAGCTTATTGAGAAAGATGAACCTAAGGCAAGTCTTTTAAGCAAAGAGCAGGAAGCTAAAGCAGAAGAACTTTTCAAAAAAGTAATCAGTAACGGAAAGGTTATTATTAAGCTTGAGAATTTATCTTCCGACGACATGCCGGTAACAATTGTCATTTCAGAATTTATGCGCCGCATGAAAGACATGGCTGCTACATCCGGTCAGTCTATGTTTGGCGGATTTGAATTAACACACGAAGTAATTGTTAACACAAACCATCCATTGATCACAAAAGCAGTTGAAAGTTCTGAAGCAGATGCAGAACAACTCATTAAGCAAACGTATCAATTGGGATTATTGTCTCAAGGATTGCTGCAAGGTGCCGAGCTGAGTGCTTTTATTGAACGCAACATGAATGCATTAGTGAAATAATCTTCATGATTATATTTTAAATAAGAAAGCCCGAACAGATTGTTCGGGCTTTCTTATTTAATTGTCTGAACTATGATTCATTTGATTATTCCGATTAAATGATAAAATAGAAGATCTCATCCTGAAATAGTTTAAAATGTCTATCCTTCCAAAAGTTCGTTCTTAAACAATCTCATTTATTCTTACTGCAACAGCATTTATCCTGGATCGTCGCTTTGAGTCATGCTGATTTGAATTTCATCAGTCCTTTACTAGATATACATATTTAAAGCTTCTGTGTGCATCGCCGTCTACAATCAATCATAGGAATAATCTGAATCCAAACAAACCATAGTTCAGACATAATTCATAATTATTGTACAATAATTGATACTTTTAGTAGTTTTGTAATCAATGAAACAGCTTTTCACTAGCATAACGTTACTTTTTTCGGCAATTGTGTTGCCAATAATATCTGTTGCACAAACAGATACCCTGCTGCCTTCAGGCAAAAAGCCTAAGTATTATATCATGGAGACTGATACCATGCCTGAACTTATTTTTATTAAGGATACCATACCTACCCGAAAGAGAAAGGCTCCTAAAAAAAAGAAAAAAGTCTTCTATGATTTAAAATGCAAAAAAGGATTTATCCGGACAGTAAACACTGCTGGTACAAACGTAACCATGGAAACGTTTTTCTATTTAAAGGTTTGGAAAGATCCCAACCCATACATTCCTGATATTTATGTGTGGGATATGTCAAAAAACAAAATCATTAAAGTATCTAAAATAGAGGCCGACAAACAGCCCTACTATCGGGTGCTTCATGGTCCTTATACAAGAGAAGTAAATGGCAATGTAGTTGAAACCGGAGCCTATTATGTCGGCACCAAGCATGCGCGCTGGGAAACGTATGACAAAAATTTTGTTCTCACAGCCAAAACGAAATTTTACAAAGGATGGCCCAAAGAAGCTAAAATCAGTTACTTTGATGCCGGTCATTCAAAATTAAAAGAAGTAATGCCGTATGAATATGGCAAACTTCAGGGAGATTACTATTTATTTACAGACAAAGGCCAGGTGCTGATGAAGGGCCGTTACGAAGACGGAGCCAAAATCGGTACCTGGATCGAATTTTTTCCAAATTCACCCAATAGAAAGCGCGAAACAAAATATCCTGACGACCCTTTTGATAAAGAGACTCAGCCAATAGTAGCGAAGGAATGGGACGACAAAGGAAAACTGGTTATCATCGACGGGAAAGCAATTCCGCCAGGCTCAAAACAACAGGAAGAAGAAGATCCGATCAAAAAACGCTTGAAAAGAAAACGCTAATTGCAAACGTTATCAATCAGTTACGCAATTCAGCGGAGCAACCTGCTATCGGTTTTCTTTTTTTGTATATTTGAATAACTGAAACTCTTTTAATTAAGACTTATTACTATTAAACATGACCACTACATCTGAATTCACTTCCTGGAAGAAGTTAAACGAACATTACTCAAAAACTTCCGGACTGCAAATGCGCAATTTATTTGCAGCAGACAAAGATCGGTTTTCAAAATATTCTGTTCAATTCAACGATATTTTAGTAGACTACTCAAAGAATCGGATTACAGATGAAACGATGTCTCTATTACTTGCACTTGCTGAAGAAGCAGGATTGAAGCAGGCAATCGAAGACATGTTCTCAGGAAAAAAAATCAATAATACCGAAAAACGTTCTGTACTTCATGTTGCGTTGCGCAATCGCTCCAATACTCCTATTCTTTCAGATGGCAAAGATGTAATGCCTGAAGTGAATGCTGTGCTTGAAAAAATGAAAGGCTTCTGTGAAAAAGTTCGCAGCGGCGCATGGAAAGGATATACAGGAAAATCTATTACAGATGTTGTAAATATTGGTATTGGCGGTTCTGATTTAGGCCCTGTAATGGTTACTGAAGCATTAAAGCCTTATGGTTCTGAAACACTAAAGGTTCATTTTGTTTCCAATGTTGATGGAACCCATATTGTTGAAACAACCAAGCACTTAAATCCGGAAACAACGCTATTTATCATTGCTTCTAAAACGTTTACAACGCAGGAAACAATTACAAACGCAGAATCAGCAAAAGCATGGTTCTTAAAAACAGCAAAAGACGAAGCTGCCGTTGCAAAACATTTTGTTGCACTTTCTACAAATGCTAAATCTGTAGCAGCCTTTGGTATTGATACCAATAACATGTTCGAATTCTGGGACTGGGTTGGTGGCCGTTACTCATTATGGTCTGCTATTGGCTTATCTATTGCATTATACATTGGCTACGATAATTACATCGAATTATTAAGTGGTGCCCATGCTATGGATAAGCACTTCAAGGAAACTCCTTTCTCTAAAAACATTCCTGTAATTCTTGCATTAATCGGAATCTGGTATAACAATTTCTATGGTGCAGAATCTCACGCCATTCTTCCATACGACCAATACATGCATCGTTTTGCAGCTTACTTCCAGCAAGGTGACATGGAAAGCAACGGAAAACGTGTAACAAAAAATGGCACTGCTGTTTCGTACTCAACAGGACCAATTATATGGGGAGAGCCGGGCACCAATGGTCAGCATGCCTTCTATCAATTGATCCACCAGGGAACAAAGCTAATCCCGTGTGATTTCTTAGCACCGGTTGTAAGTCAAAATCCAATAGGTGACCACCACCCTAAATTATTAGCCAACTTCTTCGCACAGACGGAGGCTTTAATGAAAGGTAAAACAGCAGAAGAAGCAAAAGCAGAATTAGAGAAGGCAGGTTTATCTGCAGAAGATGTTGCAGCCTTGCTAAATCCTAAAGTATTTGAAGGCAACAGACCAACAAATTCCATCTTCTTCAAAAAATTAGCACCTTTTACATTAGGTGCATTAATTGCGATGTACGAACACAAAATCTACACGCAAAGCGTAATCTGGCAGATCAACGCGTTCGATCAGTGGGGTGTTGAATTGGGTAAACAATTAGCAAATGCTATCTTACCGGAATTAAAAGACAATTCGGAAGTTATCGGCCACGACAGTTCTACCAATGGTTTAATTAATTTCTATAAAGCAAATAAATAATTGAAGTTATAACGCACGAGTCATCATGTGGACTTGTGCGTTATAATCATTAAATAATACATTTTTACGGATTGCATTTATGAAACATCTACTTATCCTTATTTCATTAGCAATCTTATTCACGGCCTGTACGGACAAAGAGTCTGAATCAAGTTCACGTGATAGTTCAATCGTAGTCGCCCCTATCGACACACTTACAAAACAAGAGTCTTCAGTTGATTCGAAAACTAAGACCTATTACAATAACAATACAGCAGGTTTAAATGCAGAAGATTCTAAAACAATTATTACAACCGATACGGAAATTTTTAAAGATTCTTTATTAAATAATACTTCCGGAAAATATGTTGTTGTGGGTGAAGAAATAACAATAGAAGAATATAGCGGAACAGTTGTAAATGGCAATTGGGCAGAGCCTGTTTATAAAATTTCTTATCAAATGGGTGAAGGCTTAGAATACGGTTATATTTCCCAATCAAAAATCGCATGTACGCTTGATACCCTTCAGAGTAAGAAAATAGTTAGTCTAACAGTAGACTACAATCAAATATCAAATAAGTTTGTCGGACATGTATCTTTACTGAATCCGCAAGGAAGAATACTTGGAGAAGGCAATATAGAATTCGATATCTACACGAATAGTGACGCACCTTATTCCTATAACTACTACTTTTCATTTAAAGAAAATGAGCCTACCGGTTTAGATGGAATTCTGGAAAGCTTTTCAATAGATACTGATTACGATGCCTGCGGTTATCCGGGATTTTCGTACACTTTTTTGTGGAACGGAAAAAAAATAATTACTTGCCCGGAAACATTTGCCATTTCAGAAGCAGGGCTTTTCCATCAATACAGTTATTTGGTTTTTCCCGCAGATTCATTAGGAAAGAAGGGGTATATAGCAGAAATTATTGAAGGCGATCAATACGAAGATGGAACCGATGAAGACACTCAAACCGTAAACAAAGATTCGACTGTTATTATGTACAAGTGGGATAAATATTCCTTCATACATGCACCTGGTGATACAATAATTAAAAAATCACGAACGTATACAATAAAGTCTGTTTTTTAGCATAAAAATAATATAAATAAGTATAATGAAATTTCTTTCTGTAACTCTGTTTCTTTCCTTTTCACTATTGTTCTTTGGTTGTAAGAAACAACCGTCTAATACGTCTGCAAATCCCGATGATAATATAACAACGGAAGATAATTCGAAAAATAAATCCGGCATCAGTCTGGATGAAAAAATAGGCCAAATGATTATGATTGGTATTAACGATCGTAAAAGCATTTTACCCTCTGACAGTCTTTTAATCGAAATCAAATCAGGTAAAATTGGCGGCATTATCATGTTTGAAAAAAATATTGCTGCTGCCGGTTCGGCAGAAACATTAAAAAAATTAATCAGTGATTTACAGGACAATGCTTCAATCCCTTTATTCATAAGTATTGACGAAGAAGGAGGAAAAGTACACCGCCTAAAAGAAAAATATGGATTTGTAAAAATGCCCTCTGCTGAATATCTGGGAAAGTTGGGGAACACCGATTCAACAACATATTACACCCTTCAATTAGCGAAAGAATTAAAAGAATTGGGTTTCAATTTGAATTATGCCCCTTGTTTAGACCTGGCATTAAACGCAAACAATCCTGTAATTGCAAAGGTAGGCAGAAGCTACTCTGCAGACCCGGACGCTGTTACGAGACAAGCCACAGCAAGCATCTTAGCACATCACGAAGAAGGGATCAAAACAATTGTCAAACATTTTCCCGGCCATGGCAGCTCCAGTTCTGATTCACATCAAGGTATTGTTGATGTTACCAATCAATGGAACATTATTGAACTTGCGCCATACAAAGCATTGATTCAATCCGGAAACATCGATGCGGTAATGACGGCGCATATTATAAACGCACATCTGGATTCTACAAAGTTGCCGGGCACATTGTCAAAAGTTATTATAACAGATATTCTGAGAGAGATGCTGGAGTTTAACGGTGTGGTTTTTTCAGACGATATGCAGATGTATGCCATCAGCAAAAATTATGGTCAGGAAAATGCTATTAAACTATCCATACTTGCGGGAGTAGATGTATTGGTATTTGGAAATAATGTTACCGCTACTGACAGAATAAAAGCAAGCGAGATACACGCTATTATAAAAAAATTAGTGCTGTCGGGCGAAATCCCTGAAAGCAGGATTAATGAAGCGTATGAACGTATCATGAAATTAAAGAAAAAAAATGTGCAATAGCTTGCCAAAATGTGCAAAAACAACATCCGCTTCTTTAACATAAGATACAGAATGAAAATCTCCATTTCCGGTGAATGATTTTCAGCCATTTTTTAGTAATTTGCAGTAAATCAAAAATTACAAATTATCATGTTTCAATCAATTGTAGATTTCATTCGTCAACTTCAAGGTGAATATACCTTCGATGATCCTATAGCAGCTTATGGGGTTATTGCATTTGTATTGCTTATTGGGCTTGAAATTGTACTCAGCTTAAAATACGATCCGGAATTATATCAATGGAAAGATTTCGGAGCCAGTGTTTCTATGGGTGCAGGCTCAGTTGTTGTAGCAGTTTTCGCTAAAATTCTTTCATTTGCCATGTTTATTGGTGTTTATAACATCTTTAACCACCCGGTAGATGGTACATCTAATAATTTCTTTGATCCTCATTCCGTAAATATATTCGGATGGGCATCTTTTGGTATGGCATGGTACCTGTTTCTGATATGTCAGGTACTTGACGATTTTAACTATTATTGGTATCACCGTTTAAGCCACACAGTAAGATGCTTGTGGGCAGCACACATTGTACACCATTCCTCTGATAATTTCAATTTAGGTTCAGGTATACGCAATGGCTGGATCACCCTCATATACAAACCCATCTTTTGGTTGTGGCTGCCTGCGTTAGGCTTTAGTCCGGTTATGGTAATGATTTGCCTTTCCATACAATCTTTATGGCAGTTTCAATTGCATACCAAATTCATGCCTTACCTTGGCTTCTTCGAGATATTCATGAATACACACAAACAACATCAGGTACACCATGCACAGAATATTGAATACATGGATAAAAACCACGGCGGATACCTGAACATCTTTGATAGATTATTCGGAACACATGAAAGACTGGATGATCACAATATTGAAATAAAATTTGGTGTTGTACATCCACCAAATTCTTATAATCCATTGATTATTCTTTCTCACGAATACAGAGATATCTGGAACGATGTAAAAAGCACTTCTAATTTCAAACATAAATTAATGTACATCTTTGGCCCTCCGGGCTGGAGACCGGGAGATTTCTCTCAAACAGCAAAAGCCCTGCAAAGAGAAATTAAAAAACAAAAAGAAGCTGCGGCAAAACAACAACAGACTGCAGCTGCATAAACAAAGAGTCTCCTGTTCTATAAGCAGGAGACTCTTTGTTTATGTTTCAAAAAATTATATGTTCTATTCAAATTTACTTTTCAAATCCATACTCCCATGAAGTATACGTATGATTTCAATTTCGCTATTTGAAAGGACTAAATAAAAGATGATATGTTGATTTGATTTATAACCCAATAAATTTTGGCTAACGATATCGTATTTTTTTCCTCGATTCGGATTTTCGGCTATTGCTTGACATGAATTTAAAAGTAAAAAATAATATGTGTCGGCCTGCGTTTCTGACCATTCCTCATAAGTATAATTCCAAATTTCAGTTAAATCTTCAACGGCTTTTTTTGTTAAATAATATTTAGCCATTTAATTTTTTCTTTGTTTTTAAACTTTTAAGATGTTTTTTGGAATCGAATTTTTCAACTCGTCCACTATCCATCCCTTCTTGTATTGATTTTTTCAAAACAAACAAACGATTTTCCTCTTCTTCTAAAAGACGTAATCCAGCTCTCACAACTTCACTAACATTTGTGTATCTACCTTTTGAAAGACTATTTTCAATAAAACTTTCAAAATGATCTCCTAATGATATAGATGTATTTTTGCCCATAGTGATTTTTCTTATACTAAAGTTACCAAAAACTGGTAACTTTTCAAACATAACGTTTTTTGAAACCAAAAAGTTTTATAGAAATTACCTTATAAACAGGCTTAATTCAAGTGATAAATATAACAGCCACTTATTTCCATATTACCTTTCAAGTGGTGTGTTAATAATAAATATCTTCCAAAAAATTTACGGAATATAAACCTCCAGTAATTTAACTTCACCCAAAGGAGAGAATAATATATCCTTTACCGATGCCGGTATTAAAACTACATCACCGAACGTAAGCAGCTCTGAAGTATTATTTCCTGTTGTCATCATCACATCTCCTTCAACAACCACAAATATTCTGAACATATCCGTTTCAGAATAATCCAGTTCAATTTCATCTGTCAGTACAAACAAGTCGGTTGTAAAATAAGGCGAATCGACAAGGTTTACAGGAATATTTTCTTCGTATGTGTAAGGTGTTTTATATTCTGCTGCCAGACTGAAATCAATGGCATCTAAAGCAAGATCTGTATGTAATTCGCGTTTGTTTCCTCTGGCATCCTTACGGTCAAAATCATAGATTCGATAAGTAATATCAGACGTCTGCTGAATTTCTGCCAATAAAATTCCTCTGCCGATATAATGAATTCTGCCCGCAGGTAAGTAAAAAACATCGCCTGCATCTACTGTTTCATAGTGCAGCAGATCTGTAATCTTTCCTTTGTTCAGACACTCTAAATATTCTTCTTTCGTAACCGTTTTATTAAAGCCAACATTCAGACGGGCCGCTTCATCTGCTGCTAATATATACCACATCTCTGTTTTACCGGCGCAATTATGGCGTTGCTGAGCAAGTGCATCGTCCGGGTGTACTTGTATACTCAAATCAGCATTCGCATCAATAAATTTTATTAATAATGGAAATTCATCGCCAAAACGCTCGTAGTTTTTCTTTCCTAATAAAGCTTCTTTATGTGTTTTAACCAGCGTATTCAGATCCTGACCTGCAAATGCTCCATTTTCAATGATTGAAGGATCTTCAGCAACAGCCGATAGTTCCCACGTTTCTCCGCAATTTGGCAGCGGTGCAAAATCTTTCCCTAAAACAGTTTTGATTTTGGAACCACCCCAGATTTTGTCTTTAAAAATTGTTTTAAAACGCAAAGGATACAATGTACTCATTTCTTCATTTCAATAAAGATGCAAGATAGAGAAAGGAGTTTCTAAACCAAAACGCTCTGATGCAATTCGGCTATAAAATAACTGCAGTAAACCTTCTGAATTTTCTTCCGGATTCTATAACGTAACATCTGTAATATGCACAGGTGCTTCTGTTCCGGTGATAGCAATAACATCAAACCGGATTCTCCCGTGCCATTCTTTTTGATATACATACGCCTCTGCCGTTTGCTGAATCATACGTAGTTTTTTTTCTGTCACAAATACTTCGGGGAAACCGTACCTGTTGTTTTTCCTGTATTTAACTTCGACAAAACACAAACAATTATCTTTGAACGCAATGATGTCAATCTCGCCTTTTCCTGCACGGTAATTCCGTTCTCTGATTTCATACCCGTGCTGCTCCAAAAATCCGCAGGCCTTCACCTCTCCTGCCAGCCCCTTCTGTATATGCTCCATAAAAAATCGTATATTTGTAAACTGATCGAATCCAGATGCATAAAAATACAAACAAAAGCGTATTTGTTGAAGATTTAGGCTTAGTTGATTACCAACAAACATGGGACTATCAAACAGAGCTGTTTAATACCATCATTGAGCAAAAATTAGCCCTTCGTACCATCGCTGAAGACGATCAGATAACGCCGCCCGGCTATTTGCTTTTCTGTGAGCACCCCCATGTATATACTTTAGGAAAAAGCGGCAAACGCGAAAATCTGCTCATTAACGAATCTCAATTAAAGACTGCACAAGCCACCTATTATGAAATCAATAGAGGTGGTGATATCACATATCATGGTCCCGGACAACTGGTAGGCTACCCGATTCTTGATTTAGATAGTTACTTTACCGATATCCATAAATACCTGCGTTTTTTAGAAGAAGCAATTATCCGCACCCTATCCGACTTCAACATACAAGCCGGCAGAATTGACGGATTAACGGGTGTTTGGATTGATCATGAAAATGCGCTGCAGGCACGTAAAATATGCGCCATGGGTGTAAAAGCCAGCAGATGGGTTACCATGCACGGGTTTGCATTAAATGTGCAGCCTGATCTGAATTACTTTAAAAATATAGTCCCTTGTGGTATTGACGATAAGGCTGTTACATCCATAGAACAAGAATTAGGTAAACCTGTTTCTATGCAAGACGTAAAAAGTACGTTATTAAACCACCTGTCAGATTTATTCGGATTCAAAACAGAATATTCTAATAAAATTGCAGTTAAATAAATCTTACTTCTATACTTCAATAATCTGATCCGATATTAGAAATAAAAAAAGTCATTATATACTAAATGAAAAAAGATATTCCTTTCCCTCCCGTTGAAGGCGTATATATTGCCATTGCACAAGAAATAGCAGATATGGTATCATGGAACGTTTACATCGTTAATAGCAATAATTTCCCTATAGAAAATGTTTTTATCCGTTCCAGAGGGTATGGAGAGAAAGAAGGTTTTCCACAAGAAACATCTACATTAAGGCATGTTATTCCCGTTGTTGAAGCAAACGGCTACGCCAAAATTGAATTGATCGACCCTTCTATTTTTCATCTGAATAATGAGTATTGGATTAGTTATTTTATTGGCAAACAGATTTATGACAAAAAATTCATCTTCGTTCCCGAAACAATAATTGAACAAAACTTAGTCCATATTCCTCAATTAGGAGCTAAAGGAATTCTTCATAGATAAATTCCAATATGGCACTATAACTACATTTTTTTGCAACCTTTAAAGATGCTATACGTTTAAAGGGGCATAAGATAATTCAGTAATTTGCATTACTCTTATTTTTGAAATAAATTACCGTTTAGATAACGTTTGGAAGAGAAGCAATAATGCAGGAAGAGGGTGATAAAGCAGGACAAGATTTCCTACTTAAAGTAAGCAATCTCAGCACACATTTCCGTACCGAAAGGGGAATTGTGAAAGCTGTTGACGATGTCAGCTTCACGCTAAATCGTGGTGAAACGATTGGCATTGTAGGTGAGTCAGGCTCAGGAAAATCCGTTACGGCATTATCGCTTATGCAGCTAATCCCTAACCCTCCGGGAAAAATTGCACATGGCACAATAGAATTTAATCATCCTCAAAAAGGCATCATAGATCTGGTAACACTGGATAAGAGAGAGATGCAGGACGAACGCGGCAATTCCATCTCAATGATTTTTCAGGAACCCATGACTTCTCTGAATCCCGTTTTTACCTGCGGCGATCAAGTGATGGAAGCCATACAGCTCCACCAGAAAGTTTCCAGACAAGAAGCAAAAAAAAGAACCATAGAGCTTTTCAAAAAGGTAGAATTACCCAGACCGGAAGCTATATTTGATTCATACCCACACCAGATTTCAGGCGGACAGAAACAACGTGTAATGATTGCAATGGCCATGTCCTGCAATCCTTCGGTGTTGATAGCCGATGAGCCCACAACAGCCTTAGACGTTACCGTACAGGCTCGTATTCTTGAGCTGATGCAGCAACTGCGCGACGAAAATAATATGGGCATTCTGTTTATCACCCATGACTTAGGTGTTGTAGCAGAAATTGCAGATCGTGTAATTGTTATGTATCAGGGGAAAATTGTGGAACAAGGTACCGTTTATGAGATTTTCTCTAATCCCAAACACCCATATACAAAAGGCCTTTTAGCCTGCCGTCCTAAACTGGACTTGCACCTGAAGGTACTTCCTGTAGTTTCTGATTTCATGGAAGTCGATGCTCAGGGGCAGTTTCTGGAGAAAGAACGCAAATTCAGTTCTATCGGAGAAGCGATTTTATTCAATTACGTTTCCGATGAAGATATCATAGACCGCAATAATGCCTTTGCGAAGCTGGAACCTCAATTGAAAATCAAGAACCTTAAAATGTGGTTCCCGATCAAGAAAGGATTCTTTGGAAAAACAGTTGATCACGTTAAAGCAGTCGACGACGTGAGTTTTGATGTGTTCCCCGGCGAAACCATTGGTCTGGTAGGCGAATCGGGTTGCGGCAAAACGACACTTGGCAGAAGCATTTTACGATTAATTGACCCGACAGACGGTTCTATTGAATTTGAAGGTGTAAATATTCTGGAGTTGAATGAAAAAGAATTACGAAATCTGAGAAAAGACATACAGATCATTTTTCAGGATCCATATTCTTCTTTAAACCCAAGAATGACCATTGGTGAAGCTATTATTGAACCAATGCGTATAAATAATATCTTAGATACTGATTTCGCGCGCAAAAAACACGCAATAGAATTACTTGAACGTGTAAATCTGAGCCGCAAACAGTTTAATCGTTATCCGCACGAATTCTCCGGCGGTCAGCGTCAGCGTATTTGTATTGCCCGGGCACTTGCTCTTAATCCGAAATTCATCATTTGCGATGAATCCGTATCCGCACTTGATGTTTCAGTTCAGGCACAAGTGTTAAATTTATTGAACGAATTAAAAGAAGAATTCAATTTTACCTATATCTTTATATCACATGATTTGTCGGTTGTGAAATTTATGTCAGACCGCATCATTGTAATGAATAAAGGTAAAATAGAAGAAATGGGTTATGCGGAAGACATATATCATAACCCTCAAACCGAATATACCAAACGACTTATTCATTCTATACCTAAAGGCAATCTGGAAGACATACTCCGGGCCCAATTAAAACGAAAGAAAAAAGTCTGATCTTTTTCATGAGAAAAAAAACAACAGAACAAAGCGAAAACAAAGGCGGAGACAGCCTTAAATCAAAAATTTCCAAATTTTTTAATAACAGCAGAAAGAACCCTTTCAGCTATAAAGAACTAATCAAAAAAATACATCTCGTTCGGGATAAAGATAAGAAAGCTCTCAAAGACATACTGGAAGAACTTGTGCGCGAAGGCGGGCTGGCAAAAGATAAAAGCGGCTTGTATAGCTATGCTGGCTCTTCAGAATCAAACCTGATTACAGGACGTGTTGATTTTGTGAATCCGCGTTTTGCTTACGTAATACCCGAAGGCGAAAAAGCCGACAACGACATCTGGATCAGCAGCAACAAAATGGGTACTGCACTTGATGGCGATATCGTACGCGTAGCAGTATACAAAAGAAGCGGCGGCGGCAGTAAAGGGACCAAAAGTGCCGAAGGTGAAATCGTTGAAATAGTAGAACGCAAACGCACTTCATTTGTAGGCAGAATAGAAATATCTGCCCGACATGCTTTTGTAATTCCTGATGGACGCAAGATGCACGTAGATATTTTTGTTCCGAAAGAATTTATCAATGGTGCAAAAACCGGCGAGAAAGTATTGGTTGATATTACCGCCTGGCCAACCCGCGACGAGAAAAGTCCTTCAGGCAAAGTTACTGAAGTGCTTGGTATGGCTGGTGAAAACGAAACCGAAATGCATGCGATCCTTGCAGAATTCGGTTTACCGTATGAGTTCCCGAATCAGGTAATTAAAGCGGCACAGGATATCAAAGCAGAAACATCTGACGCAGAAATTAAGAAACGCCGCGACATGCGTGGCACAACCACCTTCACCATTGATCCGGAAGATGCAAAAGATTTTGATGATGCTATTTCATTCAAATACTTAGACAACGGCAATTGGGAGATCGGTGTACACATAGCCGACGTATCTCACTATGTACAACCGGGTGATATTTTAGATAAAGAAGCATACCGCCGCGCTACCTCGGTTTACCTGGTAGACCGCTGCGTACCCATGTTACCCGAGCGTTTGTCTAACGAATTGTGTTCGTTAAGACCTAATGAAGACAAACTCACCTTCTCTGCCATATTTGAAATTGATGCCGATGCAAAAGTGAAAGAGCAATGGTTCGGAAGAACCATCATTCACTCCATCCGCCGCTTCAGTTATGAGCAGGCGCAGGAAGTCATAGAAACACAGCAAGGCGATCTGGTAAAAGAATTAACCATACTGAATACCCTTGCAAAGAAAATGCGTGCACAACGCTTTAAAGATGGCGCCATCAGTTTTGAAACCATTGAAGTTAAATTTCAGCTCGATGCCAAAGGCAAACCATTAGCGGTAGTTCCGAAGGTTCGTAAAGACGCACATAAACTGATTGAAGAATTTATGCTGCTTGCCAATAAGAAAGTAGCTGAGTTTGTCTTCAATATGAAAAAAGGGAAAGAGTCAAATACCATGGTGTACCGTACACACGATGCACCCAATCCGGAAAAACTTGCTTCTCTTTCAACCTTTGCAAAACGCTTCGGACACAAAGTTGTACTCGACGATGAAAATACCATTGCAAAAGAACTGAATAAATTAAGCGACGAAGTAGAAGGCAAGCCTGAACAGAACGTATTGCAGAGCTTGGCAATCCGGACCATGTCCAAGGCCATCTACAGCATTTCGCCGGATATGCACTTCGGTCTGGCATTTAAACATTATTCGCACTTCACCTCTCCTATCCGCCGTTATCCGGATGTGATGGCACACCGCTTGTTACAGCATTATTTAGACGGCGGCAAATCTGCCGATAAAGAATACTACATCGAAGCCTGTGAACATTCTTCTGCACAGGAAAAATTAGCCGCTGAAGCCGAACGCAGTTCAATCAAATTCAAACAGGTTGAATTTATGCAGGGCAGTATCGGCAAAGAATTTGAAGGTATTGTTTCGGGCGTAACCGAATTCGGTATGTTTGTTGAAATTGTAGAAACCAAATGTGAAGGCATGATAAGACTTGCCGACATGGACGACGACTTCTACGAAGTAGATACCGACAATTACAGAATTGTCGGCAAACGAAACAAACGCATGATTACCCTTGGCGACTCGGTGCAGGTGCTTGTAAAATCCACCAATCTGGAGCGTAGAACCATTGATTTAGAATTAGTAAAAAAATAACATGTTAGTTACTGCCGAACGTTTAACCAAAGACATTACAAAAGCCATAGCTAAAGCTGACTTTGGAAAAGAACCGATAGAATTATATGAGCCCATCCGATACATCATGGATATCGGAGGTAAACGCATGCGCCCGCTTTTAACGCTGCTCTCAAATTATATTTTTGATGAAGCCTGTGAAAAAATAATGGATGCCGCAGTTGCTGTTGAAGTATTTCACAACTTCACCTTAATGCACGACGACATCATGGACAACGCGCCATTACGTCGTGGACAAGCAACAGTACATGCAAAATGGAATACCAATACAGCCATCCTTTCGGGCGATGTAATGCTGGTGGAAGCATACAAAAAACTGATGCTGGTAGAGGAGAAATACCTGAAACGTGTATTGGATCGTTTCAATGAAACAGCTGCCGGTGTATGTGAAGGACAACAATTTGATATGAACTTCGAAGTACTTCCTACTATTACCGTAGACGAGTACATCAACATGATCCGTTTGAAGACAGCCGTACTCTTAGGGTTTAGCATGGAACTCGGCGGTATTTTGGGTGATGCCGATGAAAAGAGCTGTGAATATTTACGCACCGTTGGCACATCTGCCGGAATTGGTTTTCAGTTAAAAGACGATCTGCTGGATGTATATGGCGATGCCGCTACGTTTGGCAAACAGGTTGGCGGAGATATTCTGGCAAACAAAAAAACGTTCTTGCTGATCCGTGCACTTGAAAAGGCTGAAGGCAAAATAAAGAAAGAATTAGAAAAGCTTTTAACCGACAAAACTATTTCTGACAAAGCAAAAATTTCGGGCGTAACAAAAATATACGATCAGCTTGGCATTAAAGAAGAAGCTGAAGCATTGATACAGGAACACTTTGACAGAGCCATCGAATCACTTGGCAAAGTAAAAGGTTCTATTTTCCGCAAACATTATATTAAAGATTATTTGCTGGCATTGATCGGCCGCGAGCAATAAGCACGCTTTTCTCATTCTACGTATCTTATGGAAAATCTTTCCTGCACCACCATCATTATTATCATAAACTGCGTGGTGAGTGTCATTGCCCTGAATAATCCGGTAGTGATGAACCGTTTGATGTTACTGCCTTATTGGGTAGAGCGCAAAAATGAATACTACCGTTTCATAACATCCGGCTTTGTTCATGCAAGTTACATACATCTTGCATTCAATATGTTTTCGTTTTACTTCTTCGGCTACCTTGTTGAAGCCTGGCTCGGAGGTTTTCGTTTTGTACTGCTGTATGCTGCTGCACTGATTATATCAGATATTCCAACGTATTTAAAATACAAAAACAATTCTAACTATGCTTCATTGGGAGCATCAGGCGCAGTATCCGCTATTATCTTTGCTTCTATCCTGTTGCATCCGGTTAACCTGATATTCGTATACTTTATTCCTGTTCCGGCATTCTTATTTGGTATTCTCTATCTGGCGTATTCGTACTATATGGATAAACGCAGCGGCGATTATGTAAACCACTCGGCACATTTTTATGGAGCTGTAGTTGGTTTGGTATACATAGGGGCACTGTATCCGTCATTGATTCCTCAAATGTTTACGACCATTGCAGAAGCAGCAATGCGGATATTGGGGTAATTATGCTTAATGCAAAAAGCGTGAAGTGTATAAAAATTATCGCGTAACCTGTATCCAGCTTTTTTGCACAGGACACGTTTTTAATGTAAAGGAATAATAATAGATCCCTTCCGGAAGACCTTCTGCATTCCAATCGTTGTAATAGTTGTCGTTGTGGTAAACTTCTGCACCCCACGAATTGTAAACCTGCAAAGAGCCTGAATCTCCATTCAGTCCGGCAATTTCAAAATATTCGTTATAGATATCTTTGTTTGGTGTAAATAACGTAGGAAATGTTAGTGTATATGCACGCAAATGAATGGAATCAGAAACGGTGCCGCAGGTATTTGTAGCAGCAACAATATACGTACCCGGTGTTTTTACAGGATATGTTTGTGCAGCAGCACCATCCTGCCAGCGGTAAGAAATAAAATCCGGACCGGCATCCAATACAATACCATCATCCGGACACATACTATGGTCCGTGCCTAAATTTATTGGATGCAGATCATCTACAACAACTGCTTGTGTAATCACTGTCGGAGGATTGGAAACATAACTGGTAAGCTTCACCTGATAGATGCCCGGATGAGAAAAAAGATGTTTGGGATTTGGTAATGTAGATGTATTGTAAGCTCCCGTAACCGGATCGTCAAAGTCCCACATAAACGCATGACAATTGGCATTTATCAGATTAAACTCCGTTGAATCACCAGCACACACACGTGTGTTGGTAAAAGATAAGGAAGAACAAAGTGCAGCATTGGGAGGGTAATCATTTTTCAGGGAACCCGGCCGGTTTGGGCGGCAAATCAGATCTGTTATTAAGTCCGTTAAGCTATTGGGCAATATAGGTAGGCAGGTAATCTGATTTAAATAACAGGATAGAGTCTGAAGATTTTCCGGCAGGTAAGGTAGCGATGTAAGCTGATTATTGCTGCAGTTTAAATCCGTTAGGGATGCTGGCAAATAAGGCAAAATAGTTAGTTCATTAAAACGGCAAGATAATGTTTGTAAAGAAGGGGGCAGATTTGGTAACTGCTTCAACTTATTGGAATCGCAAAGTAATGTTTGCAAAGAAGCTGGTAATGCAGGCAAATTCGTAAGCTGATTATTTAAACACCATAAATTCCTAAGCAATCCAGGCAAATCCGGCAAAACAGTCAACTGATTTTCTCTGCAAGTTAAACCTATTAACGAAGATGGTAAAACGGGTAAAGATGTAAGAGAATTTCGATCACAGTCTAAAGAAGCTAATGACAAAGGTAAAGAAGGTAAAGAAGTAAGCTGATTTTCTGCACAATCCAGCTCTCTTAATGAAGCAGGTAAAACCGGCAAAGATATAAGGTTATTTGCATTGCATTCTAACTTTATAAGCGTATTGGGTAAAGACGGTAGATAAGTAAGATTGTTGTCGTAGCAATCTAATTCTTTCAGCCGATCGAAATACTGTATGCCTGTAAGGTCTAAAATATTTTTTGAATGCACATCTATAGTTGTTGCATTAACAATATCGGCACAGGTTGTATCCATCATACCACCCTGCATGCAAGAAGGATATGTAACCTCCAGATAGGACCTAAAATTTGCATCCGGAATAGTTACATACTGTGCTTGTACCTGTAACGATAAAAATAAAAGAACTACGAAATATATGACAGATTGTATGTGTGTGCGCATCAGAAAGAAGCTGGTTTTCGTGCGCCTAAATATACTACATTCTATAAAAAGACCCCATTGTTACATAGAATAGATTCAGCCGACAAGTATGTTCGTATTACCTATTACCTATCAATACTTAATCACCTTATACACCTGACAGGCATCTCCTGCATACGCACGTATTAAATATACTCCGGGGTTTGATACTGTCAGTTTTAAAAGTGTTTCTGCAGGTGTGGTATAGGTTTGTATAACGGCACCAGTTACATCTGTCATTTCAATCCGGTCAATTTTCTTTAGTGCTTTTACATTAAAATAATCCATACTCGGGTTGGGATATACCTGTATCAGCACAAGCGGCTCAGAAGCCGGAATCTGTTTTTTCACTCCCAGATACACGCTGTTGTGTTCGAAAGCCCCAATATCTACAGTACCTTCAGCCGGCCGGGCATAATGATTAAAATCAAACGCAGGTGCACCTGTATTGGTACCTGCATTAATTGCAGGACTGGCATCTGTTACATCGAGGTTGTCATCCAGATTACCGATGATATTATCTGCGCCGTCTACATCTACAAACAAGGGATCTGCTTCAATAAAATTTGTGCCCTTTACTTCATTCGTCCAGCTAAGACCTTTGTATCCATAAATGAGATTTTTATTGACCGATACACTGGCAACACCCGATCCGTTAGAAATCTGCATCGCATCATTTTGTGAAACGATATTATTGAAAATAGAAATGTTGGATACATGGCTCGAATATACAATGATTCCCCCGCCCCAGTTTGAATCGCCATCACCAAAGCCATTGTTGTATACAGTGTTGTTCATGATCGCAATATTTTTCCGTGGTCCATCTTTAACATAATTGGAAACGATGATTCCAAATCCGCCATTACTGTAGGTGATGTTGTTGTATATATTCACATTCATCACCGTTCCGCTGTCTTCAGAAGAAATTACAATCCCATCCGAACAACTATATACCCGATTATTATATACATCTACCTGCTGCAATGTTTTATCCCAGCAGTCTACATAAATACCTAAGCGTACCAGATCGTGTACGATATTGTTATATACTTTACCGTTTGAACAATCTTCTTTGGTATCGATCCCTTCTCCCCCATTGGTTGAACCGCCGCTTTCATACACTTCATTGTGGTGAATCTCAAAATTGCTCACCCCTGAAAACGAAATACATTCCTGCGAAGCAGTTGAAAGACTTTGATAGCAAGCCTTACGCACTACATTATTTGACGCATACACATAAGACGAATGCCATATACTGAGGCCCGACGCGCCGGTATTGTAGGTAGAATTTCCATCCAGATAAATATGATCGCAGGCTTCCAGATAAATACCGAACCAATAAGCATTTTGAATAGCAAAGTTTTGAATGCGCACATAACTTTTTGTATTGAGATTCAGCGTGCCCGACCAAACGGTTGTGTTGGCCGGTTCCTGTACGATTACAGCACCTACACCAATAAATGTAATGAACGCATCGGCTGTACCTGAATTCGCAAATGTTACCTTTTCTGCATACGTACCAGCCTGCACATAAACAGTGTCGCCTGCCTGTGCCGTAGATGCCGCCTGCTGTATGGTTGCCCAGGGCGATCCATTCAGGCCGGAGTTGCCATTAGAACCGCCGTTGGATGGATCAACATAAAAAACAGATGCCCTTACTGTCGATACATAAATAGTAAGAAACAAAATACATGCTACTACTTTCTTCATAGTTGACTTAAACGCAATTGAGAATTTTATGATACAAAACATTTCTGTAAAATGTATTCTTTAAAGAGTTTTTTTATTTAATGTATATAGATCAATCCAATAATGCCTAATACATAAACAACAATAACAGCGATCGAATCCAGTCCCATTCTGGCATATTGTTTTTTCAATCGGAAGATTAAACCAATTATATATATCCCTGTAAGTAATATCCCCAGACCAGTTAAGAACATATCCGTTGGGGCCAAAGCAGGTATAACCGCCTGTCCGCTTATCAACGAAGCAAGCAAAAATAAAATAGGCAAAAATGCATTGCCTCCTAATATATCGCTCATGGCCATACGGTAGTCCTTTAATTTTGCCGAAGCAATACCTGTAGAAATTTCCGGTAAGGATGTTGATGCGGCCAGAATCGTTGCGCCAAAAATTGCTCCGCTGATTCCGAATCTGCCGGCAAGCTCTTCGCCGCTCACCTCCAGCATCCAGCCTGCTAGCAAAGTTAATATGGCACAAATGCCGAATAATATAATCTTAGGTGTTACAGATTCAGTCGTACTGGTCTTGGCTTCTTCTGATTGTTTTTGTTCTTCATCAATCACTTCCTGATCTACATGCACCAATTTGGGAAGTATGCCTTTTTTTGAAACAAGATATACGCCAAAGATCCATATAATAAGAATGAATAATTCGGTTGGTGTCACATGGAAGAATATCAAATCTGTAGAAATGAATTTCCCCATTAGCACAAGCGTAAGAATAAAAATCAATACAATGCCTTCCAGTATTAAATCAATGGAAGATGCCCGGTATGTAAGTGGGGCCGATTTGCCTACGCCAAAAAAATCAATCACGGCCAGTACAACGGTTTGTATAGCAATACCACCCAGTATATTACTCGCTGCAATTTCCATGTGTCCATTATATGCTGCAACACTTGTAATGGCTATTTCAGGCAAATTGGTAACAATCGCCAGAAATATGATTCCGCCCAGGGCTTCCCCTATTCCAAAGTGTTTTGAGATAACATCAATGCTAAACGATATTTTTGTTCCGGCAACCCAGATAATGGCAGAACAAAAAATAAAACTGACAATAAGTAACGGTGTAGACAGTGCTGCTATATTCATATTGGTGGAACAAGGTTTAAGGCAGAATTGCTCCGAAAGTAAATATAAGGTATAAGCAGCAGGTATTAAGTAATATGCTTTAGGTTTTAAGCATTTTTACTGAAAATCGAAAAGGCTTTTAGTACTTGACTTTAGGCCTTAATCATACCTGTTATCAACAAAAAGAACTCCAATCCACATGTGATTGTGGACAGGAGTTCCCTTTATTATGCGTTTTAGTAAGAAACCTTACTTAAGCTGTAGCTTCTTTAACAGGAAGAACAGAAACGAATGAACGATCCTGACGACCTTTTTTGAATGTAACTACGCCATCCGTTAAAGCAAATAATGTATGATCTTTTCCCATACCTACATTTTCACCTGCGTGATGTGTTGTTCCGCGTTGTCTTACAATGATGTTACCAGCGATTGCTGCCTGACCACCATATAATTTTACACCTAGACGTTTGCTATGTGATTCACGACCGTTTCTTGAACTACCGACCCCTTTTTTGTGTGCCATGGTAAATAATTATTAAGCGATTTTTTCGATCAAAACTTTAGTTAATGACTGACGGAAACCGACAGTTTTTCTGAATCCTTTTCTACGTTTCTTTTTGAAAGCCGTAACTTTGTCATCTTTAAGATGCTCAAGGATTTTTCCTGATACTTTAGCGCCTGCTACGCTTGGCGCACCTACCTGGTACTGGTTATTGTCGGCGAGTAAAAGAACGTTATCGAATGTTACAGCAGAGCCTTCAGCTCCTTCTAATCTGTAAACATAGATAAAATGATCTTTTTCTACTTTGTACTGCTTGCCTCCAATTTCTACAATTGCGTACATGATCTTATTGGTTTAACTTTAATAAATTAGGACTGCAAATGTACAGTTTCTCTACCAAACTACCAACCATTCGACAGAATAAATTAACAGAAAAGACCTGTGGAAAAGTTTCGGCAACCCTTTCTGCTTCTAAATTAGCTCAATTTGGGGCTATTTATTATTCATTTTATTGTATTAAACTGTTTAACAGTTGTTATTGGAATTTTTCCCTTTTTCTTACAAGTCGGAATGTGGAAAACAGTATTAGTATCCACTTTGGTTTTACGTCCCGATTTTATCATTTTTGTAAAGTGCCGATTGGGCTAGTCAAGTAATTCTTTTTTGATCTGATTCACATTACGAAATTTAACAGGAATACCAGTAAACACGCGCTGTTACTGCATGCTTATGATTCGTAGATATTGATTCAAATTGATTCAAATACAAGATATTCAATATACATACAGCATTATAAAGGCTGGTTAAACTTTATACGTTTACTAATTGTTTGTACTGCATAAAACGTACGCTAAATATGAGTTTACTCGAAGAGCCATTATTAAAGGAAAACAAGAACAGATTTGTACTGTTTCCGATCAAGCATGATGACATCTGGCAGATGTATAAGCAAGGTGAAGCAAGCTTCTGGACAGCAGAAGAAATCGATTTGTCTCAGGATTTGACCGATTGGGCCAACCTGAACGATGGCGAACGTCACTTTGTATCTCATGTTTTGGCCTTCTTTGCAGCCAGCGACGGTATTGTAAATGAAAACCTGGCAACTACGTTCCTGCAAACGGTTCAGATTCCGGAAGCAAAATGTTTCTATGGTTTCCAGATTATGATGGAAAACATCCATTCTGAGACGTATTCGCTGTTAATTGATACATATATTAAAGAACCGAAAGAAAAAGACCGGTTGTTTAACGCGATTGATACGGTGCCATGTGTGGCTAAAAAAGCCGAATGGGCACTTCGTTTCATCAATAACGGAACATTCATCGAACGTTTGATCGCTTTCGCTGCCGTGGAAGGGATTTTCTTCTCCGGTTCGTTCTGCTCAATCTTCTGGTTGAAAAAACGCGGTTTAATGCCGGGTCTTAGCTTCTCAAATGAATTGATCTCCAGAGACGAAGGTTTGCACTGCGATTTTGCCTGCTTACTGTACACTAAATACATTAATAATAAGATTCCGTTTGAGCAGGTTCGCGATATCATTCTGGAAGCAGTTGAAATAGAAAAAGAATTTGTTACAGATTCCCTGCCGGTGGATCTGATCGGAATGAACGCACGCTTAATGTCTCAGTACATTGAATTCGTAGCCGATCGTTTGCTGGTTGCGCTGGGCGGACAGAAATATTTCAATGCTACCAACCCGTTTGACTTCATGGAAATGATTTCTCTGCAGGGTAAAACGAACTTCTTCGAAAAAAGAGTTTCTGAATATCAGAAGTCTGGTGTAATGGCCGAAAAAGATTCACAAAAATTCAGTCTTGACGAGGACTTTTAATATTAAAATTCAGTATATTTAATTATAGGATAACATTATTATAATATCATCCCTTTTTGCTTTTGCTTATGCTAGTACTTAAACGAGACGGCAGACGAGAGTCTGTAAAATTTGACAAAATTACATCCCGCATCGAGCGCCTTTGTTACGGGTTGGACATGAACTACGTGGACCCTACCTCCGTTGCGAAACGTGTGATTGATGGGTTGTATGATGGTGTAACAACCGAGGAACTGGATCATTTAGCTGCAGAGACTGCTGCTTCTATGACTACCAAACATCCGGATTACGCTACACTAGCTGCTCGTATTGCTGTTTCTAATCTGCACAAGAAAACAAGTAAGTCGTTTGCAAACACCATGAAGCGTTTGTATACATACGTGGATGCCAAGACGGGTGAGAACGCGTCTATGATTTCTAACGAGGTATATGAATTCATTCGTAAGAATGCAGCGATCCTTGACTCTGCTATTATTTACGACCGCGATTACGGGTATGATTACTTTGGTTTTAAAACCTTAGAAAAATCGTACTTGTTAAAAGTAGATGGTAAAATTGTAGAACGTCCTCAGCACATGCTGATGCGTGTATCTTGCGGTATTCACGCAGGCGACATCGACGCTGCAATCGAAACCTACAACTTAATGTCTGAACGTTGGTTCACACATGCTACGCCTACCTTATTCAACTCAGGTACGCCAAAACCTCAGTTATCTTCTTGTTTCTTATTAACAACTCAGGAAGATTCTATTGATGGTATTTACGAAACATTGAAACAATGTGCTAAGATCTCCCAGTCTGCCGGTGGTATTGGTCTTAGCATTCACAATATCCGCGCAACAGGTTCTTATATCAAAGGTACTAACGGTACATCTAACGGTATTATCCCGATGTTGCGTGTATTCAACGACACAGCGCGTTATGTAGATCAGGGTGGCGGAAAGCGTAAGGGGGCTTTCGCAATCTATCTTGAGCCATGGCATGCAGATGTATTTGAATTCCTTGACTTAAGAAAGAACCACGGCAAAGAAGAAATGCGTGCGCGTGATTTGTTCTACGCCATGTGGATCTCTGATTTATTCATGAGACGTGTGGAAGAAAACGGCGAATGGTCTTTATTCTGTCCGCACGAAGCACCAGGCTTAGCTGAATGCTACGGCAAAGACTTCGAAAATCTGTATGAGAAATACGAGAAAGAAGGCCGTGCACGTAAAACTATCAAAGCACAGGAACTTTGGTTTGCTATCTTAGAAGCACAAGTTGAAACAGGTACACCGTACATGTTGTTCAAAGATGCAGCCAACCGCAAATCAAATCAGAAAAACCTAGGTACTATCAAGTCTTCGAACTTGTGTACAGAGATCTTAGAATATACAGCACCGGATGAAGTAGCGGTTTGTAACCTGGCTTCTCTTGCCTTACCGAAATATGTAATCAACGGTAAATTTGATCACCAGAAGTTATATGATGTTACCTATGTAGCAACATTGAACCTGAACAAGATTATCGATGTAAACTACTATCCGGTACCTGAGGCGGAGAAATCCAACAAGCGTCACCGCCCTATTGGTTTAGGTGTACAAGGTTTAGCAGATACGTTTATCTTAATGCGTATGCCGTTCGAATCCGATGAAGCAAGACAATTGAACATCGATATTCACGAAACGATGTATTATGCAGCGATGACCGCTTCTAAAGATCTTGCAGCGAAACTTGGACCATACGAAACATTTAAAGGTTCTCCGGTATCGAAAGGGATCTTCCAGTTTGATATGTGGGGTGTAACACCTTCATCTGGCCGTTATGACTGGGAAGCATTAAAACGCGAAGTGAAGAAACACGGTGTACGTAACTCGTTATTAGTTGCGCCAATGCCTACGGCTTCTACTTCTCAGATTCTTGGTAACAACGAATGTTTTGAACCATATACATCAAACATCTACACACGTAGAGTATTGTCTGGTGAATTTGTAGTGGTGAACAAACACTTATTGAAAGACTTAATTAAATTGAACCTGTGGGATGATAAGATGAAAAACAGACTGATCGAAATGAACGGTTCTGTACAAAACATCAACAACATACCGCAGAACATTAAAGACCTATACAAAACTGCGTGGGAGATCAAAGGTAAAACATTGATTGACATGTCTGCCGACCGTGGTGCGTATGTTTGTCAGAGCCAAAGCTTGAACATCTTCATGAACGAAGCAAACTTCGGTAAGCTTACATCGATGCACTTCTATGCATGGAACAAAGGCTTGAAAACAGGTATGTACTACTTAAGAACGAAGTCTGCATCAAACGCGATCCAGTTCACGGTAGAGAAACAAGCAGAGGTACATGGTGCACCAGACGCTGCTACTATTGCAGATGCAGAGAAGAAAGCACAAGACATGGCTTGTTCACTGGACAATCCGGAAGGCTGCGAGAGCTGCAGCGGATAGTTTCTTAGGAACAACGTATGAAATAAATACTATGAACCCTGGCTTGAAAGAGCCGGGGTTTGTTTTTGGGGTTTATATTAAATATGATGAATTATGGAACGTCTTAGTTTTGAACATGGAATTGCAATACATAAAGCAGAAAATTGGAAAGAGTTTTTAATTTTTATAAATGATACATTAGAGTTCAATCATTTTATTTGGCGAGGACAAGCGGACTCAGCATGGCTACTTGAACCTACTCTTGATAGATTTTTAAAAGAAACTGGCAAGATTGGTATTGAAGCACCTCAATTAACAAGCTTACATCTAGAAAAATTTAAATATGCTACTCGAGGACGGAGGGGCGTTAATCCTATTGAAATGAAAAATGAAAATGACTGGTGGGCATTAGGGCAACATCATGGTTTATATACACCCTTATTAGATTGGACTAATTCCCCATTTGTTGCAGCTTACTTTGCTTTAATTTCTAGACAAACTAGTTCTACAAATTTCCGCTCGATATTTGGAATATCTCAAATTACAGTTGAAGGTATATCGAAACAGCTATCCAATAAAGCACCAGGAGCTTCAATAATCGAATTTATCAACCTTTTGACCGATGAAAATAATAGGCTTGTAAATCAACGTGGATTATTTACTAAAAGTGCAATTGGTTTAGACATTGAAAGTTGGTATAAACAAAACCTTCCACAAGTAGATGACCGTGTTAGGATGTGGAAAATCCTTATCCCTGAAAAAGAAAGAATAATAGCTTTACAATCTCTTAATAGAATGAATATTAATCATTCCACATTATTTCCAGATTTATATGGAGCTTCAAAATTCACCAATTTAAATTTAGAAATAGAAAAATATTAAAATCACATTTTAATTTATTCATTCCTAAAAATATCATGAATGAAGCCTATCAATTCCCACCATTTCTGGCAGATGCTCCTCCAATACTATATAAGTATAGAAATTGGAAGGACTGTTACAATAAAAAAACATTAACTGATAAAGCTATTTACTTTGCTTCTCCTGATAGTTTTAACGATCCCTTTGATACAAATATCAAAGGGAGTTATAGCAATTTGTCTAATTTTGAAAAAGATGAATTAATTGATGGGATATTAAATTATGCTAAAGACATTCCAATTGAAGAAATAAAAACATTCGCTCAAATCCCTGGATTTTGGGAACACCAAGCATTAGCACAAATTAAAATTATTAGAGGTATAGTGGGAATTTTTTGTTTATCCGCAATTTGGGATAGTATAACTATGTGGTCACATTATAGCAACTCGCATACAGGATATTGTATAGGTTTCAAGTCTAGAAATTTACATTATAAAAAATGCGGTTTATTGTCAAAGGTAGAATATGTAAATGATTATCCCATTATTAAATCTACTTTTGGTTCTAATCAAACTGTTTTAGATCAAATGACTCACAAAAGTATTCATTGGGCCCAAGAAAAGGAATTTAGATTTATTGGATATAAATATGCAGGCAAAATAATTGATTATGATGCTGATGATGTTGAAGAAATAATTTTAGGTGTTAATATGCAGCCTAGTCATAAAGATGAAATTAGAACTATTTGTAAGAAATGTTTTCCTCATGTGAAATTATTCGAAATTTATTTAAACTCTCAAAAATTTGAATTAGAAAGGAGACTAATTGAATAATTGTATCACATCTTAATCAGTAATCCCCTTCCTCTGGCACTAGTCTTTAGCGAAGCAGGACTGGTGATGGAAAATTGTCTGAATTAGGATTTTCAGGATTTATGGACAAAAAGGATTACTGAAAATAATCCTTTCATCTACTAAGCTAATAATTCGCCGCGGCGAACTAATTCAGACAAAAGGGAATGTTTCTCACATAAACTTTTAGATATTGAATTTCATTTTTCATCATACTAATCAGGTAAATCAGCGTTCGCCGCGGCGAACAGACAAAGGGAATCCTTCGGCCTTCTCGGAAACCCAAGGAATAATCATTCCGTTTTCACACACTCATTTACTACCTTTTCGCACAGATACCCTTCATAAAATGAATTTATGCAAACCGCATTTGCTTCGTTCCTGCAAGATCAATAAATACATTACAGGTTAGACAAAAAGTTCTTTTAAGCCATAATCCAATCTTCTATTTCATGTTATCGTTTCTAAAAATATTCGGCAACAGAATGGATTCAGAATTTAATTTTAGTTTCATTCATCAACAACAAAAATATACTTATGAAACGCCGTTATTCTTTTTTGATTCTGATATTTCTTTTTTGCCGGATTGCTGTTGCACAACACTGGGAACAAATGGGTAAAGGTTCTTATAAATTAAACGGCGGTCCCATCAGAACAATATACGCAGACACTAATGGAAATGTATATGCAGGCACAGGCTTTCTAAGTGAAGCTATAACCAAAAATAAAATTTTCAAGTGTTCAAATACCAAAGCATCAGAACTTAAAAATTTCCCTCACTATAATCAAGATATGTCAATCGAATATATCATTGGAGACAGCAAAAGTAAGATGTATATCGTAGGATCTTATTTTCAGAAATCGGCTAAAAGTGATCACTATATACAAAATGCTTTCATCATTGAATATAACGGTAAAACATGGAGAAATATTCTAAAAAACACATACGCTTGTTTTATTAGATCCATTTGTATAGACAATAGTGGGAATCTCTATGCTACAGATTTGTATGTTACAGAAAACCCTAAGAATTGTGTAGCTAAATGGGACGGAAAAACATGGGCTCCGGTCATGATTGATAAAGAAACACCATTCTTTGTAGGCAATTCCTCCCTTCTTTGTACCGGACCTGATGGTACCTTATATGTTGCAGACAATGTGAAAGATCATTCCGGATGGAACATAACAAAATGGGATGGAAAGAAAAAAACAGTACTTGGAGATAGTACACATACATTGGATGCAAATGGTAAAATACATTCTATGTGTTGTGATAAAAACGGAAACCTATATGTTGCAGGTAGTTTTACGAATAAGCATCATAATAATTACGTCGCTGTATGGGATGGAAAAAATTGGTCGGAACTAGGCGGAGATAATAGTTTACAAGCCAACAAAGAAATCACTGTTCTTTGCACAGACAATGCAGGTAATTTGTACGCCACAGGTCATTTTACAAACAAAGACAAAAAACTTTATGTTGCCTACTGGGACAACAAAAACTGGAGTGAGCTTGGTGGTACAAATTCACTCCTCATCAACAATCCCATTATAAGTATGTGTACTGACCTGCATGGAAATATATACGCTGCAGGTTATTTCTCATCATCGAAGAGAAACCGTTACATAGTCGTATTCAGAAAATGAATTTTGAATATCTCTTTCATTCTCATTGATTCTGTTAATTGCTATCTACCCTTGTCGGAGTTCCCAAGACCAGCTAAAGATTAAATAATGTACAAATAATTTGTCTTGGGTCTCCGACAAGTCACTGCTCTATCGATTCATTGTATGCAAACCACAACATTCTATGCTTGTTGGAGACCCAAGGAAATAATCATTTCATTTTTACACACTCATTTACTACCTTGAGAACTCCTCTGGCGCCAATTTAGCGAAGCGCGACTGGTGATGGAAAATTGTCTGAATTAGGATTTTCAGGATTTATGGACAAAAAGGATTACTGAAAATAATCCTTTCATCTACTAATCTAATAATTCGCCGGGGCGAACTAATTCAGACAAAAGGAATGCTTCTTACATAAACTTTTAGAGATTGAATTTCATTTTTCATCATACTAATCAGGTGAATCAGCGTTCGCCGCGGCGAACAGACAAAGGGGATCCTCCGGCCTTCTCGGAAACCCAAGGAATAATCATTTCATTTTTACACACCCATTTGCTACCTTGAGAACTCCGTCAAGGGTAAAGGCCGAATGGCAGAATGAATTCAGAATTGGATTTTATTTTCATTCATATCATCAATAAGCATATCGTTATGAAACACCATTATTTATTTTTTGTTCTGATGCTTCTTTTTTGCCGGGTTTCTATTGCACAGCATTGGGAACAGTTAGGTAAAGGCTCTTATGAATTAGAAGGTGCTCCCATCAGAACGGTGTATGCCGACAGTAGCGGTCATGTATATGCAGGCACAGGTGTCATGCACGAAAATTTCACCAAAGGGAATCTGTTCAAATGTTCGAATACGACAGTAGAAGAACCTAAAAATTTCCCCTACCATGGTAAAAGCATGGTGATTGAATATATTATAGGAGACGCTAAAAGTAATATGTATGTTTCAGGTTTTTATATTCAGGATACCTATCGACGCGGCACACAAGACGTTGGATTAAAATGCCCGTTTATCATTGAATACAACGGAAAAACCTGGAAGGATATACTCAAACCTTATACTGCACTCCAATATGATATCATTCAATCCATTTGTATGGACAGCAGTGGCAACCTCTATGCCGCAGGGGAATGTTTTATGAAAAATTTTGAATATTACGTAGCCAAATGGGACGGAAAAAATTGGGCACCAGTAATGGTAGATAAAAAAACGTTATTCATTGTAGGTGATTCTCCACGTCTTTGCACCGGACCTGATGGCACCTTATATGTTGCAGACTATGCCGAAGGTCACCCCGGATGTAATGTAACAGAATGGAATGGAAAAAAAAGAACAGCACTTGGCGACAGTACACATACATTAGATGCCAATGGAAAAATCCGTTCCATCTGTTGCGATAAAGACGGACACGTATATGTTGCGGGTGATTTTACGAATCAGCATCATAAAAATTATGTGGCAGTGTGGGACGGAAAAAACTGGTCGGAGTTAGGCGGAGAAAATAGTTTGCAGGCCAACAAAGAAATCAGCGTTCTTTGTACAGACAACAAAAACAATTTATATGCCGCAGGACATTTTACCAATAAAGACAATACGTGTTATGTCGCACATTGGGATGGAAAAAACTGGAGCGAGCTTGGTGGTGCAAATACATTAAATGCCAACAATCCTATCATGAGTATCTATGTTGATCACCATGGAAACATATATGCGACAGGTCATTTCTCAACCGCAAAAAGAAAACATTACGTGGCGGTGTTTAGAAAATGAGCTCTTTAAATGATTAATATGAAATAGCACGAATAATCATTTTAATAAACTTTAATTTATATTTCATGTCGACAATTCTTCATTTTGTATTTAATATATTCTACAAAAGAGGTGTACTCATTTCATTCTTTCTTATAAATAGTTTATTTCTTCAGGCTCAGCAATCACTGAATCTAAGAGCTGGAGTTGATGCCGGAGGTTTAGGGTTCGGATATCACTTTGCACAGGGGGGCTCTGTATTAAAGAAGGGAGGTGAGGGCTATTACCAGAGTAATCTTGCTTTTCATCTAAGCCTTCAATATCGCTTTAGCAGAATCTTTGCAGTTGAAACGGGCTTTGTATATACGGAATATGATCTGGGTGTTCATGATGTACAATTTATAAAACGGAACGGTCTTCCCTCTTCATCAAGTCAGAAGTATGATTCAAAAGCCGCACAGCCGGGCTGGCTCGGAGCCTTCCGCCATTATTACGGACCAAAATTTTCTATATACCAGCACATTCCGCTTGGGCAAAGATTTTATGCTTATTTTTCCGAAGGTATGATGCTGAATTATATAATCAACTCTGTTCCTTATGTGAATACGTATTCATCCGGTACAGAAACCGAAACATTAACAACTCAATTCAAACCATTTTTTATGAGCGGTTATCTGGAGACTGGTATTAATTATTATTCGGAGAAAAACGTTAATCTTTATTTCGGAGTTAAATACATATATGCCGGTACCATGATGCATAGTAATTACAGCGATATATCTTCAACCGGTACAGTAATAAATACTGATCAGGTTAGCGCCAATGGTAGCTACATAGCATTTTCCTTGCATATTGGTGGCTCTATTTGGCACAAAAACAAGAAGCCTGAAAAAATTTACGATACTCGCCAAGAGCAGGCAAAGACACTACCCAAACCGACGCAGCCAATAGCTAAGGATACTCATCACGTTCCACCGGCTGAAAGAAATATAAAAATTGTTCATACAGTACAGGTACATACCAACGAAATATTGATAGAAGTATGGGATCATGAAACGGTAGATGGGGATGTATTGTCTCTAGCTTTGAACGATACTACAATTTTGGATAGCTATGCCCTAATACAAAATAAAAAAATATTGAAGGTAATGCTTCATCCCGGACAAAACCCACTGGTTATGACTGCTATTAATCAAGGTCGTTATAAACCTTGTACTGCAGCTATATTAATAGACGACGGTCAAACAAAACAAACCTATATACTGGATGCCGATTTTGCTATATCAAGCAGTTTGGTGATAGAGTATAACCCGTAAGTATAAAGGGCGTCTAATTTCTTCTAGCGCCAGTCTTTAGCACCGCGGGACTGGTGACGGAAAATTGTCTGAATTAGGATTTTCAGGATTTATGGACAAAAAGGATTACTGAAAACAATCCTATCATCTACTAATCTAATAATTCGCCGCGGCGAACTAATTCAGACAAAGGGAATGCTTCTTACAGTAGCGCCCAATATTTGGCAGTCTTTGGCTGTACTTCTATGTAGATATTATTATCTGAAACTATGAAACACTTTTTCTTTGCATTATTATTAGTTGCCTTCAGTGCATCCAGCCAGACAAGCCCATTTCCTGCGCTAAAAAAAATCACCATTACCTCTTTTGGAGAAACTGTTGGATTCAGTTATGATCCTGTTTCTGCAAAGATTATAAACACGAAATGTATAAGCTTGCCTAAATCAGATTTTCTCTATTGTGAGAATGATGAAATGGAAACAATTTATAAAGTAGCGACATTCAAAAATTCTGTGATAAAAGATACACTTACAATTGCCTTTTCATTTGGTATGAGTATGGATCCGGAATTCATTTTCTTCAACGCATCTCACAAAATTATTGCTAGAATATATGCACTAGAGCTATATATGCAATCCAACGGAACAATTTATTCTTCCGGACATACAAATAACATGTTCGATAAAAAAAGAAAGTTTGAATTAAAGACAGATACTATATTGGAAGTCATTCAACCTTTTTATTACGTAGGACTCACAACAACAACAACAACAACGGACCAGTTGACCTTGTATACTTCGCAAACTGGAAAAGATGTTGTTGCCATCATACCAAAAAATTATGAAATTGAAGTATTACTTGCTGAATTTGGGAAAGGAAATTTCTCAAACGAAAAATATTATCTCATCAAAACAAAATTCGGTTTGACTGGCTGGCTCAGAGTTGACGACACTAATAATACTAAGGTAAAAGAATTGTTCTTTGCCGGTGATTAATATATTACCTGATACCAGTCACAGTTCAGCAGGACTAGTGTCGGAAAATTGTCTGAAGCGCTGATTCACCTGATTATTATGATGAAAAATGAAATTCAATATCTAAAAGTTTACGTGATGATTCTTCGTGCTATTTCATATTAATCATTTATATCAAATGAATCAGTATTCGTCGCGGTGAACAGGCAAAGGAAATATAAAATCTTCTGGCAGATATATCGAAAAATAGTATATTTATTAAACCATTATAAACTATCATACTTATAAATAACATTCGCTGCTTTGGGAACTTTGATAAGGGAGCTTTAGTAAAGCACATTGCCTTGGCGGATTATAAAATACACATCATGATTAATATTCGTATTCAATTTATCCTTTTACTGTTCTTAGGTTTCCTATTCCAGGTACAGGCACAAATGGACAGTATATCCGGGAAGGCATTAGGCTTACCTGACTCAGTAAAGGTTGCCATGATTGGCAAAATGCCTAAATTTCAAGGAGGAGGAGATGCAGAATTTGCAAAATATATTCAGGAGACTATGGTATACCCATGGGATGCCAGAAGAAAAAGAATAACAGGAACTGCTTATGTTGAATATGTTATAGACATAGATGGCAGTGTTATCAATGTTCGTACCGTTCCTGGTAAAGAGCTCTATCCATCTCTGGATCAAACAGCAGTTAGTGCTGTCATCACCTCTCCTAAATGGGAGCCTGGTACAAATAATGGTGTTCCCGTTCGCGTGCGTAAGATTATTTGTATAAAATTTGATATTCCGAGATAAATCGGGCACTTAGCTTCCTCTGGCACCAGTCTTTAGCGAAGTGGAACTAATGTCCAATATTCGACAGTCTATGTATTATAATAATGTAAACAAATAACAAAATGAGAAATTTAACTTTCTTTATGCATACTTCACTTGACGGCTTTGTAGCTGGAGTCAACGGAGAAATGAACTGGATACATGTAGATGATGAGATATTTGACTTCGTTGGTACCATGACCGACAAAGCCGACGCCGCACTGTATGGACGGGTAACGTATGACATGATGCAAAGTTATTGGCCAACTGCCGGCGATAAACCAAACGCATCCAAACACGACAAAGAACATTCGGCTTGGTATAACAAGGTTCCAAAAATTGTTTTATCAAAGACAATGAACGCAAAAGGGCTTGACAACACAATAGTTATCGGCGACCAGCTTGCAGACAACATAAATAAAATAAAAAAACAAGACGGTAAAAACATTTTAATTTTTGGTAGTCCGAGCGCTTCTCATGCATTATTAAGTCTTGGACTAATTGATGAGTTTTGGTTATTTGTTAATCCGGTATTGCTTGGAAAAGGGATGCCGTTATTTAAAAATATTACTGAAACAACTAAACTAAAACTTGTAGAAACGAAAACATTTTCTTGCGGAGTAATTGCCCTTCATTACGAAACAAAACGCAATTAATGGGCAATGCAGACCCAATGATTAATCCGATTAAACTGTTTAACATGAAAAATACCGAACAATCATTATAATAAACTTTTAGATACTCAGTTTCATTTTTCATCAGGTGAATCAGCTTAGTCAAATAAATACGCTTTCTACCGCAGCAAAAAGCATAAGCCATCTTCTTTAAAATTCTGCCGTGCTTCATTACCGTTGTGCATTAGTCAAGAGTAATGAAGCACGCTATTCTAAACACATGCACGAGGTGTCAGACCAGACGATTTTGTCGCATTTATACAATCCTAAGACTGAAATATTCGTGATTTTTGTACGCATAATTAAAATCAAAAACACATGTTACTTAAAAATAAAAAAGTAGCCATCATTGGCGCTGGACCTGTTGGTCTTACTATGGCAAGATTACTTCAACAAAAAGGAGTAGATGTAAATGTTTACGAAAGAGATAAAGACGCACACACAAGAATTTCAGGCGGGCCGCTCGATCTGCATAAAAATTCGGGACAAGTTGCGATGCACAAAGCCGGCTTACTGGAACGTTACTATGCAATGGCCATACCAATGGGACGAACTGTGGCTGACGAACAAGGCAATATATTATTCTCTAAAAAACCTACACAGGAAGATCAATACGACAATCCCGAGATAAACCGAAACGATTTAAAAAAAATATTGCTCGATAGTTTAATAAGCGATACCGTTGTTTGGGACAGAAAATTTACCGGACTTGAAGAACAGAATGGAAAATGGCTGCTGCATTTTGAAAATAGTACGTATGCAACCGCAGACCTTGTTATCGGAGCTAATGGAGGAATGTCTAAAGCAAGAAAATATGTTACAGATGCAGAAATCGAATATACGGGAACACTTATTTTACAAGGTGAAGTATTTCAATCGGAAATAACATGTGCAGATTTTCACCAATTATGTAACGGCAATATACTCATGGCTGCAAGCAGAGGCGATTTATTGGTTGCAAACCCCAGAAATGGAAATATATTGAGCTACGGCGCAATGTTTAAAAAACCTGTAGAATTCACCGCAGAGGACTTTCAGAATACGGACAGTATTATTATGTTCCTTTTAAATAAATTTTCTCGCTGGCATGAATCGTACAAACAATTATTCCGATCCACCTCTTCTTTTGTTGTATGGCCAACAAGAAAAATACCATTGAATAAACCCTGGACAACGAATCGTCCTTTACCTATAACACTTATCGGAGATGCCGCACACATCATGCCGCCCTTTGCAGGACAGGGTGTAAATATCGGACTGATGGACGCGGTAATTTTATCCGATAATTTGACGAACGGAAAACATGAAACTATAGAAGCTGCAATAAACGATTATGAACAAAAAATGCTCGTTTATGCAACAGAAGCGCAACTTGAAACAAGCAAAAATGAATCTGAAATTTTCCTCCCCGATTTTTCTTTACAAAAAAGATTTACTAATTAGGTTCTTGTAACTTTGATCCGACAACTAAAAAGACATATTATATGGAAGATATAAAAAATCAACCTGACAACTCTGATACAACACCAAAGGTTACGGGGATTGGCGGCATTTTCTTTTTTTCAGAGAATCCGAAGGAAATGAAAGAATGGTATGTGAAAAATTTAGGCTTTGAAGTGAATGAATGGGGCTCCTCCAGTTTTGATTCCAGAAACATTAACAAACCCGACGAAATACATTCGCTTCAATGGAGTCCATTCAAAAAAGGAGATGAATATTTTTCTCCATCTAAAAAAGATTTTATGATTAACTACCGGGTTCAGAATATTGAAGCACTTGTGAAAAAACTCGAAGAGAATGGTGTAACCGTACTTGACAGTATTGTGACATACGAGTTTGGAAAATTTGTACATATCATGGACGCAGAAGGCAACAAGATTGAACTCTGGGAACCTATGTGATATGAGCACCTGTTGGCTCTGGCGCGAGTCTTTAGCGCAGCGGGACTCGTTCCGTTTATTTTGTAGTCTTTGACTACACTTTGATGAATTACAATTAAGGAAAAGACTGCCGTCAGACATGCAATAACGTTAGCTTGTCAGAATGAACTTTGAAACTTCGTAATAGATATCTTCCAATTCATTTCCTTCGTGCATGAGATTACCGAAAAGACCAGCGGCATAAATTTCTCTTTTGAATACCAATTCCTTTCCTTCTATAAATTGTTTGATCTGTAAAATATCCCAATGCTGTCCGGATGTTCGAAGTACCTCATCGTATGCTCTGTTTGCAATCTCATCAGCTGTTCGGCGTGATCCGATATCAATAATGATATGTAAAAGAACAGCATCGTGTACAAATGAAAATTCCTTTTCAAAGGAAGCATAATCAAATCTTCTCTTGGCACTATTTGTAATTGCTGACCAGATGGTTTCTTCGGTTAGTTTCATACACAAATATAGCGATGCATACAGCGTATGCAAATGAGTAAATCATGAATCCACCTATGCTGCCGAATACTTCTTCGGTTTCATGCCTATGTGCTGTTCAAAAACTCTTGAAAAATGACTCAGGTTCGTAAAGCCCAGCTGATAGCCTACTTCAGAAACTGTCAATCGTTTTTCTTTCAAAAGTCTTGCCGCTTCCTGCATCCGCATAAACTGATAGTACTCGAATACTCCTTTTCCAAAAGTCTGTTTAAACAGTTTGCGCATTTTAGGTTCACTCATACCCGCTTCTCTGGCCAGTGAAGCAATGTCGGGCGATTTGTCGAGCTGCGATTGTAACGTAAACTTAATAGCATAAATAGCTTTGATATCGTTAATATGCATACCACTTGTTGGCGCAGCCTCACGTTGCATTAACAGATCAAAAATATAACAAAGCAATTCTTCGCATTTCAGTTTATAGTACTGGCTTTCCAAACTTTCCGATACCGGCTGATGCAGCATTTCACCGGCAGTTCGGATCATTTCAGGTGAGATACTTGTTTCATAAGCAATATTTTCTTTGTCTTCCAAAATACTTGCAACTACCGGGTGAAGTATCTTTCCGAATAATTTACGTAAGTGCTGCCGTGAAACAGCAATCGTCACACTTCTGAAGAATGTGTTTGAAGGCATAGTGAGTACCGAAGAAACGGCATGTGCGCAAATAAATGCGCTGGCTTGTTCGGGCAATAGCTGTGTTTCCTGTTGTGCAGAATAAGGGAAAATACCACTCAGTAAAAAAATAATATCGTCCTGCCCTTCAGCCAGCTCATTTGTTCGTTCAAGCAAAACTTCCTCATGCAGATAATAATTTCGCATCATCATCCGCAATTCGTTGTTTTCCCAGGAAAATCCGGTGAGGTAGCCCCCTCCTTTACTTTCAGGAATATAAATAAAACGCCCTTGAATGGTGGCGCCAATAGCCAGAGCAAATTGCCGGGCAATACCCGATCCGTGTTTATCTACAACCGATATTTTCATTTACGACTATTTTATTAGCATTTATGGCTATTTTATTCGTAAAAATAGAAACAATTTTGTTTAAAGAAATCAACAAGTGAAAATTTATGAATACATTATTAAAAGATAAACAGGTAGCCATCATTGGCGGTGGCCCCGGGGGACTGACATTAGCACGCTTACTTCAGCTCAAAGGAGCCAATGTAAAAGTATATGAACGGGATAAAAACAGAGATGTGCGGGTGCAGGGTGCAACACTTGACCTGCATTTTGAATCCGGTTTAAGGGCCATTGAAGCAGCCGGCTTGCTCGATGCCTTCAAAGCAAATTACAGACCTGATAACGATCGGTATCGTATTGTTGACAAGCATGCAACCATTTTCTACGACGACCATACCAAAGAGTCTACCGGTGATTTTGGTGACGAATGGTTCAGACCGGAAATTGACCGCGGACCACTAAGAGATATTTTATTGGATTCGCTGCAAGCCGACACCGTTGTTTGGGACAGTCATATTGTTTCACTCAAGAGCCTTGGTAACGCCTGGGAAATAATTTTTGAAAATGGCAATACAGCTATTGCAGATATTGTCATTGGGGCAGACGGAGCCAATTCCAAAATTCGTCCGATCGTTACTCCAATCAAATCTTTTTATTCCGGCATTACTTTTTTAACAGGTAATATTTTTGATTCTGAAAAGAATGCGCCAACACTGCACCGTTTATTAAAAGGCGGAAAAATCTCTGCTATGGGCGATTCAAAAACAGTCTTTCTAAGTGCCAAAGGAGATGGTAGTCTGGACTTTTATATTGGCTGGAAAGCTGATATTGATTGGGCCAAAGAAAGCGGAATTGATTTAAAAAATAGCAATCAGGTTTTGGAATGGTTTAAAAAGGAATACGCTGATTGGGATAGTATCTGGCTTGAATTATTTGAACACGAACAAACGCATTTTATACCAAGAGCTTTGTACTCTATGCCCTTGGACCAACACTGGGAAACACAATCGAATATAACATTGCTTGGTGACGCAGCACACTTATTACCACCAAATGGCGAAGGTGTAAATGCCGCAATGCTTGATGCATTATATTTAAGCGAAAATTTAACTGATGGGAAATTTACTGATTTAAAATCGGCAATGGCTGATTATGAAAAGCACGTGTTTGAAAGATTTGCAGAAGAAGGAAAAGTAACAGCAGACTTCATGGATTGGACGTATTCACCGGATGGACTGAAAATAATGGTGGAAATGATGAATCAACTACCAAATTAAAAATGTAGTTTTATTATTAAGAAGACCTACGAGGTTTTAAAAACCTCGTAGGTCTTCACCAATTGAAGAGTAATAAAGAACAAAAGATCTATATTTTGAATCCCCGAAAATAAATAGTCTTCAACGATTATTCTCTTTATTTTTATAGATTGAAATACCATATTATGCAATTTAAAATATGCACATACTTATTTTTTATTTTCTTTAGCATAAACAACTGCTTCGGACAAACGGACCTCGACACCTCTAAAAATGAGTTAAACAAAGGCAAAAGAAATGATATACAACAGGATTACAATCAACAACACCAAACATATAACTCTTCAAAAAATTTCGGAGATGGATTAAAAGATAATATTGTAGGAGATTTAATGATATATATTGGTGCGGCTATCGTGGGCAATTACGCTACAGAAGATCAGCTGTATAACCCGTTAAGTAAATACCCATACCTAGATCCATTAAACGGAAATTATACAAAACCCGGCTCTGCAAATGTATATAAGCACATTCGATTTGATATTGAAGATCAGTTTCTTTTCAGCAATAAAGATTTGTATGGAAATCACCTGAAAGCAAAACTTCGTCCGTTTCATTATTTCTATTTCCAATCGGAGATGTTTCAATTGTTTGAGTACAACAGACCTGCTGACAAGCATAGTAATTTATTACTGTACAATCTGGACTTTTGCTATGACAGACTTCGTTTCGAACGTTTCAACATAGGCTTAACGGCTGGTGCAAATTATGTTGCAAACGATGTAAAGAAGGGAGGCTTTGCCTTTGGATTTAATACAGATATTTTTATTGCCAAACCAATAAGCATATATAGTTCGGTAAAATGGAGTGGTATAAACGGACAATCGGTCAATACACTTGAGATACAGGGTAGATACCATCAAAAGAATTTTTTTGTCTCACTTGGTTATCAGCACTTAAAAATTGCTGTTCCTAAATATAATTTTGTATCGTTGGGCATTGGGATTTATTTATAATTATTCTTCACCTTCTTATTCGGGCTTTTCTTTCCCTTTTCTGCTACCTGCGTTTTTTCTTAATATGTTTGCAAATACAATAGCAATAAGCAGTGCTATAATTCCCTGAAAAAGCATGGTAAGCGGAGCTGTTATTTTTTGAGAAATAGTTCCTGTTAGTAAACTTCCCAAAGGCAGCATACCAAAATACGCCATGGCAACATAACTCATTACACGGCCACGCATGTTGGCCGCTGATTCCATTTGTATGATGGTAATGCAAACAGTCATGGGTGCTAATGAGCCAAAGCCTATTAACACAGCAAATGGCATCGCCATAGGAAAATTCCCTATGCGGGAAAAGCAGATCAGACCTGCACCCAGTATTGCGATACTTACTGTCAGAATAATCGTAAGGTCTGCTCCTTTTTTTACATAAGCCAAAAACAAGCTCGCTGCAATAGCTCCCAAGCCTATAAAACTACTGATAAATCCGAACGTGGCGGCATCTCCTTCAAAAATGGTTTTAGCAAACACCGGCACCAGCGTATCGTATGGCAAAACCAATAAACTCAAAAACAGCAGCATGAGTATTACGATACCGATTGTTGGTGTTTGCTTTAAATATTGAAAGCCTTCGGAGAGTTCGGAGAAAATCTTTTTCTGAATTGCCGGTGGATGAAAGGCCGGCAGTTTCATGAACAGCAGTGACGTGATAACAGCTACGAAACTTAATGCATTCAATGAAAAACATATTCCGGCACCATACATCTGCAGCACAATACCCGATAGTGCCGGACCAACCAGCCTGGCGATATTTACCACAGCAGAATTAAAAGCAAGTGCATTCTGAATGTCTTCCTTATCATTTACCATCTCGTGTACCATGGGCTGCCGTGCGGGTACATCAAAGGCATTGATAACGCCGAGTACAACACTCAGCGCAAGTATTTCCCAGATTACATAATGATCCGTTAAAACCAGTACAGCAAGCAAGATAGCCTGGATCATGGAAGCTGTTTGTGTAATCAGTAATATTTTATAACGGCTATACCTATCTGCAACAACCCCGCCCGGCAATGAAAGCAGAAAAGAGGGAAACTGCTGTGCAAATATTGTGAGCCCCAGCATAAAAGCCGAATGCGTGAGTGTATATATAACCCATACTACAGCAGTCCGCTGCATCCAGGTGCCTATTTGTGAAACAGACTGGCCGCAAAAGAATAAGGTATAGTTTCTGTTTCTAAATGCTCTGAAGGTATGTGTACTCATGTATTACACGCGGCTGTGAAGTTTTTCTATAATATCGGAAACTGTTCCTTGTTCGCCTATACGGGGGAAAATAATCTGCAGACTGTTCGTATGTGCTTCGGCTACTCTATCTGTCATGGCATCTGTTGCAAAAGAAATGTTATAACCCAATTCGCTCGCTGCACGGGCAGTCCCTTCCACACCAATACTGGTAGCAACACCAACCAGTACAATTCCGGTTACATTACGTTTCTCCAGTTCTTCATGCAGCTTCGTATTATAAAAAGCATTCCATGTTCCCTTGGTAATATAAATATCTGAAGGCTGTGTTTTAATCTCGTCTACAATTTCAGCGAAGTCAGGTATAGATGCGATAACACGCAGGAAATTTTTGGCAGCAGAATTTTCATTACGTGTACCCGCACCCGAAGGAATTGTATTTACAACTACAATAGGTAAACCTGCTTTTCGAAAAGCATCCACCAATAAAGCAGATTTTTCAAGTACGCCTTGCATAGGATGTACGGAATCTATTTTTACAATTCCCTTTTGAAGATCAATCAGTACCAGTGCGGTATTCTTGTCAATAGCTGTTATCATAGTTACATTGTTGTTTTATTATTTTTCTACCCACCGTTATCAAGAGATACACCTCAATATATTTCACGATACTTCTGTGCTTTTGTTTAAAACGTATATGCTTCTTTATTTGTTTTATAAACTTATAAGTTTACCTAACAAAATTATGGATTATTTTTTAATATGAAAATGCATTCAGACAAGGTTTAATAATTAATTAACCTTCTGACACTCATCTCAATTAAAAAGCATTCCTTGCAGTCGATTGACTGAATTTGTTTTTATTTGTATATTGAATACTATTCAATTCTATTATATAAGAGTTATGCGTATTAATCTGCTTATACTATTCTTTCTAGGTATTTATTTTCAAACACTTGCACAAAATGAATCCAGAGCACCTCATACAGAGAAAGGCGTGGAAGAACCAGAAGATACAACTTTGTTTGCCTATACTGGAGAGATGCCTAAATTTCAAGGCGGAGGAGATGATGTGTTTGCAAACTATATTCAAAAAAATATTGTATACCCAACAGATGCAAAAGAAAAGGGAATTCAGGGAAAGGTCTATATTCAATACATTATTGAAAAAGACGGAAGCGTTTCAAATGTAATTGTTGTACCAGGAAGAAGTCTTTATCCATCACTTGATCAGGCTGCGATTGATGTGATTAAAAACTCTCCAAAATGGAAACCGGGTCAAAACAACGGACAACCCGTGCGTGTAAAAAAAATAGCAGTAATTGCTTTTTATCTCTAGATATTAGTAAAAAAGCGGCGATAAAATCTTTCGATCTCACCGCCGCTTTTACTAACTAATTATCCAACAATTAATGCTTCACTTGATTCTTTAAGAAATACTCTCTATCTATTAACGGATAGATGTTATACTTTGCCGCTTCAGCTTCGTACAAAGCTTTTAACTCCTCTAATTTCGCAGGATTTTTCTTCGCCAGATTATTCAGCTCATTAAAATCTTCATTCAGGTTGTACAATTCCCATTCTTCCGTTTCTACATTATTCACAACAGTCGACTTAGGATCGTCTGCATATCTGAACAAGTCGAATGAATTCGGACGGTGCGCCGCACTTGCCTTCCAGCCATCTTTTATAATAGAACGGTTACCCAAAATAGTATAGTATTGCTGCGTATGTCTGTTGGCAGCATCTTTATCTTTGATAGAATACACAAGGCTGGTACCATGCAGCGGATCTTGTTTGTATCCTTTGATCGTATCGGGTTGTGCAATACCTGTAAGCTCGGCTATCGTTGGGTAGATATCAATCACATGTCCGTATTGATTGCGGATTCCTTTTTCCTGTATGCCTTTCGGATATGAAATAATCAACGGATTGTGCGTGGCACCTTCTGCATTGGCATCACTCTTCCACATGCGGAAGGGTGTGTTCGCAGCCTGTGCCCAGCCCAACGGATAGTTGGCTGCAGTCAATACATCCGGCGTTCCGATTTTATTATACTCACTCAATTCAAACGCTTTGTATTCTTCGCGTGTAGGATTCGGTTCATCGTACTTCAATGTCTTGTTCGTTACACCATACTCATACCCTTCCTTGCTTCCGCCATTATCACCAATGATCACAAGGAAAATTGTATTATCATACTGACCGGATGTTTTCAGGTGATTCACCAAACGACCGATTTCATAATCGGTATACTCCAGAAATCCGGCATACACTTCCATGAAACGTGCGTATAGTTTCTGTTCGTTTGCAGGAAGATCTTTCCATACTTTTAAATATGGATTACGCGCAGGCAATTTCGCATTTGCAGGAATAATACCCTGTTGTTTCTGGCGCTCAAATACCTGCTCTCTGAATACGTCCCAGCCTGCATCAAACTTGCCTTTGTACTTATCGCTCCATTCTGCTGCAACCTGATGCGGGGCATGTGTAGCACCCGGTGCATAATACAGGAAGAAAGGTTTATCCGGTGCAATTGTTTTTTGGTTTGAAATATAACTGATGGCTTTGTCTGTAATCAGTTTATTCAAATGACTGCCATCGGGCTTCACATGCTGGTTGTCTTCTACCAGATCTCCTTTGTACTGATCGGTTGCACCACCTAGGAAACTATAATTGTGATCAAATCCTTTACCGGACGGCCATCTCAAAAACGGACCAAGATCCGTGCTTTCATCTTCCGGTGTTAAATGCCATTTACCCACCTGATAGGTACTGTATCCATTGGCCTGCAGCAATTCTGCAACAGTCCCTTTGTTAGGAAGAATATGTCCGTTATAACCCGGAAAGTCTCCTGATATATAGGGCGGCGGAAACATACCCATGCCTACTGAGTGGTGGTTACGGCCTGTAAGTAAGGCTGCACGTGTAGGTGAACAAATACCAGCGGTATGAAAATTAGTATAGCGTAAACCGTTATTGGCTAATGCATCAAACGTTGGTGTATTGATCAATCCGCCAAATGTAGAGGTAGCGCCAAAGCCTACATCATCTAATAAAATAAGAACAACATTGGGTGATCCGGGTGCTGCTTTTTTATTGTATTCTATTTTATACGGAACAGATTCACTTACATTTTTTGCAATCTTTCCTTTCCACTCCTGGCTTTGCTGTGCAACAGAAGGAACTACAGAGAAACCATATAAAAGAATGCCCGAAAGCAACAGGATTGTTTTGTTTGAATTGAATTTCATAATGGTATGTTGATGATAAATAATTTCATTCATAGTATTCTGTACTGCAGACAGTATTCATCTGCAGTACAGAATAGCTGTTTATTTTGCAGGTGTTGCCGGTGGTGTCGGCGGATTTTCTTTCAACTGTTTGATATAATGTTCAATATCGATCAGAGGATAAATGTTATACTTCGCCGCATCTGCTTCGTATAGTGCTTTTAACTCCTGTAATTTTTCAGGATATTTTTTTGCCAGATCAACACGCTCATTAAAGTCTTCATTCAGGTTGTACAATTCCCACACATCGTTGTCTGTATTGTTTGGCACCGAAGGTTTCGGTTCACCTTTATAATAGGAAAGATCGAATGGATTCGGATGGTGCGCTGCTGAAGCTTTCCAGCCATCTTTCACAATTGATCTGTTACCGAAAATTGTGTAATACTGTTGCGTATGAGTACTTGCAGCAGTTTTATTGTTGATTGAATACACAAGGCTATTTCCATGTAGTGGTTTTTGTGCTACATTTTTAAGAGTTGCCGGCTGCTGAATACCTGCCAGCTCAATAATGGTAGGATATATATCTGTCACATGTCCGTATTGATTGCGAATACCACCTTTGTCTGTGATTCCTTTCGGATACGAAACAATCAATGGATTATGTGTTGCACCTTCTGCATTGGCGTCCTGTTTCCATAATCTAAACGGCGTGTTGGAAGCCTGCGCCCAGCCTAACGGGTAGTTGGCAGAAGTAATTACTTCTTTCGTTCCGATTTTATCGTATTGGCTTTGAATGAATTTTTTATACTCATCGCGTGTCATTTGATTTTCAACACCGGTAATAGAATTTGGATTCACAGTAGTAACACCGTACTCTGTTCCTTCTTTACTACCGCCATTATCCCCTACAATAACTAAGAATAATGTATTGTCGAATTGTCCGGATTCTTTCAGATGTGTGATAAGACGTCCAATTTCATAATCGGTATACTCCATGAATCCGGCATATACTTCCATGAAACGTGCGTTCACTTTACGTTCTTCCGGAGAAAGCTCTTTCCACGCTTTTAAAATAGGATCGCGTTCAGGTAGTTTTGCATCTGCCGGAATCACGCCCAGTTTCTTTTGATTGGCAAAAACAGTTTCTCTGTATACATCCCAGCCTGCATCAAACTTACCTTTGTATTTGTCGCTCCATTCCGTTGCTACCTGATGCGGCGCATGGCCCGCACCAGTTGCATAATACAGGAAGAATGGTTTATCCGGCGCAATCGTTTTTTGTTTTGAAATATAACTGATCGACTTATCCGTTAAGATTTTATTCAAATGACTTCCGTCCGGTTTCACGTGCTGATTATCTTCTACCAAATCTGCTTTGTACTGATCGGTTGCTCCGCCTAAAAAACTTAAGTTGTGATCAAAGCCTTTACCTGACGGCCAACGTAGAAAAGGACCAAGATCAGAATATTCGTCGCCCGGTGTCAAATGCCATTTACCCACTTGGTATGTATTGTAACCATTAGCCTGCAGCACTTCTGCAATAGTACCGTTCTCAGGAAGAATGTGTCCGTTGTAACCCGGATAATCACCGTAGATAAAAGGTGGTGGAAATAAACCCATACCTACCGCATGGTGATTACGTCCTGTAAGTAAGGCTGCACGTGTAGGTGAGCAAATACCGGCGGTATGAAAATTAGTATACCTCAGGCCATTATTTGCAAGTGTTTCCAGATTGGGTGTATTAACAAGCCCGCCAAACGGACTAATGGCACCATAGCCCACATCATCCAATAAAATCAATACAACGTTCGGTGCGCCTGCCGGAGCTGTTTTGTTGTATTCAATCTTGTATGGTGTTGCCTCGGCAGCATTCTTTGTGATCTTACCTTTCCATTCCTGATTTTGTTGTCCGTGAGACAGGAACGATGCGGTAAGAAATAACATAGATAGTAAACAGGTACTCTTTTTCATATAGATTTCATTAGCTGTTATATTAATTCTATTGATATGGTAGTGATTGAAGTTTAAATAAAACCCGTATCAATCAGTACGGGATTTTTTATTCGTATTTATATTAGAAGCCTACTTAACCTGTAAGAGTAAGTTTATAGCAACACAATCTGCATACTACACGTCTTTAAAACTGGAACAGAATATTGCCGAAGCAAAATACATCTAAAAGTATTGCGGGTGTTTAATAAAATGGAAACGATACCACTTCCTTGTGGTACGAAAAGTTAAATACAAAAGGGATGTTAAATCAGATTACAAAAAAAGTATTTACTGAAAAAGCCACCTACGAGGTTTTGAAAACCTCGTAGGTGTTGGTATTATTTACTTACAATTTTAAATTCAACACGCCGGTTTAATTTTCTGGATTCTTCGCTGGCATTATTTGCAATAGGTTTTGATCCGCCATAGCCTTTACCTGTAATGCGTGTTTCGGAAATGCCTTTTGCCACCAGATAATCTTTTATCGCAGCAACACGTTGCTCCGATAAAACTACATTCAGCTTGGCATCACCTTGATTATCGGTATGCCCTAACAGTTCTATGTGCATGGTAGGATTATCATTCAGCAATGTATACAACTGATCCAGCGATTCATTGCTGCTGTCAAGTAAAGCTACACCGCCGCGGGCAAAGTAAACATTCGGCAGACTGATTGTTTCACCAACTTTGATAGGTGTTAATTCAAAATCTTTCGTCTGATTCTTACTTCCATTGATAATTTCCAGCGTAGCATTCTCATTAACATAATCTGCCTTTTCAACCTGTACATTGTATATACCCGGAGGCAACTCAACTTTATATGTACCATCCGGCTCACTCTCAATTTTTTTAATCAATGTTTTATTGCCGGCACTATAAAAAGAAATAAAAGCCCACAGCGGCGAACGGGTAGATTTAATAAATACACTCCCGGAAAGAACGTTTGTTAGAGGCACAGTACTGCCATCCGGAATCAATGCTATTACTTTAGTAATACTTTCTTCTCTAACAGTGCGTCGCAGATTGACTGTATCTGTATAAGGTTTGTATCCTTCTTTTGTAATAGTGAATACATAAATACGGTCTGCATAAGCCATAGTTAAAGAGGTCTTACCACCATTAATCAATTTGCATTCTACCGCTTTGGTTGATTGACGGTCTACGCATGCAGCTATTGCAGATACAGGAGCTTTCGTTACAGCATCTGTAAAATTAAGCTGCACACTATATAGCCTCGGCAAATACCCTTCGGCATACACCGGAACAAGGAGTGTACTGATAGCACCGCTAATCGTAATGGCTAACTGGGTTGATGTTCTACCCCGCTGTGTGGGTGAAAAGTTCAGTTTGATTTCGGCAGATGCCCCGGCAGGCAACGTGAGCGTTGCCGGAGATAACAATTTGAATTGCGTCTTATCAGGTCCTGTAAGGCGCATGGAAGTAATATACATGGTGCCTGCACTGGTATTGGTAAAGACGTTGGTAAAAATTGTATCTTTTATTTTCCCGACTTCTATCAGCCCTATATTCAATTCAGTTGATTGCAGGCTATAGGGTTTAATAATACCTGTGCCTGAAATTGAAACGCGTACCGTATCGCACAGCGTTATAATATTTAATACGGCCTCTTGGAGACCTGATTTAACAGGCGCAAAACGAATTTCAAGATCCTGTCCGGATACCGGACGCATACTGAATGATGTAATGGGATTAAGTATTTTGAAGGAAGCAGCTCCTGCACCTTCGATAGAAATCCGGCGAATGTTTACCGGAACAGAAGCATTGTTTTTAATACAGGCTGTAACAATACTGTCCTTATTATTGCCTACATACACAGCAGTAAAATTTATTTTCTTTACATTCGGTTTCGTTGAAAGAATAGTAAATACAGTGCTTGATTGGTCTGATGCAGGTCCGCCTTTTAAATCGTCAATACCGGATGTCAGCATATAAACTTTATCGGAAGATGCTCCTGTCAACAACACATATTTACCATTGCTAAAAGGTACAAACCAACCGAACTTTACGCGCTCCGGTAAAGTGTATGTCAATATTACACTACCTGTATTCAGATCAATTAAACCAGGCTTATCTCCTACAGAACATATTGCATAATTCTGATAGACATCCATAGACATGAATGCCCGCGTAGAATTTTTAAACGCATACAGCTGCTTACCACTCAAATCGTATGCTGTAAAATTTTGATGCATGCCGTCGCTCCCCCAGGTATAAACGAGCAATACTGTTCCATCCTTATTAAGCTCCGCATTGATAATCCGTTCCTCTGGAATAGAAAGTTCCAGAATTCTTTTTCCGCTCCGGTAGTCCCACACCCAAATTCGGTGATCTCCTTCTTCCAATGACACAATGTAGTTTTGTGTAAAGTCTGTCACTTCTTTACCTTTTACAAAAGCTACTGATTGTACTTTCGAGCCTGTTTTAAAATTAAAAATACACAGATTATCGTCAGCATCTTTGGCCACATACTCGCTCAATTCATTGCTGATATAAGGTTCAATAAAACTGCTTAAGGTATTTTTAAATACACCCCACTCTTCTATAAATTCAAATGTCTGGCTGCGGTATACTTTAATGGGCGTATTTTTATCGTAAATAAATATATACTTACCATCCGGCGAAAAAATAAAAAGTCCTTCTTTAATTGTTCTTTTTATTTTATTGATAACATCATTGGTATATGTGTCATGTAAAAATATTTCTGTTTCCGTTACTGATAAATACCTGGAACCATCGGGACTTAAGTTATAAGCGTTGATTGCATCGGTAAAGCCATCGTATATGATTTTCGATTCGGCTGTTGCTTTTTGTTCTGCCGCAACCGTTTCAACTTTTATCAAATTATCCGTTCCGGGTATATTCGGAATCTTCCAATTGAACGAATCCGTTTTGCTGCTGTCTGAAATCACCTGCCAGTTTTTCCCCGCATTGGAGCTGAAAGAAATTTTCACCCGATCACTTGTATTCTGAAGGTTCCAGCGGATAAGCGTATCTTCGCCTGTATAAAATTTTTCCTTTCCGTCCGGCACCACAAGGTTTATAACAGGTTTATCAGACGGAGGCTGATATTGAAAATAAACAAACGTTGACTGACAACCGGCAGAAGTCAATTCTATTCTTCCGGAAACAAATTCTGTTGAAGAGCCGGAATACTTCACAATAAAATTTTCTGAAAGGTCTTTTTTTATGGTTCGCGGTAACGCAGGTGTACTTAATGAAAACGATGTGTTAGATGAATTAAAAGAAGTGATGGAAAAATCACCGTTGACTGCTTTCAGCGCAACCGGAACCTCTTTTGTGACCGCATTAAATGTAAGTGTATTTGCAGCAGAAGTAAGCCGTATGATATTTTTAGCCGGCGCATTGTAATACGCGACTGTTGGTTTAAGCTGGTTCTTTTTTTCGCTGAATTGCAATTCTTTTGAATAACCGCATTGGGCCGTACTGATCCATTCAACAGTTGAAGGTATGAGTCCCTGGCAGCGATACAGAATACTAAGATAAACAGCATTAATCTCTTGCTCTGAAATAACATTTTCGTAAAAAGCTCCATTGGTGGCACGTACAATACGTTTCAATTCATCCGGTGCACTCATACCCATTGTAATTACATACACTTTAGCTCCAATGGATTTGGCCTTTTGAATGATCTCCGATGGATCTACTTCCCCATATCCGTCTGTTAAAAAAATCAGCACCTTTTCATGCAATCCATTTTTCAAGATATCCAGACCACCGGCATGATACTTTATGAAACCCTTGTTATAATTTGTACCTCCGTCAGGAGCCAATGTCCGGATCGATTGCAGCAGTTTAAGCCTGTCTCTTGTAAAATCCGTATTCACGAAGCTTACGTCATTAAAACTTGTCACCGCACATTCGGAAATATCTAAGGGAAGTTTATTCACAATGGCTGTAGCGGCACTTTTGGCAAGCGGCATATAGTGCTTGGCCATGGATTCAGAAATATCAATCGTGAGTACAAGAGAGATTTGCCTTGGCTTTATGGCTGCTGGATTAACAACTTTTACAACTTGCTGTGCAATTGAATTTTCTTTGATAAAAACATCGTCTTTAGTCAACGTTGTTATCTGATTATCGAGACCATCAATAGCAAAAAAATCGGCCTTTACCGTTGGGTATTTTGATGTATCAATATTAAATAAGGTAAGTTGCTGAGCAAAAACAGCATTGCTTTTAAACAGCCCGACAACGACTGCAAATAACAGAACTACTTTTTTCACCAGACTCATATATCCTGTTAATTTACTTAATTATATGTTTGGGTTCAAATAAAAAAATACTACAAATGCATAGTATCTGTTTATACACTACCTCCTGATTATTAATAAATTCGTCTGATATCAATATTAACATAGCACAATTGCAAGCAAAAAGAGGAGAAATAATTTATAATCGAACGGTTTTTAGTACTTTTAATAAAAAAATATTATGGAAGATACATTATCTGAAACACCTGTCAATTCAAACAATATCGTATATCCCTCGCTTACGGAACGTATCAAATCATCTTCTGCAGATTTAATTTTCATTCTATTTCTGATGTCAGTTATTGCAATGACTTTTGACCAATATGCAGAAGTGCCCGATTGGTTAAGAGCATCGCTATTCATTTTTTTATTTGTAATCTACGAACCTCTGGCGCAAACATTTGGCTGTACATTGGGAAATTATATAATGGGTATCCGTGTAAAGCAAGAATCAAACCCAACGAAACGGATCAATATTGCACAGGCCTATGTTCGGTTTACAGTTAAAACATTATTAGGGTGGTTTTCCTTTTTCACCATTAATAGTAATGCGGAACGCCGCGCTATACATGACATGGCATCAGGCAGTGTTATGGTTTACGCACAGTAAATATATCTTATAACGTTTGTTCAATAGACTAAAATAAAACGGCAATGCAACGTAAAATGAGTTACGTTGCATTGCCGTTTTAGAATCTCGAATCGCGTCTTTACTGAAGATACCAGAGCAATAAATTACACCTTCTTCCCGGCCATTTTTTTCTGCACATGTTTGTTTAATACATACATCAATCCCATGGCACAAATCATAGAGACCATCACAACATAACCAAGAATATTATAATTCTCTAACAAACCAGATGGTTGCTGTACAACAATCATACCTGCAATACCTGCAGCAATGCCTCCCGAAAATTGTTGCACTGAAGAGTTGATACTCATAAATGCACCTCTGTCCTGCGGTTCAGGCATACCCGTCATCAATGCAGAAGAAGCTGTGATACGGGCCGTAATGCCAACAAACAACAACACATTCAATAAGGTCACTATCCAGAATGAAGTAAGCCCAAGATTACTATATATTGCAACCATCACCAAACTTACTGCAGTACCCATAACAAATACATTAAACTTCCCGATCTTGTCACTCAGCTTACCAAGCAGCGGACTAAAAACTATAGTAAACACACCTGTAATGCCGTATAACCATGGCAACGAATCAATAGATAAACCAAGATTATTGGTACTGAATGCACTGCCAAAAGGCATGAGCATATAACCGCCTGTAGTCAGTAATGTAGTTGTTGCGAATCCTTTCAGGTAATCTGCATTTGTAAGGGTTTTCCATAAATGCATGAATGGATTGTGTGTTGAAGGATTCGCTAAATGAGCTGTAACGGGCTTCATATATAGAGCAATAACAACAGCTGTAATAACGGAGAACGACACAATCATCCAGAAAGGTGCGTGCCAGCTGAATTTATTTGCCAGGAATAAACTGATTGGAATACCCAGTACCTGACTGGCGGAAAAAGCGGTAAATACATAACCCATCACCTGACCGCGCAATTCTATTTTAAATAAGTCAGTAATAATCGCAAAACCAATTGCTGAAATTACACCACCGAAAATGCCGGTTACAATACGTGCAATTAAAAGCTGATCGTAGGTTGGTGCAAGTGCACACAAAACTGTTCCCACAATAAAACCTGTATAAAAAAACAACAGAAGTTTTTTACGATCAAAACGGTCTGCGAATCCTGCAGCCAACAAACCAGAAAACCCGGCACTAATGGCATACGCCGACACCACCAATCCAAACTGAGTGGTTGTTATATCAAGTTCGGGGATTAAGATCGCTCCTAAAGGCGATAGTACCATAAAATCCAGTATCACACTGAACTGAAGAATGGCGAGAATAATAATGATAAAGATCTGATACTTGCTGAATGCAGCAGGTTGTTCAGGTGTAGTTTTATTCATGCGTTAAATGTAATTAAGATAAATCAGAAATGTTTTAAAAGGTATTCTAAGGTTTAAGAGATTTCAGCACCAACTGAAATGCTTGTTTTAATTTGTGTTCGGTTAATTTAAAGTCTGTTCCTGCAAATGCTTTTTGATCGAGATGAAATTTCACCAAAGTGTAGAACGGCCCATAAGCCAGTGCCCAATAGGTTTCCCGGGGTACCTCTATCAATTCTTTCCGCTTGATGGCATTATGTACAAATTTCGACATAGCTTCTTTAAACTGGCTTCCGTACATAGAAGACCGGTTGATCAAAGGCGAATGTTTAAATTGCTCCATAAAACGAAATCCCTTCGGATCATCTGCAATATTTTTAAAACGGGTTTTCCATTGATGCCACAAACCTTCTTCAAACGACATTTCGGGATCAAACCCCTTCAATGACGATTCGTAAAAACGTTTCTCGGTTTCCAGATATAACTGGTTCAGCAGATCTTCCCTGTTTTTAAAATACAGATAGATTGTAGCCGGAGACACGTCCGCTGCTTTAGCAAGCTTCTGCATACTCATGCCATCAAACCCTTCGTTCACGATCATTTCAATGGCTTTTTCCCTAACCAGGGCCTCTTTATGTTCGTCTCTTAGTCTCATAGATAGTACAAATATAAAAGAATGAACGTTCATTTATAAATAAAAGTTTATTTTTTTATTTAACAAGGCAAACCTGCTCGTATTTGATTCTTCCCCATAATTAAATAGATTGTATCTAGATATAACGTATTGCATGAGACCACTCATTTTCAGTCTGTTTATTTTGTTTTCCTGTTCAAGTCCTGAAACAAGCGAACAAAAAACGGTTAGTGCCCGCGAAATAAAATGCGATACTACAGGAGTACAAGCTGACAGAACGGATAAAGATGATACGGACGTATCTGAAACCGATGACTGTGTGTTTGACACAAGTACTTTTAAATTCACTACAGAAGCCATACATGCATTCAATCCGAAAATAAAATACCAGTGGATCAAGGAAGAGGCTCAAGCCATTGTTCCGCTTGAACAGGGAGATACCTTAGTATTGGATATCGGAGGCTGCAACCATTTTTCATACCATGCAATCTATAAAACAAGCGGCAACAGGTTTAACGATGAAAATTATGAATTTGAAAAAGCAGAATGGATTGCAAAAAACTTTTTCACGAATGGTTTTGACGATGGTTTTGTATATTACATTAAAAACAAAAAATACACGCTTGAAACTGAAACCGACGAAATAAGAGCTTATTCAATTACAACAGATTCAACTACATCAGAAATTGATATATACGATGGATTTAATATTCAGAAAATAGGTAATCGAACAATCATAGAAATAATCGGCTATACAAATTAATATTCATCATTCGTATTTATACAAAATGAAAACACCTTACATTATATTCCTCTTGATTTTTTCTTTAGCTGCCTGCACTTCTATGCAGGAATCAAATGAAAAAACAACACCTGTCAGCAAACCCTCCTTTACTGATTTATTAAGTCAGTACAAAGAACTAAGCATCGATACATTTGCTGTCTATTCAAATGCTAATGAATACGACAATAACAGTTATCCGTTTAAAGGGGTATCTCTTGACAGCTCCTTCTTCTATCTTTTCCCGCAGGAAATTCAGAATCTATTATTCGGTGACCCGGAATTATTTGCCTGCTACAAAATAAAAATCGACAATCAATTATGCGGCTTAATAACCCGTACCCCATCTGAATATGTAGCAAGCTCTGTTAAACTATTGATTGTTGATATAAACAAAAAACAATTTCTGAATAGCTATGAATTATCGGAGAGCTGGGGAGACGCCGGAGACGCAATGGAAAAAAATTCCTGGCTATATAAAAACAATAACACTCTTGAATGGTTTTATCACAGAATGGATTGTTTCGAAGCAGACACAATGGGCATGCAAGACTGTGTTGACTCTATGGCCGTATTTGCATTTGTTGATGGAAAAAGTAAAATAATTCCCATGGATAGCATCCGTCTCGCAGCCTTGAAAGAAGAATTAATGAAGCATAAATAAAATTTCCATTCCGTATAAATAACCAACAGCACCCTATATGTATAAATATTTCTTATTTCTATCCGGCATGCTGTTTTTAAATTGTTCGTTTCAATATAACGAAGATACAACTGCAACAACATCGGTACAAAACTATGATACAGCAGAAACCACCACACACCCGACAAATTTCAATCTGTTTGATTCACTCAAAATAACCAAGCTTAAAGAATATGCGCCAATATGGAACGCCTCTTGTTTTCCAATGCCCGAACCTGTTATATTAAAACGAAGTGTTACTGCAGACCGTGGCTATCTGTATCTGATCAATAGTTTTGATTCACTGTCTTCAAAAATATCCACAGAAAAAGAGCGCAGCGCAGGTCCTCCCTGCTCCTGGAAACAGGAATTCAAATCGGGCATCACATACAGCACATCCAGTTGCGCCGAAAGTGGTACAAGCTACATCATTCATACCAGCTGCGCGGATAAGAATGCGCTGGTGCGGATCGTAGACATTATTTTCCAAAACGATGTCAACGACTGGAACAGCGACTCCACCAGATACGAACCAATCTTAGAAAATGCCGGTTGCTATTATTCCATCGAACAAAATACTGATGGCAATTACGATATCAGATATTCCTGCAGTTATTAACTATAAGTATATCCTTTCATTGGTATTACTTTTGTTTTCTCCTTCGGAACATATATTCATTAGGCGACATATTTGTTAAAAACTGATAACCGCCAGCCTCCAGATATTTAAACCCGGCAATGAAATTTTTATAGTAATTAATCTGTCCGGAATACATGTGATAACGCATCAGATTTTCGATCCGGCCGTCGTCGTATAAGATCCGGAGACTATCGTGATCACTACCTCTCAAGGCAGGGACAAAATACAGCACGGCATACTCATACTCATCGCTGCCATTTTGTGAAGCCGGAGAAACTTGAGCTTGAGCTTCAACAAGAGAAAGTAACAATAGGGATAAACATATAAATATATTTTTCATCGCAATGAATAATGGTTTAATAATATAGGACACAAGATTGCATTTTTTATTGTCGAAAATATAGAATAAATAAAAAAGATTTGATACCCAATCATTCAGCAATCTAAACCTGAACACACAGAATATACCATGTTTAAAATGATGTTATATTGCCATATTCTGCATTAAATAGATTCAAATGCGTTATCCTTTACAATAATGCAGGATTGTAAAATTTATCTTTACACAAAGTTGATTTAACCTAATGTAAATAATACCTTTAACCCATATTTTATCTTAAACCAAAATTTTACAATATGAAAAAGTTTTTACTTTTCGTATTGAGCATGTCATTGCTTCTGCCGTTCTCGGGCAATGCACAATGTTCAATCAGTGTTAATGGGTCTGATTCCTTAATCTGTACCTCGCAAGGTGCATTCCCTATTCAGGCAAATGCAACAGGTTACAGCACCTACGCATGGACAACCAGCGGAACAGGTTCGTTCTCGACAACTACCTATTTAGGCACTGTCTACAGTCCTTCTCCAGCTGACATCGCAGCGGGCAGCGTAAGCCTCAGCATAACCGCAAGCGGCGGCTGTTCTGCAAAAACCGCTGTAGCTGTTGTTACCTTTGTACCGGTACCAACCGTAAATGCGGGAGCGGACCAAACAAGCTGCGGAACAGTATCCTTAAACGCATCCGTAACAAATGCTGGCGGTGTAAGATGGATCTCTTCAGGCTCAGGTACATTCTCAAACCAGAATGCTGCTTCAACAACATACACTCCGGGAGCATTTGATCTGTCTGTCGGATCAGCCACCTTATATGCCATTCCAACAAACAGTTATTGTGTAGGAGATTCAGACAAAGTTGTCATAACGTTTCTGCCCGCCAATATCGTTTCTGCAGGTATTGATTTAACAACCTGTCAGAATTCTCCGGTAACCATTTCCGGTTCTTCTGTTACAAATTCAACGAGTGTACTATGGACCACTAGCGGAACCGGTACATTTTCAAGCAATACCGTACTGCACCCAACCTATCAGCCTTCTGCTGCCGACATCGCTGCGGGAAGCGCTATATTAACCGTTACGGCAACAGGAAGCGGATCTTGCCCCTCAGCAATGGATACGATTCAATTAAACATTACTACTACAGGACCATCTGTAAATGCAGGCCCTGATCAATCTATATGCGATAACTATGCCACCCTCAATGCTACGTTCTCAGGTGCAGGAGGAGTATTCTGGACAAGCACCGGATCCGGATCATTTTCAGATAGCTTATCAGCAAGCACACTGTATTATCCTTCAGTAGCAGACAGAACTGCCGGAACAGTAACATTTACAGCCACAACAACCAGCAATGGTTCATGCCCTACAGCCAGCGATGAAGTAGTTGTAACCATTGATAAAAGAGTAAGACTGATTGTTGGTGCAGACATTACAGCATGCCCGAATGCTCCGGTATTCCCTGTAGCATCTGTAGATGCAGGCACTGTAACCTGGACAAGTTCAGGAACAGGAACGTTTTCCAAAACAACATCTTTAACCCCGGTTTATACCCCATCGGCTGCAGATAATGCAACAGGGCACTATGTATTAACAGCTATCTCATCAACCAACGGATCTTGTCCGGCTGAAGCAGATTCCATGTTTGTCACTTTAATCGGTACAACGGCAACAGCAAATGCCGGTCCCGATCAAACAATCTGCGGCAACAGTGTTGTACTGAATGGTTCGGTTACCAATGCAAGCGGCGGTATCTGGACATCCAGCGGTACAGGAACATTCAGCCCGGGAGCAAATTATCTGAATACAACATATACATTATCTGCTGCAGATATTGCAGCAGGTTCAGTAGCGTTAACGCTTACAACAACAGGAACCTGCGGCGTTGCTACTACAGACGTAGTGGTTATAACAGCAACAGGCTCTTCGTTACCCGTTGTAAATGCAGGACCCGATCAAAATGTTACAGGTACAACTGTGACATTAAACGGAACAGCTACGGGCACAAGTTCTGTCGCCTGGTCTACTTCCGGCTCTGGCACATTCAGCAGCAGCACTACACTATCCACGATCTATACACCTTCAACCATTGATATAGCAAATGGATTGGTAGAGTTGACACTTACAGGTATGGGAAGCGGATCTTGCCCGGCTGTTCAGGATAAGCTTCTTGTTACATTGGGAAATACATTCTCTATCACAGGAACAGTAAAAGCATCAACCAATCTACTGGATGCGGGCTTTGTATTCTTATTTAAAAAAGACGGTTCAAATCTGGACTTTATTGCAGCAGACTCACTCATCTCTTCCGATGCAGGCACATATAACTTCGATCATGTACCAATAGGTTCTTATATTATACTGGCTATACCTTCAGGAATTTCAAGCTATGTAAATAGCTTCCTTCCTACCTATTCAGGAAATACACAGGATTGGAATTCGGCACAACCGATCATAATTTCTGCCGGCACATCATACAATATTTCACTTACTCCGTATTCAAGTGCTGACCCAAGCTGGAACACGGGTTCAGATACGATAGCAGGTGTGGTATATATGGATCAGACGATACCGGCTGCCGCCCGAGTACAAACAACGGGCAACACACCAGCTGCATACGTGACCGTATATCTGACAGACGCAAACGGAAATAAAATTGCCTATACACAAACAGATATAAACGGCCGCTATTCATTTGCGAATGTGGAGGCAGGGAAATATGCTGTAGCACCTGATTTTGCGGGCACCGGCTTACCGGGATCCACAACGTCTATTCCTGTAGTGTCTGATGGAAATCCTGCAACAATTGAAGATGCTTCTATGACCATTCAGGAAAAAGTATCGATGATTACAGGCATTATTCCGTCAGCAAAATCTGTCGTACTCACAGCATATCCGAACCCGGCAAAAAGCACTGTTACACTTAACCTGACTACTTCTGCCGGATCTGGTGTTGTTAAATTATTCAATGAAAGTGGTATCGCTAAATTTCAGCAGGAAGTAGATCTGAGTGGATCGTCGGTTATACTCAATATCGAATCCTTACCTGCAGGCATGTACATACTTCAGCTTATTGCTCAGGATGAAGTATACACATCCAAAGTAGTAAAATATTAAGGATAGTAGTATCTTATTAAAATATATGAAATCGCTTCTCTGTTTCAGGGAAGCGATTTTTATTGAAATTGTTTGCAAGCGCTGAATATTCAGATTGTATACAGAATTATTTTCAAGCTTTAAGATTGAATATTCTTATAACATTCAATACATGTTCTGTTTTTAATTCATTACCTATGCCCCGTATCATTTTAGCGCTTTGTTTTTTTTATATCACATTACAACTGTGTGCACAGTCTGCAAAGAAAGATAGCACGAAAGCCAAAGATCCATTTACCAAAACAATGTATATGCGAGCTATGCCATTGGGTATATACACAGGGGCAGGTTATCCACAAAACAGAATTACACAAAATATTGAAATAGGAAAATCATTTGGTATGATTGATGCCGGACTGGTTTATGGTAAGACAGCCATAAAAGATACTTCCGGTGATGGCACTAATTATCTGGAAGCAAAGGTTACTATGGATGTTTGTCAATACGGTATTTTTTCAAACGAAATGACCATTGGCGCAGGCGGCGTATTTAATTCTAAAAATTATCTTATGCTCGAAATTTCATACACCATATACGGACAGTTCTGGAAAAGATGCGGTGTAGGAATTGTTACCGGCTACTACGACTTCAGCGGAAACACAACCGATGCTTCCCACAACATGTTTGGTCTATACCTGCGCTACGGTTTGATACGCCCGGAAAACGGCGGACTAATCAACATCGGACGAATGACCCGAACACATTTGCATCGTTAAATATATATCCAATAATATTTCCCATCATCATGGCCTGTTCGCCATACCATGGTAGGTCTTTTCGACCACCCACCCACTACTCTATGATGTTTGACCAACCACGGCGAGATGTGACGTTACAACGATAATTACCAATCATGGCAGAATTTCTGATTTATTTTTAACATATTTGAAATAAGAAAAAAAACAGATATGAGAAAGTTAGTCGTATTTAATTTCACAACCTTAAACGGGTTCTATAAAGATATACAGGAAGGCATTCACTGGCATCAGCACGGCGAAGAAGAAGGTGATTTCTCTGCAGAGATGCTTACCTATAACAGCATTTTACTCTTTGGCCGCAAAACCTACCAAATGATGGAAAGCTTCTGGCCCACACAGATGGCCATAGATACGATGCCGGAAGTCGCAGCCGGAATGAATAAAGCAGAGAAGATCGTATTTTCAAAAACATTAAAAAAAGCAGATTGGAACAACACAACAATTATTAAAGAAAACATTATTGAAGAAATTAAAAAACTAAAACTAACAACCGGCAAAGATTTAACCATCTTAGGCAGTGGAAGCATACTCACCCAATTTGCAGAAGTGGGGCTCATTGATGAATATCAAATCATGATAGATCCGGTAGCTATTGGTAAAGGCACACCTATTTTTAGTAATATAAAACACGATCTTGAACTAACACTTACCCAAACAAAAATATTTAAAAGCGGATCGGTGTTATTGTGCTATGCCCCGAAGAAATAATGTGGTGGCTTGTTTATTGTTCCATTCATTTACTTATATTTAATACAGGCAAATAAACCACATGAAATATTTTTCATTTCTTAAAATCATATTCTTAATTATTGCCCTCTTATCAGGAATGATTTTATTGCTGTTTTTAATAAAAAAATCAGCTCCAACAATCTCGGAAGAATTACCTTTAGCTATCTGTGGTAATGCATTTCATACTGACACACATGGCTTGAATGAAACAGGTGAACTGTTATTTAAAGTAAACTGCAAAAGCTGTCATAAAATTCATGAAGATGCTGTTGGTCCCGCATTATTAGGTATCACAAAGAGGCAGCCAAAAAAATGGATCTACTCCTTTATAAAAGATTCAAAGAAAATGATTAAAAAGAAAGATCCGGCAGCTATTGATATATACATAAAATATCAACGTGCAGAAATGATATCCTTCCCTGATCTTAGCAATGCAGAGATTGATTCAATTCTCGTTTATATCGAATCTCAATCTCTTCCATAATTAATTTTATACATTTAAGTTAGTTCGTCAAATAAAAATAAAAAGCAGCATTGCTCATTATTACAAACACCGCAGTTAATGTCAATGAAAAATTCTCTATTTTTTTGTTTTTCAAATATTCGTTATAATCTTTAATGGAAACCTTTACTAAAAATATTCCTGCACAAATTATCATTACTAACATAAAAAAATCAATAACAACGATACCGCTCAGTGATGAATTATATAATTCCTTGCCAAACATTAATCCTACAAGAAGAATTCCATAGTAATTTAGATTTTTTTCATTCATAATATTTATTAAATAATGTAATGGTAGAGCCAACAACATTCAGACTAGTGCGAAACACCAATAGTAGTAAAACACCTTCAAGACGAAATAACTATTTGAATTATTTTATCACAAACTTGTTGTAAATCTTCCAAATGTTTTTTGTTTTTTGGATCATAGCCAATTTCCATTTTATTAGCTATCTCTTCTAAACAATTCATTAATTCATATTGACTTTCGGAAGATTTAAGAATTAAAGAAATATAGCCTCGGTATTCATCTGATGCAATATCTTCTCCAACTCCGATAGGATCCCATTTTGCTAAAACTTGATTAATATTTTCAATAGTCTTTTTCATACTTTCAACTATTTTCGCCATGATTGGTCTTCTCGACTGCGGCTGAAATATACAACAAAAGTAAAATTACATAGCGCTGGGCGAGTGGCCGAAAAGGCACAACCACGGCGAGCTACGACGTTACCAACCAGTGCGAAAATAAAAGTATATCCAAACACATTACTAACAAGTAACTCAATTGCAGCTAATAAATGAAAATAAAATGACAAACAAACTATTAACCAAAATAAATATTTATAATTCATAACCATCTAGAGTAAGGTAATAATTATGGAAACTGAGAGAGAGAAAGAACTCTTTCTTTCACCGTGTCTGCGACACATAGAACACGGTGAAGGGAATTAAAACTACACTTGACACTCATTACCTAATCAATATACCAATTTGAAAAAGCATCATGCTTATAAAGCATGCAATAAATTAATATGCAAAAAATATCTATTGTTAAGCCTATAAAATATTTTTTTGTGCTAATAATTTTAATATTATATCTATATTTTATTGCTTCAACAAGCAAAAATAAAGGGATAAAAATAAAAGTTACACACAAAGAAGTTTCAAAAATATTTTTATACGTATATAGCATTGTATCTGAGTACACTAGTTTGTAATTCTCTAATGGCAATTCATCATAATTTATTTTAAAATGAACAATCATTGCAAATAAGAATACAATATTAAGCCACGGTACTAATGAGCATATAAATATTACACTATTAATAATATTTTTAAATATAAGTTTCATATTCAATAAGCATTTATAATAGATATGTTTACACTACTATGACCTGTGTCTCACAGTCCATCATCTTACGCTACCACTGCACAAACCTTTCACTCTTTATTCAAAACATACCTGCATTGGTGCGTAACTATTACTTCACATGGTGTTCTGTGTGACAGAGACTACGCTGAAGGAGGACTCACTCCTGTTTATGTTTTATTCGTATTGTCAGCTTATTAAAATATATAACGATTTTCAAAATTGATTGTCATTGATAAATTTCTGTATCATGAATATAATACTGAACTGATACCGCTTTTAATCCATACGATATGTAGTAGTGTTTATTATGTAATCATTGTGTGTTTTCGCCGTAATTTTTTTAAGGCCCAATACCCCCTCTAAAGATAATTACTGTGCTTATAAAATAAAGTAACAAGGACAGAATAAAAGCAAACATTAGCCCAAATAAAACTCTTAATGCTTTTTTTGCTTGCTATATTTCCAAAACAGGGTAACCATAATGAGGGGCGAAGCAAATATCATAAACCATAGTATTTGTCCTAGTATATCCATATTCTTAATATTTATCACCAGTCACCATCAAGAATACTTCAATTTTATAATAATCAAAGCCCTCCTTTATCCATTTAATCTACAAACCTTTTTCGCCGTGGTTAGTCTTTTCGACCAAACACTTACTACTCTATGATGTTAATCGTGACAGATTACCAATCATGACTGAAGATTCGATAAGAAAACTCACTTATTTAAAGTGCTTTGTAAATTTTTCAATTTATAAACAAAATATGTAAATGTCATAAATAAAATGCCTAAGATCGCTAATTCAAAATAAAAAAATTCTATTAGTGAAATCGTTTTGACTTTTATTAAAGGAAACTTTTCATCTTTTGAAAGATTTTTAACTCCAACAACATCACAAAGTAAAATACCTCTATCTATTCTATATGGACCATTTTCCGTATCTAAATCGTCGACCAGAAATACTTCATTATAAATAACGTCGTCTCTATTCAATTTTCTTTTTAAAATTTCCTGTCCGTTCAAAACAATCAATTCCGGTCCTGTTGTCCTTTGTGATTTAACGATTATTCCATTAAAAATTAATGGAATAACTTGATACAGTAAAATAGCAGCTAATAATACATTAATTAATATAGAAAATTTATATTTATTTAGTTTGGTCATAATTATAGCTTTTTTGATGCTTTAACCTCCTCTTTATCCACCAAAGACAAAATTTCTAGCTGAAAAATAATCAGATCACAACATATATTATCTATCGTATTATTCTTCAAATACTGTTCTGAGAAATATGGTTTATTATTAATAAAATAATAGTCTAATATTTTATTTAATTCAGCATTCAAGCTGTCTTTTTTTGATGAATTGAAATTTCTAATGAATTTCATTTCAGAATAAATATGATCTTTCAAAAACATATTATATGGTGTTGTAGAAATAGAACATCCATTTGACAAATAACTATTTTTATCACTAGTATCAGTTTTAATAATTATAATCTTCTTCAATAATTCATTTATTGTTAAATAGCTCTGATCTATCTTTTGAAAAGCAACACTTGTCTGATCCTTTAATATGAATTTATTTTTATTATAAAATTTTTCATTAACAAGATGATATAAATGAACAACACCTGTGCTATGATAACATTTTTCTTCTTTTATTTCCTTCATTTTAGAAGATGGCGATGAGCAAGCCACTTGAACCAAAACAAGAAATAAAGTATACATAAATTTTAACATCTTATTCATATTTTTTTATTTTTCACCATGATTGGTCTTCCCGACCTCCGCTGCGGCGGAAACCCTCTGCTCTATGAGGCTATAATTGATTTGCAAAATCCTTTCATCCACTAATCCAACAAATCCTATTCGCCGCGGCGAACAGACAATTTTACTTAACATCACCTATCTTACCGCAGTTGGCTGAGAAAGCACAAACGAGGTGGCAAGTATTATTTCGGTAAACTTTGCCACCAAGGATTAAATTTGTTAATCAACCAATTTATTAAAATGATACTTGGATATAATGTTATTTTCCTGCGTAAGCTACCCAAAAAACCATTTTGTTCTATCTCTTTTCTGTTTAACATTAATAACAAAGACGTTAAAACTATTTGTTCTCCTGATTTTAATTGAATTCTGACAAAATAAAATGTATGCAACATACTTATTGTAGGATATTCCCATAATTCAACATCTTTTATATTTTCAAATAAGATCTTCGTATGTATATCCTTATTTATATAATAAATATTATTGTTTTCATCTATTTCAACTTTAACGTTTATATTATAACATACATATTCTGCAAAAAGGTATAAACTTGGGCTATAGATTATTGCTATTATAAATAAAAAAATTTGGCTCTCTAAGCTATTTGTAAATACACAAAGCCATAAATAAAAAGCTGCTATTACCATATAAAATGGATATAGATTAAGTATTATTTTAACGATCTTTTTTGCAGTTATTCTATACATTTTCTTCCTCGGTTCATGAAATAAGCTCCATTATTTGAGTAATGAGTAAGTCCTATGCTCATCTCACCAACTCACTATGTTGTAAAGTCATACATCGCACGACAGTTGGTTGTTGACCGCTGGCGCAACAACAGGTTGTGCCGTGGTAAGGTAAGAGTGCTGATCGCCAATAGCATTGAAAGATACCATTCATTTTTTTATTTTTTTCAGGACAGATCAATAATGGTATTCGCAATTCAGAGAAGCATACGTTGTATCCCCTTTTGAAATAATCATAAAATCCGAACTGCCTTTTTTCTTAATCAAGATATCTCCGATAGATACCTGATTATATAACGTTGTATCACCCGCCATAGGAGAAATTATTTTTTCTTCTCCATCAATTGTTATGACAAGTCTCGGTGTATCTTTATACGTTGAATCAATGTACTTCTTTATCAGAACACTGTTTATTTCAAGTGGTTCAATATATCTATTGTAATAACTATGACACATATCCCCTGTACAGCCAAACATGCTCATTACCATTATATAATATATTTTCTTTAGTCGCTCCATAACATATATGTATATCCGTGAGAAATTATTTTCGCCGTTGTTGCTCTATGATGTTATAATTTCCCAAAATCCTTTAATCCACTAATCCAACAAATCCTAATTAAGACATCACACAGCTGTTGGTTGTTGGCCGCTGGCGCAACAACAGGTTATGTCGTGGTATGGTGAAAGTGATGATCGCCAACAGTTTTGTAGATTTTTCAACTTATAAACAAAATACGTAAATGTCATACGTAAAATACGTTGGGCGAAGTAAAAAAATACGTCTGTTCATAACTGATGCAAAATTATGAATTACCTGTCGAATAACAAAAAACACACGTATTAATTTAAAAAAGAAGCCGTTAACTTCTAGTATATATACCGGATTTAAAAGACTTTTTGTAACTTCAATATATGCAGGTTTCTTATGAATTCATTATCGTTGCTATAAAAATACTGAGCGGTATACCACTCATGGCATACCCTGCTATTCTTATTGCCAACATTATGAGCATTGCGGCATTCCGTAGCGGCAATGCAAAACCGGCAACTTTATTAAGAGAATATGTTTTTCGTTGCTTCATTTATTACAGCACGTTCTATCCTCTTATATATGGCTTCAGTTATTGGCTCACGAACTATTATCTGGAACAAGGCGACTATAGTCAGGCTATACTCATCATGACAAGCCCGCTTATTATTCTGCTGATATTATTTAAAATGAGCATGAAATAACCGCTCCCAAAGAAGTTATTTTCACAGAGAATGTTTTTTTAATCTTACATGCAAAATCAAATTTTCAGAAAATTTAACACTGGTGGTATGTAACCCCAGTCAAAAAATATATGTATTGATTTTTTTAGTACTTTAGATGCTTCTCAGGCATGTACATGGCATCCATCAATCTTCTTACATAATGATTCAAAAGAATAAAAAAATACGAGGCATTATCATTGCTGTTTCATTAATAACTTCATTAGTACTGATACAAAGTGCCTTTTCTATAAAAAAGAATCCGGCAAAGAAAACACATCTACAAACAGATGACAGGCCCAATATTATTATCATACTGGCCGACGATATGGGCTTTTCTGATTTAGGATGTTTCGGTTCTGAAATAGCAACCCCTAATCTGGATAAGTTAGCAGCGGAAGGAATGATTCTGAATAATTTCTATAACTGCGGCCGCTGCTGCCCTTCAAGAGCCTCATTGCTTACAGGATTATACCCGCATCAGGCAGGTGTAGGCGACATGCTGCAGGCTAAAGGAAATACGCATGCGTATCAGGGATATTTGAGCGATAGCTGCGTAACCATTGCACAGCTTTTAAAAGCATCCGGCTACCACACCATCACTTCCGGAAAATGGCACGTAGGCCTTAAGCCTTCTGCTTTGGCTTGCCGCCGTGGATTTGATAAATCATTCACCATGCTGAATAACGGAAGCAGTTACTACAAAAATGGCCCGCTCTACAACGACGGCCGCAGTGTAACTTTTATGGAAGGATGTAATCCGATACAACGCGACTCAAACTATTACCTTACACAAAACATAACCGACTTTGCCGTGCAGGCAATTGAAGATCAGAAAAACAATACCAATCCATTCTTCTTATATGTTACATACACCGCTCCACACTGGCCCATACAAGCGATGGAGGAAGATATAAAAAAATACCGCGGCTCGTATCTAAAAGGCTGGGACAAAATCCGCGAAGAGCGCTACCGCAAACAGCTGAGTAAAAAATTAATTTCTGACGCAAATAAATTATCACCACGTTACGAAAAAGTGCCGGCATGGAACAGCATTCCGGAAAAAGACAAAGACCTCTGGGATATGCGAATGTCTATTTATGCAGCCATGGTCGACCGCATGGATAAAGGCGTAGGTGAAATACTAAAAAAACTGAAAGAAACAGGCGAAGATAAAAACACGCTGATTATTTTTCTGTCTGACAATGGTGGAAGTGCCGACGACGTAAAGGATTTAAGTTATGTCATTCAGCGGAATGGCAAACCGGGCACGGGAGAAAGCATTGACAGCTATTATCCAAATTGGGGAAACGCAAGCAATACACCCTTCAGGCTATTCAAAAAGAATGTACACGAAGGCGGAATTGCCTCTCCGTTTATTGCCTGGTATCCTCAAATAATTGAACCGGGATCTGTAAGTCCTGCCGTTGCACATATCATGGACATCATGCCTACTTGTTTAGAAGCCGCGCAAACAACTTACCCGGCTTCATTCAAAGGAAAACCATTGAAACCAACAGAAGGAATCAGCTTATTCAATACATTTAAAAAAAATCAGGGCAATGTACACGAGAATTTATTTTGGGAACACGAAGGAAACAAAGCCGTGCGGTCCGGCAACTGGAAGCTTGTATATGAACTGGAATACGGAAAATGGGAGCTCTATGATCTAACAACAGACAGAACAGAAACCAAAGATTTATCTGCCCGCTATCCGGAAAAAGTCAGCCAGCTGAAACTGCTCCACGATCAATGGTCGCAGCACGTAGGTGTAGTGGACTGGCTGAAAATAAAATAAGCCCTTCATATCTGTAATTTATATTGTAATTTACATAAACAATCCGGTTAGCAATTGCCGGACCTATATGTTACATATATAGATTTACTTATGAAGAATATACCGTCAAATCCTTTCTGGAAATTCGACAATACATACTGGTTTCAACAATTAAACAGCTCGGATAAAGGGCTGTCTCAGATTTCTGCCGACAAGATTCTCCGCGAATCCTCTTCCCACACAAGACAAAAAACAACGTTTGAAAAAGACGTTATCCTTTTTGTAAGCCAGTTCAAAAGCCCATTAATGCTATTGCTTATCGGTGCCGTTATTCTATCGGCTTTTCTGGGCGACACTTCCGATGTTTTCATCATTCTTTTCATCGTGTTATCTACCGGTCTGCTAAGTTTCTTTCAGGAACGTAATGCGGGCAGGGTAATCGAAAAGCTTCAGTCCATGATTGCGTTAAAAAGTCTGGTACTGCGCGACAATCAGCCTCAGGAAATACCATCTGGAAAAATCGTTGCTGGGGATGTGCTTATTTTAAAAGCAGGTGATATGATCCCGGCCGACTGCCTTATCATTGAAGAAAATGAACTGCATGCAAATGAAGCAAGTTTAACCGGAGAATCATATCCGGTATCTAAAGAAATTGGAGTACTGGATGAACACACAGAACTTTCGAAACGAAAAAATTGCTTGTGGGAAGGCACAAACATCGTAAGCGGAACAGCGAAAGCACTGGTTATACAAACAGGCGAAAACACCATCTTCGGAAGTATTGCACAAAGCACGAACACAAGTGTCGAAACTACTTTTGAAAAAGGAATAAAAGACTTCGGATATTTTTTAATGAAAATCACACTGGTGCTTTCCGTATTTATTCTTGTAGTCAATTTGTTAAATCACAAAAGCCCGCTCGACTCTGCATTATTCGCATTGGCACTAGCTGTTGGTATGGCCCCGGAACTTCTTCCAGCCATAACAACAATAGCCATGAGTGCCGGAGCAAAAAGAATGCTGACAAAAAAAGTGATTGTTAAAAAACTTTCTTCCATTCAAAATCTTGGCGAAGTCAATCTGCTTTGTACAGATAAAACCGGAACAATTACAGAAGGTGCAATTAAAGTGTCAGGGATTGTAGATATCTCCGGAACTGAAAATGATTTTGTAAAAGAAATTGCATACTGGAACGCAAAATTCGAAAGCGGCTATGCCAACCCTATTGACGAAGTATTAAAAACACTTGCCATCTCATCTCCTTTACCTGAAAAGCTCGATGAGGTTCCGTATGACTTCATCCGAAAACGTTTAAGCATTGCGGTTAAAACAAACAAAGGAAATTTTCTGATATGCAAAGGCGCCTTCAATCAGATTATAAATATCTGCTCAAGCGTTCGGTTAAGTGACGGAACAACAACTAACATTGCCTCTCAACAGGATACTATTGAAAAGAAATACGAAGCATTCGGACAAAATGGTTTAAGGGCAATTGCAGTATGCTATAAAAACATACAAACAAGCACCATCTCAAAAACCGACGAAACGGAAATGATTTTCGCCGGATTTATTCTGCTTCAGGATCCTATTAAAGAAGGAATCATTAACACGATAAAAGACTTAAAAGAACTTCAGGTTGATTTAAAAATCATTACCGGAGATAATAAAAATGTTGCAAGATCTATTGCCATAAGCATTGGTATCGAAAATCCGATTATTTTATCCGGACAGGACTTATTGCACACAAGCACTGAAGCACTGATTCAGCTGGCAAAACAAACGCACATCTTTGCAGAAGTTGAACCCCAGCAAAAAGAACGCATCATTTATGCGCTGCGAAAATCATATACCGTTGCGTATATGGGCGACGGCATCAATGATGTATCTGCTATTAACGCTGCAGACGTTGGAATCTCTGTTGACAATGCCGTTGATGTAGCAAGAGAAGCTGCCGATTTTGTATTGATGGAAAAAGATTTAAGTGTGCTGATCGATGGCATTAAAGAAGGCCGGAAAACATTCGCCAATACATTGAAATATATTTTCATCAATACCGGATCAACATTCGGCAATATGTTTAGTGTAGCAATTGCCTCTTTGATTCTGCCTTTTCTTCCCATGCTACCCAAACAATTATTGCTGACTAATTTCATTACAGACTTTCCATATCTGACAATAGCATCAGACAACGTAGACCAGGATCAGTTAGACAGGCCGGGAAAATGGGATTTAAAATTCATCCGGAATTACATGGTGATCTTTGGCATACATAGCTCGCTCTTTGATGTGATCACATTCTGTACCTTACTCTTTGTATTAAAAGTCAATGAATCTGCTTTTCAGACAAGCTGGTTTATCGAATCCATTCTTACAGAATTGTTTATTTTATTTATCATACGTACCAGAAAAAATTTCTTTAAAAGTAAGCCGGGGAAATACCTGTTTATATTAAGCATGGCTGGTTTAATTTTAACAATTGGCCTTCCCTATCTACCGTTTGCTGACACTATAGGCTTAACACCATTGCCTGCAATCAATCTGGCTGCAATACTGGTAATTGTTGTAGCATATATACTCACCGCAGATCTCTTGAAAGTATGGTTCTTCAAAAGGTATAGACACTAAGTCCCGATATGTTAACTAAATATAATATCCTTCTTCAGTATAAATACTTCAATCCTTCGTGCAGATTGACTGAACCTGCTGATAATAATGCTGTGCGAACACGGATTAATTACCCTGTAAACAACTGTTGTTTACAAAAAATATGTAGATTTAAATAATAAAGCCTTACCGGCTAATTACGGATAGTGCCGGATATATTTTAATTATTCTTTCAAAACATAATCTATTTGCAATTAAATGAAACTGAATAAACGCTTTTTATCTATTATCATTTTTGTATCATTCGCAGTATCCTTACCCGTTACTGCCAATCAGGATTCTCTGAATGCAGCATTAAATGCAGCTAACAACGAACTGCTGAAAATCAAGAATCAACAAGCTACTGATTCGTTGAAAATTGCGGCATTAGAAAATGAACTTCAACGAATAGCTGCGTCAGATACCTTTCAAAAAGAAATACTGACCATCCAACTAACAGGCTTAAAACAAGACAAGGCAAGAACGTTCGAAAAAATAGACTCATTGCGCAGCCTTGTTACAGGCTATCCGGTAATAGGATTCTTTCATGACACCTTGTTCAATATTTATGCACGATCCGGAAGCTTCTCAGCTCAGGCCCGTGCTGAGGCTATCAGCAATAGAATTAAACAGCTGGGAGAAATGTGGATCATTGATACAGATTCAATCAGCCTGGCTCCGGCTGAAACAGATACCGACATCGTTTCCGGAGAAACAATTCTTATTAATATTTCTGAAAACGATGCGCTATGGTATCATACAACACCTCATGTCTTAGCAAAATCGTATCAAACAATCATCACCCAAACGCTGAATAAATATAAAACAGAAACACGTTTCAGTCAATTAGCTAAAGAAGCTGGATTGGCAATAGCGGTTTCATTCATCATCATAGCACTGCTATTCTATATCGGCAAGCTTTTCAAATGGAGTGCAACAAAGATTACGCAACTGGAAAATAATTTACTGCACGGGGTTAAAATAAAAAATTACACCTTGCTTGATACCAAACGACAAGTCAATATTGTATTATCCATAAATACATTTGTCAAATGGCTCGCAATAATCGTTACCATATACATCTCTTTGCCCATTTTGTTTGGCATATTCCCCTGGACAAAAAACTATGCTTCCATACTCTTCGGTTATATCCTTACACCAATCAAAACCATCGGCAGTGGTTTGTGGAATTATTTGCCTAACCTCATTACCATTCTTGTAATTGTTGTCGTATTCCGATATGCAAGCAAAATAATACGTTACTTAAAGAATGAAATTGAAAAAGGACATTTACGCATACCAGGCTTTTATCCCGATTGGGCAAACCCTACATACCAGATTATCCGTGTGCTTCTGTTTGCCTTCTTGCTTGTTGTAATCTTTCCTTATTTACCGGGCAGCAATTCTCCGGTCTTTCAGGGTGTATCCGTATTCTTAGGTTTCTTGTTTACTTTTGGCTCCGCCGGTTCACTATCAAACATCATCGCAGGATTAATACTGACTTATATGCGTCTGTTTAAATTAGGCGACCGTGTAAAGATTGGCGATGTGGTTGGTGATGTAATTGAAAAATCATTGCTGGTTACCCGTATCCGAACAATTAAAAACGAAATCATCTCCATTCCGAATTCAACCATCATGAGCAGCCACACGATCAATTATAGCAGTGATGCTCCTGAAAAAGGCTTAATCATTCACACAACAGTAACAATCGGATACGATGTACCCTGGAAAGATATGCATCAGGCACTTATTGATGCAGCATTGAAAACAACCTATTTGTTAAACGAACCTAAACCATTTGTTTTACAAACCAGCCTTGAAGATTTTTACGTATCATACCAGATCAACGCATATACGAGAGAACCGAACAAACAAGCGTCTATCTATTCAGAACTGCATCAGAACATTCAGGATGTATGCAACGAAAGAGGCATAGAAATTATGTCGCCGCATTACAAAGCTGCGCGCGATGGTAACACAACAACAATACCGGCAAATTATTTACCAAAAGATTATCAGGCACCCAGCTTCAATGTATCGGTCAATAAAGATTCAAACGAAAATAAATAAACTAAATACACACAAATCAATATGAATACACTTCTTTTATTTTATGGTTTCTTTCTTATCAGCTGCGGAATTTCATCTGTTATCTTTATTGGACCAAAAGCAAAAACTGCATTAATTTCCGGAGGCAGCTCAGGTTTAATTTCTATCTGCATTGGTTATTTTTATTCCTTTGATTGCTTGCCGCTGATCATTGCAGGCCTGGTAGTATCATTGATGTTGTTTATCGTTTTTGCCTGGCGGTCAACAAAAACCTTTCTTAAACTGATTGAGCTGATTACAGCCAAAGACCCTGAAACAAATACGAAAGCAATTGCTTTTCTGATCATTAGTTTAATGGCTGTAGTATCCATACTGGTTTTTATATTACAAGTCATCCATATACCTTGTATGCATTCATAAGCATACAAGGTATATATTACCGTTTACCGATTATTTTTCGCAGCTCACCGATTTGTTGTTTTGCATCTTTTTTGAATTGTGTAGGTTTGAAGCATAATAAAACAAACTACTTATGTCACATTCATCTTCAGGAAAAAGAATCTGGACGGGCACCGTACTACTGGCCACTGGAATCTTCTATCTATTATACAACCTAAACCAGCTTCCTTTTGAAGTACCGCCCTATGTGTTTTCATGGCAGATGTGCGTCATTCTCATCGGATTGATCGCCGTCTACAAATCACCTTTTAAAGGAGTCATTTTAATGGGCATCGGCACGTATTTCATACTTCCTCTTACCGGCATTATGCAAACCGTGCCCATCGAAAAAATGTGGCCGTTAATTATCATACTGCTTGGTATAGCAATTTTATTCGGATCGGGTTTTAAGAAAAAACAAAAAAAAACATATATGTCAACACATACAGTAAATGACGAAACATTCGACATTACCACCATTATGGGCGGTGATAACAGACAAATAAGTTCGTATGATTTTAAAGGCGGAAAAATAACAACCGTAATGGGTGGTGTAGAACTTGATTTAACAAATTGCTATTTATCCAAAGAAGGCTGTGTAATTATCCTGGATGTAGTAATGGGCGGTGTAAGTTTAAAAATTTCCCGCGAATGGAACATTCAGTCAGAAATTATGCCTATCATGAGCGGGATTGAAGATGAGGACCGTTACTCAAACAATGTACACATAGACCCTGCGGCAACGGTTATTTTAAGAGGCACTGTTGTAATGGGAGGCATTGAAATTAAAAGGGCTTAGTGCATGCAACATCCGTTTATTAAAAATAAAACCAATCTCTATTCTTACTTCATTGTATGGGTATCACTATGTGGTACCCATACGTTTATACTTTCACGCGTTTTTAATATCCCAACAAAAATCAGCCTTATCGATGCAAGCATTACAACGGCTGCATTTGCACTTCTGGCAATGCTTTCGTGGTATACAGTACGCTTTATCAGTATAAACAGAAAGCAAATCATACTTACTATATTCAATCACCTTGTTGCAGCATTACTCTTTATATATATGTGGTATCAGATCACTGATTTTCTGATACGAAATATCATTCACGATAAAGACTATCTATTTTTTCTACATACAGCCAATCCGTTTCGCATCGTTATTGCACTATTTCTGTATTGCATTCTGGCCCTATCCTTTTATCTCTACAAATTTTACGAATCGTACAAAGCCCGTATTGAAAGAGATGCCGAATGGAAAACATTAGTAAAGGAGAGCGAGCTGACATTGTTAAAATCTCAGCTGCAGCCACATTTCATATTCAACAGCTTAAACTCCATTCATGCCTTAATGCAGTTAGATACTGAAAAAGCCAAACAAATGCTTTTCAATCTTTCTTCTTACTTGCGTTTATCTATAGAAAAAAATCAAAAAGAATTAATCCCCTTATCCGAAGAACTTGAAAATGGCGAGTTATATTATTCTATAGAAAAAATACGTTTCGGAGATCGGCTTTTTATGTATAAGAATATCAAAGAAGAAACTCTACCATTATTGGTTCCGCACATGATTTTACAGCCGCTGCTTGAAAATGCTGTCAAACATGGCATATTGGGCTCAACAGGAATTATTACCATACAAATAGACGCCTGGTTAACGGGAAATTATTTACATATATGTATTAAAAATAATCACGATCCTGAAACCGGTAAAAAAACCGGATATGGTCTCGGGCTCAAGCACGTTCAAAATAGATTTGCCTTATTGTACGGCAGGAAAAATCTTGTACGCATTCTTGATGAGAACGGCATCTTTCAAATAGAACTTATCATTCCTCAATATTAATCAATGGATACAATACGCACCATTATTATAGACGACGAACCTCTGGCCAGAGAGTTGATCCGTTCGTATTTAAAAGACTATCCATCGTTCGAAATCATTGAAGAATGTGTCAATGGTTTTGAAGGCTTAAAAGCAATACAGGATCATAATCCGGATGTTGTTTTTCTTGATATTGAAATGCCCAAAGTTACAGGTCTGGAAATGCTTGAGTTAATCGACACCCCACCGATTGTGATATTTACAACCGCTTATCAGGAGTATGCAATCAAAGCTTTTGAAATGAATGCGCTTGATTACTTATTAAAACCTTTTACGAAAGATCGATTTAACAAATCAATCGATAAAATTTCTGATCGCTTGCTGCATAAAAATGCTGACGCTAAAAAAATAAAGGAATTTATTCAGGAGCCTCCTTTGCCGAACGATACATTACACAGAATTGTAGTCAAAACAACTCACTCGATTAAAATCATTCCGCTGGCAGACATACGATATATAGAAGCTCAGGACGATTATATTATGATTTATACAGTCGAAGGGAAATATCTAAAACAACAGACGATGAAATATCTTGAACAGACATTGCCGTCTGACTTCATTCGCATACACCGATCTTATATGATTAATATTCACGAAATGCTTCGGATTGAACCGTATGAAAAAACTTCCTGGCAGATGCTTTTAAAAGGAAATATTTCTTTACCCATCAGCAGAAACGGATACAGCCTCCTGAAAGAAAAACTAAAATTTTAAAAGGCTGTTCTATCGTGGATTTTTATGCTGATACCCACGATACTTTTCCAGAATTCTTTCACGAAGAAAAAACACAATCAGCCCCGATATAAGTACGACAACTGCACCAGCCCGGAGAGCTACCGATGTACCCATATATTCTGAAACAAGTCCGATCTGAAAATTACCGATCGGAGTAAGTCCAATAAACATCAACACATAAATACTCATTACCCGGCCTCTGAATTCGCTTTTAACAAGCGTCTGGATTGTTGTATTCGACTGAGATGCAAAACACAGCAATCCAAATCCACTGAAGAATAATAAAATTGCGGCTGTATTTACATCAGTTGAATAACTGAATAAAAAGATACTGATCGAGAATACAATTGTTCCGCCAATAATAAAGTACAAGGGCGATATGCGTTTTGAGTATACAGCAATCAATACCGTAGATAACAACGAACCCAGACCCGACGCAGCATACAGGTACCCCAGACCTGCTGCACCCACATGAAAATTATTTTTAGCAATAATAGGTAATACCGTAGTATACGACCATCCGAAAATAGATACAATTGCGATGACAACAAACAAAGTACGAATGATCGGGTGTGTAAAGGAGTATGTAATGCCTTCTTTAATTGCCTGAATCGGACTTGTAATACTTTGCGATACCGTTGCAGTTGTTTTAATTCTTTTAAGAGCCATAATTACGGCTACATAACTAAGTGCATTGATTAAAAAAGCACCGCCTGTACCTATCACGGCAATGAGTACTCCGGCAATACTGGGCCCGATAACACGAGCCGTATTAAACACACCTGAATTCAATGCAATTGCCGAAGACAATTGCTCCCTGTCTACCAGCTCTGTTACAAAAGCCTGCCGCGCCGGTGCGTCAATCGCATTAACCGTACCTAATAAAAAAGCTATGGCACAAATTTCCCAGATGGTGATCCAATTAAATACCGTTAATATTCCGAGCGTGAAAGCCAATATCATAGCGCATATCTGCGTAAAAAAAAGTATTTTCTTTTTAGGAAAACGATCTACCACTACACCACCAAACAAAGTGAATAATAACGTAGGCGTAGTAGACAATGCCATTACCAAACCAATTAAAAATACAGAGTCGGTAAGCTGAAGCACCAGCCAGCTTTGTGCCACAATCTGCATCCAGGTACCAATCATGGATACCAGCTGCCCGGTAAAATAACGTCTGTAATTGGAGCTGTGAAACGCCGGAAAGGCGCTATAAATCTTATTTACCCAAAATGAATTTTGCCCACCGGGCATTCCTGGAGTTGAATTCACCAGAAATTCTTCTTCAGGATTTATATTCGTAGTCATTGAAAAGCCGAAATGCGTAAAGTATTTTATCTAAATATAGAAAATCATTTTTGTGTAATGTGCATTCCGGCAACAAACTCTTTACAACTTTTCCTGTATAATTAAAAAATCAAATGTTCCTGTGTTCAGCTTTACATGCAAGATGGCTTTCATGCAATGGTTTGTTTCAAAGTAGATATTATTTTCGACATAATTCATCGGATAAATGGTATTTGCCCGAAAAGCTACCGCTTCCCAATACGCCTTTTGATTGGTTGCATTTTGCATTTTTTTCTGTAATGCATTTAATTTCTCCTGATAAACAATATTGCTCATACTGGTATTGGTATTAATACTATACGCTCCGGGAATTGAACGTACTATATTTACAGCGGCATTTTCCGTATTCTCAGCACCGGTAATATGTGTTATTTCTTTTTGACTTTGGGTTATTTCTTTATCGGCCTGCTGGATCAGAATCTCAGGATTTAAAACAGCAACAGAATCTGTATTCCCATTCGAATACACTCTGGTTACATACATATCTGCAGGATTTGCCTGAATGGTATCTGTGGCGATATTCTGCACTTTCAATCCAAATACCGTATATTGATTGTAGTCTGGTTCGTTATGCAGAGATAGAAAAGCGGTATTACTAAACATACTGCATAATTTTTTTCCATTTACCCATTGTGCCGATTCCCCACATTCTACCTGATATTGGTAAACATCTGACAAAAAATAAGAACTATATAAATAGATTAACGTAGTTAGTAATGTTACCATTTGAGATGTATTTTTAATGCATTCAATGCTCCTATACGAAATTTTATAGTATTGAGTTATATGTGTAAATAGTGCCTTATAGAACTCAATTTAATGGATATAACCGTTCATTTAAACCGAAAACTCCATTTTCTGCTTAAATAAATTAAATCCATTCCCTTGGTATACTTTAAATTATTCTCAATATTGAGCTTAATAAACAGATAATTTTTTCATTAAATTATGTATGATTTTTATAAACTTGAGCGAACCCGAAGAACATCCCGGATACGGCAATATGTTGTTGTAACAATAATAACAATAGTACTTGCGGTTATTCCTTCTGCATTAATTGGTGTATACTCTATCATAATTAGTATAGCTGCGTTATCGCCTATGCTATTTCTGGCTTTTTATCTAAACAGAAAATTGCCGGATGTGGCAGGTACATTATTGCTGTTATACATTACCTCAGCAATCTTTATAGGCAATCTTTATTACAGCACACAATCAAACTCCAGTTATTATTATATAGCAGAATATGTTACACTGCTGCTTGTTATTGATACCAGAAATAAATTTTTCTTAATCATCAATAACATCCACATAGGAGCATCCATGCTTATTACGCAGATCTTTGGTTTAAAGGGATTCCGGTTGATTGAACTATCCGGAAGTGCTCTTTCTACCATAGGCAATACCAATATCATTTTATCCATATTCGCCAGTCTATATCTATTTTATACCTTCATTCAGGAAAACATTGCAAAGGAAAACTACCTGATGCTGATGCACAAAAGAATCATTACAAAAAATAAAATCATTGAAAATGCGCAATCCAATTTAGAAACATTTATATATCGTTCTTCTCACAATCTGCAAGGACCTATCCGCTCAATTATGGGCCTGTACAATATCAGTACAATTGAAGATGATCCCGAAAAGCTGAAATCGCTGATCGAGCTTGCAAATACAAGTGCCCAGCAATTAGATAAAGAATTATCCATTACGGCACAAGTATTCAAAATCAATCAGCACATTATTAATTTGCAAACGGCCAATCTATATGAATTTGTGGCCGATTATTACAAAACAACGGATATAGAAACACAAATATCTAACACATCGCAATTCAATACCCTCGTGGACAAAGAAATGCTCACGGAAGGGATGAATAATCTATATGTCATCTTTGAAAAACTGCGCCTCAATACTTCCGTTGTACCCGGTTTAGCACTGGATATAACAGGCAAAATATTCACATTTACGCTTTCCTTTGATTCAAAACCATTGGATGATAAATACCTCAATATATTTTTCGCACCTTACCAAAGAGATTTAGGCTTTTTATTTGGTTTAACAAGTGAGCCATACATTTGCAGAAGGATTATGGATAAGCTTCACGGAGATGTTTCCATACACAAATTGAGTGATTCCCGACTATCTTTTACTGTTGCATCCAGCGTCGTTTAATTATTGAATCATTTTTTTATTCAAATAGTACCCTCTTTTAAAATTTTACATTCTGATCAGTTCTGGCGTTTTCTTCCCACATGAGTTGTAGAAAGACTGGGTATTCTTTATCTTTGATATTGAACTCGCGGGCTTATGACTTTTATTTCAATATTTGTACCTCTTTTTCTGAGCATTTTTATTGGAATGGTTCCCAATAACTCGGCTATTTCTTTTGACAAAGAGCAGTATTACAAAGCATTTGCAGGCAACGACTTAACCGCCGTTTCTTCAGAATTAAAAACCATTCAATCGATAAATTTTGCCGAAAAGTCTGCTTATGAAGGTGCTTTAGAGATGAAAAAGGCCGGACTTGTATCAAATCCAAAAGATAAGCTGTCCCTATTTAAAACAGGGCATGACAAATTAGAACTTGAAATTAAACAAACGCCTTCCAATACAGAATATCGCTTATTAAGACTTATGATTCAGGAAAATGCTCCGGGATTTCTGGGTTATAACGACAATTTAGAGGGGGATAAAAAAATGATTGTGTCCAATTTTAATACATTACCTTCTACTGTTCAGAAAGTTATACGCGATTACAGTACAAAATCGAAATACCTTAAACCTGAACTTTTTCAATAAGTCCAATGGAAAAGAATATTTTAGTTATTTCCTATACCCAATCTGGCCAGCTAACCGAAATCGTTGACAATTTCACGTCTCCGTTTATTCGGGCAGGTGTAACAGTCGAAAAATTAGTGATTAAGCCAAAGAAAGATTTTCCTTTCCCCTGGACATCCGATGTTTTCTTTGATGCGATGCCTGAAAGCGTATTGGGGATTCCGGTTGAATTAGAACAGATTGAGATCAAACGTTCTTCTTACGATTTGGTGTTATTTGCCTATCAGCCTTGGTTTTTATCTCCGAGTATACCGGCAATATCGGCACTTAAAAGTCCTGCCATACAAAAAATACTGAAGAATACGCCTGTTGTTACACTCATTGGAGCCCGGAACATGTGGCTGAATGCGCAGGAAAAAACCAAGGTGTTATTAAAAGAAATGGGTGCAAAGCTGGTAGGAAATATAGCGTTAATAGACAAGCACAACAATCATTTAAGCGCAGTAAGCATTTTGTATTGGATGCTTACAGGAAAAAAGGAACGCTACTTAACTATTTTCCCTAAACCGGGAGTTGCAGACACGGATATAAAAAACGCATCTGTATTCGGAACTACTGTTTTAGATTTTCTAAACAAGGAAAGTTGTATAGGCTTGCAAGATACCTTAATATTGCAAAATGCTGTTGAAATTAAAGCCAACCTCATGTTCATTGAACAAAGGGCAGGTCGCTTATTCTCAATATGGGCAAATCTAATTCATGGCAAAAAGAACCGTGGGCCATGGATTACTGGCTTTAAATATTATTTGCTGATTGCATTATTCATAGTAGCACCAATTGTTATAACTATAAACGAAATTCTATTTAAACCGTTTTTGAGAAAACAGATAAATAGAAAGAAACAATATTATCAAGGATTGAATTAACTCGTGTTGGGGATGTCAGCAAAACAAGTATATATTACAAAAACAGCAAGTTATTTTCCAAATGAACCTATTTCAAACGATGAAATAGAGGAATATCTTGGCTATATCAATGAAAAAACGTCGAAGTCGAAAAATATTGTCCTTAGAAGCAATGGCATTAAACGACGTTTTTATGCCATTAAAAAAGACGGAACACCTACGCATACAAATGCACAAATGGCCTCGTTAGCTATTCGGAAATTATTCAACAATAATCCCGAAGAATTAAAGAAGATTGAATTATTGAGCTGCGGTACTTCCAGTCCCGATCAAATGATGCCATCGCATTCAGTAATGGTGCATGGCTGGTTACCTGAATCGAATGCCATTGACGTTGTGTCTCCATCCGGCAATTGCTGTGCTGGTATGCATGCATTAAAGTATGCCTACATGGCTGTACGTGGTGGTGATGTATCAACAGCAGTAGCTGCAGCATCTGAACGTACATCCCGAATACTTCGCTCAGATGTTTTTGAAGATGAAGTTCAAAAATTACTTGAATTAGAAGAAAATCCTTCGATTGGTTTTGAAAAAGAATTCTTACGCTGGATGTTATCAGACGGTGCAGGAGCTTTCCTTCTATCAGACAAACCAAATGAAAACGGAATCAGCTTACGAATAGATTGGCTTGAAGCAGTATCTTATGCAAACCAAGTTGAAACTTGTATGTATATGGGAAGCGACAAACTTGAAGATGGTACGCTGAAAAGTTATATGGATTATACGCCTGAAGAAATTATTTCTCAGTCGATTTTAAGCATGAAGCAAGACGTAAAACTGCTAAGTAAAAATATCATCGAATTGGGATTTGATAAATTGAAAGTAGTATTTGATAAACGCGGACATTCTGTTGACGAGATCAGCTATTTCCTGCCGCACATGTCCAGCGAATTTTTCAAAAGTAAAATTGCAGATAAATTAACAGAGAACGGCATGACTATTCCGGAAGAGAAGTGGTTTACAAACTTAACTTCTGTGGGCAATGTTGGTGCAGGCTCCATCTATTTAATGATAGATGAATTATTAACGAGTGGAAAATTAAAAAAAGGAGAAAAAATTCTTTTAGTTGTTCCTGAAAGTGCCCGTTTCTCCTATGTATTTGGCATGCTAACTGTTTGCTAATTCTATTTTATTTCAGCTTTCACAACACCTGACATACGATGAAAAAAGACGAAATTCCTCAAGACCCTAGTCCCTTGGATAAGTTTACAAAAGAAGTATGTTATGCAGTTGATGAATCCGGCAATTATGTAACACAACTAAGCAGAGGCTGGGAAGTAAAAGCTTCTGCATTAGGAATTACCTGGGAAGATATTGACAAAAAAGTAGCGGAAGCAAAACAGAAAGTTGATAAAGGCGAATTGAGTCCTATCGCTTATTACATCGAGCTTCGCGTGATGGATCTTAGCATTGTCTCTGCCTATACAGGTTTTTGGAAGTGGACGATTAAAAGACATCTTAAACCATCTGTCTTCAAAAAACTTTCAACTGCCGCCTTACAAAAATATGCGAACCTTTTTGAGGTTACAATTGACCAACTTAAAAACAGCTCTGTAAATGCCTAATACGTTTCAACATCTTCAGGCGGCACATTGCGAAAATGGTGTTACAACTAATTTGTTGCGCAGCGTTGGCGTAACACAGATAACCGAACCCTTGGCCTTTGGCATTGGCTCAGGTTTGTTTTTCATTTATATTCCGTTGATGAAAATCAACGGCGGCCCTGCCATTGCATTTCGCACCATGCCAGGTTTGATTTTCAAAAGAACAGCACAATCATTAGGCATTGAAGTTGTCAGAAAAACATTCAGCTCTCCTGCAAAGGCGCAACAATTTCTAGACGACTGCATCAAATCCGGCCAGCCCGTTGGCTGCCAGGTTGGCGTTTACTTTCTGAGTTATTTTCCGAAAGAATATAGATTTCATTTTAATGCGCACAATTTAATTGTGTATGGTAAAGAAGGTGATAATTATCTGGTAAGTGACCCGGTAATGGAAACTACAAATGTACTTAGTACCTACGAACTGGAACGCGTGCGTTTTGCCAAGGGAGCATTAGCACCTAAAGGGCAGGTATACTTTCCTAAAGCAGCAAAACCTGTTTCCGACGACCAGATCCGCAGAGCAATTGTTACAGGTGTAAAACGCAACGTACGCGATATGCTTCATATACCCGGCCCTATTGCCGGTGTGAGTGGTATTAAATATACAGGCAATAAAATAAAAAACTGGCGAGACAAACTGGGTGTTGAAAAAGCTGGTCTATACTTAGCTCAGCTTGTGCGCATGCAGGAAGAAATCGGCACCGGCGGCGGCGGCTTCCGTTTTATTTACGGAGCGTTCCTTCAACAGGCGCATGCTTACCATAAAAACGACAGCTTGCTTGAGATTTCCAAATCGTTTACGCAATCAGGTGATCTATGGCGCAATGCTGCTGTGCAGGCAGCTGGTATATATAAAGGTCGCATTACTTCCCAAGCTGATTTTAATATTATGGGAGACTATCTCCTTGAAATTTCTGAATTAGAAAAGAAAGCTTTTAAAGAGTTAAGTAAGGTACAATGGCAGAAATAATGCGTCCTGCTATTCAGATATCGAATCTTAGTTTTAAATACCATGAGCATTCAGGTGTTTCTTTCAATGATTTTAATTTAACAATATACGAAGGCGAGCGCTTTGGATTGTTTGGACCAAACGGTGCAGGCAAATCAACGTTGATGAGCTTAATGACAGGTTTACAAAAAGCCCAAAAAGGTACCATTCAATTGCTCGATGAAGATATTCACGCAAAAGGTACGCGAAAACTCTTCGGCTTTGTACCACAGGATTTTTCTCTGTATGAAGAATTAAGTCCCTGCGAAAATTTGAATTTCTTTGGAGCCTGGGCTGGACTAACTAAAACAGAAACCACTTCCAGAATACACGAATTACTTGATATACTTGGGTTGACGGCTGTTAAAGACAAACCGGTAATGACATTTTCGGGCGGCATGAAACGCCGGGTAAATCTTGCCATTGGTGTGATACACAAACCAAAAATTTTATTCCTGGATGAACCAACTGTTGGAGTTGACATTCAAACGCGGCATGCAATCATTGAATACCTGAAACAATTAAATGATGCCGGGATGACGCTGGTGTATACGTCACATCAATTAGCCGAAGCGGAAGATCTCTGCAACAGAATTGCCCTGATGGATCATGGAAAACTACTGGCCTGCAATGAAATCAACGAACTATTGCATACACACAAGCAACATGATTTAGAAGCACTTTTCTTACAATTAACGGGAAAGGAATTTAGGAATTAATATGTTTAAACTTTGGGCAACCATACGTAAAGATGCGTTACTGCTTATCCGTGATAAGGTAGGTTTGTTGCTTATGTTTGCTATGCCGATCATTCTGGTACTTGTTATCACCAATATTCAGAATGCAACATTTGAATTGGTAAATGAAAATAAAATTCCGCTGCTGGTTTGCAATAAAGATACGGCACATACAAGCATTGAATTTATTGCTGCGCTGAAACACATCGGCATGTTTGAGATTACAGAAGTATCATCTGACTTAACAAATGAATCGTTAAACACGAATATGCACGAACACGATGCATTAGTTGCCATTGTGATTCCTGCGACCTTTTCCTCTACGATTTTAAAAAAATCAACACAAGTCTCTTCTAAAGCCTTGCACGAATTCGGTATCACGAACGATACAACAAATAGTGCTGCTGCTATACACGATTCAACCTCCATTACATTTATTTACAACCCTGTTCTGCAGCAATCTTTTCGTCAATCCATTCATGGAGCTTTATCCAGTGCTATTCAGATTATAGAAGGAAAAAAACTGGTGCAGCAATTGTACAGCACACTGAATGAAAAACCAATGCCCGACAACCTGCAAATGGAAGTGCTGCAAAAAAATATTTTTATAGACGAAATTCCAGCGGCAAAAGACGGAAGCAAAACGATTCCAAATGCTACGCAGCATAACGTACCTGCGTGGACAATCTTTGCCATGTTCTTCATTGTAATATCTTTAGGCGGAAGCGTTGTAAAAGAAAAATTAAGCGGAAGCTTTGTTCGCTTAAAAACGTTGCCGACAAATTATCTTACAGCTTTGCTTTCAAAACAAATCACCTTCTTAGGCGTTACCTTGCTACAGGTATTTGTCATCTTTTCCTTAGGTATGTGGTTCTTCCCATACATCGGTTTACCCGCCTTAAACCTGCCAAAAGATTTATTTGGTTTACTTATCATTTCGCTGCTTTGCGGATGGAGTGCAATTAGCTATGCCATTTGTATCGGCACATTTGCACAAACACAAGAACAAGCGAATGGCTTTGGTGCAGTATCGATTGTAATCTTAGCTGCAATCAGTGGTATACTTGTTCCTTCTTTCGCCATGCCGCAGTCTTTTGCAGTAATCATGAAACTCTCCCCTTTATACTGGTGTCTGGAGTCCTATTACGGCTTATTCTTAGAACGTGGGTCTTTAAAAGATGTGCTGGCAACAGCTTTACCTTTAGTAGGATTTATTATACTCATTCAAGGCATTACACTTATTGGCCTTAAAAAGAAAAATTTGATTTGAACATACATAATACCATGGAAACGGCTGAATTAAAATACCAATTAAAAGGACAGATCATTAAGTTTTTGAATCTTATTTCTGTAACTCCTGAAGATATCAAAGATGACGAACCATTGTTTGGCGAAGGTCTTGGATTAGACTCCATCGATTCATTAGAATTGATCGTATTGCTTGACAGAGAATACGGCATCAAAATTACAGATCCGAAAGACGGTCGCAAAGTATTGGTTGATATCAATACCATGGTTGCATACATCGAACAACACAGAACAAAATAAGTTGCAGTGAGCAGAATCGTTGTTACGGGCATCGGGATAATCAGTGCAATCGGCCACTCGGCTGAGAGTAATCGATTGTCATTGCAAAAAGGATTCTGCGGCGTTACATCCATTGAATTGTTTCCAACACGTTATGCGGCGCTACTTCCTTTCGGTGAAATAAAACTAAGCAACGAAACGCTGAAAGATCAGTTGAAAGTAACGAATAAAAGTGTTACGCGAACCAGCCTGCTTGCACAACACGCATTTGAACAGGCAATCAAAGACAGTGCTTTAAGCAACGCTGAAATCATTTCGCATGACACGGCATTTATCAATGGAAATACTGTTGGAGGCATGTGTCTGACCGACGAGCTTTATCAGGATGCTAATCGTAAATCAACAAATTCTCCCTTTGTTACCTCTTATGATTTAGGGTCTGTTACACTCTACCTACAGGAATTGTACGGCATACGTGGTATCTGCAATACCATTAATACGGCCTGTTCTTCTTCTGCCAATGCCATTATGTATGGTGCGCGCCTTATAAAACAAGGCAAAGCAAAACGTGCTATTGTGGGCGGTGTAGATAGTCTGGCAAAGTTTACCATAAATGGGTTTAACGCCCTTCACATTCTTTCAGCAGAAAAGTGTAAACCCTTCGATCAAAACAGAAGTGGTTTAAATCTGGGAGAAGCGGCTGCATTTTTAATTCTTGAGCGCGAAGAAGATTCTACTGATAAAAAAATATACGCGTCGCTAAGCGGCTACGCCAATACAAACGATGCATACCATGCGTCTTCTTTGTCTGATACAGGTGAAGGCCCGTATGAAGCCATGGCAGAGGCTTTACGAGTTGCCAACCTTCAGGCGTCTGACATTAGTTTTATAAATGCTCACGGTACGGGAACAGAAAACAACGACCTCGTAGAAAGCATTGCGATGAAACGTCTGTTTCAATCAATACCTCCCTTCGCCTCTTCGAAATCAAATACCGGACACACATTGGGCGCGGCCGGAGCGATAGAAGCGGTATACAGTATTTTATCCATACAGCATCAGGAATTATATCCTTCTTTGCATTTCCAAACCCCTATTGACGAAACCGGATTTACCCCTTTGCAATCGTTTCAGAAAAATCCGGTAAAACATGTCATGTCAAATTCATTTGGTTTTGCAGGCAATTGCAGTTCACTTATTTTCTCCGCTATATAGGTAACGCTTATGTTTTACATACATCAGTCATCTTGTATTACAGCCCAACAAGCATTTATTGATCCGGCAACAGCGGCCATTACCGAATCCGTAGAAAACAAATTATTCGCCTTAGATACCAATTACGACAGCATTCCACCCAATGTACTAAGACGTCTGGGTAAAGCTGTTAAAATGGGGATTGCAACCGGCCATGCACTTATTTCAAAACACCCGGTAGATGGAATTGTAATCGGCACTGCCAATGGCGGTTTAGAAGATTGTATAAAATTTTTAAACCAGATCATAGAATTTGATGAAGGCCGCTTAACACCGACGAACTTTGTTCAGAGTACAACCAATGCCATTGCCGGACAATTGAGCATCATGTCTTCCAACAAAGGATACAACATCACACATGTACACCGCGGACTGGCATTCGAGAATGCGCTCATTGATATAGAAATGCTGCTTCAGGAAAATCCAGCCAATACGTATCTGATCGGTGGTGTAGATGAAATATCCGAATACAATTACACCATTGAAGATTTAGCCGGCGCATACAAAAAAGAACTTATTTCAAATACCGCACTGCTGCAGTCGACCACAGATGGAAGTATTGCGGGTGAAGGTGCCGCCATGTTTCTTGTAAACAATAACAAAGAAGGTGCTTGTGCAGCAGTAACGGGAATTAAAACCCTTCATGACAGTGATCCCGAAAATCTGAGAGAGCAATTATCTGCATTTTTACAAGAATATTTACCGAAGAACGAAACGGTTGATTTACTTCTTTCGGGCAAAAATGGTGATGTGCGCTTGAATAAATATTACGATTTATGTGCATCGGTATTGCCGCCCAATACTCCTGTGGCTTACTACAAACACTTAACCGGAGAATTCTTTACAGCCTCTGCAATTGCTCTCTGGCTGGGATGCCGTGTGCTGGAAACAGACCTGTTTAATAATTTGCTTGCGATCCCCTCTGCAAGTACTGCCAAAAATATTCTTTTATACAATACTTCTAAAGGGAATCAACATAGCTTTATACTTATATCAAAAGTTTGATGATTATCTGGAAGCTGTTATTTTAAATTTAACCTCAACATCGTCGCTCATTGTTAAACTCTTCCCTCCTACGCCATAATCCAATCTGTTCAGTTTAATACCTCCTTCAAAAACACCGCTTGATGCATTTCCCGTATAGGTAAAAGGAATACTAACATCTTTTGATACACCCTTAATTACCAGTTTGCCGTCAGCAATAAAACTGCCATTTGTACTTTTACGAATTTTACTGCTTTCAAAGGTCATAGTAGGAAATTGCGCAACATCAAAAAAATCACTTTTTCGCAAATGATTATCTCTTCCTTCCATACCCGTATCAACAGAGGTAGTTTGGATGGTTGTCTTTACATAACTCGGACCATTAAACGTTTCATTGAAATCAATAGCCGTTTCAAATGTTTTAAAACTGCCATCCACATTAATACTCGCATTTTTTATTTTAAACGATACGGAACTGTTCGCATAATCCGGTTTAAACATAAAGGACATTCCTGCAAAAACCAGCAGCGCAACGGCTGCCATGCCTGCTATTTTAAATATGGTTTTCATAATAAGTTCTGTTTTACTGGTTTCTTATATTAATATACTCAATATCTATCTATAGGTAGATACAGTTATTCATTAAATTTTGTTTCATTATATATTTAACGCACATACAAACGTAACCGATATAGCAGGCAGAATATTTTATTGGATTACCACAAATGCCTTTTCAAGTAAATTTTACACATTCTTCCGGAATATTTGCCTACATTTAAAACAAATGATCTTTATCATTTCCCAATATGAACCATTACTTTCATTCATTAAAGTCTGATCTTTGTTAGTATGATTAAATACATAATACCGGCACCATTCCTCTTATTCCTTTTTGCTGCATGTTCTTCTTCAAACACTGTTATTGACGATTCAATGAGAAAGCATAACTATCGGCTATCAAACGACAGTCTGGAACAATCGCTGGAACTCTTTTCAATGGATGATTCTACGATACAGTTTACTTTGCGTGTAGAAAATAAATATCTTGACACGCTGGATAGTTATATGAGCCATGCAAAATCTGTTGATGGCAAACATTTTATTCACAATCGCAACAACTGTTTTATTGCTTTTGAATTAAGCGGAAACAAAAAAGATACCGCAGTACTCACCGGATGCAAGTGTCCTGAATTAACCGTACAGACTTTAAATGCAGAAATGCCTGCTGATACTACACATATTATTGTGTTCAGGTAAAAACGTATGGTGCAACAAATAACCGAAAGTTATTAACACATACATGTGAATTTTTAATAATTCAACACACAGAATTGCATCTATTCTTCAAATATTTTAACTTCATAAAAATACATATACTTGATACACATGAAAAAACAATTATCCCTCATCGTATTTATTTTATTGACTTTTATTTTACAATCACAATCACCGGTACAACCCGATCCTACAAAAACAAAATACATGCTGTTAAAAACCAATCGTTTATTGGGCATGACACACATGGCCATAAAAAACGGCAAAGTATACACAGGAGATTTTGGGAAAGGTGTTCAATACGAACGTTATGCCAAGCAACAATATCTGGCAAAAAATTATAAAAAGGCGGCTCAATTTGCGTATCGCTCCAGAGAGTTTGCTATCCTTTCACTCACTGCAAATAAAGCAAAACCTACCAGTGACGGAACGTTTACAACAGAAGAAAAGATGATTGTATCTCCGCTTCCGGAAATAGCCGACATGGATAAAGAATTAACAGAACAGAATATACCGTTACCAACTGACCAGGATTTGCTTGCCGGTAATTTAGATATTACCCTCTAAAGACGTCCACTTTAGTCAAGTGATTATATATTTTTTATAAGTCCCGTTTCATAGCGGGACTTTTTGTTTTTCTATCCGTAGAGTTAGCGCAGCGCTCTACGGATAGAAGAATGAAAGGAGTCTTTAACTCTTTTTAAAAGACAATTAAATAAATCGAGTCGGAGACTCTTACTTATTTTAAACATCCGTAGAGCGCTGCGCTAACTCTGCGGATAGAAAAGCGGTTATTCTTTTCTATATTCTTATCTTTACCTAACAAAAAAATGCCGCACTCATGCCTTCAAGCTTTCTTACTGCACACTGGGAAAAATTAATATTAGCGAACTACGCTGTAGATCCTAACATATTAAAACCATACTTACCTGCCGGCACTGAGCTTGATATCTGGAACGACACTTGTTATGTTTCAGTAGTAGGTTTTTTATTTAATGAGGTAAAGGTGAAAGGATTTTCAATTCCCGGCCATACAACTTTTCCGGAAGTAAACCTGCGCTTTTATGTGCGCAGATTTGAAAACGGAGAATGGAAACGAGGCGTTGTATTTATAAAAGAACTTGTACCTAAGGCACTGATCAGTATTACTGCAAACATTTTGTACAAAGAAAATTATCAAACACGGCCAATGCGCCATCAGTGGGATTTTTTGGAAAACGAACAACGTATTGAATACGAATGGAAAGTGAACAACCACTGGAATTTCCTGCGTGTTCGTGCAGGCATTGAACCTATTGATATTAAAGAAGGCAGCGAAGCTGAATTTATTACAGAACATTATTGGGGTTATACCAAGGTATCAGCAACCACTGCTTCTGAATATGAAGTAAAACATCCGCGATGGAAAGTATACCGCATGCACAATCTGAATTTCTCTTTCAGCACAAAGGAATTATTTGGCGAAGCATTTGTGCCGTATTTAGAAACCAAACCTACTTCTATTTTTTTAGCAGAGGGTTCGGAGATTAAAGTGATGGGAGGAAAGAAGATCAGGTAAATTATCAGTATCTGATAAACAAAAAACTACCCCAACACATACTCCACAACCACTGCTGTTACAGCGCCAAATAAAGACATCAGCAATCGGTTGGCTTTGAACTTGTGTTGTGGATTAGATTCGAAAAATATTGTTGTAGAAATATACAGGAAATTACCTGCAAGCAAGGCAAAGACCAAACCCATACCCTCTGCATCCAGTATTCCCTGATCGGATAAATAATCACTTACAAATAACCCCAACGGTGACGCTAATGCAAATACCAGCTGCCAGCCGAATATTGACACGCGTGTTTGCATCAGTCCGATTAATACTGCCGCCAAAGCAAATGCTTCTGGCAATTTATGCAAAGCCAAACCAATAAGTAACGTATTATAGGCTCCTTCTGCATGCACATGCGAAGGATGCATCAACAAAGAGCCTTCAAGAAGTCCGTGTACACACATAGCCAGCATGATGAAATATTTCTGCGTACCTTTGTGATCGTCGTGTAAATGTATATGCCCATGCTCTACCCCGGTAGAAAAATATTCGATCAGCATTTGTAAAAAGTAACCAAGCAATACAAAAATGCCGGCCTTTTTAAAGTCTACAGACCAGGTTACGGCTTCAGGCAAAATATGTATAACCGTAATAGAAAATAAATACGCTCCGCTAAAGGACAATAGAAATTTAAAATTCTCTGTACCCTTTGCCGATGTGTAATAAACAAGTATGGCAGGTATAAACGCAACTAAAAATAAAATTAAGGCACTTAGTAACATTCTTATTATTTTTTAGCAATCATTATTAATCGATCAGACTCAACTGCATCATACGCATCCAGCTGGTAACTTCCAAAAACATCTGTCAATTCAAGTCCCGCAAAGGTAAAGAATTCCTTGAAATCAGCTAGAGTTAAAGCCTTTACTTTCTCTGTAAAGAAATACGGTGTATTATCAGCGACAAAACGAATCTCTTTATGTATGTAACCATCCTGCACGTATCGCTTCAAATGAAATTCTATTCCTTGTATTGTTTTCGTTTCTTCTTCTTTCAATAAATTAACCGCACGGGTTACATTCATAAAGTCAATCACCAATGAACCGCCTTTTTTAAGTGCTCTTGAAAGTGTTGTAAATGCTGCTTTATCTTCTGCTTCGGTTTCAAAGTAGCCAAAGCTTGTAAATAAATTCAAAACATAATCAAATGCTTCGTTCCAGGCAGGTTTTCTTAAATCATGCACCAGAAATGTTACTCCGGCAGGAGCATGTGATTTCGCTAAGTCAATACTGGCGGTCGACAAATCCGCTCCGGTTAATACATAGCCCTTTTCTGCCAGAAACAAAGTATGCCTTCCTTTACCGCAAGGCAAATCTAAAATGCTGGCCCTTTTAGGAACTGCCATATATTGCATCAGCTTGCTTAAAAACACTTCTGCCTCTGACTGATCACGGTTACTATACAAAATGTGATAATAAGGGGTATCAAACCATGTATCGAACCATTCTTTTTGCAATTGAGGCATATTGTTATTTTTTTACTGAAACAGAATACAATATTAATCAAAAGGAAGTTCAAAAAGTACTGTGTATTGAGTACAAAGTACTGAGTATTAAAACAAATATTACACTTAACCTGCCTCATAGATTATTCAATAAGATTTTCCTGTACTATATACTTAGTACTCTGTACTCCGTACTAAATTCGTTATCTTTGTCCTAATGCGTGAAGACTATTTAAAATCAGACGACGAACAATTTACTCCCGGCGATAAGGAGATTGAACGGGCATTACGGCCGCTCTCTTTCGAAGATTTTGCCGGACAGGATAAGATCATCGAAAACCTGAAGATATTTGTAGGAGCTGCCAAGCAACGCGGCGAACCGTTGGATCATGTATTGTTGCATGGACCTCCGGGTTTGGGCAAAACAACCCTTTCGAATATTATTTCCAACGAATTAAATTCGAATATAAAAATCACCTCCGGACCTGTATTGGAAAAACCCGGTGATCTGGCAGGTTTACTTACAAATCTGCAAACAAACGATGTTTTATTTATTGATGAAATACACCGTTTGAATTCTGTTGTAGAAGAATACCTGTATTCTGCCATGGAAGATTATAAGATCGATATCATGCTGGATTCAGGTGCAAATGCCCGCAGCATACAGATTGGTTTAAACCCCTTCACACTTATAGGTGCTACTACCCGTGCAGGTTTGCTTACCGCTCCGCTGCGAGCACGTTTTGGTATTAATGCCCGGCTGGAATATTACGATGCTAAATTATTGACGCAAATTGTTCTGCGTTCTTCCGACTTATTAAATACACCGATCCTTGAAACAGCAGCATTCGAAATTGCCCGCCGAAGCAGAGGTACACCTCGTATTGCTAATAACCTGCTAAGACGCACGCGCGATTTTGCTCAAATCAAAGGCGATGGCACCATTACACTGGAAATTGCCCGCATGGCATTACAGGCACTAAATGTAGATCACAATGGCCTTGACGATATGGACAACCGAATCCTAACGACCATTATTGATAAATTTAAAGGCGGCCCTGTAGGCCTTTCTACCATTGCTACTGCTGTCAGCGAAGAAGCTGAAACGATTGAGGAAGTATACGAACCGTTCTTAATACAGGAAGGTTATCTGAAACGTACTTCGCGAGGCAGAGAAGTGACGCCGCTTGCATACAAACATCTGCAGCGTACACCGCCTGCACAATCCGGTACTTTATTTGAATAACACATGGCTTCTTTACAAACATCGCACCGTACGCGTATTGTTAAAGAAGCAGCCCGAATAGCGGGCTTCGACTATTGCGGCATCTCTGCTGCACGTTTTTTAGAAGAAGAAGCTCCCCGATTAGAATCCTGGTTAAGCAGAAACCAACACGGCACCATGGCGTGGATGGAAAATTATTTTGATAAGCGGCTCGACCCACGCAAACTGGTTGATGGCGCAAAATCAGTCGTGTCGGTATTATTGAACTATACACCCGCCCCTGAGGATATAGTGCTTTCTGAAGGTGATACCAAAATCTCCCGTTATGCATACGGAAAAGATTATCACTATGTATTGAAAGATAAATTCAAAATCATGCTTCAGTATATACAGGAGGCTATTGGCGAAGTACATGGCAGAGCCTTTGTTGATTCAGCGCCGGTAATGGATAAGGTATGGGCAAAAGAAAGCGGACTGGGCTGGGTCGGCAAACACAGCAACATTATTACGAAAGATTCTGGAAGTTATTTTTTTATTGGCGAACTGATTCTGGATATTGAATTAGATACGGATGGCCCCATAAAAGATTATTGCGGTACGTGTACCCGTTGCATAGATGCCTGCCCTACAAATGCCATTACCGAGCCCTACCAGGTCAACGGCAGCAAGTGCATCTCCTATTTAACAATTGAATTAAAAGAACAAATACCCACTGAATTTAAAAGTCAGATGGAAGGCTGGGCCTTTGGCTGTGACATTTGTCAGGAAGTATGTCCATGGAATCGTTTTTCAGAGCCTATAAAAAAAAGTGAGTTCTCCCCTTCGGAAGAACTCAAAAAATATTTTGAAATGCCTTTAAAAGAAATTACTAAAGATGTGTTCAATGTTCTTTTTAAAGACTCTGCTATTAAAAGAACTAAAGTTGAAGGTCTCTCCAGAAACCTGGCATTTATAAAAAAAGAGTTTTAGGCAAAACAACGGTTTAAGATCATACCATGTATTTGTCCAAAATTTTCATAGCACCAATTTTTTAGTTCTACTACTTCTTCTACAATTAGCTCACTTAAATGTTTTAATAATTCTTTCTCGAAGAGCTGCTGATCAAAGCTGACCTTTTCAAGAATAAATTTTGCATAGTTTAACATATAGCTTGATTGTGATTTTATTGAAAACTTTAAATTATTACGCTAATATTACATCAAAGGTTGTATGCAATGAACGATTTGTCCGGTATTTTTATCATTTTTGTAAAAACTGCCTCTAAATATCCGTTAAATTGAATTTATTTGTATTATATCGAGGAATTACCATCACTATCTTAGGTTTGTTTTTTCAAATTTCTTCGAATAGTCAAACTATTTCTTTCAAACACAACAATAGCACTTTACATAAAAATGATTTTTTAAGCATATCTATTACATTCACCAGAGATGCTAAGAAAGAATTCAACGCCTATAAAAATTACCAATTCCCGGATATCGCAGATATGGTGAAATCGCATACCTATTATAATGAAAAAGAAGGGAGCGAAAAAACGTATTCGATTGTGCAGTGGTACGAACCTATAAAGGTAGGACCAAAGTCTATTCCTGCCATATCTGTGCAGACAAAAAATAAAACCTTCACGAATCCTGCCTTTACAGTAAATATATTATCTGAAACAACAACAGAACCCATAGAACCTCCGGTAGAACCCTGGATAGGAAAAACAAAATTGCAGTTTGATTTGCCGGAATTAGAATGGTACCTGACAAGCAGCGTACAGGAAGTGTACCCGATGCAACCCATACATATAGAGGGTTATCTGTTAATACCATTAGACAAAAGTATCCCTTTCACATTTGTCAATAGCCATGAACAAAAAGAGTCTATTAAAAAGATTATTAAAAACAGCAATTGCCTGATCCAGGACAGGAATCTTTCAAATACTTTTGAGCAAGACACTATTTCGCGCGACAATAAGAAATACCTGAAATTAACCGTAATCGATCAGTTCTTCTTTGCTCAAAAACCTTGTGAAATCAACGTTCCTGCAACAGAATGGTATGTATACGGATATAAAAAAGGCACCAACAACGATGGTATTGTGAGGTTACCCGAAAAATACAGCACTAAAAATAAAGGCTTCCGCATTAAAGTACTTGCCTTACCCCCAATATCTGCCAATAAAATAATTCCGGTAGGGAATTTTTATCTGAAAGATCGTCTGGACGAAAAACGCATCAGAAATGGGCAGGCAACTTACCTGACAATTGTATTGGAGGCAAACACAGATCCTTCATCTATTGGTTCTTTTGAATTTACCTCTTCAGATATAGAATTAATGGGCGAAGAAATTGTGTCTTTACGTGTGCTGGAAGGCGAGCAATGGAGGGTACGGAAAGAATTTAAGTTTCAGATCAACCCTTTACGCAGTGCGCAATATCAAATGAGCGAAGCATTCCGGTATGTATATTTCAATCCGGCCAAAAAGAATTATGATACCTTGTATCCCAAATCTGTATTGACTGTATATGGTGACCGCATCAGCGAAAGCAATGCGATGTTAACCAACGACGAATTTTATAATCGTTATAATAGTCAGACAAACAATAAGCTATTTAGCGCGAAGCAGAATGATCTATTCAATCACTTGGCGAACCTGATAATTTTAGTTATGTTAGCAGTTACCGCAATCCTTGTTATTAAAAAATGAGCAATACATACGGCACAATATTTCGCATTACAACCTTTGGAGAATCTCATGGCAATGCTGTTGGAGTTATAGTGGATGGTTGTCCGCCAAATATTGAAATCGACGAAATATTTATTCAATCTGAAATGGCCCGCAGAAAACCGGGACAATCCAAGATTGTTACACAACGTCAGGAAGACGATGTGATAGAAATATTATCAGGTGTATTTGAAGGGAAATCTACCGGAACACCCATTGCTATGATGGTTCGAAATGCCGATCAACGCAGCAAAGACTATTCGCATATTGCAGATCGTTTCCGTCCGTCGCACGCAGATTACACCTACAATGAAAAATACGGTGCGCGTGATTACCGGGGCGGCGGCAGAAGCTCTGCCAGAGAAACGCTGGCACGTGTTGCAGCAGGTGCTTTGGCAAAAATGATTCTGGCAAAAGCCGGTATTCAGATACAAGCGTACGTGTCGCAGGTTGGTTCTTTAAAATTAACAGCCGACTATAAAACGTTGGATATTGCCCATGCGGAAACAAATATTATTCGTTGTCCGGATGATGCAATGGCAGAAAAAATGATAGAACTGATTGATCAGGTTCGTTTGAACCGAGATACAATTGGTGGAGTTGTAAGCTGCGTTATACAAGGTTCTCCGGTTGGTTTGGGTGAACCCGTGTTTGATAAATTACATGCAGAGCTTGGCAAAGCAATGTTAAGTATCAATGCTGTAAAAGGCTTCGAATACGGAAGCGGTTTTGAAGGTGTTGAATTATTAGGTTCTCAGCACAACGATGCTTTCTATACAGATGAAAAAGGCAAAGTGCGCACGCACACCAACCATTCAGGTGGTATACAAGGCGGTATCAGCAACGGAGAAGATATTTATTTCCGTGTGGCATTCAAGCCGGTTGCAACCATTATGATTGATCAGGAAAGTATTAACGATAAAGGTGAACCGGTAACAGTGAGCGGTAAAGGCAGACACGACCCATGTGTGGTACCACGTGCCGTACCGATTGTAGAAGCTATGGCAGCTATTGTTATGGTTGATTTCTATTTACGAAATAAAGCTGTACGCTTTGACTGAACAGAAAAATAAACCCATTCCGCTGCATATAAAAATACTTGCAGGCATGGTAATCGGTATTGCCTGGAGCATTGCTGCAAGCAATACTACACAAGGCGCAGAATGGACACAGCTCTATGTAAAGCCATTCGGAACCATCTTCATCAAACTTCTTCAAATGCTTGCGATTCCACTGATCATCACGTCGATTATCAGTGGAATCGCTGGTTTAAGGGATATTAATAAACTGGGACGGATTGGCGGACGCACGCTCATGCTGTTTACCGTTACCTGCCTTACCTCTACCATTCTTGGTGTTACGCTGGCAAATAGTTTTAAGCCAGGAACCGCTATTCCAGAAAAAACCAAAATGGAATTGCTGGAATCTTACCAGGAAAAGGCAGCCGGGCTCATCGACAAAACGCAGCAAAGCGCTATCGGTGCAATGGATATGATCACGGAAATGTTTCCGAATAATATCTTCCATGCGATGAGCAACAATGGTATGATGCTGCAGGTGGTTATTTTTTCAATTTTATTTGGTATCGCCTTGTCGAAAGTAGATGCCGCTAAATCAGATGTTGTTATTCAGTTTATAGAAGGCTTAAATGAAACTTTTATGAAACTGGTTATGCTTGTGATGCTGATTGCTCCTTTTGGTGTATTTGCATTGATTGCATCTATCAGTTTTAATGCAAGCGTTTTCTTATCCTTGCTGTATTATATGCTGACAGTTATTTTTGGATTGATCATTATTCTATTTATTCTCTATCCGCTTATTATTCGTCTGTTCTCAAAAATTACTTATGGGAAATTTTTCAAAACCATGCAGCCTGTATTTTTAATGGCATTTTCTACCAGCTCAAGCGCGGCCACCCTGCCAGTTACAATGGAACGTGTTTCAAACGGTTTTAACATCAAAAAAGAAATTTCTGATTTCGTACTTTCACTCGGCACTACTATCAATATGGATGGTACCGCGCTTTACCAAAGCATTGCGGCTGTATTTATTGCACAGGCAACAGGTATCGAGCTCACAATCGGACAAATGGTTATCATTGCGTTAACAGCCACGTTGTCTGCTGTAGGAGCTGCCGGCATTCCGGGTGCAGGAATGATTACCCTGATTATTGTTTTAGATGCCATCAATGTTCCGATAGAAGCCATTGCGTTAATCATGGCTCCCGACCGATTGCTCGACATGTTTCGTACTGTTATCAATGTTGCAGGCGATGCCTGTGGCGCTATTGCGGTATCGGGTATGGAAGAGAAATAGTTACTAGGTGCTAGGTACTAGCTACTAGACAAAAAAGTATGGGGTACAGCGTACAAAGACAATAAGTATTTGATTTATCCTGCATTACTTTAATTTGTGTTCTTTGTGGAAATATCTGGCATTTTTTGCTGTTTCTATATTTTTTAAGTGCTAGTTTCCAGTTGTTGAGTTCTAAAATTTTCACTATCAAGTTTAAAGCATAATTTTAGATGCAATTTGTTTCCTTTTTGGAAACTTTTTACATAATTTAGATGTATAATAAAAAATAAAGGTTTTGTGAATATTGTTAAAAGACAAACCATTAATCTCTTAGGTGTCAAATATCCAAGAGCCAAAAAACAACTTGATGTTTGGTATTATGAAGTAAAAAATGCTAAATGGAAATCTCCCGCAGATATTAAACAAGAATATCCTAAGGCCAGCATTTTAAAAAATAAAAGAATTGTTTTTGATATAAATGGTGGTGAATATAGATTAATTGTAAAAGTCGAATACGAGTTTCAAGCAGTTTTTATTTTATTCTTTGGAACGCATCAGGAATATGATTTGATTGATGCAAACACAATTTCTAATTATTGAGATTATATGGAAATTAAATTAATTAAAACGAAAAAAGAATATGTTGCCGCTTTACAAATGGTGGATCAACTTTTTAGTGAAGGGGTTAAAAAAGGTTCTACCAAAGGGAATGAACTCGAACTTCTATTACTATTAATCGATAAATACGAAGAGGAGCACACACCTATTGATGCGCCAGACCCTGTCGAAGCAATCAAATTCAGAATGGAACAACTAAATTTAAAACCTAAAGATTTAGAAGAGATAATTGGCAATAAAAGCCTTGTTTCAAAAATATTGAATAAAAAGCGCACGCTCTCTTTGTCAATGATTCGTGCAATACACGAGAAATTAAATATTTCAACAAATATTCTCATTCAGGAATATTAAAAGGCTCACTCTTATACAAAGAGTGAGCCTTTTAATATTCAGTATAATCACATCGATTTCGCAGCGGCCATTTCTTTTTTAAGATTTGGCAGGAAGCCTGCAACCAGCCCCAGTAAAGGAAGTACAGATGCAATCCTGAACGCATAATCTATAGAGGTCTGATCGGCAACATAACCTAGAATTGCCGACCCGATACCGCCCATGCCAAACGCAAGTCCGAAGAACAAGCCTGATACCATACCAATTTTTCCCGGCATCAGTTCCTGTGCATACACCAGTATTACTGAGAATGCCGATGATAAAATCAAACCAATCATAACACATAATATCCCTGACCAGAATAAATTTGCATACGGCAACAGCAATGCAAACGGTGCTGTACCTAAAATAGAAAACCAGATCACGTGCTTTCTGTTAAAGCGATCGCTGATAGGGCCGCCAAGAAACGTACCTATTGCCATTGAAACCAGAAATATAAACAGATAGAATTGTGATTGTTCTACCGTCAGTCCGAATATCTGTTTCAGATAGAATGTATAATAACTGGTAATGCTTGATACGTATACAAATTTTGAGAAGATCAGCACCACAAGAATGGTTAGCGCACCTATAACTTTGTTTTTAGATAAGGTATGTGTATCACCTACTGTTGCTTTCTTTTTACTTCTGTTTGATAAATAATTCTTATACCACACCGAAACACGGGATTGAATTACAATCGCAATGACAGCAAAAGCAGTTAAGTAAATAATTCCGTTTTGACCTTTTGGTGCAATAAACCAGGCTACAACCAGCGGTGCTAAAGCACTACCGGAGTTCCCTCCAATCTGAAAGATGGATTGTGCAAGCCCTCGCTTTTTCGAACCACCAGAAGCCATATAAGCAACCCGGGATGACTCCGGATGCAGTATGGCAGAACCGATACCCACCACACATACCGATGCCAGGATCAGATAGAAATTTGCAGCGTATGCCAGACAGATGATACCTACTAACGTGAAACACATACCAAGCGGCAGTGAATACGGCTTTGGTCTAACATCCGTATACAAACCAATAACAGGCTGCAGTAAAGAGGCCGTAAGATTTAATACAAAGGTTATCAAACCAATCTCCGTAAAACTGAGATTCAACGATTCTTTAAATACGGGATACATCAGCGGAATAGATTGCTGAATCAAATCATTCATCAAATGTGCGGCACTAATGGCAAAAAGTATCGGATAAACAGTTGTCTGTACGGCTTGGCTTACATCCTGCTCCAATGTTTCATGATCATTTTTCATAATTATAGGTATTTGTTTTTATTATTCATCCTATCATCTGATGATTTAAAGGAAATTTTTTAATCCAGACTTAATATCTGCGACATATACTCCGCTGCTTTTTTAGGTTCTTTGGATGCAATTGCTTCACAGAGTTTTTCATGAAGTACCTGAGATCGTTTATAGGCCTTTGTATCGGGATATTCCGTTTGAAAATAATCGCTGATTACCTTGGCAAAGGTCTTATAAAGGTCGATCAGTACAGTATTTTTAGAAGCTTCTGCAATAACAATATGGAAAGCAATATCTGCATCCAGGCACAGTTGCTGCATTTCATCTGCAATGCCTTTTTTCCGCTGCAGCAACAAGGCACGCATTTGCTTCACTTCTTTCTCTGTCCTGTTCTCTGCCGCCTTTTGTACCATGGTTATTTCGAGCATGTGGCGAACTTCATTAAGTTCTTTGTTATTCGCTCTCCGCAAGCGCTGATGCAAAGGCTCTGCAACAATTGACGCATCCGCAACAAAAGTGCCTTTACCTTGCTGCACATGCACCAAACCGGCATTCGCCAATATGCGAACAGACTCCCGCACTGTTGACCGCCCTACCCCAAAACGCTCCATTAATTCCGGCTCTGTAGGTATTTTATCCCCTTTCTTATATTCCCCGGACGAAATAAGCTGCTGCAGTTTAGCTGCTACCTGATCGGCTAATTTTACGGCTTCTATTTTTTCGGAGGAATAATTCATGATATCATCTGATGAATTTCAAAGGTAAGAATAATTTATCCGGATGCAAATAGTGCTATTAAACGCCGGTGCCTGATAATAAACCTGGTCATTCTTTTGGTATCATTCTAAATTACAGCACTCAAGCATCTGGATTCGCAATTTTTATCATTCCTTTGTACCTTTACAGAACCTCTTTGCAAAAACAGGTGTTTGAACTCTAAATAAGTGATTTATGGAATCTAAAAAAATAGCTGTAGAAATCTACACGGAATCTACACCCAACCCGAACACATTAAAATATGTTACAGATAAATTATTGGTTCCTGAAGGAAGCGTAGATTTTCCTACACCATCTTCTGCCGAATCTTGCCCGATGGTACTTGACTTATTCCGTTTTGATTTTGTGAAGCGTGTTTTCATGACTGCTAATTTTGTAACGGTTACAAAATCGGAAGGTCTGGAATGGTTGGAAGTAAATGCGATGATTAAAGCTGTAATCAAAGGATATGTGGAAGAAGGTAAACCTTTATTTAAGGAGATGCCTAAAAACGTTTCCAATACAGCACCGGTTGAAGGAGAACCTGAAGTTGTAACAAAAATTAAAGTGGTATTAGACGAATACATCCGCCCGGCAGTTGAACAGGACGGCGGTGCCATTAATTTTGAATCATTTGTTGACGGTGTAGTAAAAGTACAACTGCAAGGCTCATGCAGCGGTTGCCCATCTTCTACAGTAACATTAAAGTCTGGTATTGAAAATCTATTGAAACGTATGGTTCCTGAAGTAACAGAAGTTGTTGCGGAAGGGGTATAAGTAGGTTCTAGGTACTAGTTAATAGACAAAGAAATATTTAATGGAAAGAGAAACTATCTCTTTCCATTTTTAATTTATGTTTCTCTAGTCTAGTGCCTGGCAACTAGAAGCTAGCAACTAACAATTGATCCGCCACTTCATCTAAAATAGCAAGTGTGTCTTCGTACGAAGCTGCCTCTACCAAACGCTGGCGATAGGGTTTGAAATTTTGTATCCCTCTGAAGTAGTTGGTATAATGCATGCGCATTTCAAATATTCCTTCTTTTGGACCTTTCCATTGCACTGAAAATGCCAGGTGTCTTTTGCACACATCTACCCGCTCGCGAATATCCGGTGGACTTAGTTTTTCTCCTGTTGCAAAAAAATGTTTTACTTCTTTGAAGATCCATGGATAACCGATCGCAGCACGACCGATCATAATGCCATCAACCCCGAATCTATTTTTATACTCCAGTGCTTTTTCCGGAGAATCAATATCGCCATTACCAAAAATCGGAATATATATATCCTGTTGTTCTTTTACTTTTGCGATCCATGTCCAGTCTGCTTCGCCTTTATACATCTGCTGGCGGGTGCGGCCATGTATAGTTAAAGCCTTAATACCAACGTCTTGTAAACGTTTTGCCACTTCAACAATTCTTATGGAATCATGATCCCAGCCTAATCTTGTTTTAACAGTAACCGGAAGCGAGCATCGTTTTACAATCTCCTCCGTCATTTTTACCATTTTAGGAATATCTAATAATGCGCCCGAACCTGCGCCTTTGCATGCAACTTTTTTAACCGGGCAGCCAAAGTTAATATCCACCAATTCCGGTCCTGCGGCTTCAGCAATAGCAGCCGCATCACACATTACATCTATCTTATCTCCAAAGATCTGAATACCCATAGGGCGCTCATAATCATATATATCAAGCTTATGAAGACTCTTTGCCGCATCCCGGATCAAGCCCTCAGCTGCAATAAACTCCGTATACATCAAATCCGCTCCCTGCTGCTTGCAAAGCGCACGGAATGGAGGATCACTTACATCTTCCATTGGTGCCAACAACAATGGAAATTCGCCTATTTCGAGATCACCTATTTTTACCACCTTGGTATCTGATAATTTTCCATAAATTTACATCTTTATCGCTAAGAAAACTATTTGATGTAAGGGGAATGCAGGCAATTCAATCATTAGGTTCATTATTAAGACTATTCGCATATTTAGCACTCGCTCAAGGTGTCACCTTATATTTTTTACAGCTTATCGGAGGTTATCCGATCTCTGCCTATTCGAATATTGCAGATCTGCAAAACCTGCCAAACCTGTTTCGTCCCTTTGTTATCAGCGATATGATCGGGAAGATTTTTGGATTTATATTATTACCGCTCCTCTATCTGGTGGTTTCAAAACAAAAAGATGCGAATCCTTTTAAACAGGATCTGAAAATCCCGTTCACGGGACTAAGCATTCTTTTAGGAGTAAGCGCACTCATATTAAGTCTTCCTGCCATTACTGTTATTGCCGAAATAAATAAAAACATTCATCTACCCGAAGCTTTTAAGAATATTGAAAACGCTATCCGAAAAACAGAAGAGCTGGCTGAAGCACTGACATCCCTGTTCATTAATATTAATTCTTTATCGGATTTCCTTTTGAGTATTCTTGCCTTATCAATCATTCCGGCTATCGGAGAAGAAATTATTTTCAGAGGATTTTTTCAACGCGAACTGATTCAGCAGACAAAAAACGTTCACTTATCTGTATGGATAGCAGCATGTGTATTCAGCTTTATTCACTTTCAATTTCTGGGCTTTTTCCCCCGAATGATCTTAGGTGCTTTATTGGGTTATATGTATGTATGGTCGGGTTCGCTTTTGGTTCCTATCTTAATGCATTTTACAAACAATGCACTAACCTTGATTTTATTAGTGGCGTATAGAAAAGAATATATTAGTTTTGATCCTGAATCAAGTAAAGAAATTCCATATATAGTTGTTTTATTAACATGCTCTGCATGCATAGGAATTTTATATAACAGAAAAAAAACATACGACATTCAAATGTCTTCATACATACAAAATACACATGAATAATTTACTGCAACGCACAATTACAGGAGTTCTGGGAGCAGCATTTATGCTTACCGCTATATGGTACAGCTTCTTCAGCTTTGCGGCCATTTTCTTTTTAGTAAATCTGTTAAGTACCATTGAATACCATCAATTACTAAAAAAATCAGGCATTCCAAGCAATGCAACAGCAGGCATAGCCGGTAGTGTACTGGTATATATACTTTTTGTACTGCAGGCAAACGACTGTGCATTAGGACAGGTTTTAATAGCCATACCTTGCTTATTATTTATGGTATATATGCTTATTGAATTATTTTCTACCAATGAACAACCTATAAGCCGGGCTGCTTATACCATTGCCGGTATACTGTATATTTCTGTTCCTCTCGGCCTCTTAACACTGATCCCCTGGGACATTGCCCATTATTGCATTCAGGATCAAAGTACGTACCGGTTCGAAATCATTTATGCTATTTTATTCTTAATCTGGGCAAATGACGTTGGTGCATATTTTGTTGGTAAATTTCTAGGCAAGCATAAATTGTTTGAACGCATATCTCCTAAAAAAACCTGGGAGGGCTCTCTGGGAGGGCTTTTAACGGCAATCCTGTTTACGTATTTACTATATCATTATTTGGGCATATTTTCCATTCCAAAATGGATGGGCTTATGTGTAGTAATCGTAATATCAGGCAGTTTGGGCGATTTAGTCGAATCTATGATAAAACGAACACTTCAGGTAAAAGATTCTGGCACCTTACTGCCTGGCCACGGAGGTTTTTTAGATCGCTTTGATGCCCTTATATTTGCTATACCGTTTGTTTATTTATACTTAACCTTAGTTCAATAATTTCGTAATCTCCTACTCAGTATTACTGCCAAACGGAATTATTGCATTCGTTCAGTTTGTTTTGTTTTATTATATTTGCACTTGGTATAAACTCTTAAAATTAACATGACCATACACAAAGAAGGATATAGATCATTATTTTACGTTCTAGTTTTTTTAACTGTACTAAATTTAACCATTGGATACTTTTTGCCGGAAGCTATCGTTCTTCAAAAAACCGTATTAATTATTTCAATTCTGATCTTCTTAATCGTATTGCAATTCTTTCGCAGCCCAAGCAGAACAGTAGAAATTAATGACAAACAAATTATTGCCCCTGCCGACGGCAAAGTTGTTGTAATTGAAGAAGTAGTAGAAACAGAATATTTCAACGAAAAAAGAAGACAGATTTCCATTTTCATGTCGCCATTCAACGTACATAATAATAGAAACCCTGTTTCAGGAATTGTAAAATTCTTCAAATATCATCCGGGCAAATTTCTGGTAGCCTGGCATCCGAAATCCAGTACCGAAAATGAGCGTACAACAACTGTAATTGAAACTAAAAACAACCAGAAAATTTTAATGCGCCAAATTGCAGGAGCTCTGGCGCGCAGAATTGTATGGTATATCGAAGAAAATTCTGAAGTAACGCAAGGAGAAGAGTTTGGTTTTATTAAATTCGGTTCCCGTGTAGATATATTTATTCCGCTGGATGCAAAAGTAAACGTTTCACTGGATCAAATGACTGTTGGAGGTAAAACTGTAATAGCTGAATTTTATTCATAAACAAGACTTTTCACCTTTATTCGAAAAAGAAAAAAAATATTTTCGCAGACACTATAAAATTTCTTTTTCGATTTATAGATTTGAGAAAAATTAAGAATCGTTGCACATATGAAAACAACTCTAGATGCTCTACAAAGTGAAACTTTAATCGAAGAAAAAATTTCTTTAACGGAATTGTTATCGGACATTAAAGGTATTGCATTACATGACGTATTGTCCAAAGCAAAGGGCTCAATCAAAGACGAAGACCTCGAAGATGAAGACGAGGACGAAGAAGAGGATGAGGACGATTTTGATAATGACTTTGACGATGATGACTTCAATGAAGATGAAATTGAAGACTGGGATAAAATCGAAGAAATTGATGTTGACGATTTAGAAGATGAAGAACCTGAAGAAGATTTCGATGACGACGATTTTGATGAAGATGGTGATGACGATGGTGGTTGGGACGATAACTTCTAATTAAAAAATTTAACATAGGATAACTATAAAAATGTCGGGTTGAAACCTGACATTTTTTTTTTATACTTGCACTATTATTTATTCTTCAACCAGCAGAAAAAGAAAAGATAATGATTGAATCAACCATATTGTCGGAACTGGAAGAAGCTTCAGCTGTATTGAGTCGTTTTATTGAACAACAAAAAACACACAATACCATTGCTGAAGCTGCAAACCTTATCTCATCAAGCATTCGTGCAGGCGGGAAAGTTATTTCCTGCGGCAATGGTGGTTCTTCCTGTGATGCCATGCATTTTGCAGAAGAACTTACAGGGCGTTATAGAGAAAACAGAAAAGCGATTCCTGCAATTGCGATAAGCGATTCCAGCCACATTTCCTGTGTAGCCAATGATTACGGATACAAATATGTTTTTTCGCGCTATCTGGAGGCACTCGGCAATAAAGGCGATGTATTGCTGGCCATTAGCACTTCGGGTAATTCTGAGAACGTACTGGAAGCTGTAAAAGAGGCTAAGAACAAGGGCATGCACGTTATTGCTTTAACCGGAAAAGATGGAGGCAAACTTTTACCATTGGCGGATGTATGTATTAACGTACCGCATACTGGTTTTGCAGACAGGATACAAGAGGTTCATATCAAAATCATTCACATTCTTATTCTGCTGATTGAGCAATCTTTGCTCTAAAAATCAGCTATGCTCGCAAAAACTTTTGGAAGCGCCGTTCACGGCGTAAATGCGTTTACTGTTACCATTGAAACAGTAGTAAATCAAGGAAACAAATTTTATATGGTTGGCCTGCCCGACAGTGCCATCAAAGAAAGTGAACAACGCGTAGATGCGGCACTCAAAAACTTCGGTTATTTTATGCCCCGCCAGAAAGTTGTTGTAAACCTTGCCCCTGCGGATATTAAAAAGGAAGGCTCCGCGTATGACTTACCCATTGCATTAGGCATTTTGGCCGCATCTGAGCAAATGAACGGCGACAGACTGGGCGAATACATGATTATGGGCGAGCTGTCCTTAGACGGCGAGATAAAGCCCATAAAAGGCGTATTGCCAATTGCTATTGAGGCACGCAAACAAGGCTTCAAAGGTTTTATTCTTCCAAAAGAAAACGAACAGGAAGCCGCCATTGTCAATAACCTGGATATCATTGGCGTTTCAACCATAATGGAAGCGATTGATTTTTTTGAAAACCGCTTACACATCGAACCGCTTACTATTGATACACGCAGTCAATTCTTTCAGCAGGTTGCAATCTACGAAGCCGATTTCGCACACGTACAAGGGCAGGAAAATATCAAACGTGCTTTGGAAATTGCGGCTGCCGGTGGGCATAACGTAATCATGATCGGTCCGCCGGGCGCAGGTAAGACCATGCTGGCAAAACGCTTGTCATCAATACTGCCGCCACTCTCGCTGCACGAAGCGTTGGAGACAACAAAAATACATTCGGTTGCAGGCAAGCTGGGCTCCAAAACTTCTTTAATAACACGCAGGCCATTCCGATCGCCGCACCACACAATCAGCGACGTAGCACTGGTTGGCGGCGGCAGCTATCCCCAGCCCGGCGAAATTTCTCTGGCTCACAACGGCGTGTTATTTTTAGACGAACTACCCGAATTTAAACGTACTGTACTGGAAGTAATGCGCCAGCCGCTTGAAGAGCGCACCGTAACAATAAGCCGGGCCAAAATAGCAATCGACTTTCCGGCCAACTTTATGCTGATAGCCAGCATGAATCCTTGCCCCTGCGGTTATTACAACCATCCGGAAAAAGAATGTGTCTGCGCACCAGGCGTTGTGCAGCGCTATTTGAATAAGATCAGCGGGCCCTTATTAGACCGGATCGATCTGCATGTTGAAGTAACACCCGTAAAATTTGATGAAATGGTAGCAAACACGCGTACCGAAACCAGCGAGCAAATACGTACAAGAGTGATAAAGGCGCGTCAGGTACAAAGCCAGCGTTTCGAAAAATTTGATGATGTGCATTGCAATGCCATGATGCCCTCGCAAATGGTTAAAGACATCTGCAATGTCGGCGCAGCGGGCAATACGTTATTAAAAACAGCAATGGAACGTTTGGGTTTATCGGCTCGCGCATACGACCGCATTTTAAAAGTTTCCAGAACCATTGCTGATCTGGAAAGCTCGGAGATAATTTTAACAGAACACCTCGCCGAGGCCATTCAATACAGAAGTTTGGATAGAGAGAACTGGGCGGGATAGTTTTTAGTTATAGTTACTGTAAGTAGTTGCCAGGTTCTAGCTGCTGGTTGCCAGAGCCATCAAAACGAGATGAAGTTACTGTTTCCGCTGTCGTCAGACCGCTTTTCCAGCGGTCTGACGACTTGTTTATTTACCATGGCATAGTATCATGCCTTCCGCCGTTTCTGCCGTGGTTGGTCTTTGACCAACCACCCACTGCTGTAAAAATACTATATGACCCGTCCTGAAAAAAGTTTACAGATTATTGGTAAGAGGAAGTATTAACCTCGGCTAAGGATAATTAAAAACAAGTTGCGTTTAGTATCACGGAAGTATGCATGAAAGGAGTATAACAACAGTATGATGAAAGTATAGTCGGATTACAAATCCTTTTTATCTGACTTCTGAATTACAAATTCCGAAGAGCAGGCAATAATAAACACACCAACATTGATAAAAAATTATTGTTTTTTATTCATAAGTTGATACCGTTCTTCAACACATTTTTCAAGATCTTTTTGGCAAGATTCTTCTACATTATGTATCATTCTTTCGTATTTATATATTCGTACTTTTAATACATATATGATACAATTAATATCAATACCACCGTAGCTAAAACAGCTGTAATTTTATTGGTATTTATGCTAATATTTATTTTCATATTTATTTTATCCAACGTTTGATGATGGTAGGCTTTTTATTACGTCATCTTTTTTAATCTCCTCTCACCGTGGTCTATGACACACAGATCCTTTTACTTTACTCCTACCCCCTGCTGTATAAAAATACAATAATTTAACATTACACACCCTCACCTTAGTCTGTGACACACAGACTTTTTTACTTTATCCCTATCAAACCCACCACGACCTATGGTTCACAAGTTACAAACCTACTTCATCTTACTAAACCGCACTACACCTTTTCGAATATATACTGAAAGATTTACATCATCAAATGCTAATTTATCCTCACATTCATAACATTTTCGTTTTCTAACAGCATTTATATATCCCATTTGATATATATTTTCAAGAAAGTATAAAGAGTCTAAACTTATATTCGTTTCAACATTTAAATTATATTTTTCCTTCTCAATTTTACTAATTTCAGTATAAATAACCCCGTCAAATATTTTATTCCAATTTGATAGTTTTAAACTATTATAACCTACTGCATTTAAATAAAGATTATTCTTGTAAATATTTTTTGACAGATCAATAAATGCATATTTATATTTTTTTCTATGGATTAATTCTTCGTATGATCGTTTTTTAGGTTTAGGTATTGTGGATTCAACATATTGTGAACCGGTGAAACCTGAATAACTTGTCCCTGCAATTGTATATATTTTATCCCCTAAATAATTGTACAAATAATCCCCTAGAGTTAAATCTTTAAATCCTTTGTGCAAAGAGGTAATATTTCTTGATGCATGATAATTGGATACTATAATTATTATTTTTTGCCCTTTATAATAATTTTCATACAACGTTTTAAAATTAAAAAACATTGTAGAGTCTCTTATACTTCTTTTTATTGACTCTCTTAATGGATTAGTATTGTTAAACCTCACGATTTCCCGATACATATTTTCTATAACTAACCCATAACGAATTTTTAAAGAATCATTAAACTGACTGTTCTTATTTATCTCATTTAATACAATTTCTTTTTTTTCTTTAAGGTATTCGAAAACTTCTTTCGACAATTTATTAAAGTTAATTGAATATGAATAAATCCGTCCAAATACTTTCCAATTATCTATTAAGGTTTTATTACTTGTCCTCACAAATATTGAATCATAGTAATATTCAGAGCCCATACATGTTCTTTGCATGGATATATCAATTCCTTCAAAAGAAATGCCTTTCCTATGTTTAGATATATTAGTATATAAGTCCCATGTTGCATCTGTTACAGGTAGTAACGTTGATAAAAAAACCAAATATTCTAGGGAATCTTGAGCTAAATAATTTATTCGATTTACATCTTCATAAGGTAACTCATAAAATATTGTTTTATAATTGTGCTTTTCAGTTAAATATTTAATTATTCGCGATTTCAATTGAATTGTATTAGCGTCACCATGATAATGTTCTCCTAATACAACTATTTCTTTACCTGCAAGTGCCTTATCTAAAAAAACCAAATCAACATCAACGACATTATAATCCAATGAGTTTATTTTATAAACATTCCTCATTAATTCTTTGTCGATATTATTTTGACCAAAAAGAATGGGTTGTTTGATTGATAATATGATTATAATTAGTACTATTTTATTCATCATCTTTAATCGTGCTTTCGAGATATTCAAAAACGGCTTGTTTGATTTCTGCCATATTTTTTCTAGTTTTTATTACTTTTTTCGCCATGGTTAGTCTTTTCGGCTAACCCACCCACTGCTTTAAAAATTCCGAAGAACAGGATAAGGAGCAACAATCCTTTTTTCCTTAAATCCGACAAATCCTAATTCAGACAAACATGCCGGTTATTCGTGCGTAATTCACACTTCGTATTGGTGTTCTGTGTGCCACCATAGCCCATGGTGAAGAGGATAGCTGGATTACAAATCCTTTTTATCTGACTTCGGAATTACAAATTCCGAAGAGCAAGTTGTCGTTGTCTCGTCCTGAAATAGGTTTACATTAAAAGTAAACAAAATGGGAGAAGAAAAGACAAAAAAGCACAGGTATTATTCGTTCAAAAATATCACTATAATGGTCTAGTGACTCACAGACATAATCCCTTCATCACCCACCTCTAGTATAAGACAAAATAAAAGTGCATCAGAATTTATCTAATGCACTTTTATTTTGTCTTATTTTAATGCAAAAACTATAAATCGCTCGCAGCGAATTTACTGTTTAATAATCTTTCTTAATACAACACTTCTATCCTGTTCTATGTGAAGCATGTATACTCCTTCTGGCAATTCACTGCCAATGATTGCTTCTGATTCGTATTCAGAGGTGGAAATTTTCTGGCCAGAAGAATTGTAAATGGTTGCTGTAAAGCTGCCGCCGCCCACTTGGATTGTAAATGAACCGGAAGAAGGATTTGGATAAATTTTCAAAGCTGATGACAATGCTGTTTGCGTAGCTGTTGTTGTACATTGCGCCAAATTTGTTTTAGGTGTGATGCCCGACGTACCTCCTGCACATACTCCACAAACATCAACTGCAGCCGTTCCATTCGGCACACCCATACAATCCAGACAACTGGTTTCAGTCTTGTTACAGCCACAATTACCTGCAGCTATTTTATTCGGATCGGTCGGACAGGTATCTCCTGCTTCTGCAACGTAATCGACTGGCTGTGTACACGCAGCCAATGTATTATTCGGATCTCCTTTCCCATCGCCATCTGCATCGGCATACCAAACTACGGATGTTGTTACTGAGACTTGGGTTGCTGCGGACACTGCTTTACAACTATTCGCATTGGTAACTTCTACTGTATAATTACCGGCTGCTATTGCTGTATAACTTGCATTTGTTGCACCTACAATCACTCCTGACGCATTGCTCCACTTATAAGAAGAGCCGCTGCTTGATGTAAGCAATACACTGCCTCCCTGACAGAACGTTGTATTGCCACCTGCTGTAATCGTTGCCGTTGGTAATGCATTAACAGTAACGGTTGAAGCTGTTGACGTCGCAGAACAATTAGTTGCGTTGGCAACAGTTACTCTGTATGAGTCTGAAACTGCAGCACTATAGGTTGCATTAGTAGCGCCCGAGATAAAACCAGCAGCATTCGACCATTGATATGTTAAACCTGTTCCGGTATTTGCATTTAATGCTACACTGCTTCCCGAACAAAATGTTGTATTGCCACCCGCTGTAATTGTTGCCGTTGGCGAAGCATTTGCCGTAACTTGTGTACCCGCAGATGTAGTGCTGCAACCCGATGAGGTAACTTTTACAGTATACAAACCTGTTGTACTAGCCGTGTAACTCGAAGTGGTAGCACCCGATATTGCGTTGCCGCCTGCATTCCATTGATATGTTAAACCAGTTCCGGTATTTGCATTTAATGCTACACTGCTTCCCTGACAAAACGTTGTATTGCCACCCGCTGTAATTGTTGCCGTTGGCGAAGCATTTGCCGTAACTTGTGTGCCTGCAGATGTAGTGCTGCAACCCGATGAGCTAACTTTTACAGTATACAAACCTGTTGTACTAGCCGTATAACTCGAAGTAGTGGCACCCGATATTGCGTTGCCGCCTGCATTCCATTGATATGTTAAACCTGTTCCCGTATTGGCATTTAATGCAACACTGCCGCCCGCACAAAATGAAGTATTGCCACCCGCTGTAATTGTTGCCGTTGGTAATGCATTTGCTGTAACTTGTGTGCCTGCAGATGTAGTACTGCAACCCGATGAGGTAACTTTTACAGTATACAAACCTGTTGTACTAGCCGTGTAACTCGAAGTGGTAGCACCCGATATTGCATTGCCGCCTGCATTCCATTGATATGTCAAACCCGTGCCGGTATTGGCATTTAATGCAACACTGCCGCCCGCACAAAATGAAGTATTGCCACCCGCTGTAATTGTTGCCGTTGGTAATGCATTTGCCGTAACTTGTGTACCCGCAGATGTAGTGCTGCAACCCGATGAGGTAACTTTTACGCTATACAAACCTGTTGTACTAGCCGTGTAACTCGAAGTGGTAGCGCCCGATATTGCGTTGCCGCCTGCATTCCATTGATATGTTAAACCTGTTCCCGTATTTGCATTTAATGCAACACTACCGCCCTGACAAAATGTTGTATTGCCACCCGCTGTAATTGTTGCCGTTGGCGAAGCATTTGCCGTAACTTGTGTACCCGCAGATGTAATGCTGCAACCCGATGAGGTAACTTTTACAGTATACAAACCTGTTGTACTAGCCGTGTAACTCGAAGTGGTAGCGCCCGATATTGCGTTGCCACTCACATTCCATTGATATGTTAAACCAGTTCCCGTATTTGCATTTAATGCAACACTGCCACCCGAACAAAATGTAGTGCCCGAAGCAGGAGTTATTGTAGCCGCAGGGCCACCAATACTAACGATTACCGGCGATGAAGTTGTTGTACAGGAACCTGTTGCCGTTACCGCAACAGTATAAGAACCGGCTGCTGTAGCCGTATAACTTGAAGCCGTAGCACCGGCAATCTGAGTGCTGCCATTATACCATTTATACGTATATCCTTTAGCTGTATTTGCATTCAACACGACACTTCCTCCTGTACAAAATGTAGTTGAACCTGCGGCACTTAATCGTGCAACATTGGTTGCTGTGGTAACTTCATCTAGTGTGGTTACCTTAGCATGATTGTATACAAGCGACAATTGTGCAGCAGAGTTTTGAGAAGTTACCAAATCGCTCCAGGACATAAAATACGCCCACTTTGCATCACTCGCAAAACACATGTCCGGATCCGGTATCGGACCATTTTCTGTCAGAGCCACTAATTTTTGTCCGTTTACAATCGTAAACAACTGATCGAACATGAGCTTTTGAGTGCCGTAGTTATATGCACCCGGATACGAATCATATCCTAATAAATCTACTTTTGCATTTCCCGGATACCAGCTTGGTTCCGGTGTTGACCATTCCCAAATCAGGTTGTGTATATTATGATACGTTGTTAAACGATTGTATAAAATATCATACAAACTCAATGCTGCGGCTGAACCTTTTGCGCCCCACCAGAACCAGCCACCACCGGCTTCATGCAGAGGCCTCCAGAGCACAGGAACGCCTGCCGCCTGCAAGCGTTTCAACTGCGTTGCAATCGAATCTATGTCCCGAAGAATGGCTGTATTTTCGGCTGTACCCGGCGTTACGGCTTTTGTAACATCAAATGTAGTAAGGTTCGTATTAAATGTATTCGTGCCGGCTTGGCCGCCAAACGGTGAGTGCCAATGCCAATGAAATGACACCATACCTTTTTGGCACGTACTATTATACCAATCAATTGCCGTCTGTACAGTACCGTCGTCTTCCCAACCAAAACCCTGACTATTGGTAGTATTGTTCCACAAATACGCATACCCTACTGTGTAGTGCTGAAAATCAAATGCCCGGATTACCGGCTTCTTTGCCGGGTTAGGCGAAACTGTATTATAATAATCTGATGTTTGTCCGGAAATGATTGTTGATCCATAACCCGATCTTAGATAATTATATAAAGCCATAACTTCCGGTGTTGCGGCACCATCAATAGGTGTAGTAACAACGGTAGTATAATCGTGCGGCGGAACCGTATATAGCGTTATTTTATCGTAATCTGTGTATCCCCAGTTCTTATAGATACCAATTGTATTTGCCCCCGCTGTCAATGTTAAACTGCCGGCAATTAAATCGCTATAACCAGTTGTTGCAGGAAAAATCAATGTAGAAACAAATACGCCGTTTACATAAATATCCTGACTCTTATCTCCATAAGGACCATTATACCGAATCACTAATTTATAGTTGCCGGCCGTCGGCACAGTTACGGGTATAGTAAGATTATCACCCGTGTTTGCCATATTCGTGACATAACCTGTACCTGAATATCCGGCATTTGCAGTTCCTATTGTCAATCCTCCGCTGCGTGTACCATTTTCAGCTTCAACACTTGTTACAAGTGTTTGAGCATAAATACTGTTTGTAAAAACAAAAAGTAACATAATAAAAAACGGTCTCTTACTCATCAGCTGGATAAAAATGCTAAGTAGATTTTTTTTCATATATAAATACATTTTAAACAATATTACAATTATAATAAATAATTGTACAATATCCGTATTTAAATATACAAAATATTGAATTATTGATACTTACGAGCAATAAACTTCGACAAAACGACCTCAAAGGCATTTTACTTTCTGAAAAAAAATCGGCTAAACGTATTAGGTCATGTTATTATTTGATTCCGTACAACATTTCTGGCACGATTATTAACATTTTGCTATAAAATATCGTATATTTGATAGAGCTATGAAAAAGTGGGTACTAATCTTTTTATTATTAATCGGTATCGGTTTTGCATCTAATGCACAATCTGACACAGCTACGACCTTTCATATATCCCCAAATCCGGTTGAAAACGACGTTACGTTCCGAATCAACTACCCAACCAAAGACATTAGAGCTGTTCGCATCTACGATTTAATCGGTAAGGAAGTAGCCTATATTGATTTAATGGGGAAAAGCGGTTTTACCCTAATGACAATAGATATCAGCGCATTAAGACCTGGTATTTACTTCTGCAATTTATACAGCGATAAAGGAATTGTGGAATCAAGAAAAATGATCAAAAACAAATAAGCATCCCGCTTTCAAAATATACACTTCATAAAAAGAGGCTTGTTGTACATTACAACAAGCCTCTTTTCTTTTTGACCCTTGGCTGAGCTGAGCAAGTATGAAACTGCTAATAAAACAGCTTGCACTTTCCGCCGGAACAGATGCCTTTATCTGATGAAATACTTTAACCAAGCAACACTTATTACTTATTACTTATTACTTATTACTTATTACTTATTACTTATTACTTATTACTTATTACTTATTACTTATTACTTATTACTTATTACTTATTACTTACTACTTATTACTTACTACTTACTTATTCTTCTTTTTATTGAACGCAAAATCACGGGAGATTGTAAAGCCCAGTTTGAATTGCGTTTTACCCCAGGATGATCTAGTGTTGGCAATATATGAATTCTCAATAATGCCTGCATTATTCGTAAAAAACATCTGAAATACGTGTCCTCCTGTTTCTATTTCAACACCTACACCCACTGGAAAATAAAAAGAATTGGCAGTTGTCAGATACTTTGAAAAGGTATAATAGTAGTCGCCAAGTAAGGCAAAACGTTTGGTTATTTTTATTCTTCCGCCAATACCCAATGAGAAGACATCATTGTTATCTTGCGGGTCAGTAACATAATTTCTATGCAATAATAACGGCATCAATTGCAACGACAAGCGTTCACTGAACTTTCTTCCGATCAGGGCCTCGTACACATACGAGAGTCTGTTTTCAAATTGCGCATACTGAACATCGTTTTTTTGCGGAGTTAATGCCATATCGGCAAATAACGTGACAGAAACGGGCATACTATTATCCTCTGTTTGTTGCAGCAATCTGTATTTTAAAAAGAAATCCAGGTTTTCAGCTATCTTACTTCTTCCAAAACCTGCCGTTAAACGATCTGTAACCCCGTATTCAAAGCCAAAACGAATATCAGAAGCATTATCAAAACCATAAAGTGTATGTACGCCACCGCCAGTGCCGCCTACATCACCAAAGTGGTGCGTAATACGAAAATCCAGAACACCTTTTTTTACCGTTTCAATAGAATGTGCATTGACAATACGGGTACTTTTAAACGTAGCAATAACCTTAGCTGGCTTTGTATCTTCTACCAGAAAACTATCCAGATCGGTTTGCCCAACAGCTGTGCCCCCAATGGCAAAAAGCAATGTACTTATTAAATAAAATTTATTTTTTAACATACGGGGTACAATCTGCATGAACACTTACTTTAATATCTTGTGCAATATTAGAAATTTTATCGTTTGGAATATCTATTTTATGAGCAGATACGGGCACAATAAAACTGGACGATAAACTAATCATCCCCGCTTTTACAGTAATTGTTCCGGGAATGGTACGATCGATTATAACTCCGTGTATGGTTAATGAACCGGTAACTGTTACCTTATATTCACCCGGCACAGCATAATTTATCGTTTCATTGATCTTTCCCCTGAATTCGGCATTCGGATACTTTGCACTTTCCATATATGTTTCGTTAAAGTGCTCCTGCATCAAGCCATTCTTAAATACAAAGGAGGAAATAGTTACTTTAAATAAAACCTCATTGGTTGCCGTATTTAATACAACACTGCCCTTTTTAGATGTCGCTTCAATATCTTCTAATCGTGCGGATGAAAAGAAAGACAGGTTTGCTGCCGATGTTGTGTAAACCTGTGCACACAACGTATGTACATTCAAGGCAAGTAGTAAGGCGAAAATAAACAAGCTGAGTTTTTTCATAGATATATTTATTGAGTGAATGTCAATTTTCAGGAGCACCGATCAAGATCCAATCCTGTATTTTTTGTATTAGAGAGTCTGCTAATGGTGCGCGGTTATAGGGCATACCCGGCGATTCGATATGCTTTAGCCGAGCAATTATAATGGTATAATTAGGACTTACGGTACTTGGTGTTAATGCCTCATGCTGCAGCTGATCAAAATGATTAAAAAATACAGATGGGTTCCTGTCCGGATTGGTAGAAGTATCGGTATGGCAGACATAGCAATTCGCTACCAGTATTGGTTTTATGTCTTTTATATAGCTAATATTTGGATTGGCAGGCTTAGGTGCTTCACCCTTATTATAAGAGCAATTACTCAATACAAAAATTATACTGCATGAAAGCAAAAAGCCGATCCATACTTTATCTCTGATCATCTGAATGTTATTTATACTTTAAATTATTAAGCCTGTAGATAAAACAACGAGGCATTTTTATCAAAATCCGCTAACAGTAATAAATACCAGACGCAATAAAATCAAGCAGAGTTGCGTCCCGTTATTTTAAAAGATACAATTCACTTATTTAGCCGGATTTTAAGATTAAAAACAAGCCTGCGGGTTATTAACAGCACCTGATATAGAACCCAGCAATATTAGATCGTGCCTAAAACATGAATCATTTCCAAGGTTGGCGTTGGGCTTCCACCTTGCTTTTCAAGTGTTACGGCAAATGCCTGAGCAGCCTGTACAGATTTTAATTTTTGCAGATTTCCTGCTCCCGTCAGATCAAATACCCCGGCATCAATTGGCACACCTTTATCAAGTGCCCACAATTGGTACTGCATACCCGGAGGCGGTACAGGTAAACTTTTAATATCTATAAAAACTTCTTTGGAATTTTTATTCCAGAATACCAGCGCTCCTGAAGACGGCGATATAGGCAAGCCTTTTAAGGTAACCCGTGTAGTTGACGTATCAGTAACAAACGTAAAATAATTATCTTTTTCCTGAATGATTTTCTGACTCGAATCCAGAATGTAATTAGCATTCTGAGCAAATATTCTGTTTTCTTCTTGTAATGATATCAATTGTCCTTCTGCATTTTTCCATTTAGACCAGAAATACACGGATAGAGACGAGGTGAATAAGGCTACTGTAACAGAAGCTGCAACCAGCCATTTAACAGCATTTGAAGAAGGTGCTATTGATATTGTCTTTTTATTTTCAATTGAAGCCGAAGCTCTTTTTTCAATTTCGGCAAACAGATTCTTTTTTAAATCTGCAGAAGGTTTTACTGCATGAAGACCTGCGTACCCTTCCATTGTCTTCTGAATGGTATTTAATTCTTCTTGAATAGCGGGATAGGTAGCAGCATACAATTCTACTTCATCTGCTTCTTTTTTATCTAAAGCACCGAGTACATATAACTCCAAAACTCCTGACGATATGTATTCTTCTATATTCAATGTAGTAATCAGAATAATTGTCTTAACGTAATCATTGCAGCGCGCACGCGTGTTTTAACTGTACCCAGAGGCATCCCCAACTCTTCTGCAATCTCAGACTGTGAATAGCCTTGAAAATACATCAGGTCGATTAATTTTTTCTGTTCAACCGGTAATTTATCTACTATTTCCTTCACTCCAATAAACTCCGGCTTATTGGCATCAGAATAATGTGTATCTGATATAAGTACGTTATCGGATACATCATCGGTTTTTGTTTTTATTTTATATTCCTTTGACCGTAGCTTGTCCAATGCAATATTTCTCGAAATATTCAATATCCATGTAAATAATCTGCCTTTCGAGGAATCGTAATCACCGATTTTATCCCAAATTTTGAGGAAACAATCGTTTAACAATTCTTCTGCAAAATCTTCTGAACGTACTATTTTCAAAATAATTCCATAAACCGCAGACGAATAGTTATCATACAAATACTCAAAAGCCTTTACATCTTTTTCACGTAAACGTTGAACAAGTTCTTTTTCTGATATGATACTAGTTTTTCCTATAGCTGTAGATCGTCTAAAATTGTTGGCACAAGATAAATAATAAATAATGTGATTACCTATTTTGTTGTAAAATTTAAAAAGTTAAGAACGCAATCCGATCGGGGATTTACTTCGTAAATAAGCGACCTTTTTAAAATTCCAAATATCAAATTGCAAAATCCAAACAGCAATAGAATGCGTGAAACTATTTCTATACGTATCTGATTTTTGTTTTTTGGAAGATTTCACTAATGTACCACCTGCACCCAGCCTTTTTTATTGCAATTATTATTGTAGACGGTTTCATAAAAGTACACACCATCGCTTACTTCAGTGCCGGGGCACCAATTATTGCTGTAGTTCTCCTCATAAAAAATACGACTGCCCCAACAATTATAAATAGATAAACGAATTTTCTCTGTTGGATTATTGGAGACGGCATACAGACAATCGTTCTGTGTATCATTATTGGCTGTTACCAAATTGGTTACATCAAGTACACTATTCTTTACATACAAACTATCGCTTGCTTTGTCGCAACTGTTTTGTACCACAAAGGCATATACACCCGGATCAGGTAAGGGAGAGACGACAGTATTGCCTGCTGCATTAACCCAATAAGACTGATACGAAGTAGCTATTGCCGGCAAATCTACCGGTTTGGAATCGCAGGTATAGACAGAATCTATCGGTAGCTGAACATGCGGATAATCTTCAATCACAAATTGCTGTGTAGCACTATCGCCCAGGCAATATTTATACGATACATAACTGGCCTGATATGTACCTGGATTAACGGTAAGGTTAAATGTATCGGTTACATACTTCTGCCACGTTACAGCAGGCTCTTTTTGCACATACCAATAGGCACTATCAGCAGCACCTGTGGCATGCCCGGCCAAAACAACTGGTGAAGTGAAACAGGATGGCGAAGCAACAGATGAAACAACAGATACCGGAGCAGGAAATGCCGGTGGCTTTTTATAATCCGGATGATAAAAGTTATATATGTAATTGTTGCGGGCTATGTACGTATAGAGAGGATTATTATCGGGCTGATCAATGCCCGGCAGTAATAAGGAATCAATTAAATTGCCTGGAACAAATGGTTGGTTGATATTTGAAATTTCTCCCAAATAACTGACGCATTTAAAGGCGGATTTATTGGGTTTGACTTTTACTTTATAAATCAAAATATCATTGTTTTTTCCATAATCCAGCCCAGAATAATTATTATCGGGAGGAATGTCGTTATAATACATGGGAGTTGAATTGCCAGTACTCAATTCATATTGATACATCCATACAGGTACAAAAAAACCACTATTATTATAATACAAATATTTAGAATCGTGTGAGAAAAAATTATCATCTCCTCCACTTCGTACATCAATCGTTTTTAATATGCTAAAATCAAACAAACCCGTTTGGTTATCAAAAGGAGCTATAAATAGATAAAGGGGTATATCTGAATCAGGGGGATTTATATCTGAGATTTTATTTCCGGGAAAAGCCGCATAATCTCCTTTAGTAGAATACACTAATTGAAATCCTGTGTTTGAGGCAACAGAATAAGGTACATAAAGAGGTTTTTTTTTGTATTCAAAATCAGGAATAGTACTTATAACCGGAGCTTGAATTGCACAAGAATTTACTTTATAATTAAAAATATTATTGGTACGGTATTTCAATACTGAAATCCATGTATCAATATTATTCTGATGCTTGATTCCACTAATAGAAGGTGCTACAGAATCGGCAATGAAAATATTCTTTTTTAAAACTCCCCCACTTCCGCCATTTGCCTGAATATCTATAACATGATATTGAAGTTTACATAAATCCCAAAATTTACCGCATTCATTAGGATAATAACAGCTCGAAACATCTTCAAGAGGCCGGTTTGTTATATAATTCCAATTTTCTTCGTAGGGTACCGTCTCAAACAGATAATAATATCTACGATTACTTTCTTCTATAGGTACAATGAGCGCATTGTTATAATACGAACTAAAATTATAGTCATGCAATGTTCCATTATTCATTACTTCGCCATTAGATTGATGCACCGAAGTACCATCGTAATAAAAAAGCAAATTACCCAAGGTGTCACAAATGGAGTTTGCATGCGGCGTTTGCAGATCTCCTTTGTAATTTGGATTAAACGGATCGTATAAATTACTGCTTGTTGTTTCTACCTGTGGATTGGTTCCGTTAAATTTCATTATGTATTTAAAACCAATTACACGTTGATCGGTTTCGTGCTGGGCAAAAAGCAAATTATAAGTTAAAATAAATAACAAGCCTAAAAAGTAAAACTTCATAAAAGCATCTTCTTATATCAATTCAAAATTAAACATCAAAATTTCATTGATTTTAACACAAACACCTAAGTTATCTATTTTATTTTACACATAACTTTAAACAAATAAAAAATAATAATTTAAAAAAATGAATTAATTTTAAATTAATGAACAACATTACAACAAAAAATATAAATTGCAAGCCTATAACAGACATTAAAAATTATATATGAAATTTTTTTTAACATTTGTTATCAATTTTGCAATTACAACATATACGTTTGCTCAATCTGATACCATAAAACCTATTGATAGGGGATATAAGAATAATCTTCAGACAGATTTATTCACCTTTGGCGGTTATAATTCTTTGCAATTCGAAAGGGCGGTACGCAACAAAATATCCATCAATATAATTGCCGGATTTAACTACCCTTACTATTCTAAAAAACACCCTATTGATTATTATGTGGAGTTAATGCCTCAGGTAAGGTGGTATACACAAAAGAAGAAAACAAAATACAATCAGGGATTTTATCTTTCAGCTTCCTGTGATTTTGTCTTTTATAAATATTACACTGATGGAGCGTATAACCCAACCACCGGAGATATTGCGCTGGATAATCATATAAATGTAAATGGGCACTACAATGCAAATTTTCATAATATAAATGGATATAATAATGCAAACGGATATTATTACGAAGACAACATTATTCGTCAGAAAAGAGCTGTATATAGCGGTGCAGGCCTGGGTTATAAATGGCTGATTAAAAAACGCATTGTTGTTGATCTGGGTATGAGCATTCAGTATGCCATTTTTCAACAGGAACGTTTCAGAAATGTACCGGTACAAAATAATTGGGAGAAGGCCTATTATTACCGGGATGATGCACGTTTTCATTTTAACTTTCCTGCTCAAATAAATATCGGTTATGCTTTTTAAACTATTAGCATTAACAAAATTTTAAAACAGTTGAAACCGTTTCCCTTCTCTATAAATAATCATAGCCCACGGTTAAAACCGTGGGCTATGATCGTTTAGATACGTACTGTAAATATCATCCTCTTAAACAAGTTGTCTGCTGAAGCAAGCCGTCGGACCGCTAAAAAAAGCGGTCTGACGGCAATGATAGAAATATGCGTTCGTTCTGTAAATGCGTTACACATTCATCGGTACATCCATGATTAAGATGTAAGAATGGTCATTCACTTTTAAGTCAATCTGATCGGCTTCCACAATGCCCATGGCATCTCTTCTTGATAAATTTGTTTCATCTATCACCACATTTCCTTCAATCACAAAAACATATAGGCCATTTTCTGCACGTTTTTTTGTGTAAGAAACTTCGGTACCTTTTTCAAACTTACCTAACGAGAACCAGGCATCCTGATTGATCTGCAACGCACCGCCCTTGTCTTCCATTGGCGACACCACATTCAGCCACTTGCCTTGCATCGCTGCCATATCAAAGGTCTGTTCACCATAGCGCGGATCAATGTTTCTGAATTTCGGAAACAACCAGATCTGTAGCAGATTCAATGACTCTGTTGCAGATGCATTGTACTCAGAGTGTGTCAATCCTTTACCAGCCGACATCACCTGCACGTCTCCTGCTTTAATCACAGAAGTGTGTCCCATACTATCTTTGTGCCTTAACGCTCCTTCCAATGGTATGGTAATAATTTCCATGTTATTATGCGGATGCATACCAAAACCATAACCCGCTTCAATAATATCATCGTTTAACACACGCAATGCGCCAAATTGCTCACGGTCTTCATCGTAGTACCCAGCAAAGCTAAAGGTGTGTTTTGCTTTTAACCAGCCATGATCAGCAGATCCCCTCCTGTCGGCTTTATGTATCACTGTTTGTATATCCTTTTTCATTGTAGTAATTCTTATTTACATGTTACAACACATATTTAGTAAAAAAAGTGCAATAATTCTAAAACAGGAATGCCGGCTGGGTAATTCCTTTAATATTGATGCGCAATCTCGGACTGGTTAGGGTCACAATTTTAAAGGTAGTAACATCGCCCGGAGCATTCGGAAAATAATATACCCTACACTCAAATTCGTCAAATACCAGGTTTTCATTCTTTGTTCTGAAACCTGTGGCTATACCTGCATACGGCTTATTATTATAGATAAAATCTGCCTGCGGACCAATCTGTGCAAGTTCTGCCAGAAAGATAAAGGCAAACCGAAAACCCAACAACTTAAATGCCGGAAACAGATTGGCTGTAACAATAACGGAAGAGGATTGATATCCTATAAGACTTGCTGAGCTAAACTGCTGAAGTCCATTATCACCATTGATATTCAAGGTACCGTTTAACTGCGGATTAACAATCTTTGCATAATTGAACGTAAAATAGAACCTCGACTTCCAGCTTCCCATCTGATGTACACGTGTAACAAATGTACCCGTAGCCTTCAAATGTATGTCCTGAAATTTATAGACGGTATTATAAAAAGTTGCCGCACTTAAATCTATAAAATAAAATACACCGCTTGGCCGGGCCCATATTTTAAAGGCTTCAGTGCCGAAATAATACCGCACCCGCCCCAGTGTTTTATCTACACCTGAATTGACCAGATACGAATATCCGTAGGGAATATCTTCCGTTCTTCCAAAGCCATAGATGTATCGCGTTTTATAGTAATCGTATTTAAAATAGGATGCCTGCCCCAGTATAAAATTCTCTCCGTTATAGTTACTATTATTTATAGCCAGATTCTGATATGGACTTCTTTCAAAGATGCGGTTATAATACCGACCCGAAAGAAAAATCCTGGAACGGTTCTGTCGGGTAATAATATCGTATTCGCCGCCTGCCCGTTTAAAACCCGAAAACGTTACGCCCCCCCAGCCATCGTGTACGTGATACTTATAATCGTAATAGTTAGTATCTGTAACATTTTGTGTATTGACAGACCAGTTGTTTGAAAAGGTATAACCGCCAGCCAAGCGGGCTGTAGGCATATATATAGCTCTGTTAAAGCCGGCAGAAATGCTGTTCTCATCCTGCTTACCTATATGCGGTCCTCCATTCAGCTGCGAATACATAACAAACGGATTAATGAATGTACCGAAAAGATTGTCTTTACTGTATAAAAATTCTGAGGCCAGCTGTGGGTTGCGGGTCGACCTGTATTGTCCCTTGTATTGAAGGGTTTGCCCATATCCTAAAAAATTTCGGTCGTAGAGTTTCCACTGATAGTAATTCACATCGTTTGGTGTAAACGATCCACCCAGCGTCCAGATGTCCTGTACAAGAACTTCTATATCTACGCTATCCGGATTATCTGAAATAGGCCTCACATAGATTCGCGCATCGTGCATGTATGGCAGCGTACGCAATAACCGTTCGTTATCTGAAAGTCTGTTTTCATCAACAACCGAATCGTTTTTTATAAAGAGGTTATTTCTTACAACAAACGTCTTGGTTTTTTCATGCAACGCATCCCCGATCTTGTCAATCATGGTTGTTTTTACATACACCGTATCGTTGATGTTTTTCCCGAATACATCTACCTTTTTAATGTATATGTTCCGGATTTGTTTCCCTTCATAAAGTAAGTATGGATTCTTACTCTCAAGCGCTGCTTTTGCATCGTCATCTACGGTAAGTGATTGCGGCTTCTCCAGATAGATCTGATCCCAGAGTTGTCTTAAATATTTATTGTGAATGTAATTATTATAATCCTTTCGTTTTTTATATTTCACATTACGAGGCAAAACAATAACTGTGTCCTTCGTAGGATTTATAATGGTATCTTTTAAAATTAAAAAGTGTTTCTTTTTTAATTTAACTGCATGCACTTTTTGTCCATAGCCTTTTAAGATCGGGGTTAATAAAATGATCAGGATAAAAAGCAACCTCCTAATATCCCTTATAAAGGATTTTCCAGACAAGATATCGGAGAGCATCTCTACATTCAAGCCGGTTAGCTGGTTTTAAAATGAAAAAGATGTATGCAAAAGTATCATTCTATTAAAATACAGCAAATTTGATTTTCAAACTAGCGAAGCGTGAAAAATTACCTAATATTAAATATCTGTTTAAACTGCTTTTGAAACACTTTCATTCAGTATTTTTCTTTAAGTTTGTATATTATGTCATTCTTCAGAAAATTAAAAGAGCGTTGGGGTATTACAAGCAACTGGCGCTTTATCAAGATAATGCTCATCTTTTCCTTAACCGGCTTATCTGCTGTACAAATCCGTAAGCTTGTATTTCCATTCCTCGGTATCGGTTCAGAAACTCCAACTTGGTTATATATACTTCTGTGGATCATTCTTATAACGCCGGCATATTATCTTTTCATGGTTATCTATTCTATCTTGCTGGGAGAAAAGGATTTTTTCTTTGGCATGATGCAAAAAACATTCTCGCGGTTCAACCGAAAAAAATAAAAAAGTCACGCTTTTCAGCGTGACTTTTTTATGATATATTTTTTTAACCTTATCAGGCAAGAATTGCTTCTGCAAGCACTACAACTTTATCGTGCAATACTTCCACCACTCCGCCATCGATTGTGAAGATTTTTTCTTCTTTAGCCAAACGAATTGTCACGTCACCTTTTTCAAGTGTTGAAATAATAGGTGCGTGATTTGTTAACACCTCAAAGCGACCGGATGTGCCGGGAACTTGTACAGATGTAATATCTCCGCTAAAAACTTTTTGATCTGGTGTCAGTATTTCTAAATACATGTATCAGGTTGTTTAAAACCTGCTGCCAGATTTGATTCCGGCAACAGGAATTTTATGAGGGATACGTATTGTTATTTCTTAGCGTCAGAAACAAGTTTCTCGCCTTTAGCGATTGCCTGCTCAATGCCTCCAACAAGGTTGAACGCTGCTTCAGGTAAGTGATCTAAAGCACCATCCATAATCATGTTGAAACCTTTGATGGTATCTTTAATGTTTACTAACTCTCCTTTAAGACCAGTAAACTGTTCTGCTACGTGGAAAGGCTGAGATAAGAAACGTTGTACACGACGTGCACGGTGAACCGCTTGTTTATCTTCTTCAGAAAGTTCATCCATACCAAGGATAGCAATGATATCCTGAAGTTCTTTATAACGTTGTAAAATTTCTTTTACGCGTTGTGCACAGTCATAGTGTTCGCTACCCAGAATTTCAGGGCTCAGGATACGTGAAGTAGAATCCAATGGATCTACCGCAGGATAAATTCCCAATTCAGAAATTTTACGGTTTAATACTGTTGTTGCATCTAAGTGGGCGAAGGTTGTTGCCGGTGCCGGATCCGTTAAATCATCCGCAGGAACGTAAACGGCCTGAACAGATGTAATAGAACCTCTTTTTGTAGATGTAATACGTTCCTGCATAGCACCCATTTCGGTTGCTAATGTTGGTTGGTAACCTACCGCAGATGGCATACGACCTAACAAGGCAGATACTTCAGAACCTGCTTGTGTAAATCGGAAAATGTTATCAATAAAGAATAAGATATCACGACCTTGGCCCTGACCATCTCCGTCACGGAAATATTCCGCTACTGTAAGACCAGCCAAAGCAACTCTTGCTCTTGCTCCAGGAGGTTCGTTCATTTGACCGAATACCAATGTAGCCTGAGACTTTAATAATTCAGAAGCATCTACTTTAGATAAATCCCACTCGCCTTTTTCCATGGCATGTTTGAAATCTTCACCGTAACGGATTACGTTTGATTCAATCATCTCACGAAGTAAGTCATTTCCTTCACGTGTACGCTCACCAACACCAGCAAATACAGAAAGACCTGCATACGCTTTTGCAATGTTGTTGATCAATTCCATGATCAATACAGTTTTACCAACACCGGCACCACCGAAAAGACCGATTTTACCACCTTTTACATACGGTTCAAGTAAGTCGATTACTTTAATACCTGTAAATAATACTTCTGTATTGGTAGATAAATCTTCGAATTTTGGAGCCTGACGGTGTATTGAAAGACGTTTCTCAGCTTTTGCCTGAGGAATACCATCAATTGCATCGCCAACTACATTATATAAACGGCCACGAATATCTTCGCCGATCGGCATTGAAATAGGCATGCCGTATGTTTTTACTTCCATTCCTCTCATCAAACCATCTGTTGAGTCCATCGCGATTGTACGTACACGATCTTCTCCTAAATGCTGCTGACATTCAAGGATTACTTTTTGTCCATCCGGACGGGTTACTTCCAATGCATCTAAAATTTGCGGAAGACCATTACCTCCTTCAAATCCAACGTCTACAACAGGACCGATAATTTGAGTGATTTTACCAATATTTGCCATGAATTGCGTATTATAGAAACGATATAATTTCAAAATTTGCGACTGCAAAACTACGGGTTTATTATTGCAAACCCAAGTAGTAAAAGATAATATTCCCGAAACGTTAAAAACTTTCTTCCCGAAATATGAATTATTGAACTTTTGCGGGATTAAACAGAATTGAAACAGTATTTATTTTACGTAGTTCTTTGCCATATAAAAAGTAAGTAAAAACACGTAAAACAAAAAATAATTGTGCTTTTTTATCTAAAGAAATTATTTGCAGTAAGTTGAAATACTTTGAAATAGCCCCATCTAAGCAAAACCGATTATTACTTTATTAATATTTTAAGGAAACAGCCCACATACATTTTTCAGCTGTTTTTAAGAATACCCACGAGGTTTTAAAAACCTCGTGGGTATTCTTAAAAACTCGTAAGTCTATCAAGCTTCCGCCTTCAACTCAATCCGAAACGTTGTTCCTTTATCAACCGAACTATTCAAGACAAAAACTTTACCGCCATGGTATTCTTCAATAATACGCTTAACCAATGTCAAACCTAATCCCCAGCCTCTCTTCTTCGTAGTAAACCCGGGTTTGAAAATTGTTTTCACTTTATTTTTCGGAATGCCTTTTCCTGAATCCTGAATATCGATACAGATATTATTTTTCAATTTTAAAATACTAATGACAATACTCCCTCTGCCGTCCATAGCATCAATCGCATTTTTGCAGATATTCTCTATCACCCAACCCATGAGTGAAATATTCATAATAGCAGATGCCCCGCCTGTAGCATCTTTCATTGAATACGTTACATAAGAAGATGTTCTTGATTTTAAATAATTGATATTTTCTTCAATAACATTCGCAACGATTTCGCTATTCAGCTTACCTTCCAGACCAATCTGAGAAAAGCGGGCTGTAATCACATTCAACCGGTCAATATCCTTTGCCAGCTCATCTGTCATTGGATCATCTTTAAAGGGTTCTATTTCCTTAAAATAATCGCGGATGGCAAAAAGCGACGATAAAGGTGTACCTAACTGATGCGCCGTTTCTTTCGCAAGACCTACCCAGACTTTACTTTGCTCTGCCTTTTTGCTGTAATTAAAGGCTACATAACCGGCCAGACTTAAAAATATAATGGCAGAAAGCTGAATGTAAGGGTAATACCTAAGCATGATCAGCAGATCAGAATCTTTGTAGTAAATAAAATTCTTCATGCCATAGAACTCAATGGTTATAGCCGGATGCTGATCCTGCATGATTGCAATTTCTTCTTTTAATATCTTGTCTTCCTTCTCTTTAGAAGTATTAGGCGGCAAAGAGATATTTTTAGAGCTCAGCGGTTCTCCTGATTCGTCTGTTAAAATAACCGGTACAGAGGTATTTGCATTGATGATCTTTTCAGACAAAAAAGCCATATTAGCATCGGGCTCCTGCGTGGCAGCTGTTTCTAATGCTTTGGCATACAAATCGATAAGTTTCCGTTCGCGTTCAACCAGTCGCTTGGCCAAATAATCCGTATACAAAAGCGAACCGACTATAACCAAAATGCCCAATAAAACAATGATCCACTTAACCCGAAAATTTAATTTATATATGTCCATAAGAACGAAAATACCGGTTTATTTGTAACGATTATAAATTACTGATTTTATTGCAAGAATATTCAAAGAATCAGCGTTTAGACGTAAATTTACAGTCCTTTGAGGAAGCAGTACCTATGATTTCGAATTTCAAATCCATTAGTTTAACATATAGAAAAGCTCCGCTTGAAATCCGCGAGCGAGTAGCTTTAAACGAAGCTGAATGTAAAAACCTGATGCAAAAGATCCGGGATTTTACAGACACCACCGAATTATTGGTACTTTCTACATGCAACCGCACCGAAATATACTATACTTCCAACGAAGATTTCAGTAACGATATTATTAAGTTGCTGGGTGTTGAAAAAAACATACCGGCACTGATTAATCAAAAAGAATATTTTGAAATATACAACGACCAGGCTGATGCTGTATTGCATTTGTTTGAAGTCGGTATTGGCTTAGACTCACAGGTTGTAGGCGATATGCAGATTGTGAATCAGGTGAAGTATGCCTATCAATGGAGTGCAGACCTAAATCTGGCAGGGCCGTTTTTACATAGACTGATGCACACTATTTTCTTTACCAACAAACGTGTGGTTCAGGAAACAGCCTTCCGTGACGGAGCTGCATCTGTATCGTATGCAACCGTTGAATTATCTGAAGAGTTATTAAGTGCTACTCCAAATGCAAATATTTTAATTGTTGGTCTGGGAGAAATCGGTGCAGACGTTTGCCGCAATTTCAAAGCCAATACTTCGTTCAAAAATATTACGCTTACCAACCGTTCACCATTAAAATCCGAAGCACTAGCAGCAGAATGCGGTATTGATCACGTTCCGTTTGAAACACTTTGGGAAGCCGTAAGCAAAGCTGACCTGGTAATAAGCTCGGTTGCAAAAGAAGAACCTTTATTTTCAAAAGAAGAGATTGAAAAATTATCTATTCTTTCACATAAATATTTCATTGATTTATCTGTTCCAAGAAGCGTAGATCCTAAAGCAGAAGATCTGCCGGGTGTAATCGTTTACGACATTGATCACATTCAGAACCGCTCAAACGAAGCTCTTGAAAACAGATTAAACGCAATTCCGCACGTGCGTAAGATCATACTTGATTCTATTATTGAATTCAATGAATGGTCTAAAGAAATGGAAGTTTCCCCTACTATCAATAAACTTAAAAATGCGCTTGAACAAATTCGTAAAGAGGAACTATCCCGCTTTGTGAAACAATTGAGTGATGAAGAGGCTAAGAAGGTAGATGAAATCACCAAAAGCATTATGCAGAAAATTATAAAGCTGCCGGTGCTTCAATTAAAAGCTGCATGCAAACGCGGTGAAGCAGAAACATTGATTGATGTGTTAAACGACTTGTTTAATCTGGACAAACAACCAGAACAAATACGTGATTAAAGAGACGCATTTTACTATTCTCCTTGCATTTTTTTTATGCGTAACTTCATTTCTGACCTCACAGGCTCAAACAGATTCAGGTGCTGTATCAACAGCGGTTGTTAAAAGAAAAAAAACTGAGGCATCATACCAGGCAGTTTCCGGATATATTCAATTTTCTTCTGAAACACTTTTCAGCTCCGCTCTGAAAGCAAAAACATTTACTGCTAATCTTTACTCCATCGTTTCCATTATTGATACAGTTGCCGGTGTACCTAGAAAAAAATGTGGCGTGGTACAGGCGAATAAAATTGTTATTCCTTTTGATTATGATTCTATTCAATATACAACCGGCAGCGAATTCATCTGCCGAAAGCATCTTGTAGCCCGTAGGTTCTATGCCTGTTATTATTACATCTACAATACCTCTACAAAAAAAGTAATCGATTACAACGCGCCTTCCATTCAATATATAGGGAACAGCTTATATGTAATACGTGCAAAAGGCAGACAGTTTTTTTATAATAGCAGTACGACACACACTTCTCCTTCGTTTGATTCTTACCAATTATACGATAGCCTGTTTATCCTTATAAACACGGCTTCCGAATATCAGCTGCTGGATCGAAGCGGAAACGACTTCATTGCAACTCCTTTTAAAGTTTTACTAAAAAATGATTCGATCTATAACGCTGTTTTGTATGACGAATGGGATATTTATAAAAACTCCGGAGAAAAAGTTTTATCAAAATTGCGGTGCGACTCGCTGCGTATATCATCTGAAAAATATAGCTGGGACATATATAGAAATGATTGTCTCTACTACAGAAAAGACATACCCTATATTCTGGATACTGCGAAAGCAATGGAATCATCTCCGGCATTCGGACCTGTTACCATTATAGATAAATCAAAATACGACACGCTAAAACTTATGATTCACTTTGATAGTATCTACTATCAAAGTGACAATCTGCTCATGTACCGAAAGGCTGGCAAATATGGTTACTGCGACACAACAGGAAATATTAAAATAGCACATCAATACGATACCATCACTGCCTGGCACGACAATATGGCTGCCATACGGTTGAAAAACAAATGGGGCTATGTAACAAAGCGCGAACTATTAACCGTGCAGCCTTATTACATAACGGCACTACCTTTCAACAATGGTGTAGCGGCTGTATTTGATGGCAAACGATGGATGTTTGTTACCAAAGAAGGTAAAAATATAAACTCTGTTACATTTGACAGTATCCAACAAACTATCAGCGGAAAATGGTATGTATATAATAAAGGTTTAATAGGCTTATGTGATACAAACGGCAGAGAGCTGATACCGCCGGTATATGAATTTCTTCTGGATGCCAATTCGGACGTTTTCGTTTTCAAAAAAGAATTTCTATACGGACTAATAGCCAAAGACAGAATAATTCTTTGCCCTCCGGTTTACGATCGTTTTATTTACGACACAACAAATAATTATTATTTATTAAAACATCTTTCAGAAACACCTCTGTTATTTGTTATTAGCGTAACTAAATAATGCAACGTCATTTTTACATACTATTCTTATTGCTTATTTATTTACAAAGTAATGCACAAACCATTCAGTACCATGAAGGGTTAACAACTTATTCTGAAACTACAGATCATAAAAAACAATTCGGATTTAAAAATAAATCGGGGGACGTTATTATTTCGGCACGCTTTGATAGCATTGCAGAACCATTCAGAATGAATCAGGCTATTGTTATTGTAAGTAATCTTTATGGAACAATAGATCATAAAGGCAAATTCATTATTCCTGCCTCTTATAAAAAAATATTGCCGAAGCATTTTGATTTAACACCAGTACAAAATACATCCGGATTGTGGGGTTTCTTTTCTTTTGAAAATAAATTAATTATCCCATGCCTGTACGATAATTTTAAATTTACCAATAAAGGCAAGCATCTCTTTGTGCAGAAAGATGGAAAGTGGGGCATGATTGATCTGGTCAATAACATGCTGGTGCCGTTTGATTTCAAATTGATTGAATCATTGTCGCCCAAACAAATAAGAGGTTTGCGCTTTAACAGCTGGGAATTATTTTCTTCAACTGGAGAAGTTAAAAAAAACTATTCATTCGATACTGTTGCTTTTACTTCTGCAAACAATATGCTGCGCTACAATCAGAATGGCTGGCAAGGATTGTTAAATCTGGATGGCAGCATTGCATTAAAAAATACATACGAAGAAATCGGCACTATTGTATCTGATATGGTGGCGATTAAAAAAGATGGATATTGGGGTGTAAAGAAAATCAATGACGACAGCTGGATCATTGAACCTTCGTTTGATATCATTCAAATGGATACCCTTATGATTCGTGCAGGAATCACATTCGGTAATAGCCCGCTTATACATTGGAAGCTATATAATTTTTCAGGAGCTCCTTTGTATTTAACAACGGTTACAGATTATCATGACTATTCTAATGGTTTAATGGCCGTAAAATCAATTAGTAATAAATGGGGCTTTATAAATGAAAAGGGCAATGAAGTCATTCCGTTTGAATATACTGCTGTAGGCGAATTTTATTATGGTTTATGCCGCGTTGAAAAAAACGGGCAACAGCTGGTAATTAATAAGTCAGGTGATGTTGTATTAAATCATCAGGACGTTTACCTGTACTCTATTGGTTTATTAAAATTAAATGCCCTTCAGGATAAAACCTACACCTACAGGATTGATAGTTTAACCACGATCATTCCCATCAATGAACAATTGGTAAAAATCAAAAGAGAAAATAAATATGGTTTGATCAATACTAAAGGTGAAACCATTTTACCTGCTGTGTATACAGAAATATCCGTTGGTAATAGCAAAACTACTTTTGGCATATTAAAAGATAAACAATGGAAAGTTGTTCAGTACGGAGGCAGTACATATAGTGTCGATAAAAAAATACTTTCCATCCAGGGATTTTATAACGATTATGCCGGCATGAAATACAACAATGGTAAATATGGCTTTATCGATAATCAAGGAAAAATACGGGTGGCACCACAATACGATCAGATACGTCCCTTTGAAAATGATGTAGCTGTCATCCAATTAAACGGCAAGTGGGGCATCATTAATAAATATGAAAGCTTTGTTGCGCAACCATATTATGATTCTATCAGCACTTTTAAAAACAAGGTTGCTGTGGTAATTGAAAAAGGAATTTATTATTTGATTGACAATTCGGGTAAAATTTTAACCCCTGAAGGATATTCTTCTATCACAATAACAACAGGCGGCAATTATCTTCTTGTAAAGAATAATTTAAAAGGAATTGCGAATGCGAATGGCAAAGAAATCATTTCGCCGCGCTACCAATCGATAAAGGAATTTTCACCAAACATGTTTAAAGTAACAGAACATAATTTAATGGGTGTAATTGATTCGAATCGAAAAATTATACTGCACATTAAATACAATGAAATTTTTTATAATAGTAGCACCCAAGAATTTTTAGCCGCCGAGGAAGGTACACAGTCGTATATTAGTGTTAAATAGCTGATTCCCAAAACAGAATATTTTTATGGAATAATAAAAATTTCAATATTTATCGTAATATTGCAATATAAAGATAAAGTAATGGGAGCAAGCAAAACAGATCATTTTACCGATAAGCAGAATGCAATAGCATTACTTGCAAAAGCACTGGGGCACCCGGCACGCATAGCTATTATAGAATATTTAATGAAGGTTGATACCTGTATCTGCGGTGATATAGTAAATGAATTACCACTGGCACAGCCTACTGTTTCTCAACACCTCAGAGAACTAAAAAATGCGGGACTTATAAAGGGAAACATTGAAGGTACGGCCATTTGTTATTGTATTGATGAAAAAGTATTTGAAAAATTACAAGCCTACTTTGGAACTGTTTCTGCTAAACTGGATAAGAAGAAAAAGAATTGTTGTTAAACAACTTAAAAACTGAATCACTATGAAGATCTCTGAAATTAAAAAAATATTAAGTACGGCAGAAACTGTTGTATTCGAAACACAAAATGGTTCATTCGTTCCTGAACACTTTCATGTTACGGAGATTGGTATTGTAAACAAACATTTCATTGATTGTGGTGGAACAGTAAGAAAAGATACTGTTGCAAATTTCCAGTTATGGGATGCCACTGATTTTGAACATCGCCTAAAACCTGCAAAGTTACTGAACATCATTTCTCTTTCTGAAAAGGTACTAGGAATGGAGGATCTGGAAATTGAAGTGGAATATCAATCCGGTACTATTGGCAAATACAACTTGGATTTTAATGGAAAAAATTTTATTCTGATTTCTACACAAACAGCTTGTCTTGCCAAAGAAGCATGTGGCGCAACGCAAGAAAATAATAGTATTGCTACATCATCAAATTCCTGCTGTCAAACAGCAGATTCAAAAAGTAGTTGTTGCTGAATATGAAAAGCGTTCTAGTAAAAAATAAGAAGCATCTTATAATCGTATCGGCTGTTATTGTATTGCAACTAATTTTTGGCTTCGACCCAAAATTCTGCATCATCAACATCATTTGGCTATTTGTTTAACATCCGTACAAAATGAAAAAAATATTAGTTCTTTGTACCGGCAACAGCTGCCGGAGCCAGATAGCTGAAGGTTACTTACGATACTTCTCTGCAAACAAAGCTGAAGTGTATAGTGCAGGTGTAGAAACGCATGGTGTAAATCCAAGGGCAATAGCCATTATGAAAGAAGATGGCATTGACATTTCATCCCATACTTCTAATAACATCATTGAATACGCAACGATCGATTTCGACTTTATAATTACAGTTTGTGATAATGCTAAAGAACGCTGCCCGTACTTTCCTTCTAATGCTATAAAATTTCATTACAATTTTCCTGATCCGGCAAAGGTTACAGGAACAGAAGAAGCGATTATGAATCAATTCAGATTGGTTAGAGAAATGATTAAAGACTATTCTAAAAAATTCGTTGAAGAGAATTTGTGATATGTTAGGACATCTTTTCAAGCCACGATTAAAATCGTGGGCTTTTTGCCACGGCGAGAATTATTGTCCCCCTGCTTTAATTTTTGACTCGACAAAAGCAATTAACGGTGCTTCCTGACTTTCCTTTGCGGCCGACAATACACTATTCCCTTTGCCATCATTGTCATTAATATCCGCACCAAAATCCAGCAGCAATTTTACCATTTCTAACTCTCCATTTGAGGCAGCATAAATAATAGCCGTAGTATTAAATCCATCTCTAAAATTCACATCTGCTTTTTTATCTAAAAGAAGCCGAACGATTTCAATATTTTTGTAATCCACAGCTGCAATAAGCATACTCACTTGCAACCATGGCTTAAGTTCCTTTACATAGTTTGCACTTGCGCCTTCGCCTAGCAGCTTTTCAACACTTGGTTTATCACTTTTAACAATAGCCTCGTAAAGTAAATCATTTTTATTTTGAGCAATACTTGAAAATACCAGGCCGATAAAAAATAATACAGCAACGTATGTTTTCATTGTAATGATGTTTTGAATTATAAAGATGAACCTCTGGAGCATTCAAAGATACGTATGAATATACAAATAGTTTTAGTTTTTATATGCAGCATATAGTTGGTTAAGATAGTCAACCAGTGAGGTAGTGGTCTGATCCAAGCGAAATATTTTAAATAGCTTCGTAACACCTGATTGAAATCATGGGCTAGATCCGCACTCCCCCATCAACTACCAATTCCGAACCGGTAATATAAGAGGCTTCGTCGGTCACCAAAAATGAATAGGCGTTTACAATGTCAATTGCTTTTGCAAAACGCCGAACCGGAATTTTCAATCTGAATTGTGTAAGCTCTGCAGAATCGGCCAGTGGTAAATTATCTTCTTCTATATAGCCGGGAATAATTGTATTCACTGTAATACCGGTTTGTCCGAGCTCTCTGGCCCAGAGTTGTGTAATACCTTTAACACCTTCGCGTATGCCATCGTAATGCCTGTCTGTTAAACTATCGTGTATACGTAATGGCAAACAGCAATTAATAATGCAACCCATTTTCTGCTGCTGCATAAACGGTGCAATAACACTGATGGAATTTAAGAATACAGAAAGATTTGCGTCAATGGTTTCATGCCAGGCTTCGGTAGACAAATTGGGTACTTTAGATACCGGCGATAATTTGGGATTATTTACCAGTATGTCTATCCGTCCGAATTTCTTAATAACGTGAACCGCCGCTTTTTCAAAATTATCCTGTTGCGAAAAATCAAACCGTTCAATCACGCACGATCCTTTTCTGAGTTTACAGGATTCTAAAATGCTTTCATCTATAGGTGTTGCAGCGTCTTCCCATAAAACAACGCGATATCCTTTGTCGCAGAATTTTTCTGCAGCCGCTTTTGCAATAGAGTGTGTGGTGCGAACTAATACAACAACCTTCGATTCAATCATAATACTTAAAAAAACGTAATTCCAATACCGTAAGTTATAACAAAAAGTAAAGTGCTCAAAGCCAATTGTTTTAAATATGGATCCAGCAACTGGGGTTCCTTAGTCTTAAATACCAATACGATATGACGAATAAATAAAGGCAAAGTTGCCAAATACATTAAATTGAATATGGATGTGTAATGCATAAACACGTATAAACTAGCGCACAACCAAGCCAATGTAATCAGTAATACATGATAGTAGCGCCCATAGACGGGACCAATTCGCACAGGAATCGATTTTTTTCCGGCGAGTTTGTCTGATTCTATATCACGCAGATTATTTACATTAAGTACTCCTGTAGACAATAATCCACAACTGATTGCAGGTAATAATACATCTGTCGTAACACCTCCGGCCTGAAGGAAATAGGTGCCGCAAACAGCCACCAGTCCGAAGAAAACAAATACAGAAATATCTCCCAGCCCAATATAACCATACGGTTTGTCGCCTGAAGTATACTTAACGGCCGCGGCAATAGCCAGCAAGCCCACTAATAAAAACCCACCCAGGATATTTAAACTTAAAATATCTTTTACCTGATACAGCAATGCAATGCCTGTAGTAAGACTTAATACAGCAAATACGGCAATCGCTGCTTTCATTTCATGAATACCAATTGCCCCGCTTTGAACGGCACGCTCAGGACCAACTCTATGGATACTATCAGCACCATTTATAAAATCGCCGTAATCATTGGCAAGATTGGATAATATCTGAAGAAACAATGTTGTAAGCACACACCAGATAAATACCGGTGTATTAAATGTATGATGGTCGGAAGCAAGAAAGCCCGCCATACCAATGCTTGATAATGCAAGCGGTAAGGTACGCAGCCTGAAAGCTTTAATCCAATGAGAAACAGATGCCATGATGAAAACTAAGAAACTTCTTTGATACGAAGTGAAACGAATATACTCAATAGTGTTGCCGCACAAGCAACAACGCCTACCCAGCCAAAATAATACAATTCGCCTTTTGCACCATTTACAATAATTGTTGATGCAATCAATACGGCAACACCTGATCCTAATTGTTGAATAGCTGAGCTAACACTCAGGAAACTGCCGCGGCGGTGGGGTTGCACACAAGAAGTCATCAATGTCATGGCTGGCACAAACCGTGCACCAAAACACATAAAGAATACCACATTAAACATCAATACGTACATCAATGGCATGATTGGCAATACTGTAACAACTGCAATAGGTACAATTGATATCAAAGCTGCGATTACAAATGTTTTTACCTTGCCTAACTTATCGGCTAGCCGTCCGACAAATATACTGCTTGCAATTGTAGCTAAGCCCCCGCATAAATAAACGTACTTCAGTTCATCCAAATCCAAGCCCACATTATTTACCAGATAATCGCTTATAAATGGCACAACAGAGAAGCCCGCAATCATCAGTAAAAAAATAAATAACAGTGCTCTTCGTATGTTCGTATCCTGAATATATTCTTTGAGTATTTCCATTGGCGGAGTTCTGGATCCTTCAAATTCCATGTGGCTTTTTATAGAAGGGAATTTAAAAATCAACGTAATACCAACCAAAACACTTAATATGGAAAGCAACCAAAACGGTGCATGATAATCAAACATTCCAGCCAGAATCAACCCACTTGGAATACCAATAACTGAGGCAGCTGAAAAGGCCGCCATAACCATACCGGTTGCTTTTCCTCTTCGTTCCATTGGAATCACATCACCAATGACCGACATAATCAACACGTTTAATACACCGCCAAACAGACCGGCAAACAAACGCGCCAACATAAAGAATTTATATTGAGGTGCCAATGCACATAATATATTGGCAATAATAAAACCCGTGTACACAAAAATGATTGCTGTTCTTCTGTCGTATCTATCAATTCTAAAAAACGCAATAATAGCACCTGCTGCTGCTGCGAATGTATAGATAGAAACCAGATAACCGAATTCTTTTGTTGTAATTGACATGGCAATTTTTAATGTGGCACTTAAGGGCGCCATTATTACAAAATCCATGATGTGTGTGAAATTTATCGAAGCAAGCATGGCAATCAATAGCCCCTCGCTGATAGTTATTTTAACTGGTGACTGCATCTATTCTTTATTTACACTCTTTACGTATTATTATAAATCCATTGCCTTTACACTGCGGACAATCACCTTCCTGAAATGTTGTTCCATGACAGACACTGCAAAGTGTAACACCTGTACCTTCACATTTGTAACATTTCTGATAGCTATCGCCCATATTACTGCGGGAAATGATAACTCCGGATCCCGAACAGATACTGCAATATTCTTTACCAACGCCTTTGCATTTCAGACATTTTATTTTTGCATGTCCGCTGCCATGACATTGTGTACATTCTTCTTTTACTTCTACAAACCCTTTCTCTAAACATTGGGCCTTGGCAATATAAAATACCGAGCTATCAAAATAACTCCCCTTTTCTCCTCTTAGTTTTATATACTTTTCAAAACCTTGCTGCGCTTGTTTATAGCTTCTGCGGTAAAACTGATTTACCCCATAGTAATAAGCAGCATCATCCGGAATTGTACTTTTGAGTTTGAACAATGCTCTGAACTGAACAAGCGCCGAATCGTATTTTTTCTGATTCATATATTTTTTAGCGGAAGAAAAATATTTTTCCACTAATGAATCATATTCAACCTGATCATTATGCGCAAATGCGGTACACGAAATACTAAAAAGAAGAAATAAAATCAGCTGCTTCATTGGTATATACATTCAAGTAAATATAAGAAGTTTAATGTGTAAAATGTAACGTCCGGATATGCCCCGCGCGTATTATTACTGAAAAATTAAAAATAAAGTTCCTGAGCCAAACGGAATGTATTGCAATGTGCCTCAACGATATCAATGATCTTTTCCGAATAACCACCACCCAGTGAGACGGTTACTGGAATTCTGTTTTGTTTACACAGATTTAACACAAAATGATCTCTTTCTTTGCACCCTTTTCGGCTTATCGAAAGCTTCCCCAATTTATCCGTTGCCAGAATATCTACGCCCGATTGAAAAAAAATATGATCGGGTTTTACTGTATCAATCAGACGAGAAAGATGTTCTTTCAGAAGTGTTAAATACGCTGTATCCTCCATCTTATCAGGTAAAGGAACATCCAGATCCGATTGTTCTTTAAACATCGGGTAATTCGAAGCTCCATGCATACTGAATGTAAAAATATCCTTTCTTCCTTCAGCCATTTTTGCTGTTCCATTTCCCTGATGTACATCCAGATCAACCACCAATACTTGCTTTGCCAGCTTATGTATTAACAGATAATCAGCAGCAATTGTAATATCGTTATATAAACAAAACCCTTCGCCTCTATCTTTATACGCATGATGTGTGCCACCGGCAATGTTCATGCCGACACCATACTTTACTGCATGCAAGGATGCTTCAAGTGTACCTTGCATAATAATTTCTTCCCGTAGCACCAGTTCATGTGTTAAAGCAAAACCCGTCTTCCGAACCTCAGAAGGACTTAAGCTTAGGGTGTCAAGTTTTTGCTTATATGCTGCATCGTGCATGCGCAACAGATCTGCTTCCTGAATTTTTGAAGGAGTAAATAAATTCGATTCTGTAATTGTTCCCTCATATACCAGCTGTTCGGCAATCAGGTCATACTTGAGCATTGGAAAACGATGTCCCTCCGGCACGGGATGATTGTACGTGGAGTGGTAAGCGATTTTTAACATTGGATTTTAAGTTCTATGTAATTTCTTTTACGTTTTAAGTGGTGCAGTAAATAGTGGCCTATAGATAGAAAACAAAATTGTTCTTTAAAATAATCTTAATAGTTACCATTCTTAATACGTAAAACATATTGCCTAAAACTTACTTATAGATTTTCTTCTTATCCAACCCGTTCCGATAAAGCTTGGCATTCTTCAGGTGTTCGTTGTAATCTTTAGAAAAATTGTGACAGCCCGATTGATCGCCTTTGGCGCAGAAATAATAATACTGATGTGAATCGTATTTCAGCACTTCATCAATCACAAACGCAGGTACTATGCAGATAGGGCCCGGAGGCAGCCCTTTACGTTTATAGGTATTATAATCCGATTCGATCGATAAATGTTTATTGGTTACCCGGCGCGAATCCATGCTTGTATGTGCGAACAAAACGGTTGGATCCGATTCAAGTTTCATATTGTCATGCAAACGATTAATATACACACCGGCAATCGTAGGCATTTCACTGCGTTGCTTGGTTTCAGAATATACAATAGATGCTAAAATCACAACTTCATCTTCTGTAAGATCTAAGCGGCGCGCCTCTTCTTTTCGTTCTTCGTCCCATAGCTGTGTATACTGGCACGCCATATATTCCAGCACTTCTTTGGGCTTCATATTTTTATACACTCTGTACCTTCCCGGACGGAAAATACAATACACCGACTCGGTTGTGAAACCACCCAGATCATCGGTTTCGTCCTCATCACCCAACAAATCAAGCAGCTCTTTTTCGTCGGTATTGGTAAGTTTACTAAGTTCTTTCAAAGTACGTTTACGCGAACGGTATTCAGCCAGATCAATTAACTGCGAGGGACGGATCTCTGAATCATCGATGAAAGATAATAAGCCAAAATTCCCCGAGCCTTTTTCCAAACGATACATACCGGGACGCAACGTTTCAATATGCATCATCGAAGCCACCCACTTAAATGTGGTCGCTGATTTAATTACTTTCCGTTTTGAAAGTGTATCTGCCAGTTCTTCTACTTCAGTACCTCTACTGATAAAAATATAATAAGCGGAAGAACGAAATGCTGTATTGGAGGCGTAGGTAAGATACCAGGTTACAAATAAAAAAACGAAGCCTGCTATAAAAAGCCATGACCGAGCAGAAAGCGAGAAACCCTTGCCTTTTTTTGCAGCAGGTTTTCTGGGGACTTTCGGTTTAGGTATAACTCTTTTTTTTGCCATTTATATTTTTATTTAACCGCAAAGGTCTCAAAGCGAAAACGCAAGGAGCGCATAGGTTTTTCGGTCATAGTTTGTGACGCACAGATCGAGGAGTAATTCTTTATTCAAATAAGTCGACGGACCGCTGGAAAAAGCGGTCTGACGACAGTGGAAATAATAGCCTTAGATTGATGGCTATAGTGTGCCCAAACCGAGGAGTAGAATAATATTGCGTCCTTTGCGATATCTTAGTGCTCTTTGCGGTTAGATATTTAGATACGCCTAATGCTAAAGGCTTTTTAATTCATAAACGCCACACCCAGCTTATCCGCTACTTCTTTCAGGTCTTTTACGACAGGTTCCAGTAACGGGATTCCTTCACTCATACGGGAAGCATAGATTTCTCGTTCAGGGTCGCCCGGAATTAATACTTTTTCGCCTTCAACAGCTGGTGCATTGCGGAATGTTTTGATCCAATTGTCCATGTGTCTTTTGAAATCATCTGCCGGTCTGAATGCATCAACACGCATTGCCCCAAAGAAGTGCCCGATTCCTTCACCAACCGGATCAGATGGTACAGGTAAGAAGCTTACAAACGGCGGCACCCAAGGACCATAATTCGCACCCGATAATACTGCAGAGAAAATATCTACAATAGAACCTAAACAATAACCTTTATGGCTGCCATGTTCGCGGTCGCTTCCAAGTGGTACCAATGCACCGCCATTTTTCAAATCATGTGCATTAGGTGTCGGGTTGCCGTTTTTATCCTGAATCCAGCCTAAGGGAGCATCCAGTTCTTTACGTTGTAATATTTCAAGCTTGCCGTTTGCTGCTGTTGTAGTAGCAAAATCAGCCACCATAGGAGGTTCGTTTTTAGCAGGTATTGCTACTGCAATCGGGTTGGTACCCAGTAATCGTTTTAAGGAATGTGTGGGTGCCACTAACGGACTGGCGTTGGTCATAGAGATCCCGATCATATCGTGTTCCAGTGCCATCATGGCGTGATAGCCGGCAATACCATAGTGGTTTGAATTTTTAACACTTACCCAACCAGTTCCAACCAGTTTCGATTTTTCAATTGCGATCTGCATAGCCTTAGGTGCTACAACAAGGCCTAAGCCCCCATCGCCATCTACGGTAGCCGTGCTTGGGGTCTCGTGTACAATACGCACATTCGGCTTGGCATTAATCCTGCCTGCTTCCCATAAGCGCACATACCCTGTTAAACGAGCTACGCCATGAGAATCCACTCCTCGCAAATCTGCTGACAACAAAACAGTGGTTGCTAATTGTGCATCGGCCTCCGGACAACCTATAGATAAAAATACCTTTTTTGTAAAGGCAAAAAGATCATTATAAGAATACATAGTCTATTGATTAGACTACAAAAGTATCGCTTTCTGGCAGATTTATATAATTTATAATACGAAAAGCTAAAGGCCTAAAGCTAAAGGAGCGTTATCCTTCAGATATTTTCAGTCGATACAACATATACCGTGGTTCGATATGTTTAAACACCTGATTTGTTTTCAATTGAACAAAAAGTTATTTCAGTTATCCGCCGCCGCGAATACCAACCATTTGCAGGAAGTAAAATGAACCATTAAGCGTTTGACCTTAAGCATTTAGCCTCACACGCTTATTCAATCTTATGATTTCCTACCACAAAGAATATTTTTTAAGTACATTCGTTATTGATATAGTGAACCGATATGTCGAACTTATTCTCAATTACTTATACTTACTTATGAAGAACCAACTTTTATCTTTTGGCTTGCTGTTTTGCGCAAGCCTAAGTGTATTTGCTCAGGAAAACAGCATTATTGCAACTCCAGCGATCAAACAGGTTACAGTATTTTTAAACCGTGCACAAATAGAAACTGTTACGCCTATTAGCATTGAATCGGGTAAAACAGAAATCCGTCTGCAAAATCAATCGACTTTTCTGGATCCTCAAAGTATACAGGTAAGCGGCAAAGGTGACTTCATTATTCTTTCTGTTGAACACGAAACCGATTATCTGAAAAAAGATACCAAATCAACTAAAATACAAACGCTGGAAGACTCTATTGACCGATATTCTATGTTGGTTGATTTTACCAATCAGATGAATGAAGTATTGGCAAAAGAAGAACAGCTGATTCTGGCGAATCAAAGTATTAAAGGACAAAACACCAATCTTACTGCAAAAGAACTGGAAGATATGGCAGACTTTTTTAAAGACCGCATGGAAGAAATCAGAGAAGATATTATTGATAATAAAGTTCTGATCCGGAAATACTCGGCAAAACTGGGCAGCTATACAAATCAGCTAAATGAATATAATCAAACTGCCAACCAGCCAAGCAGCACCATCATAGTAACGGTATCTGCCAAGGCTCCTCTCTCCGGTTCTTTAACAACAACGTATATTACTGCCAATGCGGGCTGGTATCCGCTTTATGATATACGTGCAAAGGATACAAAGTCTCCGGTACAGTTAGCCTATAAAGCGCAGGTATATCAAAATACCGGTTACGACTGGAAAAATGTGAAGATTACATTATCTACTACCAATCCTGCGGTTGGCGGCAATAAACCCGAGCTTTCAAACTGGTATCTGGATATTTATGACCCTTCAGTTCCTAAATATAAAAAAGCTGCGCGCTACGCACCGTCCGGAGAGGCTGAAAAAAGCATGTCTTATGATAAAGATGAATCAGCCCTTACTTATCAATGGAATACAGGTACAACCAGTGCATTGAATCTTTCGGCTTACACAGCAGAGTTTGAAACTACGCTATCGGTAGAGTTTGCAATTGGCTTACCATACACCATTCTTTCCGGCGGCAAAGGACAGCAGGTCGATATTAAAAACATTGACCTTGTTGCAGACTACGAGTATGCTGCCGTACCAAAATTAGATCTGGCTGCATTCTTACTGGCACGTATTAGCAAGTGGGATACCTATAATATTCTTTCCGGCAATGCGAATATATACTTTGAAGGCACGTTTGTAGGTAAGACATATATTGATGCTACAAATACAACGGATACGTTAAATATTTCTTTGGGGCGCGACCCACGTATTGTAATTGAGCGTAATTTGATTACCGATTACTCATCAAAGAAAATGATTGGTACAAACCGCAAAGAAGAATATGGGTATGAAATCGTGATCCGAAATACGAAAAGAGATCCGGTTACCATTGTAATAGAAGATCAATACCCGATTTCCAAAAACAGTTCGTTGGAAGTTGAGCTGATTGAATCTTCAGGTGCTACAATTGATGCGACTACAGGCAAGCTTACCTGGAAGCTTTCACTTGCCGCAGCTGAAACAAAAAAAATAACTCTGAAATATTCTGTTAAATATCCGAAGGATAAAAAAGTAAGCGGCATGTAATTGTTGCGCTAAAAAATAAAAAAGCTGTTAGACCATTTTGATCGGTCTAACAGCTTTTTTATTGAAACAAATTAACGGAAAGAATGAAGTTATCAGAACTTTTATATTGAATACTTAATCTCTTTTTTATGAAAATTGAAATTAAAATCAGATATCTCATTTTATGGCTTTTTCTTTTGTATTTTTTACCATCTCCAATTTATTTTGCTATCATATACCCTAAAACAATTTCCGGTGATGGTGGCATGGTTTATATACTGCCTTTATTCGTGAGCTTTATTTCAATGATAGCTACAACATTTTTTCTTTTCATTACGAACAAGCTTTTACAAAAAAAGGTATACGTCATTCCTGTTTTCTTTTTTGTTATTCTATTTTCATCAGGCATTAGTTTATTACTATTTCAAAATGGCGGTTCAATCATTATGAAAAGTTTTTTAATCTCCAACGCAATTTCGTTGTTTATTACAGGCGTGTTTTCCTATTACCAAAAAGATATATACCGGGCGTTAAAAGGAGAATCGTAAGCTATTCTATTTTTGAGAAATTGTATATGGATAATACACAAGTTTTGAATCGATAGAACCGCTTATCGTTGCTTGATTACCTGACTGATTGTTTCTGCTGCCTACTTGAATAACATAATCAGCACTAAAAATTCCGTATACCGGATCAAAATAAACATGTTCCAGTTTCATTTTTGTTTGCGACAAAGGCGCATTCATATAATTTGCCTGAAACCGTGTTATTTTCATCTCACCGGCAGTAAGGTCATGGATAAAATCAAATTCGTCGAGAGATTTTAAAGATACCTGATCACTGGCAAGTGTAAATTTGAGATAATCCTGATTGCCCGCACCAGCTGATGCAGTGGTATCACCTTTATGAATCACAATGGTGTACGAACCATCTTTATTTATTGTATAAATAGGTTCTCCAAAATTCAACTGATACTCAAAATCTTTGTTGTAAACTGTGCCATCAGATGTTTTACATTCCAAAGTCCCGTTTATCTTTCCTTCGCTGGTATACAACTCCGAAGTTATGTTAGCAGCTTCCTGATTCTCTTTATCTTTTTTATAGAAAAATAAAATAACGGATACTGCAAATGCCAGGTAAACAATTTTTTCCATTGCTGATTGTGTTAAAATTCTGATGATGCAAGGTAGTCTGCCATCAGTAACAAAAAGTTACACGCATTTCATTTTTTGTTGCATACTTTTTCTAAATGAGATCTTAAAAATGTACTGCTTAATAGGATATAATGTTATTATATCTCTGAATACTTCTATTAATAAGGGTAAGGAAGGGTGCTATGCATACTGAAGTGCTTGAATACTTGTTTAATATTCAAAGCGAAAAAATTCATACTGCTAGTTTAAGAATAAAATATTTCCCAATCTAATGTAGGCTTAACTAATAAATCAACTATTCATTCTTTTATCCTGATCCAGACATTTAATACTCCGGTCTTTCATCAATATCAATATCAGCAAGCATGTGTGCTAAAATAGGTTCACACTTTTCATGACAGCAGGGATAAAATTCTCCGTGCTTCCATGTTTCTGACTTGGGTGATTGTCCCCACCAAAATTCAGCGAGTGCAAGCGGCTTCATGTGATGTAAAAAGGCATATTGTAAAAGTTTGGGCGCAGCACATTCTCCGGCTCCACTCGGAGGATTTTTGCTGCCTACATGTTTAAATATTTCACGCAGACTTTTTTCTTCACCAGCCTTGTTCAAAAAATAATACTGATCAAAGATTTCATTCTGCAAGGCGATAGAATATTTTTTTCGTATTGTTTTTAAATTTTCAATCTCTGATCCATTTGATAGGTGTTGTAATTCCTCCAATGAGTTAATTTCAGCACTCATGCGTGTAAGCTCGGTCATACCAGCATTCAAGAAGCCAGTATCGGCGAGCAGATCAAAAACCGGAGGAACAAATCTTGCATGGTGATTACCTCCTGCCAGCTTGCCCGAAAATGCTGACAAATACCCAATCTCATTTTGTTGTGTTTCGACCAGCAAAACACCAAACATTTTCCCGATTATGATACTTTCCTTTTCTTCTGCAGATAAACCAAAGTTGTGTTTCCACTCATTTTGAGTATCAAGATGTGATTGCAATTCTTTTGCAGCCAGCAAGCACAATGCATGCGGAGCATAATCAAATGGAAAAGTAAAACGTTCAGGCAGAATATATCCTTCAATTGATGCTTCAAAAGAAGTGAAGAAAGGATCTTTATTGAATATAAGATTCACGCAGCTTGTTTTAAATGCTCTGTCAAATTCTTTATGATGACGGTTAATTTTTGAATTTATTTATGAAGATACTCATTTATGATAACTATTAATATTAACGTGTCTTATAGTTTATGGAAGAGATCTCTAACTGACTATTTACAAGAGTTTCATTTATGTTCCCGTTTTCAAAAATCATTTTAAACTGTGTACCAATATCAGGAATCGATGTCAATTCAATTGTCCCATTCATCTTATCGATAATATTTTTTACAATGTATAAACCCAGGCCAGACCCCTTAGAATCTGTCGATGCACGATAAAACATGTCAAATATTTTAGATTGATATATTGGATCTATTCCCTGACCATTATCTGAAATAACAATTTCAACATGATTTGAATCAGGACAAGAAACAGAAATTTTGATGAAACATTCGGGCTGCTCGTAGTTATGATAAATAATTGCATTAGATATCATATTACTGAATATCATGCCCAAACGAGCTTTGTCTGAATAAAAATCTTTCGGTTGATGGATATCAATGTCAAAAATAATTTTTCCTTTATTTTCTAAATAACTTAATGATTGAATAGACTCCTAAATGACTTCTTTAAAATCAACAATTTCCTTTTCAACTTCTAAATGTGTATTTCTGGAAAAATTTATAATGTCTTTAATTACATGAATCAATTTTTTAACGCTTGATTCAATCATATCAAAATAAAAAACAGAAATATCTTCCTTAGAATCAACTTTGGCAATATTGATAATCCCTAAGATTGAGAGTAGCGGTGCTTTTAAATCGTGTGAGGCGCTATATACAAATCCATCAAGTTCAGCATTCACTTTCTGCAATTCTCTGTACTGGTTTTCAATTTTAAACTCACTTATTTTTCTACTGGTAATATCTCTGTAGTTAGTAATTATAGCATATATACTCGAATCGTTCAGCATATTACAAGAGTGGCACTCCAGCCATCGATATTCTCCATTCTTGTGTTTCTTTCTTAATTCAATACGCAAGCTCGTTTCAGTTTGTGCAGAAACATCTTTCAGGTGATCTAGAAATTTATTTTTATCATCCGGATGAATATCTTCAAAAACAAATCGTCCTTCGATTTCATCTGACGCATAACCAATAACTTTTGCCGTAGAGGAACTTGCATATAATATTTTTCCAAACTGATCTATTAAAGCAATGGCATCATTACTATTCTCAATCAGTGAACGGAATTTTTTTTCACTTGCTTCTATAATCAATTCGTTCTTCTTAATTTCTCTGACATAAATATCAACGCGGTTAACCATCCAGTTAACATTGTCAAACAAATCTTTTATCTCATCTTTTGAATCTGTTTGAATATTTTTTATTGGCACTGAAAAATTATTTTTAACAATTAAATCAATGTACTCCGACAACTCCTTTATGGGCTTAGTAAAAACATAGGAGAAAAATACACTTAAAATAATACTTAAAATAACGGATACGCATATAGCCGTTATCAAAACAGCTTTGTTATTATTACTTAATACATAGTCGCTTCTGTTTGATTCCGTATGAATATCATGTAAAATATTTTCAAATTGCGCATTATGTGCTTTCATCTTGCGTGTAAGGCCAGTATCCTGATCGATTCCGATTTCTTTATCAATTTTTGTCCATTCGCTGAAGAATTTAAAATAATCATCCAGCCAGCTTATGTAAAGTTTTTTTTCGGCTACTGACAATTGCAAATCATTTTTAATCTGATCTCTAAATAGCAATACGTTATCATTGTGTTTAGCTATATAGGCAGTATCCTTTCTTAAAAAATAATCCTTTTCATTTCTGCGGATTGTTAACAGCAATGATTCTGAGACAGCTTTTTTATATGAATTTTCAATATTGTGAATGCTGGAACGCATCGCCCCTTCTATACCCCGATCTCTAAACCCGCGATCCTTAACTTTTGAAACAAATGTCAGATAATCGTTATTGTAGTGTATGAGTTCCTCTTTCAATTGATGCAGGCTCTGTTCAATCTTATCGTTTAAAAAATCCTGCTGTTCTAATTCTTTTAATTTTTTATTTACAGCAATTACTAATTTCTGATGCCTTTCAACATAACGGCTTCCTGCCCCTTCAAAAAACAAATTATTTTTTGAATCATAAGCAACAAATTGCATTTCTAATTTATTGAGCAATAAAATCTCAGAAGAGATTAAATGGATTAAATCTTTCACTTCTCCATTATATTCCCTCGCTCTATAAATTGTATAACAATAAAAAGACGACGACAGTGTAATGCAGGTAAATAATAAATAAACCAGTAGCAGTTTAGACTTAATTGTTTTCATCAGGCGGGAAAATACTTCTGAGGCTTTATACCATTCTGACTGGTGCAGAGTTTCAACAGACGTGAGGCTTATATTATGAAATACCTACGGATTCAATATTTTGTTTTTATTAAAAATGATGTTCAAAAACAAATCCCTTAAAATGTTTCAGTTAACTTTTATATTTCAGGGTAAATACCTTTTGAGTAATATATCCGACATATTTATTTAACATTTATTTAATAAAGATGAGCCATACTTTTTAAGATATACTACAGGGAGTATTACGATAAAATTGAATCTTTATGAATTGCTATACTGCTTTATTATCAAAAATACTGAATGCTGTTATATCTGATTGAGCTAATACAAACAGAAAGAATTCATTCTGCACAGCGACTATACTCCTTCTGTTCATTTTATTTGATCCGTACTCCTATACCTATTCCGGCATACAAACCTGAATATTTAAAGAAGTTAGCAGTTTGTCCATTTGTATTACTATAAGACATATTCAAGTGATCCAAACTTTCTCTTTTACTTGTATTTCCGCCTCTAAGGTACAAGCTATAATTTTGATAGAAAGAATAGGTATAACCTATACTTGCTCTAAATACTAATCTTGATTTATATGGACGAAACCACAAACCCAATGCAGGTGAAAAATTAAACACATTTTCACGAAGACTAATCTGAAGATCCTGCACCCGAATAGATGGTGTATACTTCTGCCCATCAATAACAACAATACCACTACTGGTAACAAAATCGATTGATTGAAAGTGACTACGCTGATTTATATACGTACAACCAATTTCCGGTCTCAAGATAAAACGATCATTATCGCGCAATTTAATATTGTATCCAATTGCCGTGCGCATGGAAAAAGGTATTGAATTGCCATTCATCACAGTAATTCCTGTTTCAAGTCGCATATACAATCGTTTGTAGCCTCCCACTTCCAGGCTCATAGTACCAAGTGTAATTCCAACAGGGTTTTTAGTATGATTCATGGTAGCTGAGCCCTTATATACATTATACACTGCCGGCCCTCCCGATTGTTGAATTGTATAAGGCATAACTAAATGCGCCTGCATATCTGAATGAACAGCTCTATATGGCTGAATATAATTATCAGAAGTAAGCAATACATAAATACTATGAGAGTTCTTATGTAATTTATTTATGTGAGGTTGATTGCCGTAGATCCTTTTGTAATTATTTTGAATAGCTTCGTGTTCAGCTTCCGAAAAATCTGAAATACTTGATTGTTTGTTTGAAGCCTTCTTTTCTGCCAAAGCCAGATCATAATAATAAAAAGCTTTCTCTGCTCGTGTAGTATTAAATGCTGCCTTCGTATAATATTTAACTGCTTCCGAATATTTTTTTGTATCATACAGAAGTACACCCATTAAATAATTTGCTTCGTCAGAATTTGGTTTTTGAACAAGTACTTTATTCAAATCAATACGTGCTTCTTCGTATTTTTTTAATCGGATAAATATCATCGCCCGGCGAACATATCCCCGTGTTTCATTCGGACTCATTTTAATGTAGGTATTAAAATCTTCCAATGCTTTTTCATTCTCAAACAAATCGTCATAACATTTTGCTCGTTGAAAAATATAAAAAGCATTCCCGGGATCGAGCTGCATACAGGCATTCAGATTAGTAATAGCCTCTAATGGAGAATTATTCGTCATGTGAAATAATGCCATATAAGTCTGTCTGTTTAATTCAGTATATGAAGTGCTTATTTGTTTATTAAATAAAATCTCAGAATTATATGTTGAAAGATTACTTTTATTGTAAAGCATTTTATACACATAGTTTTCTCTGATCAACGCACTATCAAATAATTCAGGAGACAAATATCTGTTCCGCACTTTTATGGTTACATCAAAACTGTCGTTGGGGTCATATACTTTATAATAAATCTCACATTTATTCATTTCATACAACGTAGAAATCATTCCTTCTGTAGTATCCGGAAGCTCTCCGGGTGCAAAATACGGTTTATATAAAAGGTACTTGTATTGTTGAGGATGTGCAGTGTCATAACGTATCATAAGTTTTTGACCAGTGCGAAATACATCTACCGGATACAGTTCATATACTTTAAATCTATATGTTTCATTAACTGTATATTCTATTTGCGTGTATTCTTGGTTTGCATAAGGAGAAACTCCGTATGTTTGACTGCTGGTTCTTCTATTTGTTGTAGTGGGCTGATACATCTGTACAATTGTGCCTACTGTCTCTCCCTGCAAATTGGGCGTACTTTGAGCAGATGTATCCGGCATGTACAGTATAAAAAACATCGTAAGTAATACCAGTATGTGCAAGATAAATCTGGTGGTAGATTGTAACATGTAAAATGTATTTTAAAGAAAGAATTGGCGAAAATCATTTATCGGGGCAATGAGGAGATAAAATAATTTTCGGCTTATGCAGGCAAAAGATACTAAAAGTATTGGTATGATAATAGTCTGCCCCGGCATTTCAACTTGGCTCCCAGAAATCAATCCGCATTAGTTTATTTCCCGAAAAGAAAAATAGTAATTTGATATCTAATCTATGTCCGTATGAATTTGTTGTCCAGATGCCACATGAAAGATATGCATCCTGAGCCGTACTGATTGGATAAGCAATTGCACAATCAATCGGAAACATTTTTTTAACTTCTTCAAAAGTCGTTTCCTTATTTAGTTTATGAGAATTGATGGATACTGTTTTTATTTTATCATCAAAAACAATTACTCCGGGTTCACATATAGCTGTTATTTTATCATAATGAAAATAAGACTTTCCAATATAAATGAACGAATCTGCCACAGACACTTCCATTGATTTGGGAACAGGTATAATACTATCGATAGCATGCAATTGTTTTAATTTTTCAAATGGCGTTTTTGCCAAAATCCCATTATCAATTTTTATGGAATCAATGTTTACCGATTGCGCATGTATAGCAACAATAAAGATGGAATAGTATATACAGGTTGTTATAAATTTCATTTCCTTATGCTTTAAATACATTACAATAGAAGCGGAATAATCTGTAGAAATACTGTTTTGTAGCGGAGTACGGCAATCAAAAATCAACCTCCAACTTTTTCCCCATCCAGCATTGTATACAGCACACCCTCTTTCAACGAATAGGTAGAAACAGTAATTGCATGTGTACGCACCAGTTTCATAACATGCTCTATCAGGCATACTGCAACAACAACCATATCTGCACGCAGCTCAATCATGCCTGCTATTTTCAAACGTTCCGCTTTGGTGCTTGTTACCATCTGATTGCGCATGCGTTTAAAATCGGCATGCGACAATAAATAACTGGTTTGATTTTCAAGCAATATTTTTTCTCTATGATACTGAATATTCATTTCTGCAAGCGTATCAAATGTACCTGAACAGCCTACAAACAATACAGGTTTCCATTTTTGGATGGCTTCAGCCAGCGGTACTAATACCTGGTCAAAATATTCGTGCATAATTATACGATCCTCTTCACGCATGGGGTCGTGCATGTGAAAACGCTCAATCAAACGTTGTCCGCCAATTTCAAAACTCTGTTTCCAGAAAATTTCATGCTGATTACCTATAATAAATTCTACACTTCCGCCTCCAATATCCATTGCAAGGGAAATTTTATCTTCCATAAAGACTGCTTGCTGCACACCCCTATAAATAAGCTCTGCCTCGCGAGCTCCATCAATGACTTCTACATCAATATTCACTTCATTTTTTATACGATCAATCAACTGCTGTTTATTAGTAGCTGTACGTACCGCACTGGTACCTGTAGCAATAACATGAGAAACCGCATACGTATCCAACACCGTTCTGTATTTTTTCAGTGTATTCAGCGCACGATCCATGGCTTCTTCGGTAATCACACCCCTATTGATACCGCCTTTACCCAAACCTACTGCCGATTTTTCATTTACTAAAATATGCGGCTTATCGTCTATAATATCTGTGATCAATAAATGAAACGTATTCGTTCCCATATCAATAACCCCAATGCGCTGTGACATATTTCAAATCAGTTAAATCTTAAAAACGCTTGTAAGAATACCGTATACCTTTACGGAAATAGTAAACCCTTAATCTATAAAAGTGTATTATATTTTAATCCGGCAGTTAAAATATAATACAAAATTCTATTTATCAATTATTTACAAATATAAAAGGAACTTCCGGCAAACCAGATTTTTAAAAAGAATTATCATTTTTAACGCAGGGCTACGTATATTCGTTTCAACAACTAAAATCATTTATTTCACATGGGTATTATTAACGATTCAGGCGAACAATTTTTACATAAATATTTGAATAACGCTGCCCCAACCGGATTTGAATCTTCCGGCCAGCATATCTGGTTAGATTATATCCGTCCATTCATAGATACTTATTATACCGATACCTACGGAACTGCAGTAGCAATCATTAATCCCGATGCGCCATATAAAGTAGTAATTGAAGCCCATGCCGATGAAATTTCATGGTTTGTAAATTACATCACCAAAGAAGGGTATATCTACGTTCGCAGAAACGGCGGTTCTGATACCATGATCGCTCCTTCCAAGCGTGTAAACATTCATACAGATAAAGGGGTTGTAAAGGGTGTGTTTGGCTGGCCTGCTATACACGTACGTGATGAGGAAAACGACAAGGCTCCGACATTAAAAAATATATTCATTGATCTGGGCTGCAGCTCAAAAGAAGAGGTTGAAGCCAAAGGTGTCCACGTGGGCTGCGTAATCACATTCGAAGATGAGTTCATGATTCTGAACGATCGCTATTACTGTGGCCGTGCATTAGATAACCGTATTGGCGGTTTTATGATTGCTGAAGTAGCTCGTTTATTAAAAGAAAACAACAACCAGCTTCCATTTGGGTTGTATATTGTAAACGCGGTGCAGGAAGAAATTGGCTTGCGTGGTGCAGAAATGATTGCGCACAGAATCAAACCGGATGTTGCCGTAGTAACAGATGTTTGTCACGATACACAATCGCCTATGTACAATAAAATAACCAGCGGTGACTTATCCTGTGGCAAAGGCCCTGTATTAACATACGGACCAGCGGTACAAAATAATTTATTGAGAATGATTATTGAAACGGCAGAACGCAAAGAAATTCCATTCCAGCGTGCATCTGCAACCCGTGCAACAGGTACCGATACAGATGCTTTCGCATATTCAAATGCGGGCGTAGCTTCTGCGTTAATTTCCTTACCGTTGAAATACATGCATACAACCGTTGAAATTGTAAGCAAAACAGATGTTGAACAGGTAATTCAGATGATTTACGAATTTCTGGTACAATTACCGGCCGGGCATGATTTCAGATATATGAAGTAGGAATTAGTTGCGAGGTTCCAAATATTAGTTTCCTGATAAATTATTGCGAACCTTGCGGTTGTCTTACCGTTCCCTTAGTGTTCATTACTTTTAACGCAATGAACACTAAGGGAACGGTAAATCTACAAAAGCAAAAATAGTATTAGTATTTATCATCTAGCATTTTTACAAATCCCGTAGGGATAAAATATCTATAGCAGCCAATAATTATTTTTCAATTCATACCAGTCCCGTAGGGACGACATATTTTTATGGCCAATACATATACACAACTATACATCCAAATAGTCTTCGCAGTTAAACACCGAGAAGGAATAATTGCATCCCATTGGAAAGATGAGCTATACCAATACATAACAGGTATCATAAGAAACAATAAACACAAACTTATTTCTATCAATGGTATGTATGATCATGTTCATATATTAGTAGGCATACATCCAGCCCAATCTGTTTCCGATTTAATTCAGGATATAAAAGCCAATTCTTCAAAATGGATAAACGAGAAGAAATTTATTAAAGGAAAGTTTGAATGGCAATCCGGTTATGGAGCTTTTTCCTATGGAAAATCACAAATTAAAATGGTTGTTGAGTATATTGAAAATCAAGAAAAGCACCATGCTAAAAAGACCTTTAAAGAAGAATATCTCGAATTTCTTCAGAAATTCGAAGTTGAGTACGATGAAAAATATATTTTTCAGGAATTGTTATAAATATATCGTCCCGATGGGACTTAAGTATACCTGACTCGGATTTAATTATATTGCTATAAATATTATGTCCCTATCGGGACAGCCTAATTTTTAAGCATTTGAGCATTATTTAACAATATGGGCAATAAATAAACAGACTCAGTTTCTTTATAAGTTTTTAGTATCTTTAATCTTTGAAGATTATAACAGGATTCTTAATTCTTCAAAATATCCAAAGCTCTTTATGCGTACATTCATTTTCATCGCCTTGCTGATCCTTGCACCTATGATGGCGAGCCTATATGGCTTTATTCATGATCAGATCACTTTTTCTATTTCAGAGGAATTTTTTACAAAATTCAGATTCAACGATTATGATATGCCTCATAGCTGGCATCCACGGGCCAAAGCAGGTATGATCGGTATTCTGAATGCGTGGAAAACGGGTATTCCTTTTGGCATTATACTAACTGCTGTCGGTAAAATTCATAAAAACACACACAAGCTTATGATGTATACTTTTTACACCTATCTGGTAACGTTTTTTATGTCTTTTACATTTGCCATCATAGCCACTTATATACCTTTATCAACGGAAATTTCTTCGTTAAAAGAAAGTTTGCCAAAAGATATTCTTGATCCGATTGCATTTCAACGTGTAGTACAAATTAACAATTATGGCTACATAGGTGGCATTATAGGCATGTTAATGGGTATTGGATTGCATTTATTTCTATATAATAGAGATATAAAAAACGCCAACAAAGGAACTTCTCTTAAATGATAATACGTTAATAAGGAAATTTAAAAACAGTGCAAAAGGAAGAAAGCGGTGCCGTAAGCGGTAATTTATTTGATGTAAAGATTTTAAGCAGATTATTTCAGTTTGTAAAACCCTACAAACATCTATTCTATACGCAGGTATTTTTAACATTAACCGGAGCGGTACTTGCTTCTGTAAAACCCTACCTGGTTAAAGTTGCTATAGATGATAAAATTGCCAATAAAGATCTGAATGGTTTATATATCATGATCGGACTTATGGTGGTTGTTTTAATTGCACAATCGTTCATGCAATATTATGACACCTATCTGGCGGGTAAACTGGGACAAACGATTATTCGAGATATGCGCATGCGTTTGTTTAAACACTTGTTAAAATTTCGCTTAAGTTTTTTTGATAAAACACCCATTGGCCGATTGGTTACCCGCAATATTTCTGATATTGAGACGCTGTCAAATTTTACTTCTGATGGTTTAGCCGGCATTCTGGGCGATTTTCTTCAGCTGATTTTCATTTTCGGTTTTATGTTGTACATCGATTGGCGTTTAACGCTGATATGTCTGTGCCCTTTACCTATCCTGTTATTCAGTACCTATGTGTTTAAAGAACGCATCAAAGATTCATTCAATCTGGTACGTATTGCTGTTTCTAATCTGAATACGTTTGTACAGGAACATATTACAGGCATGAGTATTGTACAAATCTTCAACAGCGAACAACGTGAATATGCCAAGTTTAAAAAGATCAATATTGAACACCGCGATTCAAACTTAAAATCGGTTAATGCGTATTCAATCTATTTTCCAATTGCTGAATTTATTGGTTCTTTAGGGCTCGTACTATTAATCTGGTTTGGTTCAAAATTGGTTTTAGGGGAAACAAGTTCCTTTGGTACACTGGTATCATTCATCATGTATATCTCTATGTTCTTCCGCCCTATCCGTATGATTGCTGATCGTTTCAATACACTGCAATTATCGGTTGTAAGTTCAGACCGGATCTTGAAATTATTAGATGATGAAACACCGATTCAGTCTACGGGATCAAAACCATTGCCCGGCATTAAAGGCAATGTTTCCTTCGAGCATGTTTATTTCAGCTACATCGAAAATCAACCGGTATTAAAAGATATTTCATTCAATGTGCCACAAGGCGGCAGTATTGCATTTGTAGGATCTACCGGAGCGGGAAAATCTTCCATCATTAATTTGCTGAATCGTTTCTATGACATAGAGAAAGGTTCTATTAAAATTGACGGTACCGATATACGCGATTATGATCTGCATGAATTGCGTTTACAAATCGGCTTAGTACTGCAGGATGTGTTTTTATTCTCAGGAAGTATCCGCAACAATATTACTTTATACAACCCGGAGATTACAGAAGAAAAAATATGGCAGGCCATTCGGCTGGTTGGTGCGGAACGGTTTATAGAACGACTGCCTGGTGGCCTGGATTATGAAGTGATGGAACGCGGCAGTACCTTATCTGCCGGACAAAGACAGATCATTTCTTTTATCCGGGTAATGGTATATGACCCTAAGATTTTAATTTTAGACGAAGCAACCTCTTCGATCGATTCTGAAACAGAAGAATTGATTCAACAGGCAACAGAAAAATTAATGGCAGGCAGAACCTCAATTATCATAGCTCACCGTTTATCTACTATTCAACACGTAAACAGAATTTATGTATTGGACAAAGGAGAGATTATGGAATCAGGTACGCATGAAGAGCTGTTGAATCAAAATGGTATGTACAGCCAGCTGAGTGCGTTGCAATATGCGGCTGCAAAAGAATAATAGTCACTAGTTGCGAGCTGCTAGTTACTAGACAAAAAATGAGCCGGCTAAAAGCTAAAAAAGTGCCCTGGAAAGTTTGTTTTCCAGGGCACTTTTAATTTCTACTTTGTACTCAGTACTACATACTCTATACATTTCTCGTCTAGCAGCTGGCACCTCGCAGCTAGCAACTATATCTTAATCTGCAGTGTCAGATAATAGCCTCTGCCATCGGATGGCAAAATTCCCGGACCAGGATAACTTGTTGCTCTGCGTGTAAAATAGATACGATTAGTCAGGTTGTTAATATTTGCTTCAATCCTGTATATTTTATACTCGTACGAAAAACTCAGATCCATAACCGTATATGCCGGTATAATACCAACCACACCCGATACTCCGCCATCAACAGCATTTGTAGCATCGGAGAATTGTTGTGAAAGATGCGTACATTGAAACGAAGCTTTGAATTTTTTATACCCCATTCTTGCACCCAATTTTAAATTCACTGCCGGTACAAATTCAACCTGATTGCCCTGTACTCCGATAATTGAGCTCTTAACATATTTGGAATGAATAAAAGCTGAGTTGGTATATAAAGCTCCCGACCATACTTTTGTTTTTGGCATGAACAGTTTAAGCACATCATACTCTACATAACACTCTACACCAACCATTACTGCCTGCCCAATATTAGTACGTTCTCTAAGCACCCGATTAGAGGCATCAGTTGTTAAGAACTCTCCGATACGGTTGTTATAATTCAGAATAAATAAACTGGCATCGTAAATGAACCGTTTTGTCTGTACACTTCTCAAGCCAAGGTCTGTAGTAAAGCCTCTCTCATCTTTCATATTCGGATCAATGATAAAAGAGGGGTTTGAGATATTCATATCACTATATGTAATGGAGCGGTAATTTTGAGAGATGTTTCCGTAGATTTCTACCTTCGCTATTGGCTTGTAGCTGATACCAAGTCCACCAAGTATAAAATGCCGCGTGTTTGAACGTTTCTGAAAGGTAGTATCGCTTGCTATGACGTTACCGGCCAAGTTCTTGGTTTGTGTACCATAATAACCGTCTGCCTGTGTATTAATGTATTCAAAACGCAGACCTGGTGTGATCGAAATTTTATTTCCGATATAAAAAATATTCTCTGCAAACAAGGCCAGATTTTTATTATGAAAATTGTAATTGTAATTCATAAAATTATCTGCCGCATAATTGAAATTTGCATCTTTCCCTGTACTGCCTAAGCCTTGTGTGCTTAAGTTATTACCGTAATATCCTCTGGCACCTACAAGAAGTACCATATATTTCCCTCCGACATAATACCGTTTCATGTAACGTGCTTCGGCACCAACATTTCTGAAGTCGCCTCGGATCAAATCGCGCTCGCTGTTATCATCTACTGTTGCCACTCTGTTAGGTCTGAAGCCAACCGTATATCGGTTTGCATACAAGCCAAACATTCTGAAATTAAATTCATTTGATTCGTTGAACTTATGTGTAAAATGTATTGCTGCCATTTTCCAGTTCACCTGAAACCAGTTACGTTCTCTGTTGCTTTGTCTTGGATCATCTTTAAACATCTGGTCTGACAAGCCTCCCGGTTGTTGTGCCAGATAGCTCATTATTGTCAAGTCAAAACCAATAGATGTGCGCTTACTGAATTGATAATTAATATTGCCGTAGTAATTTTTTGTATTGAAACCTGCATTCGGACGCCAGCCGTTTCCTGTTTTCAATTGGAAATAAGTATAGTAACTAAGCTTACCAACCGTGCCGCTCAAACTTGTAAACGTGTTGTATAAGGCTAATGTACCACCGCCATACGTGCCGGCACTTTGTCTGGCAACCAGTTGTATTTTTTTATCTGCAACAGGTTTGCGCATCACAAAATTTAAAAAACCACCAAACTGGGTTCCATACTGAAGTGATGCAGCACCACGTACCAGCTGAATCCGCTCTACGCCTTCAATAGCCGGTGTGTAATAGCTTTCCGGATAACCCAATGCATCTGCACTGATATCGTATCCATTCTGACGGACATTGAAATTTGATGTGCGGTTGGGATCCAATCCGCGGCCGCCTATACTCAACTGTATACCTGCACCATCGTTTTCCCAGATGTTCAAACCCGGTACGCGTGCATATACCTGGCGCGCATTGTTTGTTGCAGCATTTACAGTTAAGCTATCAATCACAATCACTTCTGATTTTTTAGCTACATAAATACCCATATCCACCACATCATCCATGTGCGTACTTGGTGCAGCTGTAGAAATTTCAATTTCATCTTCCATTGTATGGTCCGATTCTAGTGCAATTACTACATGTTTGTGTTTGCCTTCAATGATAACTGTTTGCTGCGTATTTAAAAATCCAATGCTATATGTGTTTAAGGTATAGGTCCCGTTCTCTAAATTCTTAAAATGAAACCGACCCAATGAATCTGTTGCAGTCATGTACTTTCCATTATTCAACGAAACCGTACAACCAGCAACATGTGTACTATCACTGGAAGAAATTACTTTACCTGATAATTTATGCTGAGCAAATACCGAACACGACAGAAGAAAACAAAAGGGAATAAGTATCCCTTTAAGTAAATGATTCATTATTGTGATATGTATCGAAGATAGATGAGCTGTGATTGCCCTTACTCCTAGTCCAGATTTCGAAAATACTGTTAAACGCTCATTTATAAACAATTAACAAATATTAACCCTTCTTTTTAATTTATAATTAATCTAAATTAAGATTAATTATGGAAAAAACCGCCGCTCAGGTAAGATTATTCCGATTATTTCAACCGGTTACAGGTACAAAAATCAGTGTTCAGTCAGATATTCAAAGGGTTATACAGGCTAAGTTTCTACTGAAAAATTTAAAAAGCTATCAAGATATACTCCATACCTTAATAGCTTTTTTGATGTCCTAAACTTTTTTAAAAAATGTTTATTTATGCCAAAATCAGGCGTTATAAAGCTTTTTATAATATTCATCTGCCATGCGGTCTGAATTGAAAAAAGGAAATATATCATCCATACTTTTACGAACCATTTGAGCCCATTTTTTCTGGTCGCCGTAATACGTCGGTATTACTTCCTGCTCTAATTTTTGATATAGATATTCAGCATCCTGATTGTCTTGTTCAGTTATATCAGTAGAAGCTGAATGTTCGATGATAAAGCTATTCTCCATATTCTTCCCAAACTCTTTCACCCAACCATCTTCATTAGAAAAGTTCAATGTTGCATTCATCGCTGCTGTCATACCGCTGGTGCCGGAAGCTTCGCGTGTGTACCGTGGATTATTGAGCCATACATCAGCACCTTTTTTCAATAAAGCTGAAAGTCCCAATTCATAACCAACCAATATCACTGCCCGATTCGATCTTAAAGTACACTGAAGAATCTTATTAAAGATACCAATAGCTTCTGTATCTAAAGGGTATGGCTTACCTGCCCAGATCATTTGTATGGGTTGATCGGCCCGGTTGATCAGATTTATAAACCGGTTGTAATCGCGCATTATCAGATCCGGCCGCTTGTATCCGGCAAAACGTCTGCTCCATACAATCGTTAAAATATCCGGATCAAGTATATCTCCGGTCTGGTCTGCAATAGCTTCAAACAATTGTTTCTTCAGTTCTTTCTTGCGTAGCATGATCCAATGATCGTTGTGTTCGTGATACGCCTGCAATAAAGCTTTATCGGCCCAGTAATCGACATTCTGTGAATTCGTAATATGATCTATATAACAGATATTAGTAAAATCTTTCCACATGTTGCGGGCAACCTCCCCATGTAAAGCAGATACACCATTCGCTTTTTTAGCCATTCGCAATGCGGCCAATGTATAGTCGAACCGGCCGTCAACAAAGGCATTTAGACTATGGATCGCATCCATTGGTACTGCTCCAAAAAAAGAGGCGCGTTCCAGCAAACTGAAGTCGTGCTCTTCATTTCCTGCTTTTTCAGGCGTATGTGTAGTAAAGACAAATCGCTTTTTAACTTCTTCCCAATTTTGATATTGTTCATACAAATGAAACGCAATAGGCAGCGCATGGCCTTCATTAATATGATACACATCGATTTTCCGTTGCAGTGCATCCAAGACCTTACCTCCGCCCATACCCAGAACAATGCTCTGGGCAATGCGGGTCTCTTCATTCGGGTCGTATAAATGATGTGAAATTGTTTTAGATAAATAATCATTTTCGGGCAAGTCAGTACTCAGAAAATAAACCGGTACTGTATCAAATGTTTCGGGTTTTAGTAAAAATGCTTTTACCAAAACATCTTTACCAAAAACTTTCACCGTTACACAAATACCTGTATCAACAAGAAAGGAATAGTATTTTGTTGTATAATCTACTCGCATTGTCAGGTCTTCATTTCTATCCTGATCGTAATAGCCGTATTTCCAGAGCATGCCTATGCCCACAAGGTTTTGCCCCATGGCTCCGGCACTTCTCATGTGCGAACCGGACAGAAAACCTAATCCACCAGAATATGTTTTTAAAGGCTGGTGAATAGCAAATTCCATTGAAAAATAAGCTACAGAAGTTGTATAAGCAGAATTGATCTGAGAAGGGACAGTCATATTTGTTGTATTGGTTGAACGGAAACAAGTTAAAAATATTCTCAGACACCCTCTTTTATCTGTTGATTTAATTAAAAAATAATATTGAAATACCCGGCACAATCCTATTTAAACTTGGATGATTGTTGTTCATTTGAATTCCACACGAAAACCATTTTTATATGTGTCGCCGGTTATATATCTGTATTACTAAGTATTCAAAATTTTATTACTATTTCATAATATACTGCCTTGCATCAATGCTGAACGGAAGATTTTCCTGACTCTAAATTGCCAATAGCAGGTGAAATAAACTGATAAGTAAGCCTTTATGAAGAAGCTCTATTTTTCATGCCGTAGCATTTTACGTATGCACTTTAGTATACGCTTGCGTATTTCCGTCCAAAAGCAATAAACAATTCGGTTGCACGTTCAATTTTAAAGGCCTAAAAGGAGCTCTGTATAGCTTTTTTTTAGTAATTTCGCTCCTTATCGATTTTTATAAAAAACCGAAGTGATGACTTATAATAGAATAAACAACCTTACCGGATGGCTGGTATTTCTGATTGCCACATTCGTTTATGTTTCAACTATGGAACCTACCGCAAGTTTTTGGGACTGCGGAGAATTTATTTCAACCTCATATAAGCTGATGGTGCCACACCCACCCGGCGCACCGGTGTTTTTATTAGTGGGGCGTTTCTTCTCTCTATTTGCAAGTGACCCGCAACATGTAGCGTATTGTGTCAATTTAGTTTCTGCCTTATCCAGTTCATTTACTGTATTGTTCCTTTTCTGGTCAATCACAATGATTGCCAAGAAACTGGCTAAGAACGAACATGGCTTCTATTCAACCGGACAAATTATTACCGTAATGGGTGCCGGTGTAGTAGGCAGCTTGGCATACACATTCTCTGACTCTGCCTGGTTCTCAGCAGTTGAAGCCGAAGTATATGCGATGTCTTCATTCTTCACGGCTATTGTCTTCTGGGCAATCCTTAAGTGGGAAGCGCATTCCGACGAAGCAGCATCTGAAAAATGGCTGATCTTTATTGCCTATCTGGTAGGTCTTTCCATTGGTGTTCACTTATTGAACTTAACCGCTATTCCTGCTTTAGCATTTGTATACTATTTCAAAAAGTACGATAAAATTGATATCAAGGGTTCTTTCATAACATTGATCATCAGTGTAATTTTATTGGGCATTGTAATGGTGGGTATTATCCCGGGCTTACCAAGCATTGCATCTCAATTCGAACTGTTCTTTGTAAACTCTATGGGCTTCGGCTTCGGATCTGGCGTAATCACCTTTATGCTTCTTTTGATCGGTGGTTTGGCTTATGCCATTTACTATTCACAAAAAACCGGAAAGCGTTTACTTAATATTTCTCTTCTTTCTTTAGGTTTCATTTTAATCGGTTATTTCTCTTACGGAATTATCGTGATCCGTTCTCAATACAATCCTCCGATTGACATGAACGACCCGGAGAATGTAATGACATTTACTTCTTATTTAAAGCGTGAACAATATGGTGACAGACCTTTATTAAAAGGTCCGAACTTTACAGCAAAAGTTCAGGAATACAAAAAAACCAGCCCTGTATACGTACCTGTTACAGATGATAAAGGAAAAGACAAGTACATCATTACAGATTATAAAGTTGAACCGGTATACAAACCAAAAGACATGGTTCTGTTTCCGCGTATGTACAGTAACCAGCCTGGCCACCCGGAACAATACAGAAGCTGGATGCACTTCAGCAAGAGTCATGTACCTACTTTCGGAGAAAACATTTCATTCATGTTTACCTATCAAATGGGCCACATGTACTGGAGATACTTTATGTGGAACTTTGCCGGTCGTATGGGTGATGAGCAGGATTCTTCCTGGTTAGGACCAAACAACTGGTTTACATTGGATGCCGACACGGCTCAATTTGCAAGTAAGGCACGCAATAACTTCTTCTTACTGCCGCTTATTGCCGGTATGTTAGGTTTCAGTTTCCAAATTACACGCGACTGGAAAAACGGAACAATCGTTGGTATGCTGTTCTTCTTTACTGGTCTGGCAATCATTATTTATCTGAACCAGCCGCCAACTGAACCACGCGAACGTGATTATACTTTTGCGGCATCTTATTATGCCTTCTCCATCTGGATTGGTTTGTCTGTAGTATTCTTTGCAGAAACTATAGAAAAATATGTATTAAAAAACAAAGCTGTTGCAGCTACCATTGCCTCGCTTGGTTTACTTTCAGTGCCTGCCATTATGGCTTCTGAAGGATGGAACGATCACGATAGAAGCAAACGTTTTTATCAGGTTGAATCTGCTAAAAACTTATTGAACAGCTGTGCGCAAAATGCCATCTTATTTACCGGTGGTGATAACGATACCTACCCGCTATGGTATGCACAGGAAGTAGAAGGCGTGCGTACGGATGTGCGTGTATGTAACCTGAGTTTGTTAAATACAGACTGGTATGTTAAACAAATGGAAAATCAGGCATACCTATCCGATTCGTTACCGATAGGTTTAAGTCCGGATCAATACAGACAGGGTACGAATGATTACATCTATCTGGATTATGAAACGTTTGAAAAAAATAAAGAAGGAGTAATCAATCTTCCGGTGTTCCTTGACCTGGTTAAGAAAAAAGACAGAAGAGTAACCCGTATTTATAACGGAAGCGAATTAAGTGTGTATCCTTCTCCTAATTTCTTCTTCTCGGTAGATACTGCAAGTGTAATTGCTTCAGGTATTGTTCCTGCAGAGCTTACATCAGCTATCGTTCCGAAAATGACCTTTACAGTTGAAGGTAACGGCATGGATAAGCGCACATACGTTATATTGAACATGATTGTAAATAATAAATGGAAACGTCCGATTTATTTCTCTTCTACATTATCTCCGTCTGATTATATTGGGTTACAGCGCTACATGCAATTAGAAGGAATGGCATTCCGCTTATTGCCGGCAGAAATACCAGGTTCAGGAGAAGGCTGGATCAATTCAGATATCATGTATAAAAACATGATGAAATTTGAATTCACCAACTTAGATAATCCATCTATTTTCTACGATGAAAATTATCAGCGTTTCACCATCAATACAAAGAGCCAGTATTATGCACTTGCCGGCAAGCTAATGTCTGAAGGCAAAAACAAAGAAGCGAAAGAAGCGATTATGTATTGCTTCAAGGAAATTCAAAGTCCTGCCATACCGTATGATTATTTCAATGTGTACATGGTTGGTCAGTTATTTACTTTAGGTGAAAAAGAAACTGCTTATAAATATGCCACAGAGATTAGAAAATATTCTGAAGGAATTGTAGCTTATATTAAAGCAGACAAAATAAAAGAAACAAACAAGAAAAGAACAACGGCCATTACATTACAGATACTATCAAAAGTACTTAGAGAAAATGGTTATGATAAGGATTCCGACGCAATCGACAAATTCCTCGTTGATGCCAATCTGAACAAAGAGCTTAACTAATTAAAAAGCCCTCCCCATAACGGAGGGCTTTTTAATCTCATTACAATCCGAATAGAAATACATTTCTGTTGGGATCACAACTACTAAATAAGATGCTGCACATACAGCATACGTAACATGGAGGATAGAAACTACCCACGAAAAAAGTTTTCTTCGTATGAAGAAAACAAACCGGCAAACGATAAAGATGTCATCTTCGGCATCCGTCCGGTGATTGAAGCATTAGAGGCAGGAAAAGAAATTGATAAAATTTTAATTCAGCGTAACATAGAACAAGCTGTTGTGCAGGAATTGTTTGAACTTGCCAACAGAGTTAAAGTGCCGATTATTAAAGTGCCGGTTGAAAAGCTGGATCGGGTAACACGCAAAAACCACCAGGGCGTTATCTGTTATTTATCTGCCATCAACTTTGCTTCGCTTGATAATATTGTAACTGCTTGCTTCGAAAATGCGAAGAATCCTTTACTGGTTATGCTGGATCGGGTAACCGATGTACGTAACTTCGGCGCCGTGGCCCGCAGCGCAGAGTGCCTGGGTGTAGATGCCATGGTAGTACCGTCGAGAGGTGCTGCACAATTAAACAGCGATGCCGTTAAAACATCTGCCGGCGCATTATACCATATACCAGTTTGCCGCGTAGATCATTTGATCGACACCGTAAAATATCTGAAGCAATGCGGACTGCGTATTATTGCCTGCTCTGAAAAATCAAGCAAACCTGTTTACGACGAAGATCTGACCGACCCATGTGTAATCCTTATGGGCAGCGAAGAAGATGGTATCAGCATGGACTTATTACGATACGCAGATGCACACGTAACCATCCCGATGAAAGGCCATATTAATTCGTTGAATGTATCGGTAGCAACGGGTATGATCTTATCGGAAGTAACGAGACAACGTTTGGCAGCAGAGAAAAAGTAATCTGTTATTTTCTACATAGATTTTGAAAGTCCTACTTTATGAGCAGGACTTTTTTATTTCTCCCTAACACTTTAGATAAATAAGTAAAAGTGCAAAGATGCCAGAAAAAAGTGCCGGCATTATGCTTTTAGTGCAATATCATTTAAATTGTGTTATCGTTTTTTTAAAATATCTGAAATCTTAAAACTGCCGCTTTTATGGATATTATAGAATACTTATTATTTGTACCCTTGTTGATATATGGTATGGCGCTCAGTGACCTCTTTGGGCAATGGAAAAGGTTCATGGATCCTGCATCCTGGCATATTCCTTATCTTTTAACTCTGATTATGGTAACAGAAATTGGTGTACATAATGTGTTTATTTTTTTCAAACTATCTCCCCAATTAAGTACCATAACCTATTTTGCTTATTGGTTATACTTGCTGCCGCCATTGATATTCCTGCTGATGGTCAACTTTCTGACACATGCCGATGATTATTCAGACATGAAAACTTTTTTTGCAGCCAGAAGTAAATCTGTATTTATACTATTAGCTGTTTTTATAAGCATGCACTTCATTCCGATATTTCATTTTGATCATAATATCTGGCTTCCCAGATTACTGGGAATTATTTTCTGTACGGTCTATGCTTTCTGGCAAAAGCCTATACTGTTCTATCTATTAGTTGTTATTTGGTTACTTTCTGTCGGCACGCGATTTTATCTTATATATAAATAAGAATACTCAATAATTGCTTCTTATATTTCAGATAATAATAAATTCACTCCTTTAAAATTTCGATTCTTACATAGTCTCACTTCAATACTAATATGAACCACCCCGAACAACACTTAAAAAGCTCTGCCTTTATTACGGATATCGTTATTGGTATGAGCGATGGCTTAACCGTACCTTTTGCATTGGCTGCCGGTTTAAGTGGTGCTGTTAGTGACAATACCATTGTTATAACGGCTGGTATTGCGGAAATTGTTGCAGGTTGCATAGCTATGGGTTTAGGCGGTTATCTGGCGGGCAGAACAGAAGTGGAACATTATGAAAGCGAATTAAAAAAAGAATACGATGAGGTAGAGCGCATACCGGAGAAAGAGCTTCAGGAAGTAAAAGATGTATTTGCTGAGTATGGTATTGACGAAGCAGGACAAACACTTTTAGCAAATCAACTGGCTAAAGATAAAACAAAATGGGTTGATTTTATGATGAAGTTTGAACTGGGCCTCGAAAAACCTGATCCAAACAGAGCACGCAACTCTGCAATAACCATTGGTGCTGCTTATTTTGTCGGAGGGCTGCTACCACTCACGGCATATTTTTTCACTTCAACACCCTTCCATGGTTTGATTACCTCAGCAGTAATTACAACCATTTGCTTATTTATATTTGGCTATTTTAAAAGTAAGATCACCGGCCAGCCTCCTATCATGGGTGCAATAAAAGTAACTACCATCGGACTTGTTGCAGCTGCCGCAGCTTATGCTGTAGCTACGGGTTTTGATCGGTTGTTTTCATAAAAAATATGTAACATTAAATACATGCTGTTATTAAACCTTTCTTATAAAACAATTATAACTTACTATAAATACCAAATGTTTTTTTAGCTGTTTCTAATTGTACAGGCTGACCATACAAACCATAATAATAGATATCAAAAAGTGCTAGTGCACACAACTTGGATTGCTTTTCAAGTACTCCGTTTTTTAATGCTTCGATTCCTTTTGCATTTTGTTTATAATAAAAATACATCTGTGCAATAGCATAATTATTTCCTGTTAATAATACACTTTCTTCTACTACATCAAACTCATTTACATACCCCATAAATTCGCCATCTACATAAAATTCATTATTATCAATCGGATAAAAAGTTATGAAACTCGAAGGCAAAGAATCAAGAGATAAAAACTCTTCCTGACTGCTTGATGTTGCATCTTTATTCTGTTCATATTCAGCCATGTTGTCATTATCTTTTCCAATAGCATCTAAATCAATAACGACCACGGATGTTTGATCTTCAATCACATTGTTTTGATTTCGTACATGTACAACTCCACTTTTATTAGACCCTTTTACAATGACACGTTGGCTGCTGTTAATGCGTAATGTTTTAACATTATCGTTTATAATAGTCAAGTGATTATTCTCTCCATCAAACTCTACCGTCGTTGTCGAATTAATATCATTCTGTTCAGATTGATTGATCGATTGTACATCGACAGTATTTCCATTAAATGCCAAAGGAGTATTGAAATTATCGTTAAAAGCTATATCAATAAAATCACCGGCATTTACCCTCTTCTCTTTTATATTAAATGAATCACGAGCAAACATCAATGTATCCTGCTCCATTCGTTTTACTATATTATCAGATTTATTTATATATGCCTGCTTAATTTTATCAGGTGTTGAACGAATCAGAATAATAGCAAAATCATATCCTAATACAGCTTTTTTTACTTCTCCTAAAAAACCAAAATCAGCATTTACTTCTGTCCCATCTCCCCAGACGTAAATTTTATTTGATTCGGAAACAATCATACTTCTGTTAGATTTAGCATCTATAAGTTTCACAGGTTCTTTAATGGACGGAGTCATACATTGTCCATACATATTATCTCCCCATACATACACTTCCTTGCCTTGATCCAATGCTATAATATGATAATTGCCAGATGCAATTTTTACAGGTTTCGTTTTAAAAACAGGAATGTTTCTTTGTGCGTGATTATTATTACCCCAAACAAATACCCGATCTTTTATATTAATAAAGGCTATATGTTGTTTGCCGACAGAAGCTGTTTTAACACCATACGTTTTTAACGGAATATTCAAATTCTGCACGAGTTTGCCAGGGCCCCATGCATACATGATATTTTTCTTTGACAAAGCAATAGACATATTACTACCTGCTTTTATTTCTACTATCCGCTTTAAGGATGAGGGATAAAATGCATTAATACTTGGTGTAATAAAATATTGATTGATAGAGCTATCACTTTTATATAATACAACCGAATGTATATCACCAATAGCAACAGACCGCACATCAGCATCTATTGACATGGGCATGAGCCATGGAATAGAAGGATCGATATACGTATTTAATTTGCCTTTTGAATCAACAGTTGAATAATGAAACATTCCGGCACTTAACGTTTCAATTTCAGAATTAACAATAGGAGATTGAATAACTGAATTGCCTAATGGAATAAAAATCAATGTATCTTTATAAAGAGGATTTGATTGCGAAAAAACACATTTTGAAAAAAATAAGAGTGTGATGCTTACAATGGTACTTTTCATTATTTACTGGATTGATATTTAAGCGTAAATATACACTTATTCATATAGAGTATTTTTTCAAAAAAATCCCTTTATCAATTAAAATGGTGAATATCTACCAGATAAAAATACATTCAAATACTTTTTCCACGATTTTTTGCCTTTTAAAAATCCAATCGTATCTTTACGATTAAACAAGAATGCTACAGAAAGATGCCTGTAATTAAAGAACAGAATTTAACATCGGAAGAAGAAAAACTGGTACGCATTGCCAAAGCATTGTCGCACCCGGCCCGAATTTCGATCTTAAAATTAATGCTCGACAAGAATACTTGCTTCTGCGGTGAGCTGACAGAAGAAATAGGTTTGTCACAGTCCACAATCTCACAGCACATCAAAGAATTAAAAGAAGCCGGCTTAATATACGGCAAAGACGAAGGACCCAGAACCTGCTACTGCATTGAAGTGGCAAATTGGGAGAAAGCTAAAAATCTGTTTCATTCTTACTTCAACACATTAAACTAACCGAATTCATCAACATAACTTATTATGAGTACTGTAGAAGCTGTAAACGAAAAGCTGGCAACTCTCTTTCCTAACGAATCAGAGATACCCGCAGAATATGCATACGGAGAACCTGTACACCAGAAAGAATATCTGGTAAACGGCGAAATTAAAATTTGGAACGGCCCCGTGCAGGATATTTTCTCTCCTGTATGCGTGCAGACACCAAACGGACCAGAACAAAAATTATTAGGCTCTACGCCTCTGCTTACAGAAACAGAAGCTACTGATGCCCTGAATGCTGCTATTGAAGCGTACAAAAACGGTACAGGCGAATGGCCAACCATGACGGTTGAAGGCCGCATCCGTGCAATGGAAAAATTTGTTAAAGCAATGAAATCCAAACGCACAGAGGTTGTTAAAACGCTGATGTGGGAGATTGGTAAAAACATAAAAGATTCTGAAAAAGAATTTGACCGTACGGTTGAATACATTCTTGATACAATTGAAGCATATAAAAAATTAGACCGTACCTCTAACAATTTTCAATTCGAACAAGGTATCATCGGGAAGATCAGACGCAGCCCGCTTGGTGTTGTGTTGTGCATGGGACCATACAACTATCCGTTGAATGAAACTTTCACAACCCTGATTCCGGCTTTGATCATGGGTAATACGGTGATATTTAAACCGGCAAAGATTGGCGTATTGCTGCACCGACCGTTGTTAGAAGCATTCAGAGATTCGTTCCCGAAAGGTGTGATCAATGTTGTGTTCGGTCGCGGCAGAGCTACTGTTGGTCCGTTGATGACGACAGGCAAAATAGATGTACTTGCTTTCATTGGTACAAGTAAATCTGCAAACATCATGAAGATGCAGCACCCAAGACCAAACCGCTTACGCTCAGTACTTGCACTGGAAGCAAAAAATCCTGCTATCGTTTTAAATCACGCAGATCTTGATCTTGCTGTAAAAGAATGTGCGCTTGGTTCTCTTTCATACAACGGCCAGCGCTGCACAGCTCTTAAAATTATTTTCGTTCAGAAAAATGTTGTTGATACCTTCATCAATAAATTCCTAAAAGAAGTTGAATCGCTGAAATGGGGTATGCCATGGGAAAACGGCACTCAAATTACTCCATTGCCGGAACCTGAGAAACCAGGCTTATTAAAAGAATTGATTGAAGATGCGGAAGCACACGGCGCTAAAGTGATCAACGCAGGCGGCGGTACTATTGAGCATACGTTCTTTGCACCTGCAGTTGTGTACCCGGTAAACAACAAAATGAAATTATACTACGAAGAACAATTTGGCCCGGTAGTGCCGATTGTAGCGTATGATAAAGTAGATGAAGTAATTCAATATATGGTTGAATCAAACTACGGTCAGCAGGCAAGTATTTTCGGTACAGATAACGATGAGATGGCGAAGTTGATTGACAACCTGGTTAATCAGGTTTGCCGTTTGAATATAAACAGCCAGTGTCAACGCGGACCGGATGTATATCCATTCACAGGAAGAAAAGATTCGGGTGAAGGTACTTTATCTGTTTCAGATGCCTTGCGTACATTCAGTATCCGTTCTATGGTTGCAGCAAAAGAAATTGATGTGAACAAAGAAATGCTTACGGATATTATTAAAGAGCGCTCTTCGAAATTCTTATCGACAGATTTTATTTTCTAGTCAGATATAATTTGCTAATAAAAAAATCCCGCTGAGTAAGCGGGATTTTTTTATTTATTGAAAGAGTACGCTATTTAACTACCAATTACCGTAGCTATTTTTGAATGCAAAGGTATATTACTTGAATTCAATCCTGGTGTTTGTCCATGCATATCAAATTCAAGTTTCACCTGCGGACCAAAAAATAAACAATGTGTAGAACCCCCGAAATGGAACATTCCCAATTGCTCGCCTTTTTTAACGTACTGCCCTTCGTACACCGTTATCTGGCAAGTAGAAACTTCCGCCATACCAACCGGCATCACACACATTAAACCAATATCCGGATTATCGGCCTGAATATATATCACAGCTCTTGTAGCAACTTCGGTAATATATCCTTGAGATTCATTCGGGCCTGATGGATCAAAACCTTCTGATAACGCTTCTGAATAATAGGTACCGTTTATGATATATGCTTTCACAATCTTTCCGCTTACAGGACTATGCCAACGGTGATAACTCAATGCACTTAGAAACGCCTGATATACTGTACCGCCAACAAAATTTACAAGTAATGGATCGTGCGCCAGCATGTGCTCAAGAGAATAAGGTTGTGCCTTGATCCAGAATCTGTCACTCCTTTTTACATTTTTGGCTATTCTATATGGTGCCGATTCACATGCATTAACGATAACTGAATTGTCGTTCGGACTTGCTACCGGCCGCTGCCCCTCTCTGAATTCGCGTGTAAAAAAGTCATCCCACGATTTAAAGCCATGAAAAGGAAGCTCCGGATTACACTTGAATTCTTTATCAAAATCAGGCATTGCCTGCTTTGCGTCTTTCCCAAACCATCCTCTGTGCGGATCTGTATTTAACACTTCACGCGAATCTGCCGAACTTAAAAATATAGCCCATTCATTCAATACTTTTTTCAGCTGACGATTTACTTTATCATTCAAGAACGCGGCAAAACCTGCTGTAGTTCCCATAGACCAATCGAAGATTGCATTTATGGGAAAGCCTACCAATCCGGATTTATTATAGGCTGGTGCATGCGTCATGATGTGATTAAGGAGCTGAAGCATGTGTAAATAATTTCTTACTTGCGGCTTGCCTGTAGGATCACGATTATAGGGAGGTTTGTGCGGCACCTGTTCAAACATTAAAGTAAACAGCATAAGAATTTCCGCATCCCATTCAATCAAATTTTTAAATTCTTCAATAACAGGTAAGAGTGGCTTAGGATTGGCCTCAACATCCAGAATTAATTCTTCCATCCACTTCTCAAGTACCACCTGATCAGACGGAAGCCACTCTCCTACCCGGAAAGGTGTTGTTGTTTCAATAGCGCTGGTTGATTGCATAATAAAATTGTTTTGAAAGACTTACTCTTATGGCTTTTCAGTTACTCCCGTTTTTAGTGTGGTTGCTGCTCCACATATCTTATGTATTAAGTAAATACGCTAAAACAACATGCTCACTTAACAAATCAATGACAAAAATCCCCTTGGTGAATATATCGATCTGGTACTATATAAGTACTATACAATTGTTAAAATAAAAAAGACCCATACTGATTAGCATGGGTCTTTCTATTTTATTTTTTCAAACGTTTACACAAACTTTTTATCCTGTGTAGCCTTTACATCCGAAACAAAATCTTTTACGCGCTGTTCATTCTCTTTTCGGCATATCATCAATACGCCATCAAATTCAGCAACAATATAGCCTTCCAGCCCCTCTGCCACTACAAGCTTATCCTTTGGTGTCTTTATTATGCTGTCTTTGGTATCATAGGTCAATACATTACCATCAATTACATTACCATCTTCATTTTTAGACATGTTCTCAAACAATGATTTCCATGTGCCAAGATCTGACCAGCCAAAGTCGGCCAGCACAACGTATACATTGTCCGATTTTTCCATGATACCATAATCAATGGAAATGTTTCCGCAACGCGAGTAAGCGTTTGCGATAAAATTATTTTCCTGATCTGTCCAGTACAAACCATTGCCTTCTGTAAACACCTCATCCATTTCCGGCAAGTGTTGTTTAATTGAATCAACAATTGTTTGTGCATTAAAAATGAAAATTCCTGCGTTCCATACAAATTCACCGCTCTCTATAAATTTAATAGCTAGGTCAAGCGCAGGTTTTTCTGTAAACGTCTTAACTTTTTTAATACGTTTTTTCTTATCGTCTATATATTGAATATACCCGTATCCGGTATCCGGGCGTGTAGGTTTCATGCCCAGTGTAATCAATATATCTGTCTGTTCTGTTGCCTGAAGAGCTTCCAGTATTATATTTTCAAATTCTTTCTCATTCAGAATAATATGATCAGAAGGTGCAACAACAATATTTGCATTACGATCTTTCTGAAGAATTTTATAGGAAGCATACGCCAGACATGGTGCCGTATTTCTGCCAATAGGTTCTGCCAAGATCTGATGATCCTGTAAGAAAGGCAATTGTTCTTTTACTAAGCCAACGTAATCTTTGTTTGTAACAATAATAATATTCTCGGGTGGACAAATATTCTTAAAACGATTTACTGTTTGCTGAATCAATGTTGTGCCCGTACCTAATACATCGTGAAATTGTTTTGGATACTTTGTACGGCTAAATGGCCAAAATCTACTCCCAATACCGCCAGCCATGATTACGGCATAATTATTTATATCCATTAGAAAATTATTATTACTTATTCTTAACTCAACCTAATTAATTTCATTCAGTATTCTATAACTATCAAAGCAAACAATATTATTTCAATTTTCAAGTATGTGCTTGAAAAGTTCAACAACACGATCCTTCGTAAGCTCCATGTGCTCTTTTGCTTTGGCAACTTCTTTATTTTTCAAATTGGTATTTTTTTGTTCCGCATAGAATTTTTCTATCGTTTTAATTTCATCGTCACGATATTCAACCCATTTCTTTTGAGCTTCAGCCAACGATTTTCTAGTGTCATCGTCGTGCATGCTTAATAAAAGTTTATAATATTTATCCAATAAAAGATCGTATTCAATTTCGGCATCATTAATCGCAGATACATATTCAGATTTTGAAGTATCCATGGATATTTTATATTTCATTAACTGTTCAACCTTAAACGTATCCACAGTAAATGTTGTATTCAATAAAGGAATTGATTTAGCGATAAGTCTTTCGTGCAGTAAAGACGCGGCACTGTCTACTCTGTATCTTAATCTGTTTATTTGAGCATCTGATAACTGGGCATACGAATTATAACACAATAACCCAATCAAAATTACCATTACTTGTTTCATAATTATCAGCAGTTTAATTATTTAGTATAGTTTTATTGTTAAACGATTCCTTCTTTTAATAAATCATGTATGTGAATAAAGCCTGCAAAAATATTTTCTTTCATTACAATTAACTGAGTGATGTTTTTGGATTGCATCAACGTCATAGCGGAAGCGGCAAACTCTTCGGCATCTATTGTTTTGGGTGATTTAGTCATAATATCTTTGGCAGTAAGATTTGTGAATGAATCATACGTGTTCAGCATTCGTCTTAAATCACCATCTGTTATAATCCCCAGCAACGAGCCATCTTTGCCAATTACGGCAGCAGCACCTAAACGCTTTGAAGATATTTCCAGAATAACATCTTTAACAGAAGCCTCAGGAGCAACCATTGGTTTTTCATTTGACAGGAACAAATCATTCACCCGCAAATAAAGCTGTTTGCCCAACGCACCACCGGGATGAAGCTGTGCAAAATCTTCGCTGCTGAAATTCCGGCATTCCAATAAGGCTACAGCCAGTGCATCGCCCATTACTAACGTAGCAGTAGTACTGGTTGTCGGTGCCAGATTGTTCGGGCAGGCTTCACGTTCTACCGTTACATTCAATACATAATCTGACTGTACGGCAAGATACGAATCCATTTTACCCACCATGCCAATCAGTACAGTACCTCTGCTTTTTATTAAAGGCACTAACACTTTAATTTCTGGCGTATTACCGCTTTTAGAGATGCAAATTACCACATCACCACGCTGTATCATGCCCAGATCGCCATGTATCGCATCTGCAGCATGCATAAATAATGCAGGGGTGCCGGTTGAATTTAACGTAGCAACAATTTTGTTTCCTATAATGGCACTTTTACCAATACCTGTAATCACCACCCTACCCTTACATGATAGGATAATATCAATAATGTCCTGAAAATCATCATTAATATGATTGACCAGATTTTTTATTGCTTCAGATTCATTTAATATTACATCTGTTACAATGGATACGATATTTTTTGTTAACTTCAATTTAATGAATATTTTATGCGAATTCTTCGCTCATGTTGAAACTCAAATATAAGAATTTCTCATTGTAACATAGGTATTCCCAATCATTATGTTAGTAGAAACAGACCTTGAAGTCGTAAATAAGCTTAAATCGGTATTCGGGTACGACCGATTCAGAGGCGAACAAGAAGAAATTATCAACAACGTATTGTCCGGAAAAGATACGTTTGTGATTATGCCTACGGGAGCGGGAAAATCACTTTGCTACCAGTTACCTGCCATCAGTATGCCAGGGGTAGCAATTGTAATATCTCCGTTAATTGCCTTGATGAAAAATCAGGTAGATCAACTAAACGCCTTTGGCGTTAATGCACAATTTTTAAATTCCACATTAACTAAGGCTGAAATAAACAGGGTAAAAAAGGAAACACTGAGCGGTGAAATTAAATTGCTTTACGTAGCTCCCGAATCCCTTACAAAAGAAGACAATATACAATTCTTAAAGAAAGCAAATATTTCATTTGTTGCCATTGATGAAGCACACTGCATCTCTGAATGGGGGCACGATTTCAGACCTGAATACAGAAAAATTCACAGCATCATTGATAGCATTGATAATACAATTCCTATTATAGCTCTTACTGCTACTGCTACACCTAAGGTACAGCTTGATATACAGAAGAACTTACAAATGGACGATGCGGTCTTATATAAATCTTCTTTTAATCGTGAAAACCTGTTTTACGAAGTAAAACCTAAGGGTGACACAAAGAAAAAATTAATTAAATTTATTAAGGCCCGTAAAGGCCAATCCGGCATTATCTATTGTCTGAGCCGCAAAAAGGTTGAGGAAATTGCGGAACTGCTTCGCGTAAATGATGTAAAAGCATTACCCTACCATGCCGGTCTGGAACCTGCAACACGCATGGGAAATCAGGATGCCTTTCTAAATGAAGATGCTGATGTAATTGTTGCAACCATTGCATTTGGTATGGGTATCGATAAACCGGATGTGCGTTTTGTGGTACATTACGATACACCTAAATCACTTGAAGGATATTATCAGGAAACCGGTCGTGCAGGTCGTGATGGAAATGAAGGCCATTGCCTCATGTTCTACAGCATGAATGACATTGTCAAACTTGAAAAATTCAATAAAGACAAAACCGTAACGGAACGTGAAAATGCGCGTCAGTTGCTGCACGAAATGTCTTCTTATGCCGAATCATCTGTCTGCAGAAGAAAGCAGCTGCTGTTTTATTTTGGCGAACATTTTGAAAAAGATTGTGGCTTCTGCGACAATTGCAAGAACAAGAAAGAATCCTTTGAAGCTCAAGAGCATATAAAACTGGCGCTGGCTGCTGTAGAACAAACTCAGGCACGTTTCAGCATTAACCATCTTTGCTCCGTTTTATGTGGCATTGAAAATGAATACTCCCTAAGCTACAAGCATACCGAACTTCCTGTTTATGCGAAAGGAAATTACGAAAGCATGTCTTTCTGGAATTCAATTTTCAGACAGTCTTTATTAGCAGGTTTACTAACTAAAGACATTGACAATTACAGTATTGTTGCGATATCAGAAAAAGGCGAAGCATTCTTAGCTGCACCAACAACAATTGTCTATTCAAAAGATCATAATTTTGAAAAAGAAGTTGTTGCTGAAGAAGAAGATATCAGCACTGCAAAAAATGCATTCGACGAAGAGCTTTTCAATATATTAAAAGCGCTGAGAAAAAAAGTTGCAAAAGAAAAAAATGTTCCTCCATACGTTGTATTTCAAGACCCATCCCTTCAGGAGATGGCAACGGTATATCCGGTAGACACGGAGGAACTAAGCAATATCATCGGGGTTGGAAAAGGCAAAGCCATAAAATTCGGTAAGCCATTTATTGACCAGATTCTGAAGTATGTAAATGAAAACGATATTGTTTCAGCAAAAGATGTCATTGTAAAATCTTCTGTAGACAAATCAAAAATAAAAATTTACGTTATTCAGCAAGTAGACCGTAAAGTTGATCTGGAAGAAATTGCTCATGCGAAAAAAATAAACATGGGCGAACTTATTCAGGAGATGGAACATATTTGTTATTCAGGCACAAAATTGAATCTGGATTATTACATCGATGATTGTATTGATGAGGATAAACAAGATGAGATCTACGATTATTTTATGCATGCAGAAAACGACAATTTATCTCAGGCATTAGATACGCTAGGTGCTGATTTTACAGAAGAAGAAGTACGGCTGATGCGTTTAAAATTCTTATCTGAAATAGCCAATTAATTACCCTTCTTATTGATTTTACAAACGCCAGAGAACAACCTTCTTTGGCGTTTTTTATTGATGCCAGAACCACTCACGAACTGATTTCTTCTCCTGCGCATTTATACCTATATTTGTGCCGTATATTTATCCTTACAATACATGAATATTTTAATTATTGGTTCGGGCGGAAGAGAACACACCTTTGCCTGGAAATTAAAGCAATCGCCTAAATGCGCTAATCTGTATGTAGCACCGGGTAATGCAGGTACCGAACAGATTGCAATAAACTTAGCTATAGAAGTAACCGATTTTAAACGCATTGAAGAAGCGTGTATTGAAAAAAATATCAACCTAGTTATTGTTGGACCTGAAGCACCTTTGGTAGCTGGTATCGTAAACTATTTTCAGGCAACTGATCGCATCAAACATATCCCTGTGATTGGACCGGATAAAGTTGGTGCGCAGCTAGAAGGCAGCAAAGATTTTTCTAAAAATTTTATGCAGAAGTATGGTGTACCAACCGCTGCATCCCGCACATTTACTGAATCTGAACTGCAAGAAGGTTTAGCTTATTTAGAAACACATTCTTTACCTATTGTTTTAAAAGCAGATGGCTTAGCAGCAGGCAAAGGGGTAATTATTGCCGAAGATCTTGCTACAGCAAAAACAACGTTGAAAGAAATGCTTGCCGATAAATTGTTTGGTGAGGCAAGTGCTAAAGTTGTTATCGAACAATTCTTAAAAGGAATAGAAGCTTCGGTATTTGTGTTAACCGATGGTGAACATTATGTAATACTACCGGAAGCAAAAGACTATAAACGTATCGGTGAAAAAGACACCGGACCAAACACCGGCGGTATGGGCGCTGTATCTCCCGTACCTTTTGCAAATGCAGCCTTCATTAAAAAAGTTGAAGATCGCGTAATTATACCAACCATTAATGGACTGAAAAAAGAAGGCATTATATACAAAGGCTTTATTTTTATCGGTTTGATGAGCGACAATGGCGAACCTTATGTGATTGAATACAATGCACGTATGGGTGATCCTGAAACAGAGGTTGTATTCCCGCGTATTCAAAACGACATTGTTGACCTGTTTGCAGCAACAGCAGAAAATAGATTACACGAAATAAAACTTTCTATTGACCCAAGAACAGCAACTACTGTTATGCTGGTAGCAGGGGGCTATCCGGGCGATTATTCAAAAGGGCAGGAAATTTCAAAATTGGAAAACGTTTCCGATGTAATTACTTTTCACGCAGGCACTAAAAAAGTGGATGGGAAAATTGTTACAAACGGAGGCAGGGTTATCGCTGTTACCGGATTTGGCAACTCTATCCCCGAAGCATTAGAAAAATCAAACAAGGCTGCCGCGGCCATACAATGGGAAGGCAAAAACTACAGAAGAGATATTGGCCTGGACTTACTTTAAGTTTTAGGTGGTAGGTTTTAGGTTTTAGGTTTTATAAAAAAGCTCTGTTGAGATAATTCAACAGAGCTTTTTCCTTAATTGATTTGCAGCAGATTTCGTATTTACTTATTTTATTAATTCAAGAATAACGTTTACATTTAAAGGTTCCAATTAAAACTTTCAATCATTCAATGAAACAGCTATTATTATTTATTTGTCTTTTGTTTTCCATTACAGTTTTTTCTCAACAAAATAAATTTGACTTAGGTATTATCGGCGGGCCAAGCATAACGTATTTGAGATCCAGTGCAAAGAACAGTAAAATATCCCCCAACATTGGATTTTATGCAGGAGTATCTGCACAGTACAATTTCAATAAATACTGTGCTCTTCATACTGAAATGGCTTTTGAACGAAAAGGGGATGCAACAAAAGTAACTCTTACCGATATTAATGGGAATGTAATTGGCACACCTAAATTTACTTTTCAATACAATTGTTTGACGTTACCGGTACTATTCAGAGCCTCCTTTGGAGAAAAAGTGAAATTTTTCTTAAACGCTGGTCCTTATGTCTCTTATTTACTTAAAGCAGAATATAAAAATATTTTAGGCTATAATAGCTCAGATGGAAATAACTTTAATGAAACGTCTTATTTACATAAGATAGATGTTGGTATAACCCAAGGATTAGGTATCATAATACCTGTGCAAAACAAACTTTATCTTTCCTGCGAACTCAGGGACAATCTGGGTATTGTTGGCTTATTTAAATCCACTAATTATTCAAATGGTCAATCATACAATCATTCTTTAGCGTTGTTATTTGGTTTAAATTATAAATTCGGGAAATAAGCCCTGTTTCTCTTAACTGACTCGATTCCAATACGCATACATTGACTGAAGCACTTTTTCGCCTTTCAGCCAATAATATTCCCAAATTACCTATTGTTTATGTATCTTTAGGATGAATAGTCGTACCCCACCCGAATGGGGCGGACCGTGAATAGTTTTAGTTAGAAATTCGGAATAACCGTTCGATATATGTCTTGTAGTTCAGGTAGTTGTGGCACAGGTGGTGGCTGCAGCACGAAATCAGGAGGCTGCAGCTCTGGCGGCTGTTCTTCTGGTGGATGTAATAAATTAAATTCTTTTGATTGGCTGGGCAATATGGAGCTAAACTCCATGGCAGCTTTTGATATCATTGAAATACGTTTCAAAAACGGAAGAAAAGAGTTTTTTAGGAATTCCAAATCATTGGAATTGTATGCCGGCGATCCGGTAGTGGTAGAAGTACAATCTGGTCATCATATTGGTTATGTTTCTATGCAAGGCGAAATTGTTCGTCTGCAGATGAAAAAGAAGAACGTGCTGAATAATGACGATATCAAAAGTATCTACCGCAAAGCAACCCAAAAAGACCTGGAGAAATTTGAACAGGCAAAAAACCGCGAAGCCAGCTCATTATACCGCACCCGCGAAATCATTGTTGACCAGCAATTGGGCATGAAACTTTCTGATGTTGAGTTTCAGGCCGACAATACAAAAGTTACTTTCTATTATTCTGCAGAAGACCGTGTCGATTTCCGCGAGTTGATTAAAATGCTTGCCGGCGAATTCAAGGTTCGTATAGAAATGAAACAGATCAGTCTGCGCCACGAAGCTGCCCGTTTAGGCGGTATCGGTTCTTGCGGCAGAGAGCTTTGCTGTTCTACATGGCTTACAGATTTCAAAAATGTAAATACATCTGCTGCCCGTTATCAGAATTTATCCTTAAATCCTTCCAAGCTTTCCGGCCAATGCGGCAGATTAAAATGCTGTCTGAATTATGAATTGGATACGTATCTGGATGCGTTAAAAGGAATCCCTGAAGTGGAAGTACCGTTGAAAACTGCCATGGGCAATGCAACGCTTCAGAAAACAGATATATTCAAACGCATCATGTGGTTTGGCTTTCAGGACGAAACAACCTGGTTCCCGCTACCTGTTGAACGTGTAATCGAAATTATAGAAATGAATAAAGCAGGCAAAACTCCTGCTACACTTGAATCGAATGAAGAAGTAATCAAAGATGATCGCATCATGATCAGAGAGAAAGAAGAGCTTTCCCGCTTTGATGATAAATTCAAATCAAAAAATAAGAAAAAGAAAAAGAAGCGTTCTACGAACGATGATGCATCCGACCGTACACAACGCCCGGCAGTAAATGTACAGCGTCCGACGGCAATTCAACAGCCAAGAACGGATAAACCTCAGAACGCACCGATACCTCGTGCTGAGGATCAAAACAACAACAGGCCCCAGCGTGTATCTCCGAACCAGGAAAAAGGAAATGATGCACCGCGCAATGAAAACCGAAACAAAGAGCCTAATAATAACAGGCCTTCAAATAACAATACGAATGCCGCACGTCCGCAACGTGTAAATCAGCCTAACAATAACGCAAATCAGAAGCCACAAGGGCAGCGTAATCCCAACCAAGGCAATCAACCTAATAACGGTGGTAACAAACAACAAGGCGGACAACAAAAACACGAACCTAAAAAAAATCAGGAAAATAGAAACCAGGGTGGAAAGCATCAGTTGACTAAAAAGACTTCCGGTGAACAACCTTCAGATAAACCTATGGAGAGTCGCCCGCCATCAGGCAATTTCCCTCCAAGACAAAACAACGACCAAAAACCAAATACAGGTTCATCACCAAACGACAACAATTAATATGAAATTGTTTGTAAACGCACTATTACTTTTATCCGGATCTATATTCTTTTCATGTACAGATCCGGCAATAATTACTGAAAGCAAAATTGATGCGCCTGATAACTATTGGGTACAAAAGACATCTATGGATTTCCCTTTTGAAATTACAGATAGTAAATCTACCTATAAAATATTTTATCAGATCCGATACGATAATGACTACCCCTATTACAACTTATGGGTAAATCGCATTTTGCTGGATGAGCAAGGTAATATGGTTTCTAAAAAACTACAAGGCATGGATCTGTTTCATGCTGCATCGGGCGAACCGTATGGCGCAGGATTTGGAAACTATTTCGATTACAAAATATTATCTGACAGTACACATCAATTCCTTAAAACAGGAAAATACACCCTGCGCATTGAACAGAATATGCGCATCGACACGCTTAAAGGTATTTCATCTGTCGGCATAGAGGTTGTTAAAAATCTGAAGTAGTAGAATGAAAGCTATTATAAGTTTGATAGGATTATTTTTATCGCTCGCAGTATTCGGGCAAGTTGATTCTATACTTACGCAACAACAGCTTATACAAAAGGGCGGTTATGACAAATTGATCGAGCGCTTCCGTAACTCAGATTCTACGCTCACCATCGAAGATTTTAAACTTATTTATTACGGTTACCAAACCACATCCGTCTATTATTCGAAGGATAATGAATTTAAAGAAGAGTTAATTAAACCTTTAAATAGATCCGGACAATACAAACAAGTTATTGAACTTGCCGATAGTATCTTACTGGTGAATCCGGTAAGCATTGTGGCACATTTTGAAAAAGCTTTTGCCTGTGCACAGCTTGGCCAAAAAGAACTGGAAGCCTTTCATCGCAGACGATATATTATACTATGCAATGTAATTAAATTAAGCGGCGATGGCAGTGCACTATTACGCTATGCAAGCAACACCACAAATGATGCGCTCGAATTCATTGCCTACAGAGGCCTTACAGCAATCAACGACCGTAAAACCGAAACCGGTCTTATAGAATTTGATTTAGCCAAAAACAAACAAAAGTGCCTGCACCTGTATTTCGTAATACCAGACAAGGCCTATACCTCACCCGACACAAACACAGACAGTGAATAATACGCTTACGCATTCATTACCTTCAGATAATCGCATTCAAACGATTGACATACTTCGCGGGTTATTAATAGTATTGATGGCACTCGACCATGTGCGCGATTTCTTTCAACTGGATGCTTTTGCTTTCTCCCCTACCGATCCGGAAAAGGCGAGTATTGCATTGTACATCACGCGCTGGATCACGCATCTTTGCGCACCGGGCTTTGTATGGCTATCGGGTATATCCGCATATATGCATTATAAAAAAAATGGCTTTGCAAAAACTTCAAGTTTTCTGTTTAGTCGTGGTTTAATTTTAATTGCACTTGAATGTACAATTATAAAACTGGGCTGGCACTTTAACATGGACTACTCGCAGCTGGGTTTATTGGTGATATGGGGACTTGGTGTAAGCATGGTTTTACTTGCTCTAACCATCTGGTTAAAGCAGCAAACCGTTTTTATACTTGGCATCATTATTATTAGCTGTCACAATTTACTGGACTCTATCACCGGCGGAGATAATCAAATCATATCTTTATTATGGCATATTTTACATCAGGCCGGCGATGTACATATAACAGATACCTTTACGGTACATGTCTTGTATCCGATTATACCTATGTATGGTTTGATTTGCCTTGGCTATGGCATGGGCAGCTTATTTACAGATGAAAATAAAGAGGAGCGGATTGCACTTTTTAAAAGAATGGCATTGCTGCTCGTATTGGTATTTGCAAGCATTCGCTTATTGAATGGTTATGGAGATCCAAATCCATGGGTATTCAATCAATATTTTTACAGAACAGCATTCAGCTTTTTAAATGTGACTAAATACCCCATGTCATTGGATTATATTCTTATCACACTTTCTGTATTGTTTTATCTCATCAGCAAGATTGAGGCAAGTACTTTCAAAATCAATCAGCCTCTAGCTCTTTTCGGAAAGGTTTCTATGTTTTTTTATATCGCACACATCTTCGTTATTCATACATTGGCTATGCTTGTTGCTATCATAACTTATTTTATCAAGCAAGGTTTTGATACTGCAAACATGAATGCCGACACAGTAACAGAAAATTATGGCTATTCGCTAATAGTAGTTTATCCTGTTTGGATAGCAATTTTAGTTGTTTTATACCCACTTTGTAAAAAATACAGAACTGTTAAATTAAAGTATCCGAATTCTTTACTTAAATTTCTTTAAAGGATACGCCAAGACTGCTTACTATTGTTTCGATTGTTTTTACTAAACAATTTTATTGATGAAGAATTTTTTGATCACAAAACGCTTTTTAATTATTGCCATTGTGCTGATAGCAGCAGGCGTAGTTTTGTATAGCTACCGGGATTCCTTTTTAACAGCAAAAAAAGAGGTGAAATATATAGCCTACATTGGCCGGTATACAAACCAAGCCGATACAATTCCTTGTTCAAAACAACCCCTTAATAAGTTTGACCTCATGCATGAGGTTACATTAAAAAAATACCTGAGCGAATTCAATTTGCCCTATACAGATTTACAGTTAAAAGTTTTTGATTGCAGAAAAGACGGAACCGTCAGCGATTCTATTTACAAAGAAATAGCGAAAGACCCGAACATTGTTGCTGTTATAGATAATACCTGGGGGCAACACATCAGTAAATGTGCCAATACAATCAAAGAAAATAATTTACCTGTTATAGCAATCAATGCAGACCGCAACGAACTTGATTTTGGGAAGCATGCAATTTTTACCGGCAGTCAGGATAATGTACCGTATGATCTGGTTGCGTATATCACAAAAGTGCTGCATATAAATAAAATCAATTTCATCAGTGAAGAAGATTATGGCTTGCACACCACCTATTTAAAAGCGTTCTCTGAATACAATATATCTGTAAATAAAACTTTCACACTTAAGGGTAAATCCTTTACTCCTGAAGATTCAGCAAAACTATACACAGAGATTGATACGTATTTCAAACAAAATCCTGCTGAAGAAAACAATCTGCTTGTGATAAGTGTACACGCAGATGTGGGCAATAAATTGATCAATTATATTAACAAGCGATTTAATAAACTGCAGCTATTAGGGCATGCATATATTGTGAATGCCTCCGCATTACAAAAATTCGGAGAGCAGAACCATAATAAATTAATTATTATCAGCAACCCGACTGATGCACTTACCAAAACCCTTTATAATGACATTTCAGAATTAAAAACTACGTATCCGGATTATTTCAAAAATTCAAATCATCCGCTTTTTGTAGAACGTTGCTACGATGCTATTGAAATGATCCGAAATAAATTTGAATATAAAGCAGATACAACGACACTTTCAAAAGCCGATTTTACCAACTACTTCGGCACGCTGCCAAATAAGACCGTTAGAGAGCAGGATGACATATATCAGTTCGACAGCATCTTAAATTTAGTGCCTGAATTATTTTTTACTGAATACAAAGATGGGCGGTTCCATTCGTGCCCCCTGCAGCTAAATGAATACAGAGAAGTAATTCCGAATTTATTTTTCGGAATGGAGATCTCTGATATCTACAATATCAATATGGATGAAAATTCTTTCACATCTGATTTTTATTACTGGATCAAATTAGATTCGAATAACAGAGATGCTGAGAAATATATCATTTTTCAAAACATGAAACAGAATGAGAGTTCAAAAGAACTGATCTTTGAGAAAACGGATGGCAGCACCATTTATAAATTATATAAAGTATCGGGCATTTTTTATGTGAATTATGCATTAGAAAAATATCCGTTTGATGCACAGGAAATATTTGTGCGCGCAGAAATATTAAGTCCATCCACAAAATTAAAAGTGTCTTTCGATCAAAAAAGTTTTGATCTCGATTCTAGTAAAATAGATAAATTTAAAATTACAGAATGGGACAAGCTGAAATATTACGTAACAGTTGATAACGAAATTAATCTGGGCATGTACGGCGACCCGGATATGGAAGAGCAAAAACTATACGAGTTTAAAAACATTTATTTCCGTTTGAATGTTGAACGAAAACGAACAACTCCGTTATTAGAAATTGTATTGCCATTGGTATTGATCGGTTTAATCTCTATCAGTTTGTTATTCATTAAAGACATTAGCTTTGAGAATTTAGGGGAAGTAAGTATTGGGGTATTCATGTCGATTGTTGCATTTTCTATTTCATTCTCTGCCTCTACCCCATCGTCCGACAACTTAACCAAAGCAGATTATTTATTCTGGCTCACCTTTATTGTGGTATTGCTCAATTTTATGATTGTTATTTTGGTGAACGCCATTTACGAACCCGATGAAGTTAAAAGTATCGACATTCGTAAACTAAGCACCGGGCTAGGCATTGGCTATATTGCATTGGTATCGGTTGTGCTGTTGAATTAATTTTTAAAGTTTTACGTTATAGGTAATATGTTTTAAGAAACTAAACAAGAAAGAATTTATAATCACCAACTCCCTATACCCAATGAATGAAACAGGAATCGTAGCCGTAATTTTAATTCTTATTAATTTGGCCTTTACCTATAAAGGATTACGCGATCAGGCATTCTTCAATCGATACAAATTCAATATTGATGGTATTCTTATTCATAAAGAATACAAGCGCATCATCACATCTGGCTTTCTGCATGTTGGGTGGATGCATTTTATTTTTAACATGTATACGTTATATACATTTAGCGGTGGCATTGAATTATATCTGGGTACGTGGGCATTTATTATTATTTACTTTTCGAGTTTAATCGGCGGTGGTTTATTTTCCATGTTTGTACACAGGAATCATGGTGATTATAGTTCTGTTGGTGCATCTGGTGCCATAAGCGGAGTTGTATTTGCCTCTATCGCGCTTTTCCCGGGCATGGAGCTCAGTCTACTCTTTCTTCCTATACATATTCCTGCCTGGCTCTTTGGATTTATATATGTACTCTATACAATATATGGTGTCAGATCAAACCGTGATAACATCGGGCACGACGCACATTTAGGCGGCGGTATCATTGGCATGTTGGTAGCATTGATCATGGAACCCTCGGCACTAACAGAAAATACCTTTACCATTTTAATCATTGCACTTCCTGCTATTATTTTTATTGTATTTGTATTGTGGAAGCCGCACATTTTATTTATAGACAGTTTGTTTTTCAAAAGTCACGATACCTACGATTCTATCGATCACCGATACAACAAAGAAAAAGTGAGGCGGCAAAAAGAGATCGATGCTATTCTGGATAAAATCAGCAATAAAGGTATTTCGAGTTTGAGCGATAAAGAACGAAAAAAACTGGACGATTACTCGCAACGGTAATTTATCTTTTCAATACAATTTTAAACAATTTACCCTTTTCATTCGTTGCTCTTAATTCAGTGCTGCTATACCAGCAAATTCCTTCTGATTGGCCGCAGCTCGGAAATTTCACAACACCATAAGGTTTCAGTGTAATGCCTGAAGTGCTGTCATGAATAGCAAATAAAAATATCCTTCCGTATAATAATACAGCCAGTTTTTCGGTATTCGTTTTATCGTCTTTATACAACGAACAGGCTGTTACCATTCCTTTAAACAATAAACGTTGCTTTACTACAGCAATATGGGCCGTTGTATCCTGTGACAATTGATATAGTTTTACAGATCCTTTTCCTCTGTTTTTTGAAATAAAATAATAGGATGAATCTCTTCTGAAAAATGCTTCGCAATCATAATTCGAACTATCTTTGGATGGAGGAAATAAATATTGATCCTGATACGAAAACATTTTTTTAACGGTAGCATCCGTTGCAACATCATAATCATACAAACATAAGTTTTTTCTTTGATTACGATTATTACCCATATCGCCAATTACAATATGAGGGTTTTGCAAACTATCCTGATAATACACTATTTCTTCCCAGTCTGCATTCTTTGCGCCAGGTATTACTTTTGTATCAATTAATTTCCCGTTATCATTGATTGCAAATACTTCAGGTTTTCCACCGCTATCATTCAAGGTAAAAAACAAATCAAAATCTTTATTCGGTTTTACAAGCGTAGAACTCTCATTGATAACCGAGTCTAGAAAAGCAATCTGCGTAATTTTTGCAGGAATAACTTTGACATGCTTTTTATCAATGCGGTTTGCTCCGGGAGTAAAAACAGCTTGCAGAAAAAACACGATGGAATAGAATAAAGAAAGTAACATGTTTTGTGATCGGTTAAATTAGCTGCTAATATGAGATGTGTTTATCAATATGATCGGCAAGTTGCTCTTCATCAACATACACCTGAGTCTCTCCTGGGCGACGGTCTTTCAGATAGAATTTCAGTTTGCCATCAACATGTGTTTCTATACAGGTAAATGAAGCCGGCACACAAAAATCTTCTGAGTAATATGTAACCAATTTTGTTCCCGCAGGCATTTTATTTAATTCATTTAATATATGGGTTGTGTACGCAATGTACATTTCAACAGATATTTCACTTTGATTATCAATAATTGATGTAGGATCTATTTTCTCCTGAAAGGAATTAAAAAAGTAAATGCCATCATACCCTATAAAGTCTGTATTCAATACATCTTTTTGAAAGAATGCTGTATTAGAAAGTGCCTGAGTATTTTTGATCTTGTTTGATATTTCAATAAAATTTTTCCGGATATCGATGCCGTGAAATTGCGAGGTGGGGTGTAATGCGGCTCCGACAAAACAAAATTTCCCAACACCGCTTCCTATGTCCAACACCTTAACCGTTTTGCTGCTGCAGAAAAAATCCGAGGCAATTTTAGCCACAAATACCGATGTCCAGTGCCGTTCAGATAACTCCCGGATTTCAAATGGATATATCGCGTCGAATTTTTCGTCGGATATATTTTTATGAATTCTAAGCTGATCGATACTCATAGATACTGGTATGGGTAAATTGTCAAGACAAGCCTATATTTCCGGGTGTATGAGTTGCGTGATCCATTCTTTATTTATCGGGGCATACATAGATTTTGAGAATACCTGTGTATACTTCCATCCTTTCTGAGCCAACAATAGCGGTTTGTTATAATGCCAATATTTAGCAAACTCTACATTGCGATACAAATCATCGTCGGTATCAATTAATATATTTTTTTGACTCTGCTGAATCGTGAGCGACACAAACGGATAGATGGGTACTGCTTGTTCAGATACCGTTGATTTGCACAACTGCATAAATTTATTCGCTGTTGAATGCAAAGATACATCTGCAGCATGTTTCACAAAAAAAGCATTCCGGTCAAACTGCTGACAATCCCAGGCATATTGCAGATACTCTTTCAAAATTTTTGGGCCTTCATGCTTTAATGCTTCAGTCCGCAATTCCTGCGGCATGATACTGGAAACTACAATCACCTGCTCACGTGCACGGGACACAGCAACATTCATCCGCTTCTCTCCGCCCTGCATATTCAGACTGCCAAACTGCATAGCAAAACGGCCGTTTTTATCAGGCGCGTATCCCACAGAAAAAATAATAGTGTCGCGCTCGTCGCCTTGCACGTTTTCAATATTCTTTACAAATACTTCTTCCGGTAGTGAAATTTGTCTGCTGCGTGCCTGCTCCTCCAGTAAATCCTGTATATACGATGCCTGCTGGTAATTAAAACAAACAATACCGATTGAATGTATACCCGTTTGAATTAAATCTATAGCCACACGAACAACTTCTTCTGCCTCAATTTTATTTATGCTGTTTGCCCAAACGCCATCTACCTTTCGATACGTAATAGGTTTAACCGCCGAACGTATATCTTCGTGTGAAGGAATATAATTCAATTTATTTCCATAGAACTGTTGATTTGAAAAACCAATCAATTCTGGATATCTGCTGCGGTAATGGCCTTTCAATAAAATACTGGATAAATATCTGCCGCCCAAATCAAGTAAGGAATCGATTTCTATGTCAGCTTCATTTTCTTCTTCATCGTCCCAGCGCACCCGGCACAAATCACTTGGCGGCAGTTGTTGCGAGTCGCCTGCAATGACAATTTGCTTTGCACGGTATATTGCAGGTAAGCTATGTTCGGTATAACACTGCGAAGCTTCATCAATAATAATCAAATCGAATAATTGTTCCAATGGGAAAACGCAGGATACTTGCTCCGGCGACATCATCCAACATGGGATCAATGAAAATACTTCCTGTGCATACGCCTGCATCAGCTTACGTACCGGCCACACGCGTTTTTTCTTTGTTACCTGATGCTGCAGATCACGATAGGTAACCCGGTTCTGCAGCCGGTTAAAAACAATATCTCTATATGTTTGTTCACGCAGCTTGCCCAATATCATTTCTAGAGAAAGCTCTTTGCGCTTTTCCGAATGTATTGCCCAATCCTGCGCAAACTGTTTCCAGCGTAAGGTATCTAAACTTTTCAGAATGGGATATACCAGCTCGATGTGCTGAATCCAGTGTTTTAAAATAGATTGCTTAACAACAGCCGCCCATTGCTGTGCAGGAAACGTTTCCTGCAATTGCAACAAACGTTGTAAACAAATGCGATCTGTTGCTGTCAACGATTCCAGTAGCACATCCAGATGTTGGATGTCATTTATATGTGTTTCTACAAATGTCATCCAATTTGTTAATGCAGACGGCGTATGTAAAAACAATAGCTGTTGCTCGGAACTGAAATAAGCAGATGAATCTTTTAAATTAAACGCAAGTAACTCGGATTGACTCAATAGATCTATTATATATTTCTCAACGATATCTGCCTTGTTTGAAATAATATAATGATGCAAAGAAAAATAGTTTTCTTCAACCAGCATTAACAGCGTGTTAAACTGCTTAACTGTTTCGGTCAGAAATTGAACGTGTTCTCTGTTATTTACATGTACATCAGCGCGTGTATGTACCGACAATTCTTTTATGTGTACTTCAACAGCAATCAATTCATCAAGTATTGCTTCGATATTTCCGAGCGTATGAACCGAAAGGCCTATTCCTAATATCTTTGAAAAGGCTTTGATATTTTTATATTCCGAAGAGAATAATGTATACAGCAGCCAAGCAATTGAATTCGATTTCTTTTTTGCTTCACGAACTTTTTCTTTTAATGCATGTAGCTCTTCAAATGTATATCGTTTAAAAATTGCATCGTATGTAAAAACTGCTTGCGAGATAGATTTAAGCAAATGTGTTGCCGAGGAAATATGTATAGGCATCGAAAAATCATTCCAGATCTGTTGTACCGTATCTTTGCTCAACAGATCGCGCAACGCCAGTAGCTGTTGAATCAAAAGAGCGGTATTTTTAAACGCCGAACTTATATCCGATTCTCCGCAGATGCGTACCTGAGCGTTAAATCCGCTGATCGATTGTTTTAAGGAATCAGCTTTTGTTTTCCATTCTTCCAGTCCGGCAGTTGTCAATGCAGGCATCTCTATACGGTGCTTCCACAGCGACTGATTCGGATAGGGAATAGAAGCATAGATACTATACGTTTGTACCGCGTATTCAAGTCTTTCCAGCTCCTTTGCCGGATAAGATGTATAGACATCACTTAAATTTATAACTGCCGCTGCTGCATCTGCTTTCAAATAAAGTTCATGTGCTGTATAGCCACAGATATGTGTATCAAACAATGCCTTTCTGAATTCTTCACTGTGCGCATTTAATTGCGTGAGCAATTTAACCGATGCTGAAAACTCACGTTCGAGATAGATCGCATCCAATCCATTATTTATGGTTTGAAATGCTTCTATGCTTTCAATCTGCTTATCGATTTTATTATATAAAGCACGCTGATCAAATTTCACATCGTGCACCAATGCATAAAAATCATGCAGCGTTTTTTGTCCCAATCGTTTTGCAACCACTTCCAGTGCAGCGCGCTTGTGCGACACAACCAATATTTTTTTACCTGCCGCAATGGCAGCGCAAATCATATTACAAATAGTTTCTGATTTTCCGGAACCGGGCGGGCCTTGGATCACAATGGACTTTCCCGTTAACACTTCCCGTATTGCATACTCCTGCGAAGCATCCATACTGTAAGGTGTCATCAGATCTTCCTTGTATGGATCGTTGGGTTGTGTAATTTGATTGCGATCCGCAAAGAAATTTTCTAAGGATGTTTCAGTAAGCTGCTGAGCCCATACATCATAATCTGCGGCAATGGTTGACCCTGCCTGCGGAAATATGCCGAGTACAGCATTGGTACAAATGCGCATTTCACCTAGGCTATATACCTCTTCAAATTCCTGTCGCTTATATGTTTTTAACGGTTGTATCTCGTTCGAAAAATATTCCTTGCTAAATAGAAACTCCAGCTTTGTTTGTTTCAGCCATTCGTATATCTGTGTACGAAATTCCAATGGGTCGGAAGAGAAATCTTCAAAGTCCTGATCCAATACCTCATCCGGTAGTGCCAAATCGTGATAATGCGCAAAAGCCAGCAACAAACTTTTATTTAACTGTATGCTTCTGCCTTCTCTTTTTAATACCCAATAATTCCCTTCTACTTCCAATTTAACAGGAAAGAATAATAACGGCGCACGAAACGGTGTGCCATCTTTCCATTTTCCTTCTGCAAACAACCAGCCTACGTAACACTCATACAAGCCACGCTCTTCGTAGATTTGTGCCAGCTTACGGTATATTTTTTTTAGCGAAGAAGAAACAACCTGTACTTTTTCAACCCGCGGTTCCTGCACAGGTGAAATGCGAATATTCTTTTTCTCTGTTAATAATTCTTCGATACAATAAAAAGCAGGATGCTGATCAATAAAGTGCAATTCGCTCAAGTCCAGTTCCTGCGAAGCAGACAAACGTAAGAACAACAGCGAACGATTCCCTGTTGTTAAATCGTATAAACGTTTCCGATATGTCTTTACAATTTTTTCCATTACGGAATATCCAATCCTTTAACCGACATTTTCATCGAACCTGTAGCATAGATTACGGCTTTGATCGATTCAGGCGTAACAAAAATATCTTTGGGTGCCAACTGATTTACCGTAGCCTTAATAAGTATGTTTTTAGTTACGTTATAAGATCCGATATAGGTGTTTAATTGTTTTTTCATTTCGGCCATATCTGCTGCAACCGAATACCGCAGTGCTTCCTGCATTCGTTTAGTAAGGGTACTTTTCAAGATCCAGTTGCCGGTTTTAATCATGGCATTTTTTGTCTCAATCGAATAGTCTAATTTTTTGAGATAGATGGTCTGTGTCAGTGAATCGTAAGTTGGTTTACCTTTCAAATAAATAAAGCCTGTTACGTTACCTGAAACTTTTGTTTTAACAATTAAATTATCACCACCACCATAGATCTGTATACTATCTATATGTATTTTTTTCTTTCCGTTCGAAGATGTAAATGTTTGTCCTGCGAGATGTTGTGTAGCCAATTTTCCTGCTTCTTCGTAGGTCATATCATTCACCAGAGAAATAACAAAGTCGCCGCCGGCATTATTCGTATAGGATGCATTCGGCAGGTTTGTAAGTTTTATCGCAGGCTTAGGGCCTACAAATGTTTCGGCAACACCGTCTATACGTATGGTTGCTGTTGCAAAATCTTTGTTTCCGGTTAATGGTGTTACTACAATGTTTGATGGGCTGATACGCAGCCACGCTGTTGGGTTATTATATAATTGTATGGGCTGATGCATGGCGTTCCAGCCTTCTTCAACATATTTACGCAATTGAATCTGTTGTTTTATTTCATCATCAATAGCACTGGTGATTACCTTTTGCTGTGATTTAATAACACGATCTGCAATAAATGTAACAGGTATTGAAATGCTTCCTCCGGTAATAACAGGTTTTTCAATCCAATCGTATTTTTCTAATGTTGTCTGTGGCTCCAGTGTCCAGAATACACCTATCTTCAGCTTGGTATTAAAGGTCATGCGCAGCGAGGCGTCGGCAGTGAATTCATCTGATACGCTAAAACCAAACTGATTGAATTCCCATTTAATCTTTGACCAGATTTTTATCGGCACTTCGTATACAATATCTTCGCCTTTCATTGATAATAAAATCGGATTCACTTTCCAGACTTTCATCAATACCCCATCTGAGAAATCATCGTCTTCGTAAATCAACCCGGTGAGTTGTTTGTTCAGCTCCGTTTCGATTTCCCGCAACGATAATTCAACCGGCACAACTACATGTGACACCGGAGGTTTGTATTCAAAGGTTTGATATGCTTCTGCAGGAGCCTTGGACTTAACCGTACGGCAGGATTGCACACATATCAGTGTGAAACATACAAGTACAAGGAAAATGATTTTATTCATGCTTTTCTATTGTGAATAATACTTTGAAGATGCGGATATTTTACAAGCGATCGGACGGACTGAAAAGCTGCCTGATCGCTGTGCTTTATGCCATTTATCTTTCTTAAATAATCATCGATATGTTCTGTAACAAATTTCAGCGAATTGCCAGACCGATTTTTTTCGGTCCGACGGCTTTATTGTTATAGGCTATTCAATTTTTTTGATCTCCTGTACGACTAGTAAACGCTCTTATACCAATTCAATTGCGTATAACAAATCAGCCTTCTTTCGAAGGCTGATTAAATGATTAAAGATTGATTTCAAATTGAACCAGATCGACAAACTCCTGTAAACGTTCGTTTAATTCTTTTTTATGCAAACCTATAATTCGCTCTGTTCCGAATTTTTCAACACAGAAAGATGCCATTGCAGAACCATAAATAATAGCACGTTTCATGTTTTCAAAGGAAGTATCTTTTGTACTTGCAATATAACCGATAAAACCACCTGCAAATGTATCGCCTGCACCGGTAGGATCAAATACATCTTCCAACGGCAATGCCGGAGCATAGAATACCTGATCTTTATTGAACAGCAAGGCACCATGCTCGCCTTTTTTAATAATTAACACCTTAGGCCCCATGGCAATAATTTTACGTGCGGCTTTTACAAGAGCATATTCGCCTGAAAGCTGGCGTGCTTCTTCGTCGTTGATAGACAATACATCAACCATGGCAAGAGTTTGTTTCAAATCATCCATAGCAATGTCCATCCAGAAATTCATGGTGTCCATTACAATGAGCTTTGGACGTTTTCTCAAACGCTCAATCACCGTGCGCTGTACAGAAGGGGCTAAGTTACCCAACATTAAATACTCGCAATCCTGATACGACTCCGGAATAATGGGATCAAACGTGCCTAATACATTTAGTTCGGTAACCAATGTATCACGCGTGTTCATGTCGTTGTGGTATCTGCCCGACCAGAAAAATGTTTTTTCATTTTCTTTGATCTGCAATCCTTCTGTATTGATCGCATGCGACTGAAGCATTTTAATATCTGAAGCAGGAAAATCTGCTCCCACTACTCCAACCAGATTAATTCTTGGATTGAAATAAGAAGAAGACAAACCAATATAGGTAGCGGCACCACCCAAAATTTTATCTGTTTTACCGAAAGGGGTTTCAATTGCGTCAAAAGCAACTGAACCAACTACTAATAAGCTCATAATTAGAATTAATTTATCTGCAAATATTGGTTCATTCCTGCTAAATCCCAAGCAGATGAGGGAATATAAATCAACATTTGAGGGAAATTACGAAGGTTATAAGCGATTTAGAAAGACTTATTCCATCAAAGTCTGATTTCAAGGAGTAATTCCATACAATTTTAACAATCCTGAATACAACTCTTCCGGATTTGTTTGAGCCAATTCGTACTCAAATGGACTTATTCCGATTTTGTATTTTCCAAACATATAATATCCATAATCACACATATCACAATCCAATTTGCCCACATGATTCATTCCATTTTTTATATTCTGGAGAATTTTTTGTTTCCCATTTATTTTTAATTGAAGATCAATAAATCGTTCTATTGTTGTTGGAGCATGTATTAGACTCAACTGTATACAAGAGACCGCGCTATCCAACTGACCAGTTACTTCATACGCCTGAGAATATTTCAACTGAAGTTTCTGTTTGTATTCCCAATATTCATTTCCACAGGAAAATATTTCTTCGTACTGCCTTTCATTAAAAGAATTGCGATATGTCAACATTTTTCTAAAAAAATAGCGGGCATTCGCGGTATCTTTCTTTTTTAGATAGATAGAAGCATTAAGCGCATAATAATCGTAGTCGCTTTTAAGTGGTTGAAATGGATTCAGAAAAAGCATTTCATCTTCTACAACATCGTATAGCGTATAATGTTCTGTATAATAAATGATGCTCCCAATCAATGTTATAAGAGAGCATATAATAATCAAACCTTTTTTCACCACTGTTAAGTAATTAATTTTTATTGCATTAAAAATAGCTTAAAATCACCCTGCCTGCCCTGCTTCCACAAATCCTTTGCGGATCATCTCGTGGGTTGTTCTGCCTGCATTTACTGCTTGCTTGTAACGTGCTTCAGATCGGTGAATCTTATATTCATGCAGGCTGTTAATAGCTGCTGCTATATAAGGCACATATTTAAAAACTGTTGAAGGTAAAGACATACGTCGGCACGCACGTGCACCCAGAAAATAATAATTATATCCCAAATGAATCTTTACCAGCAGTTTTTTCTGCCAGGTTTTCGGAGGATAAGAGCCTGTAAGCGGTGCCTGCATCAACGATAGGGCAAGTGCCTTGGTATCGTCGTCTGCTACGGGCTGCGACATGGACCAAATATATAATATCCTGATAGCTTCTTCTTCGTTATCCGGCAGATAATCCGAAGGTATACCCAGCAAATAACCGATGTATTTCCAGAAATGAAACAATCCTTTTATTTCTCTTTCTGTTGGTGCGAACCCCTGTTTCCGCAGGCCTTCCAGAAAGACTAAAGAAAACCCTAAATTTGTAGCAACCATGTCTCCCTGGTTGACCGGTATTCCCCAACGATTGTTGCTCCATTCAGGCATACGCTGTGTATATACGCGTGCTAGTGCATGCATGACCCGAACGTTGACCGCACTTTTAAACCCCGGACCAAAACGTTCCAATGCATTTTTACCTGTTACATGTACCCAAAAATCAAGCGTATCTGTCATGCGCTTATATGCCCCATTGCGCAAAGCTCCGGTATAGATCAGCGGTTTATTGATAGCAGCAGATTCGTAACCACCCATAAGACAATAATTGCGCAGTACCAACAATGCAAAGCGTCCGGTTCGCCGGCAGAAAGCCGCACCGTCTTCCATTAACACAGGATCGAGCCAGGATGGAATTGTTTCTGCTTCTGTAATCAACTGCTGTAAAGCTGGTGGTATGTCCGAGTATTTTTCAGTGCCCTCTTCTATAATTTCATTCAACAATTCATGTGTACGTTTGTGCCCCAGTGTTTCGAACACTCCGGTGATAACTGCATCCGCAGATGAGTCACATTCATTGTAGCGAACAGTATATGCTTTCACATCTGCTTCTGAAGGAATGGCTGCTATTTTTTTTAATAATTTTTTGCCACCACCAAGCTGCCAGTATTCTGAAAATCCAGGTGATGGATACGTATATCGTTCAGGTACAAACATGTTTTAGTATAGGGGACTGATTGTTTATGGTGAAGATACAAAGAAGGTCTCAGCTTTATTACATTACATTAAGAGTCTAAATTCCAAAGGACAAAATACAAATCACAAGCGGCACTCATTTGTTCGCCTTATTGCATTTTATGGAATTACAACATCAAACAATATTATGACAATAAGATCATAACTACTTTTCAGGTTTAACTATTTTCCGTTTGTAGCATTTTTTTATAATCGCTCATCTTCACCCAATAGTTCACCCAATAATACAGACCTATGCCACCTAAAATTAAACCGAGACCGGGAATGATTAAACAGCAAAACAACATACAATAGGATAGTCCGATCCAGAAGCCGGGCTTCTCTTCGTCCACCTGTATGTTTCGTTTATTAAATTCCAGTCGCAGCGACTCGGCAGTTTTCACAACAATAACAACCTGCCATAAAAGACCAATTAAAGGCACCATCGCAATCCAAAGTAATGCAGGTTGAATTTTATGATTCTCTTCACTGATTTGTTTGAATAAGCGCTGCAGGTTTAAAAGAAAAAAGAATAAGGGAACAATATATACCAGCAGCAATAACGACTGTGTTTCTGCTGAGCCAAGACCTAATATAAGTAATGTGTTAAACGGAGCAATCATATTATTAAAGTTACTAAATGGGACTAATTAAGCCTTATACAACAAACGAGATTTTATTTTTGAATTTTATTTTCAAAAAATATAAATATCATTTATAAAATATTCATTTAAAAGAAGCCATACTACCCATCATGGGTAGTACAGAGCTTTATAAAATGAGCGATATTTGTATAGATTAAAGATGATACAAAATAGACTATTTGATATCGGCTAAAAGTTTTAAATATATAAATAACTTTTGTTCAGTTCTAATTAAAAGAATTTTTATATATTTTTTGGTTTTAATAGGTTGCAATACGGCAGATTGCAACCTATTTTTTTTGTTTTTTCGCACAATAACTTTTCTGCTGCAATTACCTGTACAGATAGCAGAAATTATTCATCCGAAATTAATAGCTTATATAGGGCTGTGCGGAAGGCTATAGTATAGGGTAATGAATTACCAAAAAATCAGATATACCGTTCACGTTTTGCGTAATGAATAGCATCTTCTTTATTACAAACCTGTAGTTTGATGTAAATATTTTTAATATGATATTTTACGGTAGCCAAACTGATCCCCAACAATTCAGAAATCGATTTATAACTTTTACCGTCAGAAAGTTTTGTCAATACTTCAGTCTCTCTTTCTGTTAATGGAGAATTGGTGTTTTTATGAAAAGATTGTACAACCATGCGCGCAATATTTGCACTCATTGGTGCACCGCCTGCACATATTTCATCAAGAGAGCTTAATAAATCTGTTTGATTGGTGTGTTTGGTCAAATATCCTGTTGCACCGGCACAAAGTGCTTCATATACCCGAACACTATTTTCAGAAATGGTAATAATAACAATATTAACATCAGGAAATTCTTGTTTGATTTTCATACAAGCTTCAATGCCATTTATACCCGGCAAATCAATATCCATTAGAATAATGTCAGGCATATCTTCCCCTACGTATTGCATTGCAGTCTCTGCATCTTCGTATACAGCAACTACATCGTATTTGTGGCTTGAAGAAATAAGTAGGCGAAATACCTCGCGTATACTTGTATTATCTTCAACTATTGTAACCCGTACTTTTTTTGGACTTTTCATAACCGAATGAAAATGAATTGAACTTACTTATTAATAAATTATTCAAGACCTTAACTTAAACGATGCGCTGCCATTATTTATAGCATTTGCAAACTCAGCCTTTCAACAAGCATACGCGTTTATTCAAAATTATGAATATTAATATTACGATGCTCCTCTATTTAAAATTATATCCAATTTGAATCTAAAACTATGACCATTGTTATAGCATAATAACAAATTGTTTTTTTATTAAAACTGAATCTTTTCTGAATTATCCTCTTTACTCTTATCAAATATGCCATACGGACAACGACAATATGATAATTATCACTTTAGAATACTGCAAACCAGATTATTACCTATATGTAGTTTATACGCAGATAACAACTTCTTGTTCATCTATTGTTTTGTCCAAACATCTATTTTTTAGTAGTTTAGAACAATAATCTATTTATACAACGAATGACCTGCCTCAAAATTACATTTACACTCTTGCTCGTTATTTTTTCTTATGCATCCATATTGGGCCAGGGATGTAGCGATGCGGGTTTTTGCACCATGGGAGCAATGCGCCCAAATCAAAATTTTGGAAACAAAGCTGCTGTCAAATTGCGTTCGGTTGAATTATTGCAATATGTAGGCGTGACTAAATTTCATGACGTGATTCGCACTTCTCTGATGGATATCAATATTGGTATTGGAAAAAAAGGTTCATTTCAATTAAAGCTCCCCTATACAGCTGTTTCAGGTTCATTAGCAAACACACAGGGTTTTGGTGATATTTCGTATGCATATACACATGCACTGCTTGTAAAAAATTCCTATCAATTATCGGCTACACTTGGCGGAAAAATCCCAACAAATATTGCCGACAAGCAAAGTGCAGATGGCAGACCGCTCCCTATGTATTATCAGACAAGTTTAGGTACGTATGATGTTGTTGCAGGACTTTCTTTCATTACCCGGAATTGGTTACTGGCAGCGGGTTACCAGCAAGCCTTGAATGCTAATCAAAATGATTTCAGGTGGTCTGAATGGACCGGAAGCTCTCAGCAAGCTACAGCAATTGAATATCCGCCTTCATGGAATTTAAAAAGAGGTAAAGACATTATGTTTCGCATTGAACGAAATTTTCGTTCTACAAAATGGAACGCGTATTTAGGTCTATTAACTATATACAGAATCAACAAAGATATTATTTCAAAAGGAACAGATGTTACACGTGTTGAAGTGCCTGGTACCACAGGACCAGCAATTACAGCACTTACAGGTATTGGTTATCGTTTTTCAACCCGCATAGCTCTTAAAGGAATGTTCGGACTTAAGTTACACAGCAGAGATAGTAACCCAGATGGATTGTCGAGAGAATTTGTATCGAGTCTTAGTATTGAAATAAAACTGTAAGTGCAGCTTTTGCTTATTCTTCTTTAAACATTTATGAAAAAAGTTTTACTTTCCTGTTTTTTATTTATCCTGTTATACTGCTCTGTATATGCTCAGGTATTATCAGAGAATCAGAGCAAAGCCGATAGCTTATTTGATCTGGGCGAATATGCTGCAGGTATGGAATATTACAGACTTGATGCAAACAAACAGAAATCTGAAACTTTAAAAACCTATTATTTCTATTGTATAACACAACAGGCCGAATGTGCTACCCGGTTAAATAATCTGGAAGATGCGCAAAGTATTATTGATGCTGCATTACTAAAGTGCCCGCCTGAATTTATCAATGAAAAGGCTGCCCTTTTAAATACCCAGGCAAAAATATATTATCAGCAAGGTCAGCTGGATAAAGCAACCAATACCATACAAACTGCCATTGACTTATTAAAGAATCTGATTGCTGTAAAAGACAACAATTCTCCGGAGAGAAAAACGACAGCGGTTACTCTTTCTGAATGCTATAATACAGAAGGGTTGATCGACTGGATCAGCGGCAATAATGAAAAAGCATTAGAATATTTAACAGAATCTTTAGTTATCAGAAAAAAAATATTCGGAGAGCAGGCCACACAGGTTGCCGCAGTGTATAATAACATGGGTCTGGTATATTCAGACATAGACCTGAACCAGGCGCTTGAATATTATGAAATGGCATTAGAGATTTATCAGAAAGTATACCCTGCCAATCATCCGGCTCTGGCCATAGAATACAGTAATCTGGGTCAGATATACCGAAAACAATCTGTATACAATACATCGCTCTCGCAATACGAACATGCCTTAACAATCTGGAACGATCGCTACACGGGCATGCACCCCAATAAAGCATTTGTGTATTCAAGCATGGCACAAGTGTATGAAGAAAAAAACGAATTGCTCCCGGCTATAGAAAACGCAAACAAGGCACTTTCAATATACAAAGAAACCTATGGCGAAAAACACCCGAATACTGCTGCCTGCTACACATTAATAGGCAGTATTTATTGTGCGCAAAAAGAATACAATAAGTCGCTTGAGGCTATTCAACAATCATTAATTTCTAACTGCAGTTATTTTTCAAATACTGATTACCGCAGCAATCCGGGTATTAAGGAATATTACGACGGACAATTGCTCCTTTCAACCTTAACAAACAAAGCAATCGTTTTGTGTAAAAGAGAAAATGAAAAAACGCTGCGTCTCAAAGATTTAACATTAGCGCTTTCAACCTATCAATCCTGCGATACGTTGTTAGACAAATTAAGACAAACACGTACCAGCAAAAACGATAAGGTGGCGCTGGGTACGTATAGTTATGACATCTACGACAAAAGCGTTGCGCTTTGTCTCTTGTTATCCAAAAATACGTTACGCAAAAACTATTACCTGAAAGCAGCCTACTATTTTATTGAACGCAGTAAGGCTTCTGTATTGCAGGAGTCTATTACCGATGCCAAAGCCAAATCTTTTGCCGGAATACCTGCTGAAGAAATTAAAAAAGAAGAAACATATAAAACAACCATCACATATCTGGAACAAAAACTTGCCAAAGGAATCAACGATGAAACAACGATGAAAAACGTTACATCTCAGTTGTTCGAGACAAAAAGAAATTATGAAAACTTTATTCATTCGCTTGAAAAAAATTACAGCGAGTATTACAACTTAAAATATAACATTCAATCTATAAGTATTGACTCTTTACAAAAAAAACTTGCGCCCTCTGATTGCATGCTTGAATATTTGGTTTCTGAAGAATCCAATTCCATTCAGGTTTTCTGTATCACACAAAAGAAATTTAATGTTTATTCTATCCCACTAACAAGTACGTATGAAAAATACATTGCGGGTATGCGCAATGCTATCAAATTCAATAATAAGTCTACATTTATAAAAACGTCTTTTGCCATATACAAACAATTAATTCCTAAAATACCCGCATCTGTACACCACTTGATTGTAATTCCGGATGGCAAAATGAGTGCGATCCCTTTTGAAGCTCTTCTGTCTGAGCTGCCACACAGCGACACCTGCAGCTATAGTGAAATGTCTTTCCTATTGAATACCTACTCGGTTAGCTATAATTACGCAGGCACATTATATGAAAATACAGAAAAGGCAAGTACCTCAAAAAAAGTATTATTGTTTGCACCGGTAAACTTCAGTATTACAAGCGATCTTACAACCTTGCCAGGTACACTCGAAGAAGTAAACGAACTTCAAACCTTATATAAATCAACCAATTCTACCGACGTATATACGTATGCATCAGCATCAAAAAATATTTTAACCAATGATTCGATAAGCAAGTATGCTATTATCCATTTAGCCACGCACGGTTTGGTAGATGAAGAACAACCCGAACTATCTTGTATTTATACAGCCGGAACTTCTGAAGAAAATGACCGTATACATGCTGGAGATATGTACAATATGCATTTGAATGCCGATTTGGTTACGCTTTCCGCTTGTCAGACCGGACTTGGAAAGCTTGCCAAAGGCGAGGGTATGATAGGTTTGTCCAGAGCATTGTTTTATGCCGGAGCAGATAACATAATGGTTTCCTTATGGAAAGTTTCCGACCTTTCTACGCAACAATACATGCGCAGCTTTTATACCAACTACCAAAAAGCTCCTCTACTTGGGTTTGCCGAAGCATCCAGAAAAGCAAAATTGTCACTCTTACAAACACCTGAATTTAACAGTCCGTATTATTGGTCTGCATTTATTCTAATTGGCAAATAATACATAGTAAATCAACTTCCTCCATGACACATCTTCCATCTTCTTGGAAAAACATCTTGTACAAAATAACCTGTACAACAACACTCTTCTCTATTCCTGTTTACATACTAACAGCTCAGGTTGCCCCCAACTGGAAATATAGACAGGAGCTATACGGCTTTTTACAACATCCGGCCGATTCGATTTATATTCAGGACAGAGCAACGCTTGAAGAACTGCCGGAAGCCAATTGTACTAAAACAGACGTGCGTTACCACACCTTAACTGCCAAAGCAGAACTTATTCAGATTGCAATAAAATCCAAACCCTTTATTGCTTCGCACCACTACATAAAACTTACAGATACCACATATTCTATTTCAAAAGGAAAGAAAAAACCTGAAACAATTATTGTACTGAACCAAATTGACAGCATTAAGGCAATAGGTATTAATAAAAATATACCCGAGAGTGAGATTGCTAGTTTTATTATTCTCAGGAACAATAAAAAAATAGCCATTCCTGCCGAAGCATTTAAAGATTTATACAACATTCATTTTTGTGCCACCCATAAAAAGCCTGAAGTATACATACACCCAAAAACAAATTTCTTGTACATATATCTTCATGGAAGTGATGGTCAAAACAGTTATTCGGTGAAATTCATTTTTAATCAAACAGGATATGTCACCAGAATTGTGAATACACATTCCTGCTTAGCAGATTTCGACTTTATTGACGGCTTTGGCGAATGTGAGTAATTCCATTACAATGGATGAATCCAGTCAGCCGCTTACTTTACCCTACGAATAATACATCTCTTCATAATCACTGATTATTGGGTCAGGATTACTATATTTGATTTCCCAGAATTATGCTAGCTGCTTACTTAACTTTCATATTATGAAAAACTGGATCGTATATAGTCTCATCTCCATGTTCTTTGCCGGACTAACTTCCGTAATTGCTAAATACGGAATGAAACATATAAGTTCTGATTTGGGTCTGGCTGTCAGAACAAGTGTGGTTTTCGTTTTCGTAATTTTGAATTTTATTGTTTTTCAAAACATAAAAGAAGTCGGCAGCCTAACAACAAAAGCAGTTGTTTTCTTAATGATTTCAGGTGTAACAACTTCTTTGTCCTGGATATTTTACTACAAAGCAATTAAAATCGGTGAAGTATCGTATGTTGCATCTATTGACAAAGGCAGTATTGTGATTACGCTTTTGCTTTCACTCATCATTCTGGGAGAACCTCTTACGCCAAGATTATTAGTAGGCGCAGCATGTATTATTGCCGGAATGCTTATACTTACCATTAAATAACTTTTTACATGAAAAAATTATTGCTCTTATTTATAATCGGAAATGTTTATCTGTCTGTGTCTGCACAATCAGATAAAAGACTTTCCGCCAATAATGTTCCATCCAATATTACGGCATATATTGATCATACATACCCTTCTCATTCAAGCATTGCTTATTACAGAGAGATGAATGCTGACAGCCTTTGTTACGAAGCTGCATTTAAATACAACAAGCAAAACTTTATTTTATTATTCGATACTCTTGGCAATTGTCTGGAAACTGAAATGGAAATTCCTTTTGAAAAACTGCCGGAAGCGATTGAAGAAGCCGTTGAACAAAAGCTTAAAGCCGACTTTCAAAAACATTCTATTAAAAAAACCGAACTGGTTACCTATACAGATAAGGCATTGTACGAAATAGAAGTTCAAGGAAAAAAAGAGCATGAGGCGGAATATTACGAATATTATTTCGATGACAAAGGATCTTTTATCCGTTCCGAAAAAATTGAATTAAAACCTATACCAAGTTTCTTCTAAGATGAAAAAAATACTTACTGCCTTATTGTTCATCTTTATCTTTATTCAGGTACAAGCACAAAATCTTTCGTTCTATGGTTTGCTGCCTGCTATTTCCCAAACAGGCCGGATAAGCAAAAAGATTGATTACAATTTTTTTGCTTCAACAACCATTGATGCTTTTAAAAGTTTGCAGCACGATGTAAATTATCCTGCAAAAGATTTTCAGCTGTATATTCAGCCAAGTGTTATTTACAAATTTTCACCTAATGTAAATATTGCTGTAAGTTATACCTACCAACGAAACAACCCGCTCACAGACGACTACAGCAATGAACACCGCTTGTGGCAGCAATGTATTGTTGGTCACACCTTTTCTAAAGTGCGGATGACAAATCGTTTCCGTTTTGAAGAACGTTTCATACAAAACCGAACAACCGGTGATTATCCATTAAGTACCCGCTTGCGTTATCAGATGGGCTTTAATATGCCTTTACAGGGAAAGACATTAGATGAAAAGGAATTTTATCTGAACACATATAATGAATTTTACTTTAGCTTAACCGGTACAAAAAATGCTACCTACAGCGAAAACTGGACATACGCCGGCATTGGTTATTCGTACAGCAAAAGCAGTAGAATTGAATTAGGTTATTTGCTGCAGATATCTGCACGAAACAAACAGCAGGACCTGCGCATATTAAATCTTGCTCAAATAACGTGGATTACAAATTTCAATTTTAAAAAGAAATCTGCTAATTGAATTGGCTGAAATTCATTATAGAATAAGTATTTTTGTAGAATACACTACGCATTGACATGAATTGGATCATATTAATTATTGCAGGTTTATTTGAAGTGATCTTTGCCTTTTGTTTGGGTAAAGCAAAAGAAACAACCGGTACAACTTCTTATCTATGGTTGTTTGCATTTGCAGTTACATCAACAATCAGTATGTATCTCTTGTACCGTGCGATACAAAGCTTACCGATCGGAACTTCTTACGCTGTATGGACGGGTATAGGAGCAGTAGGTACTGTAATTGTGGGCATCGTGTTTTTTAAAGAACCAGCAGAATTCTGGAGACTTTTTTTTCTTACCACATTGATCGCATCTATTGTTGGTTTAAAATTTATAGCACATTAATCACATTAGTTGAATTAAAGTTGTTTTACTATTTCGCCAAGAACCCGCTGTTTGCCTAATACATGCAGCCTTTTTTATTCTTCTAAATCCTTAACGCTCAAAAAATAGCCTTTCAAAAACACCTATTCAATACTAAAATTTTAGTATTCTGTACCTGATACTGAATATCTGTTTATACTGAATACATTTCATTATTTAAGCCATTTTTATTAAGTTTAGATATACATGAAAAAACTGTATATCTATTCAAAGACAATTGCCGGTCTTTACATTTCACCAGCACAATCAAAAAATAAGCTATGAAAAAACATTTACTATTATTACTCTTTATTACATTCTGCCTTTCAAAAATAGCCTCTGCACAAACTACAGGTACATTCGTTGTATGCAACAACGGCAACAGAATGGGATCATGCAGTGACACATCCATTACCTTAGCAGATATTTTTAACTACACCGGCATTCAGGATTTGAATGACCCGAATGATGATGTAAGTATGTATAAAATGTTTCGTCTTGACGGGCCCGTAATTACCACAGACGAACTTACAACGATTAAATATACCGATTACACACACGTGTACATACAAAAAATGAACCCTACTGTTGGCGGTCATGAAGGAGTTGAAATACTGATCGATTACATTATTCCACCAACATCAATGTTTGCCGTTGACACATTAAAATATACCGTTGATAAGGGGGCTACAATAAGTTATGTAGCTGACTTTTTTGCGAATCTAAATCTATTTAGCAGCTCTAAAGATGTATTGCCAATTAACCAACGTATATTATTTACGGATGAATCAATCGGTACTGAAACACCGATGGGAACTGACGGACCATGGACGGTTGGAAAAGGGAAATATAAAATCAGAGTAATGGTTTCTGTTTGTACTGCAACAGACTATTACTACGACAGCATCTATGTAATTGTAAATGAATCACCATGTATTCCTGTTGAAATTAAAAATATGCCATCGGTTTGCAGAGATGAGGTTATTGATATTACACCTTATGTATATGTCGATGGTTCAGTAGCAACATCAGAGCAACTGGGGGAAATGACTTTTATAAATAAAAGTGATTTCTCAAATCCAATAGGTACAAGTCTTGATCCAACTGCCGTTGATATGACTCAAATGATTAACAAACATCTTCTTTTTCCTAAGCTTGAAATTGCATACCAACCCAACGCTGATTTCGGTGTCTGCATAAACTACACTTTCTTTCCTTCAACAAAAGTACCTTCAAAGGTTTCTGCTTCAACTACGGTTATTTCAAAAGATAATTATGGACAAGAAATTGTTTACGCCTTAGACGGCGAATATTACAGCTTCAATGGTATGTTTAATAAAAACACATTTAAAAAATTATACCTGGACAATTACAACACTGTAGTTGGGGGCACTGTATTTAATTTTTATACAGATGCACTCTATCAGTCTCCTGTTGCAGGTGATAACCTGGCTCCGGGCCGTTATTATATTGTTGCAACCAACCCAAATTGCAGCAATGACAGTACTGTATTTGATGTTACTATTAAAGACAGGGACTTTGATATTGTATGGCAATCTGCTCCCAGCATAGGCAAAGGATATTATACATTCACTGCTCCTACCTACGATGGGGCTACGTATGACTGGTTTGTATGGGGAGGCTCTATTGTACAAGGAAAAAATGCAGTACAGGCTACTGTTTACTATTCAGAAACCGCTGCTGCTTCTGTACTTGTAAGCTGCACCATTACCTTGCCTGCACCTGCTAATGCCCGCACAACGGATACAGACAACGCACTCCAGTCTGCTGTGTATTTAAGTACTACAAGCGATGGCAGCAAAGAGGTGATGGACTTCACCACTGTTGTAACCGCTACACAGGCATATACTGAAAATACTTGTACAATCTACCCCAATCCGGCAACAGAAACATTCGCAATCTCCGGTAGTGGCGTGTACGATATAAAGGTTTATAATACCCTTGGGCAACTGGTGCATGCAAACAGTTCATATACGGCCAATACACCTATTTCTATAGACAGAAAAGGCATGCACGTTGTTTATCTGAGCCAAAAAGGAATTACCCAAACAATGAAAATAATACTGCAATAGCAGTGAAAGCAGATACAAAAGGCAGTTATATTTTATAGTTGCCTTTTGTATTTAAATCAAGCATCATTCGAAATAAAAAATCAAAAGCTTATAATCCCAACAATAAGACCTACCTTATAACAACCAGAATCTCCGTTTCTTTTTCGGTGTGGAATTTCAACCTAAATTTTACACCGTCTATGTCACACTTAGAAGATATTTCGATTCAAGTAGAAAATTTTTATGCAGCGTTAGATACTGACCTTGCAAATTTTCAACAGCAGGCCAACTATTCATGCATTAGCGGATGTTCTAAATGTTGTAGTTCCCCCAATATTGAAACGAGCATTCTTGAACTACTTCCTTATGCTTTCTATCTTTATAAAAAGAACGAAGCAGAAACTGTTTATGACAGCTTATTGCTGAATAAATCCCCTATCTGTTCCTTATATCAGCCTGTTCAAACGGATATAAGAAAAGGCGGATGTTTGGACTATCCGCATCGTGCCTTAATCTGCCGATTATTCGGATTTTCGTTTACACGCGACAAACTTGGCAAGCCCGTATTATTAACCTGCAAAGACATTAAAGCACACCATGCTCATGCACATGAGGTCATTACAACAAAAGCACAAGAAGGCTTAACAGTACCTATCGCAAATAATTATTACAACCAGCTAACAGATATTGATTACAACTTAAGTCGACAGTTGTACCCTATTAATGAAGCGATGCGACTTGCTATTGAAATGGTATTAAACCATTTTCACTACAGCGAACCTTATGGGGAAGATCAAAAAAATGCTTCGTAAAAATTATTTATTCTCTTTTTTTAATTCATTGAAAAAGATTGCCAGATCAGTATCAAAATAGGTACAAAGACTATCCAGTGTACTTAAAGTAATATTTGCACTACCTGCTTCAATTCTGCCAATATGTATACCGGTATCATGATAAACAATTTCCTGAGTTAAGTGTCTTTCTTCACGAATTGCTTTTAATTTAAGAGCTACCTGCTCTACCAATTTTTGATTTTTTATCTGGCTCACATCGAAATCTCTGCAAATTGCAAATAATTATTAATTACTTATTTGTCATTAATGAATTTTATTAATAGTATTGCCTATCTGACAACATGTTTTTTAAACTAACGACTAGCTCTATGATAGCAAACAAAAAAACAATTATCCTGAATTTGATTGTAGAAGATTTCTGCATGCAGCAATTATTGCACGGTATGGAAAGTATTGGTTTCACCACGCTTCACGAAAATAACCTGTACAAAATTGTAGCAGGGTTAATGGAACTGGATCCGGAGGAAATTCCGAATAGCTGGCTCAATACGTATTACAGCTACTATGAGAAGGCCTGCAATGTAAAATACTACGACCGAAAAGACTTATTCATTTTAGCAAACAGATGCCTGAAGGAGCTTCTGATTATAAATATTTTCAGTGTATAACTCACGCAAACAAAACTGATGACATGCTTTAAATACGAACTAAGAAAGTTTATCTGATTCTTTACCGGAAGAACTGTTTATTGATAAACTCGCAATTACATTCTTATAAGCTTCAATTTGCCCTTTTAAATTTATGATTTCTTTTTCTAACGCAGTTTCCCTGCTTGCTCTTTCATATTCAGGAACATGTTCCTCAACCATTGATACGCTCTGTAAAGAAGTTCTATACAAATCGCCATGACCCGTTAATAACCACCTGGCATCTACATTGTCAAATGTCAATAATATCTTTTCAAGAACAACAAATGACGGCTGACTCTTTCGACCGGCAACAATATTATGTATAATAGTAGGATCAACACCCAATTTTAAAGCAAAGCTCCTGTTATTGAGATTCAGCTCTTCAATAAGAATTTTAATCCGTTCGTTTATTATGAGAGAATTCATGATAAATAATTGCTAAAATAATTGGCAAACGAAATAATAATATTTACATTTGACAAAATAAATACGAACAACGTTGGCAATATAACAAATAAATATTGACAAAAGTAAATATTTATTTGTTAAAAACCAGCTATTCAATCATTTTACTATAACTCATCAATGCTATGGATGGAATAATGAATTCGATGCATTCAAACGAAACACATGATTTGTTAAAAAAACTGGATGATCTATTTGCATCTGCACCACCCTCTCAGCTCAGGCAAAGCGTTCATGAGATCTACCTTACATACATCATTCAAAATCATGAAATGTTGCCAATGAATTTCACTCGTATAGCAACAGACATTTATTTTCTGTTGAATTTTTTAGAGAAGGTTGAGAAGAGAGGATAAAAAATAAAGATCCGTTTGTTATAATATAGATGAAAAACAAACGGATCTTTTCAATACAATAAGTCCTGTTGTTATTCTCTATTCCTCATATTTTCGTAACGTACGAACACAGAGAAAAACACTTGCCACAATCATTACTGCTCCAACAAGGAATGGCGCACCGGGTAATTCAACAGGTGCGTTGGCACCCGTAAAATAGGAAAATAAATTATTCATCAACAAAGGGCCTAAAATTGTTGTTACACTCAGCAACGAAGTTAGTGCACCTTGTAATTCTCCCTGCTCCGTTGCAGGCACCTGTGCAGAGGTAATGCTTTGTATCGAAGGGCCCGCAATGCCGCCAAGTGCATACGGAATTAAGATTGCAAACATCATCCAGCCTTGATTGGCAAAGGCAAATAACAACAAGGCTGCTGCTTCCAGCAACAGCCCAATGTATAGTGCCCATTTTTGCCCGATCTTGGGAATGATTAAACGAATCAAACCACCTTGCACAATAGCAACCAGTACACCTACAAAGCCAAGTGAATAACCAACTATCTCATTGTCCCAGCCAAATTTATATTCGGTGAAGAATGCCCAGTTAGATTGAACTGCATGTGATGCAAGAAAAAATAATGTCATCGACCAGATCAAGCCAGCCACAACGGGATATTTTTTCAAATGAAACAATGAACCGATGGGGTTCGCGCGCTTCCATTCAAAAGCTCTGCGATCTTCTTTCGGTAATGATTCAGGTACAAAGAAATATCCGTACAAAACATTCAACAATGTAAAAGCCGCGGCTACCATAAACGGAACGCGCGGGCCCCAGTTACCGGCAATACCGCCAATCACCGGACCAATAATAAAACCTACACCAAAGGCAACACCTACCAAACCAAAATTCTGTGCACGTTTTTCAGGTGTACTGATATCGGCTATATATGCGGTAGCTGTTGTAAAACTGGCACCGCTGATACCTGCCAGAATACGGCCCACAAACAGCCAACCGATTGTCGGTGCAAAAGCAGAAAAAATATAATCAAACCCCAGACCCAGTAATGCAATTAATAATATGGGCCTTCTTCCGTATCTGTCACTCAACGCACCCAACACCGGTGAAAAGAGAAATTGCATAATGGCATACGCAAATGTGAGCCAGCCATTATACTGTGCGGCTTCGCTCAACCCTTCTCCCGTAAGTTCTTTAATCAGATCAGGTATAACAGGAATAATAATACCGATACCGATAACATCAATTAATAGTGTAACGAAAACAAATCCGAGTCCGGCTTTTTTATTGGTATTCATAAATAATAAATTAAACCACTGTATGCGAAACGCTTTACTTATTAACTTTAGTTTTTTTCTTCACCAATTTAACGATGCCTCTAATAGCAAGTCCTATAAGAGATAAAGGAAGCAATATCCAGAAAATCAGAATTAAAATCAGATCTCCGAAGCCTGAAGGTCCGCTTAAAAAGATATGTTGAAATAACATATTTCTGAATGTTTAAGTATTGAACAATTCACTCACCTTCATAGGATAAAAAGGTTTGCCATGTGATTAGATATTATAAATATTTTATCTGACAATCAACTTACCGCTACTACTTCCTATTTTATAATAATATACGCCAGAAATAAAATTATGAATATCGATTTCTTCTGAGTCTGAAATATTTTTTTGCAATACAATTTCGCCAACTGCATTGTACATAATTATGGATGTTGCGCCAGGTACAACAACAGTAATTTTTTCTGTTGCTGGATTGGGATATACTTCAGCTGTTGTAACAGCAGATTGTGGTGTATTAATTGCTGTTGTAATAGCACTACAATCTGTGCGATTAGGGGTAACTGAAAAATTAGTTAAAACTGTAGGATTGGGATTTTCAGGTGTCGAATCAAAGCAATTATTAGAAGCAGATAATGACTGTAATGTTGTAGGTAAAGAGAGTGTTGTATTACTTGTATTACTAATACGACTTGTACTTGTAGAAGTCGTAGGCAAACTTTGTAAATAGTTATATGAACAATCTAAAAAAATTAAATTAGATGGTAAAGCAGGCAATGATGTCAATTTATTCGCGCGACAATTTAAGTCAGTAAGGCTGTTTGGTAATACAGGTAAAGCTGTAAAGTCACATTCATAGCAATATAATGTTGTCAAGACACTTGGTAATGCTGGCAGGGTCTTTAATAAATTATTTTGTGAACAATCTAAATATGTTAATGTGGCGGGTAAAACTGAAATGCTGTCTAGTCCATAATTGCTGGCACAGTTCAAATAAGTTAAATTTTCAGGTAATACTGAAATGTTTTCAATTAAATTATAAGAACAATCTAAATACGTTATTCCCGCAGGTAAATTAGAAAGACTTGTTACCCAATTAAGATTCATATTAAGTGTAGTCAAATTAGTAAAATATTCTATACCTGTTATATCACTAACATTTTTAGCATTTATGTTCAGTGTTGTTTCATTTTGAATAGGTGAACAGGCAATATCCATTTCATTATTTCCATTAAAACATGTTGGATATTTATTTTCCAGAAATGCTCTGAAATACTGATCTGGTATGGTTACATACGTTTTGCAATCTGTACGATTGGGAGTTACAGAAAAACCACTGTAATGCGACGGAGATGCTACAGGCGTTGTAGTGAAACAATTATTATATGCAAATAACGTCAACGCATCGGGAATTTCAGGTAGGCTTGTTAAGAAATTATTTTGACAAAATAATGTCGCTAAAGATGCTGGAATAGTTGGCAGATTCGTTAATCCATTATTATCACATCGAATATCATACATGTTTGCTGGCAATGAAGGCAAAATATAAAGGTTATTATAACCTGCATATAAACTTCTTATTGTAACAGGTAATTCCGGAAGTTGTGTAATATTATTGTTATTACATGATAAATATTGCAGCTGATCTGGTAATGTTGGCAAGCTCGCAAGCAGATTTCCGTCACACTCGATGTGAACAAGATTTATATTTGCAGTTAATGAAGGTAAATTGCCTAGTTTATTTGTATTGCAAAGGAGGCTTTGTAATGAATTAGGCAACACAGGCAAGCTGGTTAAGTTATTACTTGAGCAATCAATAAATGTTAAATTGTCCGGTAAATTTGATAAGGATGCTACCGAATTTTTACTCATGAAAAGAGTATGCAAAGATGTAAAATATTGAATTCCGTCTATATCTGTTATGCCATTTGATGATATATCCAATGTTGTGGCATTTGTTATAGCAGTACATGTACTATCCATTTGATCACTCAAATTAAAACATGATGGATATAGTGTTTTCAAAGCATTTTTAAAATTTACATCCGGGATGGTTACGTACGTTTGAGCAAATACATTTGTAACGAACAAGAACACTAAGTTTATTATAAAGAATATTTTTTTCATGCTACTTAATTGATAGTAATAGTAAATCCTGTATTATAAGATTATTTTATTGATTTTTTCGATCGACCTTTAAAACTACTCAATTACCTTCATCGGATAAAAAGGTTTGCTCTGATCGAAAATGTATTTGTACGTGATATGTATTTTCCTGATTTTACCGCCAGCGGCTTCTGCTACTTTAATCATCTTTGGATTAAAATTTCCGATCCAGTTCATTTCAAATTCGGTGTAGCGCCCCATTGGCTGAACAACCTTTGCTGCGGCCATTACAATAGCACCTTCCAGACCTTTGCTCTGAAACTCCGGTACAACACCAAACACTACACCAAACATTTTTTTACAGCTGCCGGTATATTTGTGATACAGGAATTTCAGTTTGGCAATGATATCCCACTTCCCTTTCAGCTTTCCATTCAAATGCTTAAAGATCTGATTCAATTCCGGAATCATAATAAAAAATGCAATGGGTTCATTATTGTAATACGCGAACCATATAATCTCTTCATCCAGAATTGGCTTCAGCTGATTCATCATTGCCATCGCTTGCGCTTTAGGCATTTCGCGTACACCGGCATGTTTGGTCCATGCTTTATTATATATGGTTCTGAAATCTTCGCCGTATTGCTCTAATTTATTTTTTTCAATATGCTTGAAACTATACGCAGGGTCGCGTGCCAAACGATCAGCCTTCTCCTGATATATCGGCGGCAGATCACCTTCTACAAAACGATGAAACGTGTATTGCTGATAGTATTCTTTAAATCCATAATTTTCAAACAAGGGTCTGTAATATGCCAGGTGATATGGCATGCCATACACAGGCTCGTAAAAACCATCTACCAGCAAGCCCCACCAATTTAAGCGCTCACCAAAATTAATCGGTCCCTCCATGGCTTCCATACCACGCTCAATCAACCAGTTTTTAGCGGTATCAAATAACAGGTTTGCAGCAGCTTGATCGTCTATGCATTCAAAAAATCCGCAGCCTCCGGTTTTATATTCCGAAGTCTTTGCTGTTTTGTTATCGATAAATGCAGCAATTCTTCCGATCACTTTATTCGCGTCGTTGTATAACAGCCAGCGTGTGGCCTCACCATGACGGAAATATTTATTTACTTCTTTGTCAAAAATTCCTTCAATGTCTGAATCCAACGGACGAATCCAGTTTTTTTCATTTTTATATAATGCAACGGGAAATTCTAAAAAGGCTTTCTTCTGTGCCTTATCTTTTATTTCAACAATTTTCATAGCATTAAAAATACGCATAAAAGTTATAAGTGCGAAGCTTTCTTAACAGCTAAAAAATTCGCACGCTGCTGCATATTTAATCAACGGGCTTTAGAAACAGAAAACCGATTTGACAAACCTACTGCGACATAATAATCCGGAGATATTTTACTCAGGCCCACACCTCCGCTTACATCAACTTGTAAGTCTTTTGTAAACAGATACCAGAAACCACCATTTAATCTGTGATCGTGTATAAAAGTACCATTGAACCGATTATCACTGCCATTATTTTCAGTAACTGAACCGTAAATTTCTGCAAACAAATTAAACTTCTGTGTAATCATAAATTCATTGTTCAAAGCATACGTATAGGCAGCCTGCTTACTATCGCCACTCCACTCAATACCTACATTATATTCAAATTCATAATAATGCGTAATTTCATTTAAGAATAAAAATTCCATAAAACCTCCTGTGTTAGCCGGCCGGTATGCTCTTGAGCCAATATATGGAAGTGACAATCCATAGAGCAGCGTACCTTTCGGGCGAAACCCTTTTTCGTCAAACAAAAATACTTTAGAAGCAACATTCAATCCTGAAAAGCCATTGGTATTAACCGTACTTGTATCATCGGTATTTTTAAGCGATCGGGTTCCTTGATATGCCATTTCAAAACGAGCCTCAAAACGTCTGCTCAATCCCAAGCGCACCAAGGTAGTATTATAGGTTATGTCTTTTGTTCTGGAAAAAGAAGTATTTGTACGGCTTATCTGAAAACCGGATTCCCATTGCAAAACGCCCTTGGCCACCAGAATGGGGCTTTCGGCAATATGCGGACGATCTGTTACCATCCATTTTTTAGAATAATCAGGTATAAGATCGTTTTTCAATTCTTTACCATCCGGATATTCTGCAGCCAGCTTGCGGGCAATTTCTTTGCTCACCACAATTGTTGTATCCTGTTCATTTAATTTCTGAGGATTTATTTGAGCTGAAGCTGCCATAATATTCAGCCCAATAGCTCCAAAAGCAATGTTTTTAGTAATAAAATTCATTTATTCAAACTTAATTTTTATCAAATGTAGTTCGAATAATTTTGCACAAACAAATTTAATATTTAGTTTAACCTAAATATTAACTGAATTATGGCAAGTATACTTGAAGAAAACTACTTAAAAGTGATTCACCGCCTGGGTGAAAAAAATGAGGCCGGAGCTTATACAAATGATATAGCAAATGAGTTGAATATTAAGGCAGCCAGCGTGTCTGAAAGTTTAAAAAAACTATCTGAAAAAAATCTCATTAATTACACCAAGTATAAGGCTGTAACCCTTACCAAAGAAGGGCAGCAGATTGCTTTAAAAACAATACGCAAGCACCGTTTATGGGAAGTTTTTTTGGTAGAAAAATTAGGTTTCCGTTGGGATGAAATTCACCCGATGGCAGAAGAGCTTGAACACATCAGTTTCGATGTACTTATTGAGCGGCTGGCAACATTTTTAGGTGACCCTCAATTTGATCCGCACGGCGACCCGATACCGGATAAAAATGGAAAGATAAAAGCACCAAAATCCATTAAGTTGTCTGCTGCAGAGAAAAATGTTGCCTTAACCATGACGGGAATAGAAAATGATTCAACTGCATTTCTTCAGCATTTGAATAAACTTGGTTTAAGCCTGGGTACAAAACTGGTTATTCTGGAAATGGTGGATTTTGATAAATCCATTCTTGTTCAGGTAAACGATGTGCATGAATTTTACTTGAGCCATGATATTGCTTCTAATATTTTATGCCGGTAATCTTTCAGAAATTATTTCAAATACCACTCATTTTTGCACTTAAAAAGAAATAATCTGTACGATTCACAGATAATAAAAAATAGTTGCTTTCAATTTTGTACTAAACGGTACAATTTACGTTATTGAGATCATAAGAACATTGTATGTCGGGCAGACCAAAGATATTTGACGAAGAAGAAGTGATTGATAAAGCCATTCAGGTATTCTGGAAAAACGGCTATGAAGCTTCATCAACAGAGATGTTACTGGAAGCGATGAACATCGGCAAGAGCAGCTTTTATCTCGCATTTAAAGGAGGCAAAAGAGAATTGTTTGAACGCGCCATGGAACAGCGAAGCGCAAAGTCTATGGAAAATCTGGAAAAAGGATTGCGCGAAAGCGAAGATAAAATTGAGTTTGTAAAAAACCTGTTTCGCAACATTATTGATAATAAATCAGCACGTGCGCAGAACGGTTGCCTGCTGGGAAATACAATAGCGGAACTTACAAATACAGACAGTATGTTGAAAGAGAAAGCCGCCAGTTTGCTATTGAGGCTTGAGCAGGTATTTCTAAAAGTAATCAAAGAAGGACAAAAAAACGGAACGCTGCAATCAAAAGAGCAGCCGGATATACTGGCAAAATATTTATTATCTGTATGGAATGGTTTAAATATTTCTGTACGCGTATATCCGAATAAAAAAGTATTAAAACCACTTATCGAAAAACAACTGGAAATACTTCAGTAGTTTTTTTAGCCTATTATGTACTAATCGGTACACAATAGAAAACAATTAAAAATTAATAATTAAAACAAATACACGTATGAAAGTAGCTATTAATGGCTTTGGTAGAATCGGAAGGATTTCTTACCGGGCACTGTTGAAAAAAGAGAACATTGAGGTTGTTGCCATCAACGATTTGACAGATACAAAAACACTGGCACATCTGTTCAAATTTGATTCTTCGCACGGAACGTTTGACGGAGAAGTAAGTTATGATGCAGAAAATTTAATTATCAACGGAAAGAAGGTAAAAGTATTATCGGTTAAAAACCCGGCAGATCTTCCGTGGAAAGCATTAGGTGTTGATGTTGTACTGGAATCAACCGGTTTCTTTACAGAAAAAGAAAAAGCCGAAGCACATATCACTGCGGGTGCAAAGAAGGTAATCATTTCAGCACCTGCAACGGGCGACTTGAAAACAATTGTATTGGGTGTAAATGAACACACATTGGACGGAAGCGAAACAGTTATATCAAATGCTTCCTGTACTACAAACTGTCTGGCTCCTATGGTAAAAGTGCTGGAAGATAATTTTGGTATTGAAAGTGGTTATATGACAACAATCCACGCATACACATCCGATCAACGCTTGCAGGATGCGCCGCATAAAGATTTGAGACGTGCACGCTCTGCGGCTCTTTCCATTATTCCGACAAGCACCGGTGCAGCAAAAGCCATGGGACTTGTAATACCATCCGTTCAGGGAAAATTAAACGGACATTCACTGCGTGTTCCTGTACCGGTTGGTTCTATTACTGATTTCACCGCAACATTAAAAAAATCTACCACAAAAGATGAAATCAATGCGATCTTTAAAAAAGCTGCAAGCGAAGGGAGTTTAAAAGGTTATCTAACTTATTCTGAAGATGCGTTGGTTTCGGCAGATATAGTAGGCAACCCGGCATCCAGCATCTTCGACAGTGAGCTTACGATGGTAAATGGAAACAATGTAAAAGTTTTCGGTTGGTACGATAACGAGTTTGGTTACTCAAACCGTACCGCTGATCTGATTGAGTTTGTGGGGAAACAGATTAAAGCTTAAGGCCTAATGCTCCATATCAAAAGCTCCTTTAACAATAGAATTTGTTGAAGGAGCTTACTTTATTTAAAAACAAATGCAATTTAAAAACCTTAGGTATTATGCTTTAAGCCTTGGGGGCTTTCTGTGTCAATATCAATCGAAGCGACGTATCCTTTGTTACATACGCCCAGGCCCAGTTAATAAAAATAATCAGTTTGTTTTTCACACTCAAGATCAACATTAAATGCACAAACATCCACACATACCAGGCCAGTGTACCTTTAAATTTTAAAAACGGCAAATCTACTACGGCTTTATTTTTACCAATCGTAGCCATAGAACCCAAATCTTTGTACTCAAAATCCTTTAAGGTTTTTTTAGTTAAAATGGCTTTAAAATTATCTGCTAAATTCTTTGCCTGATTGATGGCAACGTTTGCAAGCTGCGGATGACCTTTCGGGTACTTCGGTGTTTCCATATAAGCAATATCCCCGATGGCATACACATTTGAATATCCTTCAACCAGATTTGTTCTGTTTACTTTCATGCGTTTTGCCGGACCATAAACAGAATCATTCAAGCCTTCAACGGTATTGGTTGTGACACCGGCTGCCCAGATCAGATTGGCTGTTTTGATTGTTTCACCATTACTTAGCTCAACAACTTTACCATCGTAATTTTTCACTACAAGATTTGTCTGTACTTCCACACCCATGGCTTCTAAATATTTTCGTGAAGCGCTATGTGCCAGATCGCTCATGCTGTTCAATGTATTCGGGCTACCTTCAATAAGAAATATTTTCAGTTTTGAAAAATCAATGCCCGGATAATCTTTCGGAAGAATATCTTTTTTAATTTCTGCAAAAGCTCCGGCCAGTTCAACACCAGTTGGTCCGCCGCCAACAATAACAATATTATACAGCGGTTCCTGATCCTCTTCATTAGCATCAATGATCTTTTCAAAATTAATCAGGATGTGGTTTCTCAATGCAATGGCGTCGCTGGTAGATTTTAATGTGAATGCCTTTTCTGCAATGGCTGTATTGCCGAAGAAATTTGTTTTGCAACCTGCGGCAATCACCAGATAATCGTATGGAAAATTTCCAATGTCTGTTTTCACGGTATTCGCCGCCGTGTCAATAGAAGAGGCTTCTGCCAGACGGATCTGTACGTTTTTATGTTTCTGAAAAATTTTACGGAAAGGAAAAGATATACTTGAAGGTTCAAGCTGCGATGTTGCTACCTGATAGAACAAGGGCTGAAACTGATGATGATTGATTTTATCCAGCAGCAGCACGTTAAAAAGATCCGGATCTATATTTTTAATTAATTGCACCCCGGCAAATCCACCGCCAACCACAACAATGTTCTTTTTATTCCCCATATTCTTCTAATCGTTAATGTTCTGTAAACAGAACCAATATAAAAGATAAAAAGATAAAACCCGTTACAGATTTTATCTTTTATATTTTAGAAAATAACTAAATCGATTTTACTTCATTCCGCATTTCATACCCGAACAGGCAGCACTTAACACCCCGCCAATAGTAAACTTGGCATAATACCCGATGTTGTTTGCAGAACCAAATGATGAAACAGACTCTCTTGTGCCATCATACATAAAGTCTTTATTTGTAGGTGTGATGTGTACACCAAGATCTACACCCAGCTGCATCTGGCGTCCGCTGGAGAGTTTGCGTACGGTCTTTTTCAATCCTATACCAAGGTTAAAACTTACTGCCGTATTAGAAAAATAACCGTGTTGCCCGGCTTTGATAGTATAATCCGGAGTAGTCCAGTCTGTTGTTGTTTTATTCTTTAATGTTACTCCGCTATAAACTCCGCCAATACCTGCAAACGGGTATGCCATAAAACCCGGTTTATCTATCACCAGATATCCGAAATTAAAATAAGCGAATCCCTGCATCACTTTAGCAGACATATTATCATCGTTTGAAGGGGTACTCTGAAAACCTCCCAAATCGCCTCCAAACATCAACCGATGGCATATTATATAATCCGAAAGGCTAAATACAAAGGCTCCGGAATTGATATTGAAATTACTGCCATAATTCGTTTGCATCTTATCAGACAAGCCATTGAACTGGGTATACTGATAACCAAAAGCAAATGAACGCATAATACGAATAGAATCCTGCGCGTGGACTACTATATTCGCAGATAGAAATAAGAATAATATAAGAAGCTTTTTCATACGGCTGTGGGTTGGATATATATAAATGTAGGAACAATTTTTAAAAGTTAATCTTTGATTGTACATTTAATTGTCATGTTTAAAATTATTCTCATAACACCTGAAACGAACCATCCTAAAGAAGACGCTATTCTTCATGAGTTGGTTGCGTCGTATAATAATATTGCAATACATGTTCGTAAACCTGCTTTCGATGAAAAGGAGTATGAAAAATACCTGAGCAGATATACGAAAATACTGCCGCATCTGGTTTTGCACGAACACCACTGGCTGGCAAAGGTACTTCCTGTTAATGGGGTGCATTTGAAAGAAAACGATCGCAAAGCAGGACTACAGATTGATCCGAACATTTCTATTGTTTCCACATCGCTGCATACCATTATTGATGCTAAAGAGCTGAAACATCCCTTTGAATATGTCTTTTACGGACCGCTTCTTGAAAGTATCTCGAAAGATCGTTATGGAAAAAATGTAGACGATCATACCTTAAGAACCATTCGCATGGACCTGCACGATGTTACAGGTTTGCCCGTAATCGGTATAGGAGGCATTAATGAAAATACGATTGCACGGATTAAAGACAGCGGATTCGACGGAGCGGCGTTGTTGGGTGCGGTGTGGTTGAGCAAAGATCCGGTTGAGGCGTTTGGGAGAATTTATAAAGCTTAAGGCGGAAGGCTTAAAACGAGAATTAAAGGTTACGTACAGGAATTATTTAACCGTGATATTTTTTACTAAACAACATTTAGCGACGCTCATTTCAGCTTTTAGCTTTAGGCTTTAAGCTTTAAGCTTTAAGCAATTTCAAAACTCTCTCAACCCACCTTTGAGGTTATATACATTCTTAAACCCTTTACTATACAAAAAATCAACGGCCTTTCTGCTTCGGCCACCCATCTGGCAATGTACGATTACGGGTATATCTTCTCGGATGCGTGAAAGGTTATCTTTAACAGTATTCAAGGGAATTAATTCACCGCCGATATTTTTTTGTTCGTATTCATGCGGCTCGCGTACATCGATCAGTTGAAATACAACGCCTTTATCTTTCCAGCTCTCAAGTGTTTTTTTATCGATGTCGGGTGATGTTTCACACACTTCTTCGTACTCACCTAATTCTGTTACAACACTCGCAACCGGATCTTTAAAGATTTTTAATTTCTGAACATCGTTGCTTAACGCATCATACATGTACAAAACACCACCCATTACATCGCCTTTTTCAAGAATAATCTTGATGACCTCATTTGCCTGCAAGGTTCCGATGATGCCCGGCAATACGCCGATCACACCAATCTCCGAACAGTTCGGCACTTCGCCTGCAGCAGGAGGTTCGGGAAACAAGCAACGGTAGGTAGGACCGTTCTTGTAATTAAACACACTTACTTGTCCTTCAAATTTAAAGATTGAACCAAACACCAGTGGTTTATTCAACATCACGCACGCATCATTCACCAGATAACGCGTAGCAAAATTATCGGAGCCATCTACAATAATGTCATAGGAAGAAAAAATTTCCAGCACATTGTCTTTCGATAACCAAACAGGATAACTGTCAATATTGATTTCCGGATTCAGCGCCATCAAACGTTGTGCGGCAACTTCGGCTTTCAGCTTTCCTTCATCAGCCGTTGTATACAATACTTGTCGATGCAAATTGGTAACATCTACTTTATCTGCATCAATAATTCCGATTCTGCCAACACCTGCCGCTGCTAAATACAATAACACCGGACAACCCAAACCGCCTGCACCAATCATTAAGACTGAAGCATTGGTTAGTTTTGCCTGACCGGCGAGGCCAACTTCGGAAAGGATGGTTTGTCTTGAGTAACGCGACATGTTTTAAGTTCTACGTAATAAGTTTTAAGAATGCAGTGGTTGCATTGCTGTAAGAATTAAATATACTGTCAGTTTAAGAGTTGTTGTTCATTTCTTAAAACGTAGAACATATAACTTAAAACTCACACGTCATAGCTCGGCTCCCAATCCTTCCACACCGGTTCATACCCTGCACCTTTCAGCATGTCTGCAATGTCGGCAGGTGTACGTTCGTCGGAGATTTCGAATTGTTCCAGTGATTCTTTCTCTACCACATAGCCGCCGGGATTTGTTTTAGAACCGGCACTAATAGACGTGATGCCTAACTTTATAATGTTGTTGCGGAATGTTTCTGTTTCGCGGGTTGATATAGACAACTCCAGTTCCTGATCGAATAAGCGATACGCACAGATCAATTGCACCAGCTCTCTATCGTTCATGATTACCTTGGGTTCTGTATTGCCCACATAAGGGCGCAGACGTGGAAACGACAGCGAGTACTTCGTCTGCCAGTATTGCTTCTCCAGATAATTCAGATGCAGTGCCGTAAAGAAACTATCTACGCGCCAGTCTTCCAGACCGATCAGTACACCCAAGCCCAGTTTATCTACACCAGCCTTACACGCACGGTCGGGCGTATCTAAGCGGTAATAGAAATTTGATTTCTTTCCTTTCGGGTGATGTGTTTTATATTCTTCCTGATGATACGTTTCCTGATACACCAATACGGCATAGGCTCCGGCATCAATCAGTATTTTATATTCGTCTTCATCCAGCGGCTGTACTTCAATAGAGATTTGTGCAAAATACGGACGCAGAATTTCAATCGCATGTTTTAAGTATGGCACACCAACCATCTGATTGGCTTCGCCTGTTACCAACAATACATGATCAAAACCCATGGCTTTGATTGCTTCGGCTTCGCGAATAATCTCTTCGTCTTTTAATGTTTTACGCAGCAATTTGTTATCCATGCTGAAACCGCAGTACGTACAGATATTCTGGCACTCGTTCGACAGATACAAGGGCACATACATCTGCATCGTTTTACCGAAACGCTGTAAGGTACGCTGTCTGCTCTTTTCCGCCATCGCAGGCAGATAGTTTGCTGCCACCGGCGAGATCAATGCTTTGAAATCTTCCAGATCCAGATGCTCCTTAGACAAGGCGCGCTCTACATCTACAATGGTTTTGTTGTAGATCGAAGCATACACTTCATCCCAGGAATAGTGATCAAAGATTTCTTTAAACTGTGACATGTTCTTATAAGTCGTTCAGGAAGGATAACAGCGGACTGCTGGCGTGCGCTGCATTGCTTACAGGTGCAAGCTTTGCATTGAATGCCATTCGTCCGGCTTCAACGGCCATGCCGAAGGCTTTGCCCATGGCTTTAGTATCGCCGGCTACGGCCATGGCTGTGTTTACCAATACGGCAGATGCGCCCAGTTCCATGGCTTCTGCAGCCTGTGATGGTGCGCCAATACCGGCATCTACAATCACCGGTACATTGCTTTGTTCAATAATAATTTCCAGAAAGTCGCGTGTGCGCAAACCTTTGTTGCTGCCGATCGGCGAACCCAAAGGCATCACCGCTGCACAGCCTACTTCTTCCAGTCGTTTACACAAAACAGGATCTGCGTGAATATAGGGCAAGACTACAAAGCCTGCTTTCACCAGTTCTTCTGCTGCCTTCAAGGTTTCAATCGGATCGGGCATTAAGTATTTCGGATCGGGATGAATTTCCAGTTTCAGCCAGTTAGTACCTAAGGCTTCGCGTGCAAGAGTGGCAGCAAATACTGCTTCCTTCGCATTACGTGCACCGGAGGTATTTGGCAGCAATTGAAAGTTTCCCTTCTTCAGCCATTTCAGAATGTCGTCTTCCTGTCCGTCTATATCTATTCTGCGTAATGCAACCGTCACCAGTTCAGAACCGGAGGCCTGCAGCGCATGAAACATTTCTTCTCCTGTAGCAAATTTACCGGTTCCGGTAAAGAGTCTGCTGGAGAATGTTTTGTCAGCAATGGTTAGTGTATCTTTCATACTGTTTGAGTAGTAAGATTAATTATTTGAGATAATAGACGCATGTAATACGTTTTAAGTAATATGTTTTAAGAATCGTTTCGTAACCCTTATATCGTTTCTTATAATAAAGCTCTGCAGCCTTCTTAAAACTTAGAACATAGTTAAACCGCATTCACGCCAAGAAACCCCTTCAACGCCTGCACCGGATTACCGGCACGTTTGATGGCTCCCGACACCGCTACCCCACTTACACCCGCTTCATACAAGGCTTCCAGGTCTTCAACGGTAATACCGCCAATGGCGATGATTGGTAAACGGATGCCGTTTACCGAACAGCTTTGCAGAATTTCGTTGTAGCCTTCAAAGCCTAATACCGGACTTAAATTCTTTTTGGTATCGGTGAAGCGCAACGGACCAAGTCCTATGTAATCGACACCGGCTTCAGATAATGCTTCTACATCTTCGAAAGTATTTGCCGTGCCGCCAATGATAAAGTCTTTGCCTAACAACGCACGTGCCTCCGCCGGCGACATATCTTCTTTACCCAGGTGTACACCATCTGCACCCACACGTTTTGCCAGTTGCGGATAATCGTTGATGATGGAATAGGCTTTGTATTTTTCACACAGCGCCACAAACGAATCTGCGATGTTGTATAATTCTTTTTCGTTACGGTTTTTCACACGTAACTGTACCCAGTTCAGTCCCGCTTTTAATAAGGGTTCCAGACCTTGTGTGGTATCAGTAATATAGTGCACGTTTGAAATAGCCATATTGTTTATTTATGTAAACCTAATTTTGTTTCAGAAGAACTGAAAAAGCCGCACATGTATTTTGACGCTTTTTCACTTGCTTCCTGTAATGTATTTCCTTGTGCCAGATACGTTGCCAGTGCGGAAGATAATACACAGCCGCTGCCGTGTTTTTTTGCAACCGGATTGCGCTCCTTTGGATACTCTATCATTGTGCCTTTTACAAACAAGCGGTCTACCAGAACGGGTTCGTTTGAATGCCCGCCTTTTAAATACACGTTTGTATGCATCGATAAGATCATCGCTGCTTCCAGTGCATTCTGATCTTCTGTCAGCATTTGTATTTCCGGGTAATTGGGCGTGAGCAGATAAATTTTTGAAAGCAGGGTTTTAATATCTGCATTCAGTTTCATAAACTCTTTGCCTGAAGATGTACTTAGAATCGGATCCAGTACAAACTTCATATCCGGTTTTATACTCAACACATAATCAATGATCGCTGTTGCCATCGACAGATCCTTCATTGCACCCAGCTTGGTTACATCAATCGGATAGTTTTCAAGCAACGGTTTTAACTGCTGCGTAATTTCTTTAACAGGCAACCATTGTACGTGAAAGCATTCGTCTTCTGTCTGCGCCGTAAGACACGTAGCCACCGCAAAACCATAACCGCCGGTAGCAGTAATGGTCTTCACATCTGCCAGAATACCTGCGCCCGCTGTCGGATCAAGGCCAGCGATGCTTAATACATATGGTTTGGTTAACGGTTGGTACATGTTTTTTTGCTTAATGCTAAAGACTTAATACCCTTTTGCGAAAGGCGAAAGGCTCAAGGCCTAAAGCTTTTATCGTTTCTTTTATTTAGCGTCGTATGGCTGTCTCTGGCACCAGTCCTTAGCCGTGGTTGGTAACACACAGTTCATCATATTTTATGAAACACATTATGTTCTGTGTGCCACAGACCACGGTGAGGGGAAAGCCTTAAGCATTCCGCTTTAGGCTTTAGGCTTTAAGCATTCCGCCTTCCGCTCTACACGTAAAGATCACCTCCCACTTTCTTAAACTCTTCCGACTTCGCTTTCATTCCTTCTTCCAGGATTGCTGCGTCGTTTAAGCCGTTTGCTTCTGCGTAGTCGCGTACTTCCTGTGTAATTTTCATCGAACAGAAATGCGGTCCGCACATCGAACAGAAGTGAGCGATCTTCGCGCCTTCTGCCGGTAGTGTTTCATCGTGGAACTCACGTGCTGTATCCGGATCAAGCGACAGGTTGAACTGATCTGCCCAGCGGAATTCGAAACGTGCTTTGCTTAAAGCATTGTCTCTGTTTTGCGCGCCCGGGTGGCCCTTGGCAAGATCGGCAGCGTGTGCCGCAATCTTATATGCCATAACGCCATCCTTCACGTCTTTTTTATTTGGTAAACCTAAGTGCTCTTTTGGTGTTACATAACACAACATCGCTGTACCGAACCAGCCGATCATGGCCGCACCGATGGCAGAGGTGATGTGATCGTAACCCGGTGCGATATCTGTTGTCAATGGCCCAAGTGTGTAGAACGGTGCCTCGTGACATTCCTTCAACTGCTTGTCCATGTTTTCTTTAATCATGTGCATCGGTACGTGACCCGGACCTTCCACCATTACCTGTACATCGTGTTTCCAGGCGATCTCCGTTAACTCTCCCAATGTTTTCAATTCAGAGAATTGTGCTTCGTCGTTGGCATCTGCCAAACAACCCGGACGTAATCCGTCTCCTAAGGAGAAGGCAACGTCGTATGCTTTCATGATCTCACAGATCTCTTCGAAGTGTGTGTACAGGAAGTTTTCTTTGTGATGCGACAAACACCATTTCGCCATGATAGAACCGCCACGGGAAACAATACCTGTTACACGTTTTGCCGTAGACGGGATATAACGCAGCAACACACCTGCATGGATCGTGAAGTAATCCACGCCTTGTTCGGCCTGTTCAATTAATGTATCGCGGAAAATCTCCCACGTTAAGTCTTCTGCCTTACCGTTTACTTTTTCAAGTGCTTGGTAAATCGGCACCGTACCAACCGGCACCGGACAGTTACGGATGATCCACTCGCGTGTCTCGTGAATATTTTTACCTGTAGAAAGATCCATCAAAGTATCACCACCCCAACGGCAGCTCCATACGGCTTTCTCTACTTCTTCTTCAATCGAAGACGTTACCGCAGAGTTACCGATGTTTGTATTGATCTTCACTAAAAAGTTACGGCCAATAATCATTGGTTCGCTTTCCGGGTGGTTGATGTTGGATGGAATGATGGCTCTGCCGCGTGCTACTTCTTCGCGCACAAATTCCGGTGTGATCACTTTTGGAATGGCTGCACCAAAGCTATGACCTTCGTGCTGATCCCAAAGTGATTTGATAGAATCACCGGATGCCTGCAATTCCTGAATGCGGTTGTTCTCACGGATCGCAATGTATTCCATCTCCGGCGTGATGATGCCTTTACGTGCGTAGTGCATCTGCGAAACATTCTGTCCCGGCTTGGCACGCAGCGGTTGTTTTAAGTGATCGAAACGCAAGTGATCTAAGGAAGGATCGTTGTTACGCTTTTGAGTATATTCTGAGAACGATTCTTTCTGCTCTTCCACATCGCCACGCTCTAATATCCACTGCTCACGTAAGCGTGGTAAGCCTTTGCGGATATCGATGTCGATGCTCGGGTCTGTGTACGGACCGCTGGTATCGTATACCGTAACCGATGGGTTTTTCTGACGTTTTTCAGCAGCACCTTTCAGGCCTGTATGAATTACGGTATCTTCTAACTTGATTTCGCGCATTGCCACCTTTACAGATGGGTGCAACGTGCCCGGCACATAGATTTTTTGTGAGCCGGTTAATGGTTCGCGCGTAATCTGCGGCGCCATGTGGGTGTTTTCTGTCGTCATGTTTTTATCCTCCTTGAGTTGCTCTGATAAGTAATACTGCGTCTTTGTCTTTCAACACACAGCTGCTCCACTCCGATTTGGGCACCACCTGCTCGTTTACGGCAATGGCAATACCCTGCGGAGATGCAATATGCAGCTGTTCCAATAGCGCCGGAATGCCGGAAGCATCGGGCAGCTCAATGGGTTTGTTGTTGACAATAACGTTCATTACAATGAATGTTTGAATGTGTAAAGCAACAAGCTTAGCGGGACGGGAATGGGCAATTGAGAAGAACGCGTAATAATGCAAGGCGTTCTTTTACTTTTTCCTTTCGCAGGTATCAGCCTGATCAGGTTCAAAGGGTATAATCTCAGTCGCGATTAAATGTTGTATTCACCGTGACACCCCTAAAGCGTGTTCGTCTTACAAATATCACAGATTTAGCGAGAATTCCTAGTGATTGGGTGGGGAATTTGGGGAAAGGGACTCCACAGCATCGGAGGTGAAGAAAATAAATAGAAAAATTATTATATGAGAATACTTATATTTAGAAGCCAGTTGATGTACTTTTTAAATATCAACTTTTAAATACGCACTTTCAACATCATATTTTCAATATAACACCTAAATTTTAACGCGGTTTAACAATTAATCTTTTAGTACTATGAAAAACAAAACAACAGCAGCTTTACTAGCATTCTTCTTAGGCGGCATTGGTATTCATCGCTTTTATCTTGGACAAGGAGGTAGAGGAGTTCTATGCATTTTATTCTGCTGGACATTTATTCCTGCATTTATTGCTCTCATTGATTTCATAATCTTCCTAACGATGAGTGAAGAATCTTTTGATAAAAAATATAATAAGACCAACCTTACTCCTATTTCTGTACATACAGCAGATGAATTGGAAAAATTACATAGTCTGAAAGAAAAAGGCGTTTTAACAGAGCAAGAATTTCAAATGAGAAAAGCGAAGTTACTATAATTTATCTAGCACGTTCACTTAACTAAAATTGTACAGAACATAATCTTAAAGAGTCAAATCATGGACAATTATCCTTATATGGTTGCAAATAATAAAATATCAGCAATGCTTGAAAATATTCGCTCTGCTGCAAAACCTACGAAATTCAATAAAGATCTTCTTGTTAAAATGGGATACACTAGTTCTAATGACTTGGCGATAATTCCATTACTCAAAAGACTTAACTTTCTTAATGAAGATAATTCACCGACTTCATATTATGATGAATTAAGAGATCCTACAAGATATCAATTCGTTTTAGCAGATCGAATAAAAAATCTTTATACTGATCTTTATCAAATTAAAACAAATATTCATTCATCTAACGACGCTGAAGTAAAAGGAGCATTTAGTAGAATAACGGGTAAGGATGAAGCAACGGTAACAAGATTTTTCAATACTTTTAAAGCACTAACTAGTTTAGCTAACTTTAATGCTACTACTGAACAACAACCAGTAAAACCTATCCAGATAGTTGAATCAGAACTCCCTCCTAAAACTGACGCAAAAGCAATGCCAAAAGGTCATCCTCAGTTTCATTACAATATTCAAGTTCATCTTCCCGCAACAACTGATATATCTGTTTATAATGCAATATTCAAAAGCTTAAAAGAAAACCTACTTCATGAATAATCTAGCTCTTCTTAAAAAATTTGTGTTTAATGGTTTTTTACTGGATGACAGTTTAACAAAACTTGAAGAAGATGGTATTTCAGTACGTCGTGGTGATAAAATACAACCAATTGCACGAATAAATGAGGCTGAATTCAGTCCTGTAATTATTCATAATGCGAGCAGAATGTCATCTGTATATATTGTTTTTTTCTGCCTTGAAAATGCTGTTAGAGAATTGATTCAGGATAGACTTTCTGAGAGGAGAGGTATATCTTGGTGGGTTGATGCAATTCCAACAAAAATCCAAGATCATGTTAAAGGTTTAAAAGAAAAAGAAGAAATAAATAGATACCATGCACAGCGCTCTTCATCATTAATTGGCTACACAACTTTTGGCAACTTATCTCAAATAATAACAAATAATTGGAATGATTTTTCAGATCTTTTCCCAGATCAACATTGGATAAACTCAAGGTTTAAAGATTTAGAAATGTCTAGAAATATTATAATGCACACAGGACTTCTTCCTGAAATAGAAATTGAAAGGATAGAAAGTATCGCTAGAGATTGGATTAGACAAGTTGGATAACTCAAATAATACTGCATTCTTCGCCCTTGTCGGAGTTCCCAAGGCTACTGAAAATAACGTTATGTTCAAATCGTTTTTCTTGGGTCTCCGACAAGCAATTGCTTATCATTAACGTCGACTCTTCGGATACGCTTGTCGGAGACCCGGAAATCATTCTAGTACATTTATAACTATTCATTGTCCGGGAACTCCGACAAGGGCGAAGGATTTCATCCACCATATCGAGCTATGCATCTTTGGTGAAAATAAAATAAACAGTATCTTTATTTCCATGAAACTCATCAATATTTTAGTCCTATTATTTTTCTCTACACATGCTGGCTTAGCACAAGACTTCTCCTCAAAAATTCAAAAAGTATATGATTTTGATATGAATGAGTTGTCTTCAGATGAGAAAAAGTCAAAAACTATCCAGATAGATTCTTTGTACAAACAAGTTAAAAGTGATACCACGCTTTACCTGCCACAATTAAGAAAAGAGCTTTCGACATCTAAAAATTCTTTTCTTATTGTAGACGGGTCTATACTGCTTATGCAAGCATCAAAAAGTGTTTCGGATGAAGTTCTAATTTTAAATTGTTTGAAACGATGTGACTTGAAATATGTTTCTGACAAAAGCTTTTTCAAGCTGACGCATTATTTATCCGTGCATGGATACAACACCGTGGAGTTAAATTTGAAAATATTACGAGATACTACTTTTAGCGTCTTCTTAGAAAATCACTTTGTCACTATTGGTCAATCCTATGCAATGCTGTATACATTATTACCCTTACAGAAAACATATTATCTGAATGACGTAATGAAACTATATCAAAATGAACAAAGCGTATATATAAATAAAACCATTCTGATGGTACTGTGGTATTCATCAACATGTGAAGGAGATTCACTTATACGTGCAGCAAGTCAAGATATGTCTAAGCCCATAAAAGTAAGAGAATATGCTACAAAGATCATTTCTGTATATCCGAAAGATCGACATAATAAGCCTGGAAAATATAAGCGCTTAATTGCCCAAAGAAATAAATTGTTTGATAGACCTGCCAGTGATGAATCAATAGACGCACTCGAAGAATTTGTCTATAAACTCATGAACTATTACACGTGCGAATAAATCTCTTCGCCCATGTTGGAGTTCCCAAGACTATTGAAATAACGTTCCACCCATGTTGGCGTCTTCAACTCTTCCCTAAGCACAAATCAACCTGCTGTTGCGTCAACGACCAACAGCCAACTGCTCTATCCTAGCAAAGGATTTTCAAATTTCAGAAGTTATTATCAGCCTTTTTGATTCCCGCACTAACCCCGATAGGGGTTATATATTTATAGCAACAAATAACAAAATTAATGCGCACGCTACCGAAGGTAGCAATAGCGAACATAGATCCCTTCGGGATCGGGCGTAAGATTTTATGGGTGGTATTTTCTATAGATATGTGCCCCCTAACGGGGTCATGGCGCAACAACGGGCACAGTCGCTCACAGGAAACTTCGCCCTTGTCGGAAGATAACATTCCTCATCGGAGCTCGGAGCAACGACGTAGTAGTAAAAAGGTACGATGAGGTACTTCGGAAGTACGATGAGGAAGTAAAAAGCTACGACGGCGTACTCCAGAAGTCCTCGATCGCACCTCGGAGGTACAAAATCGTAGTTCGGAAGTACGATTTTGTACCTTTTAAGTCCGACGACGAACCTCAGAAGTACTCGATTGTACTTCTGAGGTAAACTGGTTTAGTTCGGAGGTAAACGGGTTCACCTATCGCATCTTCATCCCTAACCGAACTGCATCCGACGCCGCAGATAACCTGCTGTTGCATCGCCTATAGGAAACAAAAAAATCCGGCTCTCACCGGATTCTTTTGTTTCTTATCATACAGTTTTTAAATCAGCGTAACGTTCAGTTTACTTTGTTTCCTTCTTTCCACTGGCCCTCGTATGTTTTGCCGTCGGGATACGTATACGCACCTATTCCGTCTTTCAAATCATTTTTCCACATGCCATCATATACCTCTCCATTTTGTAATGTTAACGTACCGATGCCCTGTCTTTTCGCATTCAACCACTGCCCTACATAGACATCTCCATTAGCATATTTCATGGTGCCCTGGCCGTTTCTCAAATCATTTTGAAATGTTCCTTCATATACATCTCCACCCACCCAGGTAAAAATTCCATTCCCATCTCTCTTGCTGTTTACCCATGTTCCGGTATAACCATTGCCGTTTGCAAATTTCATGGTGCCCTGCCCCGACATTTCATCCTTCATCCAACTGCCTGTATACACATCGCCGTTTGTCCATGTATAGGTGCCGGTGCCGGATTTACTTCCTTCCACCCATTGACCTTCGTAAAAAGAGCCGCTTACAAACGTTAGTTTACCCTGCCCATCTTCCATACCATTTTTCCATTGCCCTGTATATACACTTCCATTTTTCCACTTATAAGTACCCTGGCCTTCTTTCCATCCGTTTACATATTCTCCTTCATACGTTTCACCATCCGGAGATGTAAGAACACCATGTCCATGAAAGTAGTTGACCTTCCATTGGCCAACATACATGCCCCCGTTAGCAAATTTCATTGTGCCCTGCCCATCCATACAGTAATTATGCCATTCTCCGGAATATGTACAGCCTTTATAAGCTCCCTTTTTGAATGTATATACCCCAAATCCTTCTTTGATTCCTTGATCGGCCTGTGCATACACAAGCTGCATCTGAAAAAAGAACAGTGCTACAAGTAGTATGTGAGATAAAAAACGCAGTGAAGAATAAAAGCTCATCGTTGTATGTATTTTAAGAGATAGTCATTGAACAGCATTTCTTTATTCGGGCAGAAGTACGATAATGCATGATGCTATTGAAAAAATAAGAAGAAGAATCTGAATAAAAAACTCGTTTTGATATATTTTTTGCGATGGCTGGTATCTGCCATTTTATGGAACCGGAGAAGAAATATGGAATTGATACTTGCTCCACGGATGCAGCATATATTTACAATGCTTCTTCTTAGCTTCTTCCCGGGATCTAATATGCAGTTGTCATATACCTATCACACTATGCGCATACACCCTTCATACTGTCTTCATACTATACTCATACTATCGGCATACTTACTCCATACTATACGCATACTTTATTCATACTATAAGCATGCTTCTCGCCTTTGTCGGAGTTCCCGAGGCTACTGAAAATAACGTTATGTTTAAATCATTTTTCTTGGGTCTCCGACAAGCAATTGCTTATCATTAACATCGACTCTTCGGATACGCTTGTCGGAGACCCGGAAATATATTATAGCACATTTATACATATTCATTGTCCGGGAACTCCGACAAGGGCGGGGTGTCAATCCAATCTTGTATATCTCAATGTTATAAATCGTATAACAAAAATACTTATCTTTAATTAAGTTTATTATTTTGCTGATTATGGAAACACATACAATTCTTGATGATGATAAAGATCCTGTAGATATTCAGGTGTTAATTAAAAATCAAAAAAGGAAGTACTTAATAAGAGCTTCTATACTTACGCTCATTAATATTGCTCTGTACATATTTGTACTGCCGCAAAGAATAACAGGCAACGACAATATACAAACAGCGTTAATGGGACAAGGGATCGGCTTCCCAATGCTATCTTTTATTCTTGGCGTTCCTGCAACATTAATCCCATACAAAAATTTATCCTATGGTGAAAAATATGTAAGAACTTCTCTTTTGATCTTATATATCATGGCCGCAATAATGAGTGTTATGTTGATGATAAATGTACTTGGTACACTAAACGGAATCATCTAAAAATTTCTGTAATAGATAATTTTTGATTTCATATACTAAACCATATTTTCAACCATTGTTCGCACTCTCCACTTCTCACCAAACTATCACTCAACTCATTGTTGATGTTAAGTAAAAAGTTTACTTACAATGATCACTATTCTCACTGATTCAGGCCAACATCAGGGCATTCTTTACGTATAACTGAGAGTATGCCTAACACATACGTTTATACCCATTACAACTCCTTCTTACTTACATTTTAGCAAAAAAGTAAGTATCTTAGTTGATACTGATATGAAACAAACATATTCTTATCCTATTATTAAGAAGATTTCAATACTAAAATTCTTCCTACCCTGCTTATTCATTGTTGTATCAGGCATACATGGGTATGCCCAAAAACCATTGAATCTTGCCGATTACCCATTGTACTATTCTCTGAGAAGTGACTTGTTTCAAGTATTTGAAGATACAAACAACAGCTGCGCTTCGGTAGAAAGTGTTCAAACGAAAACATTCAAATCGGAAGACACGTATTTTCTTTCGAATACAAATCCTTCCTCTACGTATTGGGGGAAATTTTTACTGACAGATAATTCTTCTTTCAACAATCATTGGTTCTTTACCTCTTACAACTACAGCATTGATTCTCTTGATATTTTTGCGTTTCATAAGTCGGCTGAAATTTTTCATAAAAAATATCGGTTTGGGTCTCCGGATGAAACTACTAAAGAAATGCGGCACAAGCATTTTACCATTGACTTTCCTGTCCCAAAAAATGATACTGTATTTGTTTACATAAAACTTAAAAATAAAAATGCGACGCAATATGATTTTGCCCTGGTAGAACATAAAGAGCTTTTCTCAAAAAGTGTTTTTGAATTTTACCTTTTCGGTCTCTTCTACGGCGGACTGATTATGATGGCATTTTATCATTTAAGTGTTTACTTCAGCTTGCGTGATAAAGCCTATGTGTTTTATTCCATCTACATCGTGCTTCAGGGCGTGTATATGAGTTACAGGGATTCTACGGCATTGGTAAATTTATTTGCCGACTCACCCTGGTTAATAGAATACACGTTAAATGCGTTGTTCTTTCTTTTATCTGTTTCATCTTTATTGTATGGACGTTTCTTCCTTGAACTTAAACATTTCAGATTATTCAACATTCTGATCGTTTTATTTATCATTTGCCGCATTCCGTTTGTATTTCTACATAACTACCCACTGGCGCTGATGTGGTTTGATTTAGCAGCACCTGTAATTGTTTTTATATTCTCTGTTATTTCACGTGTCGAAAAAAACAAAACGGCATCTTTATTCAGTATCAGCTTTTTCGTTATCAGCATTGGTTATCTTATCAATGTTTTATGGCATGCCAACATCATTGATTGCACGGCCGATATATTTTATTCGCTTTATTATACCGTAATTATTCAATCGCTGCTGCTTGCTATTGCTAATGCATACCGATTGAATAAATTAAAAACCGATGCATTGAATAAAAAAATGCTGGAGGAAAAGGTTGTTGAAAATATGCTGATGATAAAACATCAGGAAGAATTGATTAAAGAAAAAACAGACGATCTGGACATGCTGTTGTATCGGGCCTCTCACGATATTAAAGGCCCGTTAAAATCTATTGACGGGTTGTGCGATCTTGGCCTACGTGACAAGGAGGATAAAAACATCTATTTTGAAAACATCCATTTGGTTTCAAAAAGACTGCAAAACATCTTAAATTCTCTTTTGCAAATTGCCGAGCATAACCGTTCTGAAGTTAAAATGGAATCTGTTAATATTTATGTGTTGATGCATGAATGTATTAAGGAAAACTTAGTTGCATATCCCGACATTAAAAAAATCACCTTTCATATACATATTCCCGAAAAGACTGTTATCCGATCTGAACGCTTCACGCTGCTTTCGATTATTCAAAACATTATTGAGAATGCCATTAAGTACATGGATAAATCAAAAACAGAAAATACTGTATCCATCACGTTTAGTGAATCTACCGAGGAGCATGTATTGATTTTTGAAGATAATGGTATTGGCATTAATGAAATGTATCTTAAAAATATTTTTCAGATGTTTTATCGCGCAAACAATGTAAATCCAGCCGGCGTTGGGCTTGGGCTGTATATTGTTAAACAAAACATTGATCGTTTAAATGGTCAGATAGAGATTACTTCAAAGGAACATGTGTTTACCCGATTCACGATACGTTTGCCGAAGTAGCCGCTGATATCATGAAATGTGTTTTGTTCTTTCTTAATTCAGATCTGATCCAGTCTACCCTATATAACCAACGGCCTACTGCGGCAGCAGTACTCTAAAGGTTGTTCCCTGATTGACTACACTTTCTACTTCTATACGTCCCTCAAGTGCGTCAATTTGTTTTTTTATCAAATGCAGGCCTATCCCCTTGCCTTCAACATGTGTATGGAAACGTTTGTAGAATCCGAATAATTTATCGCTGAATTTATCGAGATCTATGCCAATACCATTGTCTGTAAATTCAATACAGAGCATACCTGTATGATGTATAGAGCTTGTTACACGAATAAGCGGTGCATTATATTCTTTTTTATATTTCAATGCATTCGACAATAAATTATACAGAATGTTATGGATATAACTTTTAATTGATTGTATTTCGACTGTCTCTGAAAAATCACTTGTGATGATTGCTTGTGATGCTTCAATCTGGTTTTTCAATAAAAATTTAACAATATCAAATTCAGCCTCGAGGTTAACGGACGACATCAATACTTTCTTATCATTAACAGATAGTACGTGATTCAAATCTTTAATTACCGTATCCAGGTGATGAGCCGATTTTGTTATGTGTTCAATGATTGCTTCTGTTTCTACCGGATCATTTTCTGCCTGATTCAAAATGCTTACCAAACCAAGCAGCGTTACAATAGGGGCACGTAAATTATGCGAAAGGATATATGAATATTGATTCAGCTGATCGTTTTGCTGCATCAGCTCTTTATTCGCCTTTTCCAGTCTGGCTTCATATTCTCTGCGGTCTGTTACATTTGTGCCAACCAGTGATATCCCTGTCAGGTCACCATTATGCTGATATACCGGCTGCAACATCACTTCCAGAAAAAAGGGTTTGCCTTCGTACACATATTCTCTGTGATATACAACAATCTCTCCGTTCAATACTTTTCTAAAATTGGCCCGGGAGCCTTCTCTGTGCTGTTCGGGTAAGAAATCTTCAAATACTTTGCCTACTTCAAGAAAACGTCCGAACAGGAAAATACTTTTATCATACGCTTCTCTGTTGTACCAAACAAATTTATTCTCTTTGTCAAATAAAGATAAGATCTGAGAAGAACCTTCGAATATGGCTGTAAGCTTCTGCTCGCTCTCTATGGCCTGCATGCTGGCAACCTTCTGAGCAGTAATTTCTCTGCTCACAAAATACGCAGAATCAATTTTTCCGTGTTCATTTTTTATAGCAGATACACGGTTTGCAAAATATTTGTAAACGCCGTGTTCTTCTCCTTCGGATTCATAAATCACTACTTCGCCTGTAGAAAATACTTTTTCAAGCGCAGCCGCTGTTTTACTGCGAACAGACTCGGGTGTAATTTTAAATATGTGACTTCCTTTAAGCGCGTCAAGCTGTTCAATAGGATAGTCGGGCAAATGCACCACAATGATATTATACTGCGCATCTACCTGCACAATAATATCAGGCGAAGATTCAAATAATAACTTCGCGGTATTTACCTGCATACTATTTCTCAGGTAAGCATTTTCTTCCCTCAGTTTTAAAATCTCCTTATGCAGGTCTTCCTGATTCACATTCATTACAATCAACTGTTCAATACACTAAAAAGTATTCCAATTATATAGAACTATATGGTACGTATTTTTTCACTTCGGGATTAATGTAAGTTATAGTATTAACAAAAAGATGCTTATTACCATAAATGTATGAGAACTTTTTTTATCTGCGATACCCTATCCAGGACTGAATTATGCAGAATTCGGCCTTATATAGGGCATACGGCAGATTTTATGCCCCCTGCTTTTGTTATCTGAAATGATGTAAGTATTTAATTCGATCTTATTATTTTTAATACAAGAGTGCTTCAATGTTTAAACATTAAAATAAAATAATGCTTTCAATCATCTATTTATTTTAAACAGCCTATCTGAAAGATGAAAAAATCCCTCTCTGTACATAAAACAACATCCAACGATTACCGGATTCTGTTTTATGTTTTATTTATTACCAACAACTATTTTTCATCTGCATATATACGCCACACGGTATTGGCAGCATCATCTGCTACCAGAACAGAACCATCGGGCAGCACTGCAATACCTACAGGCCTTCCGTACACCTCATCGGCATTTGCAATAAAGCCTGTTAAAAAATCTTCTTCCTCGCCCGAAGGTTTTCCATTTTTAAATGGAATAAAGATTACTTTATATCCTGAAAAAGTTGACTTGTTCCAGGAGCCGTGCTGACCAATAAATGCCCCGTTGTGATACTTTTCCGGGAACGCTTTTTGGTTGTAAAACGCCAGTCCCAAAGAGGATGTATGTGCGCCAAGCGATACATCCGGAACAATTGCTTTTTTAACCAGATCTGCTCCGCTTCCTTTCATACGAGGATCCGGATTTTGTCCCCAGTATGAATAGGGCCAGCCATAAAAGCCACCTTCCTTCACACTTGTCAAATAATCAGGCACCAGTTCGTCTCCCAATTTATCCCGTTCGTTTACTACTGTCCATAATGTTTTTGTACCCGGCGCCCAGGCCGCTCCCACCGGGTTACGCAGACCCGATGCATACACTCGTTTGTTTGTACCATCCGGATTCATGACAAGAATATTCGCCCGCATAACTTCTTTATCCATTCCCTGCTCTCCTACATTACTGGAAGAACCTACGGTAATATATATATGCGCATTGTCTTCGCTTGCAAGGATGTTGCGTGTCCAGTGATTGTTATACCCTCCTGCAGGAAGATCTGTAATTTGTTTGCCTGTTGCTACAATACGCGTCTGCCCTGTCTTATACGGAAAGGTTACTATGCCATCTGTATTGGCAACATAAAAGGTATTACCAATCAAGAGCATCCCTAAAGGCTGATTCAGATTTTCAAGAAATACATCCCGTTCGTTTGGCAAGCCATCATTATCTGTATCACGAAACAAGGTAATACGATCAGCACTTCCTGTACTCAAACGAGACTGGGCATTGCCGCTTATTGCAGCTGCCACATTTTTCATTATTCCTTTTGTACCTGCTTCTGCTATCAATACATCTCCGTTTGGCAATACGTAAATCCATCTTGGGTTCTCGAGCTTATCTGCAAATTTCTGTACAGTAAATCCTGCTGGTGCCTTAGGTGTTTGGCCTTCTTTCCACCCTAAAGCTTTACTGAATTTTTTAACGGATTGTGTAGCATACGGCAACGGCAGTTGATTGGCGGTATCTCCGGCAGTTGCAACATTTTGGTTATTCGGGGCGACATCGCTGCAAGATACTAGTACGCTGAGGCATACTATAGCGATATAATGTTGCATCATAAATGTATAAGAACTTATTTGAAATAAAGTTAAATGAATTGCTTCAGTTTACATATACAGAATGTAAGAATTTATTACTCAGATTTCGAATCGTACTTATTCTTCAGAGGCCGAATTCAGTGCGTACTGAGGACTAATGCATACTTTTCTTTTTCTGATTTAATTATCTTAATCAAAATCTTTTCTGTTTTATATCTTGATTATAATAAATTAAAAATGATCTGATTTTATGTCAATAATATTCACTGGTTTTATATTTGACGGCAGCTTTTTAAAATAATGTTGGTTTCTATGCTATCTGCAATCCGGTCTTGTTTTATTACATGATGCTTTTGGCTCTTGCCTAACATTTGACGGTCCGTTCTAACATCTGCGAGGTCTTAAATAATTCGCGGGTTTTAGAACAATAACAGGTACGCTGTACAATCAGGATTTTTTAATGATTTTTCATATAAATCAGTACCCTCAAAACGCTTGTTTGCGCACCTGCACTTTTATGTAAAAACACAGATAATACGTTAATAAATAATAAACTAGCTGCTTTTTATTTCAAAAAAATCTAGCAAAAAGCAACTATTTACAAACTATCGGCCGTACAAATGGGAAATGTGTAACAGATCAATGAAATCGTATAAATATTCAGATTCCAATATTGTACAACTTTGCATACTAACAACCGTAAATACCAGCACTATGAAAAAGTCACCATACAAAGTTTTTGTTCAGGAAGATGACAAAAACGTTCAGATGCAAATTGCAGAAGAACTGAAAGGAAACAACTATATCATTAGTTTTTTTTCTAAATCAGATTGCACTTTCGATCTTTTAAATTTTAATCCCGATATTCTTATTCAGGATTACAAAAAAAATAAGATCGTTCATTGCCATGAATGGTCAGCTCCGTACAACAATTAACATTACATACATGCAATTGCACGATATCATAAGTCGTACTGTTTGAGTATTAAAAATGCGGCAGACAGTATGACTTTTTTTGATCGTTTTTTTACGGTGTTAAAAAGCTTCCGTAACAGTTACGTAAACATTAGAGATGTTTTTTCCATAACCCAGATCTATTCTTAAATTGATTCTTTCCTGTCTATCCAGACTAAGTCTGTACCCCACGCCAGCATTAGGTTTTAATCCATCCCACGAAAAATTCTTCATTGCCTGAGAAACTTCACCGGTGCCGGCAAAAAATGTAAATCCTAAAAACGGGCTTATGTTTAATCTGTATTCGGCTTGTATTGCTGCATACTCTTTATCCCGATACCTTCCTGAATAATACCCGCGCATGATCATATCACTGCCTAGTGCTCCCATCTCACTCCATGGTACATTGCCAAAAGAAAAGAAACCATAAAACTGTACGGCAAGCACATCTTTGCGTCCGGCAAAAGGTTTGATGAATTTTCTCAGATCTATTTCAAGTGAACTGAAGTTATAGCGACTCCCGAATGCAGGTCGGTACAAAGCAGTTTTAATCCGTACCAGATGTCCGGTTGATGCATTGTAAATACTATTTCTGTTATCAGAAGAAAATGCAAACTGCAACCCTGAAACCAGCGAACCATTAGCACCAACGGTGTTCTTTTCTAACAATACTCCGGTAGGTGAACTGGATACATTATAGATGGTCGAAAAACGAAACCCTGCACCGACATATATTTTTTTATACACGTTCCGCAAGGCCAGTTGATCAAGCTTAAGCTGAGAATAATCAACCTCTTCTTTGTTTGATGCCGGAAGATCGTTTCCTACACCGTAATAATATTGCGGATACTTCTGAAAAGTTGAATAGCCGATGAACATGTATTTTTCACCTCTGCTAAAAACCGTATAGTTCTGCTCAAAAATGAATTGCTTTTTCAATGTTCCTGCTGCAAAAAAATCAACGTACGATGTGCGGCTGGACGAATCTTTAGAAGGGGGCCTGAACAGCCGTATATAGTTTACGCCAAATAATAAGCTTGTCTCCGGAGTATATGCAAAAACAGGTGCTATGCGGGTTCTTTTACGGGCGTTCTGTGTCCTTCCTGCCAATTCGTTTTCTATCCGTATAAATAGATCCAACGTATCGCCTCCGAAATAGAATGCCGCCTTTTTTCTGGTAGGTTTAAAACTTTCTGCTGTTACTCCGTTTGAATAACCATAATCTTCTGTAAAATAATCGTTCCTGCCATTTTCATTTTTATCATGTATTACAGCAACAGCATACATTCCCACAGGAACGCTGTCAAATTCTACATATATACGATCTTGGGTTAAGTTTACTGTTTTTTGTTTAAAGGCGGGCGCCTTCAAATTATTAATAGCAACTGAATCGTACAACAGCACAATAACCTTGCCTTTTAACGAGACGAAATCCCCTATCGTAAGCCTGATTGAGCCGGTATCAGAAACAGCACTGTATACATAACCCGGCAAACAAATAAGCAAGAAGAGATTCCATCTAAGAAATAATCCAGACATAATTTTGGAAGAAATGTGGTTGCTGCGCCAACAACCGGAATGCTTTTAGTCTGAAATGATCAGTGTTACTTTATTTACTTTATTTGCCGCTAACGAATCTATTTTTTCTCCTGCTCCGAAATTATTTTTATCTCCTTTCTCTGCACTCACATAAAAATTAAGCTGCGTCAACTTCTGAAAGAATACATTCCCTTTCTCATCGGTTTTGCCTGCAGCTACTGCATTTGCACTTTTATTGTAATCCTCTTTGTTTGCATACAAGGTTACATTTACGCCACTCTCCAAACCACCCAATTCATTTCGTACCGTTATTTTCAAGCTGGTTGGTATCATTTGCGCCGTAAACGAACTAAGGATAATCGTTAGGAGAACGGAGGCTATGAGTATTTTTTTCATATTTGTACTGTTTTATTCTTTGTTATATCAATATAACAAAAATTTACTTAGGTAGAAATATTTTAAATATTGTACCTTCATTCACAACACTCTGTACTTCTACTCTTCCGCCCAACAGCTCTACTTGCTTTTTCACCAAATGGAGTCCCAAACCTTTACCTTCGACATGGGTATGGAAGCGTTTATAAAAGCCAAACAGCTTGTCGCCAAATTTTTCCATATCAATGCCCATGCCATTGTCCTGACATTCAATGCATATCTCGGTGTCGCTTTCCGGATAGCTCGATACGCGGATTTGGGGCATGGTCAGCATCTTCTTATATTTAATTGCATTTGAAATTAAATTATATAAAATGCTGTGTATGTAGCTTTTTATCGAATGGATCGTGGGGCATTGTTCGAAATTACAAATAATTACAGCGCCTGCTTTATCTATCTGAGAACTTAATAAAAATATAATACCTTCGTACTCATCCTTCAGGTATATCGTAGTTCGCAGAATGGCTTCTTTATCTTCCTGGGTTATAACAGCATTGAGATCTTTAATAATTGTATCGAGGCTAATCGCCGATTTTTGAATGTGCTGTACAATCTCCGTCAGTTGTGCAACATCGTCTTTACAATGATCAAAGACTTGCACCAGGCCCATTAATGTTGCTATCGGGCCACGCAGATTGTGTGATATGATGTAAGAATATTGATTCAGCTGTTCATTCTGCTGAACCAGTTCCAGGTTAATCCGCTTCAGGTAATCTTCATACTCTTTATGTTTTGTAACGTTGATCCCTGTTAATGCTACACCGATAACAACCGCATTTTCAACAATCGGACTCAAGGTATACTCTATAAAAATTGTTTCATTATTAAAATGAACTGTTCTCGTATATGTTACAACTTCGCCTTTTACTGCCTTATTAAAATTTTCGATGAAAATGGGCCGCTGACTTTCTTCTATGTATGTTTCGGCCGCAGCTCCTATAACCAAGGCCCGGCCCAATACACCCGGACTGCGGTCTAAGGCATTTTTATTGAACCAGGTAAATCTTCTTTCAAGATCTAATATTGTTAATATCTGAATGGAGTTTTCGTATACTGTTTTTAATTTACGCTCACTATCAATTAATATTTTTTCTGCTAACTTCTGTGCTGTGATTTCTCTGCTGATAAAATACAAGTACTGTATCTCGCTTTCTGAATCTTTAATGGGTGAAAGGTAATTTTCATAATACCTGTACGAATCAAAAGCCACGCCGTCTGATTCGTATTTTATGGTTTTGCCTTGCTGAAAAACTTCCTCAAATGCGATCGCCATTTTTTCATGAGCAAACACCGGTGTGATGTCAAATATGTTTTTACCTATAAGTGTATCTAAGCGATCGTTTGAGAAGCCGGGTATATGGATGATGATCACATTATACTTACTATCCAGCTTTATAATAATATCAGGCGAAGACTCAAACATCACTCTGTATGGGTCGGACTGAATCTGACTCTTTAAAAGTTCTATTTCAACTTTTAACGCTTCGATTTCTTTTTTACTATTTTCTAATTCAGAACTCATTCTATTTTTAAATAAAAATTCACATACTTCTAGAATTAATACCCTAAAGAGCTAAATGATATGTGATTGGATCGGCAGTTTACTCGGGGATTATTTCAAAAAAATAAGGATTATTATAGACAAAAACTATTTAAACAACATATTCAGCACCTGTTGGACGTAAAACAATGAATTTGCTCTGTAATGGGCGATTTCTTGTTTTTTTGCTGGAGAGGAATTTTGAAATGATGGGTGAAGAATTTGGGCTATCGGGATATTTATTCAGCGGCACTTAATAATATTTTCATTGCTATGCGTGGATGTCGGATCTTTGATCGTTTTGGCTTTAACATGGATGAATCAAAAAGAATCGAAAACATGGTCCAGAATACAAGTAAATATGAAAAATGGGTACATGATTTTATGGCTTTGGATTGGAGAAATTCTATTACGGGCCAACTACTTACCGGATATAGTTCGGACCATGAATTAACGGATTTATTGGATAATCATATTGATAAGGAATTGGAATAGGTATATAATTAATTCAAACGGAAATGCCAATTTCTTTGGTCAGCTTAAATTAAAAGCTAATATTTTGCATGTAGACGAAGGCAAGTGATTCAAAGGAGTTCGCTTGGATGAAGAAAGTATACTTTACTAAACAGTAATACTTTTCTTTGTAAATTCTGATTGATCATAGTCTTTATAAAGTACCTTCATAAAACATCAAGTTTTCAAATTTAAATAAGTTGTTTTCGATGTAGAATTGATTGATTTTCAAAAATGATTGTTCTGGAATAAAACGGATTGTTTTGAAAATATTAAAATCAACTGTTTTCTGTTCGCCAAATTTATTATTGCAGACACGAAAATAAGTCTGTAAGATATCCCTCTCGATATTATTAAAGAGGATAATCTTGTATTCATCAGTTAGAATATTATCGTTATAAATGTCCTCTAAAAATTTGAAAATTCGGTTGTAATATTTAGTCAATGGAAAAAGTATTTGTGTTCTTACTTCATTGATTTCACTTTCTGTAAATTCATTGGGGGAATGACTTAAAAGAAGAAAAATTTCGATGTAGTAAATTCCATTTGACTTTTCAACAGCTTTAGTAAAATTATTTATATCATTCTCAGAATAGAGATTCAATTTAAATCGAATATTTTCACCCTCGTCTTTAAATTGCTTAAGTTGATCGTTGAAAATACCAAATTGATTTATGGCTAAGGAAAATTTGGTTTGCCTAAACCCAATTTCAAAGGTACGATACATATACCAAGCCATGATTGTATAAACTATTAAAATAGCACAATTAATCGTATCTGAATTTGTCCAAGGAGTAGGAAAGAAATAATTCATGTCTATTATTTTAGTAATTCTCTGTCTTTAATTTGACATATCGTATATTTTTGTTATTTGATATAATATTAAATAGTTATTCTATTAAGGGAAACTTAATTATATTCTCCAATTTTATAAAGTCCATAAGTTATTGAATCTTTTTTAAATGGAAGTACAATGACTTCTAAGTAGTCATTATTTATACCTTTATCAACTATTTTGAAGAGTTTCACAAACGTAGAATCACTACCTTTCAGAGAAATGTATTCGCCGTCAAATTTATATTTAAAAGATAGATTTTTAAATTGCTTTTCTGTGATTGCTCCAGCACTTGATTTGCTATTAATATGTCTTAAAATACCTTCTCCATCACCAAAGAATGTATAGGAAGGTAAATTAAGAACTTCTAATGCATTGTTCTTTAATTTCAAATCAAGAACTTTTTCTCTACTAGGATTAGGATCAATATTTTTATCGATATTATTAAGATCTAAAGTCCATTGTCCTTTTAATAAGTCTATTTTATTTATTTCGTTTTCTTTATTATCCGAAGGTTTTGCGCATGAGATTAAATAGATTGAAAAAATGATTATTAATAGCTTTTTCATAAATGATTTACGTTTGGAATAATGATGAGTGTAGTATCAAATAACCCTCTTTTGAACTTTCTAAATATTTGTCTTTTTAAGCTTGCACATAACTAATTGATACATTCACCTAGATGCATATATAATTTCATTCACTACCTATATTATCCAAATTGTCAAACGAATATATTCAGGCATGAATACGAATACTTTTTGAATAAAACATATCAAATCGTGGCAAATCAATTCATGTTTTAATTTTTAGAAAAGCTTAGGCTTTATCTTTTATTTCATTCCATCTTAAAATCATCACAAAAAAGCAGAGTTGCAAAGCTAATCCATAACTAATGTCAATATAAAGGTTTGCGAACTTTATAACATCATATTGACACAAAATATTAAGCTTTACATAGAAAGAGCGTATTTGGAATGTCCAGGCACTCCAAGCCTTATTTTGATGAATCGGAATGTGTGCTACGCTGCGGAAAAAATCTTCATCTGTGGGATTTTATTTTTGTATACTTTTTTTATACTTCTACAATCAAGTATGTCTGTATGCAAATTGTATGCAAATAAAAAAGGGTTTCAAACTTGATCGTCTGAAACCCTTGTTATTGTTGTGGGAGATACTGGGTTCGAACCAGTGACCCCCTGCTTGTAAGGCAGGTGCTCTGAACCAGCTGAGCTAATCTCCCTTTGTCCATTTTGCAATCTCTTGCCGTTTGGGAGCACAAACATACGACGTTTTTTTTTAATTGCAAAACATTTTAAAAAAATATTCGTAGAATTCCTTCATTGTATTTATCACCGGAATTTACGTGCTTCACATCCAAATATTTAACGGTTACACTCCCTCTGAAAATACTTAAAAAAATACTGATTTATAGCCTTATAAGCCTTAGTGCCCTTGCGGGACTGGGCGTGTCTATGCTGTATATCTACAAAGACGACATTATTTATTTGGCCACCATGCAAATAAATAAGCACCTGAATACAAAGGTGGATGTAGCCAAACAGATTGACATCAGTATTTTTGAAAAATTCCCGGAGCTTTCTATCGGTTTTCATGACGTAAAATTTTACGAACCCGGAGTGGAAAGTTCGACTGTTTTTGCTTCGCTAAAAGACATTCTGATAACATTTAATGTTATTGATATCTGGAACGGCAATTACAAAATCAACACGCTCTATCTCAATAAAGGATATGTACACCTGAGAACAAATCCGGGTGGCGATCATAACTTTATGATTTTCAAAAAGGATACAAGCAAAACCGCTTCCAATAAAGACTTTTCTATTTCTTCGATTGAATTAAACGAAATTGATTGCTCTTACGAATACAAACCAAGCCTGCACCGCTACCAAGCGTATATAAAATCAACACGGGCTGTTCTTTCGCTTACAAAAAATGTATATGCCATTCATGTTGATGGAGACTGGCATTCAGAAGGATTTATTTTAAAGGACAATACATTTCTTCAAAATAAAGACATACAATTATCTACTGACCTTAGCTACGATTCAGAATCTGAAACGTTTATTGTAAAACCTTCTAAAATTAAAATCAACACAAGCGCTTACGATATCAAAGGCTTGTACGATATTAAAAAGTATTTCATCGATCTGACTTTTCATGCAGACAAAAATGATATACATGCCTTTTCATCTATTCTGCCTAAAGCCTACACATCAACGATATCAGAATACCAAAGCAAAGGTAATATCTACTTTAACGGCACGGTTAAAGGCACTATCAATGATACATTGAGCCCTGCCATTGATGTTAATTTCGGATTCGATCATGCTACTTTTTATCACCCGGGTTATAAACAAACTATTACGGATGCTTTTTTAACAGGCACCTTTAGCAATGGTACACGCCATAACCTTACTACATCGCGTATTAAACTGTCTGATATAAAATTAAAAGTTGATGATAAATTAATTGAAGGCTATTTTCATTTAACTAATTTCGATGACCCTTTTGTTGAAACACAGTTAAAAGGCGGTGTAGTATTAAGCAACGTTCTGAAAATAATTCCGAATCATTTATTCGAATCTGCCGAAGGAGAAATTGATTTTGATATAGAATTCAAAGGCAAAGTAAATGATTTGAAAAGCCGGGCAGGATATGAAAACATTGAGACTGCTGGTGACCTGACCTTTCACCATGTTAAAACAAAACTTGCGTCATACCCACATATAATAGCCATTGAAGAAGCTAGTTGTCTGTTTACCAAAAATGACATTTCTATCGACAACATGCACCTTGCTGTAGGTAAAAATGAAATTGTTTTAAATGGCATATTCAGAAATTTAATTGGCAAGATTATTTTCCCGGAGCAATCTGTGTATGTGCAGGCAGATTTAGAAATGGGCAATATTTTTCTTGAAGATATTTTAATGTCTGACACACGTTCCAATAAATCATCGAATCAGGATTTTATTATGCCGGCACTTAAAGACTACAAATTTGAATTAAACCTGAAGGCTGCCTCCATGAATTATCAGAAATTTCATGCGACGAAAGTGTTAAGTAAAATTGAATGGAGCTACCCGTATCTGAATTTCACAAACGCAGGTCTTTCCTTCTGTAATGGCACATACACCGGTAAAATGTCATTAAAAGTTGTGAATGAAAAAACAGTAGAAATCAATACAGACTCTAAAATCCGGGCAATGGATATTGATAGTTTGTTTTATGTATTTGAAAATTTTTCTCAGAATTTTATTACCAACAAAAATCTAAAAGGCAAGATTTCTTCGGATGTAAGCTTGATTCTTCAACTGGACAATCACCTGACTATTTTGCCTAGTTCTATTATATGCGATGCGGATGTTACTATACAAAATGGAGAGCTGAACAATTTTGAAACGATGAAACGCATTTCCCGTTTTCTTGATGCGGAAGATTTGTCTAACATTAAATTCTCTGAGATTAAAAATCATTTCTTAATATACAATCAGGAAATTCAAATTCCCGATATGACCATCTCTTCCAGCGTTGGAAAAATAAGCCTTTCGGGAACACATGGTTTTGATGGAAAAATAGAATACCATGTTGCCTATCCGATAAAAAATCTGAAGAAAGAAAAGGTTGATTCGGATGCGGCTTTTGGTGCACTGCGCCAGGATCCTAAAGGTGAAATGAAGTTATTCTTGATTATACAGGGCACTACAACTGATTTCAAAATAATATACGACAAAAAGAAAACGGGCGAGAAAATTAAAGCAGATCTTCAGAAAGAAAAAGAAGAATTAAAATCGTTATTTAAGAAAAAAGAAGCGGATCGGGAACAGATCAAACAAACGCAGCAACAAGAGCAGGAATATTTTGATTTTGATTAGTGTATATAATGCAGGCAAACGCTGCACCATATACGCTATCTTGTGTTACATTAAAAAGCTAAACAGATTTGAGTCTGAATTGACTAAGGTATAGTCTACATTTTTAAAGTCCATTCGCTCAATCAGCAAATTGAAATCCTCTTTTGTTTTTACTTCAATCCCAACCATTGCCGGTCCGTTTTCACGATTGGTTTTTTTGGTGTATTCAAAGTATGTGATATCATCGTTGGGTCCTAACACTTCGTCCAGAAATTCTCTTAAGGCTCCTGTACGTTGTTTGAAACGAATAATGAAATAGTGTTTTAATCCTTCATACAGCAACGATCTTTCCTTGATCTCCTGCATACGGTCTATATCATTGTTGCTGCCGCTGATTATGCATACAACATTCTTGCCTTTGATTTCGTCTTTGAAATAATCCAGCACACTTATACTTAATGCGCCGGCCGGTTCTGCTACGATGGCTTCTTCATTGTATAATTTAATAATGGTGCTGCATGCTTTGCCTTCAGGTACTAATTGTACATCATCCAGATATTCGGAACAAATATCAAAATTAAGATCTCCAACACGTTTCACCGCTGCACCATCCACAAACTTATCTATCTCTTCCAGCACAACTACTCTGCCTTCTTCTAACGAACGTTTCATGGCCGGTGCACCCAATGGTTCAACGCCAATAATTTTTGTATCAGGACTCAGCTCTTTGATGTACGTACATAAGCCCGCTGCCAGACCGCCACCACCGATGGGTACAAAAATATAATCTATCGGTACAGGCATATCGTCCAATATCTCTAAGCCTACCGTTCCTTGTCCGGCAATAACCTTAGGATCGTCAAAGGGATGTACAAACAATAATTTATTATCTGTGCAATATTTTATCGCCTCTTTGTATGAATCATCGAATGTGTCTCCTACCAATACTACTTCAACAAACGATTTTCCGAAAAATTTAACCTGTGAAACTTTTTGCTTAGGTGTCGTGCTGGGCATAAAAATGATGCCCTTAATTTTTAATGCCTGACAGGAATACGCAACGCCTTGTGCATGATTGCCTGCACTGGCACATACAACGCCCTTTTCAAGATCTTCCGGTTTCTGACTGCTCATAAAATTGTATGCGCCGCGCAGCTTATAGGAACGCACCAATTGCAGATCTTCCCGTTTCAACCATATATTGCTCTGGTATTCTTCCGAAAGATGGTCGTTTCTATTCAACGGAGTATGCGTAACAATATTTTCCAAACGCTTTCCGGCTTCCCGGATATCTTCAACCCTTACTTTTGTATTCATAATTTGTTGCCCGAAATAGGCTATTGATGCATGATCTTCATTCAATAATTGCTACAAAAGTACATTCTACTTGAGCAACTAGCAAAAAAACCATTTATTATATCTAAATTGTGTAGATGAAAAAATTGAACTCCTTTCAAGTAATAGCTATTTTTGGCATAATCTTCAGCCTTGTTGCCCAAGGTATATTATGGATTTTAGACAAAACTGTTGAGCACTACATCTATTTGTACCCAACCTGGGTGGCAGTATTTATCGTGGGTATGTTAATCAATCCATATTTATCCAAATATGACGACGACGATCACCATCATTGATATGTATAGCTGTATTGATAGGGATCAGGAAATATCCATACATACCCCATTTCCGAAAGTTTGTCAGACGAGATTTTTTTCCAGTCTCCATACAGTGCTTCAGAAAAGTTTGGTTTAGCTAAACCGAACCGATTGCACAAGGCAGTATAAAATGCTTCTCTGGTTGGATGTTCGGGCGAACACACATTTACTATTTGATTTTGAAGTATGTCTTTTTTAATTAAAAATAAGACAGCTCCTATTGCATCGTCCCGATGCAGCAGATTAACAGGCTCGTTCCCTCCTGCCAGTTCTGTTTTGCCGGCAAAGAAACGTGCAAGCATGCGTTCATATCCGGTTAAACCTCCGAGCCGCAATATGATTTTATGCGCTGCATTATCTGCCTGCTGAATATATTGTTCTGCCTCAAACAATACCTTGTTTTCTGCATCGGATATTGATTTTATATCCTCTTCTGTAACAACCTTATTTGTGCTTTTATAAACAGATGTAGAACTGATGTAGATGATTTTTTTAATAGCCGAAGCCGATGGTATCAATTCCATCAATACCTTTATTTCAGCAGCATGCGTGCTATTATTATTTCGCTTTGTTCCCGGCGGAACGGCAATGATCAACATATCACAGGTTAAAAAATCAAGCAGTCTTTCGCCAATCCATTTTCCGTTTTCTGCTTTAAGTAAAAACGATTCTGCACCGATCTGCTCTATTTCTGCGAATCGCTCTGTACGTGTTGTAGAGCCTTTTACACGATAGCCTTGTTCGGATAAAGCTTTAGCGAGAGGTAAACCCAACCAGCCACAACCCAGTATTGAAATTGTTTTGTTTGCCGGCATTTAATCTAAGGCACTATTTAAAAACTGATTCAGCTTATGCAGTTCAGCAAATGGTGCTGCGATTTTAGCCGCCCTGTTTTTATCACTCAATACAGACTCTTCCAGTGCTGCCGTTACTGTATAGCTTTTCAGTTTTAAATATTCTGCAAATGGATTGTCTTCTGTATATTCTTTGGGCATACGCACCAGTTTGAGTTCCTGATCAAATCCGCTGAAATATTTTTTAAAACTCTTTGAAGCAAAAATTGCTTTTAATCGTTCTCCGTTGTAATCAATTTCCTGGCGAATGAGTTTTAATTGTTCAGGCATGGGCATGTGTATGCCTCCTGCAATAAAACAATTGCCCGGTTCAATGTGTACGTAATAACAAGCTTTTAAGGATTTTTTTCCGCCCGGGGAAATTACAAAACCCATATTGGTTTTATACGGCGATTTGTCTTTTGAAAAGCGTACGTCCCGATTGATGCGGAACATACAGTCTTTAGGCTCGAGTGCGGCTATGGAAGAATCAAATACAGCTATCTTTTCGATTGTCTCCCGCACCAATTCCTTTACTTCATTTTTAGCCTCTTCGTATATAGAACGGTTTTTGTCAAACCATTCTTTGGTATTGTTTTTTTTTAACTTTTTTAAAAAATTAAGCGTGGTGGTTAGCTGCATAATCATTGATTTTATTTCTATAAACAATCAACTCATCGTCTAATATCATTTCATGACTAAATGCTTTGGCACGTACTATCGGCGATTCAATGCCGGTGCCAAATTCATTTGGTGAACGAAAGATACGAATTTCATCCCACAAACCGTTTTTCATAAATGCCTTTAGCAAATGTGTGCCCCCTTCAACCAGCAAAGACAAATGCTTGCGCACGTACATATCCTGTACAATTACATCAACCATATCATCCATCGGATCAACTTTTACATATTCAACCAGATTGCGTACATCCTGTTCTTTATAATTGTAGCAAATCGTTTCCTGACTACCATCCAGCAAATGCGCTCCTTCAGGCACCTGCAGCTGCTTATCTATAAATGCCCGCACAGGGTTTCTCCCTGTCCAGTCGCGCACATTCAATCTTGGATTATCATACAGGGCCGTATTTGTGCCGATCAGCACAACATCTTCTTCGCTGCGCCATTTGTGTACCAGCCTTCTTGACACATCATTACTGATCCATTTTGAATCAAAATTTTCTTTTGCAATGAAACCATCGGCTGTTTCGGCCCATTTCAAAATAATATACGGACGTTTTTTTTCCATGAATGTTAAAAAACGGCGATTCAGTTCTCTTCCTTCTTCTTCGAGTACACCCTGAATCACTTCAATGCCATTTGACATTAAGTATTCGAAGCCCGCGCCTGCTACCAGCGGATTGGGGTCAATCGTAGCAAAAACAACCCGGGCAATTTTATGTTCAACAATCAGGTGTGCACACGGAGGTGTTTTGCCGTAATGCGAGCAAGGCTCTAAATTTACGTAGAGTGTTGCGCCTTCTAATTGAGATTTATCTTTTACTGATTTAATGGCATTGACCTCGGCATGAGGCTGCCCGTATCTTTCGTGATATCCTTCGCCAATAATAACATTGTCTTTAACAATCACACAACCGACCATTGGGTTAGAGCTAACGTTTCCAGAACCTAACATTGCCAGTTCTATCACACGTCTCATATATCTTTCATCAGAATCCATAATAGTGTATCTTTGATAGTAAAGTTAAACGATTTGTCACTATTTCTGGTTCATACAACTTATTCACAATTGAATCAATTAAGAAAAATATCCGCGAAATACCTATTTGGAGAGGCTAAAAAAAGTTTCCGGCAGTACGATACGCACGAGCGGGAGAGTATTTTATATATACTTTTTACAGATATTTTTCAGTTGTCAAAGATTGACATCATGGGCAATAAAGAAATTAACTGGAGTGATTCAGATCAACAGAAATTGGAGGATTGCTTAACTCGTTTAAATGCGTTAGAGCCCGTACAATATATCGTTGGTAAAACGTTCTTTTATAAAAGCTACTTCCGCGTAAATTCTTCAACCCTTATTCCAAGGCCCGAAACAGAAGAATTGGTGCAATTAATTGTATCGGAGAATACCTTGCCTGCCCCTAAGATTATTGATGTTGGAACCGGCAGCGGTTGTATTGCAATCAGCCTGGCGGCCGAAATCCCTGGTGCAGCGGTATCTGCACTGGACATTAGCAGTGAAGCCCTTTCGACAGCACGGATCAATGAAAAAGAAAATAAAGTAGATGTACAGTTTTATGAACTGGATTTTTTAACCAATCAGGATGCTGTAACAGAAATATTCGATATTATTGTAAGCAATCCTCCTTATGTATTGGAGTCGGAAAAAATTGAGATGCGTCAGAATGTACTGGCACACGAACCACATCTGGCGTTGTTTGTTGCCGATACCGATGCGTTGATATACTACGAATCTTTGTTGCAGTTTGCTGTTAAAAGGCTTCGCAACGGTGGTTATGTGTACGCCGAAATCAATGAACAAAAAGGGAATGATATGATTTTACTGGCAGAAAAATACAACCTTGCCGATGCCGTAATCATAAAAGATCTGTATCAGAAAGACCGTATTTTTAAGGCTAAAAAAATATAACTTTTTATCATCCGGAACGTACGCTCTTCTGAAACAATAAACGCTTTCTCCTTGAAACAAAAAATACTGCATATCATTGATTCGTTTTCCAAAGGAGGAGCAGAAGTCTTGCTATCCGGCATCGTTCCTCATCTAACTGATTACGAACATCACATCATTTATTTATCCTACACCCAATACCCACTCAATGAGCAAATGCCTCCGGATGTTTCAATTGAGTGTTTAAATTTCAGCAGCTTATCCAACATGCTGCCTATTATAAAACTTTTAAAAAAGAAAATAGCTGAAATCAATCCCGATATTATTCATACGCACCTGTACTTTTCAACCATATTTACCCGCATTGCTTCTACAGGCACAATACCAATCATACATACCTATCACAGTCAATATTATCGAATTAAGTATACCAGCCTGTCAGCAAAACTAAAGCGCTGGTGCTTAAAATGGGTTGATAAACTTACTTATAAAGAAGCCTATACTATTCTGCATGTATCAAGAACGCAGCAACTTTCTAACGATGCAGATATTGGGATTAAGAACAGCCTGGTGCTGTATAATTATGTAGAAGATGTTTTTTATAAAACCCGGCCTTTAGGTTCGTTTGACAATAAAACGAAACTTAAAGTTATTTCTGTAGGGAATTTAAAAACAGAAAAAAATCACCTCCTTTTATTAGAAGCTTTACGGCATCTAAAACACATTCCCATACATGTAAATATATGCGGCGTAGGCATTGATGAACGGATGCTGCAGGAATACATTAACAAACATTCTTTACCTGTAACTATACTGGGCAATCAAGACGATATTTCCGTTCTGCTTGAACAGCACGATCTGTTTATATCATGCTCCATTATTGAGGGCTTTGGCATCAGTGTGGCTGAGGCTATGGCAGCTGAAATACCAATGATCATTTCCGATATTCCTACCTTCAAAGAAATCACCCGGAATAAGGGGCTCTTTTTTCAATCAAAAAATGCGCATGATCTGGCAGATAAAATTGAGCGTTTTTATACGTCACCAGCCATCGCCAATCAATCTGTTACGGATTGTAAAGCAATTGCAGAGTTCTACAGAAAAAGTTATTACCTGAAGGAATTAAAGGGGCTATATGAAAAAATATAAGTGATTAGAGTAGCGCTTACTACTACTCTAATCACTTTGCAATGTTATGCAAACAAGCTTGTAATCGCTTTCGCAAATGATTTAAACATATCGATATCTATAGCGATTTTTAATAATGTATTTAAGCTTAAGAATATGATGAAACAACCAACAAATATCATCAAAGGTTTTTTCTTCACTCTTGTTACAAGCATTGCTGCAAAAGGAGCAGCAAATACACCACCAATAATTAAACCTATTATTACCTGCCACAAACCCGGATCAAGACCAGCAAAAACAATGAATGTTAATGAGCTTGAAAGTGCTACGAAAAATTCGGCAAGATTTACAGATCCAATGGTATAATTAATAGCACGTCCGCTGCTGATTAATGTAGATGTTACAATCGGGCCCCAGCCGCCGCCGCCGATACTATCCATAAAACCACCCAACAATGCAAGTGGTGTTACTTTAGTTATTTTGTTTTTAGGTTGTTGCTTTCTCAATGCCTTACGCAATACAATAACCCCAAGGATCATGGTATAAACCATTGTTACCGGACGAATGTATTTCTTTACATCATCTTCAGAGAACAATGCACCTTTATCTAATAAGGATAAAATTAAAGCACCTAAAACAGCTCCTATAACACCGGGAATTAATAGATTCCTGAATAATTTCTTATTTACATTCCCGAATTTTAAATGCGACAAACCTGAAGCACCTGTTGTAAACACTTCAGCAATATGGATACTTGCACTTGCATTCATCGTAGTTACCCCGATACTAACTAAAAACGAAGTAGCTGTTGCGCCATAAGCCATACCAAGTGCACCATCAACAACTTGCGCAAGCAAACCAACAATTAAGTACCCGATTAAATCTTTATTGAAAATTGTGTCTAAAAAACCAGTTAAGCCCGGATACGTTTCTCTGGGTGGATTGGTAAGAAACCAAGTAAGACCAAACGCAACAATAAGCAATACACCAAAACCTATTGCCAATAACTTATAGATAGGATTTCGCTTATTGTCTTCATTCACTTCAAGAATCAGCTCTTCCTGTACCTTGGCATCGGCAATTTCATTCTCCAGCTTATCTATTTTTTCATTGTGATCCATAAATATTGTATTTACTGTTTGGTATTTATTGGTTGGCTATTAAACACTATCTCTACCAATATTATAGACAAAGTTACTTTCAATTTAATAAGCAAACAACTATTATTACCCATTATTTCAGATTAAGATGTCTTTTTTATTCGTCCTTTTTCTTTTTAAAGAGGCTGTTAAAATCGTCGAGAATTAAATTAACGAATAGGCAGTTATTGAAATCAACATTGTTTTTTGCTGTATTATTCAAGCGGAATGCCATTTGGTTCATGTACCCCATTTCGATACGGGTATCTTTACCTATTTTATAACCGAGGCCGGCATAACATCTTGTCTGATCAAATATATTAGAACTCTTAATATTCTTTCCTACGCTCAAAAATACTTCTGCTGAAGTCATTGTATAATAAGTACCCTTGATCATTTCTTTATTATTCAAAGGAATCAATGCTCTTACCATATAGCGCAATCTGCCTTTTCTGTTAACGTCCCAAAAGTCATAACTAGACCCCGGCCCTGTTACATCGCCCGGTTGATCTGTTAATACTTTCGTTCCATAAAATCTGAATTCATACCTGTATCTGTAATTTAAAATTACACGTCCTAAAAACTGATTTGTCATTACCTGAAAAGCAATTCTCCATTCCGGTTGAAAGTACGTTTTACCATTAATCGGATATGTCCACGTACCAAACCAGGTTATAGGAGATATTGAAAACCGGACAAATTTATTGTGTTGGTAATGGATCCATGGCCTAACGGCATTTTGGTATGGGTGTTTGATAATATTAAATCGGTCGTGCCCTACGTTAGTCTCAGGTTCCGGGCTGTGTGCAGGGTCTGCCTGTCTGCGTTCTTCAAAATCACACTGGTAATTAAATTTGCCTTTTATTTTGCCCTGAATAACCAGGTTGCCCCAAAACATGTTGTTGTGAATGTAATCCCGTTGTGTTGTTGCCGGAGCTTGTGAATGTACGAATTGAACTAAGTAAAAAAATGCAAGCAATGTTGCCAAACTCTTTTTCATGATTTATAATTTTATTAAACAGACAAACTTAGTGTTTGCATCACAATTTGACAAATGTTCTATATAGGGTTAATAGGGATAGTCAAGTGATAAAAATCTGCCTTTTAAATAAAAAAGAATCCAAGATACACATACATGCACCCTGGATTGAATATAAACTGCTCGTTTTAAATGACTATGGGTATTTTATGAAGTATTAATACCCTTCTTTATGCTGAAAATAAAAAGGACAGGTGGATTGGGAAACCACACTGTCCTTTATTTACTAACCGTTTATTTTAAACCTTAAAATGAATATCTCAATGTTATACCGTATGTTCTAGGATCACCTAATACACCTACATATAAACCTGAGTTACCACCTGCCGGTAATAATTGTTCAAAATAGTGTTGGTTGAATGCATTTCTAGACCAAACAAATACTGTTAATCCTTTAGTAGCTCTGAATCCAAGACGAGCATTTACTAATGAGTATCCGTTAATGTTCATATACTTTGATTCTGTAGGGCTTGAAGAGAATCCTGAACGGCTGAAGTTATCTACGCCGAAGAAGTATTTCCCTTCGTTTGCAAAGAATTTAGCAGGTATAGCAATTTCACCACCAATTGTACCAGACCAGTTAGAGATACCAGGTAATTTAGTTCCTGAAATATCTTTGAAAGATACTGTAGCACCTGTTTCTTCCAACGGTAATGGTGCGTTTGTGAATTTCTTATAAATACCTTCTGTATAACTAACAGCAGCATTAAAAGATAAATATTTACCTACTTTAATGTTTCCATCAACTTCAATACCGCGAACACGAACACGTTCTGCCGTTGCCAAATAACCTCTGTTCACACCCAATTGAGGTGACTGAACGTTTGTTTGATAGTTTTTAACTTCCGTATCGTAAGCAGCAATATTTAATACAGAGTTTTTGGTAGGTGATGTTTTAATACCAAGTTCATATTGATCTGTGTATTCAGGTTTAACAACTGCTAAGTCCATCATTGGGTTGCCTGCAGCATCAGTAGGTAAACCTCCGATATTAATACCTACCGGTTTGTATGCATTTGCAAAGGTACCGTACGCATTAATATTGCTTCTTACTTTATATTGCAACGTAAAGTTTCCTGATAAATTGGTATTTGTTGCAGATGTGTGGAATGATTGATTGGCATAAACAGTATTCTTTAAGGCAATCAATGTAGGATCGGTTGTTTGCTGACCACCATATACTGTTCTGTTGTAGTCTGCATCTTTATAATCGTAGTTATAACGAAGACCTGGCAATACATGCAAACGGCTTGTAATAGCCCAATCTACCTGACCAAATATTGCACCACTGAACGTATTAAGCGTTGAGTTTGTATGTGCACCATAACCATTTAACAGATCAGATGTCATACCTGTTTGTGAAGCACTTGTTCTGGAAAAACGCCACTGATCCGGACCAGCTTGTTCTACACCTTTTGTAACTAAAGTTTGTGCCAGTGCAAATACACCTACTACACCACTTAAATGCTTGGAAAAATTACCTGCATAACGAACTTCCTGAGATACCTGCTGTTGTTTTGATGGATTCTGGGACAACGTCAAAGCATTTAATCCAAGATAATCTCTATCTGTTGAAGGATTCCAGTTCCAATAGCGCCAAGCTGTAGTAGAAGTAAGAGTACCACCACCAATTTTAGCATCTACATTCACGGAAGCACCTCCAAGATCGTTGTTTGAACGTGAAGCCGTATTTTGATCTACAGTACGGTTAAACGGATCAATTGGCGGCAATTGATAATTTAAATCTTTTATAATTGCACCAAATTGTCTGTATGCTGAACGTTCTGTTGGAGCTACACCGGCAACTACCTGAGCATATCCGTTCGGACGCTGACGTGTTACATCTCCGCTGAACGTAATCTTAACTTTATCAGATGCATTGTACAATACCTGTCCTCTGGCTCCTAAGTTATTGATATCATTAATGTACTGTTGTGTTGCAGTGTTATAAACTGTACCATCTCTTTGCGTACCTGAAAAAGATAAACGTGCGGCAACTCTTTTGCTAATACCGCCCGTTATAGAAAGTTTAGTCTGAACGTAGCCGTAATTACCGAAGCTTGACTCAAAAACACCGCCTGTTTTAAAGCTTGGTGCACGCGATACAATATTAATAGCACCGGCAGTTGTATTTTTACCAAAAAGTGTTCCTTGCGGTCCGCGTAGTACTTCTATACGTTCAACATCAATGAAATCAAGCGTTGTAGCAGCTGGTCTGGCATAGTATACACCATCTACATAATATCCTACACCCGGATCAAGTCCGTCATTTGTTAATCCAAACGGTGAACCTAAACCACGAATATTCACACCCGTGTTTCTTGGGTTTGATGAATAAAGCTGTAACGATGGAACTAATTCTTTCACGCGGTTAACGTTAAACGCTCCTGCATCTTCAGCCTTAGCACCGCCAATAACCGAAACCGGAATAGGAACATCCTGTAAGGTTTCATCTCTGCGTCGGGAAGAAATTACAATCACTTCCGTTGGATTAACAGTCAGGGGTACTGAAAAACGTTCTCCAACATTTTCGGCTGTAACCAGAAATGTTGCATTTGCATATCCTACATAGTTTACAACAAATGTAACCGGCAAGGTTCCTGAGTATTGTAATGTAAAATATCCGTCAATGTTGGTTTGAGTCCCTACCAATCCATCTGCTCTTTTTACAATCGCTCCAATTATCGGCTCATTACTCGCACTGTCAATAATTGTACCTTGGATAGTATATGGGCCTTGTGCATATACATCAAACTGTGTAATCAGCAGCACAAACACCAAAAGTTTACTAAAATGAAACAAACCTGCAATCTTATTGGAAGTCTGTCGGTAATAATTAATCTTTTTTAACATAAAATTATTTAGGGTATTTAAAACAAGCTCTATCTGTTTAGTAGTGTATTAGATAGTGTAAAACTGAATTATTTAATCAAACGGCAGAAGATTAAATGGGGCATACTAATATTAACTCTACCGATTTGATAGACAAATTAAGGCACAAAAAAACAAATCTGCAAGAATTTTTACAAAATATTTTTTTGTTCTAAATCTTCAAGGGAAGTATTATCCAAAATTTCTATGGTTGCATCTCGAACCTGCAAAAATAAATTCCGTATTTCACATGTTTTCTCATCAATACATTCGTCGCAACGGCGATATGCCATTTTGCTCACACACGGAATCGGAGCCAAAGGACCATCTATAATTCTTACCACCTGGCCTATTCCAATATCTTTAGGTTTTCTTCCTAAAAAGTAGCCGCCCTCTTTACCTCTTTTACTTTGAAGTATTCCTTGTTTCTTTAGTTCTAATAAAATCTGCTCTAAAAATTTCTTAGGAATACCCTCTTTTTCAGATATTTCTGCAATTAATATAACTCCTCTATCTTCGTTTTTAGATAAAAAAAGTAATGCCTTGAGAGCGTATTTGGCCTTTTTAGAAAGCATAATCGGATATAGTAGGTTATAATTATATTCAAGTATAACTATTTAAACAGATTCAAACAAAAAGATTGAAATAATACAATAGAAGCTTTCTAAATCGGAGAAATTTGAGTAATTTTGTCCTGCAAATAAGTAACCGAATATAAATTATTTGCGATGCTATCTGATTCATCTAAATTTGCAGGCGAAGCGTTAACCTACGATGACGTTTTATTGATTCCAGCCTATTCTGAGGTTTTACCTCGTGACACCAACACTTCCACATACCTTACTAAATCCATCAAATTAAACATCCCTTTGGTTTCGGCTGCGATGGATACCGTTACCGAATATGAAATGGCTATTGCTATGGCTCATGAGGGAGGTTTAGGGTTTATCCATAAAAACATGTCCATTGAAAAACAGGCAGAGCAAGTGAGACGCGTTAAGCGTTCTGAAAGCGGCATGATCATGGACCCTATCGTGTTACAGGAAGATGCCTTGCTAAAAGATGCGCTTAAAATCATGAAGGATTTTAAGATTGGCGGTATTCCTGTTTTGGATAAAAACAAAAGACTTGTTGGTATTCTGACAAACAGAGATCTTCGTTTTCAGAAAAATGTAAACAAGCCTATCTCAAAAATAATGACTGTTACTAATCTAGTAACAGCTCCCGAAGGAATCGATCTTCTTAAAGCAGAAGAAATTCTTCAGAAATATAAAATTGAAAAACTTCCTGTTGTTGACAAACAAGGAAAATTGAAAGGTCTGATCACATACAGAGATATTCTGAAAAAGAAAGACCGCCCAATGGCTTGTAAAGATGAATTCGGCCGTCTGCGAGTTGGTGCTGCTGTAGGTGCCACCCCGGATGTAATGGACAGAATCGATGCGCTTGTAAAAGCCGGGGTTGATGTTGTTAGCATTGATACCGCTCACGGACATTCTAAAAATGTTATTCAGGCGGTAAAAGATATTAAGAAAAGATTTAAGAACTTACAACTAATTGCAGGTAACGTTGCCACAGGCGATGCCGCTAAGGCCTTAGCTGAAGCTGGTGCTGATGCAGTTAAAGTTGGTATCGGACCAGGCTCTATCTGTACCACACGAATTATTGCCGGTGTTGGTGTACCTCAATTATATGCTGTATACGAATGTGCCAAAGCATTGCAGAAATATAAAATCCCTGTGATAGCAGACGGAGGTATTCGTTTTTCAGGTGATGTATGCAAAGCAATTGCTGCCGGAGCCAGTACCATTATGATCGGTTCATTAGTAGCCGGTACAGAAGAAGCCCCTGGCGAAGTAATCATCTACGAAGGCAGAAAGTTTAAAACATATCGCGGCATGGGTTCACTCGAAGCAATGGAAGATGGCTCTAAAGACCGTTATTTTCAGGATGCTGAGGAAGACAGCAAAAAATTAGTGCCGGAAGGTATTGTTGGAAGAATCGCATATAAGGGTAAAGCATACGAAGTAGTTTATCAGTTAATAGGTGGTTTAAAGGCAGGAATGGGATATTGTGGCGCAAAAGATATTGAAGCCATGAAAAAAGCTAAATTTGTTAAAATTACAGCTGCCGGCGTAAAAGAAAGTCATCCGCATGATGTACAAATCACACGTGAAGCACCTAATTACAGCAGCAGATAATATATTTCAATAATCTTTATTGTGGTCTTAAAAAACTTAAGAAATCTATATTTTATATTGGCATTCGTCAGCTGGGTATTAATCCTGGCTGACGATGTTACTGTAATTAGAATAGCACAACCTCTTATACCTTTATCTTTTTCTGATATCATTGTCAATGTTTTATTAAGTACTTTTTTTCTTTTTACTTTTTTAGGATTTAAAATTGAAATCGGATCAAAACGTTCCGGCAATTTTAATGATTTGCTCTGGCAAGTATTTATTATAGGTGCAATCACCGTATTAATCTCTTTAGTGATCAAGTCTGCAGGCTTGTTCAATCAAAATGCGCTTTTCTTAAATGACCCTTTAATCTCAAATATACTTTACCATATAAACATTGGCATCATTACCATTTTTTTAGCCAACGGTTTTTACGTTTGGAAAAAAATGATTCTGTATCAGAAAACAAAAAGGACAGATGTTATCTGGCACATCTTCGAATACCTTACGCTGATAAGTGTTGTAAGTAATTTCTTTTTCTTTGATGTAACAGATCCGGTATTCCTTATTGCCACATCTCCAATTACTATTCTTGGATTAGTCTCTGCCTTTAATTTGAAATGGGTAGCCTTCTTAACCTATAAACAGAAATGGCGCAGCATATTATTGCTTAGTTTAATTATTATAATCAGCCTTTCTTTTCTGGAGCGTGTATATGAACACCATATCGTCAGCAATCTTATCATAGACCTTGCAGACAATGTATTCATACAGGCTATTTTCGGCTTCATGTTTATGAATTGCATTATTGCGCTTTTGGTTCTTTTATTCAATCTGCCGACGTCTTCGGTATTCGAACAAAAATTCGGGGAAGTAATGCTGTTTCAGAAACTTCACCAATCGCTTCAGGTTGGAGAAAAAGAAGAGGACATGTACGAGCTTCTTATTTCAAGCAGTATGACAACTGTTATGGCAGATGCGGCATGGCTGGAAATACGCGATAACAAAGGCGGACTGAAAGCATTCCAGAATAGCAATATTGATGAATACGATGTCTTTGAAATAAAAAAAGCATTGCGTAAAAATCAGGTTAATATTTCGTCTGAACCACAATACATAAAAGACATTTTAAGTTATCCGCATACAGAGAAAATCAAACATCTGGATTACAAATCGTTTCTTCTGATACCGCTGACTTCAAACAATCAATTAATCGGCACATTGGTTTTATTGAAAAATCTAAACGACGGTTTTGATAAAGAAATGGTCGATATCATTTTTACTTTTGTAAGTCAGGCATCTATTTCAATTAAGAATTTCCGTCTCATGTCAGATGCTATTCAGACAGAGAGATATCAGGAAGAGCTTAAAATTGCCAAAGATGTTCAGCAAAGTCTTTTACCCGCTTCCTTGTATTTAAACAATACAGTAGAGCTTAGTGTGTACTCGAAAGGTGCGAAGGAAGTTGGGGGTGATTATTACGATGTATACGAGCTGTCACCTACTCGATTTGCAATTGTTATTGGTGACGTATCCGGACATGGTACCAGCGCGGCTTTCAATATGGCACAGATGAAAGGTGTCTTCCAAAGCCTTGTCAGTCTTGATTTACCTGTAGATGAATTCATGGTTCTTGCCAATAATGCACTCGGAAGGTGCCTTGAAAAAAAGAATTTCATCACATTGAGCTTGTTTGTTATTAATACTGAAACACAAACCATCCAATATGCAAGAGCAGGTCATTGCCCGGCTATTTTAATTAATAGCAGCGACAATACAGCTTCTTTCTTAGACGGGAAAGGTCTTGGTTTAGGATTAAGCAGAAACAACACCTATGAAAAACACATTAATAAGTATGAATTATCTTATTCTAAAAATGATGTGTTAATTCTATATACCGACGGTTTAGTTGAGGCTCATAACCCCTCCAGAGACGAATATGGATATGATAGATTGAAGCAAATGGGCTTAGAAAGTGCCTCAGATAAGCCCAGACAGATAATTGACACTATTATAGAGAATGTTCAGCACTTCAGCGGGAGTACTCAATTTGAGGATGATTGTACACTACTTATTTTAAAATTTAGTTAATTATATTTTTTTTTATTACATTTTACATACCGAAATCAAATTTATGCGTATAACAACTGTCAAGGAAAATGAATATTATTTAATAGCTATTGAAGGAGATTTAGATGCTAGTTCAAGCATTCAACTCGATCAGGCTATTGAAGAGGCGGTTTCAAAAAAAGAAACCAAAATTATTGTTGATTGTTCGCAGTTAGAGTATATCTCTTCAGCAGGTTTGGGCGTTTTTATGTCGTATATCCAGGATTTTCAGGCAAACAATATTTCCCTTGTTTTGTGTCACCTTAGCGAAAAGGTTCGAAATGTTTTTCAAATCTTAGGCTTAGATGAACTTATTAAAATTGTAAATACAAAAGAAGAAGCTAAAACAATCGCTTAATTAATTTTGAGTAATAAAATTAAAATAGTTCGCAATCCGGAAAATTTGAAAGCCGTACGGGACTTTGTCAGTACAACGCTTCAAAAGATGGCTGTGCCTGATCCTGAAATAAATATGATGGTTCTTGCAGTGGATGAAGTATGTGCAAACCGTATTCTGCATACTCCGGTGAATGCATCTGCTGCACTCAATAACATTGAGCTTGAAATTCAAAATGACAATAATAACTTCACTTTTTTAATCCGTGATACCGGCGATCCATACGATATCAATTCACATGAATCTCCGGATATTCGTAAATTAATCGCTGAAAAAAGAAAAGGCGGAATAGGTTTGCTTTTAGTTAAAAAAATCATGGACTCGATTGAAATATCAAGATCAGAGCCATATACCGTATTATTGCTCCGCAAATCTCTTAAGTTCGCTTAAGCATTTTTTTCCTTAGTAAAAAACCCCTAATTTGTACTGAAATTAGCACTTCAAATACCAAATCGGAGTTGTGTTCGTTCAACTTTTATTAATTCGTTAATTAATTCTATATCAGATTTATGAGATTACCCTTTTGGATTACAGCATCATCCCTCCTGGGCATGCTAATCTATAACAGTTGTGTAAGTGAAAAATCAGCAACTTCTTCATCATCAAAATCCAAGTCGAACAAATCAAGTCAGGCAGTTGAAGAACCTACTGTTCTGACAATAGGCGGCGATAAAATTCCGACTGAAGATTTCAGATATGTGTATGACAAAAATAATGGTAAAAGTGCTGATGCTTATTCCAAAGCAAGCTTAGAAGAATACCTTCAGTTATATACAAAATTTAAGCTTAGAGTTAAAGAAGCTGAATCCTTAGGCCTTGATACTACTCAAGCCTTCAAAACAGAATTGGCAGGATACCAAAAACAACTTGCACAACCGTACTTAACAGAAAAAGAGGTTACAGATATGCTTGTTAAGCAAGCATACGACAGAATGAAAGAAGAAATCAGAGCCAGTCACATACTGATTTTCTGCCCTCTTGAAGCTGATCCCAAAGACACATTGATTGCCTACAATAAAATACTAGCATTAAGAGACCGTATTAGCAAAGGCGAAGACTTCGGTCAGGTAGCCGCGGAATCCTCAGAGGACCCTTCTGCCAAAACAAACAAAGGTGATCTTGGGTACTTTACGGCCCTTTCAATGGTCTATGAATTTGAAGATGCTGCCTATAACACAAAAGTGGGCAGTGTTTCTAAACCTGTCAGAACAAAATTTGGCTATCATTTAATTAAAGTAGTTGACCGCAGACCTTCACAAGGCCAAATCCATGTTGCTCATATTATGGCTCGCTATAGCCAAGGCATGAGTGTAGAAGACTCCATTATTACTAAAAACAAAATTGATGAAATATACAAAGAACTTCAAAGCGGTGTAGCCTGGAATCAATTGTGTGCAGAGTTTTCTGATGACGTTAACACAAAAAACAAAGGCGGAGAATTGCAATGGTTCTCTACCGGTAAGATGATCCCTTCTTTCGAAAACGCAGCGTTTACGCTAACAACACCGGGGCAATACACACAACCGGTCCGTACTCCTTATGGCTGGCATATCATAAAACTTCTTGAACGCAAGCCATTAGGCAGTTTTGAAGAATTGGAGCCCAGCATACGAGCTAAAGTTACAAAAGACTCCCGTTCGGATTTGAATAGAAAAATGCTGATTATCCGTTTGAAACGTGAAAATAATTTCACTGAAAATACTAAGGCGCTTGATTATGCCATCAGTAAAGCAGACAGCAGCTTATTAATCGGCAACTGGGTATTTCAGCAAAGCGATAAAAATAAAGCAACGCTGTTTACCATTAACAAAGAGAAATATTCCGTTGAAAAATTCTTTGAATTTGTTGCCGACAAACAACATGCGGTAAAAAATACCTCGCCGCAAGTATACATGAAAAACATTCTGTATACAGATTTTGTCAACTCAAGCTTGATTGCTTACGAAGAAGCTCATTTGTCAGATAAATATGTTGACTATAAAATGCTTTTGAAAGAGTATCATGATGGTATTTTATTGTTCCAGATGATGGAAGATAAAGTCTGGAACAAAGCATCTGCAGATACTGCCGGACTAAAGAATTTCTACCGTCAAAATACTTCTAAATACGTTTGGGGTGATCGTGCACATGCATACATATTAAGTGCCGTTGATAAGCCAACACTAGATAAAGTTGCGGTAGATTTCAAAGCTCCGACTTATCTTGTAAAAGAACAGACCTTTGACAACATCGCTTTTGATAAAAATAGTGCATCCATTAACAAAGCAGGAAAAACGCAATTGGATAAAGCAATTATCCTTTTGAAAAAAGACAACAACTGCAGTGTAGCTATTAAATTGAGCAGAGAACATAAAGAATTGGCTGCCGTTACTGCACACCGTAAAGACAGTATCCTTGCTTACCTGAACAAGGCTGGTGTCAATGAGTCCCGCATAACATTCCATGATGCCGGTGTACCTGCTCTACGTACAACAGAAGCGCAACGTCAAGCCGATCGCTATGCAGAAATTCAATTGTATACGTCATCTAAAAAATACCTTGAAAGCATTTACAATGCCACTACCCCGCTTACCCTTCAGGAATCAGAAGGTATGTATACAAAAAATGAAAATGAATTAATTAATAAGTGTACATGGGCAACCGGGAATTATACTTTTGAACACAACAACCGTTTCTATCTTATTGTCATTGATCGGATCGATCAGCCTAGAAATAAAACATTTGAAGAAGCACGTGGCTTGGTGATCTCTGATTATCAAAGTTATTTAGAAACCCAATGGATTGACGAACTCAGAAAGAAATACCCGGTTGAAGTAAATAACGCTGAATTACAAAAACTTATCAAACAATAAAAAAAGGGCTTAAGCCCTTTTTTTATTGTTTGATACATGTGGCCCTTATCCGGCTCTTTCACATACAGTATTAGGACAATCGGCCGTTTATAAATATATTTACATTATTGATATAGTGCCTTTATACATGCTTTTAAGAATCCTTTTAGTTTGCACAGTAATGCTTATCAATTGCCCGTTTAGCCAAGCTCAACAAGTAATTGATAAAATTGTTGCAAAAGTTGATAATCAGATCGTTTTAAAGTCGGAAGTTGAGATTTCATACTTGCAGTTTATGCGCAGTCCTGAAGCGCAAATGATGCAGACTACAGACGATGTGAGATGCCGCGTTTTAGAATCGCTGATCATTAACAAGATGATGCTTGCAAGGGCGGTGATGGATTCTGTTACTGTTGAGAAAGATATGGTATATGAACAGATCAATCGCAGAATGGATTATTTTGTTCAGCAATTCGGCACTGTTGCAAAACTTGAGAGTTACTATAACAAATCACTGGATCAGCTAAAAGATGAGCTATACCCTCAGATAAGGGACCAGATGGTGACTCAAAAAATGCAGAACAATATTACCTCAGGTGTAACTATTACGCCAAATGATGTAAAGAAATTTTATAAAAATATGCCTGCCGATTCACTGCCTTTCTTTTCTTCAGAAGTTGAGGTTGGGCAGATTGTTCGGATGCCGGAAATTAACCGTCAGGACCAACTGAAATTCAAACAGAAATTAGAAGATATTCGTCAGCGAATTTCAAACGGGGAAGATTTTTGCAGACTAGCCAAACAATTCTCTCAAGATCCAGTTTCTGCTAAGAACTGCGGCGAAATTGGTTTTTTCAAAAAAGGAGAACTTGTTCCTGAATACGAAGCAGCAGCCAGCAAACTTCAGCCAGGCGAAACCTCCGGCGTAATTGAATCACAATATGGTTTTCATATCATTCAGTTGATTGAACGCAGAGGCGTTGAATACAATACGCGTCACATACTTATTAAGCCTGCATCTACATCTAAAGATCTTATTTACCCTGCTGAATTTTTAGATTCTATTCGGCATCAAATACTTGTCGACAGCATTTCTTTTGCCAAAGCTGCAAAGCTCTTTTCTTCTGATAAAGCTACCTCTGCAAACGGAGGAATGTTTTCGTCGGAATCCGGTGGAACAAGAATTGCACAGGAAGATTTACAACCTGCTATTTTCTTTGTAATCGATACCATGAGAGTAGGTGAAATATCTATGCCAACCAAATTCATCACGGAAGATGGTACCGAAGCGCTTCGCATTATTTATTATAAAAACAAATTGCCTGCTCACCAGGCCAATCTGAAAGACGATTACCAGAAAATATATTCCGCAGCGTTGGAAGAAAAAAAGAACAACGCTGTCAATGAATGGTTCGACAAAACCAAATCGCAGGTATATATTGATATCGACGACGACTATAAGCAATGTGAAATTATGATCATTCAAAAATAATGATACAAAACAAAACCGATGTAGAGCTGGCCAATGAAATGAACCAGGCTTACCAACAACTTTTTTCTGAAATCAAAAAAGTAATTATTGGTCAGGACGAAACGATCCGCCAGGCACTAACCGCAATTTTTTGCCAGGGACATTGTCTGTTAGTTGGCGTACCGGGCTTAGCCAAAACGCTTTTGATCAATACAATTGCAACTACGTTACAACTCAGCTTCAAACGTATTCAATTTACGCCTGATTTGATGCCAAGTGATATTCTTGGATCGGAAACACTTGACAATAACAGGAACTTTGTATTCAATAAGGGGGCCATATTTGCCAATATTATTCTGGCAGATGAGATAAACCGTACACCACCTAAGACACAATCGGCGTTATTAGAGGCCATGCAGGAGTACTCTGTTACTGTTGCAGGACATTCTTACGTATTAGAAAAACCATTCTTTGTGCTTGCAACACAAAATCCGATTGAGCAGGAAGGCACCTACCCATTGCCTGAAGCGCAATTAGACCGTTTCATGTTTAATCTTATTCTGGATTATCCGGATTATGCATCTGAAGTTGCTATCGTAAAAAATACTACCTCAGGCATTACTACAAATTTGAACTCAATCCTGAATGCTGAAAAGATTCTGGAATACCAAAAACTGGTACGCAAAGTACCGGTGCCGGACAACGTAATTGAATATGCCGTTAAGCTTGTGCATAAAACGCGTAAAGATGGCGCTGACGCACACGAATGGACAAAGAAATACCTTGATTGGGGTGCAGGACCAAGAGCTTCTCAGAATTTAATTATTGCAGCCAAATGCACGGCGATCTTAAACGGGAAATATTCTCCGGATATTGAAGATGTGCAAGCCATTGCATTACCTGTATTGCGCCATAGAATTGTCCGCAATTTCAAAGCAGAAGCTGAAGGTATTACAACCGATGATATTATTAAGAAGTTATTATAGGCTTAGTGCTGATGGCTATAAGCTGATTCAACTATTGAACGGTATATCATTGAAGGGTTAGGATTTTAAAATTCTAACCCTTCCCTTTTAAATACTTCGTACTTGCTGGTATATACTTTGTACTTGATTTTATGGGCGTAGAAATTGAACGTAAATTTTTAGTAGATCACGAAAAATGGACCGCACTGAATAAGCCGGAGCCGGACTATTTCATTCAAGGATACCTTCTTAGTGATGCAGCTAAAACCATACGCATCCGTGCTACAAATGAGAAAGGCTTTATCACGATTAAAGGTAAAAGCAGTGCTGATGGCTTAGCCCGCAGCGAATTTGAATACGAGATTCCCAAAGCAGAAGCGCAGGAATTGCTTTTTGCTTTTACAGATAAAACATTAGAAAAAAACCGTTACGAAATTTTATTCGAAGGGAATGTTTGGGAAGTGGATGTGTTTGAAGGTGACAACGCCGGATTAATTGTTGCAGAGATTGAACTTGAAAGTGAAGGTCAATCTTTTACTAAACCCGATTGGGTTACAGAGGAAGTTACCGGAGAGTTGAAATACTTCAATTCTTTTTTAATAGATAAACCTTTTAAGAGTTGGTAATTTATCTTTCTGTATTCAGAACTATTCTTCCAGCACGCGTACTTCTGTTCTTCTGTTTTTAGCTTTATTTGCCACTGTTGTATTGGGCACAATAGGTTTGTATTCTCCATAACCTTTTGCTTGCACACGCTTCGGATTAAGTCCCTTATCAATCAGGTATTGCATAACCGATTCGGCACGATGTTGAGATAAAATTAAATTTTCCTGTGCATCACCATCGCTGTCTGTATGTCCGGCAATTTCAATATGCATACTCGGGTTTAATGTCAAGCTGTTATATAGATTGTCTATTGCAGGCTCGCACTCAGGCTTTATATCCCATTTGTTTACATCAAAATACACATTGTCTAATGTATATATCCGGGAATAGTCGCGAATGAGTTTTATTCTGATATCCTGATCAAAGGAATAACGTCCCTTTTCAATAGGAAGCAATAAGGCTTGATTAAAATCGAAATTGGTTCTGTATTTATGTACAACCATGGTATACGTTTTCCCTTCCGGTAATAACATATAGCATTTGCCAAGTATATCACTCTCTCCATGCTTGGAAATAGATTTGTCTGTAGAATGCACAATCAGTTTGGCATGCTCCACCGGTACACTATCCAAATCTGTTATAGTAAATATTACCAATACAGAATCTTCAGAAGATTTTAAGGTGTTGACGGTTTGAGAGAAACCAGCGAATGAAAGTGATACTGTAATAAAAAAAGCAAGTCCGAAAATTTTATACGTCATATTAGCAAATAGTTAGTAAACACGGCAATAGATAAATATACGCTTTTTTAAAAATAAAGTAAACAGCTAAGCTCTTAAGTATTAATCACTTTTTAATTAATCGAGCCATAAAATAACCATCTCCGCCTTCTGACGGATAAATAGTTTGTTTTTTTTCTAATGAAAACTGCTGATTTGCTTCTAAAAATTTATCTATCTGATTGTCATTTTCTGAAGGTAATATGCTGCAGGTAGCATATACCAGAACGCCTCCGGACTTTACCATAACAGCGTATCGCTGCAGAATGTCCTGTTGAATATTCACCAAGGTATCAATCCGGCCTTTACTCAATTTCCATTTATCATCCGGATTTCGCCTTAATACACCTATACCGCTACACGGCACATCCAATAAAACATAATCTGCTGTGTTTTTCAAAGATGCTATCGTACCTTCTTCTATCAGCTTTGTTTTAATAATGTTTACTCCAGCCCGCACTGCTCTGCGTTCCAGTTCTTTTAACTTAGGTGCTTCAATATCCATTGATGTTATACGCCCCTGGTTTTTCATCAACGCTGCAATATGCAAAGACTTCCCTCCTGCGCCGGCACAAGCATCAATAACGCGCGAATTGGGCTTAGGGGAAAGATAATGTGCGATTACCTGTGAGCCGGCATCCTGTATTTCATAACTACCATTCAGATAAGAAGCCAAACGCTGCAGAGGCTTACGTTCCTGCAGTTTCAATGTCTCGGCATATTCTCCAAATGGTTCTGCCTGAATATTCTCTTTTTTTAATTCTTCTGCTACCTGATCAGCATTCTTTTTCAATGTATTTACACGAATAAATACATCGGCTTCTTTATTTAAAAATGCCAGTTCCTTTTCCCATTTCTCTTTTCCCAATTCCTCCAGACACAGATTGTCCATCCATTCTTCAATCGATGCATCGATTACCCGATTCTGTTTTGATTCTGCTACCCTTGCATCAAACAACGTCTGTTCAAAAATAACCGGCAAAGGAGTTGTTAATTCATTTCTGTATACTTCGAACAAATAGGCAGACAGTACTTTTTCATAACACTGTGCGTCTTCTATTGTTGTATTTGCTATAAATAAATAGCGTTTCCACCAGCGCACAATCGTATATATCGTGCTTGCTATAAACCGTCTGTCTCTGGATCCCCACTTGGGATTACTCTGCAGTAGATTCCGCACGGTGTCGTCCGCATACGCACCTTCTGAAAATACTTTTTTCAAAGACTGTATAATTGAAAGAATATTATTCTGGTGAAGCTTCATGAGTAAATAATCGGAATGCAGATTAACGGAGAAAGAATTAAAATTCCATCCCAGAGTATCATGCTTGGTGTGATTGTTATGATATTTTTAATCCGAACAAAAAATATCAATGCGCTAAGCTGTAATAGTGTCGCCACTTTAAATGAAATATGCACATCAATAAATAATAATTGAAGAAATATCATGCATGCAAACAGATTGCAATATAACGTAAGGTTTGTATAGCCAATTGTTTTGTCCGATAAGCGGTTGTTTCTTATGCCATTCTTTTCTGTGTACAAATCTCTGTATTCGAATAACTGTGTAATAAATGCGAATAAACAGAAACGCACACCTATAAATAACAGAATGTCTGATTGAAATAATATTTCGAAATTGCCTCTTGTCAACGGAAGTATACTTGTTATAATTGTCCAGACAAGTGCCAGTATGATGCTTTTAATAAAGGCGTAATTCGGAATGGTTTTTATATTTTTTTTATTTACACGAATAATATAATTCTCGTAAAAAAGCCACAAACATCCGGTACAAATCAATACGATCCATTGATAGAAAGAAAAAAAGCTTACACAGATATACAAACTCCAAACAAGTCCTGCTGCAGCTGTACATGCTACAGCAATGTAATGCCTCCGGGCCCAGCTTGTTATTTCTGTCGTTTTCTTTTTAGAATAGATTGCAAATAACGTATGTGCATTATATGTAAACAGTGTAGCCGCTGCGGAGAAAAAAGAAAACGGATAATTTTCTAAGGGAATTGAAAAGAAAAGAACACATTCTATCGTCAGCAGAAAAGCAATTAATGCCAGCCACAAATGAAGATATAGAATGTATTTTGCCATACGTGTATAAAAAAAGAGTGGCACTAATTAGCGCCACTCTTTAACTCTAGTCTATAAGAAATCAATTGCTTAGGGCTTCTGCACCACCAACGATTTCTAAAATTTCTTTTGTAATTGCAGCCTGACGAGAACGGTTGTATGTCAACTTTAATGCCTTTAACATTTCTTTAGCATTTTCTGTTGCTTTGTCCATCGCAGTCATACGAGCTCCATGCTCTGAAGCATTTGATTCCAATAAATATTTATAGAATTGAATCTTTAATGATTTAGGAATTAATTCTTTTACTATTTCTTCTTTAGAGGGTTCGAATATAAAATCAACCTCTGTATTTGATGTAGTAACTACTGATAAATCCTGGCTTTTAATTGGCAAGAATTGCTCTGAACGAATAACCTGCGTTGCAACATTTTTGAATTCATTATAAATCACTTCAACGCGATCATAAGTACCTTTCAAAAAAGCATTCATAACATATTCTGAAGCACCTCTTGCTGTCTCAAAGTTTAGATTCAGGAATAATCCCTGATAGTCTAAATTTGTATTTTCGCCACGTTTTGTGATTGCTTCAGCGCCTTTTTTACCTATACAAAGGAAGTCTACCTTTTTTGCATTGGATAGTTCCGGGTATTTTTCTGCAACTAAGGCTACAGATGCTTTAACAATGTTCGCATTAAATGCACCGGCCAAACCTCTGTCAGAAGTAACAACAACAATCAAAACACGATTTAATGCTCTTTCTTCAGAATAGATATTGTCTGAAACATCTTCAAGAGATGCGGCAATATTATGAAGGATGCCGTTCAGCTTTTCAGCATACGGACGAATCTTCATCGCTCTATCCTGAGCTCTTCTCAATTTTGCAGCTGAAACCATTTTCATGGCTTTCGTAATCTGCTGCGTAGAATTTACAGAAGCTATTCGGTTACGTACCTCTTTTAAGCTAGGCATAAATTATTTAGAATATTTGACAGCAACTTCTTTTGCTACTTTTTTCAATACTTCAGTAATCGCATCGTCGATTTTGCCAGACTTAATTTCTTTCAGTGTGTCTTTGTGTGAAGTTCTAAGCACTGTTAAGAAATCTTTTTCAAAATCACGAACCTTGTTCACCAATACGCTATCCATGAAGCCGTTTGTAGAAACATAGATTGTTGCTACTTGCTCTTCTACAGATACCGGAGAGAATGCAGGTTGTTTTAATATTTCAAGGTTTCTTCTACCACGTTCAATAGTCAATTTAGTAGAAGCATCAAGATCTGAACCGAATTTAGCAAATGCTTCCAATTCTCTGAACTGAGCCTGATCCAATTTCAATGTACCAGCTACTTTTTTCATTGACTTGATCTGTGCGTTACCACCTACACGGGATACAGAGATACCTACGTTAATAGCTGGACGTACACCGGAGTTGAACAAATTGATCTCTAAGAAGATTTGTCCATCGGTAATTGAAATTACGTTTGTAGGGATATAAGCAGAAACGTCGCCTGCTTGTGTTTCAATGATAGGAAGTGCAGTTAATGAACCACCGCCTTTAACAACACCTTTTAAAGATTCCGGCAAATCATTCATGGCTGCTGCAATAGCATCAGACTTGTTGATTTTAGCGGCTCTTTCTAGCAAACGGCTGTGCAGGTAGAATACATCTCCTGGATATGCTTCACGTCCCGGAGGTCTTCTTAATAAAAGAGACACTTCACGGTAAGCTACTGCTTGTTTAGACAAATCATCGTAAACAACCAATGCCGGACGACCAGTATCACGGAAGTATTCGCCAATAGCAGCACCCGTAAACGGAGCGAAATATTGCATCGGAGCAGGATCTGAAGCAGTTGCTGCAACAACAACTGTATAGGCCATTGCACCATATTTTTCAAGCGTACCAACAATACCTGCAATCGTAGATGCTTTCTGACCGCATGCTACATAAATACAGAATACCGGTTCGCCTCTGTCGTAAAATTCTTTTTGGTTGATAATCGCATCCAGGGCAACAGTTGTTTTACCTGTCTGACGGTCACCGATAATTAATTCACGTTGACCACGGCCAATAGGAATCATCGCATCAACAGCTTTAATACCTGTTTGCAATGGTTCTGTTACCGGTTGACGATAAATTACCCCTGGTGCTTTACGCTCCATTGGCATTTTATACAATTCACCTGTAATTGGACCTTTACCATCAATCGGATTACCAAGTGTATCTACAACACGACCCAACATACCTTCGCCTACATTAACGAATGCAATTTGTTTCGTTCTCTTAACTGTAGAACCTTCTTTGATACCACTGTACTCACCTAATAAAACGGCACCTACGTTATCTTCTTCAAGATTCAATACCATTCCTTTTAAGCCCCCTTCAAATTCCAATAATTCTCCGGCTTGAGCCTTAGTAAGGCCGTAAATACGAGCAACACCATCACCCACTTGAAGAACAGTACCTACTTCTTCTAATTGAGCTTCGGTTAAGGAATTGGATAACTGCTGTCTTAATACCGCAGATACCTCATCAGGTCTAACGTCTAGCATATATGATAATACTTAGTAATTTATAACTTGTTCTGTAAACTTATTCTTAATCGTATGCAGCTTTGCACGAACAGACTCATCAATTTGCTGATCATCCATTCTTAAAACAAACCCGCCTAATATTGATTCATCTATCTTTTCAATCAACTCGACTGTTTTAGCTTTTGATGATAGAATAGATTTGAAATTTGCACGTTGATCATCCGTAATCGGTTGTGTTGTTGTTACCTCAACCAGCTTAATGCCCATCTTTTCACGGTACTGTTTCTGAAATTCAGAAGAGATTTCAAAAACAAGTGCTTCTCTATGTTTTTTGGTAAGCAATGTCAATAAAGACATTGTAAAACCATTTACTTTATTTTCAAATAGTGCCTTTAAAATCGCACTTTTTTTATCCCCTTGAACGATAGGATTTTTCATGACAGAGGCCAATTCATGATTCTGTTTGAACACAGATTCAATGCCTTGCATATCACTATTAACCTGATCTAAAACCCCTTTCTCCGCTGCAAGATCAACCAGCGATTTTGCATATCTGTATGCTACTCTCGTTTCTTTCATGATGAATGATTAGTTCAGGTTGACTTCTTTAATATATTCGCTAACCAGCTTTTTCTGCTCTTCGGCATTGTTAAGTTCTTTGCGTAAGATTTTCTCAGCAATCTCAACAGCTAATGTTGCTGCGTAATTTTTAACTTCATGTAGGGCAGCATTCTTTTCCGTTTGGATTGAAACACGTGCCGCTTCCATTAAACGATTGCCTTCTGTAGTTGCTTTTACGCGTGCATCATCCATCATAGTCGTTGCTGCTTTATGCGCATCAGCCAAAATTTTATCGCGTTCAACTCTTGCTTCTGCCAATAAAGCTTCATTCTTAGCTTGTAATTGCTGAATATCAGCACGAGCCTTGTCTGCTGCGGATAATGCATCTGTGATTGAATCTTCACGCTCCTTCAAAGCGCTCATGATCGGGCCCCAAGCAAATTTTGACAATATGAACAACGTAATCAGGAAGATTACTGTCTGCCAAAAGAATAGACCTAAGTCTGGAGTGATGATACTTAATAAAGCCATATATATTGTTGTAATGATTTTTCAATAATTTAAAGCATATTCCGAGACCTAATGTCAACGGAATATGCTTTTGCAATTACTTTAAAGCGATCAATAAACTAACTACTACGCCGAAAAGAGCAACACCTTCAATAAGGGCTGCAGCAATCAACATCGCAGTTTGAATTTTGCCACTCTCAGAAGGTTGGCGTGCAATAGATTCTACTGCGCTGCTACCAATACGGCCAATACCTAAACCTGCCGCCAAAGCAGCGATACCAGCACCGATACCAGCACCTAATAATGCAATACCTTCTACTAAGAACATTGAATTTAACATAATTGTATTTATTTATTATTGAATGAAAACAAGTGAAAATTAATGTCCGTGATCATGATCGTCATGTGCATGCTCTTCAACCGCAGAGCCGAAATACATTGCTGTCAATAACGTGAAAACAAACGCCTGAATAAGTGCTACAAATAATTCAAGGAAGTTCATGAACAACCCGAAGCCTACACTTAGTGGTGATATATAAATACTCTTAAAGATAAATATCAGACCGATAAAACTTAATATGATAATGTGGCCTGCAGTAATGTTGGCAAACAAACGTATCATTAGTGAAAATGGCTTTGTTATCAAACCGATTATTTCAATTGGCATGATAATAATTCTAAGCAAAAGCGGAACGCCTGGTGTCCATAATACGTGTTTCCAATAATAGCCATTGCCGCTAATCGTTGTGATGATGAATGTGATTAATGCAAGCATCAATGTTACTGCAATATTCCCTGTCAAGTTTGCACCGCCTGGAATTAATCCTAATAAGTTATTAAACCATATAAAGAAAAATACGGTCAATAAATACGGCATAAAACGCTCGTACTTCGGGCCTATCATTTTAACAGCAATTTCATCGCGGATATAGCTAACGATCGGCTCAAAGAATGATTGAATGCCGGAAGGAGCTTTACCTTTGTTTTTTACATATCCTCTGGCAACAGATATAAATACCAATATCAAAAGAACTGCACTTATCATTAACGATGCTGTATTCTTTGTAATAGAAAAGTCATATACTTTAACAGCAGTATCTTCTTCTCCTGCAGCATTTACTGCAAAAATTCTTTCGTGATGTATTTTGTATCCGTCATATTCTCCATGATGTGTAAATTTCGATGAAGAGAATATTGACAAGCCTTTTTCTGCAGAATAAACGATAATGGGTAATGGAATGGTGCCGTGCACAGATTCAGTACTAAAAAAATGCCACTCATGAGAATCTACAATGTGGTGCATAATCATTTCGCCAGGATTAAATGTCGATTCCTGATCGATATCTTCTTCTTGAACTTCGTGTTCTGACAATGCAAACCCCGCTATTGACACTAGGGATAGCAAAAGTATTAGTAGTAATTTGTAGATTTTAGTAGCCATTTCTCTTTGAATCGGCGCGCAAGTTACGCAATAAGTGATAAATTTCAAATGAAGCATATACAATGTAGAGAATAAAAAAATTCGCTACGTAAGTTATCTTATTATCTGACAGATAAATCAAGCTTAAAAGAATGAAAAATATGGATAAAATGAAGCGAACCGCCATTGAACCCATGTAAAATGTATGGAATTCCCCTTTTCTTTTTATCCCCAATTGAGAGACCAAATGTGAAAGAATGGAAATAACACCAAAAAACCCTTGTATCATCCAAAAATAGCTATTTATCCATTTAGGCTGAGCGTGCGAGACAATAATTGCTATTGCGGATGTCAGAATAACTAAAATTATGTATCCAAACCAGAAGTTTGAATATATAGAGCTATTCTCCTCTTTTTTGTTCATTAATTACGTCAATTATAAATTTGGTAATACTTCCGATTACTCCAAAAAGCATAAAAAAAACAGTATTCAATTTGCCTTTTACTTCAAAATATTGATCCAGCCACCAGCCAATCGCTCCAAATACACAAATTGTAACAATCATCTGAAAACCGATTGAAGAATATTTAGAAAATCCATTTAAAGAAGATTTTTTCTTTCCTATTTCTTCGCTTTTCATATAACAAAGGTAACACATTATTAACCGCATAGAAAGTTTTTTTAATACAATCTATTTTTATCAAAATCGTTCTAATGTATCTGATAAAACTTCAACGATTTGCTATCTTTGACTAAATGAATACACGTATCAAATACTTTTCTGTCCCTTTTGTATTTTTTATACTCTTATTGTCTTTGGGAGTGATTTCAACATCTTGTACACAAGAAAGTAATTCTTACGTAGCCCGCACGTATCACAATTTGCTTGCCCGAGATAACCCCTACTTTTTAGCCAGAGAACGGATGAAGGTGCTGGAAGTTAAAGTTTATGGCCTTAAAGTAGACGATTACAATTCCATTCTGCATCCTATACCACCTGTTGATACTACAAAAACAAAGGGAATGGCAACGCAGCTTGATGATATTATAAAAAAAGCATCCATACCGATCCGTAGGCATAAAAACAGCGATTATGTTGATAATAGCTATGTTTTAGTAGGAAGATGCAGAATGTATAAAGGGGAATTCAAAATGGGTATGGAAACATACAAGTATGTGAATGCTCATGGAAAAAACGAACACGACAAAGTTGAAGCCCTGATATACTTGATGCGTGCCTATATGTCCGCAAATCAGTTTGACAATGCAAAGACTGTTGCAGACCACCTTGGCAAGCAAAAATTAAACGAAAAGAATAAAACATTATTCAATGTTACTATGGCTGAATACCATAGAATATTTGAAGAGTATGATGAAATGATCCCATTTCTTGAAGAAGCTGCACCTCGTCAAAAAAAGCGTGATTTGCGGTCAAGAATGTATTTCATTTTAGGTCAGCTGTATCAGCAAAAAGGGAATGATACGTTAGCCTATAAAAATTATCACAAAGTGGTACACTCAAACCCGCCTTATGAGATGCTTTTTATTTCTCGTTTGAATTTATATCAGGTGACCAATATCGAAAATGAAGGCGCTACAAAAAAACTTCGTAAGTATTATGCGAAATTGCTGAAAGACCCTAAAAATGAAGAGTACAGAGATAAAATATATTATGAAATGGGGTTGTTTGAATATAAACAACACAATATGCAGAAAGCAATTTCTAATCTAAAGTCATCGGCGGAGGCAAGCAAAGGCGGCGGTTATCAAAAAGGTTTTACTTTTTTAAAGCTTGCAGAAATATATTACGATGATCTTGAAGACTATGAGAATGCAGCTGCATATTATGATAGCACCGCGAATACATTTAACAAAAAAGACAAACGATACCCGCTTATATCTAAGCGCGAAAAAATATTAGATGAATTTGTGAAGCAATTAAATATCATCAAAAGACAAGACAGTCTTTTAACAGTTGCTAAAATGGATTCTGTTTCATTAAATAAACTGATTGACTCTTTAATTGCTAAAGAACAAGCAGATTACAAAGCAAAGCAGCTGGCACTAAAGAAAAAAAAGCAAGCCGACGAAGATGCTGCATTAACGCCTAATCCCAGCTTACTGAATAATAGTGGTGATCCTAATGCAACCAGCTGGTATTTTACCAATGCTACCGCTATTCAAAACGGAGTGAATGATTTTACTCAGAAATGGGGAAAACGAAAACTTGAAGATCACTGGAGAAGATCAAGTAAAGAAGCCATTGTTGATGTAAGCAATAATAAATCAACAGATTCATTAAAGACTGCTGCTGCAAATGCAGATTCTGACAGTATTACTGAACGCGAGAAAAATGATATCACTCCTTTAAAAATTGACAGAAAAAAATATTTCGTAGATATCCCTTTTACTGCTGAACAGAAAAAAGCAGCGAATCAAAAAATTGAAGACGCCATGTTTCAGGTTGGTACAATCTACAATCACAAACTTGACGAACCCGAACGTGCCATAAGAACATATCTTAAGCTTTTAAAACGATATCCTGAAACGCTTTATGAACCTGAGATTTTATACAATTTGTATTTAATTTATAAAGAACAAAAAGATCATAAGCAGGAAAAATACAAAGCGCTCCTTTTAGAAAAGCATCCTAATTCTATATATGCTAAGCTTATTAAGAATCCCAATTATTACAGGGATTCTAAAATTGTGAATAAGCAAGCAGATGGCGAATACAAACAAGTGTATAATTTATATAAAGCGAATAACTTTACTCTGGCAGACTCTTCTGCATCTGCTTTGCTTCTTAAATATCCCGACAGCGACATAACCGATAAGTTAACGTATTTAAAAATACTCTGTAAAATAAAAATTAGTGGCCCAAGTGATGAATTGCAATCCGAAATTGATTCCTTCTCGAAATCATTTCCGGAAAGCCCGCTAATACCTTTAATAGATGAACTGTCTTCTGCATTGAAAAATGCAAAGAAATCTGAAGAGGCATCGCCGAGTGCAGATTCAACAGAAGAGGAAGTTAAACAACCAGTAGTGGAGGAAGAAAATCTTGCTCCATCTAAACCATAATTTTTTTAAAAAGTATTCGAAACCATTTACCAATGAAAAATAAAATTATTCGGGCAACGATATTCTTACTTTGGTTCAGTGCACTAATGGGTATGGCATTTGTCTGGCTCTGGTTTTATATGGTATCTTCCAATACTGGAAATTGGTTTGGCCCCATGCCCAAACTAGAAACACTCGAAAATCCTAAGACAAATATTTCGTCAGAGCTTTATACAGCCGATGGTGTAATCATTGGTAAGTATTATAGAGAAAACCGTACCAACGTAGCCTACGAACAAATATCTCCAAACTTAATCAATGCATTATTAGCCACAGAAGATATTCGTTTCGATAAACATTCCGGAATTGATTTGCAAGGCAGCTTTGCTATTTTATGGTATATGCTCAAAGGAGAAAAAAGGGGTTCAAGTACGATTTCTCAGCAGCTCTCTAAAAATTTATTTAAAACCAGAGGCGCTAAGTATGAAGGCAGCTTAGCTAAATCAAACAACAAATTAAAACTGATTATTAATAAAACGAAAGAGTGGATCACTGCTGTTCAGATTGAACGTTCGTATACAAAAAAAGAAATCATGACTATGTATTTAAACACCGTCGATTTCGGAAGCAACTCTTTTGGTATTGTTACAGCTGCTCAAACTTTTTTCAGTACAACTCAAGACAGCTTAACTATTAACCAATCTGCCATGCTCGTTGGGCTCTTAAAAGCTCCCAGTTTATATAGTCCGGTTTACAATCCCGAAAATGCTCTCGTTAGAAGAAATACCGTACTTGAACAATTAGAAAAATATAAGTTCATCAACCCGGCTCAATTTGCAACATTGTCTGCTCAGCCAATCGGGCTGAAATATGAAGTGGAGAATCACAACAAAGGCTCTGCTACATACTTTAGAAGCTATATTACAAGATATTTGATCCGATGGTGCAATGATCGCAACATAGACTTGTACGAAGACGGAATTAAAATATACACCACAATAGATTCCAAAATTCAAGCCTATGCTGAAGCTTCTGTAACTGAACATATGAAATTTCTTCAGAACAAATTCTTTGCCTATTGGAAAGGAAAAACACCATGGAGAGATGAAGAGTATAAAGAGATTCCAAATTTCATCGAGAAAGCTGCCAGAAATTCTGATCGCTGGAAAATGTTCTCCGAAATATACAACGGTGATACTGCAAAAATATGGCAGGGTATGAATCGAAAAATGCCTATGCGTGTTTTTAGCTGGAAGGGCGAGATTGATACTATGTTAAGTCCAATGGACTCCATTCGTTACTACAAACATTTTCTTCATGCAGGAGTGCTTTCAATGGATCCGCATACCGGGCATATCAAGGCTTGGGTCGGAGGCATTGATCACAAACATTTTAAATACGATCATGTCAAACAAGGTACTCGCCAGCCAGGCTCTACATTCAAGCCTTTTGTATATACTGCCGCTATAGACCTGGGCTACAGCCCATGTTACGAGCTTCCCGATTTGCCTGTAACATTTAAAACAGAAGACATAAACGAAACATGGACGCCACAAAACAGCGATGGAGTATTCAGCGGAGAAATGTTCTCCATCCGCAAAGCCATGGCCAACTCCATCAACAGCATTACTGCAAATTTAATAAAAAAGGTAGGTCCTGAGACCGTTGTTAACTACGCCCAGCAAATGGGCATCACAACACCTCTGGAAGCTGTGCCTGCATTGTGCTTAGGGGTTTTTGATGTTTCGTTGTACGATATGGTTGGAGCCTATTCAACTTTCGTAAATCAAGGAGTATGGACAGAACCTATATTTATCACTCGTATTGAAGATAAAAACGGCAACGTTTTGCAAGACTTTGTTCCTAAAACCAAAGAGGTATTAAGCGAAGAAACTGCATACCTTATGGTACACATGCTTAAAGGAGCTACGGAAGAAAAAGGAGGAACAGCACTGGGTTTAAATAAATATGGCCTACTTTGGAATGGTGCGGAAATTGGCGGAAAAACCGGTACAACGCAGAATTATTCTGATGGATGGTTTGTTGGTATTACAACCCAATTAACAACAGGTGTGTGGGTTGGCGGAGATGATCGCTGTATTCACTTTAGAAGTATGAACGACGGTCAAGGCGCGCGGATGGCGATGCCTATATGGGCGATATTTATGAATCATCTGTATGGAGATGCCTCAACCGGCATTAAAAAAGAGCGCTTCCCTCTTCCTTCTTCACCATTAAGTGTTGAAATAAATTGTAAGAAATTCAAAGAAGAAAGCAGTACAAATAAAAATACCAATCCTAATAATTCAACTTTTAAAAATCAAGACGTTCAGGATTTTTAAATTAAGACATGTTAGAAAAAGAAGCTATACGTTCCCTTTTAAAAGAATTACCCTCATCTCCCGGAGTATATAGATTTTACTCTAATGAGCTTGAACTTATTTATGTTGGCAAAGCTAAGAGTCTGCGCAAACGCGTTGCTAACTACTTTACCAACAAAAAAAATCTTGATCAAAAAACACGCAGCATGGTACGCAAAATCCACCACGCTGAATACACATTAGTAAACTCCGAATACGAAGCCTTACTTCTTGAAAATAATCTGATCAAAGAAAATAAACCCAAGTATAATGTACTTCTTAGAGATGACAAGACATATCCTTTTATATGCCTTACGTCTCATGATTTTCCAACACTGATTACAACCAGAAAAATCGAAAAAGGTAAAGGGGAATATTTTGGTCCATACACAAGTGGTCGGGCCATGCATTCACTCGTAGAATCTCTTCGCAAGACTTTTTTCATTCGCACGTGCGACTTGAATTTATCATCTAAAAATATTCTTTCCGGAAAATTTAAAGTTTGTCTGGAGTATCATATTGGTAATTGTAAAGGCCCTTGTGAGGCCAAACAAAGTAAAGAGGAGTATGATATTAGCATCAATCAGGTTCGGAATATTTTGAAAGGAAATTTCTCTTCTGTAAAAAAATACTACCATGAAAAGATGCAAGTTGCTGCTTCTGAAATGCAATTTGAAAAAGCACATTTTTTAAAGGAACGATATGACTCTGTTTCCAAGTTGGAAAAAAGCAGCTTAATAGTAAATCCGGATATCAATAATTTAGAGGTATACACAATTGTTAGAAGAGAGAACAGAGCTGCTGTCAATTTTATGAGCATCCTGCATGGCTCGATTATAAAGGCGCGAACAATTGAATTAAAAGCTATTCTTGAAGAGACGGAGGAAGAATTATTAATGCATGCCCTATTTACTATCCATGAGCAAGGCTGGGACTCAAGCAAAGAGATCATTTGCAATATAGACCTCCCTATCTTGTCGCATTATTGTAAAGTGAGTATTCCTCAACGTGGCGACAAAAAAAAGTTAATAGATCTTTCTTTAAAAAACGCTTGGCATACTCTCACCAGATACGATGAAAACAAACGGGAAAAACCGGAATTGCGCATATTAAAAACATTGCAATCTGACTTATCTCTTAAAGAACTGCCGAATCATATAGAATGTTTTGACAACTCGAATATTCAAGGTACAAATCCAGTAGCAGCAATGGTATGCTATAAAAATGGACGCCCCTCTAAAAAGGATTTCAGGCATTTTAATATCAAAACGGTTGAAGGTCCCAATGACTTTGCATCCATGTATGAGATTGTTTACAGGCGCTATAAACGCATGCAGGAAGAGTCCCTCCCATTTCCTTCATTAATTATAATTGATGGCGGAAAAGGGCAGCTTTCGTTTGCTTGTCAGGCATTAAAAGACCTGGGCGTCTACGGTCAAATACCTATTGTAAGTATTGCAAAGAATTTGGAAGAGCTGTTTTTCCCTGGAGACAACGATCCGTTATATCTTGATAAAAAATCCGAATCGTTAAAGTTGATTCAGCAAATACGAGATGAAACGCACCGTTTTGCAATAACATTCCATAGGCAAAAAAGAAGCAAGGATACTATGCTGAAATCTCAATTTGAAGGAATTAAAGGGGTAGGTCCGGAGACACGAAAGAAACTACTGTTACACTTCAAAACGTTCAGTAAAATTAAGGAGGCTGGTCTGGAAGACCTCTCTCTAGTCATCGGACTTGCTAAAGCAAAATCATTAATTGAACAACTGAATAATATAAAATAAAGTCGAGCTTACAGACTCTAGGAGAATTCATATAAAACAAAAGAACCTCGCTGATTTAGCGAGGTTCTTTTGTTTTATATGAATAACAGGGTTATCGTATCTGTTATGGAATTAAAATTCCCAAAGGTTGTGTTCGTATTCAAGCAATTCAAATGCAGCCCATTGAGAAGCCATTAAACCTTTCAATTGATCTCCACCATAAATATCTGTTAAATAAGAATCTTTAGGGTTTGAAACTTTAATGATATAAGAACTGAATAATCTCAAATCAAAAGCATCTGCAAGATTCTTGTGTTCTCTTTCATTTTGAGGATTGAACCAGATTGCTTTAGGGTTATCTTTAAATAACTTTTCGCAAAGTTCTTTATAAGAATAAGATGCTAAACCGTACTGGATACCTTTAATGTTTGAAGGGTGATCTGCAGGGATATAGAACGTAACAGCGTCAATATCGAAATACTGTCTGGAACGTTGTTTATCAAACAACCACTCTTCTTTAATCTCCATTTGGTAGATGTCAGTTGGGAAGAATTTATCTCCGCCTAATGAAGTTGCTCTGTAAGAGTAATCTTCATTCTGAAACATCATCAATGTATCTTCAGGAGTATAAACAGGTGCGTCGCTAGGCATGATCAATAAAGCATTGAATTCATCCATAGATAACTTTCTCCCGTTTTCCAAAGAGTCATTTACATAAGGAGTGATAAGTCCTGCCTGCGTTGCTTCAATGATTAATCTTGAAATCTCACGATTTCTTGAAAACATCGGCAAGTTCTGCTTTTCTCTTAAATCAAGAGCTCTGATCAATGTCTTTTTATACATGATATCAGAAGTGTGCACAGGACGAACAGAGTATTTATTAAATCCTGAAGCATACGGGTCTTCCCATTGCTTAGAAGGAGTCTCTTGAGCATTAGCAATAGATGCTAATGAACAAAATATAACGGATACGATAACACTGAATTTATTCATAATACAGTTATTTTAATATTATTGTAAAGGAACAGTAAAGATTGGCGTACCAATGTTCACTTTTTCAGATTGATTCAAGAAGTTCGTTCTGCTTACTTCTTGTACTTCAATAATCAAACGATCCCCTGCCTGAGCTTGTGAAGCGAAACTGCTTAAGTTAGCCATTTCACCAGAGAAAGTCTGTTGAGTTACAGGACGTTTACCTCTAGCCAACATTACGTTCCACTTTGTTACAGAATAACGAGCATCTTTTGGTAAGAATTGTGCAAAAGACTCATCTGGTTTAGCTTTAATTTGTAAAGATCTAGGACCAGGAGCAGACATACCATTTTTCTGATCTACTTCTTTACCGTTAGATAAAACAAGGATCGTTGGTTTTGGAATACCTCTAACTTTGAAATCCTGGAAACCAATTGCACTTCCACCACTAGAAACATTCAACTTAACACCTGTAGGGTTGTTTGGAATAACAACAACAACACCTTTACCAAGTGGCTTAAGATCTGCACCAGAAGCAGTGAAAGCCGGGCTATAACTTGCACCTAATGCAGGCACCTGAACACTTAATTCATTACCGCAACGTAAATACAAAGCGTTTACAGAAGCAGACTGAATCTGAATTACTGGTTTAGCTACAACATAGTCAAATGCTTGAGTGAACGTAGTATCTTTACCTTTACTTTTGATTGTAATTGCACCAGTCCATTTTTGTTTTGAATTTCCTTCAGCATCATAACCGCTAGCAGCAGCTCTGAATTTGATTTTACCACGACCACCTTCAACCGGAACCGGAGATCCGTTTCTAGTCATAGTAGGGTTTGTAGCAGAAGAAGAAGCAGCTAAGAATAATTCAGCTTCGTAATCAGTACCTGCAGCAACTGTACTTGATTTTGCAACTGCAACAGCAAATACGTTATCAAATTTAATTGTAGCAGCACCAACAAGGCGAGCTAAAGCTTCTAAAGCTTCTGTTTCAATTTTTCTAACATCAGCTTCTTTCGTAGAAAGTACCGCTAATGCAGCAACCATTGGAGTGTGATCAAAACTCAATTGAGCAAAATTTTCGTGATTTTTTTCAGGATCTTTTGCAAACATTGGATCTTCTTTACCATCCATCGCAATTTTGCGAACCGGAACAGCAGGAAGATGTGTTTCAGGATCAGCGCCTACAATTTTAGAAACTGTCTCAACATAATCGTTAAGCTTTTTCTGAAGAATATATCCTTTAGCGGTTTTAGTACCTTCTGTACCAACCATCATACCGGCAATAAGTTCTTCTTCTTTAGCTCCTTTATAAGATCCATCATCGTCTCTACCACCGGTAGTGTCAATCATGGAATTACGTAAACTATGAATGTATCCTATCAATTTACCCGTTTCAGCTCTAACTTGCTCAGCTTTAGTCAAAACATACTGGTCTTTAGGAGAATCCTTAACCTGTTTTGCAATTTTAGCCTGAGTTTCACCATTTGCTTTATCTGATACGGCAACAGCTTGTTGTAAGCTGTCATCTAAGAATTGGAACTTCTGAATGATCGCAGAACTTACCTGTAGTGCCAGCAACGCCGTCAATACAAGGTACATCATACCGATCATCTTCTGCCTTGGCGTTTCTTTACCTCCCGACATAATATTTATTTTTTATAAGATGATTGTTTAATAATTAATATTAATTACTAGGTATGAATTAACCTCTCATTGCAGTTAGCATGTTACCATAAACACCATTTAATGAAGTAAGGTTTTTAGATAATTTACCTAATTCTTCTTTGAATGATTGAGTATCACGAGATGCATCAGCCATGTTTTCCATTGCAGAAGACAAGTTAGCATAGAACTTGTTCATTGCACGTAAGTGGTTGTTAGCATCAGACAATTCCATTTCGTAAACAGCGTTCAATGCACCTAAGTTTTTAGTGATTTTTTGAACTTGTTCGTGGTATCCTTGAGCATCTACAGTAGCGCTTGCCATTCCTGACATTGCATCAGCAGTTTTAGAATATGCATCGTTCATTTTGTTTAATGAACCTGTAGCACCTTTAATAGCAGTTGTATATTCAGATGACGCAACTGTAGCATCTGATAAATCAGACATTTTAGATACGTTATCGCTTAAGCTATTTAAACCTTGACCTAAACGGCCAATTACAGACTGATTGATATTAGCAGAAGCTAACATTTCATCTAATTTTTGAACAGTACCAGTAGCAGTAGCCGGTTCATCGTCATCACCATCAAAATCTTCTGCTAACTGAGGATATACTCTAGACCATTCTGGATCTTTGTGTGGCTTTTGGAACGCTGAGATAGCAAAAATAACTGCTTCAGTTCCCAAACCAACAACCAACATCGGACCTGCAAATGGCCAGTGCATGATTTTAAATAAAGCACCTACAATTACAACAGCAGCACCTAGACCATACACTTTAGGCATGATCACGTCTTCTAATAAATTTTCGCCTTTCTTGCTCATTTTAGTAACAAAAGTTTAAAGTTTAACAATTTGTAGTTTATGTTCAGTTTAATTAATTACGGTATTGAGGGATTAGAATTCGTATCCAGAAGAACGGCCTAGGTAGGTCATTACTGTACGGAATCCAATATAAGATTTAGATGTATCCTGGTATTCAAATGTTCTTGTACCTGTTTCAAGATAATAAGCTATATCTTTCCAAGAACCACCACGAATGATTTTTCTAACTTCATCATCATTGTAATATGTAGGGTTCAAATCCCATACGATTGGTACTGCTGCTTCATAGTAAGCATCTTCACACCACTCAGAGATATTCCCAGCCATATCATATAAACCAAAGTCATTTGAGAAATAAGAAGCTACAGGAGATGTGTACATGAAACCATCATCATAATAGTTACCTCTGCCTGGTTTAAAGTTTGCTAACATACATCCTTTAGAGTTACGGATGTACGGGTTACCCCAAGGATATTTAGCCATATCACGTCCGCCACGAGCAGCGTATTCCCACTCAGCTTCAGATGGAAGTCTGAAACGTGGCATTTGCCATAAACCGTTTTCAGCTCTCCAGTTATTCATGTGTTGTGTTCTCCACTCACAGAAATACTTAGCAGCCCACCAGTCAACACCTACAACCGGATATTCATCAAATGCAGGGTGTGCGTAATAGTACTCCATCATTGGATCTCCCATGTGGTGCGAAAAATCGCGAACCCAAACAGTTGTATCAGGATATAACTCTGTCATGACATACTCTTCGCCTAATGTAGCTACTGAGTCTTCAAGCATCACAGTCATAAATTGACGGTATTCATTATTTGTAATTTCAGTTTCATCCATGTAGAATCCACCGATTGTTACTTGTTTATTTAAGTTGATTTGAGTAGCAGGTACATCCTGATCGGCTTGACCCATGTGAAACGTTCCTGATGGACAAACAACCATACCATAAGGCACTGTTTGTACCCATGACTCTCTGCCAGGCACACCTATTAGATCTCCTCCTCCATCTGCAGGCCCTTTGCTACAGCTTTGAGTCATAAAAAGACCTGCTAAGGATGCTATGATCGCAAAGCGCTTTCCGATAACACTGACTTTATTCATAATCCCAATTTTAATTTATTGTTTCCCGTTAAAGTATATTCGATAGTCCATTCCTTCCGAAACAGAATGCCTAAACTAGTATTTTTGTTGAAATAACGCAAATAATAATGCATTATTATTTTTATGCAATTAATAATATGTTTACTGCAATTTTAAACAAGATGATTTAATGTGCTATAAACTAAATAGTTAGTTTTTTTTTAAATCAATATTCTTCTTGTCTGTATCGAGGTGTGCGGACAATTGGTTTTGGCACATTCCAAGGAGAAGGAATTACATAAGAAAGCATGATTTCGTGAGAAGTCCGAGTCTTTGCTTGTGCACCACTTGTTACATAATCGAAGGAATAACCAATTCTCATTGCATTATTCTTCATTAAATTCATTCCGATCAAGAAGATAATATCATCGTTTGCGAGCGTATTTCCACCTCTTGAAACTTCTTTGTTAGCAATGGATTCCCTTGCACTGATTCCTCCGTAAAATTTGTCATTATACGTCAACATCGCTCCGAAAAGGTATGTAAAGTTTTTCGTGTCTGTTTGGAAGAATGCATTAGGCATCAATTTCAATACGCTTCCCAGATTAAACGTATAACCGGCAGTTGCATACATGTGGCTGCTTAGTTTAGACGCAATTGAAGTATCTATACCGTACGTATATCTTGTTCCTGTAAAGTGATCTGCGCTAATACCTATGTAATACTTTGGAGTCTGCCAGTAAATACCGGCAGCTAGATCTCCTTTTAGCTGACTTGCAGGACTACTGGTTAATGATTGGTAAATAGGGTCATTCTGGTTAATAACATTATACCAGTTTGTGTTCAAATTTTCATATCTGAAACCTGGTCGTATACCTACACCTAATTTTCCTGACTTAATTTTAAAGTGATATGCTAAAGAAAACTGTAATTCTGTAGTATTTACAGGCCCTTTTGAATCATATGAGAAGTTAACACCAGCACCTGTACGCTGTTTCATGAATGGCAATAATGTATTTGCTGTAACTACAGCACTTGTAGGAGATGTTCCGCCCGGAGCATCTGCTGTTGACGCATAACCCAGCCATTGTTTCCTGAAAATACCCGTAAATCTGGTTACACCTTCAAGGCCGGCATAGCCTGGGTTATAATTCATTGAATTAAACATGTAATGACTGAATTGTGCATCCTGCTGAGAAAAAGCAGGTAGTTCTAAGCATATTATTGCTAAAAAAATAAAAAGAATTCGACTGTTTTTTTTCATATTCAATGTTATGAGAACTCCTCAAATTATACAGTAATTTTTACCTACATGTAGACAAATCTAATGAATTCATACAGGATTTATGCAAATAAGGTTACATTTTTTTTAAATTATCCGTAATCTTATTGCATTTATTTAATATTGTTAGCCTTTTTAATATATAATTCAATCGCTCCCGTCATGGATGGAGCATTAGGTAAGGGAGCCTCTACATCAAGAGTTAATCCTGCGTCCATTACAGCTTTTGCTGTTGTTGGACCAAAAGCAGCAATACGCGTACCTTTTTGCTCAAAATCAGGGAAATTTACAAATAATGAACTGATTCCGGAAGGACTAAAGAAAGTAATCATATCATAGTTCACATTCGCCAAATGAGATAAATTACTCGCTACTGTTTTATAAAACACCGCTTCGGAAAAAGTAAAGCCGTTTTGTGATAAAAACATTGGTATATCATCTTTTCTTATATCAGAACAAGGATATAAGAATTTTTCACTTTTATGTTTTTTGATGATTTCTTCCAGATCCTGGGCTGTTTTTTTGCCAACAAAGATTTTACGCTTTCTGATTACAATATATTTTTGCAAATAATTAGCTGTTTGCTCAGTAATACAGAAGTATTTCATTTCAGCAGGCACTTCTAGTTTTGCATCGGCACATATTCTGAAAAAATTGTCGATGGCATTTCTACTGGTGAAAATTACAGCCGTATGCGCTAAAATTTCAATTTTTTGTTTTTTGAACTCCTTCAGATCTACCTGCTCAATCTGAATAAAAGGTATAAAATCTATTTTAAGATTATATTTTTCCGCTAATATGTAGTAAGGAGATTTGTCGTCTGTTGGTTTTGGCTGAGAAACCAAAATGGTACTTACCTTTTTAACTCTATTGTCCTTAGCTTGCTTGTCTTTTGCCTTAATTTCGCTCATGTTATTCTTAATGGAATTGAGGTTCTGATTTTAATCTACCCTAATAATACCCTGTAGGCAATTATCAGAGGTACAATTTCAGCGGTGCAAATGTACGAAAATAAATAAATATTTCTAAGTTCTGATCGTACGTATATCATATAACTTGTTAATACTGAAATTATAACAAGGATTATAAAAAATAAACCAGTAGCTGAACCTACAATATCAATTATGTAAGTTGAAGGGAATAAGGCAATTACCAACAAAAGAACAGGTAATACAAATATCCCTGTTTGGAATAAATAATTTAGCAATAAATAGTTTTGCAAAGGCGACACCCCAGATGGGAATGTTAATTCATTGATAATTTTAATATAGACAATTTTCAATGTTTGCATGATAGCAAAAGATGAAAACAAATAAAGTATATAAGAACTTGTTTCTGATTGAAAAAAAGACCGGAAAGGGAAATTGAAAAATACTGCATATTCTGTTACCAATACATAATAAATCATCATATACAGCAACGAATTGATAATAATTAATGTAATAGACATTAAACCGCTTCGATCCAATAACAAGAGCTCAGTATTCCTGTCCAGGCCAATATTAATAAGTGTACGCCCCTTCATAAAAACAAATTTATAGAAGACTAATACCACGCAAAAAATCAATATCGAAAATATAAATACATCTCTTTGAAATATATTTTTCCGCAATAGAATACTTTGAACAATACTGCCTTTTGACTCCTTTCCTCCTTTAGGCAATACACCTTGTAAACTAAGCGAGTCAATATACAATGGGGAGGATGTATTATGGAATAAAATTAAATACGGATCTTGAATTACTTCCTTCTCAATATTTTTCATGGGTATCCAAATTCTATGGGAAGGAGCATTTGTAGGATGCTTATATATCAATTTATTTTCAACAAATACAGATAAGCCATTATTTGAATAAAATGATAAGAAATAATTCTGACTTGTGTTTTTAGGAATGAAAACGCCTCCTCTGTGTATTGTCGACTCTTTCGTTAATAACGGTATGAATGACTGGTAATATTTATCATATACCTGCCAATCATTGCTTAAGTCTTTTATAACAACATACTTTATGTTTGTCGCTTCTGAAACAAAAGAAATGATTATCGGTATTGTTATCAAAAACAATTTTAAATATTGTTTGTGCACGACTTTTGTATCTTTTTAAATATCAATTCAACAATTATCATAATAATGCCGATAGCCCCAAACATTCCTGCAACCAATACGGTAGCATCTATAAATCTAAGCCAAACAGCGATGATTATATTTATTAGTGTATATACAGAGATTAAGCTTACAATAGCAATCTGAGAAACACCCAGATCTGTTAATCTGTGATGTAAATGATTATTGTCCGGCGAAAATGGGCTAATCCCTTTCATTAATCTGATTATAAAAACCCGTAGCGTATCTGCAATAGGCAATATAATGGGAGCTATCGCCAATACAGGCATGGAGAAATTACTATTGCTATTCATTTCTTGCAATGAAACTATTTTTACTGCAAGAAATGCGATTATAAAGCCGCAGATTAATGAACCTGTATCGCCCATAAAAATTTCTGCTTTCCGGATGTTGTATTTTAAAAAACCTAACACGGCCCCGCACAAACAAAAACAAACATATATATATGGTACATTACTCTGATCACCTAAATAAAAGAATACTACTGCATAGAAAATGCTTGCTAAAAAAGCAATGCTTCCCGCTAAACCATCTAAACCATCTACCAGATTAAATGCATTCGTAATGCCAAGAATAACAATTAGTGTGAAAAAATAACTTACGCCTTCAGGCAGCATAAAAACATTTAAAATGCCGTAAAAGCCTGTGATCCGGATGTCGCCTAAAAAGACCACAATGCCTGCACCCAATATTTGAACGAAGAATTTTTTAAACGCAGAAACCGAAACCATATCATCCTTCAGCCCTATAAAAAAAATAATAATTGTTGCTGCAATAAGCTTTTGAATAGCGCTATTGATTTCACCAAATAACATTAAAGAAGATATGAATCCGGCAAAAATCGCTAAGCCTCCTAAACGAGGAGTATCCAATAAATGCAGCCGTCTATCGTTTGGAATATCTAACAATTGTTTTTTATGCGCTACCTGAATGATTGAAGGTATAGCAAAGAGCGCGACAAAAAACGCCCACAAAAACGTTAGTATTGAGTAGAAGAAAATCATTTTAAAACTTTTCGCAAGTTATACGAAAAACTAGAATCTTGAGACTAAACCAAAATGAATTTTTGAAAGATTTAAACTAAGACGTTGGTCTTTAGCCTCTCCCAAGGCGTAAATAAACTGAAAAATCCCCGCTTTGGTACTAAAACTAATCCCTGTACCAAAACCAATTGGCCAATCTGTATAATTATTGTTTATTGAATTTGCCAGATAGCCTTGATTTGCAAAAAGTATTACATACGATGTTTCATCTGTAAAATATCGGTATTCAAGGGTATAAACAGCATAATCAGTTGCATAATAATTATTTTCATTAAAGCCTCTCAGCGAATTAAGTCCGCCCACTCTATACAAATCACTCAATACCAGATTCTGACTTTGCACAGCTCCGCCCTGAAGGTGCTGCAAAAGAGTAGCCCTCTTACCTATTCTCATAAACTTCTGAATATCGATGTCAAAACTCCATTGCATTGCATTTAAAGGAATCGAAGCCTCGCCGGATACAGGCGTGTAATTAAATATTCTTTTACTTCCTGTAGCTACATCAAAATCAATGTTCCATCCTTTCATTGGATAAAAAACATCATCTAAACTATTGAATGTATATCCCAGACCATAATTTAAAAACTTAAAATCTCTGTTAGCCCCGGCAGCATTGGAAGTTTGCGTATTACCCAGTGCTGTATTTGATTTCAATCCGGTAAAAAATTTAATTTTTGAAGCTGCATTTATTGTTAAAAAAACAGAGGCTTTCCGGTCTAAAATTAAAAATGAGGTATCTTGTTTCAATAAATTAAAATCCAGTTTTATATCAATGTTTGAATGTAACAGCCGAGGGTGCAAGTAAGAAGTGTTTAATAATTGAGATTGTACATCAAACCGCTTCCACTGCACATATAGCTCCTTTCCGCTTTGCAGTAAATTTTTCAGATTCATATTGAATTCCCCCGTCAAAAGAAGTTTGCCGTTTGCTTTAGAATTAGGTTGAAATCCTATATAACCGTCCAGCTGATTGCATTTCCGGGAATCAATATACAGCACCGGTTGTGCCTTACCTTTCGAAAAAAAAACTTCTGGTGACCTCGAAACTTTAATGTACTGAATCTGCCTTAATTGACGCTCTAAATTCTGCACCCGTTGCTGATTGTATAACGCCCCGGGTGTTAATCCAAGATAACTTTCTAAATATTTTCGCTTCACTTTTACATTGCCCACAATTGCAAGCGTGTCAAAACGGATCAGCGGGCCCGGCTGGTAATTAAATGTTGCTTTAAAATACGATTCAGCAATGTTAATAGAATCCAAGCCGATAAGAGCAAATGGATATCCATTATTTTCAGAGTATTTAATCACTCTGTTTTCTAATGATGCAAGCTCTTTATAGCTGAATCTTGTTTGGGAATAAAACTTTTGCTTATAACCTGATTTGTACAAATATTCATCAGGCACATTTCCACTGTGAAGCAAACTCCAATGATGCCTTGGCCCAATATGCACATAAGCTTCAACGGTATCTTTTTTATATACGAGAGAATCTGTTGCAGCCTCCAAATATGACCCTTCGTGTAATTGCATCACATATTGATGAACCTGCCTCAGCATATTTAAAGAATCTTTAAAATTATGCTCGTAATCTAACGGCTTCATACCTTCCGGTATGTCATGTCCATAGATGACTAAATTCCAATTTTGTCCAAATACACTAAAAATTGGGCAAAGAAGAATGAGGAATATGATAAATAGTCTACTCAAATGGCTTATTTTTACGAAAGATACTAAACTAACCGCTTATTTATACTAACGATGTCAGGCCTGTATATTCATATACCTTATTGTCATAAAGCCTGCAATTATTGCAATTTTCATTTTTCAACTTCGTTGAAGGATATTGATAAAATGGTAGATGCTATTTGCATAGAACTTGAGATAAAGAAAGGCTACCTGAATAATAAAGCCGTCGAAACCATCTACTTTGGCGGCGGCACACCTTCAATTCTTAATTCGGCTCAAATTCAAAAAATTTTCGATACTATTTTTTACTACTATACTGTTTCGCCAGATGCAGAAATTACACTTGAAGCAAACCCTGAAGACATAACTGCCAAAATCCTTTCCTGCTGGAAAACCCTGGGCATAAACCGCCTGAGTATTGGCATTCAGAGCTTTAAAGATGATTATCTGAATTGGATGAACCGCAACCATTCAAAAGAAGATGCCATACATTCTGTCAAACTGGCTCAAGATAATGGTTTTGAGAATATATCGATTGATCTGATCTATGGCTTGCCTAATTTAACGGCCGATCAATGGAGGGCTGAAATAAAAACTGCCGTACAATTAAATGTACCACATATCTCTTCTTATTGCCTGACAATTGAAGAAAAAACGGTGTTCGGTCATTTATTACAAAAAGGAGATTTTGCTGTCATTCCCGAAGAACTTACCGAAAGCCATTTATTAATACTAATGGAAGAATTGGAACTGGCAGATTTTGAACAGTATGAAATTTCTAATTTTTGCAAACCTGGATTTGAATCAAAACACAACAGCAGTTATTGGAAACGTACCTCATATATCGGAATCGGACCGGGGGCTCATTCCTATAACCAAACCAGCCGACAATCCAATGTTAGCAATAACAGACTATACATGAAGCAACTAAATGATTTAATCCTACCGGAATCAACTGAAATACTTAGCGATAAAGATCATTATAACGAATATTTATTGACCCGATTGCGAACAAAATGGGGGATTAAACTACATGAAATGGCTGAATTTTCGCCGATCCATTATGCAAAAGTCAAAGAATCATTAATAACATTTGTGCAAAATGGCTTTGTGTATGAGATTGATGACACATACCTGCTGACAAAGAAAGGTAAATTACTGGCAGATGAAATAACTTTACAGCTAATGCTCTGAATAAATATGTTTGAAAACTCACTCCTTTTTTTAACTTTGTACTATACTGCTTACCAACTTTTATGTTATCGGAAGAAAAAAAATTGTTGCTATTACTGCATTTAATCATTTTCAATTATCACGGTCTGGACGAAAGTGAAAGAGAATTATTAACAGGGCTAGCAACTCAATATGATGCGGAAGAAGAATTAAATTGGGCTTACTCCATGCTGGGTAATGATTATTATAGCTCACATGAAAAAATTCATCAGTGGTTTGATAAAGAAATCAGCGGTATTGACAATCAAAAAAGACTGTCTTATTTAAATACTGTTTGGGAAGCATCTGTAAAAAAAGGATTCATTAGCGAAATGGAAGCAACGGCAATGTTGAAGATTGCACACAATTGGGGCATTCAAAAAGATCTGCTAACTCTTATTCGCAAGAAATAATTCATGCCAAGGTATTTATTTTTTTTACTCTTAGGCATTTGCCTTTTTCAATTCAATACCTATTCTCAAAATTCTTATACCAGATTTGATTCGCTAAGAGGGGCGCTGAATCCCTACCGCACGTGTTTTGATGTTTACTATTACGATCTTTCAATCCAGATTGATATCAAAAACAAAAGCATACACGGGGTCAATCATGTTTATTTTAAAACTATTTCAACTACATCAACTATTCAGCTCGATTTATTCAGCAATTTAATCATTGACTCCATTTGTTATAATAATATAAAGCTGGATTTTCAAAGAGACAGCAATGCTTTTTTTGTGCAGTTCCCGGCACCATTAATTTCCGGAAATAATTATACCGTATCGGTTTATTACGAAGGTAATCCAATCATTGCAAAAAAAGCGCCGTGGGATGGAGGATGGGTATTCACTCAAGATAGTTTAAAACGCCCTTGGGTTGGTGTTGCCTGCGAAGGTATTGGCGCAAGTTTATGGTGGCCAATGAAAGACCATTTAAGTGATGAACCGGACAGTATGCGCATGCATTATACGGTGCCTTCATCATTAATGGCTGTAGGTAATGGTATTCTTGAATCTATCACGACAATGCATCCGGATACCAAAACATACAACTGGAAGGTCAGCTATCCGATCAATAGCTACAACGTAACCTGCAACATTGCTAATTATGCGCATCTTCAAGACAAGCATGTGCAATTGAATAAAGACACTCTTGCTATTGATTATTACGTTTTAGATTATAACAAGGAAAAAGCGCTAAGTCATTTCAAACAGGTACACCCTATGCTTACCTGTTATGAAAACTATTTTGGCCCGTATCCTTTCTATAAAGATGGTTTTGCGATGGTTGAAACTCCTTATTGGGGCATGGAACATCAAGGTGCAATTGCTTATGGCAACGACTATACGAATAAGATTATACAATTCGATTATATTATCATTCACGAAAGCGGCCATGAATGGTGGGGAAATAATGTAAGTACCACCGATCACGCAGAAATGTGGATACATGAATCGTTTACTACTTATACTGAAAATTTACTGGTTGAATATTTTTATGGCTATGATATGTCTGTTCGGTATCTGAATTTAAACAAGCCATTAATCAAAAACATTGATCCTATCATTGGGCCACTGGATGTTAATTATGAAGGATGGCAAGGATCTGACATGTATTACAAAGGGGCCTGGATATTGCACACATTCAGAAATGTACTTCAAAACGACTCTCTTTGGTTTTCCATCTTAAAAGGTATGCAACAAGAGTTCGCTCTTAAAACCGTTAATACACAAAACATCATTCAGTATATTAATAAAAAAACAAATAAAGATTATACGTGGTTTTTCGAACAATATCTCTACCATGCAAAACCTCCTGTATTGGAATTTTATACTGAAAAGATTAAGAAAAATATTCGGATCTATTACAAATGGGAAAATGTCCGCCCCGACTTTACTATGGCAATACCTATAAATACAAAGGATGCCGGCTTGAAATATATTACTCCCGGTTTAGATTTTAATTTTATTGATATCAAACTCAAAAAGATGAATAAAAATATTTTCAATCAAAATTTCAATTATTATCTATTAAAAGAAATTAAAAGTAATTCCGTCAATAAATAAAATCAGGGCACACATAATGTACATGCGCGCCCTGGTTTTATTTCATTATTCCTCTTCAGCAACATTTTTTAATTTAGCTAATAAGTCATACGACCCATCTACAACGATATTTAATTTCTTATAATCTAAGCCAGCAGGTAATTCAATAGCGGTATAATTATTTTCGCTTACGCCTTTTTGAACTTCTATTGCTTTATATTGATGTTGATCTGGCTGATTGCTGCTCACTTCCGCAAATACATAATTCCCTCCGTCAATTTCAACCAATGCTTTGTCTGGTATTGCCAGCACTTCTTTTTCGCCAACTTCAATTGTAGCTTTCAAATACATGTTAGGAATTAGTGTCGGATCATTTTTATCCATGTGTGCATGTATACGAACAGTTCTGTCAGAAGAAATTTTATGATTAATTAAATATACATGTGCCGTGCGCTCTATGGGCTCTCCGTTCACAATCGTAAACTTGATTTTTTGACCAACTTTAATTTTAGTTATGTCTTTTTCAAAAACGGTTAATTCGGCATGCAAATGTTCTGTATCCACAATTTCACATATTACATCCTGAGGATTCACGTATGTGCCAATATTAATATTAACGACGGTTATATATCCATTAATAGGCGAAAGTATATTCACTGTACTTTTAATGTTATTTTGTGTAAGTCCATCCGGATTAATACCAATCATTTTTAATTTTTCACTTAGTGCTCCGTTTGCTACTAATGCTGAATTATATTCTGAAGAAACTTGCTGAAATACTTTTGCTGCAGAAACATTTTCTTTAGAAAGCTCTTCCTGCCTTTTAAACTCTTGCTCCAGATATTTAAGTTTGCTCTTATTTTCCAGATAGTCTCTTTGTATCGTTACAAATTCCGGGTTCTGTATGCTTGCTAATACAGAACCTTTTTTAATACGCATACCTTGCAGTATATCGGTAGATTTGATAAACCCTCCTAACAGAGCAGAAACTGTAACAAGATTTTGAGGCGGCACATCTAAAACACCATTAACGTCAAGTGTAGTGCCTAATGTTTTTGGTTCAATCTTGTCTGTTTTAATATGAATCGATTTAAACTGGCTTTCAGTAAGTGCCACACGTATATCAACGATGGAGTCTTCCTTGTTCGATGAAGTTTCTGTTTTAGCATTATTGCAACCACTTAGAATGGTAAAAGTCATTGCTGCTAGTATATGTAACGTATATATCGTTTTCATTGTTCTTAATTAATTATTTCCAACTAAATATTCTATTGTAATAACGGATTGATTATATAAGCTAAGCGTATGCAAATAGTTAAGCTGAATGGATAGTGATCTGCTCAAGCCTTGAGAAAGCTCCATGTATCCAATATTTCCGCTGCGGTAATTCTTCCAGGCATTTTCTGAAATAATAGCGGCAGTTGGCAACGCATTCAATTTGTAATATTCAATACTAGTCTGATATTTTAAATACTCCTGATAAGCCTGTGCATACTGGCGCTCAAGATTTTTTTCATACAAGTCGCTATTTGCTTTTGTTGCATTAGCCATTGCTTCATTTGCCTTCACTCTATCCATTTGTGGTTTTGCCCAAATAGGAATTGCAATACCGGCAGTGATTCCCTGAAAACGGGTAGAGGGGTCTGCAATGCTGCCGTCTTTATAATTGATCGTACTATTAAGCGACTGATTAAAATACCCAAATGTTATATCGGGCAATAGTTTATTTTTTTCTACCCGCACAGAAGCGTTACTTAATGCTATCTGCTGTTTCATATATGCCAAAGCCGGGTTACTTACTATTGCCATTGAATCATCTGACAAGATTAAATTGCTAACAATAGGATCCGACGAGACTGTTGTAATTTCTTCATTCGTATTTAAAAGTGTTTTTAATTTTGATTGATAAATACGAATATCGTTTTCATTCTGATTCATCAACAACCGAATTTCATATACCTGACTTTCTGCTGTTGCTTTTTCAAGCATGTTGCTCTCGCCTGTTTTGTAACGCACATCTGCAGCTTTATAAAAAGCAGTGTATATACTGTCCTGACGTTCGAACAAGTCTCGTAAAGACTTGGTATACTCTAATAAATAGTATGCCTGCTTTACCTGATATACTAATTCATTCTCAGAAACATTCTTATTCAGCTCGGCACTTTTAACTGCTTCTTTATAATATTGAGACTGTGTATGCATAACCGTTGGAAACGGCAATGATTGGGTTAACGTAAGATTGTTGTCGTTATAAAATGAATTGTATTGTCCGTACATAAATGTAGCAGAGGTTTTAGCAAACTCTGTAGCCGTACCTTTCATTTTATTATGGTATTCAATCGTATAATCTGCAACTTTAATAATACCGTTATTTCGTTTCGCTATAGAAATAGCTTCATCCAGCGTTACAACCAAAGGTGCTTCGTTTTGAGCCATGCATTCATTTTTACCAATACAGATCATTATCAAAGCCAATAGCAGCATATATGCCTGTTTTTTGATCTTTAATGAAAATCCGTTCTCGATAAATATATATAATATTGGCAGCACTAAAAGCGTAAGCAATGTTGCAGAAATAAGCCCTCCGATAACAACTGTTGCTAACGGCTTTTGAACCTCTGCTCCCGCACCGTGAGATAATGCCATCGGAAGAAATCCCAATGATGCGACTAATGCTGTCATCAAAACTGGTCTCAACCGAACAGCTGTGCCGCTTAATACAATTTGATATACATCTGTCATACCTTCTTTCTTTAAACGATTAAATTCTCCGATTAAAACAATTCCATTTAATACAGCTACACCAAACAGCGCAATAAAGCCTACTCCGGCAGAAATACTAAACGGCATGTCTCTGCCAACTAAAGCGACGATGCCGCCTATTGCCGAGAGTGGTATGGCAGTAAAAATTAACAGACTTTGTTTGACAGAAGAGAATGTAAAATACAACAATATAAATATCAATATTAAAGCAATCGGCACCGCAAACAGTAAGCGCTCTTTAGCTTCTATAAGATTTTTAAATTGTCCGCCGTAAGTAACGTGATAGCCGGTTTTAAAACGTACTCGCGCATCAATCTTTTCCTTTATTTCATTTACAATACTTTCTACATCACGGCCGCGCGTATTAAATGCAACAATAATTCTTCGCTTTGTATCATCACGTTGTATTTGATTTGGACCGTTTTTAAAATCAACATCTGCCACTTGCCTTAAGGGTACCTGAATGCCTTCATACGTTGCAATATATAAATCCCGGATATCTTCGATTTGTTTGCGGCTAACACTATCCAGCCGAACAACTAAATCATACCTGCGCTCACCTTCATATATCATTCCTGCCTTCTCCCCTGCAAAAGCTGTTCGTACCACATTATTGATTTGTTCTATATTAAGACCATAGCGGGCAATCTGTTCGCGGTTATACCGGACAATGATCTGCGGCAGGCCTGTCACCTCTTCTATATATAAATCTTTAACACCACGAATAGGCTCAATTATAGCGCCTATTTCATTTGCATACTGTGTTAACTGCTCAAGATCTTCTCCGTATATTTTAAGCGCCACATCTTGTCTTGCACCGGTCATTAGCTCATTAAACCGCATTTGTATAGGCTGTTGAAAACCAAATGTAACTCCCGGCATTTTTGATTCTAATGCGGCCTGCATTTTATTGGCCAGCTCTTCTCTGGATGAGGCTGAGGTCCATTCCTCTTTTTCCTTAAGTGTGATAATAAGATCGCATGCTTCAACAGGCATAGGATCTGTAGGGATTTCACTTGTGCCTACTTTACCAACTACATCTATAACTTCAGGAAATTCATTTTTTAATATCTTGCCTGCTTTTAATGAAGCTTCAATTGTTTTTGACATAGAGCTGCCGGTAAGTACTCTGGTCTCAACAGCAAAATCGCCTTCATCCAATGTTGGTATAAATTCTCCTCCCATACGATAAAAGAGAATAACACTTCCTATAAATAATACCAACGTAATGCATAATGTCAATACTTTTCTATCTAATACGTTATTAATAACCTTTGAATACAATCGTTGAAAAAACATCATGATGTTATCTGATATATTTTTCTTGTGCTCCATTTTTTTGCTTAAGAATAGGGCTGACATCATTGGTACATAAGTAAGCGATAAAATGAATGCGCCTATGATTGCGAAAGAAACTGTTTGCGCCATTGGCTTAAACATTTTACCTTCAATGCCTACAAGCGCTAGTATCGGCAGATAAACAATCAATATAATAATCTCGCCGAATGCTGCACTGCTTCTGATTTTAGATGCAGCGCTATATACTTCTGCATCCATGTCTTCCTGTGTTAAACGATGTGTGTATTTTTTACTTACAATATGATGCAAGGTAGCCTCAACAATAATTACAGCACCGTCTACAATCAATCCAAAATCAACCGCACCTAACGACATCAGGTTTCCTGAAACACCAAGAAGATTCATCATTGAAATTGCAAACAACATGCACAACGGAATCATAGTAGCAACAATTAAACCTGCCCGGATATTTCCCAGTAATAATACCAGAACAAAAATAACAATCAGGGCACCCTCAATCAGGTTTTTAGAAACCGTATGAATGGCTTGATTTACAAGGGTTGTTCTGTCCAGATAAGCTTCAATAACAATGCCCTGCGGAAGTGTCTTTTCAATCAGCGCAATTTTTTCTTTTACATTCTGAATAACTTCATTCGAATTTTCACCTTTCAGCATCAACACCACGGCACCCACTACTTCACCTTGATCGCCGCGGGTCATTGCTCCATAGCGGATTGCGCTTCCGTATTGCACCGTTGCTAAATCTTTAATCAACACCGGCATTCCTGTCGAGGTACTTTTAACAACAATCTCTCCTATGTCTTCTAAAGATGTTGCTAAGCCCTCTGTTCTTATAAACCATGCATTGGGACTTTTATCTATGTACGCTCCGCCGGTATTTTGATTGTTTGCTTCAAGTGCCTTAAATATCTCTGCAATCGTTGTATTCATGCTGCGAAGCCGGTCCGGATTGATGGCAACTTCATATTGCTTTAATTGCCCCCCGAAGCTGCTAACATCAGCAACGCCTTTAGTGCCCAGCAACTGCCTGCGAATAACCCAATCTTGTATGGACCGCAATTCCATTGCAGTATACTTTTTTTCATATCCTTTTTCAGGGCGAATAATATATTGATATATTTCACCCAAGCCCGAAGAGACCGGCCCCAACTCAGGTATGCCCACGCCTGCAGGTATTTCGGTAGAGGCTATTTTTAATCGCTCGCTAACCTGCTGGCGTGCCCAATAAATATCTGTATTATCGCTGAATACAATCGTAACAACAGATAGCCCAAAACGAGATATGGACCGCACTTCCTGTATCTCCGGAATTGTTGCAACCGTCAACTCTATCGGGAAGGTAATAAGTCGTTCCACCTCCTGTGCTGCAAGAGCGGGACTTTGAGTGATTATTTGTACCTGATTATTCGTAATGTCGGGTACTGCATCAATAGGTAATTTGGTGGCAGACCAAATCCCCCAACATATCAAGGCTATAGTCAACACTCCAATAATAAGCTTGTTCTTAATGGAGAATTGAATAATTCTGTCTAACATAGAATTATTAGTTATATTTTATAATAAATAGGAATAGAGGCATGAAAGAATATTCATGCTATAGTATGCGCTATTTATCCGAGCTTTGGTGGCTGCCAGATATCTATTAATGGTGCGCTAAAAATCTGTTGGCAATATGTTGCATAACAACAAGTCTCATTAAGAGGCATAGTAGAAAAATCTGCCGCTACTAAAATTTTAGAAGTCGGTATATAACAAGAGCTGAATGATTGTGTATTGTGGCTTTTTATAGGCAACTCCTGATCTTCGTGCTTGTCATGTTTCAAATGCTGCTGATCAAAATAGTGCATTGCTAAAAAATCAAAGATGTTAATGTCTTCGTTGTGTTCCTCAATATGATGGAAATAGTGAGACACCAAATTCCCCATGCGCATCATACCCGCAAACTCGCTGTTTGACAACAACGAAGCTATCAGTAAATGGAATGTAATTATTGTGGTTATAAAACGCATGCATAAATGTAAATAATCACACCTACATTTACAATTCGTTCAGTATTATTTATTTAGGTAAGGATTTTAGCTGTTTGATTGAAAGGTTGTTATTGGCAGGATTTTATTTAAGAATGTGAGTCGGCAGACTTTTTATTCTTTCTGTTTTTAGCATTAACCAGACCCAAGCTGATTTTGTGGAACCGAGAAGCAAAATACCCCTCATTTTCATTGTTTAAATGAGAAAGAGGTTTTAACGTTTCCTCTTTAATCATGGTATTGGTAGCTAATAGAAATCTGTATTCTATATCCGCCTCAGAAAAAAGCATGAAATGAGCTAACATAGGTTTGGTTTACGGTTGTATCATATTATACTCTAAAATGCATCCGAACGTTTTTTAAAAGTAAGATTTTATGTGTTTTAGAATATAAAATAAGCAACTTTTTATTCACGTACTCGTAAGAGGACTAATTTTTCAATTCTTCAGCCAGAAATCTGGCCGTATGGCTAATTTTGTTATGTATGATTTCTTCCGGAGTTCCACTACATAAGATCATTCCGCCCTTTTCACCACCTTCCGGCCCCAAATCTATTACGTGGTCAGACACTTTAATGACGTCTAAATTGTGTTCGATAATCAAAACCGTATTGCCTTTGTCTACCAATTTATTCAAAACGTATAACAAATGTTGAATGTCCTGAAAATGCAACCCGGTAGTGGGTTCGTCCAGGATGTAAAGCGTATTGCCCGTGTCTCTTTTAGATAATTCCGTGGCTAATTTAACACGCTGTGCCTCACCACCGCTTAGTGTTGGCGCATGCTGACCAAGCGTAATATATCCCAAACCAACATCCTGCAGTGTCTCAATCTTCCGTAAGATACGAGGCTGATTATCAAAAAATTCCACCGCCTGATCTACTGTCATATTCAATACATCAGCTATGGATTTCCCTTTAAAGCGAACTTCCAGCGTTTCTCTATTATAACGGTTTCCTTTACAGGTTTCACAAGGCACATAAACGTCAGGCAAGAAATCCATTTCAATCAATTTCATCCCTGCCCCTTCGCACGTCTCACAACGGCCACCTTTAACATTAAACGAGAAACGGCCTGCTTTATACCCTCTGATTTTAGCCTCGGGTAATAATGTATATAAATTCCGGATCTCGCCAAACACTTCTGTATACGTAGCGGGGTTAGAGCGGGGAGTTCTGCCTATGGGCGACTGATCCACCTCAATAACTTTATCAATATGTTCTAATCCCTCTACTGATTTATATGGCAATGCATCTCTTCTTGAATTAAAAAAATGCTTGTTCAAAATAGGAAATAACGTATCATGTATCAGAGTCGATTTGCCGCTACCCGACACTCCGGTGATAGAAATCATTTTTCCCAGAGGTAAGATAAGTGTTACATTTTTAAGATTATTTCCTGTTGCGTTTTTCAACGTAAGTGTATTGCCATTCCCGTCCCGTCTTTTCTCCGGAATAGCGATAGAAGCTTTGCCTGATAAATAATCTGATGTAACACCCGGTAATTTCAAAAACTCTTCGGGAGTACCTTGAGCAACAACATTGCCGCCATGCCTGCCGGCCCCGGGCCCGATATCAACGATGTAGTCGGAATGCAGCATCATGTCTTTGTCGTGTTCAACAACCAAAACCGTATTGCCTATGTCTCTGAGATTTTTTAACGCATCAATTAGTTTTACATTGTCGCGCTGATGCAAGCCAATACTTGGTTCGTCCAGAATATACAATACTCCGACCAATTGTGTGCCTATTTGTGTTGCAAGACGGATACGTTGTGCTTCTCCACCGGAAAGCGTTCTGAGCGTTCTGTCTAACGTCAGATAGTCCAAGCCAACATCTAACAGGAACCCTAAGCGTTTACGGATTTCTTTTAATATTTCAGTCGCAATCTGCAGTTGCCTTTTGTCTAATCTTTTTTCAAGATCTTTCATCCATACAGCTAACGCAGAAATATTCATGGACGAAAGTTCAAAGATGTTTTTACTGTCAATCTTAAAATGAAGAGATTCTTTTTTCAAACGTGCTCCGTGGCATTCAGGGCAAACAGTGATGGTAACATAATCGTTTAACCATTTTTGTGTTTTCTCTGATCCTTCTTCCTGCTGAGATTTTAAGAAATTCAATAACCCGTCAAATTTGAATGCAGCTTCGCTTGTGGTTTCATCTGCATCTGTTCCATATAGCAATATTTGCAATGCTTCAGCCGGAACAGATTTTACCGGAGTTGTTAGGCTTACTTTATATTTTTTTAGAATAACTTCAAATTGTCTGAAGATCCAAATATCTCTGTATTCTCCTAAAGGCAGTATTGCGCCGCGGCTTATACTTAAAGATTTATCCGGGATAATCGTTTCTTCTGTAATCTCTTCAATAACCCCTAATCCTTTACAACACGGGCATGAGCCGTATGGTGAATTAAATGAAAATATATTCGGTGCAGGTTCATCGTAAGCGATACCTGATTCCGGATCCATTAAAAATTTAGAAAAGAATTGTGCCTCCCCATCTTTGTCCTTCACATGTGGCACAATCATCATAATGCCTTTGCCCTGATCAAGAGATGCTTTTACAGATTGTGCAACTCTGTATCTGTCTGCCGGATCAACCTGAATGCGGTCAATAACAATTTCTATATCGTGAATTTTATAACGGTCTACTTGCAGCTTTGCTGTTATCTCAACAATCTCTCCATCGATACGCACTTTGGTATAACCCATCTTTCGTATCTGCTGAAAAAGCTCTCTGTAATGCCCTTTACGGCCTTTGATTACAGGGGCCAGTAAGGTAATTTTTTTAGTTTCAAAGTGCTGAAAAATATAATCGATAATCTGATCTTCAGACTGGCGAATCATTTTTTTACCTGTAACATACGAAAAAGCTTCGCCAGCACGAGCATACAGCAATCGTAAAAAATCGTAGATTTCTGTAACGGTGCCTACTGTAGAGCGGGGGTTTTTAGATGTTGTTTTTTGTTCAATTGAAATAACCGGACTCAGCCCATTGATCTTGTCTACATCCGGACGCTCCATGTTTCCTATGAAAGAGCGTGCATACGCAGAAAAACTCTCCATATACCTGCGTTGCCCTTCTGCATAAATTGTATCGAATGCCAAGGATGATTTACCACTCCCGCTAATTCCTGTAATAACAACAAGTTTGTTGCGTGGAATTATTAAATCAATATTTTTCAGATTGTGTTCACGGGCGCCAAATACTTCTATCGTTTCATGGCCGGAAGCATCAATTGTGGAAGAAGTTTCAGTATTCGTTTTCAATTGCTAGAGGGTAATCAGTATTACAACATCTAAGTTGCACAGAGGTTTTATTAAAAGCAATAAACTTGAGCAATAGGCGCTGATTTATTTTACTTGCCCTTTACAATTGAATCTTTTTTCACCGGATTTCTAGAATAGGGCAATTCAATTATATAACTATCGCCCGGCTCCTTGATTGTTAATGTAGTAGAGATGAGCCAGGGATTATACAACTGCAATACATATAATATTGTTCCGTTTTTTCTGGCAAAGGCATCCAGATCATCTATATCTGCAGTGACTTTAATAGTCCTTACGGGCTCCCGTTGCCAACGATACAGCTTTGCTCCGTACTTTGATGGGTGCTCAACCAGATCTTTGGCTGCCAGAAGCCTGTATAAATATTTTGACGTCTCAGCATTGAGATTCAAATCGTAATAATCAATCTTGTTCTGCTTGGTAAATGCTTTTTGAATGCCGGTAATACCTCTATTGTACGCTGCTGCAGTTATTGTCCAGCTCCCAAATTGTTTGTAAGCCTGTTTGAAAAATTTACAGGCCGCATAGGTTGATTTTATCGGATCTAAGCGCTGATCAATTTCGTCATCCACTTCCAGACCAAACTCACGAGCGGTTGTTTCTTTTAATTGCCAGAACCCTACTGCTTCTTTTGATGAAACAACATTTTTAAAATTACTTTCGATCATGGCTATATATTTGAAATCTGACGGAATTTTATTCTGGATCAGTATTTTTTCAATAACAGGCAGCCAGATCATAGCATCCTTTAGCAATAAAGTAGTACTCTTATTCTTTTGAGTGTTAATTTTAAGCTCGTTGTAAAATGCTGCGTATGCTTCCTGGTTTTTGAAATGAACAATTTCATTTGCGAAAATATTATTTACCGGTATTTTCTCATTAAAAATCTGATGGCGGTATTCACGATGCAGTATAAAATGCCTATCCTTTTGTATTGTTGTAAATAATACAAAAAGAATTAAAAGTGTTGCAGTTGAAAAAAATATGATTCTAACTCGTTTTCTCACTTAATAATGGTTTGCCGATTATTGAAGATACGAATGAATTAATTTTCAGTTGCCTAATATCTTCTATTTAATTCCTGAAGCTATTTTGTACATGTATCATAGCAATAAATCAGCTAAGGCCTCTTTTATGTTAGGATATGTAAACACAAAGCCTTGTTTTTGAATTTTTGAGGCAGATGCCGCAATCCCTTCAACCACCGATGCAGCCTTTTCTTTACCCAAAACAATGTTCATTACAAATTTTGGCACATTGGGAAATAGTATCTTCTTTCCCAACACATCGGCAGCATTCTGTGTGAATGTTTTATTTGAAACCGGATTGGGTGCAACTCCATTGAAAGTTCCGTATATGGTTGAATCAACAATTGCTCTTGCAAATATTTCACACAAATCATTAATATGAATCCATGAGATAATCTGTTTGCCTGAAGCCAATGGAGAGCCTATGCCAAGCCGGATAGGTTTAACCATGGCAGGTAATGCACCGGTATGTTTTGCCAAAACAATGCCTGTACGTATTTTAACAGTACGCACATTTCTTTCTTCAAATGGTGAACTGGCGAACTCCCAGTCTTTTGTTACACGAGCCAAAAAATCTGTACCCGCAGGAGCTTTCTCGTCAAGCAGCGACTCATTCATGGAGTTTCCATATATACCAATAGCCGTGCTGCATATGAATGCCTGTATACTGTTTATATTGGCTGTTTCTTTGGCCAGCAGCTGCGTTGTTAATATTCTACTCTCGTAAATTTCTTTTTTATAGGCGGTAGACCATCGTTTTTCAAAAACCCCGGCTCCTGCCAAATGAACTATATGAGTAACCCCATCAAAAGCGACCCTATCTATAAAATTACTTTTATAGTCCCATGCATAGCTGACAATGCCATTTTTAAGGCCAGGTGTTCTGCTTAGCCATACAACTTCAATTTCTCTTGATTTGAGTAATTTGGTTAGTTCTGTGCCAATCAATCCACTTCCGCCGGTTATTAATACTTTCATAATGGAATATAAGATTTGTTTTTATATTTTTAAGTAACCCAAAAAGTCTTTTTTAATTGTATTTCTTATTATAATGCAACAAAATCTATTAATTGTTAGTTAAAGTACACTGGATCTCTATGCACACTATGAAATATATACTTACAGCCATTCTTTGCGTGAATCTTCTTCATGCAGGCGTTGCACAAACAAGAAAAAATATAGAAGTCACTTCAGGTCACGCTCCTGTTCAGGAAGTTGACCGCCAGGGTTTACAGGTGTTGATTGAACTGGATGAGAAATTTGTAACCAAAACCTGGGTGCAGAAATTAAAAGAGTACGGAAAGGTTGAAACAGAAAAAGGTGGTTATGTAATTCATGGAGCTTCTATTCCTGAAATTTCATCTGCGTGTACAATCTACTCTGCATTGTCTACTACCAAAACCGGCACAAAAGTTTTCTGGGCAATTGATATAGGAAGCGGTTATATTAAAGAAGGAGAAAGCCATTATAATACTGCTAAAAAGAAGTTGTATGATTTTGCAGTCAGTGCTTATGTGGCAGATATAAATGTTCAGATTTCTGCAGCAGAAGATGCGCTGAGCTCCAGTGTTAAAAATCAGGAGAAGCTTGCTAAACAAGGTGAAAATTTAAAAAGCGATACACAAAAAAATGTCAAAGAGAAAGCTGATTTAGAAAAAAAGCTTGTTGAAAATGCAGCTAATTTAAAAACGCTGGAATCTGAAGAAATTAAAATTGAAAGCAGATTGAAAGAAACCAAAGCAACTGAAAATACGGATGAGCAACAAAAGCTTTTGAAAGAAAGCATGTCAATCACAAACAATATTGAAAAAAATAAACAACAAAAAGTTTCTCTGGAAAATAAATTAAAAGACAACGAAAGCGATCGTGTTAAACTGGAATCTGACACGAAAACAAATGCTTCAAATCAGGCTGCGGCTAAAGATGAGGTTGCCAAAATGACAAAGGCGTTAGAAGTAGTAAAAGATAAACTGAAAGCATACCAATAAAATTTCAAAACCTCTCAATAAAAAACGGATCTTAAATAGTATTTAAGATCCGTTTTTTATTGAGCTTTATCTAACTGCCGGTAAACTAGCCTCTAGTAATTATTTATGCTTTTGTAATGTTTACTTTTCTCAGAATTGTTTCAATAATCTGCCTTGTTGAAATGCCTTCTGCTTCAGCTTCGTAATTCAAAATAATTCTGTGATTTAAAATATCATACGCTACTTCCTTGATGTCTTCAGGCAATACATAATCTCGATTGTTGAAGAAGGCCATTGCTTTAGCAACTCTATTCAGGTTGATGGCTGCACGTGTTGATGCACCATATAAGATATATGAAGCTTCAGCATCCAATCCGTAATCTTTTGGAAAACGTGTCGCAAAAACCAATTCAATAATATATTTTTCCAGCGACTCTGAGATAGTAACTTTATTGATTTCGTTACGGATTTCAAGCACATCTTCTTTTGTAACAATTTTTTGTACCTGATAATTAAAGTTCATGTTAGATACTCTCCGCATTACTTCAAGCTCCGCATCTTTATCTAAATACGTCAAGTGGATCTTCATCATAAAACGATCTACCTGCGCTTCCGGCAACGGATATGTTCCTTCCTGCTCAACCGGATTCTGCGTAGCAAGGACTAAGAAAGGATTATCTAACGGATACGTTGTATCACCTATGGTTACTTGTTTCTCCTGCATGCATTCAAGCAATGCAGACTGCACTTTTGCAGGCGAACGGTTTACTTCATCGGCAAGAATAAAGTTTGAAAATACAGGTCCTTTTTTTACTTCAAAATTTCCTTTATGCTGATTGTAAATCATTGTTCCGATCAAATCAGAAGGAAGCAAATCGGGCGTAAATTGAATACGATGAAAATCCAGATCCATCGTTTTAGCAAGTGTGTTAACGCTTAATGTTTTTGCTAAGCCAGGTACACCTTCCAGTAAAATATGTCCGCCCGTACAGATTCCGACAAGCAATCTATTGATCATATATTTCTGACCAACCACAACTTTGCCGACTTCCTCAACGACTTCTTTTACTTTATTTCTATAGTAGATTGATTTTTCTTCTGCTGAATTAAATTTCATATTCTGATTACCACTTTTTAAATACAAAGAATACCGCCAGCACAATGCAAATCATTGCAGCGATGTAATTCCATTGTAAACGTTCTGTTTTAAAAACGAATAATGCAAAAACGGTAAAAACCGTAAGAGAAACAACTTCCTGTATAATTTTCAATTGAAATAAATTGAACGGTCCGCCATTTCCTTCGAAGCCTATTCTGTTGGCTGGAACTTGGAATACATATTCAAAAAAAGCAATGCCCCAGCTTAACAATATAGCGCCCAATATTCCCCATTTACTCAGCCAGCTCTCACTGCCTGAATTTTGCAAATGTCCATACCAGGCATAGGTCATAAAACCATTTGAGATGATTAATAATATAACAGTCCAGATTGGAGCCATAAGATTCTTTGTATGTATAATGTCTGTTATTTAAAAATACGGCAATTATTTGAAAAGGCGGCAATTAATTTCCTTGAATCCGGTACTACATGCTATCAACTGATGTTTCATTCGCCTTCATTGCAAGGCGATAGGCCTTTTCAAAGATCATTCTGAACCAAAATGTATATGCATCAGAATGTTCGCTTATATCCTTCTTTAAATCTGTATATGAGATGTATTTCCAGTCTGAAGCTTCCTTCTTATTTAAAACCGGAACAGCATCGGTGAAGCCTATGATAATATGATCCAATTCATGTTCCACCAAGCCATTTTCAAAATCGACTTTATAAATAATACTGTAACTCTCTTTTAGCGTATCTACAGTCAATCCCATTTCTTCTTTCAATCTTCTGCGACTTGCCTCTGATATGGTTTCCCTTGGCATCGGATGGCTGCAACATGTATTTGACCACAAGCCTGCAGAATGGTATTTATTGTCTGCTCTGCGCTGTATTAAGAATTGATTTGAAGAATTAAAGATAAGGACTGAAAATGCCCGATGCAGAAGGCCCTTCTGATGCGCTTCCAGCTTATCCATTACACCCTTTTCTCTATCTTTTGTATCAACCAATACTACTAAATCCTGCATTGCTTTATTATTGAATTTGCTGGTCTCTAAATTAGTTAAAAAGTGGTATTGATTTTTAAAATAGTTACTGGCAATCTGCGAAACAAATCCTGAATTTACTCACTTACCTTTGAGTGTCTATCTTGGTATCTTATCTGGTATCTAGTTTCCAGCGTCTGGTAGCTAGTACCTAGTAACTGGTAGTTGTGATAGTATAGGTATAAAAACAAAAAACCCTTTACTGATAAAGTAAAGGGTTTTGATAATAAGTTGGCAGCGACCTACTCTCCCACATTTGACTGCAGTACCATTGGCGCAGTTGGGCTTAACTTCTCTGT